>OGCM01000017.1_pt1 | contig 279574 bp, 287 predicted proteins | sample 1570151 | NCBI WGS metagenome assembly OGCM01 (sample SAMEA4370582, study PRJEB24528) | human gut metagenome
CACCATCTACAAGAACGGGACGTCGATATTTTGGACAGAATACCACATGATATTTACAGGAATAGATCACATTATTATTTGATTTGTATTTTATGGGTATATTATACTACTAAAAGATATCTAATGATATATGTTATTGATAAAAACTAAAAAAAGTTGCCTTATATATCCACAGCTAAAGCTGGGAGCTTTACGGCAACATTTGGTAAAACTTGTGTTTTCAATTGTAAGTACATAATATTTACACATAATAATGTTATAATATAACAAAGATAAGAGGTGATCTATATGAAGCTTATTTATTCAGTAGTTTTTATTATTATCATCATTATTGGAATTTACCTTTATTTATTCATCCAAGATAGAAAAAATAAAGGTAAAGAAAACAAAGAAACTTACTTAAAAACAAAAGAACTTCATGATTTATCCAGAGATGTTCATAGTGACAACTATGAAATTTCAAGAGCACAAGCACATATGACTTTCCGCAGTCCCGGAGGCATGTAAGCTTACACTCTAACTCTATCATATTGAAAAGGATGTACAAAACATCCTTTTCATTTAAATAAAAAAAGAGTCTTACGCCTAAGCGTAAAACTCACTTCTTCACTATTTAGGTAAGAACACTAAGAAGATTACAAAACAGATATCTAAGATCCATACAATTGGCTTAATTTCTTTAATTTTACCAACACCAATCATAGAAACGGTATATGTAATAAATCCAATAGCAATACCATTTGAAATAGAATAAGCTAAGATCATAAAAATAACTGTCATGAATCCACTTGCTGCATAAACAATATTATCCCATTCAATTCCTTTTAATTGTTGTGCCATTAAAATACCAACAATAATTAATGCAGGCGCTGTCACTGCACTTGTAACGCATGAAAGTAATGGTGAAAAGAAAACAGATAATAAGAAGCATACCCCAGTAGTAACCGCAGTTAAACCAGTTCTTCCCCCTACTTCAACACCTGAAGTTGATTCAACGAATGATGTAACAGTTGAAGTTCCAGCAATAGAACCAATAACTGTACCGATTGAATCAGCTAATAAAGCACGATCTACGTTTTCTGGATTTCCAGTTTCATCAACTAAGTTTGCTCTGTTACATACAGCAACTAAAGTCCCTGCAGTATCAAAAAAATCAACGAATAATAATGAGAAGATTGCTACATAACATTGTGGATGTGAAGTTAATTCTCCAAGTCCTGAAGCAAATGCTCCTACTAATGAAAAATCAAAGTCAAATGAAATAACTCCAGTAGGAATTTCTGGCATTCCTTTAACACCACAAACTCCAGCAATAATTCCCACAACAGCTGTAACAACTAAACCATAGAAAACAGCTCCAGGAACATTTTTAGTTAAAAGTAATAAAGTAATTAAAATACCAACTACTGCTAAAATAACTGTTGGTTCTTGGAAGTTACCAAGACCGACAAATGTTGATTCATTTGCGACAATAATACCTGCATTTTTTAGACCAATGAAGGCAATAAAGAAACCAATACCTGCCCCAATTGCTAATTTAAGTTGTGCAGGAATAGCATTAATAATCATTGTTCTAATTCCTGTAATAGAAATAACTAAGAAAATAATACCTGAGACAAAAACACAGGCTAAGGCTCCTTTATAAGATAAGCCCATACCAAAACAAATTGTATAAGTAAATAATGCATTCACACCCATACCAGCAGATAAAGCCACTGGATAGTTTGCAACAAGTCCCATAATAATGGTAGCTACAGCAGAAGCAATAGCAGTTGCAAGGAATACCCCTTGAACAGACATTCCCGTTTCACCAAGCATTGCTGGATTGACTGCTAAAATATAAGCCATTGCTAAGAATGTTGTCACACCAGCTAAAATTTCAGTTTTTACTGTAGTGCCTTTTTCACTTAATTTAAAAAACTTGTCTAACATAAATTTCTCCCTTCTTCAAACGTTATTATCGTACATTATTTTTAGACAATTGACAAGCAAACAAAAAAGCACTTACATAAAAAGTGCTAATAACAAGGGCATAAATACCGCTGGTAAAAGATTGCCTACTTTAATTTTTGTATGAAAACATAAATTTGTCCCTACCGCAAATATTAAAACCGAACCCACAAAAGAAATATTAGAAATCATTGTTGTCGTAAAATAAGGTGCTAGAAAAGAAGCCCATATTGTAAGCATTCCTTGATAAACAAAAATAGGAATTGCGGAAAAAATCATTCCCACCTCAAGTGTTGAAGAAAAAACCATAACGATTACAAAGTCCATTACGGCTTTTGAAATCAAAACACTTGGATCATGTAACAAACCATCTTGAAAAGAACCTACAATAGCCATACCTCATACACATATAACAAGTGAAGTAGAAACAAAACCATCAATGAATTTAGAATCATTACTTTTAACTTTATTTTTTAAATAGCTCCCAAATTGTTCAATTCTTTTTTCAATATTAATAAATTCTCCTATTAAAGCACCAAAACATAAAGACAAAACAAGAATTAAAGATCCTGTTGACTCTATTATTGATTTAGAAATCTTTAACATCCCTGTCATCGCCCCTGAAATACCAACAAACAAAACTGCTAAACCAATTCCTTGCATAATCGGTTCTTGATACCTATTTTTTAAACCATTTTTAAACAATAGACCAATAATACCACCTGCAACAACAGCTATGGTATTAACAATTGTTCCTAATCCAAACATTCAAACAATCCTAACCTTTCCATTTCATAATACACACCATCATTTTCAACACTTTCACAAATGTTATCAGCACTTGCTTTTAATTCTTGGCAGGCATTTTTCATTGCTACACCATAATTGCAAACTTGTAACATTTCATAATCATTCATACTGTCGCCAAAAGCAATCGTATCTTCCATTTTCATATGAAGTGTTTCAACGACCTTTTTAATAGCAAGTCCCTTATCCATTCCTTTTTTGATGATTTCACCATTGATAGAATGTTGGCTAAACATTTCATGAACAATAAAATGATAATTTGGTAAGAGTATTTTTGTTTTTTCAATATCTTCTCTATTAAAAGCAATAAAACAAAGTTTATGAATTCCTTGATCTTGATATTTGCTTATATCAACCATATGATATTCTTTCTTTTGTTGTTCTTTTAATCTTTCAAATTCTGAATTTGTTCCTTCATCACCTAACAGAGCATGTGCAAAGTAATGTCGTAATTCTTCACTCGCAAAAGTCATATAAGTTGATTCTAAATTATAAAGAATATGATTTTGCTCAAAAACTTTTCTTGCTTGTTCAACTTCTTCTTTATCTAAATAAGTTGTTTCAATCATTTCCCCTTTAATTTCAAGATAACCACCCGCTGAACAAATACAACCATCAAAATCATCTGACATAATACTTTCAATACCGACACGATTTCTTCCTGTACATAAAAAAATCAAATGCCCATTTTCTCTTGCTTTTTTAATTCCTTTTTTTACAAAATCTGATAAAGGATAATTTGGTGTGACTAATGTTCCATCTATATCTAAAAATACTATTTTTTTCATATATATCTCCTTATAGCGTTTCTATTTTAATCATATTTTATCTTTTTAGCAATAAAAAAAGAGAGCAATGCTCTCTAACGTATAATGATATAGGCTAAGTAAGCAACATAAAGAAGAAGCATAATAATTCCTTCTTTACGATCAATTTTATGTTTCGTAAATCCAAAATATAAAACTATTAAAGAAAAAATAGTTAAAATAAGAATATCAATAATATTTTCAAAGATAAAAGTAATTGGACTAATTGTTGCTGCAATACCTAAAACAAATAAAATATTAAAAACATTTGAACCAATAACATTTCCAAGAGCCATATCTACTTCACCTTTTTTAGCAGCTACCATTGAAGTAACAAGTTCTGGTAAAGAAGTTCCAAGAGCAACAATGGTAAGACCGACTAAATTTTGTGACATTCCTAAAGATAAAGCAATATTGGAAGCACTATCTACTACAAAATCTCCACCAAATTTAATAGCGATTGCTCCACCAACAATATAAACCAAGCTTAATCCCATTGAAATAACTTTAATTTCTTCTTCCTCTTGATATGTATTCATGGCTTTTTTAGCCGAAACAATCATGTAAACAATATATCCTACAAATAAAATCAAAAGAACAATTCCATCAATATGTCCTAATATCATCCCAAAATAACCTAAGATCATTAATAAAATAGCACATAAAACAGAAAATGGAAATTCTCTTTTAAGCGTATTTACTTGTACTGCAATCGGTACAAATAAAGCAGAAATACCACAAACAACCATTAAATTAAAAATATTAGAACCTACGGCATTTGCTACCGCTAAAGCATTATTTCCTTCCATCGAAGCTGTAATACTGACAGCACATTCAGGTAAACTTGTTCCCATGGCCACAATTGTTAAACCGATGATTAATGAAGGAATATGAAATCTTGTAGCAATAGAAGAACTTCCTTCTACAAAAAAATCTGCTCCTTTCATTAATAAAATAAAACCAACAATAAGAACTAATAATGATACAAATACATTTGTCATAACTTTCTCTCCTTTAAAATAGACCTAAATGTTCTAATAAAATTTTTAAACCAATCACAATTAAAATAATACCACCAGCAATCTCTGCCTTATGTTCATATTTTGACCCAAAAACTTTACCAATATAAACACCAATAAAAGAAATAATAAAAGTCGTACAACCAATAATGCTCATACATTCAACTATTGGATAATTTAAAAAAGCAAAAGTAATTCCTACCGCTAAAGCATCAATAGATGTCGCAATCGCCAATAAAAACAATTCCTTTAAATCTAATTTAAATTCTCCTTCATCTTCATCGTCTTCTGCTTTAATACCATCAATCAACATCTTACCACCAATAATACTAAGTAAAATAAAAGCAATCCAATGATCAATACTTGTAATATAACTTTCAAAACCTCTACCTAAAAACCAGCCAATAAAAGGCATTAATGCTTGAAAGCCACCAAAAAATAAAGCGATGATAAAAACATCTCTCTTCTTTACTTTTTGCATTGATAAGCCTTTACAAATTGATACTGCAAAAGCATCCATGGAAAGACCTACTCCAATCAAAAAGATTTCAATAAATAAACTCATACCAAATTCCTTTCTCCTTAAAATAAAAGAGACCCATGCATAAAAAATATGCATGAGTCTCGTTCTTTAAGATTTGCCAGGCTATACGCCATGATGTTGACAAACCGCGTCCTAAGACGTGTACTACTCCCTCATTCAACAGCTTGATAGTATCAAAGTCCTCGACATAAATCAAGCTATTTTTTAACTTTCATACTCATAAATTTACAAATAAAGATAATAATCGCACCAATGGCTGTCATTAAATAAACAAAAACAAATAAAGCATTCAATCCAATCGTATCTTGTAAAACTCCACCAAGAACATTTCCTAAGGTTGAACCTATTCCTGATGTCATAATCCCAATCATTGTTTGTCCTGACATTTGATCTTGGGTTTCTAGATTATAAGTTACATAATATGTAATAACTCCTGTAAACAATCCATAAGAAAGACCTTGGAACATCATACCAATAATTAAAACAATTAAATTAGGAGCTAAACCAATTGTATAATTTCGACAAAGATAGAAAATAGAAGCTACTAAAATAAGTGTTACACTATTAAATTTCTTCATTAACTTAGGAACTGTCATCATGACTGGTAATTCACTAAAAGCCATTGCAAACATAGCTACTCCGTATAAAGAAGTATTTCCTCCTAGGTTTTTAACAATATTAATTAAATAAGTACCGATTGCTGTTGCTCCCGAAAACATAAAACAAAACCCTAAAAGTAAGAAAAAGAAAATTTTATATTTTTTAATAACAGTAATAACAGATCCTTCTTCTTGAACTTCTTCTTTTGTTTCTGTAATTTTTGATTCTGGTAAATGATATAAAATAAATAATGTCACTAAAGCAAAGATACAATATGCAATTGATAAAACATTAGCTCCTAAAAAAGAAACCACTTGTCCAAAAATCAAAGCACTTGTCGCCCATGAAGCTGAGCCAATTCCTCGTGCTAAACCAAAGTTGACATATGTCCCTTCATTAATATAATTCATAGCAATCATTGTAAGCATGGGTACTGTGGACATATTTAAAGCATACATAACAACATAGAAAACCATCACTAAAAATGCTGGTATTGGTAAAAATGCCATCGCAATATATAACAAAACTGTTGTTAACATTAAAATTGTCATTAATTTTTTAATAGTCATCCCTTTTATTTTAGAAATAAGTGATGACATAAATGGTGATAAAAAGATTGTTGCTATACAAGAACCTCCTGTAACAATCCCTATCTCAGTATTTGTAAGCCCTTTTGATTGTAAAAAGACAGCAATAAAACCATTAATACAACATCCAGTAAACCAATAAAATAAATGTAAAAAATTATATTTTGCTTTTAGTGACATATTTCTTCCTCCCTAGTCGTAAAATATATTCTAACATAATTTTTTAAAGATGATGCTATTTTCATAATTTGAAAAAGAAAAGAAAGGGTTATCCCTTTCTAAAGTTTTAAAGCAAGTTGAGTAGTTTTAAAAATAGCTTTTTTAGCGTCACCAACTTTACTTGCATCGACAATTAAATAAACATGTTCAATTTTTATTTCTTAATAAAGGTTTTAATTTGCTTTTGAACCAAAAGTTAAAACAATCGCATCAAAATGAGAAAGTATTTCTAATTGATTATGTTTTTCATAAACAATACCATCTTGATCAATTTTGATAACTTTACTTTCTAAAGTAAATTCTACATGAAGTTGTTTTAAATGATCTAATAAATTAAATCTTAGTCTTTTAGAGGCAAGTGGTGCTTTGTATCATCAAAATCATTCTAAAACACTTGATTTATTTTTAGAGTATTAAAAAAACATAGATTAGATTATCTAACCTATGCTTTTTATTAATCATTACCAATAACTTTCAAATCTTTTGGATAACTATTTAAGACCTTACATCCATCTTCTGTTACAAGTACAAGATCTTCGATTCTTACTCCAAATTCACCTTGTAAATAAACACCTGGTTCAATAGAGAAAGTCATACCTTCTTGAACTTCAATATCATAGTTTTGCGAAACATCGCCCCATTCATGAACATCACGTCCAATAAAATGACCTAAACGATGATTAAATTCAACAGTATAACCACCTTCAGCAATAATATCTCTTGCACATTTATCAATATCACATAATCGAATACCTGGTTTAATCATGGCTTCTGCTGCCTTTTGAGCTTTTAAAACAAGTTCATAAACCGCTTTTTGTTTTGGTGAAACTTCTTTATAAAAAACAGTTCTTGTCATATCTGAACAATATCCTTTATATAAACCACCAATATCAATAACAATGCTATCTCCTGGTTTTAAAGTAGAATCATCACCACTATGATGATTATCAGCTCCATTTTTACCATAGGCAACTATTGGTTCAAAAGAATTTCCTGTACAACCATGTTTTTGGTAAATACCAGCAAGTTGATCAGAAACTTCTTTTTCAGTTAAGTTTCCCTTGGCACAAATATTAATAACTTCATCTACTACTAAATCATTAATTTTAGAAGCTTCTATCATTAATTGTTGTTCTTTTTCATCTTTAACCATTCTTACACGATCAACACATTCAGAACCAAGTTCAAAATGACATTCATCTACTAAATCCATCAATGGCATTAAAAATCTAGCTGGAAAGTTTTTATCGATACCAATTGAACAAGCGCCATCAAATTCATCAGCAAGTAATTGAAGATAATTATCTGTATCACTATACCATACTTGTTCAATATCAATTTCACGATCTAAATAAAATAAATTATTCATAAATAATTTATGATGTCCATCACTTGATAAAAGAAGTAAATACATTCTTTCCCCTGGATTATTTTTATAATTAATTAAATAATCAATGGATGATGGATCACTAATAATTAAATGCGTTAATTGTCTTTTTTTCATTTCTTTGAGTACTTTTTCTAATCTCATCTTTAAATCCCCCTACTGCATTTATTTTAATACGTTTTATTTTAAATTAAAAGAAATATAATTACTTTATTTACAATGCTTATAAAGCATTATATTGGATTAATTATAAGCATTAGACATTATTAATAAACATTTATAAAATAAAGACAGTAAAAGGAGGAAGATGTTTATGAAAAAACATTGGTTGGTATTAGTTTGTTGCTGTGGCTTAGCTGCTGCATCGATTGGAATTTCTATTAATTCATCAGGTGTTTTCTATACACCTGTTTCAAAGAATTTACATATGTTAAGAGGAACATTTTCAATGCATATGACATTATTTTCCCTTGCAACTGCTATGATGTCATTATTTGTCCCAAAAATCTATGAAAAATTTGCTTTTAAAGAAGTACTTACTATCAGCGTTATTGTTGCCGTTGCCTCTACAGCAGCTATGGCACTAGGAAAAAATGCTTTAACATTTTATATTTTAGGAGCTGTTCGTGGGATGTCGACAAGTTTATTTTCCATCGTACCTATTACAATCATTATTAATGGTTGGTTTGAAAAGAAACATGGACTTGCAACAAGTATTGCTTTTGGTTTTAGTGGTTTAGGCGGAACAATTTGTTCACCTATTTTATCAAGTATCATTAGTTCATTTAATTGGCAAATGGGCTATTTATTAAAAGCCATCATTATTTTATTATTATGCCTACCAGCTTGCATTTATCCTTTTAAAATGACAGCCTTTGATGAAGGACTTGTTCCCTATGGCTATCAAGAAAGAAAAGAAACTATACAAAAACAAACAACTTCTTCTTTCCATTTTATTTCTGTTTCATTTATTGCTTTTTTTATCTTTGGAATGTTGATTAGTTGTATTACAAGTGTAACTCAACATTTGCCAGGATATGGAGAATCTTTGGGGTACCCACTTACAACATGTGCCATGTTGTTATCTGCGGGAATGATGGGAAATATTGTTTCTAAATTGATTATCGGTAGTTTAAGTGATTATTTTGGAGAAATGAAAGCAACACTTATGATGATTGGAGTTAATATTTTAGGAATTATTTTACTCATGATTGGTAAATCAATGGTTCTACTTATTATCGGAGCTTTTATGTTTGGTTCTTGTTATTCTTTAGGTGCTGTCGCTGTTCCTTTACTTACAAAATATTTCTTTAAAACAGAAAATTATGCAAAAGCTTTCCCAACAATTTCTTTTGCTTCTAATGTGGGAGCTGCTATTTCTTTATCCTTGGTTGGTTATATCTATGATTTCTTTGGTTCTTATCTTTATGCATTTATAATCGCTTTAACAATGATTATGATCAGTCTTGCTTTATTGTTTATCGTAACAAAAACCAAGGAAAATTAGTTCCTTGGTTTTTCAAATATAACCGTTTGTTTTTGCGTTTCTTGATTGACTTCAATAACATCTTTTACATAACAGATATCTTTTCTATTTTTTATAAACTCTTCATTGGTTGATAATACATCATAACCCATAGAACCACTTCGATAATGCATTGGTATAACAATACGTGGTTGAATTTGATTGATATATTCTAATGCTTCTTTAGTATCTATTGTATAATAACCACCAATAGGAATCATTAAAACATCACAATTCTTGATTTTTGAAAGATCATCAATCATACAGCCAATATCTCCCATATGCACGACTTTCATATTTTCATAAGTTAAAATATGAATCGTATTTTTACCACGACGACTACCTAAATGATGGTCATGATACGTTTCAATTTTTTCTACTTTAAATTCTTTAGGCAATACATCTACACAATCTCTAGCATTATGATCATCATGCTCATGAGAACATAAAACTAGATTTCCTTTTAAATGAAGTTTGTTTAATCCTGGAATTGAACCTTCTTGATAAGAATCAAAAATAACTGTTCCATCACTGCCTGTTATTTCAAAACAAGAATGTCCATACCAAATAATTTTCATCAAATCACTCCTTTGCACTTAAAATCATTGCACCTAATAATATATATTCTAAAATATTTTCCACTTTAATAATCTTTGGATATACTTTTAAAGAATATTGACTCAATGATTTTTTTATTTCATCACTCACATCTTGACTATCTAAAATCAAATCACTATAAACAACTATCGCCTCTGGTGATACAATTGCTATAATACTCATAATATTTTTACTAACAAGTTCCAATGTGCCTTCTGGTGTATTCGCAAGTGTAAAATAATCATTAGAAAGTTTTAATGGTAAAAGTGCTACTTCTCCAGCAAGATGATCCATTCCTCTTACTAGTTGACCATTAACAATTATGCCACTTCCAGCCATACGTCCAATAGGTTGGAATAAAAAAGCAATAGATTTATATTGGTTTTGTGAAGCATAATAGCCTACAACAGCAGCATTAACATCATTAATCAAATAAATTTCCTTTTCATATCTCTTCTCCAACAATTCCTTAAGTTGATGATTTCCACCCTCAATAATCCCCGAATAAACGTTTCCTTCAACCATCACTCCTGGTAAAGCAATAGAAATCACATCAATCATTTCATTTTGTAAAACAACTGTATCTAAAGCATCCAGAACATCATGTAATTTGATATTACTTTTAATAATATTACTATCTAATACAATTTCTTGTAGATTATTATATAAACGATAAGAAATATGACTATTTTCCCCATTAGCGTTAATAGAAACCGCTAAAATATTTTTCTTTGTTTTAATTTCCATCATTGATGCAAGAGGTTCTACTGTACTATCATATTTCTTTTCCTTATTTTTTATAGACTCTTCAACAAAAGTAATCAAAGCTCCTACATTATAAGAAGCAAAAATTTGTGTAGGTATCTTTAAAACCAATTTATTTTTAAATACTTTTTCCACTTGTAATTTAACATAAGAAACTTGAGGAGCTAGTAAGATGACATCATAATTTTGAGCAACATTATATATTTTTTGATATGAAGTAGCAGCTACTTCCATATTTAAATTTAAAACTTTTATTCCATTTTTGATTTTATCTGCAAAAAATGCTGTTGTCATCCCGCCACTACAACAAAGTAAAAGACGACATATTGGTTGATTAACCATTTTTTGAATACATTGATCCATTTCTTCAAATAAAGAAATAGCATGTTTCAATGTTTTGAATTGAAAATGAAGATAAAAAGCCATTTCATCTGTTCTTTTATTCATTACACATAATTCTATGATACATTGTGGATTAAAAGTCACATAACTATAACAGTATTCATTTTCAATAATAATCGCATCCGGATCCGTTTCACTTGGATAAAGATAATAATAATCTCTTTTTTGATTACTGATCCACTTTCTAAATATGGCAGTTTGTATCTCTCTTAAATAATCATCCATTTCAATCCCACCTTTATTATTATTTTACCATAATCCTGCCCACTAAAGAAAGCTCTTACAAAAATAGAAAATATTTCTCAAAAAAAATCCAACCTTTACTCAAAAAGTTAGAAAATTATTCCTAATATATCTTTCCTTATAAACAATCATCTTCGAAAATAAAATATAAAAAGCATAACAAGCAATAAGAACCTATCTAAATTCTATTGCATGTTATGCATTGAATTATTAGTTAATAATTTTTAAAACATCTTCTTCATTTGTTACATTAAAAATATGACGTGTTAATATATTAAGTTTTTCAATAGGTGCTTTTGATAATTGATTTGTTAGATTATTTGATAGATTTCCAAACTTAATTTCTAATTGTTCTTTTAACGTATTTTGTTTTTCTTCCAATTTTCCTTCAATAATTCCTTCAGACCTACCTTCTTTTCTAAACCTTCTGCCATTCTTTCCATTCCTTCACACATATCCATTTCATCTCCTTCTAGAACGTTTTCAACTTGATCTATACTTCCTGTAATAATGGCTGCATAGAGAAAGTTTTCTTTTTTCATTCTCTTTAATCTTTTTAAATCTTCATAGCTTCCTTTATACATTACTGTTATGTTAATAAATTGCTGTTGAATTTAATATGCAAATAAAGGCATAATATTGCATATTGATCCATATAGCTTGTTATGCCCTTGTTTATCAATTAATAATTTTTAAAACATCTTCTTCATTTGTTACATTAAAAATGTGACGTGTTAATACATTAAGTTTTTCAATAGATGCCTTTGATAATTGATTTGTTAGATTACTTGAAAGACTTCCAAATTTAATTCCTAATTGTTCTTTTAACATATTTTGTTTTTCTTCTAATTTTCCTTCAATAATTCCTTCTGCTTTATATTTACTTTTACTTCTTGCTTCTCCTTCTTTTCTAAATCCTTCTGCCATTCTTTCCATTCCTTCGCACATATCCATCTCATCTCCTTCTAGAACATTTTCAACTTGATCTATACTTCCTGTAATGATGGCTGCATAGAGAAAGTTTTCTTTTTTCATTTTCTTTAATCTTTTTAAATCTTCATAGCTTCCTTTATACATTGCTTGGATAGCTTCTATAAAGTAACGAGTTTGTTCATCTTTGATCTTACTTGTATCCATTTCTTTAACATCTACAAGAATGATTTTCCAATCATTAAAGTATTTCTTTAATTCTTCTGGTATTTCAAAATAATCACTGAGTTTTACAGGACTATTCCATTTCTTTGGTCCTGTATAAAGTACTACTATTATTTGAGGAACTAATCTTTTATACTCTTTATTTTCTGCCTGTTTTAAATATTCCAACATTTCATAGATTCCACAACGAATAACCATCGTTTCATCAATACTACTTTGATGCTCTATTCCTAGTATACAGTAGATTCCATTAATATCACTTTTAACGACAATATCCCTTCTTCTTTTTTTATCTTCTGCTCTTTTCGAATCATTGATAATAAAAGAAATATCATTTTCATAACGTACCAATCTATCAGGATGAATGATTTGTTTCCCTTCAAATATAGCTGCATTATAAAAAGATGCAAAACTGACATCATTACTGAATACTGTTCGACAAGCACCATCAGATGTTAACTTATTTAGAGGTTCCATACACATTACCTACTTTCTTTTAAAGTAACATATCTAGATTTATTACAAGTAGATTATAACATGTATGAACTCAATATTTGTCCCAAGTTTGTCTCAAATTTGTCTCACAAATGTCTCATTTCTTATACTTATTTTATCTTTCTCTTTTTACTATTTCAATGGACGTTTAGTCCAAAAAAACAGGATTGCTCCTGTTTTCTATAAATGCATTTGTGTTGTTACTTTAACAATATCTTTATAATAATCATCTTGTGTTTTATTAAGACAATCAATTGATAAATCTAAGTGACCATCTTTCATATAATAAACTTTCTTTGAATAAGAAGCCACAAAACTATCATGAGTAACCATAATAATCGTTGTATGTTTTTCTTTATTAATTTTAACAAGATATTCCATCAGTTCTCTAGCATTTAAGCTATCAAGATTTCCTGTTGGTTCATCCGCAAAAATGATCTTTGGTTCATTGATCAGTGCCCTCGCAATTGCTGCTCTTTGTTGTTGTCCTCCTGAACATTGAGATGGGTATTTATCAATGATTTCTTCAATATTTAACATTTTTGTAAGTTCATTTAATTTTTCTAATTGTATTTTTTGATCTACTTTATTGAGTCTAGGTGAAAATAAAATATTATTTTTGATTGTTAATGATTCAATAAGATTATAATTTTGAAAAATAAATCCAATTTCTTCTTTTCTTAGATTTGCTTTTTCCTTTTCTGATAAAAGAAGTAAATCTTTTTGATTAAGAAGAATTTGTCCACCAGTTGCTTCATCAATCGTTGACAAGATATTAACCAGTGTTGTCTTTCCTGAACCAGAGGCTCCCATAATACAAATAAAATCACTTTTTTCTACTTTAAAGTCTAACCCATTTAAAGCCACCTTAGGATGAACACCATAAGGATTATAAACTTTCTTTAAATTTCTAATTTCCATGTAACTCATAATTTTGACCTCTTTTCTTTAAATAAACAATCAATTCAGCCATTCCATAAGGAACAACAAACTCAAGTAAAACAATACCAACAAGTCCTAAATCAATTGATGCACGAATTAAAAACGTACAAGCAATACTTAAAATATAAATACCTGCAAAAATCCATAATACAACATAAAATCCATTTCCTTCTTTATAAGATATTTTCTTGACATCTTGATTTGTAAGTCCCATCTTACATAAATTTTTAAAATGTTCTTTCTTTTCTAAAGCATCGATATCAAAACGACTGACAACACTTAAACATAAAACAAAATTAATTAAGATAGCACCAATGTGTAAAGCAATATGCAACATCTTCATATGAATCGATGAAAAAATAAATGTTGGTATTAAAATCACTGCAAGCATAATAAAAACAATTAATAATTTACTTTGTTGCATAAATAGAGCTAAATCACCTAAAACAATCGTATCTTCGCCTTTTAGATTCAACGAATCAACCATTTCATTTAAAGTATGAGGAATGAAATAATAAAACAAACCATAAGCACTGATAGCCCCAATACAAGAAGCAATCGCAAATCCTGCATCTAATTCTTCTCCTACATACATCGCATAAAGTCCTAAAAAATAACCTAAAATGTAGATATAATCAGGTATGACAAATACACGATGATCTTCTTTTTGTGTTGTAATATATTTATCTTTAATGAGCGATGATAAAGAATTATTGTTGATATAGTTCACTTGCATTCCAATTAAAACAACTAAAATACAAATAACTAAAATCCCTATCATTGAAAATAATCTTGTATTAAAATAGAAAATACTTTGATGAATATGACAATAACGATAAACAACTGTTAAAAAGATTGGTGTTGTCACTAGTGATAAACAACAAGTGATTATTACTGAAACAACTATGATCATAATCATTTGAATCAATTGATAAAGCACTACTTTACCCTGATTAAATCCTGCCATTTTAAGCATTCCTATTTCTCTAGCATGAAGTTTCATATAATAGTTACATGAATAACAAATCAATGAAACACAAACCATTAAAATAAACAATCCCATCAACATAATGCAATAAGGTTCACTAAAATCAAGAATATCATCATATGTCACCTTTTTAGCGAGATATGGATTAATAATAAAATGTAAAAACAATAAACAAATACTAAGTGTTGTGACAATAGAAACAATCAAGCCATATGCTTTTTTTCTTTCTGTCCACAACATTTCTAATGCAAACTTCAACATAACTTTCACCTACTATTCTAATGCTTTTTTTATATCACTTGCTTTGTAATAAACATGATCAATCTTTTTGTTTTCTACATGAATGAGCATTGGTACTTGTTTTATTGTAATATCTTTATAGTTTGTCACATTTTTATAATCAAAATTCTTTCCTGCTTTTAATGTAGTATCTTCAATATTGAAAAAATAAAGATTTGAATGTCCGCTTAAAGTTTTCTTGATATCATCATTTACTTCTTCACATTGTTCATTTCCTGTTTCATAGAAGTATACAAAATACGTATCATTTTCAGAATTATTTAATAGATTCTTTTCTTCTATATGTTGATATCTAAACCCTACATCTTCAGGATTTCCAAACGGATCTTCTGGTTTCCTCAACATATTTACAGCTACCACAATTACAAGTCCAATAATACAAATTCCTAACATTTTTAAAGTCTTTTTACTCTTTTCCATAAGTCTTTTCCTCCCTTGACACCTTTAACATAGACTATAGAGCCACTTTATACTCAAGCATTTTTTGAAGTATTTTCTATATTTCCTCTCTACACTTATTATTTTATTTATTTTTCCTACATTTAATATCTTTCTGGAATGGAAGTGACTTTTATGGCACGAAAATAAAAAAGCAGGTCATTTGAACCTACTTCATTGATTGAATGCTTTTAAAAATGCAAATATTATCATCTTGAGTATTTTTATATTGAGCATCTAAATGTTGTGCTAGTTGTTTAATTGAATTATCTATTTTTAGTTCTATATTTTTTGATGTTAATATTTCTATAATATTAAATTCCTGTTTTTCATAAACATTGATTGTAATCTGTGTAACCTTCGGCTTAAACATGTTAATCATTTTAATTAAGTATTCTACATATTCTCTATCTAAATAATAATCTGAATGAGATATATTAATTGATGTATGAACATCTATACCATTACTACTTAAATCATTGATTTTTTGATTCATAAAATAATCAAAATAAGGATTATCAGTATTAATAATGGCTTTAAATTTTCCAAAGTTACGAATATACTGATCTATCAATTCAATATTTTCATCATACTTTTTATTCTCTTCATTTATTTTAACTTGCATCAAAATATATCTTAAATTATGTTCTAATTGATAAATATCCTCAGCCATTTTAGAAAGTACTTTTTCATTTTCTTTCTTATATCTTATTTCTTCATTTTTTAAACGAATACGCGTCGATTCTTCGTTTTCTTCCAAAATTTTTCCATAGATATTAAGAATTAATATTATAGCTATAAAAATCAAAGCTGTACAAAATAAGTTTACAAGCGTATCAACATTATCAAAAACATAACTTGTAACCAAAATATATGCAACAATAAATAATATTGAAATAACTATTATTAATGTTAGCCATCTTTTAGAATTTAATTGGCTTTTATAAGATGCTTTTTTCTTTAAAAAAGCAAGTACAGCTATTAAATACAATATCTTAGATAAGACAGTCATAGCAGGCATCTGAATAAATTGAGTGCCTATAAAATAATTCGCAATTCGACCAATAATCAAAGAAACAACATTACAAACAATATCTATAACTAATGATAAAAAACATATGATAATACTTTCAATTCTTATTTTTTCACCAAACATTTTTAAACAAACAATCAAAACACTTGTTACAATAATTAAAAGTGCACTACTCTCATTAATAAAAGAATTACACAATGTTATTGAGGTAAAATCAATTAAAATAAACAACCATAATTTTTCTATAAAAGAACTTGTTGAACTTACACATTTATCAACATCTACCATTTCTCATCGTATTGGTATTTTAGAAAAAAATAACTATATAATTAGAAATAAAACAGGAAGACAAACCTCTTTTTCATTCAATTTAAATGCATTATAAAAGACAAGTCACTTCACCTAGCGACTTGTCTTTTAATTAAAACCATTCCATTCTTTCACAGATATGATAAATACCATCATCAACATTGTTATCAGTGATGTAGGTTGCTTTTTCCTTTAAAGCATCACAAGCATTCCCCATAGCAACACATGTCCATAAGTCTTTATCAAACATATCTAGATCATTATAATCATCACCAAAGACGACAACGTCTTGTAAAGGGGCATGAAGCATTTCCATCATCTTTAAGATACCGCCCTTTTTATTATCAGGTTGGAACATTAGATATTCTTTTTCAAATCTTAAGGAACCAAGTTGATCTTTGTTTTTAAAAGCAGCTTCTTCTTTTTCATCTAAAGCAAGATAGATTTTATAAAAGTTATCAACTTGTTTATAATCAAATCCCTTATCAAGAATATACGTTGTCGGTTCTTTACGATAACCTACTTGTTGAATAAATAAATCATTTTCCCCATAAACTTCTTGACTATCATTAATAGCAACTAAATACCCAATTCCTTTTTCTTTAGCTTCTTCTATGATTTTTAAAGCTCCTTGTTTATCTAAAGGAATATTTTCAACCAGTTTTCCATCAAGAACAATCCCATTACCCCCATTACAAACCATATGTTCAAAATTAAACTCTAATCTAGCTTTTTCCGCTTTATAATGCGCTCTTCCCGTATTTAAACAAACAAAATGTCCTGCTTGTTTTAGCTTTTCTAATGCAATCTTGGCACTTGGTACAATTTGATGTGTTTTTAAATCTGTAAGTGTACCATCAATATCAAAGAAAAAATATTTTTTCATACTATTTTAAATCCTTTACTCCTGTTTCTAACATTTCCATTTGTAGAATTGTTTGCCATGGTTGGATGACTTGTTCCTTACCATAAACAATACTGTCATAGATACCATCATACACACGTGCATAGTCGCCGTCAACTGTTGGAACTTTTTCTTCATGATAAATGCCTTCATCATCATAATAAGTAAGAGTTCCATAATGTTCAGGAAGATCTTTCCCAAAATCACTATTAGTAGGCATATGGAAAAGTTTTAAATGTTCTTCTTGTCGATCTTTACTATATTTTTCAAACATTCCTTTTTTACCATAAACGATAAAAGAAGGTCTTGATTTTACTCTAAAGTAACTTGATTTAACGGATACTTTTAATGTTCCATAATAAAGATCAAGATCAAAATAATCATTCATACGCCCTGTTCCTAAAAGTTGTCTTACATCATAGTGAATATCATCAGGTTTTCCAAAGTAAGAAATGACTTGATCTAAAGTATGACATCCATGTCCATAAAGATAAGACATTGCTGGATCAAAATGATCTACGCTTTCAGGAATTTCAGGACGATAGTAATCAAAATGCATTTCAAGTTCTAATAAATCTCCTAATTTCCCTGATTCAATCACTTTTTGTACTGTTAAAAAATCACTATCATATCTTCTATTTTGATAAGCAGAACAATAAAGTCCTTTTTCTTTCGCTAAAGCAAAGATTTCTTTAGCTTGCTGACTATTTTCCATAAAAGGCTTTTCACATAAACAATGTTTATTATGTTCAAGTGCTTTTTTAGTATATTCATAATGATAATGATGACCTGTACAAACAACCACCATATCAATTTCATCATCTAAGAAAATATCATCTTGATTTTCTGTATAGTTAATACCTTCTATTTTATCCCATACATCATGATGAATATGAGGATTATAAATCGTTTTAACTATAAACTTGTCTTTTCTTTGTAAGACAAATGGTAAATGATAACGGTTGGTACTTTTACCATTTCCTATATATCCTAAAACAATTTTATTATTTATCATTATCAAACACAATCCCTTCTTGCATTCTACCTTCTTCCATTAATTTAGAAATCAATAAAGAAAGTTCTAACATTTCTTGTTGTTTTTTATAATCTTTTTCTTCCATCATTTTCATAAATGCTTTAAATTCATAAATTAAACGATGTTTCTTTTCAAAAGATTTTACTTCACTTGTCCCATCGTTATAGCAGATTTCATATTCTGTCATTTGACTTAATGGACATTTAACAACGATTGCTCCTAAGTTTCCTTGAATCGTATTCATTAAAGGCGCTTTACAATCTTTAGCCCCAATACATAAAGCTTTAAAATGTTCAAAATCAAACAACATCATCCCACTTGTATCAATATTTCTTTCAATATTTGCCATATATTTATGATAAACAGGTTTACCAAATAAATCGATTAAAGCATGAATATTATAAACATTTAAATCCATTAAAGCACCACCAGCTTTATGAAAGTCAAAGGCTGGTAAAATTGTTCCTTCTTTAAAAGCATTATATCTTGATGAATATTGCGAATAGTTAAATGAAACAATTTTAATATCTCCTAATTTTTTTAAATCTTCTTTTAATGAAAGAAAAGCAGGTATGTAATGTAAATTCATAGCTTCAAAAATCATTAAATTCTTTTTATTGGCTGTTTCAATTAAATCTTCTAATTCTTTACTATTCGCTGTAATTGGTTTTTCAATAATGACATTTTTATCATTTTCTAAAGCTTTTTTTGAAAACTCATAGTGTAGATGATTAGGTAAAGCACAATAAATTGTATCAACATCACTTTGAAGTAATTCATCATAATCTGTATAAACTTTATCTAAATGATATGTTTTCATAAGTTCTAATGCTTGTGATTTTGATTTTTTTGTTGAAAAAAGATAAGTCTTTTCAACACCTAGCTCGTGATACATGGTAAGAACATCTTTAACAATCATTCCTGTTCCTAAAATTCCTAGTTTCATTATTTTGCTTCCTCTCTTATTCTTTCAATTGTTTCTTGTAATTTTTTTGAATCTTGTAATGTATGTGTTGATTGATTATGATTAATCAAAGCTTGTATTTCTAAAGTCATATCGTCTCCTTCAATTGGATATGTTTTTTTCATAACTTCATTTTCTAAATGAATTGTATATTCAACCACACGGTTAAACATTGGAACATAGATTTCTCCCTTTTCTCCTTTAATTAAAGCATAACGTTCTTTATTATAATTAATTGAACCTTCTACTTTTCCTTGAACTTCATTTTTAAAATTTAAAGTTGCTTTAAAATTCATTTCAATCTCATTTTCTTTTTCAATATGAGATTCAACACTTTCAACTGGTGCATCCACTAAAGCAAGGACAAAACCAACGACATAACTTCCTACATCATTTAAAGCCCCTCCTTGTTTTGGATCAAACAAGTAAGAATCTTTTTTATCTGTCCCATCAAAACAAAAGTTTGCTTCAATTGATTTTAATTTTCCAATCAGTTTTAAATCTTCTTTTAAATGATTAAAACCATTATTAAACTTTGTTTTAAAAGCTTCTAAACAATAGCCTTGATATTCTTTAACATATTGATTAATTTCATCAATATCTTCACTTTTTAAGACAAGTGGTTTTTCACATAAAACCGCTTTATGATGTTTAATGGCTTCAATAATCCATTTTTTATGTTCGTAGTGAGGTACTGCAATATAAACGGCCTCAATATCTTCATCTTTTAAAAGTTCTTCATAATCACGATAAAGTTTAACTAAAGGATGATTTTGTAAGTAACTATCGTTTTCATCTAAAGAATGTGAGGCAATGGCATGCACTCTTCCCCCACTAGTATAAGTAATACTTTTAACAAACTTACGCGCTATGTTTCCATAACCTATAATTCCAAAATTCATTTTTCTACCTCCAATAACGCTATTGCTTCTGCAATATCATTAACACAATAATGTACTTGTTTTTTTATTTCTTGAGGGGATGTTTTAAAAGTAAAGGCTGTATCTACGACGTTCAACATCGGTAAATCATTATAGGAATCCCCTATTCCTGCTATCTTTTCTAATCGGTAATGATCTTTAATGATTTTAATTCCCGTTCCTTTAGAACATCCTTTTCTTACAATATCAACAGAGTTTCTATTTTGAAAACCTTCGATTTCATGATATTTTTGATTAATTTCAAAACATGCTTTCTTAGTCGTTTTGTCATCTTTAAAAATAAGCGATATACCATAGATGATTTCATGCTTTGCTTCTTTAAAAGAAGAAATGACTTTTAATTTAGGATTATAATCTTCTTTAAGGGTTGTATAAAAAACATCTGCATTTCCTGTTTGTAAGATGATTTGTGCATGTTGATGATATTCATTAAAGATTTGTTGAACGATTTCTTTTTTCATTGGAAAATCTTGAATGATATTTAAATCTTTATCTAAGATTTCTGCTCCTGAAGAAAGAATATAAAAATCTAATTTTAGCTTTTCTAAATCAAACAGGGCACATCGAGGTCTTCCACTACATACTCCAAAAAGATGTTCTTTTTGATACTTTTCAATAGCCTCTTTATCTTGTTTTTTTATTTGTTGATTAAAAACAAGTGTGCCATCTATATCACTTGCAAGTGCCTTCATCTTTTAATTTCCTTAAGCAATCAACAATGACTTGATGATCTTCATCATGGATGAGCCCTGAAACAAGAATGCTTCCTCTTAATTCACCACGAATAATTAAAGGAAAACCTCCCCCACAAATAACAAGACTTTCATCTTTTTCATCTTCTTGATACGTTCCATTTTCTTCATTTTCTAAATAGATGTAATAACTACTATGTCCATATTTTTCAACTGTTTTTTGTTTACGATCAAGCCAAATGACTCCTTTTTTACCATCCATTAAATATTGAAAAACAATATCTTTATCTAAAACAATACGGATTCTAACATTTTTTAAATGATTCTTTTCAATATGATCTACAATGATTTGTCCTAATTGATAGGCATCATGATTATTGAATTCTTGAAAAGAAAGTTCTTTTTCTAATTGTAAGACTTCTTCTTTTGTCATCTCTTTCACCTCAATTTTGTTATAACATATCTTCTTTCTCTTTTTAAGAGATGCATCTCATTATGGAAATAAGGTTCAAGGTAAATGAAAAAAAGCTCAGTTAAACTGAACTTTTGGTTCACTTATTTTTAAGATGATAAATAAGCGCATGTAAATTATTTAAGATGTACATAAAGGCAAGTTGAGAATAGAAAGTTGCAATTTTATTTTGTTTTTCATAGTCAGGAATCATAATCTGATATTGACTATAAACAACAAGTGGACTTTGAAGATTAGCAGTAACCAAAGCTGTTTGAATTCCTTTTTGATTTAAGATTTTCATACATTCTAAAAGGGATGTATTTTCTCCACTATAAGAGATAAACAAAGCAAAATCTCCTGGCTGTAATTGTTTGGAAATATAGATTTCTTCCCCATATTGAGTTGCTAAGACAGGAAATAAATTAAGCTTTGCTAGTTTATTAATAAAGTTTGCTGCTGTTATTTGGCTATCGCCATAACCATAAATAAAAACTCTTTTCTTTTGTACCATCAATGTTGCTATTTTATTTAAGGTTTTAATAGATAAATGATGATAGACTTGTTGAATACTTTCTTGATAAAGAGAAAACATGTTTTGAATGATTTGTTCACTTGTTTCATTGACTTGAAATGGGATTGTATAGTCTACTTGACCGACCATATATTTATTAGCTTCAAGTTCCTGTAATAAAGCCAATTTAAATTGTCGATACCCTTGATAGCCTACTTTATGACATAAACGAATAATCGTGGCATTTGAAGTATAGCTCTTTTTTGCTAGATCATTGATTGAAAGTAAAGTTAAATCTTCTAAATGATCTAATAAATAATCAATGACTTGTTGTTCTGATTCAGTATAATGATTTTCTTTAAGTTGTTGTAATATTTTCATTATTCTTTCATTAAAATATCAAGCGCTTCTTCCACACTATCAACTACATCATCAACAATCGAAGTTAAACTTTCTGGTGATGTTGGAAAAGTAAAAGAATGATCCACGGTTTCTAACATAGGAATGTCATTATACGAGTCCCCAATTCCGGCAACTTCCTCTAAATGCAGTAATTCTTTTAATTTTAAAATTCCTAAACCTTTAGAACATCCTTTTTCAGTAATATCAATATATTCTTTATTTTGATGTGCTGTTAATTCAGGAAAATGTTCTTCAATATCAAGACATACTTTTCTCGCGTTTTCATCCGTTTTCGCATTCATGGATAAACCATAAATATCTCCTTCTACTTCATCTAAAGAAGTAATAACTTGTCTAACCATTGAACCTAAGTCTTCTTTTAAAAATGTATAAATTTGCATATTAGCTTGAATAAAAATATCATAATCTTTTTGATAACGATTATAAAATTCATGTAGTAAATGTTTAGAAATCGTACTTTTATAAATAACTTCTCTTTCTTTATTGAGTACAAGTGCTCCTGTACATAAAATATAGAAATCAAAATCAATATAAGGCTTACAAAATTCGTAAATACCTTTAAAAGGTCTTCCACTACATAAACCAAATAAGTTGCCTGCTTTTTGAAACTCCTTAATTTTCTTTAAATCCCCTTCTTTAAACTTTTCATTAAATAATAATGTTCCATCATAATCACTTGCTAGTACTTTCATAATAATCCTCCAATGCCTTTATTGTAGTTGATTTTGTAAAAAAAGAAAATGATTTTCATCGATTTTCTTTTTTAGAAACATCTTCTTATTTTAATATTTCTTTTATTCCCTCTAAATTTTCCACAAAATAAATACCTTCTTGTTTTTCCTTAGATGATAAATCAAAAGCAATCATCTTATTTAAAAGTTTCTTTAAATCATCATAATATTCATTTAAATTATAAAGCATACAAGGTGTTTTTAAATGTTTCAATGAGACTTTAGACATAACTTCTGTAATCTCTTCTAACGTTCCTGTTCCTCCTGGAAAAGCAATAAACGCATCTCCTAATTCAATCATCTTTGCCTTTCTTTCACTCATATCTTGCGTCACAATTAATTGAGTTATTTCAGGATAATCAAAACCAGCATCAATGAAAAACTGTGGTTCAACTCCTATGACTTTTCCTTTTGCCTTTAATACACTTTCAGCCAATTCTCCCATTAAGCCACATTTAGAACCTCCATAAACAAGTGTATGTCCATTTTCACCAATCCACTTACCAAGTTCTCTTGATGCTAAAATAAGGTTTTGATCATTTCCATTACTTGCCCCTAAATAAACTGTTATATTCATGTATACCTCCAAAATTTATAAATCTTTTTTATCCTTTTGGCTTATTATATCATTTTCTGTATAAAAAATGCGTTTTTGTTTCATAATAAAGCAGGTGATTTTATGAATGAATCTTATTGGCAAAAGACAAGTCAACATCCTTGTTTTAAACAATTAAATAAAGATATAAAAACCGATATTCTTATTATTGGTGGTGGTCTATCCGGCATTTCATGCGCTTATCAATTAAAAGAAACAGATAAACAAATAACTGTTGTTGAAAAGGATCTTTTAGGTTGTCATACCAGTGGATGTACAACGGCTAAAATTACTCTTTTACAAGATCTTATTTATCAAAAACTTGTTAAACATTATAATATTGAAACAGCTTATCTATACTATCAAAGTCAAAAAGAAGCAATAAAAGGTATTAAAGATTTAATTGAAAAAGAAAAAATTGATTGTTGTTTAAAAGAATGTACGATGTCTTTATATACTGATAATTTAAAAAATGTTGAAAAACTTGAAAAAGAACAACATTATTTACAATTCTTTGGTGAAACTGTTTTTGACAATCAAAAACATTTAAAAACAATCAGTTTGCATCATCAATATATCTTTCATCCTTTAAAATATCTCTATCATCTTGTGAAATGTTGTCAAAAGAAAAATGTTCAATTTTATGAACATAGTCGTGTTGATAAAATTATAAAAAGAAAAAACGATTTTCTTGTCTATGTACAAGGACATCGTATTATCTGCCAAGATCTCATTCATGCCTCGCGTTATCCTTTTATAAAAAAAGGTTTCTACTTTTTAAAAATGTTTCAATCTTTAGAAAGTATTGATTTAAAACAAAGAACAGGAAATCAATGTACCCTCTCTATCGATCTTACAGAAAGTTATCGTCCTTTAAAGAATCATGCTTTAGTTATTAATTCTAAGAGTAAAGATTGGTTTGCACAAGATACGATTCCCTTAAGAGGTATTCCTTACATGGGGCGTTATAAAGAACATGAATATTTTATTTATGGTTTTCAAAAATGGGGTATGACAAATTCTTTTTTAGCATCTAAAATCATTAAAGATCTTTATTTAAATAACGATAATGCCTATCTCTCCTTATTTTCATGTCATTATTATTCTTTAAGTTATTCTAAAATATATTTGAAACAAATGCTTCATCATCTTTATCTTGGTTATGTCAAATTTCATTTTCATACCAAGAAAAATTTACAAAGAGGTCAAGGAGGATTAATGAAAATCAATCATAAACTCTATGCTGTTTATTTAGATAAGCAAGGTATTTATCATTATTTTTCTCCCTACTGTCCTCATTTAAAAGGTCTACTTTCTTTTGATGAAAAACATCAAATATGGCATTGTCCCTGTCATCAATCTATTTTTGATTGTTATGGAAAACTTATTGAAGGACCTTGTTTAAAAGATATGAATAAACAAAAATGATACCCATTTCATTCCTTCTATTATATAATAATATATGGGAGGAAGTTTATGAAAACATATTTAACATTAGATGTTGGTGGCAGTGCCATCAAGTATGCGTTAATGCAAGAAGATTTAACTATTTTAGAAAAATCAAGTGTACCAACTCCTATGGATACCCTTGAAAACTTTATTGAAACAATTGGAAAAATCTATGATCAATTTCAAGATCAAATCAATGGTATGGCCCTTTCTATGCCTGGTATCATTGATCCTGAAAGAGGCTATCAATATACTGGTGGTGCTTTACGTTATATTGATAAATTAGAAACTGTAGAAGTTTTAAAGAAGCGTTGTCCAACAAATATTACAATTGGTAATGACGCTAAATGTGCTGCTAATGCGGAAATTGGTTTTGGAAATCTCCAAGATATTCAAGATGGCGCTGTGGTTATTTTAGGAACTGGGATTGGTGGATGTTTGATTAAAGATCATAAAGTTCATACAGGAAAACATTTTTCAGCGGGTGAATTTTCTTTTATTAAGACCAATAATCTAGACCCTATTAGTTGGAATCATGCTTGGAGTACGAGAAATGGTATTTCTGGGTTATTACAACGTGTTCAAGAAGCCCTTGAAACAGACAAAGAATATACTGGAATTGAAATCTTTGAAATGGCTAATAAGGGTAATGAAAAAGTCATTAAAGGAATCGATGCTTTTGCTAAGGAAGTCGCAACTCAAATCTTTAATGTACACATTATTTTTGATTGTGAAAAGGTGGCTATTGGTGGCGGTATTTCTGCTCAACCTTTATTAATTGAATTGATTAATAAAAATTTAGATGAAATCTATGAACATTTAGGTTTTGATGTTTATCATCCTGAAATTGTTGCTTGTAAATTTAGAAACGATGCAAATTTAATTGGTGCTCTTTATCAGCATATTCAAACTTTTAAATAATTCTTTTTCAAAAAGAAAAATAAGTGTAAAATAAGATTAAGAGGTGACCATGATGCAAGTTGTATTTGTTGTTTTACATAAAACAGAACTATTACAAGATTTATTAACTAAACTAAAAAAAGCAGGAGTAAGTGGTGGAACAATCATTGATTCTCAAGGAATGATTTCTTATATTCAAGAAAGTGATGAAAGTTATATTTTAGGTTCATTGAGACTTTTTCTTGAACAAGCTCGTCCTGATAGTAAAACAATGTTTTTCATTATTAAAGACGAACAAGTTGATCTTGTTTTTGAAACCATTGATAAAGCTTTAGGTGGTTTAGAAAATCATAACACAGGTATTGCTTTTGCTATGCCAATTACAAGAGTAGAAGGAGTTGTTAAATAAAATATGTTGATTTATTTTAGTCAAACAGGTAATACCCAACTTTTAGCTCAAGCTATTAAAAAGAATGTTGAAAATTCAGATATTATCTATGTAGGATTTTGGACTGATAAAGGTAACGCTAGTAAAGAAGCTTTAGATTATTTAAAAACATTACATCATCAAAAGATTTTCTTATTTGGTACCGCTGGTTTTGGTAAAAGCGATAATTATTTTAAAAAAATCATTGATAAAGTTAAAGAAAGTATTGATGAAAGTAATGAAGTTATAGGAAGCTTTATGTGCCAAGGAAAGATGCCTGAAACTGTCTTACAAAGATATTTAAAGTTAAAAGAAGGAAATCATGCTCCAGATAATATAAATTTATTAATTGATAATTATTATGAAGCACTCAAGCATCCAAATAATGATGATATTGAGAATCTAAAAAAGGCTATCGCTTAAGATAGTCTTTTACTTTACTATTAAGTTTAGAATAAATATTTTCAACAAACCATGGTTCGGTAGATGCTTTTAAAGCATCTTCAAAACTAAACCATCGTAGTCCCTTATTTTCATCTTCTTTAATCTTTAACTCATCTTGATCATTTGCTTCCATTAAATAAGTCACATTATAATGAAGATGACTTGAAACATATTTTCCTCTTTTAACATGTCCATCTACTGTTAATACTTCTAAAGAAAATAAATCATCACTCATAAATGATACATTTTCTAATCCACTTTCCTCTTGTACTTCCTTTAAAGCAACTTTTTTAAAATTCTTCTCACCATCTACGTGTCCACCTAACCAAGACCAAGAATTATAAACTTTATGATAGCACATTAAAACCTTATTATGATTTTGATTTAAAACCCAACAAGAAACTGTAAAATGCCCTACTTCATTTTCTCTTGTCAAAACATCTTTTTGTTTAAGAACTTTTAATAAAAGTTCCTTGTCTTTTGCTTCTTGTTCATTATAAGATTGATAATTAGTGATTTGTTGGTACATTTTCAATATATTTTTGATAATACATCACGCGTATTAAATCAAAAATTGTCATTATTTGATAATTGAAATTAATGCCATCAAATCTTCCTGGTACTTGAATTGTATCAGTTGTGAGTTTCTTTCTTGCATAGGTTGGATTTTGAGTAACAAGTAAAGAAGTTGTATTTTGTAAAGAGAGATTTGTTCGCGTATACATAAAACCTTCTAATGATCTTCCTGATGAAGAAATAAAGATAACATAGTCATTTTCATTAAAAATCATATCTTTATCATACGTATGATATTGGAGTACTGTTTTACCAAAAGAAATCATATCTGTTTGAAATTCAACCGCAATAGACATCGGGTAAAGAGCACCTACTAAAATTACACGTTTTGAATCATGAATTTTTGTACATACTTCTTCAATTTTCTTTAAGAAAGCTTCATTATCATTAGAAACTTTAATACGTTCAACATATGAAGAAACATGTATATTTTTCATACGTTCTTGAATTTGTTCAAAACGTACTTGTTTATGTCGTTGATAAATTTCTATAAAAGAAAGATAATTATCAAAACCTAAGTATTTTAAAAAGTTTAAAATACTTTCAGGTGTTGTTTGTAATTCACCAGCAATATCTTCAATCGTATAACTGTCAAAATCTTGATAATGAAGGATAAAGAATACACAAAAACGATAAGCGTCATCTAAAAATAATGTTCCATTTAAATATTTTAATATTCTAGAAAGTAGTATATTCATAAGCTCCTCCTTTAAATAAAATGATATTTTTTATAATAAGTAACACGCATAATATCAAAGATTGACATCAAACGATAGTTAAAATCAATACTATCATATCTTGAACTTGCTACATATATCACACGTTCTTCGCCAATTTGACTTTTATACTTTTTATTTTGGGTAATAAGTAAGAATTGTGAACGATTAATATCAAAACCTTGATGTTGCTCCATAAACGCATCATAAGCTCTTCCTGTTGCTGAAACAAAAATGACATAATCATCTTTATTTAAGATAAGTTGATTATCAAAAGAATGATATTGGAAAACTGGTTTTCCAAAAGTAATCAAGTCTGTTTGAAATTCAACAGCAATCGATATTGGATAAAGTGCCCCAATAATAACCACTCTTTTAGAAGTAGAAATATCATGACAAATATGATCCAAATCACAAATAAATTTATCTTGATCATCACATAAATGAATTTGTTTAAATAAATCATCCATCTTTAATCCTAACATTCTTGAACGAATTTGATCTTGTCTTAAAATAACATCCGCATAAAGTTGATCTTGAAAAGAAGCATAGTCATCAAATCCTAAATGTTTTAAGAAGTTTAAAATTGCTTCTTGAGAAATTTTTGATTTTTCAACCACTTCTTCTAAAGTCATTTTATAAAAATCTATATAGTTTTCAATAAAGAATACACAAAAACGATAATTATCATCTAAAAACAATGTTCCATTAAAGTATTCAAGTATTCTTGCTAGAAGTACATTTCCCATACGTACCTATCCTTTCTTTATTAAACCTAGTTTTTCAAGACTTAAAGCTATCCCATCTTGATCTGGATCAATAAAAGTATCATAAGAAATATCTAATAATTTTTCTTTAGCACCTTCAAAAACAATTCCTTTATTTACTTTTTCTATCATTTGATAGTCATTCATACTATCTCCAAATGCAATCGTATCTTCCATACTTGCATGATAATAATCGATCACTCTTTCAATAGCATCTGCTTTTGTACAATTCTTTGAAATAATTTCCCCATTAATAAACTCATCTTCTGGCTTTGAAAATAAAACCACATTAAAATCTTTACTTAAATGAGGAACTGTATCAAGCAATGCATATTTATCATATGCAATAAAAACAATTTTAGTCACTTTATCTTTACCAGGATTATATTCTGTAATTGGTTTAAAAGCTTGATTTCTTTTTTCAAAGAAACGTGCAAGTTCTGGATTGGCTTGTGTATCTTTGATTTGTCTTCTTTCCATATATTCTCTAGCATAACCTGATTGAAAAAGTTCATCTTTGGTTTCAAGTGTAAAACCTACCTGCGCATTAGAAAATAAAACAATGGCTTGTTGAAGACGTTTACTATCTAAAAAGTTTTCATAAATATATTTTCCATCAATTTGAATAAAGCTTCCAGCCGCTGAAATCACTCCATCAAAGCCAACATCTAAAATGTCTTGAGTAATTGAAACAGGCGCTCTTCCTGTACATAAGAAAGCTTTATGTCCATTTTCTCTTAGCTTACAAATGGCTTCTCTATTTCTTTTAGTAATCTCTCTACTTTTACCACGAATTGTTCCATCAATATCAAAAAATACATATTTCATTGTGCTTACCTCTACTTCATGAATTCTTCAATCAAAATAGGTTTTTCAACAAATTCATCAACAATTGTATAACTTTGATAAATTTCATCTAACAATTCTGGAGATAAATCATCTCTTGCATAAACAGTTAATAATTTTTCACCAATATCTACATGATCCCCTATTTTTTTATTTAAAACAAGTCCCACTGCATGATCAATATCTTCTTCTTTTGTCATACGACCACCACCAAGTTTCATCGAAACAATTCCTAATTTTTTTGCTTCTAATGCTTGAATATAACCTGTTTTCTTTGAAGTTAATTCTATTATAGCACTTGGTTTTTCAAATAGTTCAGTATTTTCTATATATGAAACATCTCCACCTTGAGCTTTGACCATTTCTTTAAATTTTTCTAAAGCTTTTCCATTATCCATCACTTCTTGTAAAGCTTGATACGCTTCTTTTTTATTTGGATAAAGATTTGCCTGAACAAGCATTTCACTACCTTCATTTAAACAAAGTTCTCTTAAATCTCCAGGGCCATTTCCTTTCAAGGTTTCAATAGCTTCAATAACTTCTAAACTATTCCCAATTGCATTTCCTAAAGGTTGTGACATACTTGAAATTGTCGCTCTCGTATTTTTATGACAATGCTTTCCAATAGAAATCATTGTTTGAGCAAGTTCTTTAGCTTCTTCAATAGTTTGCATAAATGCACCATTTCCATATTTAACATCTAATAAAATCGTATCAGCCCCACTCGCTAATTTTTTAGACATAATAGAAGAAGCAATTAAAGGTATACAAGAAACTGTTCCTGTAACATCTCGCAAAGCATATAACTTTTTATCAGCAGGTACAAGTGAAGCACTTTGACCAATAATAGCTAGTCCTATTTCATTGACTTGATTAATAAAATCTTCTTCTGAAATATTAATTTGATAACCTGGAATTGATTCAAGCTTATCAAGCGTACCACCTGTATGCCCTAAACCTCTTCCTGACATCTTAGCCATTTTACCACCACAGGCAGCCACAATAGGCCCTAAAACAAGTGAAGTTTTATCACCAACACCACCTGTTGAATGTTTATCAACTTTAACCCCTTCTATTTTGGATAAATCTATAATATCCCCGCTTTCTTCCATAACTTTTGTTAGTAAGGCTGTTTCCTTTAATGTTAAACCTTGAAAACAAATAGCCATTAATAAAGCAGACATTTGATAATCAGGAATACTTCCTTCAACATAACCATCTATAATAAATCGAATTTGTTGGTGATTAAATTCACCATTATTTTTTTTATATTCTATTAAATCAACCATTCTCATTGTTGTTTTCCCCTTTATTTCAATCTAGTTCTATTTTACTATATTTTGTTTTAATTTGAAAACACTTTCATTAGTTCAATAAAATCTTTTCAATAATAATTAAAAAAGTCTTCTTTTTTTGAAAAATTAATCCTTTTTTTGTTAGAATGTTTATGGAGGTGGATTTATGAAAATCTTAATATGTGCCCCATTACAAGATGCTGAAATCAAAAAAATTCAAGAATATTTTATAAATGATACTGTTCTTATTAAAAGAAGACCAACTCAAGAAGATATTGATCAAGTTGATGTCATCGTGGGAAATCCACATCTTGATTTAAATTTAAATCAAGAACATTTACAAGCTCTCTTACTTAATAGTGCAGGAAGCAATCAATATATTAAAGAAGGTATTTTAAATAAAACCACTAAACTTACTAATGCCAGTGGAAGTTATGGGATTGCCATTAGTGAACATGTTATTGGTATGATGATTACTTTCTGTAAAAACTTAAAAACGTATGCTTTACAAATGAAAGAAGGAAATTGGCTTCCTTCAAAACAAGGAAAAGAAATTTATCATAGTTGTGTTTGTATTGTTGGCTATGGTGATATTGGCTATGAAATTGCGAAAAGACTAAAAGCCTTTGATTGCCATATTACCTCTATTAAAAGAAGAGTCCAAAAGGAGCTTCCTTATGTTGATGAAGTCGCAACAATCAATGATTTAGATACAATTTTACCACAAAGCGATTTTGTGATTTTATCACTTCCACAAAGCAAAGAAACAATTCATATTTTTAACAAAGATAAATTATTAAAAATGAAAAAAGATGCTATCTTAATCAATGTTGGTCGTGGAAGTGCCATCAGTAATAAAGATTTAATAGAAGTATTAAATCAAGGGCATCTTTATGGTGTTGGTTTAGATGTTGTGGAAGAAGAACCTTTACCATCTACTTCTCCTTTATGGACTTACGAGCGTGTTTTAATCACGCCACATAGTTCAGGTGGTTTTGTTTGGCAAAGTGTCAGAAATTATTATACAGAACTCGTTATTAGAAATATTGAACATTTAAAGAATCATGAAACTTTAGAAAATGAAGTTGATTTTCAGACGGGTTATCGAAAAGTTGTCACATATAAAAAATAGCGCCTCAGCGCTATTCAAACTTTTGATCAACTTCAAAGATATTATGCCCGTTAAGATAATCTTTTACCAGCATACGTTTTTTACCTTCTAATTGGAATTCAGTAATAATATAAACCCCATCTTGTACCTTTACACCAATAGCATCTTTAAAAATCTTCACGATTGTTCCTGGTTCTTGATGTGCATGATGTGTCATAGCATTTGGACAATTATGTACAAGCCCTTGATAGATTTTTACTGTTTTTCCTTGATACGTTGTATAAGCTCCAGGCCAAGGATTTAATCCTCTGACATGGTTATAAACTTCTACTGCTGGCTTATTGAAATCAATTTTTTCTTGTTCTCTAGAAATAACAGGAGAATATGTTACTTTTGATTCATCTTGAGGAATGGATTCATTTGTCCCCTCAATAATAGCAGGCATTGCTTCAATAATCGCTTCAGCTCCTAAAATAGATAAACGATCATAAAGTTCTCCTACTGTTTCATCATTAGAAATAGGTGTTTCTTTTTGATAAATGATATTTCCTGCATCCATCTTTTTTACCATATACATAATTGTTACTCCTGTTTTTTCATCTCCATTTAAAATGGCATAATGAACAGGTGCCCCTCCACGATATTTTGGAAGTAATGACGCATGAACGTTAATACATCCTAGACGTGGGCAATCTAAAACTTCTTGTGGAATCATTTGTCCATAAGCAGCTGTAATAATTAAATCAGGTTGCATATCTATAATGGCTTGATAATCATCTTTGATACGTTGTGGTTGAAATACAGGTATATCATGTTCTAAGGCCACAACTTTAACTTCAGGCATTTTAAGTTCTTTTTTTCTTCCAACACGACGATCTGGTTGTGAAACAACTTGGACGATGTTGTAATCATGTTGAATTAAGTTTTTTAAAACAGCTTCAGAGAAAGTTGCTGTTCCCATAAATACGATTTTTAATTGATTCATTCTTTTCACTTCCTTCTATAAGATATTACTAATAAATTGAGAGATAAGCAAGACAATTGTTTGAATTATTTGGATACAAATTTGACTTATCTTTTTAACAATTAAAGAAAGTGTATTATCTTTTTGATTATCATAGAGACCTTCATCTGAATTAACTTCTTTTTGTTTTTGTACATTTTGTTCAAAAGCAACAATATTTTTAGAAACCATTTCATTTTGAATATAATGATTATTCAACAAACCATTCATACAAAATAATAATAAACCGACCATTGTAAAATCAATTAAAAGTTCTTTCATTGTAAATACTCCTTAATTACTTGAGACATCACTTCGATTGTATTTTGGACTTCTTCTTTCGTATTATTTTGTCCTCCAAATTCAATTAAAATCGTATGATCACAAATCCCTTGATTATAATGATTTTTCTTTACCATAATTCCTTTAGATAATCCTGGCACTTTCTCATTTGCCCTGTTAGAAAGTTCTGTAGATAATTGATTGACCATATCAAATTTTCCACTACTTTTTCCTACGACAAACAAAATCTTAGCATAACTTTTTTGATTATAAACCAGTGTAGAATATTTTTTATCAAGGCTATCTCGATGAAAATCAATGACTAAATCATATTTCCCATTTTCTCTTAAAGAATTTTCTAAATACATCTTTGAAACAACATAAGATTGATTATATGCAATTCGATGTATATTTTTATAGTTTTCAAAATCATTTTGTTCAACATCACAAAAATAACCTTCTTTTGTTAAACAATCCTTTAAATAACTTGCTCCCTCTTTTACATTATATCCAACATATTCTTCTCCTTGATGTGTATTATATAGATGAATTTTCTTACTTGAGGTAACTGGTACGCTTGTCTGCAAGGCTTCCGTTGTTAAAATTGCTTTAAAAACTTTCACATTTTGATGACTATAAGAAGGTAAATAGATAATCATTAAAACAATGATCATTATTTTGAAAATAATTTGAATAGATACTTTTATTTTCATAGGCGCTCTCCTTGTATTTATTCAAATATATGAAATAAATCAAGAATTATACCTTAAGTCATTCAGAGCCTTTGCTAGAAGAGCACTCATCCTTTCAACTGTTTCATCAATTTGTTTATCAGACATCACAAAATTACGATCAACCGGTGTCAATATTTCTTGTAATAAAGATTCTAATTCCTCTTGATCAAGACTCCCAATATGACCTAATAAATAACGTTGTTGACTTGATGAAAGAGCCCCTTCATATTTTTCTCTTTTCCCAATTTTTAATCTATTTTTTATATCAATAGCATCTCCAAAATAATCTTTCATTAATTGAAAAACATCTTTAACAATTGAACTGGCATAAATAACAGTCGGAACCCCTATCGCAATGACTGGACATCCTAAGGTTTCTTCTTGAATAGCTTGACGGTGATTACCAATTCCACTACCAGGATGAATACCGACATTATTAATTTGGATAACATGCCCTAATTTTTGATAATCTTTTGCACATAAAGCATCAATAACTATCACTAAATCTATTTGAAACTGATCGACCATTGCCTGGATCACTTCAACTGTTTCTACTCCTGTTTGATACATCACACCTGGTGTAAGTGATAAAATATCATAATAATGATTTTCTAATTTGAGACTATCATCTAAATAATGCGTGACACGAATATCTCTTAAAGTACGTGGTCCAATCGCATCACTGGTTAAATAAGGATTACCAAGTCCTGTAACTAAAATACGAGGATATTCATTTTGATCTATCATTTCTTTTAATATTTTTGTTATTTGTTCACTGATATTAGAAATATGATCTTTAAAAAAAATTTCAATATACTTTCCTTTTTTTAAATACTCCGTATCTTCTAAAAACTCATACGTTTCAATTGAAAAGTCCTCCTTTTTTTCAATCTTTCTTTGATAATGTTTTCCTTCTTTTAATAAATCCAATGATTCTTTCGCTAAATCACTATGTGTATTATACTTATTCATATTCTCACCTGCATAATTATTCCCTTATTTCCAACAAATTACACAAAATTGTTGCAATTCCTTGACTTTTTATATATAATGAAGTGGCAAATTGCAAAGCGAGGTGAAAAATCATGGCAAATATGAAACAACAAATTAAACGTTATAAAAACGATAACAAAAAAAGAGCTAAAAACGCTTCTTATAAATCAGCTTTAAAAACTGCAATCAAAAACGTAAGAGCTGAAGTTGAAGCTGGAAATAAAGAAGCTGCTGAAAAAGCATTAGTAATCGCTTCTAGCAAATTAGATTCTTATGTAAACAAAGGAATCCATCATAAAAATTACGCTATTAGACAAAAATCTAAATTAGCTAAATTAGTTAACTCAATCTAATCATTGAAACCAGACAAATGTCTGGTTTTTTTGTTTATTCTTTCTTTTCTTGATTATAATGTTAATAGACTTTGAAATAAAATAAGAGTAAAATATTTTTACATTACAAGGAGATGTATTTATGGAAAGAAAAGATATAGAAGAAAAATATACTTGGGATCTTTCTAAAATTTATCAAGATCCTCAAGAGTTTTATCATGATATAGAAGTCAGTCAACAATTACTTGATGAATTGACTTCATTTAAAGGGAAAATGACTGAAAGCGTTGATATCCTTTTACGTTTTTTATCAAAGCGTGATGAAATGTCAATGCTTGTAAGTAAAGCTTACTGTTTTGCGCATTTAAACTGTGATGTAGAACCTAAAGAACAAGAATATCAAAAAATGCTTGCTACAGTGATGTCACTGATTCAACAATCAAGTGTTAAACTTGTATTTGTTGATAATGAAATCGTTGAAAACGATGAAACAGTAAGAAAATATTTAAAAGATGAACGTTTAAAATCTTATCGGTATTCTTTAGAAAATGCTTTAGCTTTTAAACCTCATTTATTAGATAAAGAACAAGAAGAATTGGTTGCAAAAGTAGACAATATCTCTGAATTAGCAGAACAAGTTTTTGATTCTTTACGCCTAGAATTTGAAGATGTTGAAGTCAATGGTCAAAAGAAAATATTAAATCAAGCGACACTTAATGAATTTTTAAAGAATAAAAATAGAGACGTTAGAAAACAGGCCTACCATCATTTCTTTAAAGAATATCAGCGTTTTGAAAATACCTTTGCCTCAACTCTTTCAGGGGTTATGAAAAAAGATGCTTTTTATAGTGATATTCGTCATTTTGATTCACCCCTTGCGGCAAGTGTTTTTAATGATGATGTTCCTACCGATTTATTTTTTAAGATTTTAGATAAAGCAAATAATGAATATCGTTATTTATTCCATCGCTATAATCATTTAAAAAAAGAAATTCTTGGGCTAGATGAACTTTATAATTATGATTTATCAGTTCCTCTTGTAAAAAGTGTTTCTAAAAAATTTACAATTGAAGAATGCTTTGACATCATCAATCAAGCTTTAGCTCCTTTTGGTAAAGATTATTTAGCTATTATTAACCGTGCTAAAGATGAAAGATGGATCGATTACTACCCTACTACTGGTAAACGTGGTGGTGCTTATAGTAGTGGAAGCTATTTAACACAACCTTATATTTTAATGAACTTTATTGGTGACTATAATTCATTATCAACAATGATCCATGAATTAGGTCATAGTGTGCATACGTATTTATCAAGCCATAATCAAGACTATATTAATAGTAACTATCGTATTTTTGTAGCGGAAGTCGCTTCAACCGTTAACGAAACCTTACTTATCAACTATATGATGAATCATACTTCATCAAAAGAAGAAAAAGCCTATTATATGTATGAACAATTAGAAAACTGTGTTGGTCTTATTTTTAGACAACCGATGTTTGCGGACTTTGAACATCGTCTTCATGAAATGGCTAAAAACAATGAACCCATGTCTTCTAAAATCATGACTGATCTTTATGCAAAATTGAATCAAGAATACTTTGGTGAAGATGTAAAAATGGATGAACTTGTAGGTTGGTCTTGTTATTATGTTCCTCATTTCTATTATGATTATTATGTTTATAAATACACTTTAGGAATGACTGTTGCTTTAGCTATCGTTAAACGTATATTAAATGGTGACATGCAACAAGTTGAACGTTATTTAAACTTCTTAAAATCAGGTGGAAAAGAATCTCCTGTTGACTTATTAAGTCATGCGGGTGTTAATCCTTTAGATGACGCTATTTATGATGATGCTTTCCATTATTTTGAAGATTTGTTAAATGAATTTGAAAAGCTGGTAAAATAATTTATAATAGTATTAGGTGATAGAAATGAAAAGAGAAGAAACAAGAGCGTTTCAAGTAGGAAATTTAACATTAGGTGGTAATAATCATGTCATTATTCAATCCATGACAAATACCAAAACTAAAAATGTGGAAGCAACCGTTAAACAAATTCAAGAATTGGAAGATGCCGGTTGTGAAATGGTCAGAATGGCTGTTTTTGACAAAGAAGATGCATATGCGATAGCAGATATTAAAAAACAAGTGCATATTCCTTTAGTTGCCGATATTCATTTTGACTATCGTTTAGCTTTGATTGCGATTGAATCAGGAATTGATAAAATTCGTATCAATCCTGGAAATATTGGAAGTATTGAAAAGGTAAAAGCCGTTGTTGAATCTTGTAAAGAACATCATATTCCTATTCGTATTGGTGTCAATAGTGGTTCTTTAGAAAAAGATATCTTAGAAAAATATGGTCGTCCTACTGCTAAAGGAATGATTGAAAGTGCAAAGAAACATATTGATATTTTGGAAAGTCTAGATTTCCATGATTATTGTATTTCTTTAAAATCTTCCGATACAATGCTTACAATTGAGGCCTATACACTTGCTAGTGAAACCTTTGATTGTCCCCTTCATTTAGGGGTTACAGAAGCAGGAACAAAACTTGGAGGAACAATTAAATCTTCTTTAGGTATTGGTACTTTATTATATCAAGGAATTGGAAATACGATTCGTGTTTCTTTAAGTGATTATCCTGTAGAAGAAATTAAAGTAGCAAAAACATTGCTTAAAGAATTGGGGTTAATTAAAAATGTTCCTACCCTTGTATCTTGTCCAACTTGTGGAAGAATTCAATATGATTTGATTCCAGTCGCTAAAGAAATTGAAGATTTCTTAAATAATATCCATCAAGATATTACCGTAGCCATTATGGGTTGTGCAGTTAACGGTCCAGGTGAGGCCAAAAATGCCGATATTGGTATTGCCGGTGGTGTTAAAGAAGGATTATTGATCAAAAAAGGAAAAATTATTAAAAAAGTTAAACAAGAAGATATGGTACAAACGCTCAAAGATGAAATTTTAAAGATGGTTAATTCATAATAACCATCTTTTTTTCATATATATAACTATGGAGGCGTAAAACTATGGAAAATTTATTCATTGAACATTTTTTATCGTATGAAGATTTTAGAAGCAATAAGGAAATACAAGCATTAGAGCTAAATGAAGAAGATTTGAAGGTGATCTATCAAGTGATAGATCAAAACCGTTTTTTACTCTGTAGTGAACATTATTTACCTATTCTATTTCAATCAATTATGAAAAAAACTAGTGTTTCCACTAGTTTAAAATTGAAATCTTTGTTTCAAAATCATACTTCAATATTTCTAAATTCTTGATTTTTCAACATATCTATTTCTTCTTTATAAGGAGCTTTACCATCAATATAAGGTGTTTCTAAAATCTTAGGAACATCTTTTATTCTTTCATTATGAGCAATCCCATTTAAAATATCAAAACCAATCTCACCTAAGCCAAGATTTGCATGACGATCTTTATGAGCTCCTTGAACATTTTTAGAATCATTCAAATGAACAACAAGTAAACGATCTAAATCAATAATACGATCAAATTCATCTAAAATTGCATCAAAATTTGATAAATCGTATCCTGCGTCATGAATATGACATGTATCTAAACAAACACCTAATTTTTCAGGATAATCACAATGAGAAATCAAATAATTGATTTCTTCAAATGTCTTTCCTAACTCACTGCCTTTTCCTGCCATTGTTTCTAAAGCAATCTTTCCTTGATAAGGTGTATCTTTTAATACTTCATTTAAACCTTTAATGATTTGTTGAAGACCTACTTCTTCTCCAGCTTTTACATGACTTCCAGGATGTAAAACAAGAATCGATGTCCCAATATCTTGACATCTTTGGAGTTCTTGTTTTAAGAAGTTAACAGCTAATTCAAAAGTTTCTTCTTTAACCGTATTAGCAAGATTAATGATATAAGGTGCATGAACAACAACATTTTTTAAATCAATGTTATTTTCCTTCATTAAAGCTTTTGCCTCTTCCACCTTTAATTCACTAATGGCTTTTCTTCTCGTATTTTGTGGTGCGCCTGTATAAAACATAAACGTATTAGAACCATAAGATAAAGCTTCTTTTACTGAACCTAAAAGCATGTCTTTTCCAGACATTGAGACATGACTACCAATTATCATTGCCTTCCTCCATACGTTTAGCGATTTGTGCTTGACGGGCACGTTCTTTCTTTTGACGACGGATATCATCACGAATCATCGCACGTTTTTGTTTACGTACAACTTGTTCAACTTGATATTTACGTTTCTTTTTATATCCTGGTTTTACTTTTTTAGGTTTACGGATAATCATTTGAACTTGTTTTTCAAGTTCAGTTTGTTGACGAATACGTTTTTTACGTTTTTCTCTTTGTCCTAAATCCACAAATTGTCCGTTTTTAAGTTGCATATTCTTAAATTCAATTCCTTTTCTTTCAAGAATTGCAATATTTTTTTCATCTGTTGTATCATACATACTATAACAAATACCTGTATAGTTTCCACGCCCTGAACGTCCACTTCGATGAATATAAAAATCAGGTTCTGTTGGAAATTGCATATTAATGACATGAGAAACACCATCAATATCAATTCCACGTGCAGCAATATCTGTCGCAACAATGTATTGATATTCATTGTTATTGATTTGTCGCATCATTTTCTTTCTTTCACGAGGTTCTAAATCTCCGTGGATTTCTCCAACTTTATAACCATCTTCTCTTAATTGTCGCGTAATCTTTGATACTTCTGTTCTTTTATTCGCGAAAATAATACAAATATAAGGATCAATTGTTGCCATGATCTTCTTTAAAACATCATAACGATCTTGATGCTTTGTTGCGAGTAAAATATGTTCAACATTGGCTGTTGTAGCAAGTTTACTATTGATTTCAATAGTAATTGGACTTTGCATATATTTCTTTAAAAATGGTCTTAGATTTTGTGGAATCGTTGCTGAGAAAACCATCATTTGTAGATCATCAGCCATTTTTCCTGCCACAGCATCAATATCTTCTAAATAACCAAATTCTAATGTCATATCTGCTTCATCGACTACAAAAGTTTTTGCTGTTGTAATTTGTAAAGCTTGCGCATCTAAAGATAAATCTTTGATACGTCCTGGTGTTCCAATAACCACGTGTGGTTGTATTGAAAGTTTATTAACAGCTCTTTGACGGTCACTTCCTCCAACAATTAATGAAACACGTAATTCTGGTAAATATTTTGTAAATGTTTTAGCGTTATTAAATAATTGAGAAGCAAGTTCTCTTGTTGGTGCTGTAATAACAGCTTGCACACAATCTTTATTGACATCAATACGAGACATGATTGGTAATAAAAAAGCATGTGATTTACCTGTCCCTGTTTGTGAAATCCCGATAATATCTCTATTTTTTAATACAAGGGGAATGACTTTTTCTTGTATTGGGGTTGGCTTTTTAAAACCTAACTCTTTAATTACTTGATTACAATATTCTTGTAATTTAAAATCTTGAAAAGTTGCCATAAAATCCTCCTTTTTTCTTTTTTAGTCACGTTATTATACCATATTTTTGATACATTTCAACAAATATAATGGATGGATTTTTATAATTATTCTATAATATTCTTGTTGGAGGTGATTAGATGATCTTAAACACTGGTAATCGTACAGATATTCCTGCCTTTTTTAGTGACTGGTTTTTTAATCGTATTCAAGAAGGTTTTGTCTGTGTTCGTAATCCCTATTTCCCTCATCAAGTCACAAAATATATTTTAGATCCTCAAGTCATTGATATTATTTGTTTTTGTACTAAAAATCCTAAACCAATGCTTTCACGTCTAGATTTAATCAAAGACTATAAACAATTCTGGTTTGTAACAATCACCCCTTACAATCAAACGATTGAACCCTATGTTCCCAATAAAAATGAAATTATTCGTAGCTTCATTGAACTATCTAAAAAAATAGGAAGTCGTTGTATTGGTTGGCGTTATGACCCTATCTTTTTAAATGATTATTATACCATTGAATATCATCTTCGAATCTTTGAAAAAATGTGTCAAAAACTAACTGGATATACTCATCAATGTGTCATTAGTTTTATCGATTTATATCAAAAAACAAAAAAGAATTTTAAAGAAGTTCAAGAAGTAAATCAAAAAGATCAAATCTATCTTTGTCAAAAATTTGTAGAAATTGGAAAAAAATATAACATTGAAATCTATACATGTCACGAAAATGAATTTTTAAAAACAACAGGTGTTCATACAAGTGGATGTATGAATCAACAAATTATTGAAAGAGCTCTAGGTCATTCATTAAAACTACCTAAAATAAATGAAGCTAGACAAGGATGCCATTGTTTATTAAATAATGATATTGGCGTTTATAATACGTGTTTACATGCTTGCCTTTATTGTTATGCCAATTACGATCGTGTAACTGTTTTAAAAAATGTTAAAATGCATAATAAAAAGTCCCCTTTTTTAATTGGAGACTTTCAAAAAGACGATATTATTAAAGAAGCAAAACAGGTTCCTTATATTGATCGACAACTTTCCCTATTTTAAGGAATGTGCGTGGCGATAAGCAACACCTCTAGTAATACGTAATAAATTATCTTCTCCAGGAAATTTCACAGGTACAACTGGATTTTCTTGATACATTTTCATTACATCTTCAATATCGACAATGATTTCATCAAATTTCATGAGTCCATACATTTTAGGTGGAAGTAAATAAAGTGGTTTATCAATTGTTTGATTTTTTAAAGCTCTATCTAATTCTACCTTCAAATGTGGACATAAAATAACAACATCAAAACGGTCTAATTCTTTTAATCCTAAACCAAATGGTAAAAATTCAATACTGTATTTATCTTCTAAATTTTTTTCTTTAATTTCTTTTTCCATCCTTGTTGCAATAGCACTTGAAGAAAAGCCCCCACCACAACATAATAATATTCTAATCATTTTAACACCTCACTATTTGTTAGTATAACATACCCTCCATTTCAATGTAAGGGCTTTTATTTTTCTTTGTAATTTTTATCTTATCTTTTTAAGTTTCACTTTTTTACCTTTTCATCATATTTTATAGTAGGTGATTTTATGTATCCTTATCAAAACCCCAATTATTATTACTATCAACCTCAGATGTATCCTTATTTTCAAAGAATACCTAAAAAATTTAATTTACAACATACTCTTCATACAACGATACGAGGTATTCAAATCGCAAATCAAGTTATTCCTATTATCTATCAAGTAAAACCATTAATTGATAATACCAAACAAGGTTTGACTTTATTAAAAGCAATGAATCATTTAAATGACATAGATTTTGATGAAATAGAAAAGGAATTAAAACCAATTTCTAAAGAAAACAATGAAATATTTGAAAATATGTTATAATCATCTTTGAGGTGATAAAAGATGTTAGTAAAAGGTATTGTTCCTAGAGGTTATTGTAAAGGCGTTGTTCGTGCAATTGAAATAGCTAAAAAACAAGCACACCAAACAGCACCTGTTTATATTCTAGGAATGATTGTACATAATCAATATATTGTAAATGCTTTAGAAGATTTAGGAATTCAAACAATTGATTTCAAAGGAAAAACACGATTAGAACTATTAGATGAAATCAATGAAGGAAAAGTCATTATTACTGCTCATGGAGCAAGTCAAAAAGTATTTGATAAAGCGAAAGAAAAAGGTTTAGAAGTAATTGATGCCTCTTGTTTAGATGTAATTAAAACTCATGATCTTATTCAAGATAAATTAAATGAAGGTTATGAAATTTTGTATATTGGTAAAAAGGGACATCCTGAAGCAGAAGGTGCAATTTCAATTGATGAAAAAAGAATTCATTTAATAACAAATATAGACGATTTAAAAACAATAGATCCTACTAAAAAATATGTTATGACTAATCAAACAACAATGTCTCTTTATGATGTTTATGATTTATGCGAAAAAGCAAAAGAAATTTTACCTTTTGTAGAAATTGAAAAAGAAACATGCACAGCTACTAAAATACGTCAAGAAGCTATTAAAAACATTGAAGATGATGTTGATATTATCTTTATTGTTGGTGATCCTCATTCAAACAACACAAGAAAACTTGCAAGTATTGCTCATGATTATCATACATGTGATGTTTATATGATTGAAAGTATTGAAGATTTAGAAATTGAATGGTTAAAAAATAAAAGATATGCTGCTGTAAGCTCAGGAGCTTCTACACCAACATATCTTACAAATCAAGTAATTGATTATTTAAAACAATTTGATATCAATGATTCTAAAACATATCAAAAACCTATCATTGATAAAAATAAAATATTAAACCAAAAAGATGCCTAGGCATCTTTTTCTTGTGGTAACCATTGTACTTTGAAAAAATAAATAATAAAAATCAAACTACATACGACCCATGTTGTAGGCCATCCTAAAAAGACATAAACAATATCACTTGTTACTTTTGTAATTAAGAAAAGATAAATTTGTCTTAAGAAAACAAAAGAGAATATCATCACATACATTGGAACAGCTGAACGTCCAGCTCCACGTAAAACTCCATTGATAACTTGATTAATTGGTAAAACAATATAGAATGGTAAGAATGTTAACTGCATCAATCTTCCAGCATCAATCACATCTTTTTCTTGATTAAATAAAGCAATAAAATCACGACCAAAGAAATACATAATTACTACAAAACAAGCAATGGTAAGTGTTGCTAATGCTGTTGTAATATAAGCTCCTTTTTTTACACGGTCATACTGTTTAGCTCCTATGTTTTGACCAACAAAAGTTGTAATAGCCATATTAAAAGCTTGTAAAGGTAAGTTAACAAAACCATCTATTTTAATCGTTACAGAATAACCTGCTATAACAGAGGCTCCATAAACATTAATATAAGATTGAACAATGACATTTGATAAAGAAACAATACTTTGTTGAAAACCTGTAGGTAAACCAATTTTTATAATTTTTAATAAAATTTCTTTGTCAAAACCAATTTCCTTTAAAACAACTTTATAATCATCCTCTGTTTTCATTAAAACATACATGACCATAATTGCTGAAATAGCTTGAGCAATTAAAGTCGCATATCCTGCACCAGCTACACCAAAATGAAAATATTTAACAAATAAAAAGTCTAGGATAATATTAACAACACTTGAAAAAATCAAAAAATAAAGCGGTCTTTTAGAATCTCCCACCGAACGTAAGATACCTGATCCCATATTATAGACCATTACAAAAATAAGACTCCAAAAATAAATAGACAAATACGTTGAAGCTTCAGAAAACACTTCACTAGGAACACCAATTGCTTTTAAAATTGGATCATTAAATAATAAACCAACAATCGTTAAAACAACTCCCATAACAAGAGTTAAAGCGATACTATTATGAATTGCTCTTTTCATTTTACAAGTATTACCAGCTCCAAAGAATTGAGCAATAACAACTCCTGCCCCTGTTGAAATTCCCATAAAAAAACCAATCAACATATTAATGATTGGTGTACTTGCACCAACTGCCGCTAAAGCAACTTTTCCAACATAATTTCCTACAACATAAGAATCGACTGCATTATAAAGTTGTTGAAATAAGTTACCTATTAATAAAGGAATTGAAAACAAAATAATTGCTTTGACAATACTTCCTTTTGTTAAATCCTGTGTATTTCCTTTCATACAATCACCTTCCATTTATAATTTTACTCTTATTTTATTGAAAACAAAAATATTTGCACGAAATGAAAAAAATAATTTCAATACATTCTTTTCGCTATAATAAAATTAAGTGAAAGACCACCTTTCTCATGATTGTTATTCACCAATAATTTTGCTTGTACATTTTCATAAAATTACCATATGTTATTTAATTAGCATAGATTTCAGTTTATGTGAGAAGTGGTCTTTTATTTAAAATTAAGTTGGAGGTTAGTTATGAATAAAAAAATTATCTTTTTTGATGTTGATGGTACTCTCGTTGATGTTAGACCTGCAAGAGAATATGTACCAGAATCAACAATCAAAGCAGTAAGAGAAACAAGAAAAAAAGGGAATTTATGTTTTTTATGTACAGGAAGATCACTTGCTGAAATCTACCCACATATTTTAGATGTCGGTTTTGATGGCATCATTGGCGCTGGTGGTGGCTTTGTAACCATTGGTGATGAAATGCTTTATCATAAAAAAGTATCTGACAAAGATGTAAATCGTGTCGTTGATTTTTTTGAAGAAAATGATTATGACTACTATCTTGAAAGTAATGGTGGATTATTTGCCAGTGAAAATTTAGTACCTCGCTTAGAAATAATTATTTATGGCGATTTAGAAAATGACGAAAAGGCTAGAAAGAGAAAAGCTGAACAACCAAGTCACTTTATTACATCTTTAATAGAGGGAAAAAGTATGTATCGTAGTGATGTCAATAAAATTTGTTTTTTAGAAAATAAAGATATTCCTTTTCAAACAATTATAGATAACTTTTCTGATGCATTCAATGTTATTCATTGTACCGTTCCTTCTTTTGGAGATGACTCAGGGGAATTATCCGTTGTTGGTGTTAACAAGGCAAGCGCCATTGAAGCACTTATCAATCATTTAAACATTCCTCAAGAAAATACATTTGCCTTTGGCGATGGCATGAATGACGCTGATATGTTAGAGTATTGCCATATCGGTATCGCTGTTGGTAACGCTAAAGAAGGTTTAAAAGCAATTGCTGATGAAGTATGTGATGATATTGCTGAAGATGGTATTTATAAAACCATGAAAAAATATCAACTTATATAAAAAAACATTGGCTTTTTTTCCAATGTTTTTTTATTAGAGTAAATGTGACATTAAAATGGTTGCAAGTCCTAAAAATGCAAAGAAGCCAAACATATCTGTACATGTTGTTACAAAAACCCCACTGGCAAGGGCTGGATCAACATGAAATCTATCTAAAATAACTGGTACAAAATAACCTGCAAGTGTGGCAACGATCATGTTACAAATCATGGCGACTCCAGCTACAACACCAAACCATGGATTACCAGCAAAGAACCAAGCCCCTACTGAAACTAATGCCCCAATGACAACACCATTTAAAATACCAAGTCCAATTTCTTTTAATAAAACTTTGCGAGCATTTTCTTTATCTAATTCTCCTAGTGATAAACCACGAACAACAATAGTTAAAGTTTGTGTTCCGGCATTACCACCCATTCCTGTAATAATCGGGCTAATCGTTGCAAGAGCAACAACTTTCGCAATTGTTCCTTCAAAAACACTAACAACACTTGAAGCCATAATTGCTGTAAAAAGATTGACAATCAACCAAGGAATACGGTTTTTAAAAGATTCTACAAGTGTTGAATCTAAACGTTCTTCAGAACCAACCCCTCCTAATAAGTTCATGTCTTCTGTTGTTTCTTCTTCGATGACATCCATAACATCATCGATATCAATAACACCTAATAAATGATGTTGTTCATCTATAACAGGCATCAAAATATATCCATATTTACTAAAAGTCTTCGCAACTTCTTCTTGGTCTTCATAATAATAAACAGCTTTAACATTTTGATTTGTAATCTCAAGCATTGGTGTATCAAAGGTACTTGTAACGATATCCCCTAAAGAAACAACCCCTTTTAATACATTTTCTTTATCTACAACATAAAGATAATGTCTAGGTTCTTCTTCCGTTGTTTGCAAAAATAACAATGTTTCTTTGACTGTATTATTTGCATGAATATCTAAATATTCAGTTGTCATAATTCCCCCAGCAGTTTCTGGGTTATATTGTAATAACTGTTTGACATCTTCTTTATCGTCATCTTCCAATAACTCTAAAAAAGCATTTTTTTCATCTTCATCTTCGATTGATCCGATAACATCCGTAATAACGTCATGACTTACTTCATCTAAGATTTGTTTTTGTTTGTATTTTGAAAATAAATTCAACCATTCTAAGATAAGTTCTTCATCATCTTCTTCATCTAAAATATCACCAATAACTTCATTTGGTAAATGTTCTAAGATTTCTTTTGATGAATCTTCATCTTCATGCAAAATATCAAGGATATCTGCCGGGTGAATATTTTCTAAAACTTCTTTAATTATTTCTTTATTCCCATGAAGAATTAAATTTTTTAATTCTTCAGAAGTCATTTGTTTTATCATTTATTTTCCCCCTCTTATTTAAAGAGGAACTTTACCGACGGTGGTAAATGATCCTCACTATTACCATTATGTCCACCGGATAACGGGTCTACTATCATTATTACCACCTCCACCTTGTTCATTTTATCATAATGTTCAAACTTTTAAAGAAAAAAATCATTTTTTACATAATAAAAAGATTGATTTTATAAAAAAAGAAGATAACATTTGGTATCTTCTTATTTAGAACACATATTTCTTTGATTTTCTTGATCATAATCAAACAAACCATCATTCTTTTCTTCAAGTGCTTTAATCATATGATAAGTATATTCATTATAAGGTGTAGGAATATGAAGCTCCTTTCCCATTTTAATCAACGCTCCAGAAAACATATCAATTTCACTATGACGTTTAGCATCTAAATCTTGCAATGTTGAATAACGAGCACTTGCTGGTACAGCACTTCCTCGCGATGAAGAAGAATCAGCTTTACTTAAATCAATTCCTTTAGCGTGTGCAATAGTTTCAAGTTCATGACGTAAACCATCTTGAATAAATTTCATATGTTCACTATCTCGATAACAACCTACTCCTGCGCCTAAAATAGCTTGAGGTAAATTATTACAAACATTTAAACGAAATTTACTCCAAATTTCTTCTTGAATATATTCACTTGCTCGAAAGTGGATTCCTGTATTTTCAAATAATGATTCTATTGCTTGTACACGTTTGCTTTGATAAGGTGCTTGGAGTTCTCCAAAAACAATTCCAATAGTTGTTTCAGGATCAAAACGATAACCATTTTCTTTACGTGAAGCAATCTTAATTAAAGATGGCATAAGATGTTCTTTTCCAATGGCTTCTCCAATGATTTCTTCACTATCTACGCCATTCATTAAAGACATGACAATTGTATGATCATCAACGATCGTTTGAATAGATTTTAAGGCATCTTTTAAAGCACAATATTTTAAAGAAACAATCAGTAAATCCACTCCATGTGCTTCTGTCGGTGACCATACTTCAGGATAATACATTTGATCATTGATCAAACATCCCTTTTGTAAACGTTTAGCACGTTCCCCTTCGCCAATAACACCTAATTTTACTTTTTTATCTAGTCCCCAAATAATATATGAACCTACTGCTCCAGCACCTAAAACAGCAACTGTTTTTATTTCCATTTTTTCATCCCCCATTTATTTTTCTATATTGTAGCACAAAATTTATAAGTTAAAAATGTGTACTGCAATGTTGAAATAAACAAGAATAGAACATGTATCTACAATTGTTGTAATAAGTGGTGAAGCCATAATTGCTGGATCTAAACCAATTTGATTGGCAACTAAAGGAAGAATACAACCAATTAATTTAGATAAAATAACTGTTACAATTAAAGATAAAGCAATCACAAAAGCAATATTAATGTCTTGATACATCACATAAATTCTAAGTCCATTCGCAATTGCTAAAATCACTCCTACTACTAATGCAATTCTAAATTCTTTAAACATCACTTTAAATATTTCTTTAAAACGAATTTCATTTAAAGCAATCCCTCTAATAATTAAAGTAGAACTTTGAGAGCCACAATTTCCTCCCGTATCCATTAACATAGGAATAAATGAGACTAATAAAGGTACTGCTTGAAAAGCATTTTCATATCTTGTAATAATACTTCCTGTAAGCGTTGCAGAAAACATCAATACAAGTAACCAAATAATACGATGTTTAGCATGTTCAAAAACAGATGTTTCAAAATAACTTTTATCATGTGGTTCTACAGCAGCCATTTTAGAAATATCTTCACTTGTTTCATCGACCATAACATCCATGACATCATCAACTGTCACAATTCCTACAAGCATTTTTTCATCATCTAAAACAGGTAAAACAACTAAATCATATTTTCTAAAAATATTAACAACTTCTTCTTGATCTGTATGAGTATAAACATATTGAAAATCTTCTTTCATAATTTCCTCAATACTTTTATTTTCATCATTTAATAAAATATCTTTCGTCGAAACAATTCCTATTAATTTTTTATCTTGACAAACATAACTTGTATAAATGCTTTTACAATGATTTCCATTTTGTTTAATATAATTTAAAGCATCTTCAAGTTGAGTTTCTTTCTTTAAAGAAAGAAATTCAGTAGTCATAATTGTTCCAGCACTATCTTTAGGATAACTCAAAAGTTGATTGATGACTTGTCTTTGATTTTCATCAACATGTTTTAAAAGTCTTGTTACTAAATTTGCAGGTAATTCTTCGATTAAATCTACAAGATCATCCATATATTGATTTTCAATCAATGATTCTAACTCTTTTTCACTAAACAATTCTACAAGTTGACTTTGCGTTTTAATATCCATATTTGAAAATACTTGTGCTGCTTTCTTTTTAGAAAGTAAACGAAAAGCAATAGCACAATCATCAATTTCTATTTGTTGTAAAAGATAAGCTATATCGACAGCATTGTTTTCCATTAATAAAGTATGTAATTGTTTGTATTGTTTTGTATTTAATAATTCTAGCATTAATTCTTTTTTCATTTTTATATTTCCTCCTTCTTTGAATTTGCCTTTGACAACCCTCGTCCATATAACTCACCTCCTCACAAAAAAACATCGCTGCTTGAGCGATGTTCTATTCTTCATTTCATCCGTTCAAGCTTTAGTATCACAGGGCATATCAATTACATTAAACAAAGCCTTTGCGACTTCATCTGCTAACCAGCGCATTGTGTCTCCACAATTTTGCGGCAGTAATCTTAGGATATCCAAATCCCTGCGGTAACCTCACCTACCGTTGTTTATTCAATTCATGTTTATTATATTTATTAAAATACACTTGTCAATAAAAATTTATCTTTCTCTTTTGATTTTAATACTTACAGCAACAATAAGTCCTATTCCCGTCATTAGTCCTAATGCTAGATCAATAAAATCCATTTGACTTTGTAAATCTACCCATTTACCTAGCCATATTGTTACTAATAAAAAACCTAATATTAGTACCAAATACCAACCCTTTTTATTCACAAGTATCACCTTAATTAGAATAACAATCTAATAATTATTGATTATTTAATTCTTCTAAGCATAAATTTTGATTATGCATCTTTTGTGCATTTTCTTTGCCAACATATCTAAAAATATTACAACTTTCTTTTTGTGTAATTGTTACTTTATCACTTGGATACCTTAAAACATATCCATATTCATAACTATGTTCTAAAAGCCATTGATAAACATCTGTTGAAACAAATTCAACATCTTTTATGCCATTTACTTTTAAAGAAACAGATGTTCCTAATTGAAATTCACTATATCCAGCTTGTGACGTATTTTCTTCTAAATTTAAAACATCATAGCTTTTATAAGCACTTGTCACTAAAAATCTTTTTTTAGTATTTTTATATAAATCATCATACATTTGTTTTAAAGCATTATAAGCTTCTTCATTTAAATACATGGAATAAGATAATCTTGAAATATTTTCAATCATTGTCATATGTTTAGATTCATAACCACCAATAAAAGTTGTATCATCAATTACTTGAGACATTGTATCTATTTTATATAGTCGAGAAGCATTCGCTTTTAATTCTGTATTCATCAAAATATAAAGACCTTGTGCATCATACGTACTTACCATTTCTTTAAAGAGCTTATATGTATCATCTTTTTCATTTTCCAAAGTATTTACATAATTATTTGTAAGTATAATATAACTATAATCATCATCACTATAAAGTGTCCTTAACAATTGATAATAACGCACATTATCAAAATCAAAATACGTACTTTTTTGATAAGCATAAAATAAATCATTTTTAATTAGTGTTTTAAAATATGTATCTGTTTGCGTTCCAAATTCTACTGTAAGACGATCAACAACACTATTGACATCATTAATTAAATTTTCTAATGAATCATATTTTTTAGCTTCATTTAACTCATTATAATATTGATAATATTGTAAATGAAATTGATCATATGTAATATAATCAATAAACTCATCTACTGATATTCCATGATCAATTAAATAATCCTGTTCTTCTTTATCTAAATACTTTTCTATTAAAGATCGATTATCATTATCTATACCATTTACTCGATAAAAACGATCATATTTCATATTTAATGATGTAAAAGCAAATAGAAAACATAAGGTTGCTAGAACATAAAGATGCCAGCTTTTTAATTTCATCTTCATCACCATCCCTATTATATAGAATTATAGAAAAAAAATAAAGGAATTAGCTAAAGCTGTAATTCCTTTAACCTAATCAATTCAAATACTGCTTGTATACGCGATTTTACACCTAATTTTTGAATTACATTTGATATATGATTTCTCACCGTTTTTTCACTAATATTTAACTTTCTAGCAATATCTTTTGTAGAATAATTCTTGACTAATAAATGAAATATTTCTTTTTCTCTTGGGGTTAATATAATATTCATAGTCCACTTCCTTAATAGTAGTATATGAAAATTATATTATTTGGTGTTTTGTAAAACAGTAAATAAATTTTTTGCCACTTCTTTAGGTAAGACTTCTTCTAATTGTTCAAGCGTCGCTTCTTTTAATTTTTTAACAGAACCAAAATGTTTTAATAATTCTTTTTTACGTTTTGGTCCAATACCTTCAACATCATCTAAAATAGACTGAAATAAAGATTTAGAACGAACATTTTTATGAAATGAAATCGCATAACGATGGACTTCATCTTGCATACGTGTTAGTAAAAAGAAGAGTTCACTTTTTTTATCAATACTAATTTCATTAAAGTCACTATCAATTAAAACAGCAGTTGAATGATGATCATCTTTGGCTAGCCCACATACTTTAATACCAATATTTAAGCTATCAATGACTTCTTTTGCAACTTTAATCTGTCCTTTACCACCATCAACAATAATCAAGTCTGGTTTTTTTAATCCTTCTACAAGTACTCGATAATATCGACGATAAATAACTTCTTTCATACTACCGTAATCATCCGGTCCTTCAACTGTTTTGATTTTAAATTTACGATAATCTTTTTTAGAAGGTACCCCATCAACAAAGCAAACCATTCCTGCAACCGCATAAGCTCCTTGGATATTAGAGTTATCAAACAATTCAATTCTTCTAGGAGTAATCATATTTAATTTTTCTCCCAATTGTTTAATAGCACCTACCGTTGCCTTTTGATTCTTTTCAATCAATAAAAATTTCTTTTCTAAAGCTTCTTTTGCATTATTTGTTGCCATTTCTACAAGTTTTGCTTTTTGACCTTTTTGAGGTTTAATGATCTTGCATTCAACTATTTCTTCTAACAAAGTTGTATCAATATCCTCTGGTAATAGAATCTCTTTAGGATATGTATTTTCTTGATAAAACCCAACAATAAATTGTGTAATTTGTTCATGGACATCTTGTAAAGGTACTAGATTTAAATCTCTTGCGAGTAATTTTCCATTTCTCATAAAGAAAAGTTGTAAAGAAAGATACCCTTTATCTTGATAATAGCCAAAAATATCTCGATCAATTTGATCTGCAAATTGAACATGTTGTTTACTTGTAACATGATTGATATGCTGGATCAAATCACGGTATTCTTTCGCAAGTTCAAAATTTAAACTTTCTGAAGCTTGCATCATTTTATTTTGTAAATCATCGATGATTTCTTTGGTATCTCCTTGAATAAACTGTGTAATTTGTTTGGTTATTTTTTTATATTCTTCTTCATTTACTTCATTGACACATGGCCCTAAACATTGATTCAATTGATAGTAAAGGCATGTTTTTTTAGGAATGTGATTACATTTTCTTAGAGGATACAGACGATTTAATAATTTAAATGTTTCTCTAGCTGCTGTACCATCTGGAAAAGGACCAAAGTGTTTATGTTTTTTATCCTTAGCGTTTCGAACGATTTTTAAACGTGGGTGTCTTTCTTTTGTTAATTGGATATATGGATAATATTTATTATCCATAAAACTAATATTGTATTTAGGTGCATAATCTTTAATTAGATTGATTTCTAATAAAAGGGCTTCCTTTTCACTATCTGTTACAATATATTCAAAATCAACAATTTCTTGAACAAGCTTTGTTGTTTTATAATTATGACTTCCTGCAAAATAAGAAGAAACCCTATTTTTTAATTTTTTTGCTTTTCCAACATAAATCACCGTACCATCTTTATCTTTCATTAAATAACAGCCTGGTTGCATTGGTAAAAGTGATAACTTATCTTTAATATATTGAAGATCCATTATTCAAAATATACCACTGTTGCACCTAATCCACCTTCATTTGGTCCACCATCTTGATAAGATTTTACATATTTATTTTTATCCAATAACTTTCGAACACCTTTTCTTAAAACACCTGTTCCCATTCCATGGATAATTCGTACTGTTGAATAATTTGATACAAGTGCTCCATCAATAAATTTATCTACTGCATTCATTGCTTCTTCATAACGCATACCAATAATATTAAGTTCATAACTTTGTTTATTAGCTCTTCGTAATGAACGGATATTAGATGTTTCTTTCTTTTCTGGTACTTTTTCATGCATGAATTGAACTTCTGTTTTTTTAGCATTCAATTTTAAACCACCCATTGAGATCGTCAACATTCCTTTTTTATTGATGTCAACAACTTCTCCTTGTCGATTGACAGATAATACTTTAACAATATCTCCTATTTTATAATCATGATTTTCATGATTTTCTACTTGTTTCTTTTGATGTTTTAAATCACCTAATTGTTTTTTAGCTTGAATAACTTGATGCGGCTTAATTTGTCCTTGTAATTCTTTTAAAATTGCATCTGCTTTATTTTGTGCTTCTTCAAGAATCTCATTCGCATCACTTTGAGCCTCTTCAATCATTTTTTCTTTTTTAGATTGATAATTATCAATCAATTGTTGATAATGCTTTTCTTTATCTGCTGTTTCTTTTTGTAATTTTTCAAGAGCTTCTTTTTCTTGTAAAACAGCTGATAATTCTGATTGTAATTTTTCTAATAACTTTTGTGATGTTGTCATACTTTCATCTTTGATAATGAAAGCATGTTGAATAATGTCTTGATTTAAACCTAAATGTTTTGAAATTTCAATAGCATAAGAATTTCCTACGCTACCATCTAATAAACGATAAGTAGGTTGCATTTTTTCTTGATCAAATTCAACCGAAGCAATCTTAATATAATCTGATTCTTTCGCAAATTCTTTTAATGCACTGTAGTGAGTAGAAGCTAAAATATAAGCACCTTTTTTATGTAAATAAGTTAGCATAGCTTCTGCTAAACTTTCACCTTCTTTAGGATCAGTTCCTGAACAAATTTCATCAATTATAACTAAACTATTTTTTGTCGCATGTTGCGTAATAAAAACCAATCTTTTCATATGCGATGAAAAAGTAGAAAGCGATTGTTCAATAGATTGTTCATCCCCCACATCTACAAAAACATCATCAAATAATGGAAGTTTTGCTTGAGTGACTGGAATTGGAAGTCCACAAATAGCCATTAAAGAAAGTAATCCCGCTGTTTTTAAAGCAACTGTCTTACCTCCTGTGTTACTTCCACTAATGAGTAAAATATCTTGTGGTTTCTTTAATACAATATCATTAGCAACAACTTCTTTTTGATCAATCAAAGGATGTCTTGCTTTAAGTAACTCAATTTCCTGACAATTTTCATCAACAATTGGCATCACCATATCTAACTTTTTGCCATATTCACTAATAGCAAAAACAGCATCCATTTCTATCATGATTTCTAAATCTTCATTTAAAACACGATCATAACTTCTTACCTTTTTTGTTAGTTCTAATAATATACGATGAATTTCTAGTTGTTCATCTTGTTTAATTTGTGAAAGTTGATTGTTGTAAGAAACAATTTCTTCTGGTTCTACATATGTTGTTCTTCCTGAAGAAGAATGTCCATGATGAATTCCCTTGATTTGATTTTTATAAGAAACATTGACGGGTAAAACAAAATGATCATTTCTTGTTGAAATGACATCATGAGATAAATAATCTTTATTTTGTGCTCTTAATGCTTCAATTTTCTTTCTCATATTGGCTTCAATCGCTGAAATTTGTCTTCTTAAACGATAAAGCTCATGACTTGCATGATCATAAATATTTCCACTTGGATCGACGCATTTTAAAATTTCATTATATAAATCTTTAGGTAAATAAAGTAATGAAAGTATTTCAAGTAAATGACTTTGTTCAATTTCTTGATCCAAATAAGCTTGTACCTCTTGTACATTTTTTAATATTTGTACGATTTTTAATAAATCTTGAGGATAACAAACACCACCTTTTTGTGCTTTTTGAAGTATTTCTTTAATATCTTCATAAGGGGCTAAAGGAATACGTCCATAAGCATAGATGATTTTCATAGCACTTGATATATCATCTTGATAGAGTTTTAAATCATCTATATCTTGAAAAGGCTGTATTTGATCAATTCGCTTTTTAGCCATTTCACTAAAACAATAGTTTTTAATATAATCTTGAATAAATGAAAACTCCAATGTTCGATAACTCTTTTTCATTTCTAATGTCCTTTCGTTAAAAGATTGATATCAATATCATAATTTTGACATAAAGAAGATATTCTTTGATAATCTTCTTGATCTACTGTTTGTAAATCTATTTCACTATAATAGTTATAAATAAAATCTTTTATTGTTTCATCATCTAACCATTTATTTTGACTTGCTTCTTCTATAAAATTTGTCACCATAGATACTTGTTTTTCATCAGATAAAGAAACATCTAGATGTGTTAATTGATTTAAATCTTTAAAATCAGCAATAGATGAAAAATAATGAGGCATGGTATCAATTATAAAAGAGCCTATATACGTTTGTTCAATTGTTTCTTTTCCTTGATTGATAAAAGGAATAAAAATCATTGAAATAACAAAATATACAATAATGATTCCTTCAATAATTGATAAAATCAAACCTAATAAACGATCTAATAATTTTGTCATTTTTAAGAAAGAAACAATTTTCTTTAAAAACGGTTTTAATAAAACACCAATTCCTTTTAAAAGGAAATAGATAACAATAAATAAAATAACAGCAACTAACAATTGATTTACCTTTATACCAATTGGTTCTAATAAACCTTCTAATTGATAAAGTATAATCAATTTAGATAAAGGAAAAGAAAAATTAATTGTTAGAAAATAAGCTATAAAAAGACTAAAAAAGTCATAAAGTCGAATAATGAATCCTTTTAGATAACCAATAAATGTATATATAATAAGGAATAGACCTATAATTATATCGATTATGTAGGGATTATTTAATAAAGCCATAAATACCTCCTTGCAATTATTGTATCAAAACAAAAATATAGTGTCAAAATTTGAAAAATATGCTATAATTAGTATATATGGTAGGAGGAAAGAAATGACATGAATGTAGCAAATAATAACAAACCAATGAATATTATAGATATGCATGTTGAAAACTACGCCCCTTTAAGTGATGGTGGTCCATCAAACCAAGAAAAACAATATTATCCTTATTCTCACATTGGTTGTGATGAAACAGGATCGGGTGATTTTTTTGGACCATTATGTGTTGTTGCATGCTATATCGATGAACGCGATTATGATTGGTTAGCGAGCTTAAATGTTCGTGATCCTAAACTCATGACACCTCAAGAAGTTATTGAAATTGCTAGAGAGATCAAAGATCGACTTGTTTATAGTTTGTTGATTCTTGATAATTCTCACTACAATCAAATGGCAGTTGCTGGTAATAATCTAGCAAACATTAAAGCAAAACTTTATAATCAGGCCGTTACAAATGTAATGCAAAAAGTTGCAATGAAAGTTGATAAAAAAGTCGTAAATCAATTTGTTTCACCTAAAACGTATTATAATTATTTAAAGAGTGAAGTAATCGTTGTTAAGGATTTATCTTTTGAACAAAAAGGAGAAGAACAATACTTTGCAATTATGTGTTCGTCTATTCTTTCAAAATATGCCTTTTACCAATATTTTAATAACATGTCTAGAAGCTTGAAAGTAAAATTGCCTCGTGGTAATACAAGCTCAGTTGTCGATCATGTTGCTGTAAGTATTGCTAAAAAGTATGGTAAAAAAATGTTACTTAAAGTAACAAAAACTAATATGACTAATTATAAGCGTATTAAAGATGTAATTTAAGGTCTTCCAAAGAAGACCTTTTTATTTTATAAACTATTTAATTCAAATGCTGGAATTTTTGTGTATTTGACACCTGCGGCATCTAACATACGTTTTGCAGCGCGATCACTGTCTGTTCCATTATATTTATCATCTTCATAAATAATTTCTTTAATACCACTTTGAATAATGGCTTTCACACATTCATGACATGGAAATAAAGAAACATAGATCGTACATCCTTGTAAATGAGAAATACTATTTAAGATGGCATTCAATTCCGCATGAACAACGTAAGGATATTTTGTATCATACAAATCTCCTTCTCTTGCCGCCCATGGAAACTGATCATCTTCGCATCCCCATGGAAGTCCATTATATCCTACTCCTACGATCTTATTTTCTGGAGAAACAATACACGCTCCTACTTGTGTATTAGGATCTTTTGAACGATAAGCTGAAAGCTTAGCAACTCCCATAAAATATTGTTGCCAACTAATAATCTTTTTAGACATTTTATTCTCCTTTCAATTCATCAAGTTTTGCTTGAAAATAATCAGGTAAAGGACATTCAAACTCTAAATATTCACCTGTAGTAGGATGAATAAATCCTAATTTTTTAGCATGTAAGAATTGTCCATGACTCTGATTATCTTTTTTCTTTCCATACTTAGGATCTCCATAAACTGGATAACCAATATAAGACATATGCACCCTAATTTGATGCGTTCTTCCTGTTTCAAGTCGACATTCAATTAAAGACATATCATCATATCTTTCTAATACTGTAAAATTAGTAATTGCTTCTTTACTGTTGTTTTTTGTGACAGCCATTTTTTGACGATCATTGACATCTCTACCAATTGGCGCATTGACTTTACCATGAACATGTGGAATAACACCATGAACTAAAGCCACATAACGACGTGTAACACTATGTTCTTTTAACTGTTCACTCAATGATTTATGAGCTTTATCGTTTTTTGCTACCATTAATAAACCACTTGTTTCTTTATCTATACGATGAACAATACCAGGACGATTCACACCATTGATTCCTGATAAATCTTTACAATGATAAAGTAAAGCATTTACTAAAGTACCACTATAAATTCCCGCACTTGGATGAACGATCATCCCTGAAGGTTTATTGACAACGATGACATCTTGATCTTCATAAACGATATCTAAAGGAATATCTTCTGGTAAAACATCCATCTCCTTATTATCAGGAATCGTGATTTCAATAGCATCATTCATTTTAATTTTATAACTTGCTTTTTCAATTTTTCCATTTACAAGAACATGCCCTTCTTTAATATATTCTTGAATAAGTGTTCTTGATAAATCAGAAATTGAATTCATAATAAACTTATCTAAACGTACATTTTCTTCATTAATCTCTAATTTTCTTTTTTCCATTAATATAATCCTCAAATATAATCTCTAAAATAATCAATCCTACTCCTATTACTACTGCCATATCAGCAATATTAAAAATAGGAAAATCATAACCAAAAATAATAAAATCAATAAAATCTCTCACATATCCAAAATAAAGACGATCTGTTAGATTTCCAACAAGACCTGCAAAAGTTAAAACAATTCCATAACGTGTTAATCTTTGAGCTTTGGTTGTCTTACTAAAGTAATAAAACATAAAAATTGCTGCAGCAAGCGAAACAACTACAAACAAACTAATATGTCCTGATAACATTCCCCAAGCTGCTCCTTGATTATGCGAATATGTATAATAAAAGAAATTATCAATAATCGCTTGCGATTGCCCTAACATCATCGAAGAAGACACTAATATTTTTGTAAGTTGATCTCCAATAACAACCACCAAAAAAGTAACAATATATAAAACCCAATTTTTCTTACTTATATTTTTCATCTAATCACCAAGGACATTATACAATAAAGCTTTTTAAAATCCTAGTATGACTTTTTTAAATATGTAGTATTTAAAACCATTTCAAATAGTTTATATTGCAAAAAAATATGATAATCTATAAAATAAATATGAGGTGAAATTATGAATAAAGAAACACTAGAAACTCTTGTTGAAAAAGAAAGTCAAAAAAGTTCTATTATGTCTAAAGATATTCCTGATTTAGATCTCTATATGGATCAAATTATGACTCTTTTTGAAATCCATCTAGCAAATCATAAAAAAAATAAAGATGATAAATTACTTACTAAAACCATGATCAATAATTATTCCAAAGCAAAAGTCATTACGCCTGTAAAAGGGAAAAAATACACTAAGGAACAAATCATTCAAATGTTGATCATCTATCAATTAAAAAATAATCTTTCCATTCAGGAAATTAAAGATCTATTGACACCTATTTATGAAAGTGATACATATTTATCTTTACTTTATGATCATTTCATAGATATCAAGCAAGTAATGAACCAACAACTTCAAAAACTCATTCAACAAATTCTTGAAGATTTTAGCTTACAAATCGAAAATCAAGAAGATTTCTTTTTACTTGTTGCCAGTCTTTCTTCTTTGAGCCATTCGCTTACCAATATTGCAGAAGCACTTATTAATGAAAAGAAGTCGCAATAGTTTAAAACTATAGCCAACTTCTTTCATTTATTCATTTACTCTCTATTCTTTTCTCTATATAATAGTAAACAAAGTGAGGGAAATATATGAAAATTAACGAATTATTAAAGAAAAGACCAACATTATCTTTTGAGATTTTTCCACCAAAAAATAATGAAAACGATATTACATCTATTTATGCAACCATTGATGAACTAGCAAAAATGAATCCTGATTTCATTTCTGTCACTTATGGAGCTAATGGTTCTACATCTAAAAATACATGTAAGATTGCCTCAACCATTAAAAATAAATATGGTATTGAATCTGTAGCTCATTTAACATGTATGAATAATACAAAAGATGAAATCAAAGAAATTCTAGAAGAACTTAAAGAAAATGGTATCGAAAATGTCCTTTCTTTACGTGGCGACTATCCTAAAGATAGTGATGGTATTAATCATGGTGATTTTAAATATGCTAGTGAATTAAATGAATTCATTGAAGAAAACTTTCCTAATGATTTTTGTTTATCTGGTGGATGTTATCCAGAAACACATTATGAAGCTAAAAACTTTGAAGAAGATCTTTTAAACCTAAAGAAAAAAGTCGATGCTGGAGCTAAATATCTTGTTACTCAAATTTTTTATGACAATCAATATTATTATCGTCTAGTTAGAGAAGCAAGAAAAATTGGAATTCATGTCCCTATTCTTGCAGGAATTATGCCTGCTCATAATCCAAAACAGTTAAAAAATATCGCAAAAATGTCAAATTGTTCTGTTCCGTTTGATTTAGCAGCGATGATTGATCGTTTTGCTGGAAATCCTAAAGCGGGAAGGGAAGTTGGTTTACACTATGCAACTTATCAAATCATCGATTTAATGACTCATGGTGTAGATGGAATACATATTTATACAATGAATAAACCAGAGATTGCAAAAGAAATTTTAAAAAGAACAGAATATATTCGTGATGAATTTTTCAAAGATTAAAGAAAATGCTTTAAAGTATTTAGGATATCATCATCAAATACTTGATGAAAAAATGAATGTTTTGATTGATGAATGCATAGAGGAAATTGAAAAAATGAGTTCTTTTAGAGTAACTTATCGTAAATTTCCTCTTTCTTTTCATCCTTTAAGAATTGATGAAATTTCTTTAAATCTCGATTATCCAGACTTGAATGATTTATTTCAAAATTGTCATGATGTTGTTATTATTGGCTGTACTTTAGGATTACAGGTAGAAAAAAAATCTCATTATTACAGTCATATTGACATGACCAAAGCGACGATTTTTGATGCTGTCGCAAGTAGTTTTTTAGAAGTGAAATGTGATGAATATGAAAATGAACAACTGATTGGTAAAAGAACGTTTCGTTTTTGTCCTGGTTATGGTCGTGTCCCTATTGAACTCAATAAAGAGCTTGCTTTCATTATCGAAAGTTCTAAAAAAATTGGTTTGACTGTCCAAGAAAGTAATATTTTATTACCACAAAAATCAATGATTGGTTTGATTGGTTTAGGTGATAACAGAAAAGAAAAAACATGTCAGAATTGTTTACATATAAAAGATTGTAATTTTAGAAAGAGAGGTCAAACATGTTACGCGAAAGATTAAATAAAGATCTTCTTATTTTTGATGGTGGTTTTGGTTCTCAACTTCAAGAACTAGGAATGAAGGCTGGAGAAATTCCAGAATATTATAATATTGAACATCCTAAAATAATTATTGATATCCATCATCGTTATTTAAAAGCAGGAGCTGATTTTATTACAACCAATACATTTGGCGCAAATCCTCTTAAATTAGAACAACATAAATATAGCTATCAAGAAGTGATTTTAGCAGCTATCCAAAATGCAAAAGAAGCTAAAAAAATCAAACCTGATGCTTATATTGCTTTAGATATTGGACCTATTGGTAAACTTATGGAACCGATGGGAACTTTAACTTTTGACGAAGTTTATCAAAGCGTTAAGCAAATGGTAGAACTTGTAAAAGAGGATATTGATGTTGTTTTATTTGAAACAATGACAGATATTTATGAATTAAAAGCGAGTATTTTAGCTGTCAAAGAGTGTAGTGATCTTCCTGTTTTTGCAACAATGACCTTTGAAACAAATGGTCGTAGTTTATCAGGCTGTGATCCTCTTACAATGGTCAATGTTTTAGAAGGATTAAAAGTGGATGCTTTAGGAATTAACTGTTCTTTAGGACCAAATGAAATGGCTCCTATTATTGAAAATATTTTAGAAAGTACCTCTTTCCCTGTGATGATTCAACCAAATGCGGGTCTCCCTCTTTTAGAAGACGGACAAACCGTTTATCCAATGAAAGTAGATGAATTTATTGAGGCAATCGTTCCTCTTGTCAAAAAAGGAATCGCTATCGTTGGTGGATGTTGTGGAACAACCCCTGAATTTATTCAAAAATTAAAAGAAAACTGCCCAACAACAGTGACTCCAAGAGAAGTTTCTTCGTTGACACGTGTCTCTTCAGGAACAACAACTGTTGAATTTGGAAAACATGTTGTTGTTTGTGGAGAAAGATTAAATCCAACAGGAAAGAAAAAATTAAAAGCTGCTTTAAAAGAAGAACGTTATGATGAACTTGTTGTAGAAGCCATCAAACAAGAACAAGCAGGAGCTCATGTTTTAGATGTCAATGTCGGTTTACCTGGTATTGATGAACCAAAAGTGATGAAGCATGTTATTAAATTATTACAAGAAGTTATTCAACTTCCTTTACAAATTGATAGTTCTAATTTCCAAGCAATTGAAGAAGCTTGTCGTTATTATAATGGAAAACCACTTATTAACTCTGTCAACGGGAAAGATGAAACCATGGAAGCCGTCTTCCCTGTTGTAAAAAAATATGGTGGTGTTGTCATTGGCTTAGCCTTAGATGAAAATGGCATTCCTCCAAAGGCTGAGCAAAGATTTGAAATCGCTAAAAAGATCATTAACAAAGCAAAAGAATATGGCATTGACAAAAAAGATATCATTATTGACTGTCTTGTTTTAACCGCTTCTGCTCAACAAAAAGAAGTCATGGAAACAATCAAAGCTGTTTCTATGGTTAAAACATTGGGTGTCCATACTGTTTTAGGAGTAAGTAACGTTTCTTTTGGGTTACCAAATCGTCCTTTACTTAATAAAACATTCTTAGCAATGGCAATGTCGGCAGGACTTGATTTACCAATTATCAACCCATTAGATCAAGAATTAATGAATACAATTGATGCATTTAATGTACTTTATAATTATGATCAAGATGCAACAAATTACATTCAAAAACAAGCACAAAGCCAAGTCGTTTTACCAAAACAAACAACATCCTTTTCTTTAAATGATGTTGTCTTACACGGTTTAAAAGATGAAGTCAAAAAAGCAACAGAAACAGCCTTAGAAAGTCAAGATGGACTAACAATCGTCAATGACATTTTAATTCCTGCTCTTGACCAAATTGGAAAGGATTATGAAACTGGTAAAATCTTTTTACCTCAATTGATCCAATCAGCAGAAGCAAGCAAAATTGCCTTTGATGTGATCAAACAAACATTTAAAACAACGAAATCTTCTAAAGGTCCTGTTTTAATTGCGACTGTCCATGGTGATATCCATGATATCGGGAAAAATATTGTAAAAGTTGTTTTAGAAAGTTACGGTTATCAAGTCATTGATTTAGGAAAAGATGTGCCTGCAGAAGTCATTTTAGAAGCCTATCGTAAGCATCATCCTAAAGCTATTGGTCTTTCAGCTTTAATGACAACAACGGTTGTTTCAATGGAAGAAACAATTGCTTTATTAAAACAAGAAGAAAATATGTGTCCAATTTTTGTTGGCGGTGCTGTATTAACAGAAGATATCGCTCAAGATATTCATGCCGATTACTATACAAAAGATGCCATGGCTGCCGTCAATTTACTCAATGAAATTGTACATTAAAAGGAAGTTTATTAAAAACTTCCTTTTACTATATGATTTAATATTTGTCCACAAACATAAGCATCATCATAAGCACGATGCGCATTTTCATTCTTGATATGTAAATAATGAGCAATCGTTCCTTGTTTATAATTATAAGGTCCATGAATATACTTTCTTGACAATTGTAAGGTATCTACGTAACAGATTTTTCCTGTTAATTGAAGTCGATCAAATGTTTCCTTTAAAAACGACATATCAAATTTCGCATTATGCGCACAAACAATCACTTTGCCTTCAAGAGCCACTTTCATAAACTTTTGGAACATCTCGTATGCTTTTTCTTCTCGTGGTTGATTTTCTAACATCTCATTGGTAATATGTGTCAAATTAGAAATAAACTCAGAGACTTCTACTTCAGCATTGACAAGTGTATTAAATTTTTGAACAGCTTGTCCATTTTCAAAAAGAACAGCTCCTAATTCAATAATTCTTTCCTCTTTTGGATTCAAACCTGTTGTTTCTACGTCAAAAGCAATAAATCTTTTTTCTAATTGATTTTTGATATCTTGATCATATTTTACTTTAATAAGTTCTAACATCTTATAATCTCTCTAAAAAATGAATTAATCTTTGATAACATTTATAAAATGAATTTATATTTAATCTTTCATCAGGAGTATGAATATCAAACATATCTGGCCCTAAAGTAATAATATCTAAATCTTGAAGTGCCCCTTTGAAAATACCTGTTTCAAGACCACTATGTGTCCCTTCTTCTTTTAAAGTGATTCCTTCTGTTTCTTTTACAAAATCAACATATTGTTTTCTAAGTTTTGAACCTTCATCGTAATTCCATCCTGGATAGTTATTATCTAAAACATATTTTGCCTTAAACATTGATGCAATTAAACTCAATTTGTTTGATAATTCATCTTTAGCCGATTCCATTGGAGAACGAATTGAAAAATAAATATTGAATTTTTCATTCATTTCCACTACACCCATATTTAAAGAAATATTGGTAAGATCCATTTTTAAAGATTTATGCATAAAGCCATTAGGCATTAAATACATCATTGAAATAATATCTTGGCTTTCTTTAACTGAAATCACTTCATTTAAAGAATCTACTTTTTCTAAACGAACAAATACATGTTCATCACTTTCTTTTAATTCTTCTTTTAAATCATTTTCTACTTTTAAAACAACTTCTTTGATTTTTTTAAAATCATCATTTGAAGCAAAGACACTGACACATTCTCTAGGAATCGCATTATCTTTTAAACCACCTTTAAAACTTCCTAATAAAAATTCAATGTTATTTAAAGAAAGATGATAATAGACACGTGTCATAATCACATTAGCGTTTCCTCTTTCTAAATGAATAACGCCTCCTGAATGTCCACCTTGTAAGCCACCCACATAAAGTTGATAACAAGGTGATTCATTTTTTAGATAAGAAAGTTCTTTTTCAACAACAGCTCTTCTTCCTCCAGAACAGCTTACAGTAATAATTTTTTCTTTCCCTCTATCAAGTCCAATCATCTTTTTCGCTTTTAAAATACTTTTATCAAGACCCATTGCTCCATTAAGTCCTACTTCTTCTTGAACTGTAAAAACACATTCTAAAGCTGGATGTTTTAAGCTTTCATCATCTAGTAAAGCAAGCATATAACAAACACCAACACCATCATCCGCTCCTAATGTTGTTTTATTGGCATGTAAAAAACCATCTTCTTCAATAAGTTCAATAGAATCTTTTGAAAAATCATGACCACTATCATTATTTTTTTCACAGACCATATCCATATGTCCTTCTAACATGACTGTTTCATGATTTTCATAGCCTTTTGTTGCTTCTTTAAAAAGCACGATATTATGCATTTTATCTCTTACATATTTTATATTTCTTTCTTTTGCAAAGTTTTCCACATAATCACAAATTGCTTTTTCATTGTAAGATCCTCTTGGAATCTTTGAAATTTCTCTAAAATAATATTCTACTTTTTCCATATAATTCTCCTATACTAATGTTCTATTCATCCATTTATTGGATTTATATCTAATCATAAAACAAATTGACCTAAAAATCCAGTCAACAATCATAGCCCACCAAACACCAATGACACCCATGTGTAAATACAAAGCAAAAACATAGCTTAAAGCGAAACGGAAAGTCCACATTGAAAATGTAGAAACGATCATTGTAAAAGTTGCATCATTGGCTGCACGTAAGGCATTTGGAAAAGAAAATGCCATTGGCCAAACAAAGAAATCAAAAACACAATGAAGTGAAACCATTGAAACCGCCAAATTAGCAGTATCTTGTGGTAAAGCATAAAATCTTAAAATATATCTAACCCCAACAAGTAAAATACCAGCTGCTACAATTGTTGATAAATAAGCAATAATCATCAGTTTCTTTGTATAATATTTAGCTTGCTGATAATCATTAGCTCCAATACATTGGCCTACAACTGTTAAAATAGCAAGTCCTAAAGCCATTCCTGGAACAACGGCAATGGATGTTAAACTAAAGGCAACAGCATGGGCTGCAATGGCAGCTGTTCCAAAAGTTGAAACAAGTCTTTGCACAAGGATTTTCCCCATTTGAAACATTCCATTTTCTAAACCATTTGGAATACCAATTTTTAAGATTCTTTTGACAGTTGAAAAATCAAACTTATATTTTAAATACGTATCTATATGTACAATATGTTCTTTATTTAATAACATATATAAAATAATAAATGAACAGAACATTCTTGAAAGTAAAGTAGCAATTGCTGCTCCTTTGACTGACATATTTAAAATAAAAATAAAGAGGTAGTTTAAAACGATATTTCCAATATTCATATAAAATGAATTTGTCATAGCCACTTTACTATTTCCCATTGATCTAAATAAAGCAGCCCCACCATTAAATAAACCAACAAAAGGATAAGATAAGGCTGAAAAGAAAAAATAAGTTCTTGCATAAGCCATCACATCACTTTCAATATGTCCAAAAATCAAATTCAATAAATTCCCATTGAAAATCATACATAAAACCATAATAACAAGCGATAAACCTAAGATGGTAAATAAGAGCTGTTTAGCACTATGGCAAGCCATCTCTTCATCTTTTTTACCAATATATTGCGAACAAACAACAGCTCCTCCTGTAGCTAGTGCCGAAAAGATATTGATAATCAACACATTTAACCCATCGACAATACTCACTCCTGAAACCGCACTTTGCCCGCATTGGGAAACCATCATCGTATCAAAAATCCCAATTGTCAATGCTAATACCTGTTCAATAATTAAAGGTATTATCAATTTTTTTAAATCTCGATTGCTAAATAACATAACTTCACTTCCTCAAAGCTATTATATACCTCTAAAATTTTCATACTTTCCACTTTCAAAAAATGAAAAAAAGATCTAATGCATGTTGCGATCACGCCAACAATCATTAGATCTAGAACTTCCATCATTATAAATAATATAGGGAACATTCCTTCTTTTTTCATAACCTTCTTCATTTTTTAATAAATCTTGAATAATAGAAAGACGTTTATGTCCATCTTTACAATAATATTTACCATTAATAATATTCACTTTAATAGGAAAAGAAAGTCCTATTCTTTTTATGGAATCATACATTGATTGAGGATAAGAACAATATTCAAAATTTATTTCTTGAAAATTTATTTTTCTAATTCTCATTTGATTTTAAATTCCTTTTCAAAAAAATCAGCAATACCATCTTCATCTACTGTTAAAGTCACAGTAGATGCATGTTTTTTAACTTCAACATCCGCATTACCCATCGCAATAGAAGTTCCTACAAGATGCAACATTTCAATATCATTTTCTCCATCACCAAAAGCATAAGTATCTTCTTTAGAAATACCTAACTTTTGATATAAATATTGACAAGCTGTTCCTTTAGTATATCCTTGCGGATGAACATCCATACGGATATGTCCTGTATCATAAGCATTGATAGACCATTCTTTTGGTAACATATCTAAGGCTTCATGTAAATCTTTTGCATTATAGAAAAGAGCGGTTACTGTATTAGCTTTAACATTTTGAAAGCGCCAGTTATCATCATAATCATCAGGAAGCTTATCTGTTCCTGTATAAAGTCTTAAATGTTTTTTGATAAGTTCCCCATTCATGTCACTGAAATAACTTTGATTCCTTTCACTGATTATATATTGTCCATTTGTTGCTTCATAAATACTATTTTGTAAGTTTAAATCTTTCACACTAAAAACATTATTTAATAAAACTTCTTGATGGAATTCAATATAGCCTCCATCACAACCAATAAAGCCATCAAAAGGAATTTCGTCTAAACATTCTGGTTTAACGCCACGAGCACTTGCTACAACAATATAATTTCCTTGTTTTTGAAATTCTTTTAAAGCATGTATCGTCTTATCTGTCGGTTTTAATAATTGATGAGGTACATTAATCATGGTTCCATCCACATCAAAAAATGCAATTTTAGTCATGTATATGCTCCCTTATATATTTTTCTACTTCTTCTTGATCAGAAAAATGAATCTTTTCTGTTCCAATAATTTGATAATCTTCATGACCTTTTCCTAAAATCATTAAGATATCATTTTCTTTTAATAAACTCATTCCTTTAGCAATGGCGAGATGACGATCATTGATGACTTCATAATCACCACTAACCCCTTTTAAAATATCATTAATGATTTTTTGAGGATCTTCTGTTCGTGGATTATCATCCGTAATAATGACATGATCGCTATGTTTGCAGGCAATTTCCCCCATGATTGGTCGTTTGGTCGTATCACGATCTCCCCCACAACCAATAATCGTAATAATTTTTCCTTTTTTAAATTCTTGAGCACTTTCTAAAACATTTAAAGTGGCATCAGGGGTATGGGCATAATCTACAAAGATACCATTTGTACCATAAACGATTAACTCCATTCTTCCTTTAGGTGCTTTGAGTTTTGTATTTAAAGCTAAAATAGCATCAATTTCATATCCTAATTCATGAATTAAAAGCATCGCTGTAAGATAGTTATAAACATTGTATCTTCCTACCATTTGAATATGTGTTTGATATTCTTTTTCTTGATATTTAAAGGTAAAGGTTGTCCCTAAGTGAGAAAATTCAATATTTTGAATGAGAACATCACCTTTTTGATCAGAAATCAAAAGATTTTGATTACCTTCTAATTCAAAATGTGAAGCATATGGATCATCACCATTTATGACAGCAATTTTCTTTCCTCTTGTCTTTTTAAATAAGAGTTGTTTAGCATTCGCATAGTTTTCTAATGTTTTATGAAAATCTAAATGGTCTTGTGTTAAGTTTGTAAAAGCAACTTCATCAAATTCTAAGCCATGAATACGATCTTTCGCAAGCGCATGTGAAGAAACCTCCATCACAAGTACTTTACACCCCACATCTTTTGCTTTAATAAAATAATCATAAAGTACATCTACATCAGGTGTGGTATTAACCATTTTAATAAAGTTCCCACAATAATAAAAACCAATTGTTCCCATATAAGCACAAGGAATATCAAGCATCGTCATCATTTGATACATCATATAACCAATTGTTGTTTTCCCATTTGTACCTGTAACCCCTATTAATTTCATATCTTTGAAATAAGGATAATAATGTTCATACAAATAATCTTTTAAATATGCTCTTGTATCTTCAACAACAACAGTTTCAACATCATAGTTTCCTTCTTCTACAATGACTTTCGTTGCTCCATTTTTAATAGCTTGAGGAATGTAATCATGACCATCACGATTAACATTTCTAATCGCAATAAAAGTATCTCCTGGTTTTACTTTACGTGAATCTGTTTTTAAATCTATTTCCATAGTAATCTCCTTAATAAACTAATTGAATTTTTTTATGTAAACATTTTAAGTGATATGTTCCTGGTTTATATTTTTCACCATCAATATTAACATATTGATTGGTTTTGACCCAAACATCATCTTCTTTAAAATGTTGAAATTTTTTTGTTTTATGTAACTTATTGGTAATGAGTCCTTTTAAATAATACGGTAATTCTTTTTTAGAAATCTCACCCACTACAGACATATCAATCATCCCATCATCTAAAGATGAATAATACCCTGCCTGATAGCCTCCACCAAAATAATGTCCATTACAAAATGTACATATAAGAACATTTCCTTGATAGATATCTTTATTGTAAGTATAGATTTCTGTTGGATAAAACTTCAAATGAAAGATTTTATCTAAAATCGTAAAACTATATTGTAAGATACGTGGCGCAATGGTTGTTTTTCGATTGGTATTGACGATATTACCAACATCTGCATCTAGACCGCAACAAAATACATTCACACAATAAAGATCATCTCGACATTGAATCACATCAATAGGTTTTGCTTCTTTTTTAAGAGATTTTTTAAAAATCTTGATAGCATCCAAATTTTTATAAATGCTTCTAGCAAAATCATTTCCTGTTCCTTGAGGAATGACAACGAGTTCATGATGAGATCCTACCATGCCATTGACCACCTTATGAACAAAACCATCGCCACCTATCGCGTATAAACGACAAACTTCCTTTTCATCTTGATAAGATAAGGCTATCTTTCTTGCATCATCTAAATCTTTGGTATAGCGTAATTCATAACGTTTTCCTTGCATCATTGTTACTATACAATTAATTAAACTTTTAGAAGTATCTGGTTTTAATATAAAGATATGTTTCATGTTTATCACCTTATCCATTATAACATAAAAGAGAGTGCAATTAACACTCTCCATCTTATCTTCTTTTCTTATTCTTTCTATAAAGACAACAAATAATAAAAGCAATAATTAAAATAGCTACAACAATAGCTTTATTAAAAACTTCAACCGGTTCAAAAAAAACACAGATACTTCCTGATAAAAAAATCATTCCTAATAAACACATTATAAATACAATAATAAGAGCCTTTTTCATAATTACCTCCATATAAAAACGATTGATCTATGATTAATGTATCATAAATCAATCGTTCTTTCATTATTTATAACTTAAATGACATCTTTCAAACATAAATAACATTCTATCTATTAATTGATGAAGCAATTTTATGATAAGTATGTCTTTTACCACGAATCGCAATTGATAAAGCCATAATATTTTCAGGTAAGGCAATACCACAGAATCCTGCATCTCCAATATGTTGAATATCAATACCACAACGTTTATTTAATAAAGCAATTTCACGAATTGTTCCTTCATCTGCACCTTCTTGGCTTGTTCCAATCGCACTTAATGATAAAGCCCCATGAGCTTTAATATAACGACAAGCTTCAGTCACTTCTTGTTCAGATAAACCTGGAACTGTATTAACTGCTGGCATTAAAATAACATCTGCCCCTGCTTCAATGAACTCTTTGATACTATTCATATCAACGATTGGTTCATCGATTCCAGCTGCATGCATTTTTCCAGCAATAATTAATCCTTTAAAATATTTTTTAGCTTCTTTGATTGCTTCGCAAATTGAATGATTTGAAACTCCAACTCCTGGATTTCCTGTTAAACAAATAAAGTTGAAACCTAATTCTTGAGCTTTAATATAAGTTTCTTTTCTTGCTTGTCTACCTGTAGAAATCACACGTCTTTCTTCCATTAATTCAGCCTCTAAATCAACTGGTTCTAGATTACATCCAATTGGACGACCAACGATTTCTTTTAATTTTTCTACAGGATTATCACATGCTGGTAAACCTTTGATTTCTGGATTATTACAATCAAAACAATTTAATAAAACCATGTCGCTTCCAAATGAAACAGCAAGTTCAGCATTTGTAAGATCTCCTAATAAAGGTTCAATCGCAACAACTGTTTCTGTCATCACAGTTCTTCCTTCACTAGCAAGAATTGCTTGTTTTAATTCTTGACCATCCATTTTCAACATTTCACTACTTGTACAACTTAATAATCTTTTCATTTCTTAAAACCTTCCTTTTCATGTCTCTATTATCCTATATGTATATACAAGAGTCAATTATTGATTATCAATTTGTTCTTGTAATTCTAATAAATAAAGATATCTTTCATTTTTCTCATCAATTTGTTTTTGCAAGTCATCTCTTTGTTTTGAAAGTTTATCAATTTCTTTAAAATCAGTAACACCATTCATCTTTTCTTCAATTTGACTTAAATTTGTTTCTAAATCCATAATGATATCTTCAATTTCTTCAAATTCTTTCTTTTCCATATAAGTCATTTTGATTTTCTTTTGTTTACTTTGTTTATAAGCTAAAGCCCCTTGACTCTTTTCTTTCTCTTCTTTAGTTGTAGTATCAAGATTTTGACTATAACCCCCATTAACATATCTTAAATGTTGATTTTGTAAGATAAATAAACCATCACAAATACGATCCAAGAAATATCGATCATGACTAACAGTCATAATAATACCTTCAAAATTATCTAAATAATCTTCTAAAATATTAAGAGTATCAATATCTAAATCATTTGTCGGTTCATCTAAGACAAGAACATTAGGCATCATCATTAATACACGCAATAAATAAAGTCTTCTTCTTTCCCCACCAGAAAGTCGAGAAATTGGTGTATATTGTAACCTAGCATCAAATAAAAATCTTTCTAACATATCTTTAGCAGATAATCCTTGACCATCTACTTTAAAGTCATTGGAGATTTCTTGAATATAATCAATGACCTTCTTATTCATTGGAAGATCATCATATCCTTGTTTAAAATAACCAAAACGAACAGTCTCGCCAATTTCTACATAACCCATATCACTCTTTAAATTTCCTGTAATAATATTTAATAAAGTTGATTTCCCTGTTCCATTATCTCCTAATATCCCAATACGATCATGTTGTTTAAACATATATGAAAATTCATCAAAGAGTTTCTTTTGTTCAAAACTTTTAGAAATTTCATGAAGTTCGATCGTCTTTTTACCAAGACGAGAGAACGTATGAATCATTTCTACTTTTCCATTGACTTCTACATCTTTAACTTTTGATAATTCTTCAAATCTTTGCAGACGATCTTTGCTTTTAGTTGTACGTGCTTGTACACCCGCACGTACCCATTCTAATTCTTTCTTTAAAAAGAGTTTTCTCTTTCTTTGACTAGAAAGTTGTGTTTCTAAACGAGCTTGTTTAAGTTCAAGATATTTTGAATAATTGGCTTCATATTTATAAATTTGGCCATGATCTATTTCAATAATACGATTAACAACTCTTTCTAAAAAATAGCGATCATGCGTTACCATGAGTAAGCCTTTAGACCATTTAATTAAAAACTTCTCTAAATATTCTATCATACCATTATCTAAATGGTTTGTTGGTTCATCTAAAATAAGTAAATCACAAGGTTTAATTAAAGCAATCGCTAAAGCTACTCTTTTAAGTTGACCTCCTGAAAGTTCTTTAATCTTTTGTGTTTCATCTAAAATACCAAACTTACCTAATTGTGCTTTGATTTCATAATCATGAATCTCTTTCGAATCCAATTGCTTATGGACCGTTTCCATAATACTATCATTTTCATCATAAAGAGGTGTTTGAGGCAAATAATTGATACGGATATCTTTTTGATAACTCATCTTTCCTTGATAGTCTTCTACACCGGCAATAATCTTTAAAAGTGTAGATTTTCCTGTCCCATTAACTCCTAAGATTCCTACTTTATCTTTATCTTCTATATGTAATTCTATATGATCTAAAATACACTTTTCTCCATTATATTTTGTTAAATCTGTCATTGACACTAACATTTTCATCACCCACGCTATCATACCACAAACAAAAACAAAACGCGACTACTCGCGTCTTGTCTTGAAATGTTTTATTAATAAAAGAAGAAGTGTTGAAATTGATAATCCCAATAATACATACCAAAATTCTTGTTTTGTATCATCTCCCGTAGCAACAGGACTTGTCGTTACAGGTGTTGACTTTTTAACTTCCGTTTTAATTGTTTCACTTGGCTTTTCAGGTTCATCAACATTAGTTTCTATTACTTTGTATGAAACTGTTGGGGACAAAAATTCTTCAGGTTCTAATTCTTTAGAAAAACTATCAATAGGATGTAAAATAGCTTGCGTATTTGTCTTTAATCCTTCTTTAAAAAGATGACCATCTTCATCGTATTCCCCATATTCTCCTGCTTTTTTTTGAGGATTTATAAGTTGTAAAGTATAAACAAGTTGAACATGTTCGAATTGACTCACAGGTACATTCATTTTCCAAATAAAATGTTCCTTTTCATCAGGATAATAGAATAATTCATAAGCATAACCATTTTCTTGATGATTAAAACCATAATGATTTTCTTCGATGAATTCTGGAACATATTTGTGATTTCCAACCATCATATAAAATTGTTTTGTATCTGTTATAAAGTCAAAATCATAATCATTTCCATAATTATCTTTTCCTTTACCCATAAAGTCTTCTACATAAGTTCCTTGATCCAATAAATAATAAATATCATTTTGAATATCTTTAAAAGAAATTTCTTGCCCTTTAGATAAATAATTCATAAAAGATGTTGCCCATGGATAATTACTATATCCATTAGCAAGCATTGAATAACAATGATATCCTTCATCTTTCATTGCTTGGTAAGTAGAAACAGTATAATAAAGAGCTTTATCAACAGAATTTAACCCTTCTTTAGATTCTTCTAGAGACATTATATTTGTTGGAGCCTCACCATAAAGATAATCATACTGATCTCCTTGAATGGCTAATTTTTCTTTTACATCTGTTAAATAATTATCCCAATCAGGAAGAACTTCTTGACCATATTTTAAATTCCAATTATCAGGTCCTGGCCAACTTGCAACAATGCCATCATTTTCAAATGACCAAGCTGTAACCGTTGCTTTTTGATTATACATATAAGTAATACCATCACTAACAAAGACCATATACTTACGTTTAGCTGCTATCTCTTGATCTTGATCCAATAATTCTTTTCCTGCTAATAATCCTGCATGACAATTCGTTCCAGATGTTATTTCTTTAAAAATCGCCTTTTTGATATCATCCAAATCATTTTCTAGATCAAACCATCCAAAAACATTTGCCTCTTTATTAAAAATAACAATCCCGACTTTTACTTTAGCATTTGTTTGTGAAATTTGTGTTTGTAAATTTTCCAACATATCTAAAGTTTGATTTTCAATTTGTGTACTTGTTGATTTATCTAAAACAAAAACAACATCTGAAACAAGTTTTTCACTTTTAGCAGGAAGCGAGAGTGTCACCTGGCTTCGATAATTTTTATCTAGTTGTGTGGCTGTTTTTGATTTAGAAATATCCCAATTGATGTCACTTGCTTTAACAGGAACTTGCATAAAAAATAAACTTACAAAAACTGTTAAAAGACATATTAATTTTTTCATTTTTTCTCCTTTCCATCTCTACAATAAAAAGAAAAAAATACAAATCATGTCGATTGATTGCCTTTTTAAATAATTATTAAAAATATTTTTACAAGCTATGTCCTATCTTGTAAGAAGATGTCAAAGATTTTCAATTTATCGTATTTTTTAGAGTTCATGTTCAATACATAATTCAAGCATATAATCACCTCATCAAAGTAAGGAGAGATGTTTATGAAAGAAAAATTAATTCAATTCATGCAAGGAAGATATGGAATAGATACTTTAAATAATCATGCATTATTTTTTGTCATCACTTTATTTATCCTTAATATATTCTTTAATAATAGAATCATTATGTTACTTGGATATCTTATTTGGCTTTTAGTTATCTATCGTATGTTTTCTAGACAAACATATAAACGTTATCAAGAAAATGAAAAATACTTAAAAGCAATTACGCCTGTTCAACAATTTTTTAACCTTCAAAAGAAAAGATTTTCCGATCGTAGTCATAAATACTACCGTTGTCCCTCTTGTAAACAAATGGTAAGACTTCCTAAAGGAAAAGGAAAAATTATTGTAACTTGTCCAAGTTGTCATCAAAAATTTGAAAAGAGAACTTAATTATGTTTGGCTATGTCGTTATTAATAAACCAGAATTAAAAATTAAAGATTATGATAAATATCAAGAATATTATTGTGGTTTATGTCAATCTTTAAAACAAAATCATGGTCGCCGTGGTCAATTGACTTTAAATTATGATCTAAACTTTGTAGGAATTTTGCTTTCTAGTCTGTATGAACCAACAGATAAACAATATTTAATTCGTTGCCCATTACATCCTTTTCATAAAAAGAGTGTACGTACTAATCAATATATGAATTATGTCAGTGATATGAATATTGTTTTAACGTACTATAAATTAGAAGACGATGTTTTAGATGAAAATTCTTTAAAAAGTAAAACTTTTAAACAACTTTTAAAAAAAGAATTTAATAGAATTAAAAAGAAATATCCTGATAAAGTAGAAAAAATTAAAGAACATTTAGACCAAATTCATTATCTAGAAAAATCACATTGTTTAGATTTAGATGAAGTTGCTGGTCATTTTGGTCATATCATGGCAAGTATTTGTGTTTATCAAGAAGATGTTTTTAAAGATGATCTTTATCAAATGGGATTTTATTTAGGAAAATTTATTTATTTGATTGATGCTTTTGAAGATGTAGAAGAAGATATCAAAAAACAAACTTATAATCCTTTTAAAAATAAATTTAAAGAGGAACACTTTCAAGAATATTGTTTTAATATTTTAGAAATGATGATTTCTAGAAGCAGTTTTTATTTTGAAAAGCTTCCTTTGATTGAAAATGTTGAACTTTTACGAAATATTATCTATAGTGGTATTTGGACAAAATTTGAACTGATTAAAAAGAAAAGAATGGAGGAAAAATCATGAATCCTTATCAAATACTAGGAATTTCCCCTAGCGCCAGTGATGATGAAGTCAAAAAAGCTTATCGTACACTTTCTAAAAAATATCATCCTGATGCTAATATTGGAAATCCTCATCAAGCAGAATACACTGAAAAATTTAAAGAAGTCCAAAATGCATATAAAACTATTATGGATGAAAGAAAAAAAGGTTTTAGACAACAAAGTTATGGTGGTCAAACAACTGGTGGTTATCAATATACAGGTAATGATCAAGAAGCTTATCAAGAAGCACAAGGATTTATTCAAGGCGGGCGTTATCAAGAAGCAATCAACGTTTTAAATCAAATACGTAATAAATCAAGTATGTGGTTTTATTTATCTGCCATTGCCGAAAATGGTTTAGGAAATAATATACGTGCTCAAGAATATGCTCAAACAGCTGTTCAAATGGAACCCATGAATATGCAATATATTTTATTATTAAATCAATTACAAGGAAATACAAGACAATATCGTCAAACCAGTCAACAATATGGTAATCCAGCAAGTATGATGAATTGTTGTTATTCGATTATGCTTTTAAATTGTATGATGTCATGTTGTTGTGGTGGCGGATATCATTATCCTATTTTATGTTGTTAGAAGGAGAAAATTATGGCAAAGGTTATTGGAATTGACTTAGGAACAACAAATAGTTGTATGGCTTTTTACGAAAATGGAAAAGCTAAAATTATTGAAAATAAAGAAAACCAAAAGACAACACCAAGTATTGTTGCTTTTGATAAAGATGGAAAGAAACTTGTTGGAGAACTGGCTAAACGTCAACAATCGATGAATCCAAAACGTACGATTTCATCTATTAAAAGAGAAATGGGACAAAATTATCATGTAGAAATTGATGGAAAACAACTATCTCCTCAACTCATTTCTTCTATGATTCTACAAAAATTAAAAACGGATGCAGAAGCTTACTTACAAGAAGAAGTAACTCAAGCTGTTATTACAGTTCCTGCTTATTTTAACGATGCTCAAAGGCAAGCAACCAAAGATGCTGGAAAAATTGCGGGATTAGAAGTTTTAAGAATCATTAATGAACCAACCGCTGCAGCATTGGCTTATGGGCTTGAAAATGCTTATGGGCAAAAAGTGATGGTTTTTGATTTAGGTGGTGGAACTTTTGATGTTTCGATTATTGAAATTGGTAGTGGTGTTATTGAAGTTTTATCAACAGCTGGGGATAATCATTTAGGTGGAGATGATTTTAATAAAGCCATTAGTGACTACGTCCTTGATACTTTTTTAAGACAAGAAGGAATTGATTTAAGAAAAGATCAAATTGCTTTATCTCGTATTTTAGAAGCTAGTGAACAAGCTAAAATAGAACTTTCAAGTCAATCAAGTACCATCATTAATTTACCTTTTATTTATCAAGATGTAAATGGTCCAAAAAATTTAGAAATCACCTTAACAAGACAAAAAATGAATGAACTGACAAAATCTTTAATTGATCGTCTTGTTTTACCAATGCAAACAGCCTTAAATGATGCAAGATTAACACCACAAGACTTAAATAAAGTCATTTTAGTGGGAGGTTCATCACGTATTTTAGCAGTTCAAGAAAAAGTAAAAGAAATTACTCAAATGGAACCAAGTAAATCCTTAAATCCTGATGAATGTGTAGCTTTAGGAGCTGCAATCCAAGCAGGAAAACTAAGCGGTGAAATGGTTTTATATGGTGAAGATAATGATGTTTTATTATTAGATGTTACACCTTTGACACTTTCTATTGAAACTGTTGGTGGTGTTGCTACACCATTAATTCCAAGAAACACAACGATTCCAACCAGTCACAGTCAAGTCTTTACGACATCAGCAAACTTTCAAACACAAGTTGAAATCAATGTTTTACAAGGAGAAAGACCACTCGCAAAAGATAATCAATCTTTAGGTAAATTTAAGCTTAAAAAAATCAAACGTGCGATGCGTGGAGTTCCACAAATTGAAGTTACTTTTGATATTGATAGTAATGGTATTGTTCACGTTTCTGCTAAAGACTTAGCTTCTGGAAATAGTCAAAGTATGACAATTGAAGGTTCTTCTAAAATGTCTGATGCAGATATTGAAGAAGCCATTAAACAAGCGAAAATGTATGAAAGTCAAGACCAAGTTACTAAAGAAAATATGCTTTTAAAAAATGAAGTTGAAACATTGATAATCAATGTTCAAAATGGTCTTGCAACGCATAAAAAAGAAATGGATAAAGCTTTAAGAAAACAAATTAAAGGTGAACTTGCTTCTTTAATGAAAATAACTAGAAAATTCAATTATGAAACAGCTTCGCCAGATGAAATTCAAAAAATAAAAGATTCTAAAAATCATTTAGAATCTCTAGCTCAAAATATCATCGAGAGATAATTTATCTCTCGTTTCTTTTTTCTAATATTTCATCATGTTTAATAAAACCATAAGTTGCTACAATTAAAGAGCCTCCTAAATCAAGAGCTAAATCTTTCATTGTATCCTTTAAAGCTTCATGCCCTTTTAAAGGAATATCTTTTTTAGAAACAAGTGTTCCTTTTGTAGAAGCCATATATTGTTGAGCATTGGTATGAAAGATCCCGTCACAACTATATTCTAATAATTCCCAAAAAGCCCCTATTCCTAGCGAAAACACAACTAAAAATAAACATGTAAAATATTTATTCATATAAATATATTTGCTTTTTTCAGCCATCATCACATGAATAAACCATAAGGCTACAAAAGATAAAATTATACCCGAATGGAAATGTAAAAAAGAATCCCACCATGGATATCTTCCATAAAAATCAAGTCCATCTCCTAAAACTAAAGCATTAAAGGCAAAAAATGCAATAACTATATAAAGTGTTAAAGGTACTTGCATCTTAAACCATTTTTGTAAAATTCTAGGTGCTGATAATACAAGTAACATCGCACTAAATTGAAGAATACGATAAATCATAGTTGTCACATATTTTATGTAAACATCACCAATATGATGGCGGAAAGCAATAATAAAAATTGTCCAGCCTACATGATAAATCAATAATAAAATCGTTAATATAAATAGTATTTTTTTAATAAGCAAAAGTCTTTTTTCTGTTAATTTCTTATTTTTCATAAAAAAACCAATCCCATCCTTTCTTCATTCTTAGTTCACTTTCAAAAAAATGATTTCCATTATTTTTTTGAAAGAAACAATCATTTTCTTTTTGATAGATTTTATAAGCTTCTAAGGTGTTTTTCAACACATTTTTCATCAATGCATTTCTTGTTTTATGTTCCTTACTTCCTAAACTTAAATAGATTCTTTTGTTTTTTATAGGATGATTCTTTAAATACTCTAACCACCCTTCTTGCCATAAAGACCCAGATACACTGATAGCCCCATCTAAATCAAGTTCATGAAGTGAATAAAGACTAAATAAACCTGCTAAAGAATAACCGCTAATATAACATTTTAAATATTTGTTTTTTAATTGTATTTTCTTAATTTTTTCTAAAAGAATTTTTCCTTTTTGATTTGTTAAAGAAAGTTCATTTTGCCAATCATCAATTTCAATTACTTTTAAGACATAAGAACTCTTTTGAAAATAGGCTTTAACTTCTTCTAGCCATTCATTTTGTCCTTTCATGCATAAATAAATCATGATTCCTTCTTTATCCATCTTGAACCTCCACAAAGATTGCTTGATGATTAATGGCTGGTAAAATTTTATCAAAAACATCTTGCATTTTAATTTTTAGACTACTTGTATTAATGCATGGATGACAACCTAGGTATTCATCTTCTAATAAATCTTGATCCATTAATAATTGAACATTGTTTTTAACGTCGTTCATTAGTCCTAAAACACTAACAGAACCAGGTGTAATATCTAAATATTCATGCATTTTTTCATCACTTCCAAAAGAAAGGCGGGAACTGTTGATTTGTTTCGATATATTTTTTGTTTTGAATTTTTTATGTCCTTTTAACATTAATAAATAATACTGGCTTTTATTGGAATTTACTAAAAATAAATTTTTGCATATTGTTGCTTGTAAAGATTTTTCTATTTCTAAACATATTTCCATCGTATCTGCTTTTTCATGGTCTATGCGTTGATAATCAATATGTAGTTTTTCTAACAAATCATAAACTCTTTCTTCTTTAGCTATTCTTTTTTCTTGTGGTCTGCCTTGTTTTAATTCCATTTGTTATTCCTCATTTAAATCTATTTGATCTTTGATTTTATTAAATTCAATAATTGGCAATTGATTTTCTAAATGTTCCCCTATAAATTTTTCCATCCATACCATATCATACCAACGATTAAATTTATAGCCACATTGATGAAACTTACCTATCATTTGATATCCCAAATGATGATGATAATCAATACTATTAGTATCCAAATATTCATCATTTTCAATAGGTGAAGAAATACACGCATTTAAATTTGTAATATGTTGTGCTTTTAATGCTTTTTCTAAGGCTAAATAAAGTTTTTTACCAATCCCACATCTTTTTAAATCATAATTAACATAAATTGATGTCTCAACACACCAATCATAAGCGACCCTATTTTTAAAACAACTTGCATAAGCATAACCGACAATTTGATCATTCTCTTTAGCAATCAAATAGGGATATTTTTCCATAACATGAACCATTCTTTGTTTAAATTCTTCAACAGATGGTACCTCATATTCAAAAGTAATCGCTGTTTTTTCAACATAATAGCGATAAATCTCTACTAATTCTTGTGCATCTTCTAAAGATGCAATTTCAATTTTCATAACTCATTCCCCCGTTTTCCTTATTATCTATCAAAATAAAAAAGATGTCCACCTAAATGAACATCTAAGATTAAGCTTCTCGCATTTCTTTTGTATATGTAAAACCATTTCCACTAACTTCTTCTACATGAGAAACAATAATAAATGCTTTATCATCAATCTCTTTAATCTTATCTTTTAAATCAGGAAGTTTACGATATGGTAAAATTGTTAAAACAACTTCTGTATTTTCTTTTAAAAACCCTGTTTTACCATCTAATAAAGTCACTCCCGCATCCATATCATTTAAAATCATTGTTTTCATCTTTTCAATTTCTTTTGTCATGACAAGAACTTGAACACAACCTTTACCTGATGATAATAAATAATTCATCATATAAGCTGTAATCAAAATTGTCATAATCCCATAAACAATTTCAGGAACACTATGGAAAGAAATTTGTAAAATAAGAATTGTCGCATCAATACCATTAACAAGTAAAGTTACGGGAACTTTAAAATATTTTTCAACAATAAGCGCTAAAATATCAAATCCCCCTGTTGATCCTCCAGCTTTTAAAACAAGACCAATTCCAAGTCCTAATAAAAAACCACCTAAAATACAAACAAGAAGTTGATCATCTAATAAACCATGTAAATAAGTTTGTTGATTAAAAAACTCTAATAAAACAGGAAATAAAAATGTTGAAATCAATGTTTTCATTGCAAATGTCTTTCCTAAAAAACAAAGACCTATTAAAAATAAAGCAATATTAATAATTGCGACACATAAAGAAACAGAAATTCCTGTATAAAAATGAAAAACTGTACTAATACCAGAAACCCCTCCTACCACAATAGAATGATCTAAAATTAATGCACTAACCGCAAACGCCATTAAAACATTTCCAATAATAATTTGAATCACTTTTTTCATATCTCTCACCTCGCAAGAAATAATAACAGTTTTTCTTTTATCAAAATGTAACCTATGTTACAATTTAACAAAGAAGGTGAAAAAATGAAAATTAATGAAGAACTATTTGACTACTTTAAACAAGTAGGAACTATTAAACATTATCAAAAAAATGAGATTATTTATATGCAAGATGATTGTGCCGATGAGTTATGTCTTGTTTTAAAAGGCAGAGTACGAGTTTATCATATTAAAAAAAATGGTGATGAAATCAATTACGATGTTCTTGATAAAGGACGTATTTTTGGGGAGTCTTCCCTTTATGAAAATGCTTATCGTCCTACTACAGTTTCCGCAATTAATGATGTTGAAATTATTACTTGTCATTTACGAGATCTTTATCCTTATTTATCATCTTCACTAGATTTAACGATTTCTTTATTAAAAATGTTAAATGATAATTGTAATCATTTAACGCAATTACTCAAATGGGCACAAACCTATAATCGTTATGAAAAAGTAGCCGCTTTTCTTTATGATTTATCAAAAGATAATAATAAAGAAAAAAATTTACTTTTTGGTCGTATTCCTTATACGCATCAAGAAATTGCTGATTCTTTAGCTATATCTCGAGTGACCGTTACTAAAGTACTTAATCAGTTTAAAGAAGAAGGACTCATTGATATTCAATACGGTCATATTCAAGTACTTGAACGTCAAAAACTCTATAATCATTATCTAGCAAAACTCGATTAGTGAATAATTAAAAAAAGATATGTTATAATAAATTATGGGAGGGATAATATGGAAAATCACGTTGGATGTTATGAAACAGGATCACTCGATTTTTTTGGACCATTATGCGTTGTGGCTTGTTATGTTGATCAAAAAGATGAATTTTGGTTAAATAAGCTAAATTTAGAAGTTACAAGCAATGAAGAAATAATACAGCTTGGAAAAGTGTTAAAAGAAAAACTTACTTATAGTTTACTTTTATTAGATAATAGCCATTATAATCAATATGTTAGTGAAGGACAAAAACTTTCTTGTATGAAAGCAAATCTCTATAATCAAGCAATGATCAATGTCATTCAAAGAATCAGTCATCCTATTTCAATAAAAACAATCGATGCTTTTTTAGCACCTAAAAAATACTATCGTTATTTAAAACACAAAACCATTGTAGTACGTCACCTTGAATTTAAAAAAGAAGATATGCCACCAGCCATGATGTGCGCAAAAATCTTATCACAATATGCTTATCTTCAATATTATCAAAACATGTGTGATTCCTTAGAAATCACTTTACCAAGAGGCTTTAATATTCTTGCAAATGATGCTGGTTATCTTTTAGTAAAAAAATATGGACAAGATATTTTAGAAAAAGTATCAAAGACTAATTTTCCAAATTATAAACAAATTTTAGAAAGAGTTTAGACTCTTTTTCTTTTTAAGAAAAAACCATTTCTTATCATCTATTTTTTTTATAATAGAACTATGGAGGAAATGAATATGATTAAAATGATTGTCAGTGATGTTGATGGAACCTTATTATCTCATGGTTACATCAATCCTAAATGTATTGAAAGTATAAAAAAAGCACAAGAAAAAGGAATTGAATTTGTTGTGGCTTCAGGAAGAGATTATTATGGTGTTACAAGTATTTTAGATCCTTTTGATATTAAATGCTCAATGATTTTAGGAAATGGAGCCCAATATTGTAATAAAAATGGAGAAGTATTAATGAATTGTTATTTGGATAAAGAAAAACTTAAAGAAATACTTCCTATTTTCATAGAACATCAAACCCCTTATATGATTTTTACAACAAATGGTTTTTATAGTACTTTAAAACCGGAAGTAGTTAGAGATCGTTTTGCTTATCGTGGTAAGGTACGCTTTGGCAATAAAATGGAAGATTTTTTACCAGGAGGTCCAATGAGTGATTCCCCTGCCTGTCAAATTCAACAATTTGATTCTATTGATGAATTTATTAAAAGAGACTTAGAAATTATTAAGGTTGAAGCTTTTTCTCATGATGCAGATGAAATACAACGTGTTCTACCTTATTTTAAAGATATGAAAAATATTGCTTATTTATCTTCATATCCTGATAATGTAGAAATTACCAACGAATATGCTCAAAAAGGATTGATTTTAGAAAAAGTAATTGATCAATTAAAAATCAAAAAAGAAGAAGTTATTGTTTTAGGAGATGGCATGAATGATATAACTCTCTTTGAACGTTTTCCTTATTCCTTTGCACCTAGCAACGGTGAAAAAGCAATACAAGAAAAAGCTTATCAAGTTGTTTGTAGCTGTGAAGATGGAGCTGTTAGTGAAGCTATTGAATATGCTTTAGAAAACTTATAAAAGATTCATTTATTTTGAATCTTTTTTATTTGTTTGGAAATTTCTAAAATACTACGATAACTTTTAACATTATCACCATTATAATTTATCCCATAAAAAGTTAAATTAAAATGTTTTGCTAGTAAATAATCAACATGACTATCCCCTATATAGATAGAGTTATTCATATCAATTAAAAAATCTTTTTTAGCTTGTTCTATCATCCCTGGTTTTGGCTTTTTACAGTGACAATGATCTTTTTCATTATGTGGACAAAAGTAGATTTTTAGAATATCTATATTTTCTTCTTTTAATTTTTTTAGAAATTTTCCTGTAAACTGTTGATAATCATTCAATGAAATAATTCCATCATTAATAAGATATTGATTTGTTATAATGATAAAATCATATCCCATCTCTTTTAATCTCTTGAGTCCTTCTATTGAACCTTTTAAAAATTCAGGTTCTTTAATTTCTCTCAATTTTTCATCTGGATAATCTTTAATAATAGTTCCATCTCTATCCAAAAAAGCAATTTTTAAATAGGATGGCTTCATTTTAACTTCTTGATTCATACTTTACCTCCAAAGCTTCTATTTCTAAAATTTTATCATTTATTTTTACTAAAAAGAAGAAAACTCCTCAAAAAAAGACAATATATATATGGAAGAAATCTATATGAACAAAAATAGAGAGAATTTTATAAAATATTCAAATGATTTATGTTTTCATCATTTGCTTGTAGAAAACGAAAGAATAAGGACTCTTATTTGTCAAGAACTCGTTTCAGACAGGAAAATTATTTCTATTAAATTAAAGAATGCGCAACATTATGATAAAAGTTATCACGAAAAGAAATTTATTTTAGCTATTGATGATATCGGTGATATCTACAACATTGAACTACAAAGCTATGGTTTAAACGAAGAGATACTTGTTCGTTTTGAACTTTATAATGCTGAACTTTTAAGACAACAAGTAAAACAGGGAGAAGATTATACTAGTGCTCATGTTGTAAGATCATTAATTATTAGTTATGGGCATATTTTAGACAATGCTCCTCTTTATAAATATCACTTTAGAATAGTTGATGACGAACATCATATTGTCTATCCCTTTAATTGTGCTGAGATAACAATTATTCAACTTGAATATATCAATCAAGCAATCAATGAAATGACGAGTTTTAATCAGTTAATGTATCTCTTTAAAAATGAAAAAACCATATGATAAAATTGAGATAGATTATAGAATAAAGGAAGCGATACAAATGCATGACAGATATATATCTTCTGATGAATCATACCAAGAATATCTAGATCGTTTGGATAATGAGATATTACTTCATTCTCATGATAGAAAGATTTAGGAAGCAAATAAAAAATTTGAAAAAGCAAGTAATGAAATAGATAGTTTGCTTAGTAAAGCAAATGAAAATATTATTAATTATATTAAAATGCAATTTCACGAAGATATCAGTAATTTTATAAGCACCCTTTCTAAACAACAAATTCTTGATATTCAAGATCGTTTATTTGATTATACAAGTATTGAAGAATTAAAAAAGAGCTTAAAAAAACATCAATAACAAAATATTGATGTTTTTATTTTACTTATCTTTCCAAAAATCAACCGGTTCATATTCTTGTAACTGTGCAAGAAATCCAGCTTTTTGAAGTTCTTCTTGAATTTCATCAAGAATCTCTTCACTGTCTGCATGAACTGTATGATAATGATATCCTGATGTGACATTTTTTAGTAAGCTTGAATGTCCTGTTTGTAGATTTGTCATATAATTTTTAATATCTCTTCTTGAGGCAATATTTAATGTTGCTTTTACAATATTATAAACTTTATGATAAACAAAGACATCTTCAACATAACCACCTAAGTCAACAATTAAAGAAAGTTCTTTTTCTACTTCATTATCATCATGATGTACCTTAAAAATACGTTTACAAACTTTTTGTGTATTTAAAACATATCCTTTATGTGTTGAATAAATATCATAATCACCAGCACGAAGTAAAGCAATGTCTTGAACAATGACTTGCCGACTTACTTGGAGGGTTTTCGCTAAATATGTTCCTGATACAGGTTGTAAACTGTTTTTTAAAATATCAATAATGGCTTGTCTTCTTTTATTTCCATCCATAACTCGCCCTCCTTAATTGATATTATATCACATGTAAATTCTTCAATGAAAGGTCTAATATTGGTGCAGAATGTGTTAGAGCACCACTTGAAACATAATCTACTCCTAAATTTGTAAGTCTTGCAATGTTTTCTTTTGTGACATTTCCTGAAACTTCAATCTCAGCACGATGATCAATATAAACAATAGCTTCTTTTAACATATCATCATCCATATTATCTAACATGATAATATCCGCACCTGCTTCTACAGCTTCCTTGACCATTTCCATATTTTCTACTTCAATTTCAATTTTTCTAACAAATGGTGCATACTCTTTAGCAAGCATAATGGCTTCCTTAACACCACCAGCAGCACCAATATGATTATCTTTTAATAAAACACCATCACTTAAATTATAACGGTGATTATGTCCACCACCGACTCTTACTGCATATTTTTCAAAGATACGATTATTTGGTGTTGTCTTACGTGTATCTAATAAACGAATAGAAGAATCTTTTAAATATTCTTGAACATTCGCTGTATAAGTGGCAATTCCACTCATTCTTTGTAAATAATTTAAAGCAACACGTTCCCCACTTAGTAAAACACGGACATCGCCTTTAACACGTCCTAAAAGTTGTCCTTTTTCTACGTGATCTCCATCACTAGCAAAGAATTCAACATCACAAGCTTCATCTAACAATTCAAAAGTACGTTCAAAAATTTGTAAACCACAAATGATACCATCTTCTTTACAAATCAAATCAACAACTCCTGTTTTAGAAAAAGGCATCACACTATTAGTAGAAACATCTTCACTAGTAATATCTTCTTTTAAAGCACTGATAATAAGTGGATCTACATTAAGTTTTAATGTTGTTTGATCAAACATATAATGATTTCTCTCCTTTAAACTTTTTTCAATACGTTTAGCCGCTCTTTTAGCAAAAACAAGACTTTCTAATAATGAATTACTTGCAAGTCTATTTTTACCATGAACGCCATTACAAGCTGTTTCCCCAATAGCATATAAATGTTTCATACTGGTATGACTATCATAGTCTACTTTGATACCACCCATGAAATAATGTTGTGCAGGTACAACAGGAATGGGTTCTTTAAAAACGTCATATCCTTTTTCTTTACAATGTTCTACGATATGAGGAAAATGACTTTCAATTTCTTCTTTACCAATTGGTCTTAAATCTTCATAAACATAATCTGTTTGATCCTTTTCCATTTGTTTAAAAATAGCTTCTGCGACAACATCTCTTGGAAGAAGTTCATTAATAAAACGATTTCCATTTTTATCTAAAAGAATAGCCCCTTCACCACGGACAGATTCAGAAATCAAAAAACTTCTTTCATGATCTGTTGTATATAAAGTTGTTGGATGAATTTGTACATAATCTAAATTCTTAAGTTCAATTTGATATTTTTTAGAAAGTTCAATAGCATCTCCTGTTAAATGAGGATAATTTGTAGAATGTTTATAAAGTCCGCCAATACCACCTGTCGCTAAAACGACTTTTTTAGCGTATACTTTTTCTTCTTGATTATTTCTTTTAATGATACCACCAAGCGCAACATTTCCTCTAACAATCAAATCAACAAGGGGTGTATTTTCTAAAAGTGTAACGTTCTTTTTTTGTCTTACTTTTTCTAATAAATGACGCGTAATTTCTTTTCCTGTAATATCTTCATGATACAAAATACGTTTATGACTATGGGCTCCTTCTCGCGTAAATGCAAGACTTCCATCTTCATTTCTTTCAAAATCAACACCATAACTTATTAAATCTTGAATAACATCAGGTGAAGATTTAATCATCAATTCTACAGAATACACATCATTTTCATAATGACCTGCTTTCATGGTATCTTCAAAATAACTATCATAATCTTCTTCATTTCTAAGCATACAAATACCACCTTGTGCTAGAAAAGAATCACTTAATTCAGCTTCTTTTTTTGTTACCATTAAAATATTTAAATTTTCTGGTAGATGTAAAGCCATATAAAGAGCTGAACATCCACTACCTACTATTAATACATCTGTTTTCATTTTTTCTACCTACTTTGCAAGTTCTAACATTTTTTCTAAAGGACTTAATGCCTTTTGCATAAATTCATCATTTAAAATGACTTCATTTGTTTCATTTTCTAAAACATCTAGAATTTTTTCTAATGTTACTTTTTTCATATTTGGACATACTTGAACATCCATAATTGTATGTAACTCTTTATTTGGTGCTAATTCTTTGATTTTTGCGAAAACACCGTCTACTGTCCCAATAATAAAATCTTTTGCATCACTTTGGACAACATAGTCAATAATCGCTGATGTGCTTCCTACAAAATCAGCAGCTTCAACGATTTCTCTTTTACATTCAGGATGAACAACCACTTTTGCTTCTGGATATTTTTCTTTTGCTTCATTTAATTTTTCTAAAGTAATATTTGTATGACGAGGACAGTGTCCATAGTTTGTTATCACATTTTTTTCAGGAACTTGTCTTCTTACAAAATCTCCTAAGTTTTGATCTGGTATAAAGAAAATATTTTTTTGTGGTAATGCTTTAACAATCTTAACTGCATTTGATGAGGTTACACAAACATCTGCATATTGTTTAATTTCAGCTGTTGAATTGATATAACATACCACCGCTAAATCTTCATATTTTTCTTTCATTTCTTTAATTTCTTTAATTGTAATCATATGAGCCATTGGACAATCTGCAAAAGCATCTGGCATAAATACCTTTTTTTCAGGATTTAATATTTTTGCACTTTCCCCCATAAACTCAACTCCTGCAAAAACAATACGATCAGCATCTGTTTGGCTAGCTACTTTGGCTAGATAAAATGAATCCCCAATATAATCAGCAATCTTTTGTACTTCTTCATCTACATAATAATGAGCTAAAATAATTGCCTTTTTTTCTTCTTTTAATTTTTTAATCTTTTCTACTGTATTCATAAAACTTCTCCCTTTTTACGAGGAGAGTATACTCCTTTTGTTTACATCTGACAAGACAGTTGTAAAAAATAAATGTAAAAAAGGTATCTTTTTTCAAAGATACCTCTTACATTTCTTTTAACCCTAATAAAATACAGCCAATCAACATATACTCTTTTAAACTTTCTATCTTGATTAAATCTGGTAAATAACTTTCAGGCATATATTTTTCCATTTCCTTTTTGACATCATCACTTTTAGAAATCAATTTATTATAAATAATAATAGCTTCAGGAGCCACCATCGAAGTAATTCCTAAACAATACTTTGTTGTCCATTCCAGTGCTCCTTCTGGTGTTTTTTTCATTTCTTGATAATTTTCACTAAAAGAAATAGGTAAATATTGAATTTCACCGGCAATATTATGTCTACCCTTGATTAAATGTTCACGATGAATATGGCCAACGCCACCTGTTCCACCAATACGTGCTTGATATAAAAATGAAATAGATTCATATTCATCTTGAGAAGCAAAATATCCCATGACAATCGTATTGACATCATTATTAATAACAATCTTTTGAGTATATTTTTCTTCAAGATAAGCTTGTAAATGACACTCTTCTAATCCATATTTCTTTAATGTTACAATGCCATTATAAACCACACCAGGAAGTGATAAACTAATCAGTTGAATATCAGGATATTCATAAAGAATCGTATTCAACAAATCTACAATATCATCTACTGAAATCGTATTTTTATAGACTTCAAAATCTTCTAAAATCACATCATTTTCATCATAAAGTCGACTGACGAGTCTTACTTTTTGATCAAGTTGAATAAAAGCAAGGGCTAAAACTTGTTGATGTTTTTTTAAGGTTTGCTTAATTGGTAAAGGACTTTCTTGATGACTTTGGATTTTCTTTTCTTTATATAATTCTTCTTCTAAAAAAGTAATCGTATTTCCTACATCATATTTACCAAATAAAGCAGATGACAAAGCATAAACACGTTTATCTTTTAAAACCCCTTCTACTTCTGATAAACGAAAAGAAACTTGTGGGGCAAGAAGAATCACATCATAGTCTTTGGCTTCATCATAGAGATTGCCATAAGAAACCGCATTAAATTCAAAATCTTTATTTAAAAGTTGTACTCCTTCATTTAACTTTTGCGCAAAGAATCCAGTTGTCAAACCACTTGTACATGATAAAAGAACTCTTGTTTTTTTAGTAGTTGTTAAGGTTTGTAAACAAAATCGCATATCATAAAGTAAACCTAAAGCATGATGAAAATTATTCATTTGAAAATGAATAAAAAACACTTTTTCTTTGGTTATTTTATTTTCAACATCTAATTCAATCATACAATCAGGATAAAAGTTAATGGCTCCAATTCCATATTTTGTTTCAATGATAATATTATCATTGACTTCTTTAACATCCCAATTCTCTTCATTTTGGTTAAGCAACCATCTTTTTAATAAAGCTGTATCAATCTCTTTTAAAAAAGAATCCATAGTCTCACCTCGCCTCTATTATAACGAATTTAAACTTTAAAAAAAACAATAATTCTTGATAAACAAGAATTATTGTTCAGGTACAACTGCAAAATAAACAAGATCTTCTTCATGATCATTAACCATTGTATGTTTATGACCTTTAGGACAATAATGAACACTTCCTTTATGAAGTTCTTCTCTTTGTCCATCATAAATAACATAACCATTACCAGAAATGACATAAATTATTTCACTATTTGTTTCATGAACATGTTCACCAACACTTCCACCACTAGGAACATGACCAATCATAAAACGGTTTAAACCATCAAAATACATCTTAGCTTCAATGTATTTTTCTCCGCCTTTAAAGTTTTTATATTTTTCTAAATTATTTTCATCATATTCAAAAATCATTTTTATATCCCCCATTCGCTTTTATTATAACATACCTTACATAAATGTAAGATGACGAATTAAATATTTTTCTATATAATATTTAAAGAAGGTGATTTTATGTATAAATTATTAATTGTAGAAGATGATTTAATCATCGCCCAAGGGTTACAAAAACATTTTGAAAAATATCATTATGAGGTTTCTTGTGTTGAAAACTTTGAAAATGTCTTAGATGATTTTATTCAATATAAACCTGATCTTGTCTTACTTGATATTCATTTACCTTTTTTTGATGGCTACTATTGGTGTCAAGAAATACGAAAGATTTCTCAAGTTCCTATCGTCTTTATATCTTCAGCAAATGAAAACATGAATATTGTTTTAGCGATGAACATGGGTGGTGATGATTTTATTAATAAACCTTTTGACTTACAAGTCGTTCAAGCTAAAATTCAAGCACTTCTTAGAAGAACCTATAGTTTTTCTAAAGAATTTCATCTTTTATCCTATCAAGATGTCTATTTAGATTTATTACAAGGAAAGATAACTTATCATCAAAAAGAACTTGTTCTAACAAAAAATGAACTTAAAATATTAGAATTTATGTTTGAACACGCTGAAGTGATTGTATCACGCGTTGATTTAATGAATCATTTATGGGACGATCATCAGTTTATTGATGATAACACTTTAAGTGTTAATATGAATCGCTTAAGAAAGAAACTTGAAGATATTGGACTTTTTAACTTTATTCATACAAAGAAAGGTTTAGGGTATTTATTATGCTTAGAGAATATTTAAAGAAAACTTCTACTGTTTATCTTCTTTATCTTTTCTTTATGCTAACAAATTTTCTGATTTTACTTCTATGTCAGGTTTTACAAGATTTGATGATTTATATCTTGATTGTCGATTTAGTAATCGTCTTGATTTACTTTATTATTGATTATACAAAATATAAAAACCATCATCGTTATCTTCAATATTTACAAGAAGACAGGGAACTTCATTTTCCTAAAATACGTTATCTTGAAGAAAAAACATATCAAGAATATATTCAAAGACTTCAAAATATAATGAATGATTTAAAAAAAGAAAATCAAATTAAATATAATGAAATGATGGATTATTATACAAAATGGGTCCATCAAATTAAAACACCTATCGCAGGATTAAAACTCATTATTCAAAATGATTACCAAGATGAAAGAATGCTCGTTGAATTATTAAAAATAGAACAATATGTCAATATGGCTTTACAATATATCCGTTTAGATCACATTCATCATGATCTTTCTTTTCAAAAAATATCTTTAGATTATCTCGTATCACAAGAGATAAAAAAACAATCCCTTTTCTTCTTTGAAAAAGATATAAAAGTAGATTATCAAATCAAAGATATACAAATATTGACGGATGAAAAATGGAGTGCTTTTGTCATTGAACAAATACTTTCTAATGCCTTAAAATATACTCAACAAGGAAGTATTAAATTTTATAATGATCATGAAAAACTTTATATTCAAGATAGTGGTATTGGTATTAAAGAAAGTAATCTTCCTCGTGTTTTTGAAAGAGGATTTACGGGGTTTCAAGGAAGAAATGATAAAAAAGCGAGTGGTTTAGGTCTTTATTTATGTAAGAATATTTTTGATAAATTAGGTCATCTAATTTCTATTGAATCGACTATTGGTAAAGGAACAACGGTATGTCTTGATTTTACTAAAAAAGAAATATTTATTGAATAATCTTACAATAATGTAAGATTATTTTGCTTATTTGTAAGATAAATCGATAGGTCATCTTTTATTAAAAGCATAGAATATAGGTGTAAAAAGGAGGAGACAAAAATGTCATTATTACAAGTTAAACATTTACAAAAAATTTATTCAACACGTTTTTCAAGTCAAAAGGTAGAAGCTTTAAAAGATGTCTCTTTTGACGTTGAAGAAGGTGAATATATTGCTATTATGGGTGAATCTGGAAGTGGGAAAACGACACTTTTAAACATTTTAGCTTCTTTAGATAAACCAACAAGTGGCGAAGTATTACTAGATAATCAAGATCTTACTAAAATCTCTGATAAACATATTTCAGCTTTTAGAAGAGATAATTTAGGCTTTGTATTTCAAGATTTTAACTTATTAGATACTTTTAATGTTGCTGATAATATTTATTTACCCCTTGTTTTATCCAAAGAGCCTTATGCTTTAATGAAACCAAAACTAGACAAACTAGCTAAACCTCTAGGAATAGATCATTTATTAGAAAAATATCCCTATGAAATATCTGGTGGTCAAAAACAAAGAGTTGCTGTCGCAAGAGCCCTCATAACAAATCCTAAAATCATTCTTGCCGATGAACCAACAGGAGCTCTTGATTCTAAATCAACTGATCAGCTTTTATCAATCTTTGATCAAATTCATCAAAGTGGACAAACTATTTTAATGGTGACTCATAGTAGTAAAGCAGCTAGTTATGCCAGTCGTGTTTTATTTATCAAAGATGGTCAAATCTTCCATCAGCTTTATAAAGGAGACATGACAAATCAAGAGATGTATCAAGCTATTAGTGATACTCTAACAATGCTTCTTTCAGGAGGTCAATAATATGAAATTTTATTTGAAATTGGCTTTAGGAAACATTAAAAAGAATAAGAAGCTTTATACATCATATTTTGTTTCAACAATCTTTTCTATTGCCTTATATTTTATTGTTAGAAATATTGGACAAAGTCCTACTTTAAAAGATCAACAAGCAATGACGATGTTTTTAGGATTAGGCAGTGGTGTAATAAGTATTTTCTCTTTTATATTTTTACTTTATACCAATAGTTTTGTTATAAAAAATAGAAAAAAAGAAATTAGTCTTTATCATATCTTAGGGATGGAAAAAAGAAATATACGTTCGATGATGTTTCTAGAAACACTCATTATTGCCCTTATTTCTCTTACATCAGGTATTTTAATAGGTGTTCTTCTTTCGCAAATAACATCGGTTGTTATCTTAAGATTGATTCATAAAAGTGTTCAATTTTCTTTAAACTTTTCATTGAACGCTTTTATACAAACCATTATTATTTTTAGTATCATTTTCTTAATTTCTTTAATATACAATATTACTATTGTTGTAAGAAGTAATCCTATTGAACTTTTAAAAGGACAAAACATTGGTGAAAAAGAACCTAAAACAAAAATAATCTTAACGCTTTTTGGAATGATTACTTTAGGGGCTGGTTACTACCTTGCCTTATCTATCACTGATCCAATGAAAGCAATGACTTTGTTCTTTGTTGCAGTTATTTTAGTCATGCTAGGAACTTATAGTTTATTTACAGCAGGAAGTATTGCTTTATTAAAATTCTTAAAATCAAGAAGAAACTTTTATTATCAACCAACACACTTTACTTCTATTTCTGGTCTTTTATACCGTATGAAACAAAATGCGGTCGGACTAGCAAATATTTGTATTTTATGTACTTGTGTTTTGGTTACTCTTTCTTCAACAATCTGTTTATATAATGGAATTCAAGATAGTATAGACCGTCAATGTTATATGGCTGGTAATATTAAGTTGAATGGTTTTAAAAATCCAAGTTATGTTTTTGATAAAACAAAAGAATTATTAAAAGATGAAAAATATGATTCTCTTTATGCTTTACCTGTTTATGAGTATTCTGGGAGTTTAAAAAAGAATCATGCTAAACTTGATGATTATGATTATAAGTATCTTTCTTGCATCAACCTTGTTTCTTTAGAAGATTATAATCATTATTTTGATAAAAACCTTTCTTTAGATAAAAATGAAATCTATCTCTATAGTTATGGAAAATATAATTACCGTTCTCTTTCTTTAAATGGCAATTCTTATGTCATTAAAGATCAAATCAAAAACCGTCAAGTTCAAACTGGTAATAGTTATGCTTTTAATGCTATAACTATTATTATGAATCAAAATAATCTTGATCAATATCAATTAAAACCACAAATATTCTTTATTGGTTTCAATGCATCAAAAGAAGTTGTTAAGAATGTTACAAATCAACTTATAAAAATAGATTATAGTCAACTTGGTGAAAAGAATTATTATTTTACTACTCAAAATGGGATTGAAGATCAAGAATTTATCTATGAAATGTATGGAAGTATTCTCTTTATCGGTATTTTCTTATCAATTATGTTTTTAGTAGCTGCCATTATCATTATCTACAATAAACAAATATCAGAAGGATTTGAAGATCAAAATAAATTTGAAATCTTACAAAATGTTGGTATGTCACAAAAAGAAGTTAAACAAACAATCCAGTTTCAAGTACTTATTTTCTTCTTTGTCCCATTAATTGTTGCAATTATTCATTTATTATTTGCTTATCCGCTTATTTTAAAGGTATTAAATGGTTTATTGTTATGTAATGAAAATATCTATCTTATTTCTACAATCAGTTGTATTACAGGTTTAATTATTATTTATACGATTGTTTATTTAATCACTTCTAAAGCTTATTATCGTATTGTGAAAAAATAACATATTTTAATGGACTGAAAAGCTAAATTATAGCTTCAACAGTCCTCTTTTATTATATAAAAAAACAGAGAAATCTCTCTGCTTATCCAACTATGGCTCTGGTTCTCCGATTTAATCCAACTAAAGCATGGATTCTCTAAAGAAAATATATCATATTTTCATTTTAAAAAAATATTTTAGAGATCACTTACAATATTATGTACCCATATACCCTTTCTTACAAGAACAAGACCAAGTGTTGCTTTAGGAATATCAACACATTGAACTAGTAGATAGATAGTCAATATTGGTAATGATGTTAAACGGGTAAGTAATAAAGCGCTCATGAAAGTAAAAACAAAAGTATAACCACTATCAAATAAGAAGGTTAGAAAAGTTTTACCTCCTGCTCGCATTGTAAAATAACTACTATAATAAATAGAAATAATTGGTAACATACATGCCGCAATTTTTAAAAGTTGAGAGGCTAAAGCTTTTACTTCTAATGAAGTATTATAGATTTGTGGTATGAGTGATGAAACATTGAATAATACAATACCTATAGCCAAACACATCACAAAATTCATAAATAACATTTTTAAATCGTAATCTTTGGCTTTTTCAATTTCTCCTGCTCCAAGTTGTTGACCAACTACAATAGAAATAGAATTACCCATAGCATAACATACGATCATAAAGAAGTTTGTTACTGTTGTTGTTATGTTAATGGCAGCTACCGCTATAATTCCTCTTGTCGAATAGCTTTGAGAAATCAAAGCAATAGAAATAGACCATAAGATTTCATTACATAAAAGAGGTAATCCTCTTTTCAACATTTCTTTAGTTGTATCAAAAGGAACTTTCTTCATCTTAATAGCATCTTTTAAATAAAGATTTCGAGAACCCCCTATAATATTAATACTCATTTCAATCACACGAGAAACAACCGTTCCAATCGCCGCTCCTGAAACCCCTAATTGTGGAAATCCAAAATGTCCAAAGATCAAAATATAATTAATACAGAAATTGACAATCACGGCGACCACACTCGCAATCATTGGTAAAACCGTATTTCCTGTTTCTCTAAGTGATGATGAATAAACTTGTGTAATTACAAAAGGAATCAATCCAACAAGCATAATTTTTAGATAATTCATCCCATAATTTAAAGTTTTTAAACTATCAGTAGGATTATCATTTAAATATAAAGAAATCAATTGTTGTCCAAATGTATAGAATAAAAAAATAGCTAGCAGTGCAATTATAATTCCTATAATCAATTTGATCCTAAAACAATTCTCCACTCCTTCTTTATTTTTCTTTCCATAAAACTGTGCCATAAAGATTCCTGGGCCTGACATAGCTCCAAAAATCGTGACATTAAATACTTGTAATAATTGATTGGTAATAGAAACTCCTGACATAGAAAGTGTTCCTAATTGTCCAATCATAATATTATCTAATAAACTTGCAAGATTTGTAAAACCATTTTGAATAACAATGGGTATACAAATCGCAAGAACCATTTTATAAAATCTTTTACTTCCAATTAGTTTTTTCATATTCCCTCCTATGTGTAAAAGACATTATAATCGATTTTGCATTTAAAAAAAAGAGCTTTCGCTCTTTTGGTTATTTATTATCTCCTAATAATTGAAGAATATCTAAGAAGATATTAACAAAGTCTAAATAAAGATTAAATGCTCCATAAATACTTAATTTTTCTAACATTTCTGGATTAGATGAAGCATAATTATAAAGTTGTAATGATTTTTGCATATCATATGCTGTAATTCCTGCAAATAATGCAAGTGAAATAAGTGGCATAATAAGTGTTCCCACACCTAAATGAAAAATCATCACAATAACTGAAAAAATAATATAAACAAATAATCCTGCTAGACAGATTGTTCCAATTCTTGTTAGATCCATTTTAATCACTGTTCCTAGTACAACAAGCACACCAAAGTAGATGGCTGCTACTAAAAAAGCAAGTGCAACACTAAAGGAAGTATAGCTTGCAATAACATAAGAAAATGTCACACCAGTAATGACTGAATAGATCATATAAAGAACTTTTGCCGTAATTGGTTTCATTGTCATTAAACGTCTTGATAAACCAATAACAACCGCAAATTGAAAAATAATTAAAATGAAAGGAAGCATTCCTGCATAAGACATAAATGATGATTTTTCTAAAGCAAAAGCTGTCACAAAAGTTGTTAAAACACCTATAATCATCCATTTAAAAATATTGTTAATGTATTGTTGTATCGTCATTGAACGATCTTCAACATATTCATAAGTTTTGTTATCCATATTCATTCTCCTATCCTTGAATAATACGATTTTCTAAAATTTTCTTTTCAGGTAAAGCTTTTTCAACATATCCTAAAATACAACAACCAACACCAACATAATCTTCTAAATGCCATTTTTGAAGATATTGTTGTCCCTTTTCTAACTCAAACATTTCTTTGCAACGATTGATCCAACAAGAACCTATGTTTAATGCATATGCTCCTGTTTGCATAGCACCAATAACAAGAGAACCATCTTTTACACCATTACTTTCATCTTTTGGTACAAAGATAAAACATACTGTTGGTGCACCATAAAAAGGATCAACATCTTTTCCAAAAATAATCGCATTGAGTTTTGAAAGTTCTTTGATTTCTTCTTGTTTTTGAACAACCACAATTTTACTTGATTGTTTATTTTTACCACTTGGGGCATTTAAACCACAATCAAGGATAGTTTTTAATTCTTCATCTTTGATTTGTTCTTGTTTAAAACTACGACAGCTTCTTCGAGTTGTAAGTGCTTGAATAGCTTCCATATTTATTCCTCCAATCCTAAAATATAATTGATAAATTGTTGAGCAGTTCTTCCTGATGTTCCACCATGAGAAAGTTCCCATTTATTCGCTTCTAATAATAATTCTTTTTCATCCATTTGGATATTATTTTTATGAGCTAATTCTAAAACAATATGATTGAATTCTTTTTTCATTGGTTTAGAATAATTGATTTTAACTCCAAAACGATTAACTAAAGAAAGTTTTTCTTCCATCGTATCTGATTGATGCATTCCATTTTCTTGAACAACATCATTACGATCTGACCAGTTTTCTTTAATAAGGTGTCTTCTGTTACTTGTCGCATAAATTAAAATATTTTCTGGTTTAGTTTCAACACCACCTTCAATAACCGCTTTTAAAAATTTATATTCAATTTCAAATTCTTCAAATGATAAATCATCCATATAGATAATAAAACGATAATTTCTATTTTTAATCATCGCAATAATATTTGATAAATCTTTAAACTGATGTTTATAGATTTCAATCATTCTTAGACCTTGATCATAAAATTCATTAACGATTGCTTTAATACTTGTTGATTTACCTGTTCCACTATCCCCATAAAGTAAAACATTATTTGCTTTTCTTCCTTCAACAAAAGCTACAGTATTATCTAATAACTTTTTCTTTTGAATTTCATAACCAACTAAATCATCTAAAACAACTTCATCCATATTATTAATTGGTTTTAATTCTACATAGTTTTCATGACTTGTCGCAATTCTAAAGGCTTTATTTAAACCAAACATACCTACTCCATAATCTTTGTAGAATTGTGTTACAACATCAAAGAATTCTTGTTCATTCTTTGTTTCTTCTAGTTTCTTTGAAAGTTCTTGAACTTTTAAAGAAACATTCTTGTTGTACATCAATTCTGGTTTTGATAAAGCTTTATAATTAGCAAGAGTTGAAAAACAATCAATATTTAATTCCTTTTCTATTGTACTAAAATCATAATGAAATAATTCATAGAACACTTTAAAATCATTTAAAGCAAAATGATTGACCGTACCTTCTCTTGCCCCTTGTTTTTCACAAGTCATACTAAATGGATTTTCATTTGTCATTAATAAATAAGTCAAATAATTATGCCATAAATTATCATTAAATCCATATTGAGTTGCAAGTTCTAATAATCTTTTTATTTGACCGTAAATTTCTTGACGAAGTTCATGATTTGATTTTTCATCATCTGATAACAACTTAGCAAGTTGTACTAAAATTTCATCCTTTGGTAAATTCCCATAAAGAATTAAATTTGATATTAATTCATACATATATATAATCCCCCTAATTTTCTTTATTTTAACGCATCTTTTAGGAAAATGAAATAAAATGATGTATAATAGTTTCAATGAGGTGAAAAAAATGGAAAATGGTGTTTTATTACAAGGGTTTCATTGGTATATAAAACCTGAAGAGAAACTTTGGAAACAACTTCAAGAAAAAGTAAAATCTTATAAAGAAATGGGTTTTTCAGCTATTTGGTTACCACCTGCTTATAAAGGCGTTGGCGGTATTCATGATAATGGTTATGGTGTTTATGATCTTTATGATTTAGGAGAATTTAATCAAAAAGGAAGTATTGAAACAAAATATGGAACAAAAGAAGATTATTTAGCGTGTATTCAAGCTTTTCAAAAAGCAGGAATCAATGTCTATGGAGACATTGTCTTGAATCATAAAATGGGGGCTGATGGTACTGAAATCGTTAATGCAAAAGAAGTCAATCGTCAAAATACTAATGAAATCATTTCTGGTGATGAACAAATTAAAGTCTATACTCTTTTTACTTTTCCTGGTAGAAATAAAAAATATTCTGATTTTATTTGGCATTGGTATCATTTTGATGGGATTGATTATGATGAAAAGACCCATCGTAATACCATTTTCCTTTTTGATCAAAAAAGTTGGGATCAAGAAGTCGATGATGAAAATGGCAATTATGATTATTTAATGGGAGCGGATTTAGATTTTGGAAATGAAGAAACCGTTCAAGAAGTTACCTCATGGCTTTATTGGTATATAAATTTAACTAAAATCAATGGCTTACGTCTCGATGCTGTTAAACATATTCCCGCTTCTTTTTATAAAAACCTCTTACTAAAAATATATCACGATTTTAATAAAGAATTATTTACGGTTGGTGAGTATTGGCACGGAGATGTGTATCATTTAGAAAAGTATTTAAAAGAAGTCAATTTTGAAATGTCTTTATTTGATGTTCCTCTTCACTATCATTTTTATGATGCAAGTCATAATGAAAATTATGATTTTTCTCATATTTTTGATCAAACGCTTGTTTCCATGTATCCTTCAAATGCAGTTACTTTTGTCGATAATCATGATACGGAACCAAGTCAATCATTAGCCTCTTTCATTCCTGATTGGTTTAAAGGACATGCTTATTGTTTAACTCTTTTAAGAAAATCAGGGTATCCTTGTGTTTTCTATGGTGATTTAGAAGGTATTGATTATGAAAATGTTTCTTCAAAAAAAGAAATGCTTCACCAGCTCCTTTCTTTAAGAAAACAATATAACGAAGGAAATCAAGAAGATTATTTTGATCATCCTCATTTAATTGGTTGGATTAGGCGTACCCAAACAAAAGCAATGGTTATTATTATGACGAATTCAAATGGTGGTATTAAATCAATGTATGTTGGTAAAGAAGATCGCCATTGTTATTATGTCAATGTCTTTAATGGTTATCAAAGAGTTCTTATTAATGAAGATGGCTACGGTGATTTTTATTGTGAGGATAAAAACTTTGCTGTATACGTAAAAGAGTAATGATTCAGCTTTACTGATTCATTACTCTTTTTTATAATTATAAAATTAGTTTTTTTGTCATCTAATCCAATTAAATTCAATTCAATCTTTACAACAGTTTCTTTTATATCAACATTTTCAAAATCATGCCCACATGTTATTGCTTCTAAAACATCAGAAAATGAAACTGAATATCTTCCATCGTTTTCTTTTAAGAAAATGGCAGGATAATATAATTTCATACTCTTTCTCCTTTTTAATATTACGTATTTATACTTGAAGCATGATTATTTTTTTAATCAACACATTTAATTTATTTTAAATATCAAACAATCTGATAAGCCTTACATACTTCTTTGACCCAACGAGAAGCATCCAACAACAATTCTTCATGTCTTAAATCAAATTCAATGATATCAGGTTGTTTGAAATATTTTTCATAACGTTTTCGATACTTTTCACCCATCTTTTTTGAATAGAATACATGAATTGTTGTATGAGGTACTTGGATTTGTTGACCCACTTTTGTATATAAGTCACTACAAAATTGATTTTTCATTGATTCTTTAGAAATAAAAGAAAAATCAATACCACTTCCTATACCCATGAGTTCCATGAATTTCTTTCGATAATTTGCATTTTCATCTTGACTATTCATTCTTTTAGAAATAAATTTTTTAGCTAGTCTACTTCCTTTACCTGTAATTAAAGGATAAATAATGAGCATTACAAGTGCAGTTTGTAGTTTTGCAAGAAGCTTAGAAGTTTGATCCATATCACTTGAACCAATAATCGCATGATCGATATGAATGTTTTCTCTACTTAACAGTAAAGATACAAAAGATCCGCCAAGTGAACAACCGTAAGCAGCAAAAATATAACCATCAAAATGTTCTTGAATATATTGTTCAATCTTTTTTGTTTCATCTAATTCAGAGATAAAAGTAGAGTGTTCTGTTTCATCAAAACCACTATAACTGACAATTGCGACATAAAAATATTCTTTTAACCCTTCTATAACATGTCCAAAATTATTTTTCCAATAACAACACGTTCCTGGAAACAACATCATTACTGGCTTTGATTGATCTCCAAATGTATAAACTTTCATAGAATTCCTCCGTTAGCTTTAGCTAACATAATTTTAACATACTTTATGCTAAAAAAAGAAGGATTTCTCCTTCTAATATTATAAAGCTCTATATTTAAAATCAAAAATATCGTTGTGCTAGATGTATCGTTCTTGTTATTATTACTATCTTTTACCCAATTTACCTAACTAATAATTTATTTTGTATATTCTTTAATTAATGAATTAATCCATGAATTAATATTTGAAAATCTAAAACCTAATTTTTTAGCAAGAGCAGTATTTATTTGGTAACTTTCTACATCATTGTATGGAGCAATTTCTGTAGTCTTTTTTAAAAATAACTCAGAAATATTTTTATCAAGAACATTTTTATTCGGCTCTAGTATTGATAAAATCTCATACATTGATAAAACCCCATCGCTAGCAGCATTAATACATCCCTTAAAATTATTTACATCTTTTAAAAATGCTAGAAATTTCCCAGCTTCTTTAGAATCTACGAAACTCATCTTATTTTTTATATTATTTACATATAAATTTTTCTTTTCTCTATAACATTTTATATACTTAATCAATCTTCCTGTATAATCATCTTTTCCTATAACAAATGGGAATCTAACACAAATATAGTTTATATCATTAAATTTTTGTAATATTGTAGCCTCAACAAGACGTTTCCCTTCTGCATATTCAACTTCATTTCGTTTACAATTAATATATGGATAAGTTATTGAATCAAAATCAGTTTCTTTTACATCTCCTTTTAAAGGATTGTAAACAGATGTAGAAGACGTAACAATATATTTTCCACAATGAATATGTGGTAATAATATTTCTATATCATTGGAACAATATGCCAAGTTATCATATATTACATCAAAATATTTGTCACTAAGGTTATTAATTATACTTAATTCATCATGTCTATCCAATCTAATTCTTTTAACTTTATTTCCAAAAGAATCACTAGTTAACCCTCTAGTTGCTATTGTCACATCACAATTACTTTTTAATAATTCATCAACCAAATGAATACCAAAGAATCTCGTACCACCTAAAACTAAAACTTTCATCACGCTTTCTCCTTTATATAAAAATATAGAGTTAATGTTTTTGAATATACGTATATAATTTTTAAATTGTATTTCTAGTACTTAATTTCTTAATTATTTCTATTTCACGAAATAAAGTTTCATCCAAGGAACAACAATTATTTAACATTTGATCATAATCATCAATATCAATACTTTTTCCTTGCAAAATCATATACTTTAGTATGCAAATTTGTGCTTTATGTTCTCCAATTCCTTTAAATTTCAATAAATTATTTTTTAATTCAATAAAATTGGTTACTTGAAAAACATTATTTATATCTTTAAAATCATATTTTAAAGTGTCAAACATACTATCTAGATAATCTATCATTTTATTAGGAAATCTGTGTTTAATGCCTTGTTTATAAAAAAATCCATTAATTCTCTTTCAGTACATACATAGTTCTTTTTTTCCAATTTTTCAACTAATTTAAGACTATTTTGTAATGTAGTATTTGTATTTTGTGATTGATGAAATAACGTTGATATTAAAAGATAATACATTTGTTTTTTATTTATTTCTTCCATTTTCTTTTTATATTTTCCCTTTCCTTTTTTAAAAATGCATCATACAAATCAATTTGTAATTTATTAGCTATTGAAAATAAAACGATTAATACATCCGCAATTTCTTCTTCAATAGGAGAATAATTATTTATTTTGCATCTATCAATTGGTAAACTTGTTGAATCCTTTCTAATAGACTTTGCTAGCTCACCCACTTCTTCCATTAATAACATTAATTTTAATTCTATTGACTGATTGTTGAATCCTCTAATTTCTAAAACATTATTAATATAATTTTGTAGTTCCACTAATGATGTACCTTTCTTTAAATCATTGAAATATTCTTCTTGAGTTTTCATATTACTCTCCCCCTTTTTCACATAAAATTAAAATAATACTTTGCTTTATAAGTTCATTATACTCCAGACAATGCATAAAGTTGAATAAATAACATAAAATAGTTTTTTATCTAAAAAATTGTCTTACTGTTAATTGATAAATTTTGATCTAATATTCACCAAAATTAATTGATTTTCTCTAAACATAAATTGTATCATAGCTATCAATTATTCTTAATATAAACATTTTTAATTTTATATTAATACTGACTAACAATTAGAAACATATAAAAAAAGAAGGATTTCTCCTTCTAATATTGTAAAAAGATTTCTCTGATTTCATCACGATCATGTGTTTGTGTTAAAGCAAGCATGAGTAAAACTCTTGCTTTTTGTGGTGATAATGTATTTGAAGAAATACATAAATGATGTGGATCAAAAATTTCATCATCAAAAACAATCCCTTGTGAAATACGCGAAGAACGTACAAAAATAGTTCCTTTTTCTGAAAGTTCTTCAATAGCTTTTAACCATGCTTGGCTATAATTTCCACTTCCTGATCCCGCAATAACAATCCCTTCATGACTACTTGCAAGATCATATAAGATTTTAGCATCCGCACCACTGTAATAAAAAGCAATCGCTACACTTTTAATCGAATCAATACGTTTATTAAAACGTGATTTTACCGTATGAATCTTACTTGTTTGTGTATAGAAATAGACTTCTTGATCTTGCATATATCCTAAACATCCTAGTGATCTTTGATCAAATGCATCGATTTTAAAGTTATTGACTTTTTCAATATCTCTTCCTGAATAAATCGTATTAGAAAATAATGCTAGAACACCTCGATTATAGGATTCTCCATGACAAGCTAAACAAATAGCTTGATAAAGATTAAATGGACCATCTGCACTCGTTGCTGTTGCTGGACGCATTGCTCCTGTTAAAACAACAGGTTTTGGTGTATTTAATGTTAAAGTTAAAAAATAAGCTGTTTCATCTAAAGTATCTGTCCCATGGGTAACGACTGCACCATCAATCGTGTCATCCGACAAAATTTCTTCAATGTTATTTTTTAAAATCAACCATTTTTCATGTGTCATTTCATTACTATCAATATTCATTAATTGATATTCTTTAATATGTGCGACTTCATTAATTTCTGGAATTGTTTCAATAATTGAATCAATATCAATTTCTCCTGCATGATAAGCTGCTGTTTTTCCTTTTTTACCTGTACCAGCAATCGTACCACCTGTTGCCACAATAGCAATTGTTTTCATAATTCCTCCTTAGTATCGTATTTCAAAAGATTTTTCATGTTCTTTGATATTTAATAAATGATAATGGATTTGTTCTATTTCAATAAATGGTTGTTGATACAATTTTTCTATCATTCTTTCTATTTGCATTCCTTCTCCTTGAACTTCCATAGAAACCGAACCATCATATTCATTTTTTACAAACCCCGTTAATTTTAATTCATTTGCGATAGAAAAGCAACGAAAACGAAAACCAACCCCTTGAACTCTGCCTTTAAATAAATATTTTCTTCTTTCCATAAAAAATAACCGGTCCTCCCGATTATTTTAAACTATCTAAAATTTCTTTCATTTTAAAGGCAAGTCCTTGGCATTTTTCAATTGAAAGAGAACATAAAGCAACACGAATACCTTTATTTACTTTAATTGTATAAATATCTTGAGCAATCATTGCTTCATGGAAACGTGTTAATAAATCATCATCTTCTACTTTTAAAGTCACAAAGAAACCTTCTTTATATGGATAATACGCTAAACCACATTCATCTGCTTCTTTTTTAAAGACTTCACATCTTTGTCTTAATAAATCTACATATTTTGCTTTTTCTGCATTAAATTCATCTTTATGTTCTGTTGTTACTTTAACAAAGTTTTCCATTGCTGCATTAGGAATATTTGACCAAGAAGCTCTGGCATGTTTTTCCATTAAGATTTCAAGTGCTCGAACATCTTCTTGATTTCTTGCTAAAATAACAGCACCCCCACATCTTAAACCATAAGATGTAAGTGTTTTAGAACAAGAGAACGCTACAACAATCATGACTTGATCATTCATACGATTAAATGCATTCATATAATCTCTTGATCTTTCTAAGTTATAAGAATAGTCAATATAAGCAATATCATCTAAAATAATAACAGGTCCTTCATTTGATAATTCATTACAAAAATCAATCACTTGATTCCATTCTTCAACTGTCATAGAATATCCTGTTGGGTTATGACATGGATCATTGATAATCGCTAAAACTTTACCTTGTCTTGCCATTACTTCACGACAAGTTTCTTTAAAGCTTGTAATATTGAAAGCATCCCCATCAAACATTTGATAGGCTTGTACTTTACAATTAGCAATGGTTGCCATTGATTTATAATTACCCCATGCAATATGAGGAATAATTAAAGTTTGACCTTCGTCTAACACATTTAAAATGGTTGAACTTACTGCTCCTGATCCTCCAGGTGTTCCAATAACACTATGACATAAATCAAGTTTTGTATCTTGTACGACCCAATTATAAACCTGTTGTCTAAAGTTAGGATTTCCACTAAAACTTGAAGCATATTTTGCTTTTGTTCTATTATCTAAACTGTTATACGTATTAAATACGGTATCTAATGCAACTAAATTTCCATCTTCATCATATAATGAACCAATTGTCGCATTGACAATATTTTCTTTTCCTTTTTTAGCAATTGCTTCATTTGCTAAACTTACGATTTTAAAAACATTATCAACAATTGGTTGATGATCTATATTTTGTCTAATAAATTTTTTCATCATACATACCTCTCTATTTCACTGATTTTATCTTATCACACTTTAATAAAAAATTCTCTAATTTTAAAGATTTTTTTAATTAAATACAATCTATCTTATCTTCCTTGTTCCATCTAAATTTTGATAAGTCATCCAAATCTTTTTAACAAATCGATGTGGTAAAACCTTCATCCCTAATATTTGTATTTTATTTATCGTTCCATAAAGGGAAACATCATTAGAACTTTCCATATCTTTAATTGCTTTTTTTATAACATCTTTTGCTTGATATACTTTTCCATAACGGATAACCACAGGCTTTTTATCTTTTTCAACTGCACGATCAAAGAACTCTGTTTCAACCCAATAAGGACAAATAGCTAATACATGAATCCCTCGATACTTCAATTCTTCATTTAATGCCCTTGAATAATTAAGAACAAAAGCTTTAGAAGCAGCATAAATATTTAAATAAGGAATTGGCATATATCCACTACATGAAGCAAAATTAACAATATGACTTTCTTTATGCATATAAGGTAAAACAGTATTGACCATTTTGACAACTGCCAGCATATTTAAATTCATCATATTTTCAATTGTTTCTGACGACATATTTTCATAATGATCTAATTTTCCATAGCCTGAACAATTAACAAGAACTTTCACTCTTGGTTTTTCTTTAAATAAAGCTTCCTGAAGTATTTCAAATGATTCTTTTTGTGTTAAATCTAAAGCAAGTACTTTTACTTTTGTTTCTAATATTTCTTTTAGACTTTCCAATCTTTCTTTTCTTCTAGCAATCACCCATAATTCATCAACTTGATATTTCTTTTCAATTTGTCTAGCAAATTCTTTTCCCATACCAGAACTTGCTCCTGTAATTATCATTATTTCTTTCATTGTATCACCACATTTATTATAGTTTACAAACAGGTAAAAGAGAATGAATTTTTTCATAAAATAAAAAAGCGCTTACATTTTATGTTTATATGATAAAATAAAGATAACGAATATCAATCAAGGAAGGAAATGTTTATGAAAAAAAATCGTAGTCTAAACTTGAAATATGCGGGAAGTCAAATCTTTTATTTTGCTGCTTTTGCAGCAATGATGGGTTATGCCTCTGTCTTTTTATTAGATAAAGGTTGTTCTAACTCACAAATTGGGATTGCTTTAGCTCTTTCAAGTATTATCGCTGTTTTATTGCAACCTATGCTTGCCTCTTTTGCTGACAATCATAAAAATATTGAAATTAGAAATATTATGGCTCCTATCATTTTAGTGGTTATCGCATTATCAGCCATCCTTTATCTAATTCCAGGAAGTGCTTTATTTGTTTTATTTTTAGTTGTTACTATCTTTTCAATTATGTCATCAATTATGCCACTGATGAATTCTCTTGCTTTTGCTTTTGAACAACATGGTATTGAAATTAACTATGGTCTTGCTAGAGGTTTAGGTTCGGTAGCTTATGCCATTGCTTCTTTAGCTTTAGGACATATTGTTGAAAGTTTTTCTCCAGGTACTTTACCTCTTTTCTATATTTTATTTACTGTTTTATTATTTATTGTTGTTAAAATGTTTGTATTACCAAAAGAATTTAAAAATGATGTTGAACAAGTAGAAACACCACAAGAAGAAACTGAACAACTTTCTTTTGGTAAATTCTGTATGAAATATAAAAAATTCATCTTATTTTTAGTAGGATTCGTTCTTGTTTATTTTGCTCATACCATCATTAATAACTTTTTTATTCAAATTATTACAAATATTGGTGGTACAAGTGCAGATATGGGAAATGCTGTTTTCGTAGCAGCTATGTTAGAACTTCCAACAATGGCATTCTTTTCTAAAATGTCTGAAAAAATCAATTGTGGAACCCTTATCAAGTTTTCAATTTTAATGTTCTGTGTCAAACATGCCCTTACATATTTTGCGACAAATATGATCATGATTTACCTTGCCCAAGTATGTCAAATGTTTGCCTATGCTTTATTTATTCCTGCTTCTGTTTATTATGTCAATGAAAAAATTGCCTTAGCAGATCGCGTTAAAGGACAATCTTTAGTTACTACTTCAATGACTTTATCTGGTGTTTTTGCAAACTTCGCCGGAGGAATTATGCTTGATGCTTTAGGTGTTGGTCATGTTTTACTTGCTGGTATCATTTTATCTATTGTAGGAGCTGTTATTGTTATTTTAACGACAGAAAAAGTTTAAGCGACTCAACATTGAGCCGCTTTTTTTATAAGCTTATTTCTTTCTTCTTTTGTTAGAAAACGATAATCTCCCTCTTTTAATGAAGAATCTAATTGTATTTGATCAAAAGAGATTCTTTTTAAAGAAACCACTTCATTATTTAACGATAAAAGCATCTTCTTTATTTGATGATATTTCCCCTCTTGAATCGTTACATAACACCAATAATCATCAATGATATCCATCTTTGTAGGTAGACATTGAATATTTTCATCAATAACAATCCCCCTAGCAAAAATCTCTTTATTCTTTTTACTTAGTTTCCTTTTAGCTTCGACCAAATAAACCTTATCTACATGATTTTGAGGTAATAAGAGTTTCTTTAAACTTTTATCATTTGTGAGTAGAAGTAAACCTGTCGTATCTCTATCTAATCTTCCTAAACAAAAACAATCTTTTTCTTCTATCAAATCAATAACACATTTTTCTTTTTCATCTTTATTTGCACATATATAACCTTGAGGTTTATTAAGCATAATGTAAGTAAAAGGTTGACTATTTAGTATTCTATTTTGATATTCTATGCAATCATCTTCTGTTATTTTTCTTTTAGCATCTGTTTCAACAAGGCCATTTACTTTAATTAAGCCATGCTTAATGAGAGTTTTGCATTGTTTTACATTACCTAAATGATTATACATTAAAACATAATATAAATCTTTCATATTATCCCTTATAATTTTCCTTCAAATATTGAGCTACACTCTCTTGATCATGATGTCCTATAACACCTGTTGCCTTTTCTTTAAGTTCTCGACAAGCATTTTCAACAGCATAACTTTCATCAGCTATTTCAAACATAGAAAGATCATTTAAACCATCACCAAACACAACTACTTTATCACAGTTTAAATATTCTTTTAATTGTAAGATAGCATGCGCTTTTGTTGCTTTTTTCGGTAAGATTTCTAACCACCAATCTTGGCTATAAATATCTTTAGAAAATAAGCATTGATAGTAATCTTTTAAATCATGATAAAAACCTTCTAAAAGCTCTTTTGAAGCAATGCATGTTATATAAAAGACATTTCCTTTAAAAAGATGGTCTTTTATAGGATTTTTTCTTTGATCATTTCTTGTGTTTATAAAATCAAGTTGTTGTTTTGTTATTTTATCAGGTATATAACTAAATTTTTCATAGTTATTTCTAAAAGCATAGACAATAGGATAGAAGTCTTTTTGTTTAAAATAGAAAGATAAATCATCCACTTCTTCTTTTAAGAAGAAATTAGAAACAAGAATTTCTTGGCTTTGATTATCAATAACAAAAGCCCCATTATAAAGTATTAAAGGAATTTTAGCGGTTAATCCTTTTGTTGCTGGTTTGGCTGAATAATAAGATCGCGCTGTAGCATAAGAAAACAACATACCTTCATCTACTAATTGATTAATCACTTGATTAGTATAAGATGAAGTATGTTGTTTACTATTTAAAAGTGTTCCATCTAAATCAGAAACATATAATATTTTCATCTTATCTTATAAAATTTGTATTTCTTTTCGTATTTTGAGGAATATCAATTCCTGCTTTTTTACCAGCTTCAATACACTTTAACATCCATGCCATATTTTTACCTAAAGCATACATTGTATCTAATCCTTCTTTGTCTTGTTCTACTTCTTCTACGGTATTTCCATGAACTTCATTCCAATACATAGAAGAAACAATTGGCATCTGTGAAATACTAAAATATTTATTTAAAACATCCATACTTGTAACACTCCCTGCTCTTCTTGAAGAAGAAATCGTAGCAGCTGGTTTATGAACAAAAGCTGCTTTTCCACTATAAAAAATACGATCCATAAAACTTTGAACCTTTCCAGTTGGATGAGCGTAATAAACAGGTGTTCCAAAAATAAAACCATCTGCCTCCTTTGCCATTTCTACAAATTCATTAACACAATCATCAAAAACACATTTACCTATTTTAGCACAAGTTCCACAAGCAATACAATCTTGTAATGGAACATTAGGAATATGATAAATGAGTGTTTCTATTTCCTCTTCCTTTAATGCTTTTTCTACCTCTTCTAAAGCTCTATTTGTACACCCCTTAGGATGGGCTCCTCCATTAACTAATAATACTTTCATTCCTTTTTCCTCCTGTATTTATTGTAAAACACTCTATACTTTATGACAAATACTTATTTATTAGAAGTGAATATAAGAAAAGAAAGCCCGAGGATTTCTTAGATTAAAACATCATTCTACCATTTGTCTATTTTCAAAAGACTTAACCTTCATGTCAATATGATTCATATTGTTTATCATTAATGCATTTAGATTTTGAATATTTCTTTAATAATTAAAACAATTCTAAAATCAGTTGTTTGCTAGCGCACTTTCAATCACATCAACCTTTTCTTTTCGTCCCATTAATCTGTAATACTCACACCACAATATTGGAGATTGAAGTGGAATCTTCGTATTTTCCAAAGTCATCCATTCCACTATTTGTTCTTTATGTAAAGAACAATCATGAACTTTTCCATCACTTACAATAGAAAAACCAGCCATCACATCTACATCTATAGAATCTATGATAAATTCCATAAATGACTTCGTTTTATATTTTGAATTAGGATTTGGTGGTTGAATTTCTCCCATTTCAGACAAAATTTTTTTTACAGACTCAACATCCTCATTCGCAATCATCAAATCTATATCATGAAATTCAATTGTTATTTTCTTAAAATAAAGTAGCATAGATGCACCTAAAGCCCATGTTATATTAGCATCGTTAAATCGTAGTGCTATTTTTTTCAACAGTTCTATCTTCTTATTCAATGTATTCATAACATCCTCCAGTAAATCTAGTATTATTTTCTTAATAAGTAATCTAATATTATTATAGGTTAAGCTATAAACTTAATCAATTTTTATATAAAAACATGGTAAGAGCATTACTCCTACCATGATCTTATCTATCCGTTGTTTTTTCAAATCTTAAAATATTTTCTATGTGGAAAGTATGTGGAAACATATCGACAGGTTGACAATGAGTAATTGTATAACCATGTTCATTTAAATATTTAGCATCTCTTGCTTGAGTGGCTACATCACATGAAATATAAATAATTTCTTTTGGGTTTGCTTGTATTAAATGTTCTAAGAATTCTTCTGAACATCCTTTTCGTGGTGGATCAACAAAAACAACATCTAAATGGGTATTTTTCTTAACAAGCTCAACCATATATTTTCCAGCATCATCACAGACAAATTCTGCATTATCTATTTTATTAAGTAAAGCATTATTTTTAGCATCTTCAATAGCTTGTGGAACGACTTCAACCCCATAGACTTTATGTACATGTTTTGCTAGTGAAAGAGTAATGGTTCCAATTCCACAATAAGCATCTAAAACAATAGAATCATTATTTAAATGAGCTAAATCAATCGCTGTTTGATAAAGTTTTTCTACTTGAATAGGATTGATTTGATAGAATGATTTTAAGGAAATTTTATATTGATTGTCTAATAATGTATCATAAATATAACCTTTTCCATACAGTATCTTTTCTTCATCACCTAAAATGACATTATCATGTCTTTCATTAATATTTTGAATAATGGTTTTAATATGTGGAAATTCTTTAATAAGTATTTCTACAATTTGATCAATATGCTTGATTGTTTTTTGATAGGTAATAAAACAAAGCATAAATTCTTCACTATGATAGCCTTTTTTTGTAAGAATATGTTTAATATTTCCTCGATGTGTTACTTTATCATAAGGTTTAATATTGTACTCTACAAAAAGTTCTTTTACTCTTTGAATCACTGAATTTGATTCTTCATTTTGAATAAGACATTCATCACAAGCAATAATATCATTAGTTCTTTGTTTATAAAAACCAGTCACTAATTGACCATTTTTATCATAACCTAAAGGCATTTGTACTTTATTACGATAATACCATGGATTTTCTTGCATTAAACAAGGTTGAACATCAACTTCTAAATGTCCAATTCTTTCCATACAATCCTTTACTCTTTTTGTTTTAAATTCTTGTTGTCCTTTACTTGATAAATGCATTAAATGACAACCACCACAGCCTTGATAAATATGACATTTAGGATTCACTCTTTCAGGTGAAGGCTTTTGTAATTCAATTAATCTTCCTACTCCATAATTTTTTAACATTTTAATACATTTAATTTGTCCAACTTCCCCTGTAATCATGCCATTTACAAAATAAGTAAATCCTTCATATTTAACGATTCCTTTTCCATCATGAGATTGATCAACACATTCTCCTATAAAATAATCATTTTTCTTCATTTTTTCCTCCAAAAAAACGAGCTGAGCTCGTTTATTGATTATTATTTGCGGCAGCTTTATTTGCTGCATCGACTTCTGCTTGTCTTTGAATTGCTTTATCTGCTGATGCTTGATCTTTAACATTTTGACCTGTATAGGTAATTGCATCAACACCTGCATGTTTTGTTCCAAATAATGGGAAATCACTTTCACCATTAGATTTTACAATAATTTCTAAATCATATTGTAAACGTCCATTTGCTTTATTTAAAAGTTGTGACCATGCAGCACCATCTTCTTTACTTTGTCCCATTGCATCATCAAAAGTATGCAAAGAATTTTCAACTAAAGATTTAGCAGTATCAACTTGAATATTATCTGATAATTGATAAGTAAGCTTAATTGTACGACAACTAACTTTAATTGCAACATCTTGAATATTTTCATCTTGTTCTATTTGTGATTCAACTTGAGTAATTGCATTTTTATCAACAGATAATAATTTCACACATCTTTCTCCATAAACAGGTCCATTATTATTTCCTGAAAAAACAAAAATATAAAGGAAAAAAGCAACTACTGCAACAACAAATAAAGTTAAAACAACATGCCATATTTTAAGCTTTCTCTTTTTCTTTTTTGGTTTAGCCACCTTTTTCTCCTTTACTTCATCATCAAATGTAAATTTCCCTGTATGATTTGCATGAATATCATTATTTGGTTTTAATTCATCTTTATCAAATTCGATTGTATCATCAAAAGAAAATCTTTCTCTTGCCATTCTTTCACCTTCTCTTCTATCATTGTATCAAATGTCTATCATTAATACAACAATGTACTTTGTGCATCCTTTCCAGCATTTTTAATCACAACAGCTTTCAATCCATCTTGATCATTAATCACTGCATAACTATCAAATCCAGAAAAATGATTATCCATTTGGTCTGCAACTGTTTCTACTACATAAATAAGTTCTGTATAACTTTTTACACTCGCAGTAATTTGAATTTTTAAACTTTGAATTGAACCATCTTTATATTTCCCATAACCTACAACACCAACAGCTTCAGTTGAAGCATTTTTTACATTGTTTTTAAAAACCGAAAATTGTGAATATAGAGCTTCATCTGCTTTATTTGCTTCATCACTTGTAAAAATATAAGTAGCATAATCTAAAGATTTAATATTTCCAACTTTTCCATTTTGACAATAACTACTATAAATAAAGCGTCCATTATAACTATTTTCTTCACTGTCATTTTGACGATAAACAGCAATAAAAGTAGGAATATCTTTCACAGATTTTTTTGTTTGTAAGTACTTATATAATCTAGAAATCGTTTCTTTTGCGTAACTGTCTATACTTCCTTCAGATAAAGTTGCATTCGTTCCACCTTTTGGATCTAGAATAATCGCTATAGACATTCCTTTTAAAGTATACTTATCTCCACTTTTTTCATAATAATCTTGTTCACTAATATTTTCTACCATCTTATTAATTTCTTGACCATCAACTAATTCTCCATTTAATGGTTGTAAAGAATATTTTTCTTTCTTTAAAAGTTGATTTTTATCATTTTGAACAAGTTGTAGACCCTCAGACATATAATAATCTGAAGTAGAGAAATAATCTGTCGATAAAGCTTGTAATTCTCTTCCTATTGTTTGAAAATCTTCAGAGGAAGAAAAATCTTGATAAAAAGTTTCTCTTACAAGATTCGTTCCTAAATTAACAATAGGATAAAATGAATCATCTAAAGAATCAGTAGATGATGTATCTTGGCTACTTTTTGTTTCTTTTTTACTTGTTTTTGACGTACATCCTGTACAAAGAAGTAAACATAATATAACTGTAAATAGTTTTTTCATGAGCACCCTCCTTTTTTGGCACATTATAGCATAAAATTATGATTTTATCATTTCCATAAACATTTCTTCCGTTAAAACTGGAATATTTAAAGATTGTGCTTTTGTAAGCTTACTACCTGCATTTTCCCCTGCTAATAAATAGGTTGTCTTTTTAGAAACGGATCCAGAAACTTTACCACCATTATTTTCTATTAAAGTAGCTGCTTCTTTTCTAGATAATGTAGGAAGTGTTCCTGTAACAACAAAAGTCATATTTTCTAATATAGATGAACTTTGAGTATCTTCAATTTCCATCTTTAATCCATAGTGCTCTAATTTATGAATGATTTCTTTATTCTTTTCATCTTTAAAATAATCAATTAAAATTTGTGCACTGGTATCACCAATATCATTGACTTCAATAAGTTGTTCATAAGAAGCATTCATCAATTGATCCATCGTTTTAAATTTCTTCATTAAAGATTTTGCAGCCGATTTACCAATATTTGAAATACCTAAAGCAGTTAAAACCTTCGTTGCATCATTTTCTTTACTTTTTTCAATGGCATTTAATAAATTATCTGTACTTTTAACAAGACCAATTACCTTTTTATCTAAAAGTTCTTGTCTTTTATCTTTTAAAATATAAATATCACTGACATCATGAATATACCCTTGATCTATTAAAGTTTCAACATACGATAAACCAAAACCTTTAATATCCATGGCATCTCTTCCTACAAAATTAACAACATTTCTAACTAGTTTACTTGGACATGTAGGATTAGAACATTTAATATCAACTGTCCCCTCTTCTTGATACGTTGGTGCCCCACATACAGGACACGTATTTCCTATTTGATAAGGAACACTTCCTGCAGGTCTTTTATCTTTATTGACACCTTTTACTTTAGGAATGATTTCTCCTGATTTATAAACAATGATTGTATCGCCAAGACGTACATCTAAACTATCAATAAAATCTTGATTATGAAGCGTTGCTCTTGAAACCGTTGTTCCACATAAACGGACTGGTTCAAAGATAGCTGTTGGTGTAATTCTACCTGTTCTTCCAACTGAAAGTTCTATATCTAAAAGCTTTGTTTCTTTTTCTTCTGGCGGATATTTATAAGCCACGGCCCAACGAGGCACTTTGGCTGTTTGCCCTAATTGTTGTCTTTGTGCATAGCTATCAATTTTAACAACGGCACCATCTATATCATAGCCTAATTGATCTCTACTTTCACCAATAATCTCAATAGCTTTCCATACTTCTTCAAAGCTATGACAAATTTGATAATTATCAATGACTTTCATTCCTTGAATTTTTAAATATTCATAACCTTGACTATGACTCGTAATTTCTTTTCCTCGAATATCTTGAATATTAAAAATAAACATAGAAAGGTTTCTTTGTTTTGTAATACGACTATCTAATTGACGTAATGTTCCTGCCGCACAGTTTCTAGGATTTGCGAAAGTTTTTTTATTATTAAGCTCTTGAATTTCATTAACTTTATCAAAGGCCTCATTTGTCATATAAACTTCACCACGTACTTCAAGATATTCAATAGGTTCCTTTAATTTATTTTTAACATCTTTGATTACTTTAGCATTAACGGTTACATCTTCTCCTTGAATGATTCCATCTCCACGAGTAATAGCCGTTGTTAAAAGACCATTTTCATATCTTAAAGCCATTGATAAACCATCAATTTTATATTCAACCACAAATACTGGATCAACCAACGTTTCTTGCATTGATTCCACAAATTCTTGAACTTCTTCTTTAGAAAAAACATCTTGTAAAGAAAGCATTGGGACACGATGTCTAACTAAAACACCGGCTTCTCTTTTAGCACTTCCCCCAACATGTTGAGTTGGCGAACTTGGTGTGACATATTCAGGATGATCCTTTTCTAGTTTTTTAAGTTCTTTCATCATCATATCATATTCATAATCACTTATTTCTGGATCGTCTTGGTTATAATAACGATCATTATGATATTCAATTGTTTTTACTAATTCTTCATATCTTTTTAAATCATCCATATTCTTACTCCTTTTTCAAATCTTTTTCATTATAACAAAATAATACTAAAAAGAGAATTCTAAGAATTCTCTAATTTGTAAGTTTTTTTAATGCTTTATGATTGGCCATTAAAGACTTCAGTCCTGCTGGAAGCTCAAAAGCAATATCTAAAATATTCTTATTGACCTTAACAACAACACCCTTACCAAAAATATCATGATTTACAAGGTCTCCTACTTTCCAATCATCAACTTTATTATCTCCAATTAATTCTGCTTTAGACACTGTTTGTTTAGGTACATAATCTGTTGTTTTAAAACGAGGCTTACTTCCGCTATGAATAATTCCTTCATTTCCTACTTCATCAATGAAACGACTAGAAATTTTAGGTGAATCTGTTACAAAACTAAATCCTTCACTATCTGTTAAGAAAAGCTGTTTTCTCGCTCTTGTAAAGGCTACATATGCGAGTCTTCTTTCTTCTTCAAGACCATCATCTCCATCTTCAGCTAAACTTCTAAAGCTTGGGAAAATTCCTTCAGATAAGCCTAAAACAAAGACATAATCAAATTCTAGACCTTTAGCCATATGAATAGACATTAAAGAAACATATTGCCCTTGATCAATAGAATCATTATCTGTATATAAAGAAATATCTTGTAAATAATTTTCTAATGTTGGTGCATCTTCATGAGAAACTTGAAAATCATAAATTGAACGTTGTAATTCATGAATATTATCAATACGATTATCTTCTAAATCATTTTTTAACATATCGATGTAGCCTACATCAATCATTAATTGTTCAAACATTTCATGTAATGGTAAAGTTGAACGTCTTGCTTTTTCAATTGCTTCAACTAAAATTCGCACTTCTTTTTTAGATTTATTAGATAGTCTAATTTCATCACTATGAAGCGTTAAAGCATCATAAAGTGAAATTTGATGTTTAAGTGCTACTAATTGAATATTTTCTAATGTTTTTTTACCAATACCTCTAGCTGGTGTATTAATAATTCTTTCAAACGCTAAATCTTCTTGATTACAAACAAGTCTTAAATAGCTTAAAGCATCTTTAACTTCTTTACGATTAAAGAATTTTAACCCCCCAAAAATACGATAATCAATTCCTTTACGAATCAATACTTGTTCAATCGTACGTGATAAATAGTTTGCACGATATAAAATTGCAATATCACGATAATTAACCCCATCTTGATTATTTACAATATCTTCGATTTTATTAGCAATCCAATTAGCTTCCTCTTCTTCACTTTTAGCGACATGGTGAATCACATCTTCTCCACCTGTTTGCTTTGTAAAAAGATTCTTTTCTAAACGTTGACTATTTTTACGAATTAAATTATTTGATACTTTTAATATATTTCCAGTTGAACGATAGTTTTGATCAAGAATAATTGTTTTATTAGGTTTGAAATCTTTATCAAAATCTAAAATAAAATGAACATCTGCTCCTCTAAAGCTATAAATTGTTTGATCAGGATCTCCAACGACACAAACAATGGCATATTTTGATAATAATTGAACTAAATGATATTCAATTTCACCTACATCTTGGAATTCATCTACATGAATATATTGGAATTTTCTTTGCCATTTTTCTAATATATCTGGATAATTATCCAAAATATAAACTGCTTTTAATAATAAATCATCAAAATCTAATAAGAAATGATCTTCTTTATAGTTTTCATAGGCTTCATAGACTTTTGCTTTTTTGAGTTCTCCTGAAAATTGTCCAGCTAATTCAATAGCTCTTTGTGGAGAAACTCTTGCTGTTTTATATGAAGAAATTGTATTGATCATACTTTTAATAGAAATAACTTTTGCATCTATTTCTAATTGTGTATAAAGCTTTTTAATAAGTGCTTTTTGATCTTCTTCATCCATAATTGTAAAATTACTTGGATAATTTAAAACATTAATATGTTGTCTTAAAAATCTCACACATAAAGAATGAATCGTACAAATAAGTGTTCCACTTCCATGAATACCTACAACTTCATTCACTCTTTCTTTCATCTCGTTAGCAGCTTTATTGGTAAAAGTAATTGCCAAAATAGAACGAGGATCAATTCCTACATCCTGTATTAAATGTGCAATACGATAAGTCACAACTCTTGTTTTTCCAGAACCTGCCCCCGCAATAATTCTTAAGTGACTATCTAAATACGTTGCTGCTTCTTTTTGATTTTTATTTAACAATGTATCTAAATCCATTTATTTCACCCCTATTTATCTTATTATATTACATGGATAATGATAGAAAAAGAGAAATCTTTCATTTCTCTTTTTATTGATGTGATAATCCAACAATATCATTAATATCTTCAACACCAAGCTTTTCAAGTTCCTTTGGTAAATCTTGAATAATTTTATAACAAGCATATGGATCAACAAGGTTTTGACAACCAATCGCCACAGCGCTTGCGCCTGCAACCATCATTTCAATAACATCATGGGCACTTGAAATACCACCCATACCAATTACTGGAATCTTAACAGCTTTACTTACTTGATGAACCATACGTAAAGCTACTGGGAAAATAGCTGGTCCTGAATAACCACCTGTTCCATTAGCGATAATCGGTTTTCCAGTTTTGATATTAAAACGCATACCTACTAAAGTATTGATCATTGTAATTCCATCAGCTCCAGCTTCTTCTACAGCCTTTGCCATTTCAACGATATCTGTTACATTAGGAGAAAGTTTAACATAAACCGGTTTTTGAGAAACGGCTTTTACTTTACGTGTAACATCCGCAGCCATTTGTGGATTTGTTCCAAATTGAATACCTCCACTATGAACATTTGGACAAGAAATATTAAGTTCTAACGCTCCTACCATATCATGTGTTGAAATACGTTTTGCAGTTTCAACATAATCATCAACACAGCTTCCACCGATATTCGCAATGACTTTATCATTATAACACTTACGTAGTTCTTCTAGTTCATGTGACATGACGGCATCAACACCGGGATTTTGGAGTCCAATTGCATTAAGCATTCCACTTGGCCCTTCCGCAATACGTGGTAAAGGATTTCCATAACGTGGTTCAAGCGTTGTTCCTTTAATCATGATACTTCCTAAAACATTAATATCATAGAATCTTGTAAATTCATATCCAAATCCAAAAGTTCCTGATGCTGGAATCACTGGATTTTTCATTTCCAAACCTGGAAGTTTAACTTTTAAATTAACCATTTACAATAACCTCCTCACTTAATAAAATTGGTCCTTCTACACAAATACGTTTATAAGGTTTTGTTTTCACTTTACATGAACATCCCATACAAGCTCCAAAACCACATCCCATTCTTGCTTCAAAAGAAAGTTGTCCGTTTTCTGGATAATTTAAAGCAAGCGCATCTAACATTGGTTCAGGTCCACATGTATAATAATGATCAAATGTTAAATTAGCTTTTTTAATAACATCAATAACTGTTCCTTTAACACCTAAAGAACCATCCATTGTCGCAATTAATACATCTCCAAATTCTTGGAATTTATCAATATAGAAAACATCTTTTTTAGAAGAAAATCCTAAAACAGTTGTCACTTCTACACCTTTTTCTTTTAATTTTTTACCTAAGTTATAAAGAGGTGGTGTTCCAAGTCCTCCACCAATAAGTAAAGCTTTTCCTTCTTGAACAGTAAAACCATTTCCTAAACCAATTAAACAATCCAATTGATCTCCAATTTGTTTATTCTTTAAAATTTCTGTTCCTTGACCAACAACTTTAAAAACAATCACAATTGTATTTTCATCATAATCAGAAATAGACATTGGTCTTCTAAGATAAGGTTGTAAACTTTCATTGATCTTAATATTAATGAATTGACCTGGTTGGCTAATATATTTAGCCCCTTCTCCTTTTAAAGTCATTTCATAAACATCATCTGCAATGTTTTCAATTTTTGTAATTTCCATTAACCCTTGATAGTTCATAAATTCCTCCTATAATTTTTCTATTTTTCCATCTAAAATATGATACTTCACTAAACCAAAACATTTTGTATCTAAAAATGGTGTGTTTTTTGCTTTTGAATAAATATTATCTCTCGTAATCGTATATTCTTCATTTAAATCAATGATAGCAATATTAGCTTTTTTACCAACAGCCATATCATGATCCAATCCAATTACTTGACTTGGATTGACTGTCATACATTTTAAAACAGTTTCTAAATCTAACAAATTCTTCTTAACTAAATATGTATAAACAAGACTAAAAGCATGTTGATTACCAATAATACCAAATGGTGCTTGATCAATTGGTTTTAATTTTTCTTCATCACTATGAGGTGCATGATCTGTTGAGATACATGTCACTGTTCCATCTTTAAGTCCTTCAATTAAAGCATCTAAATCTTCTTTACTTCGAAGTGGTGGATTCATTTTATAATTTGGATTTAAGTTTTTAATATTTTCATCTGTTAAAATCAAATGATGTGGACAAGCTTCTCCTGAAACAGGAAGTCCTTGTTTTCGATATTCTCTTAATCCTGCCACAGTTTCTTTAGTAGAAATATGACAAATATGATAACGATTACCAATTTCTTTAGATAATTGTAAATCACGTAAAGCATGATTATATTCTGAAGCATTATTGATTCCTACAAGACCATTTTCTTTAGAAACACGTCCTAAGTTAATACATGCTCCTTTTTCAAGTTCTCCTTCATCTTCACAATGAGCAACAATAATACTATTGATTGCTTTTGCTTCTTTCATGGCTTTTGCCATCATTTCTTTACTTTGAACACCTTTTCCATCATCAGAAAATCCCTGTACAATATCAAAAGCATTATTTTCTTTAAAATCAACAAGCTCTTGTCCTTTTAAATCTTTCGTAATAGCACTATAAGTATATGTATGAATAGAGCTATCTTTTTGAACTCTTTGAATAAAATCTTCAATAGTTTCTTTATCATCCATACATGGATTTGTATTAGCCATCGCTACAATATGCGTATACCCTCCATATTTAGCAGATAAAGTTTCTGTTTTAATAGTTCCTTTATGTTCAAATCCTGGTTCACGTAAATGAACATGAAGATCAACAAAACCTGGTGTTACTAAAAGATCCGTACAATCAATTATATTTTCACCATCTAAATCATGACCTATTTGACTAATTGTTTCACCATCAATTTCTACATCTAATTTTTGAATTTTATTTTGGTAAAAAACATTTCCATTTTTTAATACAGTTTTCATAGTTTCTCCCTTTTTCGATTAAAAACATCTTTATTTTTATCATATAAAGTATACTAAATGATACTTATTTTTTCAATGAAAAAACGGCATAAAAAAACAGCCAAGAAGGCTGTATTTTTATTATCTTTTTTTATTATTTTTTCTTGCTGCTTCAGATTTTAATTTTCTTTTTAATCCTGGTTTAACATAGAATTCTCTTTTACGAGCTTCAGCAAGGGTACCTGTTCTAGATACTTGTCTTTTAAAACGACGTAAAGCGTCATCTAAAGATTCGTTTTCTCTTACTACAGTTTTTGCCATGATGATTCCCCCCTTTGACTCTTAATTTACAAAAGTATTATATAGAGAATCTTTCCTAATTGCAAGAAAATATTGTTATTTTTAAGCATAAATATTAATTTTTTGCGTATAATATCCTTTTTTGCCCTATTTATGCAAAAAATCACTAGAATTTGGTAGTTTTATCAACTTCTTTTCAATATAACTACAAGATGGAATTATTTTCAAAGAATTGTCTTTTACATAGCCCATCAAAGCATCAAAAAGCTTTCCTGCCATCCCTTGACCTTGATATTTTTCATGAACAACTGTTGAAATAACATCAATCACATTTTCTTCTTTTCTAACATATTTAATATAACCGACTTCTTCATCCTGATCTTTTAAAACAATAAGACCTTCTTTATATTCTATTTTCATATATGTTCTCCTTTTTATTTCTTTAATAATTTATACACTTTACATGTTTTATCCTTCTTATTTTTTAAAACAAATCTAACATATTATCTAAATAAATAGCTTCTCTTACATGTATTTGATATTCAGGTTTTACCATATAATAAAGTAAAAATTCTAACACTAAAGCACTCCCTAAACTTCTACCTTCTATTTTAAATTGAGAAAAACCTTTTGGTAAATAATTATTTTGAATATCTTCAACACTGATAAAACTCGAATTTTGCATAGCTTTAGAAAAACGATACCCCTCATGAGAATCTGGTGCCTTGCATACATGATCTAAACAATCTTCTCCTAGATTTTGACGGCTAACCGTTTCATAACATTTCTTTCGTTCAAGGCAGCCTATAAAACAACACTCATTACATAAAAATTCAACTTTATCCTTATCTTTTTGTAAAAGACTTTCTAATTGTTGAACTTTATTTAAACGAAAATCAGGAACAACATATAAAAAGTCATCTCTCTTTAATTCATCTACTAATTGTTCAAATTTTGTAAGAACTTTCGTTGTTGAAGAAACAAAATAAAAACGTGGAAATTTCTTTTTTAAATATTCTAGTAACAAATCAGAATGAATGATAATCCCACTTTGAATCTCACTTTTTTCAAATAAAGCACAAAGATCATTACATCTTTTATCTTGAAGATGTTTTTCTTGAAGTAATGAATTACTGAAAGTAAGTCGCGAAGAAATATGATAGTGATTCATTAATTTAAGAACTTCATAAGGATTTTGATTCCCTTCACCAAGACGTCCTCCACCCCATAAGCAATCTTCAGGACTTCCATAAATAGAACCTATTTCACACCAATCATAAAAATATTCACGATGATGATAGAATAATGGTAAAAAGACTTTATATAATTCATAAAATTCAAATAATCCTGGTAAATGAAAATACGCTTTTTCCTTTTTTGACAATTCTATCACCTCTTCTTTAAATGTTATCTAAAAATTTATGAGCCCCTTGCAAAAATAATTCATATCTTTTTTGTGTTACCTCATTATCTTCTTCATCCCAGACTTCAAAGATATATTCTTTATTATTTTGAATTATAGAGCATAATTGTTTTGCCGTATAATATTCATCATTTAAGTTATATAATTTTATAATTCTTTTATCTAAAGTTTTATTATAAACATCTTTACTTGTATATCCTTGTATATGTGTTAATGGATCTATACATTGTTCATGATATTTTTTACAAGGTTTACAAATATCATCTCCATCAATTGTTAATTTTAAATCAACAGATGGATTATCAATAATTTCATTAGCAACCTTATAAAAATCATGTCCCATTTTTTCATCAGGAACAAATCTGTCTATCCCAAATCCATATAATTTAATAATATCAATAAAATGATGTGGTTTAATTAAAATTGAGTTCATTAATTAATCTTCCTTTCTAAAACAATTCGTGTAATAAAATTACTTTAATTTATTATGTTTTTTACTCTCGATAATTGCGGTTCTAATATCACTTTTATTAGTTAAAATATCAAAAGGTTTAAATTTATAATAATTATAATATTGTATATCCGTCCAACTACATATATATTTTTTTAAATCCTCATTTATTGCATCAAATGATTTCCAAAATTTTTCACTATTAAAATTTATTTTTAAAAATGACTTTGCACCATAACATTCAAATTTAAAATTCTCAATAATTGATTTTAAATTTTCATCGTATAATTCATTAATACTCAAAATAAATTGTTGTTTATTTATATAATCTATAGATTTTTCTATTACATCTAAATTATATATTAATTCATCTTTAAAGAATTCTAGTGCTTGTTCTTGTCTTTTGTCATCTAATTCTATAAAACGATTTTTAACAATGCCATACCATTCAGTCCAAGTATGTTTTTCATCTTTGTATTCTTTATCTTTGTATACTATATTACAAAATTGTGCCCAACCATTCAAATACCACAAAATATTAATTTTTAAATCACTATAAATCATTTCATACAAATTATTAGCTTTATTATTTTTCTCTTTGACATTTCCTATTTCAATTAATAAAGCAATAAAAACAGATGCAACACCTCCGTAAGATAAATTTCTAATTATATCAAAAATAATACTTTGTACATTTTGTGCATTAGGGCAACAAAAAGAAGCAAAAATCATTACTAAAATTGATATCACACCTATAAGCCCGTACATTTTCCAATTTACTTTATACGGATTATGAATATGTGTCTCCATTTGCTTTAATCTCCTCTTCTCATTTAATTAAAAAATATTTATATCATCCAATTTTTCACAATATAAATACTTCATTTATACATTTTACAATTCCTACTTATTTAGATTTAGTAATTTTTTAAATCAAAAAAAATTTATAAACAATTGTTTATTCTTCGGTTAATCACTTAATACTTTATCAATGTTATTTTATTTATCTCATACTTTTTAAGAATATGTTACATTATTAATCATGTTAAATATTTATTATAATTTCAAAAAATTCTTCACTATAATATTTTTTATCTAACTTAATAATGTATAAAAATTTGTCTCATTAATGAAATCATCTAAAATTAAAAATGCTTTTGCAACATCATTTAATTCTAATATTAATTGATAGAACGCTACTTCCCCTCCACCTATGCTGTACGGTCTTATATTACAAGGATCACACATCCATTTTTTTATTGGTAGTGCGTCTTTGGGAACAATATATTTAAATTCACTCATATCAAATACCGCACCAACAGAATCAAAATAAGTATATTCAGCTGCTTCATAATCATTATCACGCATTGCTATGCTATCATAATCTTTATAATAATTGTAATCTATAGTAATAAATGCCCATGGAAATAATTCTTGAAAAATTTGATTATACGGCTTTGTTCCAAACCCAATAAATGTACTATTAACAACCTGCCTATCATTACCATTTTTATCAATTATTTTCAGCTTAAAAGTACCTCTACCGGATGATTTATTTATCCATTCTTCAACATTTAAAACAATTCTATTTCCATAAATAATTTGTTTCATCCATGGCTTTGCAAATAAAAAAGTATTGAACTTTTTTTCATACTCTGTTAATCTGTCTGCAATTTTAATCAAAGATGATTTAGAGTTTTCTAAAAGATTAGAAAAAGAAATTTCAATCTTCCAATTTTGTTCAGATAAAATTGCTGTTTCTTTGTTAACTATATTCCAATAACATTTATCTTTTTCTGGATCATACAAAACGATTATCACCGGTAAAGAATGATTCAACCAATAATCATAATGTTTTCGTTTTCCTCTATATATTATACTATTTGGTGTTAATTCCTTAAAATAACTGTTACCCGATTTAATCTGAACAGCAATTAATTTTCCGGTAGCACATTTATTTTCAACAATTTCAATTTGCGCATCAATTCCATAATCATCCACAGGCTGCTTTCTAAAAATCATTCCCATTTGATTTATAATTTTTTCTACCGATGAAACGCCTATTCTCTCAACTGACATATTACTCTCCTTTTACCTTTTTACACTCCATATAAAAATAAATTAATTTTTGTATTTTTACAATACGATTGAGAAAACCACTTGGTTTTTATTAATACCTGTGATAATTATAAGATATTTATTAACATTTCTTTCCAACATTTGTTTGATATATGTAAACTATTTTATATAGTATCTAAATATATATGATTTCTCCAATATAAAATACAATATAGCTAATCAGTAAACAAATTGCCAAAATCTTTATAATAACCATCCGTAATAATTTTAGGTTGATTTATAATTGTATTATCACCTTGAAATAATTCTATTTAAATCATCCTTTCTTTAATTCTTCTAATACTTTTCTTACATTATGAGCAGCATCTTCTTGTATTTCGATAATTCTTGCTCCTCTAGCTTTAGCAACTTCTCTTAAATCAACAGATATTCCTGTATGAAATGAACATCCTACTACCAAAAAGATATCTCCTGGTTGTAATGTATAAACCATTTCATAAGCTTTTTGATAATTTGGTGCTGGATCACCATAAAGTACCGGTTTATTATATAAAGAATACGCAATATTCATTTCATCATCTTCTGGTAAACCACCATGTAATTCTAAAGCATCACTTCCGGCTAGTTTATGCAATCCATCAATATTCATAGTAATAATTGGTACATGATATTCAGCTAAAGCAATATGAGCATCATTCGGTTTAGCACCGTTCATATTGGCTTTAAGCTGTTTAATAACCTCATTATATTCTTCATGATGTGTATTGGCATAACTTCTAAATAGTTTTTCTCTTACATCTGGTCTTTCCATAAATGTTGGAATATTACTTTGTTTTGATATTCCTGCTCCTGTAAAAGCTAATATTTTCATATAAATCAACTCCCTTAACTACATGAAATTATATCACATATTTCTATTGGTTATCTATAAAGTGCAATGATTAAAACCAATCTCTCTATATATTTGAATGTATCTAACTTAAAGAATCGATATATACTGTTATAGATGATATTAGTGCTTATTATAACCCATTAAAAACATTTCAACAAATAAAAAAGCTGATTAAATCACAATATTTCTACATGTTATATGGTATAATTGAATAAAGATAAAATGACTATTCATAATTTAAAGTTCTTTGATGTAATAAATTTATTTTTTAAAAAGGAGGTTTTTGCAATGGAAGAAAAAAGAATAAAAGCACAATTTTCAGTAACAAGTATTTCTGATGATGTACAACAACTTATTTTAAACGAAGATGCTTTAGTAATTAAAAATGAATCCAACGTAGATATTACCATTCCGTTTAGTAGTATTAATAATATCAAAATTTTACCTGTTAATAGAATCTACAATCCATCTGTAGGTCTTTTAAAAGATGGTTTCAAAGGTTTTATGTCACACCGTAATTCTGGAAAATTTAGTATTTACTTTAATTATTTTGTAGATTTAAACATCTATACAAACACAGGAAATTACTTTTTTGAAAGTTCAGACATCGAAGAAAATACATCTAAATTTATTTTGAAATTAAATGATATTTTTAAAATAGAAGATGATGTAAACTTAATTACCCTATTCCAAACAAAATCAACTAATGAAATAAAAGATTACATGGATAAACATTACAAAGATTTGGCAAAAACTTATAATTTAGAAAACCCACGTACTACATTAGATGATAGCATGGTAAGGTTAGCTAAAAAGAAAATTAAAAAACATTAAGTTTTAAAATCAAAGTTTCTCATAATGGGAAACTTTTTATATATCAACAACCAAATTTAATAATTCCTTTTATACATCGAATTGTCATTTTTCTTTTTTTTGAACATTCCTATTTTCTGTAATATCTCTTTTTTATCATTAAACCCTACTTCTGCTTTTCTATAGATATCGGCATATTACTTTATTTTGATATTCCTACTCCTGTAAAAGCTAATATTTCCGTATAAATCAACATCTTTAACTAAATAGAATTATAATATTACACAAATAATAAAAAAGAGGAATTAAAATATCTTCTATGATGTGTTCCATTGACAAATTTAATTTTTAATTATAAAATAACATATGTTACGTAACAAATGTTATTTTATAAGAAAGGAGTTTTGTTATGCCACCAAAATCAAAAATTAATAAGCAAGATATTTTAACTTCATCTCTTGAAATAATAAGAAAAAGTGGTTTTGAGGAAGTTAATGCAAGAAGTATTGCAAAAGAAATGAATTGTTCTACAAATCCTATTTTTAGGGTTTACAAAAATATGGATGAATTAAAAGAAGAACTTATTGAAGAAATATATAAATACTATCGAGAATTTACAGATATTTATGTTGATGAAAATGATGAATTGTATCGCGTTAGCTATGCCTATATCGAATTTGCAAGAAAAGAAAAAAATCTGTTCAAAGCTGTTTATATTTCAGATATTGGTGGTCAAAGAACGCTATCACAAATAATTCAATCATCGTACAATCAAAATATTATTAAAAAGATTGAAAAACAGTATCAAATTTCATTTGATGAAGCTTGCCAACTTTTTCAAAATATTCGATTTTATACGCATGGTATTGCAACTTATGTTCTTGTTGATAGCATTTCACTTTCGCAAGAAGAAGTTTCAGAATTATTAAAAATAGCAATTAAAAATTTTAGAAATGCTAAAAATTAAAAATACTTTAACAAAGGAAACAAAATATTTACTTATTGTAGGAATGTTATTCCTTGCTGGTTCAAATATTGCCTCAGTTTTTTTGAATGTTTATTTAGTAAGACTAACAAATAGTATATTTATTATCTTATTTCAAAATATTCTTAACTATGTTTCTTTGCTTATTGCTTTTATTATTGGAACAAAATTTATATCAAAAATAAATCTTGTTACTTTTCTTAAAACTGGCATCTTTTCAATGATTGCTTATTATTTGCTTATTTTATCATTAAAAGAACAAGCCCAATTATTTTTAATTCCATTAGGTATCTTTAATGGAATTGGTCAAGGTTTTTACTATTTTTCGTTTAACCTACTTACTGGACAACTCGTAAAAGAAAGTGAACAAGGTCGCTTCTTTTCATATCAACAAACATTCAGTTATCTTTTTGGAATTATTATACCTTCACTTTCAGGTTATATTATTTCCATTTATACTAAACTAACAGGTTATTATATTTTATTTTTTATATCCGCTTTGTTACTTATTATTGGTATTTATATGTCTATTTTTATAAAAGGACTTACTTTAAATCAAAATATTAGATTATTAGAAGTTTTAAAACTTAAAGGTAACAAATATTGGAATGCTAATAAATATTATAATTTTAGTAACGGTATTAGAGATTCAATATTTAATCAGATATTTACTGTTTTTGCTTATACAATTATTTCTAACGAACAAATTATCGGTCAATTTAATTCAATTATGGCTTGTATTGGTATTTTCAGTTCAAGTTTAATTGCTAGTAAATTTAATAGAACCAATCAAAAGAATTATCATTTAATTGCTTCTATGATTTATTTTGGAATAATGTCCTTATTAGGAATTTTTCAATCGCCTAAAATATTATTAATCACTTATATCTTACTTGGTGTTGTCTACTGTTGGAATCAAACAATCTTTCAATCCGTTAAATTCCAATTAGCCAAAATAGCAAACAACGATTATAACCAATACGAATATATTGTTGCATCTGAATTTCCAATTGCCCTAGGAAGAATTATTGGTCTTTCAATTTCACTTATTACCTGCTCATTATTTTCATTAAATAATGCTTATCGTTTTCTTATTATTTTTAATGGAACATTATGGCTTATCGATCACTTTATCATTAACAAAAAAGTACAATGGTTAGAAAAAGAAAAACTTTAAATCATATAAATTCTAAGACATTTTATTTACACTCTCACCTATAAACATGATGTTTTAAAGAAAATATATTAATTTAAAGTTAAAAAAATCCTATCTTAATTTTTAAACATTGTCAAACGATTAAGGAGATTTTTATGAATAAAGAAAAGATTATATTTACTGATTTAGATAAAACTCTTTTAACTGCTCAACATGAAATTAGTGAAGAAAATTTAAAAGCTTTATATCAATTACAAAATAAAGGTTTTATTGTCGTCTTTGCATCTGGGCGTAGTTATAATGATATTAAAATAAATCTATTAGAAAAATATCATCTACAAATACCTGTTATTGCTTTAAATGGTGCTCAAATCTATTTACAAGATGGTTTCTTACTTGCAAATATGCCTATTAAAGAAAACAAGATTTTTGATATTATCGATCAATGTAATAAATTAGATTACTATTATATTCTTTACGATCAATGTCACTTTTATTATCATAAATCTAAACAATTAATAAAAAGACTTTATCAATTAGCAATGACTAAAACTACTGATATTGATTATGCTCTTTATGGTATGCAAGTTTACTATGATATTATATTTTCAAGTGTCCCTCTTACTAAGCAAATTATCAACGACTTTAAAACAAAAGATAAAGATTTATTTAAATTAGAAATCATTACTCATGATTTTAAATTTATAGAAAGTATAAATAAAAAATATGACAAAGATTTCAAAATCACTTCTTCAGGTCAACTAAACACCGAGATATCTTCTTTATCGGTAACAAAAGCAAATGCTATTGATATTTTATGCAAACATTTTAATATTAATTTAGAAAATACGTATGCAATTGGAGATCATTTAAATGATTTAGAAATGTTAAAAAAAGTAAATTATAGTGGTGCTGTTAATAACGCAGTAGATGATGTAAAGAAAATTGTAAACTACATTTCTACTTCTTATGATAAAAATGGTTTTGCTAACTTTGCATATCACATTATGAAATAAAGTAAAAAAGGAACATTTGTTTAATTAATCTGTTCCTTTTTTAATGAGTTTCTTATCTTTCGTATGATACTTTCCTTTACGATAATATTCTATTGAGATAGTATTTTTATCAAAATCAATCTCATAATATATGCCTATAGCATATCGACAAACATGTTCAGGAGGTTCTGTTCCATCAAAAGACCACTCATGATTAAAGCTATCTTTAGTTAAACATTTTAATCGGCTCCTATCTGCATCCTTCTCCTTTTTAGGTCGATAACTTTTCTTCATTTCAAGTGCAAGTAAATTATCTCGTTCTACACATTCGCCTCTACTATGTACAATTAAATCTGTTTTAATTCTTATTATTTCTTCGCCTGGACCCTGTATACTTTTAGACATTTTTTTAAATTTTCCACCTCTATTGCGATTATATTCAATATCAACGTAATACTTGGAATATTGGGTATCTTTTAATATATCATGTAATCTTATAGCCAGTGCTCCACAAATTGTTTGTTCAGATACTTGTGATTCAAATAAATCAATATCAAGATTTAATAGTTGTTCATTTGCTTGTTCAAATATTTTTTTTAAATTTTCAAAATCTTTTTTCATTGACGACTCCCCATTAAATATAAGTTATAATTCAACTAATTTTTCTTCAACAAAATAATAAATATTTTCTTTTTTATAACCATATTTAGAATTTAAAACACTTATATGTGGTTCAAACGTAAAATAATTTACATCTATTAATTTTGTTTTATTTCCCTTTTCAATATAAATTCTATCTTCACTTCTATTTACAATAGAATGTCCTAAATTTCCTAAAAAATCTAAATTTATAAACCCATATTCCTTTATCAAGTGATTCATATGAAAATAAAGATCTTCAAAGGTTGTTTCAACAGTAACATATTTCAATAATTCTTGATGAAGTCTATCTTCCATTTGTAATCCTTTTTTCCATTCTTCATTTTCAATATTTCCTACACAATCAACAACTATCCCATTTTCAATAATAATTGTTCTTGCATAGTCTCCCCAAACATTATTATTTTGAGGTGATAAATCAATCGTAATAATATCATTATTTTGTATAGTTTTATTTGCAGTTACATAATGTTTACCTGATATTGAAACATTTGTTTCATCTCCCGAAAAAATAAATGCTCCTACATCCCAATACCAAAAAGAATCTGCGCCCAACTCAAGCATTTTCTTCTCTAAATCATTTCTCAAATCAACAAGGGACATACCAGGTTTAATAATTTCTTTTGCATATTGTATTGTCATTTTTGCTATTTCTTGTACATCTTTATTTTTCATATATCTCAAATTCCCTTCGTGTTAAATATTTTTTATAGTTTCATACAATTCCTTCGTTTTTTCTTCATTTTCATAATTAATCAAACAATTGTCATCTTTAGTTTCAAAATAAATATATGAATGAATATTTGGATTTATATAAATAAAACATGTTCCAAATTGTGTATCAAAATAACCTGCATAGCACTTATCTTCTTTATAACCTACTTGTTTATTTCCAATTTCAACATTATCCAATAATTTAATATTTCGTATTTTATCTATTTTAATTGTTGGTTCACTGCAATTAGGTACAGATGTAATGATTTCATTATCTTTAATTTTAATAGCTGGTTTTTGATTAGAATCTTTTATTAAAGACGTAACGATCAAAATAGGAATCAAAATAACTAAAATAATAATAAAATAATATCTTTTTTTCATTTTTCTACCTTTCCTCTATATGCTTTCTTATAATACATGTATTTACCACTTAATTGTAAATACTCTATCTGCTTCCTATTTCTAATTATATAAACTATAGTAGCAAGATCATTAATTGCTCCTAAAATTATAATACTTGAAACTAATCCTATCATTTTTAAAATCAATGGATTTGATAGTTTTACAAATATTACAAAAATCGATAATGGCAATGTAATAAGTAAATTAGGTAACAATAAAGTATAAAGATATTCTTTTACATTCTTTATTTCTGTACAATGTGTTATCATTCCAAACCCCTGAAACCAAATATAAATATCTTCTTTTTTAGAAAAAGTTATTGCATGAAAGTATTCATGGACAATCATTAATAAAATTACAATAATAAAACCCAATATATCTATTAAAAATACATTTAAAATTTTTCCATTATATTTAGAAATTAATAATTTTAAGCTTTTTGTTAAAGGATATAAAATAATCAAAAAAACAAATAGATAGTCAATCCATCCAATAGCCATTTTCTCCAATCGTGATTCATCAACGCTTTTTAACTGATTATTATTTTTTAAATAACCTCTAAACTTTATTGTCATAGATAACACCTCCAGCATTATTATTTCTTAACAATCCAATCACTTTCTACATTTTCTCTTATTGCATAATAACCTCGTTGCATGTCTTTTAATAAGCAAATAGAATAATCAATGTTATAAACTTCAAATAAAGAAACAATACTTGCATCTTCTATATTATGATTGCTTCCACATAAAAATTGCCACATACCGTCATCTTCATCATGACTTACATATAAAATAGGATGTCCTTCTAAAATATGACAACATACAATGCATGCTGTATTTTGTTGATCATCAAAAGGAAATGATAGTGTTTGTTTTTTCTTCGTAAAAAATCCCATAAATATGCCTCCTTAATCAAAATATGTTTTCCATTTTTCTCCTGCCTTATAAGCATCAAAACACATTTGAATTTGTTCTTCATTATTCTTTTCTGTAGCAAGTAATGAAAGTTTGTCTTTTGTAAAATAATCAAAACCTATTGTTTCACTATTTTCTTTAAAAACACCACCTTCTACTTCACAAAGCATAAATATTTTACATACTTTATAAGCATAGATTGGTTGATTATGTTTTTCTCTATCTTGAATTGCAATGACATTTTTAACAACAACATCAAGTCCTGCTTCTTCTTTTACTTCCTTTATCGTATTTTCCATAACTGAGACATTGACATCACACCAACCACCAGGTAATGACCATGTTCCATTTTTCTCTTGTACAAGTAAGATTTTATCTTCTTTAAAAATAGCAGCACGTGTATCAATTTTGGGTGTTTGATACCCTACTTCATTACAACAAAGCCCTTCTACTTGTTCTACTGGTTTATTTGAAATATCTGCCATCATCATAGCGGAAAGTTGGCGAATAAGTTCATAGCGTTCTTGATCATAAACATCTTTTCCATAAGTAAGTCCGGCATGTGCTAAACTTTGTAATTCAATAATATAATCAATCCATTTTTTATTTTTATCCATACACATTTCCTCTAATCTTTATTGATTTTATTATATCATATTTTTCTCATTACATTTTTATTGAAAACAGATTTATAATAAAACTTACCAATAAGGAGGAAAACCAGATGAAAGAATTTCAAAACAAACTTATTGTACACGGTTTAATGAAAATCAATGACAAGTATCTTGTCATTAAAAGAAGTATTATCAAAAGAGGAAAACCAAATGTATATCCTGAATATTGGGATATTCCTGGAGGCTCCGTAGAAGACTTTGAAACACCTGTAGAAGCTTTAATTAGAGAAGCCAAAGAAGAAGTTAATTTAGATGTTGAAGTAAAACAAATCATTCATGAAGATAGTAATTTTGATAAAGGTAAAAATACGATGTTTACTCGACTTGTTTATATTTGTACTTTAAAAAATACAAATGATTATGTAATTCAATTAGATCCTGAAGAACATAGTGAATACCGTCTTATTTCTTCTCTAGATGAAATGTTTGATGAAAAAGTTGTTCCATTTTTAATGGATATCTTATCAAATAAAAATCTCTAATAGAAAATAACTCTATTAGAGATTTCTTTTATCTTTTTTTAATTGGAATCCATATTTCACAATAATAATTTTCATCCAATGTACCTTTAAGATATTTTGTTGGATCATCATAATATTCTACACAATATCCAGCAGCAAATTCATAATCTTTTAACGCCGGTAACAAAATGTCAATAGTTTTTAATCATTTTTTTAAAAAAGGCAAAAAAATAGAACGTATAGTTAATTTCCATACGCCCTATCTCACATTTCATATTAAATTTTTGAATTCTACAAACTGAAATTTGTTTACTTCTTTTTCTTAACCTTTGGAGTAGGTATTTCTTCATACATGGCATTAAACAATTCTACCAAAAATTCTTTATTATCCAGCTCATCGGCCAATAGCATTTCCTTTGCTCCATCATATGGCAATTCATACTCGGCATTTGGCATTAACTTTATTGCTGATTTTACAGGCTTTACAAGAAATCTATCATCGTAAACACCACCAATAATTTTGCCACGATAACAAATGATGTATTCTCCCATCATTGCTTTATATGTAATGTCATTTAGTTCTGACAATTGTTCTAATATAAAATCTAAGTATTCTTTACTTGATGCCATTATGTTTTCACCCCTACAAATTCAAATCTTCTGTTGCTTTCATTCTCTCCCGACAGACCAATATTCATGAGCTTTCATTATAACATCTCCCTTTGTGTTAATTTTAATATGTGCCGTTTGATGAAATATGCAAACTTGAATTTGCACTTCCTCACTCGTCTTCTTTTTTATTGTTTCTACTAATATTCGAGCTTAACAATAAAATTCCAGAGCATAAAAATAATGCCCAAATTATAATATTTTCTTGATTTATCGCATTATAAATCAAGCATATTATGCTTAATATAATCTGTACAATTGAACAAATCACTCCTATTTTTTGTGTCTTTTTATCCATCATTGTCTCCTACATAAATTCTAAATTTTCTGTTTTTTACTAACATTCGTTGCATTTCCTATTACTAGTCAAATTCTCTATTGCTTATAAGACTTGGATACTACTTCATGTTTTATATCTTTTCTGCTTATAAGGAAGCAATACCACTACGGAGTGTTGCTATTAAAACTTTATCATATTTAAAACCATTTTACATGCAGCCTCCCATGGTTAGAATGACTTGTGCATGCCTATATCCCTTATTCTTGCTACTACATTCCATAACAATATAATAGTCGCTATCTTTCTCGGCTTTTACAACAACACCTTGCGAATAAGCAGTTTTCCAAAGTGGTTTAACACCATAATAGCAAGCAACAACTTCATTTGTTGGATTTGGTGCATCTACATTGAAACCATTTTCAAATAACCAAGTATAGTAATTCTTAAGTGCAGGAGGAGGTCCCATTATTTGAAATGACATCATCGTCGCCACTTGAAATTTCATTTCTTCTTCAATGTCTATCACATACTTTTCAGTAGGATCAAGTATGTACTCATCAATTGACGTTTTTCTTCCTAAATTCTCATTGAGTTTGATTTTTTTCATATATCTCATTCTCCTTTTGGTCTTGTATCAGTATAAGGCTGATTTTGTGAGACAAATTTATCTACATTTAAAAATGATTTACCCAACTCATTTAAGCTAAGTTTCATCATATATTCAACAACTTCTCCTGAATGATCAATACTACGCATTGGGTTTAATTTTCTACGAAATTCCTCAAATGTATCTCCCACAATCAACCATTCCGCCTCCTCCTTATCATAATAGCAGTGATATTCACGCCAAAGATTTTTGTCATTTTCCTCAAAAAAATCTTCATCAGCTGAAAAATCTGCCCACGGAAACAGTCGGGGGAAAACCATGGTATACGGTGTAGAGGGAAACCAATATGGATACGAATACTTTTCGATGCTTTTTCCATCATCCACAATTAATTCCGTGTTTCCTCTACCACTGCTCTTATGGACCCATTCCGTTGAATGTAGCTTAATTTCTCCACCATCGTGAATGATTTGCATAAACTTTTTCTGAGACAACAAAAAATTGTAATTTGTAATATGTTCTGGCAAATTTGTAAAAGAAAAAAGTTTTTCATTTGATGAAGCATTTAAGAAAACTTGAGTTATAGGAACTTTAACAAAAAAGCCTTTTCCTTTCCCATCATTAGTTCTTTCAATAGTTTCATCCGTTAATTTTTGCCAAATACACATATCATCATCAGGATTATATAAAACCACTATACAAGGTAAAGTATTCATAGTCCAATAATTGTATTGCCTATTGTTAATATTCCTGAAAATTATGTAACCATCTTTTTTCTCTTTAAACCAACTTGCACCAGATTTTATTTGCAATGCAAGAAGTTGTTTTGGTTTACCAGACGATTCAATAAACTCCATATGAGCATCAATACCGACATCATCAACTGGTTGCTCTCGAAACATCCAATTATTACGTTCAGCAATTTCCCCACAGTGACACACACCTATTCGTTCAGTTGTACTTGCCATAAACAATCTCCTTTTTTATAATAACCATAAAAAACTCATCATAAAATCAACATATCATCAATACTCTAATTATTTCCTTTAAAAATTTGAATATTATAACGTAAGAAGTTTTCCCTTAATGAGCATATCATCTTAGGTAATTTTGTTTCACCTTGAATTTACATGAAGCTTAATCAAAACTACAAGTTGATAAATTCCGAGTTGTCTCTATCTTTATCTTTTAATTATACACAGGATTTGAATCTTTTTCTACTTATCTATAATCAAAAAATCCTCTTCCTTGTATTATAAAATCGCTTTCATAAAGTTTTTCTTCTTTTTCAGAATACCTGCGTATCACTACGAATATTCCGACTGTCAAAATCACTCCAAATACGATTCCTGCCAGAATTCCATTCGTCCCCATTCCATAACTCTCATTCAGATAATAAGATGGCAGGAAAGAAAGGATTGTTCCCACAACCGATGGCGGTATAAATCTTAGAAAATTCTTATAGCATAGGCACTTTACCATTTCCTTGTCTATCATTCCCAACATTCGCAAACTACAAACAACCCTGCTATTTTCTTCCTTCTCTGCCTGGATACGTGAATGAATTAACAGAAACTCAGCTATTATCATAAGCCCTATCACAAATGCCATCAAAAATAATAAAAATTGTCCTGGTTTCTTTGCATCCTGGTATTTCTCCACTTTCGAAGACAATTCATAATATGTCTGGATTGATATAACTTGTTGCACCTTTAGATACAATACAATCATTAAACTCTTGAATGGTTTTAATATAACGTTGTGGTCTTTTAAATTCTTCCGTTCCTAAAGACATATAAATGCGTGTATCAGGATTTAAATTTTGTAAAAGATCTCTTTCTAAACATTTTTTACATAAGCCAAAGGCTGGTGATAAACAAGCAGCTTTAGAAATATATTGGTTGTATTTGATAACTCCATAAAATGCCATTAAACCGCCCATAGAACTTCCTGCAATGGCTGTACATTCTCTAAAAGGATATGTTCTATATTTTTGATCAATCATTGGCTTTAGTTCATAAACAAGCCAATCTAATGTTTGAATACCTTTTCCTTGAACACGTCCAAAATAACGACTATTTAAGTTATAAGGACAATACTCACTTAATCTTTCATTTCCTTCATGATTACATTCAATCCCTACAATAATCAATTTCTTATCATAATGATTTAAAAATTCAGCTAAGCCCCATGATTTACCATAAGTAGCATCACTATCTAAAAACAAATTATGTCCATCAAACATATAAACAACCGGATATCTTTCATCACTTTGATAATAATCATTAGGTAAATAAATATGCAATGTTCTTTGACAGTTAAATGGTCTTAAATAAACATCATATTTCTCTAACATTGAAAATACCTCTTTTATAATGAAATAACTTCATCAAGATCACATTGATCTATTTGGTTTTTACCACCAATAATACATATTCCACCTTTTTCTAAAGTTTCATCGATTTCTTTCGCAATTTCTAACAATTCATCCTTATCTACATTTAAAATAGCTTCTAATTGTTCTTGTCTTGCTTTTTCATCTTTTTGATTAAAATAATACAAATCACCATATTTACCAATATTATAAGGCATCATAAGTGGCATTAATCCTGAAAGTGTGCCAATAATAAATCCTGTTAAATCATGATTTTCCTTTAAATAATCTTTTAAAAATGTTCCACATTTTTCATATTTCTTTAAAGATTCTTTTCCATTTGGATCACGATAAGAATAACAACATGTAAATCCTGAAGCACGCGATACTAAACCTGTACCATAAGCTCCACCTTGTACTCTTACTACATTCCATAAATAAGCTAAAGAAATAATGTTTGAAGCAAGTGGTGTTATTTTAGAAGTCTCTAATAGATAACCTCCTTTAGAGGCATAAGCAATATCTGAAGGAATAATAATTCCTTCTTTTTTAATAGAAAAAGGTTTGATGATTGCTTTTTCTAAAGCATCAGAGATTTTTAATGTTTCTTTTAAATAAAGAACTTGTTTTTCTAAGTTTGTATCATCATTTCCAGTAAAAGATAAAGTTAAACGATTATAGAAACAAACATTTTGATAAACACTTTCTAATTTTTGTTTTAAAGCAACAAAATCAAAATGATCATCTAATTCTTTTAACCATTTATAATAAGCAATTCCACTACTATATTCATCAATAACACCCGAAGGACTTACCATCGCTAAAACTCTTTTCATAGATAAACTATGTCCCGACATAGTAATCGCTTGTTTTAATGAAATAATACGTTGTTTTAAAATGTCATGAATCATTTTTTCTTGATCAAAAACAGATTCTTGTAAGATTTCAACAAGAAGTTGTAAAGCTCCTTTTTCATTTTCTTCTAAAGTAGAAAATGATGCTTTGAAGTAAACTTGATTTTCTTTATTAGTTGTTTCATATGTATTAATAGAATAATTCATTGTTCCACAAAGAAGACGAATCTTTGTAGAAAGATCTTTAGCACTATGTTTTGTTGTAGCGATATTTCCTAATAAGGAACATATAAAAGATAAGGCACTAATTTGATCTAAATCTAAATGATCTATATTAAAATAAAGGGAATAATAATAAATACCATTGGTTTCTGTTGGATGTTTTAAAACTTTGCATCCTTCTAAATCTATTAACTTTGAAGGAATCTTTTGTACTTTTGCTTCAATATCTTCAAGATTTAATTTTGGTAAAGTATTTAAGTTTTCTAAAGTGTCTGGTGCCTGTTGGAAAGCATCTAATTGTTTTTGTTCTATTTGTAATTGTTGTTTTTGAACATCTGTCATAGAATTTAAAACATTTGTTAATGTCTTTTCTTCTTTTTCACGACGAATCTTTCCTAACTCTTTCGAAGGTTTTAAAACAATTTCACAACTATGATTATTTTCTAAAAGAACTTCTTTGATAAGATTTTCAAAATACCCTTCATTTACTTTCTTTTTCAAATCATCAAAGATCTTTCCATATTCTAAATGGGCTTCTGGTTTTCCTCCATAAAGCCAGCTTTCTAACACTTGAAATCCGAAAATAATTCCTTGAGGATAACCACCAAAATTTCTTTCTTTTAAATTTAATTCTAAATAAGCAAGTGTTGCATCAAGTTGTTGACGATCAATACCTTTCTTAATCAATGTTTGAAGCGTATCAAAAACAATTTCTTTAACTTGATCTAAGTTTTCTTCTTTTATATGATCAACTTCTAATTGACACCAATTTTGTAATTCACCATCATTAATTGCTAGATAAACATTTTCAGCAAGTCCTTTTTCTAAAAGCACTTTATTTAAAACTGCCTGGTTATCACCACATAAAACATCACTTAATACTTGCATCGCAATAACTTTTTCATAGTCTTGATAACTTCCAATCACATTTCCCCATGCCATGCGATATTTATTTTCTGCGTTTTCTTCTTCCCCTATTTCATAATCTACCACTTGTCTAGAAACTTGAACAGGTTGTTGATAAATTGGTCCTTCTATTGGTAAATTAGCTTCCATTGATGAAAGATATTCTTGATTTAAAAGTTCTAAAACGTCATCAAGTGGGACATCTCCATCTAAAAAGACAAAGGCATTCGAAGGATGATAATATTTTTGATAAGTTTGGATAAATTGTTCATAGGTTAAATCGGGAATAGCTTCAGGATCACCTCCTGAAACATATTGATAACAGTTGTCTTTAAATAAAGCTCGATTCAACGCATTCATCATAATTTCACGAGGACTTGAAAAAGCCCCTTTCATTTCATTTAAAACAACTCCTTTATAAGTTGGTTTTTCTGTAGCTTCAATATGCCAGCCTTCTTGTAAAAAGATTTCTTTTTTATTTAAAATCAAAGGATTAAAAACTGCATCTAAATAAACTTTTGTTAGATTCATAAAATCTTGATTATTTCTAGATGAAATAGGATAAAAGGTTTTATCTTCAAAAGTCAAGGCATTTAAAAAAGTACTCATTGAACTTTTCATTAATTCTACAAAAGGTTCTTTAACAGGGTATTTTTTAGAACCACATAAAACTGAATGTTCTAAAATATGAAAAACCCCACTATCATCACTTGGTAAGGTTTTAAACGCAATACCAAATGTTTTATTTTCTTCATCACGTTTTAACCAAGCAAGTTTTAAATGGGTTTTTATATGTTCCATTTCATACATTGTTGCATTAAGTTCACTGACTTCTGCCCTTTTTTTAACGACAAAGCCATATTTTGATTCATTTATTTTCATTGTACTACCTCATTTCTTTACATCTTATTTTACCTTTGAATAGACATTTTGTAAACGAAGACAATATTTTAGTAAATATTGATTTCAAATTTACTAAATGATAAAATAACTATAGATTGGAGGTTTTTATGGCAACAATAAAAGATATTGCTGAATTAGCGAAAGTATCAAGCGCCAGTGTTTCACGTATTTTAAATAATGATCCTACTTTGTCTGTTCCTAAAGAAACAAGACAACGTGTTCTTGATGCAGCTAATCAGCTTGGTTATAAAAAGAAAAATAAAAAAATCTATGATACAGTGATGACATTAGGAATCATTCAATGGATATCTCCTATTGAAGAATCCAATGACCCTTATTATTTAAGTATTCGTCAAGGAGTAGAAGAATATTGTTTTAAAAACAAGATTGCTATCAAACGTGTTTTTAAAACAGATGTTGATTATTTAAATCAATTAGAAGATATTCAAGGTTTAGTTTGTATTGGAAAATATAGTCAAGAAGATATTGAAACTTATAAAAAGATATGTTCAAATGTTATTTTTTTAGATATGAATATTGATCCTATTCATGAATGTTGTATTTTACTTGATTTTAAAAATGCAGTTAAAGATGTGGTTTCTTATTTAAGTCAAAAACATACTTCTATTGCCTATTTAGGTGGTAAAGAAATAATTCATGATAAGCTCTATCATGATCAAAGAAAAGAATATTTTGAACGCTATTGTAAAGAATACAACATTGATTATTTCATAAGCGAAGAAACGTTTTCAATTGAATCTGGTTTTAATATGACTTATGAACTTATTAAAAACAAGAAACTTCCTTCCGCCATTTTTGCGGCAAGCGATCCTATCGCCATTGGTGCCATGCGTGCTTTAAAACAATATGACATCAAAATACCAGAGGAGGTATCGATTATTGGTTTTGATAATATTGAAACAACCAATTATACCGATCCACCGCTTACAACAGTCTTTGCGCCAACATTTGATATGGGCTTTATGGCAGCTAGACAACTCTTTGATGCTTTTAAACATAATGAAAATATTTCACCAATCAAAATTCTTTTACCTTGTTTTTTAATCGAAAGAAATTCGTGTATTTAAAAATCTCTAGATTTTCTCTAGAGATTTTTTATCACTTCAAATTTATAAGATGTTTTTTCGTCATAAGTGTCGCCTGCTTTTAAAATCGTACTTGGGTTTTCTTCTAGATGAATCGCATCCGGCATATTTTGTGTTTCAATACAAATGGCATCACGGGCATTGTAATGTTGTCCATATTTACCAAGACGTCCATCTAAATAATTTGCTGTATAGATTTGTGCTTGTGGTAAAGTCGTTGAAACGGTTAATTTTCTTCCTGTTTTTTCATGAACTAATTCAACTTGGTTTTCTTTTGTATTAAAGATCATTGGATGATCAAATCCTTTACCAAGTTGTAGTTGTTCATCATCATTATCGACACGATCTCCAATATAAGCAAATTCATTGAAATCAAAGGATGTTCCTTTGACATCTTTTATTTCACCTGTAGGAAGTCCATCAGGATCAATGCAAGCAAAACGATCAGCGTGAACTTTTAATAAATGTTGATACACATTTTCTTTTTTGCCAGATAAGTTAAAATACGAATGATTCGTAATATTAATAAGCGTATCTTTCGAAGTAGTTGCATGATAATGCATGGTAAGTGTATCTCCTTCAAGTGAATAGATTGCTTTAAAATCTAACTCACCAGGATATCCTTCTTCTCCATCTTTAGAAACATAATGGAATTCAACACTTGTTTCATCAAGCACTTGATAATCAAATACTTGATAAGAAAAGCCTTTGATTCCTCCATGTAAGGAGTTAGGTCCATTATTAATTGGTAAATGATAAGTTTGACCGTTTAATTCAAAAGTTCCTTTTTTAATACGATTAGCTACTCTTCCAACAAGCGCCCCAATATAGGCATCTAATGTTTGATAAGATTTAAAATCATCATATCCTAAAACCACATCATCAACATTTCCTGCTTGATCTTTCATCAACACTTTAACAAGCGTACATCCATAATTAGAAACAACAACTTCTAATTCATCATTTTTGATTGTAATTAAATCAATATTATTTTCTACTTTCTCAATTTTAATCATCTTAAAGTACCTTCATTCCACCAAATTTTCTTACTTTTAAAACATGACAAGAACCTTCACCAAAATACTTTTCAATTTCTTCTTTATAATGATCAACGTATTCATCTTCTACAAAGGCTTGGATTGTTCCCGCAAATCCTCCCCCATGAACACGACATACACCATGGTTTTCTAAAATACCTTCTGATAAAGCAAGGGCTAAAGAAACAGCTTGATTATCTGGATATTTATTTGAATAAACGTTTTGTAAGTATTTATATGAAGAATCTCCTGAATTTTTAATAACTTGTCTAAACGTATCAAAATCATTATTTTTTAAAGAAGATACTGCTTTTTCCACACGTTTATTTTCATTAAATAAATGAATTGCTCTTAAAATCGCACGATCTCCCACTTCTTTTCTTACTTCTACTAATTGATTATAAAAATCTTTTTCATCTACTTCTCTTAAAACTTCTTTGCCAAAGAATTGAGCTACTTTTTTCATTTCATAAGGAACAGCTGCATAATCATCTGTTAAATCTGCATGAGAGGCATGGACATCTACGATACATAAACTATGTTTAAATGAAGAAAACTCAACATCTACTTTTTCGACAACAGGTTTACTATTATCCTTAAAATCAATATGAATCAAACTTCCTACTGAACAAGCACTTTGATCCATTAAACCACATGGTTTTCCAAAATATACATTTTCACTATATTGTCCCACTTGTCCAATCACGACAGGATCGACTTTCATTTCATTATAAAGACCTGAAAGAATAGTTCCAATCATGACTTCAAAGGCTGCTGATGAAGATAACCCTGAACCTTGTAAAACATCACTTGTCATATAGCCGTTAAATCCACCAATTTTGTAACCTAATTCTTTAAAACGAGCAAGAACACCTCTCATTAGTCCTTCAGATGTTCCTACTTCATTTTCATTTTTCGATAAATCATCTAAAGAAATAGGTTTTAAATCATAATCATCTGATAAAACTTTCACCACATCATTTTTAGAAACAACCGCAATAATGTCTAAATTGATAGCTGCCGCTAAAACTTCACCATTTTGATGATCCGTATGATTTCCGCTCACTTCACTTCTTCCTGGTGTACTATAGATTTCAATTTCTTGATCTCCATAAAGTGAAATAAATTTTTCAATAGCTTCTACATATCTTTGAGGTTGTTTTTCAATACGATTTTCATCAATATAGACTACTTTTAAAATATCATTATAACTTCCTTCTTGAATTTCTTTAATCACTAAACTTGCTTTTTTCATTATTTTTCTCCTACCATTTCTACAAATTTAATAAAAGCTTCTTTTCCTTCTTCATTCATTTTAAAGACACCTGCATCTTCTAATACATTAACGAATTTATGTGTTAATTCTTCTTTAAGTAATTGATCCACTGTATCTTCATTAAAATCATGACTCTTTAATTCATTATACCACGCTACATGTTTTTGCATATTTGAAATTTCTAAAATATTCTTATTTCCTAATAAACATTCTTTTAAAATTTCTAATTCATCTTTTAATCTTGCTGGTAAAACCGCAAGTCCCATGACTTCAATTAAACCAATATTTTCTTTTTTAATATGATGTAAATTTTGATGAGGATGGAAAATACCATCAGGATATTTTTCACTTGTTCGATTGTTTCTTAAAACAAGATCCATTTCATACAATCCATTTTTCTTTCTTACAATTGGAGTAATGGTATTATGTCTTGTTTCATGGCTATAAGCGATAATATCCAATTTTTCATGAGAATAATTGATCCATTTATTTAAAGTATCTAAGGCAAATCGAATCATTTGTTCATCATTTGTTGAACGTACACGAATGGTTGATAAAGGCCAATTTAAAACACTGATTTGTAAATCAGGATATTTATCTAAAGAAATATCTTTAACAACCGTTGCTTCTTCTATTGGGAAGTTATAATGTCCTCCTTGAAAATGATCGTGTGTTAAAATAGATCCTCCTACAATTGGTAAATCTGCATTTGAACCTAACATATAGTGTGGAAATTGTTTAACAAATGAAAATAATGATCTAAAAGTATTTTCATTAATGACCATTGGTTGATGGTTTTCATTAAAAATAATGCAATGTTCATTATAATAAACATAAGGTGAATATTGCATGTAATAGCGATGTCCATTTAACGTTAATGGAATAATACGATGATTTTGTCTTGCGGGATGATTAAAATTTCCTGCAAAACCCACATTTTCTTTACATAAAAGACATTTGGGATAACCACTAGCTTTGATTGTCTTTGCCTTCATGATTTCTTTTGGATCTTTTTCTGGTTTAGATAAATTAATGGTAATTTCAATATCACCATATTTATAAAATTGTTTGAAACGAATATTTTTATCTGTTCTTGTTTTTCGAATATAATTCGATGCAATAGATAAATCATAGAAATACTTTGTTGCTTTTTTAGAATCTTCTTTATAATACTCTTTAAATGTTTGAATCACTTCACTTGGACGAGGCATTAAACAATTCATAATGCGCGTATCAAAAAGATCTCGTTCTGTAATATTATTTTCAATGAAGCCTTCTTGACAAGCATAATCTAACATTTCTTCTAAAATATCTGTCGCCACTTCTAATTCTTCACTCATTTCTTCTTTAGTAAAATGATCTAAATGAAATAAATCTAATAATAAGTTCACTGCATAAATTTCATCATCTTCGCTAATTAAATGATGTTGTAAACCAAAATGAATAAGTCGATTAATTTGATGATTCATTTTATTCTTTCCTCCGCTTTCTTTCTATACTTATTGTATCATTTTAGTAAATAATGTCAAATAATTTTACTAATTTTAGTAAATGTTTTACTAATTTATTGACTGTATTTTACTAAAAGTATAGAATTAAATCATCAAGGAGGACTAAAAATGAGTGTTTTAGTATTAGGAGGAGCTGGTTATATAGGCTCTCATACAGTTTATGCATTAATCGAAAAAGGAGAAGATGTTGTTATCGTTGATAATCTGCAAACAGGTTTTAAACAATTGATTCATCCTAAAGCAAAATTTTATCAAGGAGATCTACGTGATAAGGAATTTTTAAATAGTGTTTTTGAAAAAGAAGACATCAAAGGTGTTATTCATTTTGCAGCAAATTCTTTAGTTGGAGTAAGCATGAAAGAACCACTTGAATATTACAACAACAATGTTTATGGCATGATTTGTTTATTAGAAGTCATGAAAGAACATGACGTTAAATATATTGTTTTTTCATCAACTGCTGCTACTTATGGTGAGCCTAAACATATTCCAATCGTTGAAAGTGTTGAAACAAATCCTACAAATACCTACGGGGAAACAAAATTAACAATGGAAAAGATGATGAAGTGGTGCGATCAAGCTTATGGCATGAAATATGTTGCTTTACGTTATTTTAACGCTTGTGGTGCTCATGAAAATGGTTTAATTGGTGAATTACATAACCCTGAAACCCATTTAATCCCATTAATTTTACAAGTGCCATTAAAAAAACGTGAAACAATTTATGTTTTTGGAAATGATTATGATACAAAAGATGGAACATGTATTCGTGATTATATTCATGTAAATGACCTAGCAGATGCACATATTAGAGCTTTAAATTATTTATATCAAGGAAATCCAAGTCAAACATTTAATTTAGGAAATGGTGAAGGCTATTCTGTTTTAGAAATTATCAACGCTGCCAAAGAAGTGACTCAACTTCCAATCCATGTCACAATGGCACCTCGTCGAGCTGGTGATCCCGCTAAATTAGTTGCTGATAATTCTAAGGCTAAAGAAATTTTAGGTTGGCAACCTCAATACACTGATATTAAACAAATTATTCAAACTGCATGGAATTTCCATTTAAAAAATTGCAAGTAAACTAAAGTATACCTCCAAGTTAGTAACTTTGGAGGTTTTTATTTTGAAATATACTAATGAATTTAAAATAGAATAGGTACTTTTCAATCCATTTATAACGTGCATGGATCAAATATCAAAATAAGTAAAAAAGATTCTGACCAACACAAGTGATACAAACAAAATAAGGAAAACCAAGACTGTATAACATCTTAATTTTCCTTTTAATTAAAATACTCGGAGGTATTATAAAAGTTCTTTAAAATCATCGATTACTTTTATAACTCCAGGCATTTTTTCATATTCTTTTTTATTATTTGCAGAATTTACAACAATAATTTGTCTACATCCTGCTTGATAAGCATTTTCTATACCACTTTTAGAATCTTCAATAATTAAACAATCTTTAATATTGACATTCAATTTTAAAGTGGCATCTTTAAACATTGCTATTTTATTTTGATATGTTCCATTATCATAAATAATATCATCTACTTTCATCCACTTATCTAAATGAAATGATTCAACAAAAAAATCAATATTTTCTTTAATAGAAGCGCTTGCTATTGTAAAAGGAATTTTTTGATCTTTAAGTTGTTTGAAATAATCATAGCTTCCTTCAACCAGATGGAATGTAGCTTGATCTTCTTTACAAAATTGTCGATAGTATTTCTCTTTTAATTTTGAATAATAGTCAATATCTTCTTTTGTTGCTTGGTTATTTTTCATATATTGGATTATTTTTTGATTAGGAACTCCATTAAAATGTTTATGAAGTTCCTCATCTGTAATATCTTTATTTCTTAATAGCCTTGATATCGCACCCCAGGCTTTTACATGTTTATCGTTATCAAAAAACAACGTTCCATTAAAATCAAAGATAACACCTTTTACCATTAAAACAATTCCTTTGTTTGTGAAATGTATTTATACCAATAAGCTGAAGCTTTTGGATATCTTTTTTGCGTTTTATAATCAATATAAAATAATCCATATCTTTTATTATAACCATTTGTCCAAGAAAACATATCCATCAATGACCATATAAAATATCCTTTAACATTAACGCCTGCTTCAATCGCTTTTAACAAATAATAAAGATGTCTTCTTACATAGTCAATACGTGGTGTATCATCAATAATACCATCTTCAAAATCGTCTTTATAACCCATTCCATTTTCAGTAATATAAATTGCTTTATATTGAGGATATTGTTGTTTAATACGCACAAGCATATCAAACATACTTTCAGGATGAATCAACCAATCCCAATCTGTACGATCAATACCTTCTTTATTCATTCTTTCTCCAACACCTTTTAAGCGGAAACGAGAAGTTCCTTTTTCCCCTGTACCGTTATGATAGATATCATTTTCACCATCATAAGCTTGAATAAAACGGCTTTGATAATAATTCATTCCTAAATAGTCATTTTCTTTAGCTGCTTTTTTCATAATTTCTAAATCAGATTCTTCAATGTCTAACATTCCCTGATTAAGGGCACATAATTTTTGCGCAATTTTTAAAGTTTCATCACTATAATATCCTAAAAAAGTAGCATCTAATAAGAATTGATTTTGTAAAACATCTTCATTTTTTGCTGCAATAATATCTTCTAATTTATTTTCATTATAAGGATATTTATATTCTAACGATTGAACAATTCCTATCTTTCCTTTATAGTCACCTTTTTTATAAGCTAATACTGCTTTACTGTGAGCAAGCATCATATAGTGCATTGATTGAAATGCTTTTGTCATATTATACTTTTCTCCATTTGGAAAAGTTCCTTCAATATATTGATTTGTGCAAACTGCCCAAATTTCATTAAAAGTAAACCAATAGGTTACTTCATCTTTATATTCTTCAAAACAATAACTTGCATATTTTTCAAAAGCATCAACTGTTTCTTTATTTAAAAAATCACCTTTTTGAAATAAAGTATTTGGTGTATCAAAATGATGTAATGTAACAAATGGTTCTACCCCATTTTTATGACATTCTTTAAATAATTGATGATAGAAATCAACACCTTGTTGATTGATTTTTCCTGTACCATCAGGAAAAATACGACTCCAAGCAATAGAAATACGTATACCATTAATACCAAACATCTTACATAATTTTAAATCAACAGGATATTGATGATAAAAATCACTTGCTGGATTTGCTTGAAAACGACCTTTTTCTGCCAAAAAGTCATCCCAAGCAACTTTTCCTTTCCCATACTCTCTTGTACTTCCTTCACATTGATAGGCTGCTGTAGCCCCACCAAAAATAAAATCATCTGCAAATCTCATCATTATTCCCCCATAATCTTAAAAACAAATTCTAAAGCACCTTTTGGATTACGTGTTAAATCAATATATTGTTTTCCTTCACAAGCAATACATTTAACACCCATACGATCTGCATCTTTCTTTAAATCTTCGTAATAAGAGGCTACTTGTGGAGCTAAAATAACAAGGTCATAATCACCCATAATATCTAAATGTGCTCCATAAGAACCGGCAGCTGTAACTAATGGAATCCCTTCTTCTTTAGCACCTTTAGCAAGGGCATTGGCAAGTAAACCGCTTGTTCCACCACCAGCACATAATACAAGAATTTTTTTAGAATCTAATACTTTTCCATCAACTTCAACACTGTCATCTTCTTTTACTTCAAAGTGATTGTTTTTTTCTTCTTCTAATTTTTGATTATCATAAACTTTAAAGAATGGATAATAAATAACAAAATCCATTACTAAAACGATCACCAAGAAAATAACAGGCAATAATTTAATACCACATCCAAGTATAATTCCAAGAGGTCCTGGTGTTGTCCAAGGAAGCGTATAGATGAAACCATCCATATTAAAAACATCTACAAAGATTTTAAATAACCAAACATTAGCGATTGGAGCAAAAATAAATGGTACAAAGAATACTGGATTTAAAACAATTGGTGCCCCAAACAAGAAAGGTTCATTAACATTAAATAATACTGGAATCGAACTTGCTTTTCCAATTGCTTTTAATTCTTTTGATTTAGCAAGGAAAGCAAACATCAAGCATATAACAAGAGTTGCTCCTGTACCCCCTAAACAAACAACAAAATATTGTGCTCCTAAAGTTAAAACTTTATCAGCATGTTGTCCTGCTTGAACAGCAGCCAAATTGGTAGACATATTTAAAACTAAGGCTGCTGAAATTGCTGGCTCTACAATAGATGGACCATGAACTCCAATAAACCAGAATAAAGACATTGCTCCATAAATAAGTGCTAAACCGACATAACCATCTGCGGCTGAAAATAGTGGCTGGAATACTTGAATAACCCCTTTAGCAAAACAAATACCTGTAGCCATTCTAAAAAGATAATCAAATAGCCAAATAATAATCATTGAAAAAGCAAATGGAATAACATCTTTAAATGTTTGTGACAAGTTCGGTGGGACTTGTTCAGGCATTTTAATTGTAATATTGCGTTTAATACAAAATTTATAAATGCTTCCTACTACAAACGCTGTCATAAAAGCAGTAAGTAATCCTTTTGAGCCCATGAATTCACTCGCAAAGCCACCTTCTAAAGCATCACTACTTAAAATTAGAAAACCACAAATGGCACAAATCATTGTTGAAATACTATTAATTTGGTTATTCGCTGGCATTTCACGGTTTAAAGTATCTGTAAAATGTTTTGTTGTGGTTGCTGCCACCGCAATCGCTAAGATTCCCATTGAATAATTGTAAGGTTTCATAATGATTGCTTCTATTTCTTTTGACCAATAGAATCCAAAAACATTTGGAACATAGGCTATTAATAGAAAGATACTTGAAAATAAAATAATTGGCATACTCGAAATAAAGCCATCTTTAATTGCTTTTAAATATTTATTTCTTGCCACTTTATCAAAAAATGGTTTCATTTTTTCAATTGGCTTAATAATTGCATCCATACACATTCTCCTTATTTTTTATAAACATCAATGAGTGTTGAAATAATATCTTTTAATAATAAAGTTGTCATTAAATGGTCTTGTGCATGAACCGTAATAAAGCCAACTTCTACGTGGTTACCACGTGCTTCTTGTTGTAATAATTCTGTTTGTGATTTATGTGCATCAACTAAACACGCATTGGCTTCTTCAATTAATTGATCACATTTATCAAAATTTCCTGTTTTTGCATTTTCAACTGCTAATAATAATTTAGATCTTGCATCTCCTGAATAAGCTACAATTTCAAAACCAATCATACTTGCTTCTTCTTTTGTCATTGTTTTTTCCCCTTTATAATTGAAATAATGGTTGCAGCTTCTACATCACTAATAGTAATACGACATATTTGTTCTATTGGTAAAAGAATTTCTTTCACTTTTTCAACAGTACTTCTATCTTTTGTTAGAATATCACTTGCTGCTTGAAAATGAACAGCTGGTGAAAGATGTTTTTTCAAACGATCAATTAAACATATAATATGAATTAACAATCCAATAAGTGTATCATAATCTATTTTTTGATTTAAAATGATTTCAAGTTTATTTGCAAAATGGATCAATGGTTGTTTTAAATCTTCTATTTGAATATCTTCAAATTGTTCTTGTAGATAATCAAATAAATTTTCTAAATCATCTTCATCAGTAAATAAATCATCTAAACTCTTGGCATTTAATTTATAAACATTTGAAAGTGGAATCATTGTATATTGTGATAAGTGTATTTCTTGTCTAGAAATAAGTCCTTTAATTTTATATTGACTAGCAATTTGATCAATACGATTATAAATAGATTCAATTTGACTTTCTTGAATCAAGAAAATTTCAATATCTTTCAAATCAAAATGTTCTAAAAGATAATTCTTTGCCTGTACTAATTCACTTTCTAGCGAAGAAATCAATACAAGCGCTTCTTTTTGACTATTGTTTCTTACATATTGAAGATCTTTAAAATGTTCTTGTAAATATTGATATGTTTCATTAAGCGATAATAATTCATGTGCTTTATTGACACTCGTCATCGCAATAAGTGTTAATGGTATTTCTAAAAATTCAATATCGATATTAAGCTCAATCTTTATTGATTCTGCCATTGTACGAATAGAACCCATATCATAAATAAGAATCATTCCTTTTCCTTGATGAATATGTAAAATATATTCTTTCAATTCTTCATAAGATTCATTAATTGTTTGATCTAATTTTAAATCATAGCCATATATTGATTGCTTTCCACTTAATTTTTTAACAACATCGACAATAGAGGTTGCCGTATGTTCTCCATGCATCGCAATAAGTGTGACAACTTCTTGATGATGTATTTCTTCTTGCCCACAAATAAGAAACAACATCACCATAATAACTTCATCATTAGGAAGGTGTATTCCAAAATCATCATTAATTTTTTTAATAAATTGCTGTGTTTGTTTATAATATTCTGGAAATTGTTGAATAAAGTCATTTTTTTCTTTAGGTGATAGTCTTTGTTTTTTAGAAGCCTGAATAATCGCTGTATCAATATGTAAGGCTAATCCATATAAAGTTTTTGTTTCAAAAAGTATATTATATTGATTAGACATTTGATTTAAAAAATCTTCTACATCCTGTATTAATTTTAATGATACTATTTTTTCTAATTGTTCTTTTGAATAAATATTTTCAGTAATACGATAAAAATATTCTTGAAAATCTTTTTTTAATTCTACAAGAATTAAAGAATCCGTTTCTTCTTGTGTTAATTGTTGTTTCTTTAATTCTTTTTTCTTTTCGTCTATCGTTGAATAAATATGTTCTTTTTGTAGAGCTGTACTTTTTAATACTTGATCACCTGTAAATGTATATTGACTGTTTGATGAAACAAGTTCATCAATTTCATCTTTATAGTGTTTGTAATAAATCATGCCTTTTCTTACATGATTTGGAAAATCAGAAAGAAGCAATTCAATATGTCTTTCATTTTTTTGAATACGTACATAGCTGTTAGCACAAGCATTATGAATATCATTTTTTAATTCTTTAATTTGTCCCGAACATTCATAAAGCATTAAAGAATGTAAAACAGTATTTGCGAGTTGAATAGAACATTGAATTTGTTTTGCTTCTTGGTTTAAAAACATCTCTATTAAATCAAATCTTTCTTTTAAACTTCTTGATTTTAAGGGTGGAATAGAAATCGTGTAATCCAATTCATTCATAAGCGTATAGGATGTTATTTTTTGAAGTGAATCAATATGACAAATGAAAATACATTTATACTTATCATTTGTTGCAAGATGTTGCATTGATTGTAAGAAATCAGATAATAAGTAATCATCTAATAAATGTGCATTTTTCAAAAAAAGTAATCCTGTATTTGCTTTTTGAATTAAACCTTGATTTTCTAAAAAGATGTCTTTTATTTTATTTTGATTTTCACTATAAGATTGACAATCAAAAATAATATAAGGTGCATTATTTTTTAATACTTTTGACTTTACAGCAAATTCATAAATACTCTTTACAAAACAATCAATACCACTTCCTCTTTCTGCAGTTAAGAGAATCTTAGGTAAAACAGAAGGATATAAAATGGCAGCTTTTGCTAGCATAATAGCTTCTTTTAAAGATTGATCATGACCAATTAAACTTTCAAAATCACGTTTTTCATTTTCATTAAAAACCAGTTGATATAAAACAGGTCTTCCATCAATCTTCTTTACTTTTCCTTCTTTTACTAATTGATTCAAAAGAGTTGAAATATTTGTTCGCTGCATATTCAATTTTTCGGATAGAAACAAAGTTGTTAATTGGGGATATTCTTCCATTTGATATTGGTTTGAATATTCTTTAATAAATTCTAAAAGTATTTCTTTTTTTGTTTTCATGTTGTCCTCCGTTACAACCGTTCTAACCGCTTACAACTATAAAGTATTTTGTTAGGGCTTACAAATCCCTAATATTCTTTATTTTTATACACTATAGAACAGTTTTTCATATACTGTATAGATTCGTTTTATTGTTTTATACATTTATTATACACTATTGATGATAAAATCACAGTATTTCATACACTGTATAAATCATATAATATAATTTATACACTATTAAAATTAATAAAAAAACTGCTATTTTTATAATAACAGTTCCTTTATACGCTATTTTTTTATTTTCAATCTACAAAAACTATCACTTATCTTATTTTTTAATCATTTCTTTATCGTTTTGAATCAATTCTCTTTGATTTTTATAAGAAGGAAGATACCGAAACACAATAAATTCTACAACTTCATCTGTTTGATTTTCAAAAGTATGTATATCTTTTTCAACCAAAAGTAAATTTCCCTGTTTTAGTTTTAAATATTGTTCCTTATTTGTTTTATCCAAATAACGATAAACAAGTTCTCCTTTTAAAACAAAAATGTTTTCTGAAATATGACGATGTCTATGCCACTCTTGTGAAGTATGAGGATTGATTTTATTATAATGAATTTCGGCATCATCTAATAAATAATAGTCCACTTCTGTGCCGTTTGTTTTATCTACATGAATCGCCTGATCTTTCCTAATTAATTTCATACAATTATTCTCTCGCAAATGAATTTACATATAAAGCCTTTAATTCTTCATCATCCATTTCATCAACTTCTAAATAAAAATGTTTGATCCCTACTGCATCATAATACCCAATCACACGATCTTTCATTTCTTCTTTGCTAACTTCTTTTTTTACACCATTAATTGTTACTTCCATAATCATTCTCTCCTTTTCTCTATTCTATCAAAAAAATGGACTCTTCGTCCATTTTTACAACAATTATTTCTGTTTCATAAATCGTTAAATCATCCATAACTTTCCTCCATAGCCCTACTCTAACAAAAAGAAAATATTAAAGATGTTTTTATCTTTAGTTAAACCACAAATAAACGTATTTAAATATGATTTGTATCTTGAATAATTTTTCCGTCTTCAATCGTAATAACGCGATCAGCAATAGAGGCAATTTCTTGATCATGAGTTACTAAAATAACTGTTTCATGATATTTTCTTTGGGCGATTTTTAATAAATCAACAACTTCTTTAGAACTTTTAGCATCGAGGTTTCCCGTAGGTTCATCCGCGAAAATAATCGCTGGTTTACTTGCAAGCGCTCTTGCAAGGGCAACTCTTTGTTGTTGTCCTCCTGAAAGTTCATAAATAAAAGAATTCTTCTTTTCTTCTAGACCTAATAGATTAATAATTTCATTTAAATAATCATCATCAATCTCGCCATCATCTAAATGAATTGGTAAAACTATATTCTCTAAAACATTTTGTGTGGAAATAAGATTGAAGAATTGAAAGACAAAACCCATTCTTCTTCGTCTAAAACGCGTTAAAGTATGATCATTCATTTCATAAAGAGACTTTCCTTCTAAATAAACTTCTCCTTTTGTTGGTTTTACTAAACCTGCCAAGATATGAAGAAGTGTACTTTTTCCACTTCCACTTCTTCCAACAATAACTATAAAAGAGCCTTCTTCTATTTGTAAATCAATATGATTAGTTGCATAAATTTTATTATCTTCATAACCATATGTTTTAACAATATCTTTTGCTTCTAAAATAACATTCATATTAGTCATCTTCCTTTCTTATTTCTTCATTTTGATGTGCTTTTAAAACAATTAATAAAGGAATATTATAAACACATAAATAAACTAGAAAAATAATCCCTACTAAAAGTATTAATTGCGCTATTGGGAAATAATGATCGATACTTCCTCTTAATAAAATCAACTCATAAAAACCACAAGGAATAAGTGTATATAAAAACATTTTTATTGATTTCCATACTTGTTTTATTTTAATTTCCCGATAACTTAAACCTATAACATGATACATAAAATAATCTTGATAATTATTTTCAATATGATTGTAATTTAAAAACATCATTAAAATAAAACCTACAGCTAATGCAAGTATTAAAAGATGTTTAGGAATATTTAATGTAGAAAACAAACTTACTGAAAGTTCATCACTTGTTACCATTTCATAAACTCTTGCTTTATAATGTTTTTTCATGAACTTTTCTACTTTTATAACATCTTTTATTGGATACCAATGATATCCTGAATAATATTCATCACTTGTATTGAATCGTTTTAAATCATCTTCAAACATATAAATCATTGAATCATTATAATATTCATTTTCATTGATTCCAACAATGGTATATTCTTCACCTGCAATTATCACTTTTTCATTGAGTTTTACTTCATCAAGAGCAATCTCATAATTGTCATCTCCTAAATAATTTCCTTGATCACCATGAGAAGATGTTGAATTTTCTACTTGATATTTTTTCCCTTTAAAAGTTACTTGATTCGCTTCAACTTTAAGATTTGGATACCGTTCTTTTGAAAGAATAACATGATTAAAATGATTACCTACGACAATTTCATGACTTTTTTGAGGAAATCTTCCTTTTAAATCATCTTTATTACTTTGATAATAATAAAGTTGGCAAAGTTTATAAACAGATTGAGGAATTTCTCGATAAGTCATAGTTATTCCTTCATCAATATAATGATGATTAATAATAATGTCATTTTGAGAAAATTCTTTTAAAAATAAATTTGCTTCTTTTTGAGTTGCCATCATAAGTTCTACCTGACTTTGTTCATTTTGATCTTTTGTTTGAATGGGATGTCCTTGATAGAAATAAACAAGTCCATATAAAGAAAGTATTAAAACAAATACATAAAAACAGATATTCATTCTTTTATTTGCCCATAACTCTCTCGCACTTAAGGAAGCAAGTGTTTGTTTTTTTAATTTTTTATATCTTACTTGAATATAATTAAACTTTTTGCTATCAAAAGTACCTGCCAAAGCATTCTTAGAGCTTGAATAAATGGGAATGAGAACCGTTATAAAAATACAACTCATCAATACCAATACTAAAAATAATATTTCTTTAAATGAAATTTGATAAATAAATGTATGATAGGTTTTACTTTGAAGATAGAGATAACCTAAAGATACACATACACCTATTAACAATCCTATTAAAATAGAAAGAAAAGAAATCAGCATGTTTTCTTGCATGACCATCATCATTAATTGATTCGTTGTCATTCCTATTCCTCGATAAAGAGCCATTTCTTTCATTCTCTTCTTTAGGGAAGTAGAAGTTAAAGCGAATAAAACAAAAAGTGTAATTATAATAAATTCAAACGTTTGTTGGAGCTGATTGGTTGCTTTTTCTACTTGATTATGAATTTCATTTTGATCATAACCATAAGGATTATAATCATAATGAATTTCTATTTCTTGATAGTTATTTCCATCATTAAATTGAATATAATGATTATCTGATAAAACAGACATATTCGAATAATAATCTTTTGTTTGATACGTCTCTAAGTTTGTATAAATATCAGGTAAGTTTTTATTGGCGGTTTGTAAAATACCAACAATCGTATAATTTTTTCCTTCTATTTCTATTTGATCATAAAGTTTATACTTTTTAGAAACTTTTTGATTGATTAAAATTTCTTGATCATTTTGTATTTTTCTTCCTTTAATAATTTTTACTCGACACAATGAATAAATATTCTTTTCAATATGACCTACTTGGTAATTATCATATTTTCCTTGAAAATCTACATAACCATATTTAATAATATCTTTAAAATAGTCTTTGCTGTAGATTTCAATTCCTTTTTGAGTTTGTTCATCAATATTTTCTATTCGTGTATACCAAGAACCATAGGTTGAAATATGATAGTTCTTTTTCATTTGATACAGATTATCAACAATAAAAGAACTTGAAAAAATAAGAGTAGAAACAATTAAAAGAACGATTGAAACAATAAGATAATGCTTTTTATACTTTTGAATATTTCTTTTTGCGAGCATATTGATCGTATGTGACATATTCTTTCCTCCTTTAACTTTATCTTACGGTTCAATCGTGAAAACTAAGTGAAATTAGATTTTTTTCTTCATTTTCATTTGAGGAAGTACAATTTCAAAGCAAGCACCTTGTTGATTATAAGCTTTAATAAAACCGTGATGAGCCTCTATTATTTCTTTAGCTATATAAAGCCCTAATCCTGTCCCTTTTGAATTTTCCCCACGATAAAATCTTTGAAATAAAAAAGGAAGATCTTTTTCCTTAAAACCATTTCCTTGATCTTGAATCATCATTTTTAAAGTTGTTTCATTTTCATAAGCAAAAATAGAAAGGAGTGTAGAATTTTTTTCTAAACAATTCTTAATAATATTTTCTAATGCTTCTATAAACCATTTTTCATCACATAATACTTTTATATTTTTATTTAAATGAATTTGCGGATTTAGGTAGTCTAAATCTTCTTCTATTTCATCAATAAGCATTTGTAAATCATATTCTTTAAAACAATATTGGATATTATGAGAATCTAATAAGGCGATGGTTTGTAAGTCATTGACTAAAAGTTGTATTCGTTGTATTTGATGTTCTATTGCATAGAGTTTTTTATTTTGATTTTCTTCAAGTAAAAGTTCTGTTTGTATACGGATAGAAGTAATTGGTGTTTTTAATTGATGAGAGATATCTTCGATATAATCCTTTAGTTTTAGCTGTTCTTTTTTGATAGCTTTTAAGGATTGATGATATCTTTTATTAAGTAAAAATAATTTATTAGATAATAAACTTTCTTTGGATTCACCATCAATGATAGAAAAATCTTTTTGTTCAATAATGGCATCACAACACTGTATTAAATAATTCATTTGTTTCTTTTTATTTTTTTGTTCCAAAAAATAAAAAAGAATACTTGTAAAAATAAAGACATTAAAAATATTACTTACCAAAAAAGAATAGATTTCTACAACAATCATTAATACAAATGAAATAATCAGACAAACATGATTATTCTTTTCTTTTTTTATATTTTCCATCGATACCCTACACCCCTTAATGTTTCAATATATTTTCGATTTTGATATTCTCCTAATGTTTGTCTTAATCTTTTTAAATGAGCTGTTAACGTATTATCTTCCACTACATGCCCCGTTATATCTTCAATCAACATTAATAAATAATCTCTGGTAAGCACCCTTCCATGACCTTCTACCAAAGCCACTAATAAAGCAAAAGTAATCGTACTCAATTCTAATTCCTTATTATCTTTAAAAACTTTATGTTTTAACGTATCAATAATTAAATCATCTATATAGTAAACCCCTTGTTGCTTTGTTACTTTTCTAAGGTTACATTCAATTCTGGCACAAAGTTCTTTAATACCAAAAGGCTTACATACATAATCATCGCCACCTTCGTTTAATCCCCTTACAATAGTTTCTTCATCACTTAAACAACTTAAAAAAATAATAGGCACCTCATACTTTTCTTTAATTTCTTTACATAAAGAAATTCCATTACCATCAGGTAATTGAATATCTAAAAGAATGAGATCAATATATTCATTTAATTTCTCTAAAGTTTCTTTTTTAGAATAAGAAACTTCCACAATATAATCCTTATGCTCCAACATTTCCTTTAAAGAATCTGCGATACTTTCATCATCTTCTACAATTAATATTTTTTTCATAATTATCACCATCTCTATCATACCATGCTTAAATGAAAAAAAGATGAAAGCAGTCACTTTCATCTTAAAATTATTTTTCTAAAACAAATAATTGTTTCTCTTTAATACAAATAAGTAAATGTATTAAAAAACAAATACAAACCATTTTCATAGCAGGTGAACTTACTAACATAGGAATAATAAAAAAGCCATATAATACAAGATCCATAAAAACGATTCCAAATAATAAACCTGTATTTTTCTTTAAATCAATACTTTCATGATGCCCTACTTTATAAATAAGCAACAAAATATAAAGAATTCCTACAATAAAAATCATACAATAAGCGATTTGATAGATATTTTCAAAGATTTCTATTTTATGTGTTACTATCGAATTATTAAAATACATGGCACTCATTGTATAAATTAATTCAAAAATATAAATAAGATAAATCAAATACATGTCTAACTTCTTTTTCATAAGACTTCACCCTTCCTTTATTTAAGTATATAAAAGAGATGTGTAAATCTTGTGAAAAGAAAAGAACCAAAATGGTTCTAAAGACGTTTTTTCAACATTGTAATATTTTCTCTTGCCCAAACTTCTTTAAAGCCTATATCAAGAAAAAGATTTTTAGCTGGATTATTTGTTTCAATATCATCACATAAAAAGCGTAGACCACTTTCTTTAGCTTGTTTACATAAAAGTTCTAAAGCAACTTTTCCTTTTCCTAAATGTCTATAAGGATATTCAATGATAATATTTAAAACATATTCTCGATATTCTTCTTCAAAATAATAAGATACTTCACCAATATATTTTTTTATTTCATCATCATAAACATAAGCATAATAATGTTTAGTATCATTCATCCATAATTGATACCAAGACTTCCATATTTTTTCATTAAAATCAACAGTTCCCCCATTGATTTTATTAAAAGCCATTGTCTTTTTATCTTTTAATAATTTTTTTCTATATTTTAAATCTGTTATTTGTGGTTGTACTAATTTAATCATATTCTTCTCCATAAACAAAAAAATCCTTTATTAAGGACTTTATCTTCACTAATGGGGCGGACGATGAGAATCGAACTCACGAATGCCGGAGCCACAATCCGGTGCGTTAACCACTTCGCCACGTCCGCCAAGTATCTATATCAAACAGTTAAAATATGGGGCGGACGATGAGAATCGAACTCACGAATGCCGGAGCCACAATCCGGTGCGTTAACCACTTCGCCACGTCCGCCGTATCAACTGCATGTATTAATTTACACTATTTCGTATACTTTGTAAAGCTTTTTTATAAAAATATCTACATTATTTTCAATAATTATTATACAATAAAAAAAACAAATAAATGAAAAGGATAAGTATATGAACGAATTAGAAAATTACTATGGAAAATTTTGTGAAGATAAACGTCTTTTAAGGAAGCATGGTCAAGTAGAATATCGTACCTCTATGAAATATATTCATGATTATTTAAAACCAGGTGATCATATTTTAGATATTGGTGCTGGTACTGGTAGATATTCTGTTGCTTTAAATCAAGAAGGTTATGAAGTCGATGCTATTGAACTTGTTAAATATAATTTAGGCATGTTAAAAGCTAAAAAAAGTACTGTTAAAGCTTATCAAGGTACTGCTTTAGATTTATCTAGATACAAGGATGAAACTTTTGATATAACTTTATTATTTGGACCTATGTACCATTTGTTTAGTTATGAAGATAAATTAAAAGCATTATCTGAAGCAAAACGTGTTACTAAAACAGGTGGGACTATTTTAGTTGCCTATGTCATGAATGATTATAGTGTTTTAGTGCACGGCTTTAGAGATGGACACATTAAAGAAGCTCTAAAAAACGGAAAAATTGATCAAAACTTTCAAACACAAACAAATATTGATGATTTATATAGTTATGTAAGAATTGATTTAATTGATCAATTAAATCAAGATTTGAACTTAGAAAGAATAAAAATTATCGCGGCTGATGGTCCAGCAGACTATATGCGTCCTATTTTAAATAAAATGGATGATGAAACTTTTGAACTTTTTATGCAATATCATTTATCTACTTGCGAAAGACAAGATATGATAGGTGCAAGCTCACATACATTAGATATATTAAGGAAGGTGTAATTATGGCAATTATTCAATTAAATTATTTATCAAAAGCATTACTTAGAACAGTTGATGTCACTGTTATCTTACCAACCGATACACTTGACATGGAAAATATGACATATACTAAAAGAAAAGAGTATAAAACACTATATTTACTCCATGGCATCTTTGGTGATCAAAATGATTGGCTTTATGGTACTCGTATTCAAAGATTCGCAAATGAAAGAGGATTATGTGTTGTTATGCCTAGTGGTGAAAATATGTTCTACGTTGATCAAGCAAACACCCATAACCACTATAGTCAATTCATAGGTGAAGAACTTGTAGAAATGACAAGAGCCATGTTTCCTCTTTCTAATAAAAAAGAAGATACTTTTATTGCTGGACTTTCGATGGGTGGCTATGGAGCAATTGTTAATGGATTAAAGTATTATCAAACATTTGGCTATATCGTAGGACTTTCAAGTGCATTAATGTTAGAAGACTGGCTTGATTGTAAACCACCTATCATACAAGGTGTTGATGCTAAAAAATATTATGAAAGTTTATTTGGTGATATAACAAAACTTAAAGGTAGTGATAAAGATTACTATGCTTTAGTAAAGAAAATTCCTCATGATCAACTTCCTAAAATGTATATGTGTATTGGAACTGATGATTTTTTACTTGAAACAAATAGAAAATATCGTGATTATTTACTTCAAGAAAATGTTGATTTAACTTATGAAGAAGGACCTGGAAATCATGAATGGGATTTTTGGGATCGTTATATTTTAAAAATTTTAGACTGGCTTCCTTTAAATAAAAAAGATGAAGGTATAAATAGTGGTCACGTAAGCAAATAAGAGCAGGATAACCTGCTCTTATTTTAAATCAATGTTTGATTAAGTCCCCAATGATCAAATTCATGGAAAATAACATAAATATTATCAGCTTCGATTTTCGTTGTTTCATGAATCATTTGAATCATTGCTTCTGTAAGCCTTTTTTTATCCTCAAACTCTGCACTTTTATAAAGATTAATTTCAATCATCATACAAGTTAATTCTTCCCCTTTAAAGTACATAATTTGATCATCTTCCATATGAATCATTAATGATTTTTCAAATTTTCCAGGAATTAATGAAATAAGTTCACCTGTCTTAGATTTTATAATATTTTCTTGTCGTAATGTTAATTTATGATTTGTTTTCAATGATATATATGGCATAATAATTCCTCCTTTCTATTATTTTATCATTAAAAAAATAAATTGAAACTGTTTACAAAATATTTTTTGTAATGATATAATAGACATGCAAAGGTTTTATATAATTTTCTAAAATATCTCAAATATGAAGGAAGTTGTATTTCACTTTATGTACACAATCTCATATTTGCGATTTTATACATAGAGTATTTCCATTTGTAATATTTATAGGAGGTACCAGACATGGCTGTCGGAAAAGTAAAATGGTTTAATTCAGAAAAAGGTTTTGGATTCATCACTAGTGAAGAAGGAAAAGATATTTTCGTTCATTTCTCAGCAATTCAAGCTGATGGATACAAAACATTAGAAGAAGGACAAACTGTTGACTATGATGTAGTTGAAACTGATCGTGGTCCACAAGCTCAAAACATTGTTGTAAAATAACAAAAAAGAAAGCTGATACGAATAATCGTTCAGCTTTTTTATTTTATCGATAAACAACAACTGGTAAATTAACATAAATTTGTGAATATAAGCTTCCAGCAAATCCTGTTGGTAAGTTAATACATCCATGTGAACCGCTATTAATATAAATATTTCCACCAAATGTACTTCTCCATGAAGCATCATGTAATCCAATACCTTTATTAAATGGCATCCAATATGAAACTGGTGATTCGTATTCATATTTCCCATTTGGTTGTTTTGTTCCTCTTAAAACTCTATTTCTTTCCTTATTATAAATATAATATGTACCATTTGGTGTAAGTCTTGAAGGATCACTTTCTTTACCACTTACAAAATCACTTTCTAGAGCAACCGCTCCATCTTTAACAAGCCATAAATGTTGTTTTGTAATATTGATTTCTAAATATGTCGTTCCTAGTCCACCATTTTCTCCTGATGGAAGTTGTCCTGTATGTTCAGGTGTTCTATTATTTTCACTTTTATTTTCATTGATCATTTTTAATAATGCACTTACTTCACTATCAGTAGAAACTCTAAATCCATAAGTTCCTCCACTGACTGTGTGACTTTGTCCATCTTTTCCAGTAAACGTTCTTGTTGCGCCAATGGAATTATATTGACTTGCAAGTTCTTTAACAAAGGCAGTTAATTTTTCTTTAAAAACACTTTCATCTTTTGTATAACTTCCATCATCTTGTTTACTTAACCAAGTAATAAGTGTACTTCCATCTAAAGCAATTTCTTTTCCTTTAGGTGTTGTATATGTAATTGTTGATAAACAATATTCATTTGCTGCCTTTAATTGGTTATTCAAATCTTGATCATCTTTGTAAACTTGAGGTTTAACATAACCATTAGCTTTTGTAACATCTAATTGTTGTTTTCCTTCACTTAAAGCTACCTTGATATTTTTAACTAATTCTTCAGTATTAAATTTTGATCCTAACGTTTCTTCAATAATTGAAAAACTTCCATCTTTATATTGAATATAGGCATCTGTTGGTGCAATTTGATTTTCTTCTTTAGCATGTTCCATTGATGCTATACCATTTGTTAAGTTTTCATCACTGATTTGTATTAAATCAGTTAAAGTATTTTTTTCATTTTTAAAGAATCCTATAAACCAAGCCCATTTATTTTGATTTTTCATTAATTGATTCAATGAATTATCTTTATTATAAGATACACCTAATTGAGCTGATTGTAATACTTCACTTTGTCCATCATTAAAAATCAATTTTAATGATTGTCCATTTACTTTCTTAGATAATTGATCATTTGCTTTTTGTAATGTCATTCCTCCAACATCACTCCCATTGACCATTGTTCCATTTAAAAACTTATCATTGTAATATAGCATTCCTGCTAAATAAACAATAAGAAGAACCAAAACAACGATTCCGCAAATTAAAACAGGCTTTTTATGATTTGAATACCAATTATTCTTCTTTTTTGTCATAAATATTCTCCCTCTCTTACATTTCCGCACCTATTTTATCACAAAATATTTATAGGTAAAGAAAAAGTATGGTATTTATCATAAAAAATGATAATCCATACTTTTATAAGATATTTTCTATATATTTTTCTAACTCTTGTATATTTTGATGATAAACAAAGCCTTTCATACCAACTTTTATAGCTGCGTCTATATTTTCTTTTAAATCATCAACAAAAAGGCATTCATTAGCTTTTAGATGATAACGACTTAAAAAATCTTGATAAATATCTAAATTTGGTTTTATTTTTTGATATTTTGCAGATGTATAAAGCTCTTTAAAATGTTGAAAAATAGATTTTGATTGATAATATTGATAAAATTGCATTGAGCAATTAGACAACAAATAAAATTGATATCCTTTACCCTTATATCTTTTAATAAATTCTTCCATTTCATCAAACTGATCAAAATAATCAAACCAATGTTCAAAAGCATACACAATTAAATCTCTTTTTTCATCAGGAATTTGTTCAATTAATTGTTTTTTGGCATCTTGTAAAGAAAGAACCCCTTGATCAAGTTGTGCCCATTGTTTTGTTTGGAATAAATGTTTAATAATATAATCTTTTTCTTCTAAAGAAGATGCAAGCTGACTTGCAATATAGGAAACATCCCATTTACAACAGACATTTCCCATATCTAAAACAATATTTTTTATCATATGTAAAAAATAGGCAAACTGCCTATTATAATAAAGGATTAAGTTTTTCTAAGATAACATCTTTTCCAACAAAACCACTAATTTGATCGACGGCTTGACCATCTTTAAAAAGAATTAAATGCGGAATAGATTGAATTCCATATTTTCCTGCTAATGAAGGATCTTGATCAACATCTACTTTTGCAAATGTAACTGTTGGTAACTCTTGAGCAACTTCTTCTAAAACAGGAGCTAACATTTTGCATGGTCCACACCAATTAGCAAAGAAATCAATCACAACAACACCTTTAGAAACAACTTCATCAAATTGTACATTTGTAATAATTTCCATAATTTCACCTCCATTATATTATGCCAAAACTCTTTTTTTTTACAAGTGATATGCTTATATTATTTGAATTTTATCGCTATAACTGTTATTATGTGCTTGTGATTATACTAGAAATGGAGTGGTATTATGAAAAAGGTCGCAGTTGTGACTGATAGTAATGCAGGTATTCGTCAAAAAGAAGCAAAAGAACTTGGTATTTTTGTTTTGCCAATGCCTTTTACTATTGATGATCAAACATACTATGAAGATATAAATTTAACTCATGAAGAATTCTTTGAAAAACAATTAAATGGTGCAGAAATCTTTACTTCTCAACCTGTTGTAGGAAACGTTAAAGAATTATGGGATCAAATTTTAAAAGATTATGATGAAATCGTTCATATTCCAATGTCTAGTGGATTAAGTGGTTCGTGCCAAACAGCTATGATGCTAGCACAAGAATACGATAATCGTGTTTTTGTCGTAGACAGTCAACGTATTTCTGTTACTCAAAAATACGATGTCATTGATGCTAAAAGATTAGCTGATCAAGGAAAATCAGGACAAGAAATTTGTGATATTTTAACTGAAAATAAATTAAATGCTTCTATTTATATTACTGTTAATACACTTGATTATTTAAAAAAAGGTGGTCGTATTACCCCTGCTGCTGCTTTATTGGGTGGGATGCTAAAAATTAAACCTATTTTACAAATACAAGGTGAAAAATTAGATTCTTTCGCTAAAACTAGAACAATGGCTAGAGGAACTAAAATCATGAAAGAAGCAATCGCTAAAGATATTAAAGAACGCTTTGATGATGACTATCATAACGTGCATATTTGTGTCGCTTACACTTATGATGAAGCACCCGCTTTAGAATTAAAAAAAGAACTTGAAGAACTTTATCCAGGTGAAAATATTATTTGCGATCCTTTATCATTAAGTGTTTCTTGTCATATTGGACCTCATTCTCTAGCAATTGCTATATGTAAAAAAATTTAAGATTCTCGTTTGAGAATCTTTTTTATTTTTGGGTATAATAATTTGACTTTTTTCATTTTGATAGTCTATAATACATTTTAAGTTTATGCTATAATAAAACAAAAAAATATAAGGAGGTCATTTATGCAAGAAAAGCCAATCCATAATAAATATAATGGCAATAAAAATACAAAAAATAAAAATTTTAATCGTCATAGATCAACACATAAAAACTATAAAAATACAAAACATAATAAAACAATCGATACTAAAGTTTATGCTTTAGGTGGTTTAAACGAAATTGGAAAAAATATGTATTGTGTTGAACACGATAATGAAATTATCATTATTGATGCTGGGGTAAAATTTGCTGAAGAAGGTTTACCTGGTATTGATTATGTCATTCCAGATTATAGTTATTTAAAACGTAATGAAAACAAAATTAGAGGATTATTGATTACTCATGGTCATGAAGATCATATTGGAGGAATTCCTTTTTTACTACAAGTTGTAAAAATACCATTCATTTATGCTTCTCCCCTTGCTTGTGCGATGATTACAAGAAAGTTAGAGGAAAAGCGTTTAACAAATGCAACGCACTTGATTCGTATCGATGATGAATATCAAATAAAAACTAAATATTTTAATATTGGTTTTTTTAAAACCAATCATTCTATTCCTGAAAGTTTAGGAATTATTATTAATTCTCCTAACGGACGAATTGTTTCAACAGGTGACTTTAAGTTTGATTTAACACCTGTAGGAGATCCTGCTGATTTCCAAAAAATGTCGTTTTTAGGTGAAACTGGTGTTACTTTATTATTAAGCGATTCTACCAATGCTGAAGTTCCTACTTTTTCTAAAAGTGAAAAGCAAGTAGCATATGCTGTTCAAGAAGAATTTAGAAAAACTGAAGGACGTTTAATTGTAGCAACCTTTGCTTCCAATGTTCACCGTGTCCAACAAATCGTAGAAGCAGCAGTTAAATTTAATCGTAAAATTCTTGTTTTTGGTCGTTCAATGGAAAATAACATCCAAGTATCAAGACAAATGGGTTATATTAAAGCACCTGATTCTTTCTTTATCAGTAATAATGAAGCAAAAAAATTACCTGATAATGAAATCTTAATTCTATGTACAGGAAGTCAAGGAGAAGCTTTGGCTGCGTTAAGTCGTATTGCTAATGGAACACATAAATTCGTTAAAATCAAACCTGGAGATACTGTTGTCTTTTCATCAAGTCCAATTCCAGGAAATGCATCAAGTATCAATGTTGTTGTTAACCGCTTATTTAGAGCAGGTGCCAAAGTTTTAGTCAATACAGCATTCAATAACTTGCATACTTCGGGACATGCTAGTCAAGAAGAACAAAAATTAATGTTATTACTTACAAAACCTAAATACTTTTTCCCAGTACATGGTGAATATCGTATGTTGAAAATTCATGCTGAATTATCTCAAGAAGTAGGTGTTCCAAAAGAAAATTCTTTTGTTTTAAGTAATGGAGATACTATTTTATTAAATAAAGGAACTGCTCGTTTAGGACCAAGAATTCATGTAGATGATATTTATGTTGATGGTAATGATCTTTCAGGTTTATCAACTGCTGTTTTAAGGGATCGTCAAATCTTATCTGAAGATGGTATGGTTTCTGTTTTAATTTCTATGGATTCTCATGAAGGAAAATTATTAACTAAACCGGTTATTATTTCCCGTGGTTTTGTTTATATGAAAGATAGTTTCCCTATGATTCGTGAAGCAGAAAATTTAGTAGGTCAAGCTTTAAGTCAATTACTTGCAGGAAAAACAACTTTTGGTGAAATCAAAAATACAACAAGAGATGTTCTTTCTCAATATTTTTATCGTAAAACAAAAAGAAATCCAATGATAATTCCTGTTATAATGAATAAAAAATAATGAATAAAATTAAAAAAATAATTTTAATTATTCTTTCTTGTTTTTTAGTTATTTGCCTTTATCAATGGTATATTCAAAGTCAAAACACATATCATTTTAAAGAAACCGCATTTACTCAAAAAGCATTACCAAAAGAATTTAATGGTTTTACGATTGGTTATTTTTCTGATTTAAATCTTTCTTCTAAAGAAGATTTAAATCACTTAAAAGAAGCTGTTAAAGATTTAAATAAAAAAGATGTTGATTTAATTTTATTTGGTGGAGATATTTATAGTAATGATTCATTTGAAACTGATCAAGTAAGTCAAATATTAAAAAATATACACTCTCGTTATGGTAAATTTGCTGTTTTAGGAGAAAAAGATCAAGGTGATTCTACTAATAACACAAATTTATTAACTGAAGCTGGATTTGAAGTTTTGCATAATGAATTACGTTATATTTATTATAAAGATTCTATTATTGATTTATTAGGATTAGAAAATTCCGGTGATTGTTCAGGTTTAATCAACGAAGACAATAAGGATCATTATAAAATTGCTTTAGTTCATCAACCTGATTATTTTACACAAATTAAAGAAAGTTCTGTCCAACTTCAATTATCTGGTCATACTTTAGGTGGATACTATAAGATTCCTTTTATTGGCGGATTAGAAACAAAAGAAATGGGTAAAAAATATGTAAGTGGTAAACATACTAATAATGGAACTACCCTTCTCATTTCTAATGGTTTTCATAAAGAATCAAATGATCAACATCGTTTTATGACATATGATGAAATCAATATTATAAAGCTAAAAAAATAGAACTCATATTTGAGTTCTATTTTTTAATCATTGTTCCAACACCTTTTTTAGTAAAGATTTCAATAAGTAAACTATGTTCTAATCTTCCATCTAAAATATGAACACGTTTAACATCATTTTGTACTGCCTCTAAACAGTTTTTAAGTTTTGGAATCATTCCTCCAGTAATAATACCACTTTCAAATAATTCTTTAGCTGATTCAGTATCAATTTTTGAAATCAATGTTTCTGGGGTATTTGGATCTTCTAATACACCTTCAATATCCGTTAAGAAAACAAGTTTACTTGCTTTAACAGCACGTGCAATTGCTGTAGCAACATCATCCGCATTAATATTATAAGCAAGATATTTTTCATCTAAACCAATTGTTGAAATAATCGGTGTATACCCTTGATCTAATAAAGTATTGATGAGTGTAGTATCCACACTTATAATTTTCCCTACAAAACCAATATCTTCACCTTGAGGCATAACCTTTTCTACCGTAATCATATTTCCATCTTTTCCAGATAATCCAACAGCATGTGTTCCAATTTGTTCTAAATGTGTTACAAGACCTTTATTGATTTTTCCAGATAAAACCATTTCCGCAATTTCTAAGGTATCACGATCTGTAACTCTTAAACCATTTTTAAATTCACTTTTAATTTGCACACGATCTAACATTCTATTGATGTCTTTTCCCCCACCATGTACAATAATTGGTTTTAACCCTACAGATTTCAAAACAGCAATATCTTTTAAAACGCTTTTTTTGATGATTTCATTTGTCATGGCACTTCCACCATATTTGATGACAACGATATCACCTTCATATTTTTGCATATATCCAAGCGCTTCTACTAAAATTTCCGCTTTATTAATTTCCTTCTTAAACTCTTGTTGCATCTCTTTTCCCCCTACGAACGATAATCAGCATTGATTTTGACATAATCATAAGTCAAATCACATCCCCAAGCTGTTGCCTTTGCATCAGCAATTTTCATTTCAATATTTGTTTTTACATAATCACTCGATAGAATCTTAGTTGCAAATTCTTCACTATAATCTGTAGCCATCCCATTTTCTACAAGTTTTAAATTACCAAATTCACTTTCTATATATAAATCTACCTGATAAGGATCAAATTCTTCCCCAGAATATCCCATCGCACATAAAAGTCTTCCCCAATTTGCATCATTTCCAAAAATAGCTGTTTTTACAAGTGGTGATGTGCAAACACTTTTAGCAACTACTTTTGCTTGTTTAACATCTTTTGCACCATTTACATTTACTTCTAATAATTTAGTAGCCCCTTCTCCATCACTTGCAATACATTTAGCTAAGTATTCATTAACATAATATAAAGCTTCTTTAAATGTTTGATAATCTTCATCTTCTTTTACAATTTCATCATTACCAGCTAAACCATTAGCGAGTAATAAAACAGTATCATTTGTTGAAGTATCTCTATCTACAGAAATCATATTAAAAGTATCTGGAATAACTGATTTTAATGCTTTATTTAATAATTCTTTAGAAATATTTAAATCAGTTGTAATAAATCCAAGCATTGTTGCCATATTTGGATGAATCATCCCTGAACCTTTACAACATGCTCCAATAGTTACCATTTTTCCTTTTACTTCAATTTCAACAGCTAAATGTTTTGGTTTTGTATCTGTTGTCATAATTGAAGTAGCTACATCAATTCCTGCTTGATGATCATCTTTTAATTGTTTTAAAGCTTCATCAATTCCTTTTTCAATTGGATCAGTAGATAATTGTTTACCAATAACCCCTGTTGAACAAATAAGAACTTTTTCTTTTTCAACATTTAAAGCATTTCCGACAATACTTGCAAATTTTTCATTTGCTTGATTTCCAAGTTTTCCAGTACAAGCATTGGCAATCCCACTGTTAATCGCAATAGCCTTTACTGTATCACTGTTTTCTACAACTTGTTTATCCCATAAAACAGGAGCCGCTTTTACCATATTTGTTGTAAAAGTTCCTACCGCTTTTGCTTCAACATCAGAAACAATTAAAGCAAAATCTTTATTTTTCTTTTTAATACCAATATGTAATCCAGCCCCTTGATACCCTTTTGGATTAGTAACTGTTCCATCTTCTATTATTTTCATACTCTTTTTCCCCTTATAAAACCGCAGGTGCTAACATAAGACCTGTCTTTTCATCTAAACCAAACATAATATTCATATTTTGAATTGCTTGACCAGCAGCTCCTTTAACTAGATTGTCCATGGCTCCCATCATAATCACTCTATGTGTACGAGGATCCACTTTATAAGCAACATCAACAAAGTTTGAACATTTTACATTTCTTACTTCTGGAACATTTCCTTCTTTTAAGACACGTACGAAATATTCATCTTTATAAATATCATACGTTTTTTTAACATCTTCCTCACTTACTCCTTCTTTTAATGAAGCGTAAGCTGTAATTAAAATTCCTCTATTCATTGGAATAAGATGAGGTGTGAAGTTAAGTAATACTTTTGATGAAGAAACATACCCTAATTGTTCTTCAATTTCTGGTGTATGACGATGACTTGCTACACCATAAGCTTTAATACTTTCATTCACTTCACAATAAAGATTTTGAACTTTTGCTCCTCTACCAGCACCACTTGTTCCACTCTTTGCATCAATAATCAACGTATCCATATCAATAAGTCCTGCCTTAGCAAGTGGATAAATCGATAAAATAGAACATGTTGGATAACATCCAGGATTAGCAATCAGTCTTGCATTTTTAACATCTTCTCTATTGATTTCACATAATCCATAAACAGCTTCTTTAATAAATTCAGGTGAAGCATGTTTAATTCCATACCATGATTCATATGTTTCTACATCTTTAATACGATAATCTGCAGATAGATCAATTACTTTCACTTTCTTTAAAACTTCTTCACTTACCATCTTAGCGCAAACCCCTTGAGGTGTAGCAAAGAATACAACATCAACATTATCTAAATATTTTTCAATATCTTCATCTACACACTTTTGATCTAATAAAGTGAAATACCCCTTATAAACATCACTATATTCTTGATCACTATATGTTCTTGATGAAACCCATTCAATATGAACATTTGGATGTGTTAATAAAAATCTAACAAGTTCACATCCTCCATAACCAGTTGAACCAACAATTCCAACATTAATCATTCTACTTTTCCCCCTATAAAAAATAAAAAGCCGTCTCTAAATAGAGACGACTGATCGCGTTACCACTCTAATTGTTGTAAGTTGACCTTACAACCTCTTTCATCTTTAAGGCAGATCTACCAAAAGATATACTTAATTTCCATCTTTTCTCTCGTAAATGCGCTTCATCTTTACTTCCATTCCTATCTTCCATCAACATAGAATCGCTCTTATTTCCATAAAGACTACTCTTTTAGTCCTCGAGTTTAAAATCATTATATGACAAATTTCCATTTTGTCAATAATGATTTATTAAGAAAAAAATTTTTTATATATAATAAAGATACGTTTACCTTTTTTAACATCCAACATTTCAACAAGGATATTGCATATTTAAAAAAAGTAGTTTATGATAATAATAATTTATAATATAAAAACAAGGGGGAAACTATAAATGAAAGAAAAAGTTGTTTTAGCTTATTCTGGCGGATTAGATACAACTGCAATCATTCCATGGCTAAAAGAAAACTATGATTATGAAGTTATTTGTTGCTGTATTGACGTTGGTCAAAAAGAAGAATTAGATGGCCTAGAAGAACGTGCAAAAGCTTGTGGAGCAAGTAAACTTTATATTGAAAATGTGGTTGATGAATACGTAGAAAATTACATTATGCCTACTGTTCAAGCAGATGCTGTATTTGAATACAAATACTTATTAGGGACTGCAACTGCTCGTCCATTAATCGCGAAAGTATTAGTTGATGTTGCTCGTAAAGAAGGTGCTGTTGCTATTTGTCATGGTGCTACTGGTAAAGGGAACGACCAAATTCGTTTTGAATTAGGAATTAAAGCTTTAGCTCCAGATTTAAAGATTATCGCTGCTTGGCGTGATCCTAAATGGACAATGGATTCTCGTGAATCTGAAATTGAATACTGTAGAGCTCATGGTATTAATTTACCTTTCTCTGCTGATAATAGCTATTCTCGTGATAGAAATATTTGGCATATTTCTCATGAAGGATTAGAATTAGAAGATCCATCATGTGCTCCAAATTATGATCACTTATTAGTATTATCAAATTCTCCAGAAAAAGCTCCAGAAGAAGATGTTCACTTATCAATTGATTGGGAAAAAGGTGTTCCTGTAGCTTTAAATGGTGAAAAATTATCACAAAGAGAAATCTTAGAAAAATTAAATGAAATCGGTGGTCAACATGGTATTGGTATTATTGACATCGTAGAAAACCGTGTTGTTGGTATGAAATCAAGAGGTGTTTATGAAACACCAGGTGGTACTATCTTAATGGAAGCACATCAACAATTAGAAGAACTTATCTTAGATAGAGAAACACTTAAATATAAACGTCTTGTTTCTGTTGAATTCGCTGAACTTGTTTATGCTGCTAAATGGTTCTCACCACTTAGAGAAGCACTAACTGCTTTTGTTGATAAAACTCAAGAATATGTAACAGGTACAACAAACTTTAGATTATATAAAGGTAATATTATTAAAGAAGGTACAACTTCTCCTTACTCATTATATGATGAAGATATCGCTTCATTTAAAACTGGTGATTTATACGATCATCATGATGCTGAAGGATTCATTACTTTATATGGTCTTTCAACTAAAGTACGTGCAATGAAATTAAATAACAAAAAATAAAAAGAGCCCACTGCTCTTTTTATTTAAAGGAGGAAATTTATGAATTTATGGGGTGGAAGATTCACTAAACCTACAAACCAACTTGTTTATGATTTTAATGCTTCTATTAAATTTGATAAGACTTTTGCCAGTCAAGATATCAAAGGAAGCATTGGTCATGTAAAAATGCTAACAAAACAAGAAATCTTAACACAAGAAGAAGGTCAACTCATTGAAAAAACTTTAAAAGAAATTTTAAATGAAGTTGAAAATGGAACATTAGAAATTGATGAAAGCTTTGAAGACATTCATAGCTTTGTAGAATCTACATTAATTGATCGTATTGGTGATACTGGTAAAAAATTACATACTGGTAGAAGTAGAAATGACCAAGTTGCTTTAGACATGAGACTTTATACAAAAGATCAAATCGAAATGTTGAATACTTTACTTGTTGATTTATTAAAAACTATTCATGAAATCATGAAAGAACATGTCGATACCATCATGCCTGGTTTTACCCATCTACAAAAAGCACAACCAATTACTTTAGCTCATCATATGGGAGCTTATTTTGAAATGTTTAAGCGTGATCAATCACGTTTACATGATATTTATGAAAGAATGGATTATTGTCCATTAGGTTCAGGTGCCTTAGCTGGAACAACATATCCTCTAGATAGAGAATACAGTGCTGAAATCTTAGGTTTTAAAGGACCTTGTTTAAATAGTATTGATGGTGTTTCAGATCGTGATTATTTAATTGAACTTTTAAGTGCGATGTCTACTATGATGATGCATATGTCTCGTTTATCTGAAGAAATGATTATTTGGAATACCAACGAATATCAATTCATTGATCTAGATGATACTTTCTCTACTGGTTCTTCTATTATGCCACAAAAGAAAAACCCTGATATTTGCGAGTTAATTAGAGGAAAAACAGGACGTGTTTATGGTGCTTTAATGGGATTTTTAACAACAATGAAAGGTTTACCTCTTGCTTATAATAAAGATATGCAAGAAGATAAAGAAATGTATTTTGATGCTTTAAATACTACTAAAGGTTGTCTTCAATTATTAAGTGATATGTTAAAAACAACAACATTTAATAAAGAAAAAATGAAAAAATCAGCAACTGGCGGTTTTACAAACGCTACTGATGCTGCTGATTACCTTGTCAATAAAGGTGTTCCTTTTAGAGATGCACATGGTATTATTGGTCAACTTGTTTTATATGCAATTAGTCAAAATAAAGATCTTGATGAATTAACTTTAGAAGAATTTAAAAATATTTCTGATGTTTTTGAAGAAGATGTTTATCAAGCAATTGATGTTAATACGTGCGTTAACAAAAGAAATACTATAGGTGCATGTGGTCAAGAGATGATGAAAAAAGTTATTGCTTTAAATGAAGAATACTTAAAACAATTTTAAAAAGGGCGTTTGCCCTTTTTCTTATGCTCTTCCATATTTTATATGATAAAGCGCTTCTAATAATTCAAAAATGTACGTAATCGAAAACTTACCAATCAAAGATAAATGATCTGTTCCTACTTGAATAATCATATCAAATTGCTCTTGATATGGTATATTTTCTACTTGAGTAATACATATTTTATGTGCTCTACTTTTTGCAATCTCTCTTAACATATCTGGATGATCTTGCCAATAACCTCCTGCAATCGAAGAAACAATAATCAAATCATTTACTGTTAAATCACGAACCACTTCTTTTTGACTTTGTAAAGGATACATTCCTGTACATTTCTTTCCTAAATAGGATAATTCAATTTGTAGTTGCATGGAAACAGATTGGGTAAAAAAGTTACCCGCAAAACAAATTTCATTACTTTGATAAATAAGATCTACCAGTTTTTCTAATTCTTCAAATTCGATCATTTCATAAGTTGATCTTAAGTTTTGTACAATATTTTCAAAATGATCATTAAATAAATCTTTAGTTGTTTTTCCTGCAACTGGTAAAACAGGAAGTTGATGGTCAAATTGCATACGCATTGAATCATGATTAAAATAACGTAAATTCATGGTCACATCCATTTTAAAATCACTGAAGCTTTCATAATTAAGTTTTCGACATAGTCTTGAAATTGTTGCTGTAGAAACAAAACACATTTCTGCAACATCTGTAATATTTAACTCTGGTATTTTATTAATATTTTCTAATATCTTTTTAGCTGCATTTGCATAAACATCATCTACTTTAGCCGTATTAATAAAATTAATTAAATTATAAAAAGCACTACGCATGATTAACCTCACTCATTTTGATTACAAAAACTTTATCATCATCTAAACATATACAATTCAGTTGTCCTCTTTCTCCTAAAGCAAGACCACCATCTATACCTATCTTATTATGAAACTCATCATCATACCAAACATCAAAACTTTTATCTCGATTAATAAAACAAAGTGGTGTATGTCCAAAAATATATGTCTTTTTTAAGTCACATTCACTTAAAAAGAAATAATCTCGAATCCATAAAAGCGTATCTTCTTCTTGATCTTCTAATGAATTTTCGGGATCTATTCCTGCATGTACTAATACATAATCTTTATGATTAACAGTAAGTTCAATATATAAAGGTAAGTTTTTAAGATAATTATAAAGATTTCTCAAAAAGACATTTCTTACAATTGTATAATCACAATGATACAAATTCTTTTTACATAAATAATTTCGAATATTTTCTATTGTTTTTTCTCCACCATTTTGTGCCCATAATTTAAATTCACAACTAGGAAAATCAAAATCATTATGATCAATTGCTTCTTTTAAAGCTTCTTGCATCATATATTCATGATTGCCTTTAAGTAAAGTAATATTATCAAACTTTTGAATATAAAAATAGATATCTAAACTGCAAGGTCCGCGATCACAAATGTCTCCAAGTATATAAAGTTGATCATGACTATTAAATTGTATTTTTTCTAACATTCTTTTAAATATTTCAAAATTACCATGAATATCAGAAAGTACATATGTCTTACCTTTCATATTGATCACCTAAAATTATCATAGCACAAAATTAAATAATTTGCTTAAAAAAGAAACAAATTTAAAAAAGATGCCTAAGCATCTTTTCCAATTGTTGCGACCATGACAGCTTTAATTGTATGCATTCTATTTTCAGCTTCATCAAAAACTACAGAATTTTTTGATCTAAAGACTTCATCTTCAACTTCTCGAATATCAATACCTTCTTCATGTTTTGTTTTTGCTACAGTTGTTTCAAAATCATGGAATGAAGGTAAACAATGCATAAATAAAGTCGAATCCTTACCTGTTTTACTCATCATTTCTTGAGTTACTTTATATGGTGATAACATTTCTACTCTTGGTTTATATAAGCTTTCATCTTCCCCCATACTTACCCAAATATCTGTATAAATAACATCAGCTTCTTTAACTGCTTCATCAACATTATCTGTCACTTCAATTGTTCCACCTGATTTTTTAGCTTCTTCTTTACAATAAGCTAAAACTTCTGGATCGATATGTAATGATTTTGGACCTAGACAAACAAAATGCATTCCCATTTTAACAGCTCCATACATTAAACCATAACATACATTGTTACGAATATCTCCAGTAAAGACAAATTTAATATCTTCTAATGGTTTATCTAAATGTTCTTCAATTGTAAGAAAATCAGCAAGTGTTTGTGTTGGATGATCAACATCAGTTAAGCCATTCCAAACTGGAACTCCTGAATATTTAGCAAGAGCTTCTACTGTTTCTTGTTTAAATCCTCTAAATTCAATACCATCATACATTCTACCTAATACTTTAGCTGTATCTTCAATGGATTCTTTTTTCCCCATTTGTGAGTTACTTAAAAAAGTAGCATGTCCACCTTCATCTAAAACAGCCACTTCAAATGAACAACGTGTTCTTGTTGATGTTTTTTCAAAAATCAAACATACATTTTTCCCTAATAAATATTGTCCAATTTTCCCTGCTTTTTTATCTGCTTTTAATTGATGTGCTAAATCTAATAAATATCTAATTTCTTCTTTAGAATAATCTTTTAATGTTAAAAAATGTCTATTTTTAAGATTCATAATAATCCCCCTTTTAATAACCATTATTTTATCAAAACATTGATATTTCTTCAATATTGATAAATAATTATTATTTTGTTTAAAAATAAGACAAATTATATATAATAAGGAACAGGGAGAAAATGAAAGATGAGAAAAATTGGATTTAGTAACGAAAAATACATTGAATTACAATCAAAACATATCAAAGAACGTATCAAACAATTTGATAATAAGCTTTATTTAGAATTTGGTGGTAAATTATTTGATGACCACCATGCATCTCGTGTTTTACCAGGATTTGAACCTGATAGTAAATTAAAAATGTTATTAGAATTGAAACAAGATGCAGAAATTATTATTGTCATTAACGCCAATGACATTGAAAACAATAAAATGCGTGGTGATTTAGGAATCACTTATGATTTAGAAGTTTTAAGATTGATTGATGCTTTCCAAAACATTGGACTTTATGTTGGAAGTGTTACAATTACACGTTTTGAAAATCAAGTACATGCTATTGCTTTTCAAAAGAAACTAGAAAACTTAGGAATTAAAGTCTTTAGGCATTACCCTATTGCAGGTTATCCAAATGATATTGAAAAAATCGTTTCAGAAGAAGGATTTGGAATCAATGATTACATTGAAACAACAAAACCACTTGTTGTCGTAACAGCACCTGGTCCAGGAAGTGGAAAAATGGCGACTTGTTTATCACAACTTTATCATGAATATACTCATGGTATTAAAGCAGGATATGCGAAGTTTGAAACATTCCCTATTTGGAATATTCCTTTAAAACATCCAGTCAATTTAGCTTATGAAGCAGCAACTGCAGATTTAAATGACGTCAATATGATTGACCCATTCCATTTAGAAGCTTATAACGAAACAACTGTCAACTATAATAGAGATGTTGAAATCTTTCCGGTTTTAGAATCAACATTCAAAAAAATCATGTCAACTTGTCCTTATAAATCACCTACTGATATGGGTGTAAATATGGCTGGAAATGCAATTATTGATGATGAAGCATGTAAAGAAGCAAGTAAACAAGAAATTATTCGTCGTTATTATCAAACAAAACTTGATTTTAAACGTGGTCTTGTTGATAAATCAGCTATTTCTAAAATCGAAGCCATCATGCTTTCTTTAGCTTTAAAAGCTACAGATCGTAAATGTGTCAATCCTGCATTAGAAATCGAAGAACAAACCAATGAACCAGGATTTGCGATTGAACTTAATGATGGACATATTATTACTGGTAAAACAACATCTTTACTTGGAAGTGCTTCAGCATGTTTATTAAATGCCTTAAAATATCTTGCCAATATTGATGATGATATTTTGCTTATTGAACCTGAAGTTATTGAACCCGTATCTAAACTAAAAAAAGGAATCTTAAAGAATAAGAATCCTCGTTTACATACAGATGAAGTTTTACTTTCATTATCTATTTCTGCAAATAATAATGAAAATGCTAAAAAAGCTTTATCTTGTATTGAACAATTACAATACTGCGAAGCTCATTCATCTGTTATCTTATCTGAAACTGATATTGATACTTTAAAACGTTTAGGTATCCGTTTAACTTCAGAAGATAAATTCCAATTTAATCGTATATATCAAAAATAAGCCAATTTTGGCTTATTTTTTTAATGTTTTAAACAATAATGTAAATAGTTCTTTATTTCTTGTCTTCTTGCTTCTATTTTTAAATAAATACTCTTTTCTAAGTATTCTATTTCTTTTACATAACAATGTTGATGTAAATATTTAAAATCTTCTCCTTGACTATAAGGAATAGAGAGTTCAAATACTTCATAATCTTTAAAGAGCAGATGTGAGATTTCATCTTCTAATAAATCAAGACCTCTTTTATATTTTGCAGAAATAAAAACATACGGTGATTGTGGTTGAATATAAGCATATTTATTTAAATCAATTTTATTATAAACATAAATCATTGGTGTATTTTCAACCCCTAATGATTTTAAAACCTCATTCGTTGTTTCTACTTGTATTTGATAGTCTTCAAAACTTGTATCTACAACATGTAAAAATAAATCTGCTTCTTTGACTTCTTCTAAAGTAGAGCGAAAAGCTTGAATTAAATGATGTGGCAATCTTTCAATAAAACCAACCGTATCCGTAAGCAAACAATCATGATTTTTCATTTTAATATGTCTTGTGGATGTTTCTAGAGTCGCAAATAACATATCTTTTTCAAAGACTTTCTTTTGTTTATCCTGGCATAAAGTATTCAATAAGGTCGATTTGCCACTATTTGTATAGCCTACTAAAGCAATAACAGGAATTTGATTATTCTTTCTTCTTTGTCTTTGTACTTGTCTTTGTTTGACGATTTCAGCAAGTTCTTTTCGAGAACGGGCAAGCTTTCTTGCAATGATTCTTCGATCAAGTTCAATTTGTTTTTCACCTGAACCCCTAAAACCTGAACCTCCTTGTTGATGAGACATATGTTCTTGCATTCCCACAAGACGTGGTAATAAATACTGATCACGAGCAATTTCTACCTGTAGTTTAGCTTCTTTTGTTTTGGCTCGTTCATCAAATATACGTAAAATTAAATCTGTACGATCTGTTACTTCTGTTTCTAGAAGATCTGTTAAATTCTTTACTTGTAATGGTGTAAGTTCATTATCAAAGATAACCATTTCATCTTGAAGTTTTAATTTAATTTCTTCAATTTTACCTTTACCAATATACGTTGCTGGATTTATTTTTTCTAATTTTTGAATCACCACATCTACCACTTCAATATGACACGCCTCACATAAAGATTTTAATTCTTCTTCATAAAAAGGATTTGTTGATGTTAATACTAAGATTGCTTTCATTCTTTCACCTCTTTAAGTATTCTACCAATTAGGAGACGCTATGAAAAGATATAATGACTATTTTACTTTACTCTTTGTCACATTTTTAACACTTTTTTCTTTTTTTCATATGTCAACAATTGTTGATGTCAGCCATGATGTCATTACCATTGTCTTTAAAAATCTTCTACCCTCTTTACTTCCGTTTATGATTCTTGTTTCACTTTGTTTAAATCTAGGTATTTTAGATATCCTTGCTTATTTTTTACAAATTCCTTTTTATAATTTATTTTCATTGACACCAATGATGTCCTCTCTTTATTTTGTTTCCTTTTTTTGTGGCTATCCAACCAATGTAAAAATCATTAAAGAAGCTTATGAATTAAATTATATTGACCTTGATGAACTTCAACATCTTCTCTCCATTGCTTCTTTTAGTTCCATCTCTTTTATTTTTGTTTCCTTAAACACACCCTATTCTCTTTTAATTTTTATTTGTCACCTTCTACCAAGTCTCATACTTGCCTTATTTTATCACCATCCTCAAAAAAAACTTACCTTTAAACAAGTACGACAAACTCTAAAACAACCACATCTTTCTTTTGTAAAAGCCTTTAAAAAAAGTGTTCTTTCCAGTGTCTATGCTTTCCTCTTTATTTTAGGATATATGTTGATTTTCCAATTTTTTGTTTCTTTTTTACAAGATGTTTTTCCTCAATTTTCTTTTGATTATCTTAAAGGAATTTTAGAATTTAGTAGTGGCTCTTTAAAGATCATTCATCAGTCCAAAAAAATGCTTCCTTTTGTATGTTTCTTTCTCTCTTTTAGTGGTTTTTCCGTTATGATGCAAGCTGATAATCTCTTAGAAGCTATTCCCTATTCTTTTAAAAAATATTTTCTTTCTCGTCTCTATCATGGAATTCTTTCTTTTATTCTTTGTTTACTATTTCTTCAATTTGGATTGATTTGACAGATATATGGTATTTATTTATAATAATAGTAACCATTACTATTAGGAGATACTTATGAAAGAAATTAAGATTAGATACTCTAAACAAAGAGAACTCATTTTCAACAATTTAAAACATAGATATGATCACCCTACTGCAGAAATGATTTATCAGGACTTAAAAGTAGATTATCCCCATTTAAGCTTAGGAACAGTATATCGTAATTTAAATCAACTTGTTGAAACAAAACAAATCAAGAAACTCGATTTAGGAGATACCATGGTTCACTATGATGGCAATATTCAACCACATATGCACTTTATGTGTAACTGTTGCCAAACAATCTATGATCTTGATAATAATGATGAAAAAATTATTAAACAATTTGAAAAAACGTACAAGCATCATATTGATGTTATTGATATCAATATGTCAGGTATCTGTGAAAAATGTTTAGAAAAAAAGGCAGCTTAATTGCTGTCTTTTAATTCACTTTAGATGGATTATAAACACTTGGTCTTTTTAAAGTTTTAACTAGTATATCACTTTGTTGCTTATTTAAATTTATTGCATCAATATGATAATAATATTGACTTGCTGCTTGAATCCCATAATTTCCTTCACCTAAATAAGTAATATTTAAATACATCTCTAATATTTCATCTTTACTATACATTTTTTCTAAATCCCTAGCGATAAAGACCTCCGCAAATTTACGGGAAAGATTTTTTTCAAAAGAAAGACATAGATTTTTTGAGAGCTGTTGAGTAATAGTCGATCCACCCTCTTTAAAAGAAAAGGTTGTAAGGTTTGTCAACATCGCACGTGCTAAACCATAATAATCTACAGGACCATGTTGATAAAAACGTCGATCTTCGCTTTCTAATACTGCTTCTTTATATATCGGTGAAATTTGATCAAGCGTGACATAATCTTCTTTACTCTTTAGTTGATGGACTCTTTCAGATAAAGATTGTTCTTGGATTTTATCTTGGTAAATTTGATAGCCTAAATAACCATAGTACCCACAAAAACCAGTAATAATAACTAATAATATTATAATCATTTTAAAAAGTAATTTTTTCATAGAATGCTCCTTATGTTATAATCTCAAAGAGGTGAATTTATGTCTTTTATTTATAATTTTTTTCTTTTATATCCCTATTGGTTTATAAAAACAATCATCCATTGGATTTTACAATTTTATAAAAATATTTTTTGTTTACATATCAATGAAAATAAAATTGATCAACTTTCTGGTTTTGAATTTGAATTACTCGTTCAAAAACTTTTGATTAAAAGCGGTTATCATGATGTAAAAATCACTCAAACAAGTGGTGATTATGGAATTGATATTCTTGCAAAAAAGAAGCATGTTTTTTATGGATTTCAATGTAAAAGATATCAAAAAAATATTGGTGTCAGCGCTATTCAACAAGCATATGGTGGTATTTCTTACTATCATTTAGATCGAGCAATCGTTATTACCAATTCTTATTTTACAGAAGCCGCTTATCAATTAGCTGCTATCAATGATATTTTATTAATTGATCGTCAAAAGCTTTTAAAAATGCTTAAAAAATCCAAATTTTTTTCAAGTCAGATTCCTTTTTATTGTTATATTGTTGATATCTTCATTATTGGCCTTTTTTACTATATATACTTACAATTGCGTGATCTTATTTATTTGAGTCTCTGTCTTTTTCATCTTCTTTTACTTATTTATATGTTTTTTAAAACATTACGTTATAAAAAATATAATCAAATTAAAGAGTATACGATTCATGATTATCAATAGCTAGAATCGTTTTTTGATAATGTTGATAGATTTTATAACAAATAAATGCACTGAATAAAACAATAAAAACAATCGACATAAAACAATGCATAAAAAAGTTTTCAGGCAAAATATTAATAATTGGATCTAAACGAGGATTAAAAAGCCAATAATCATTACTAAACACCAATTGATGAAACATCACAAATAAACGATCAAAATCAACAAAAGCAAAGAAGCCTAAAATCAAAGGAATGACAATCGTTAAAATGGCTGTCAATTTAAAAAAGCGATATTCTTTTTGTTTAATTTGTCTATAAACCAAATAAGAAGTTGTAAAAAAAGTAAGCAAACATACTATTTGAATCATTTCAAAAATGCGTTTCACTTCTTCAAAATGAATACGTCCACCTTTTGACATGATAAAATCTTTAAAAACAAGTTTTCCTTGATAAAAGATAGATTGATAATGTATTAAGATTTGATAATTTTCTTTAATTTGTTGATATGTATAATGTGTATTTTCAACAAGTTTTAAATGATGAATATCAAAATAATAAAGTGGTTTAAAAAAGACAACAAAAACAACAGAAAAAGAAATGATAAATAGCATGAAAGATATACTTGTCAGTATATCTTTTTTACTATAAGTCATATAAAAATTCTTCGCCTTTTTGAACTTCTACTTTAGAAAGGTTTGGATAATCTTGTTGTCTTAAAACTTCATAAATCGTAAGCGCTGCACAGTTAGATAAATTAAGACTTCTTACTTTGTCAGACATTGGAATACGTACACAACGATCTAAATTTTCTTTTAAAATTTCTTTAGGAATTCCATCATGTTCATGTCCAAAGAATAAATAATGTTCCTTAGAACTATCACTATAATCTTGATCCGTATAACAAAGTTTTGAATAACGTGTAAAGAAATGATATTCTCCTGGGTTTTTAGCTTTGAATTCTTCATAAGATTCATAAACATGTAAATCTAGATCTTTAATATAATCAAGTCCTGCTCTTTTCATTTTTTTATCATCTAATTCAAATGACATTGGTTTAATAATATGAAGTGATGTGTTGGTTGCAACACATGTTCTCATGATATTTCCAGTATTTTGAGGAATCGCTGGATGTACTAATACAATATGGTTCATTTTTTTCTCCTTCTATAATTCTTTTAAAATCGTATATAATTTTTTGAGCGCTTTAGCTCGATGTGAGTACTTATTTTTTTCTTCTAAAGTCATCTCTGCACTTGTTTTTTGACAAGGTGGGAAATAGAAAATTGGATCATAGCCAAAACCATTGACCCCGGCAATATGATCATGAATTTCACCTTCAAATGTTTCTTGAATCAAGATAGGTTCTTGATCTGGAATACATAAAGCTAGAGCACACACAAAGCGGCATGTTCTTTCTTTACCTTCAATTGCATCAATGATTGCTTGATTGATAATTGGATAAGGGGTATCTTTTCCTAAAAAGCGAGCAGAATAGATTCCTGGAAGCTTTCCAAAAGCATCGATTTCAATGCCACTATCATCCGCTAAAACAATTTTATGTAAATCATCAGCAACATATTTCGCTTTAATCAAAGCATTTTCTTTAAATGTTTTTCCATCTTCAACAATATCTGGAACATCATCATAAACATCTTTTAAAGATTTGACTTCAATATTTAAATCCTTTAACATTGCTTGAATTTCTTTGACTTTTCCTTGATTGGTTGTCGCCACTATGAGTTCTTTCATATTTTCATCTCTCTTTCTTTGTATGTATTTTAGCATTTTTTGTATCATAGTTCACTTATTTTCTTTATAATATAACTAGGAGGTTTACTATGATTAAAAGATTAATTGTAAATGCAGATGATTATGGTTTATCTGAAGGTGTTTGTTTGGGTATTTTAAAAGCGCATAGAGATGGTATTTTAACTTCAACTACTTGTATGATGAATATGGAAAACATTGAAAAATATTTAGAAATGACAAAAGACTATCCAAATTTAGGCTTAGGTGTTCATTTGAATATTACAGTAGGAAAACCTTTAACAAATGTAAGTTTTGTTGATGAAAAAGGAAATTTTAAATCAAGAGATACTTATACAAATAGAGAAGCTATCGTATCTCAAGAAGAGCTTTATCAAGAATGGAAAGCTCAAATTGAAAAATTTATTAAAATCATGGGCCATAAACCAACCCATCTAGATTCTCATCATCATGTTCATTTACTTAATAGTAATATTGATGTTGCATTAAAGCTAGCTCATGAATATGATTTACCTATTCGTCAAGAAACATACTTACAAAAAGATTTTGAACCTGTTTATTTTGAAGAACTTTTCTATAACCAAGATGCTACATTTGAAATGATTGATACGATTTTACATAAAGATGTTAAAAATTATGAATTAATGTGTCATCCTGCGATGATTGATTGGAAACTTTATCAAATATCTTCTTATAATTTAAGACGCGCTCATGAATTAGATATTATATGTAGCCAAAAAGCAAAAGAAATGACAAAAAAGATTGAACTCATTAATTATCAAGACCTAAAAAAATCTAGCAATTAGCTAGATTTTTTTAGGTCTAATCATTAAATAAATTGGTAATCCAAGTAAAATACTTCCACCTATAATATTTCCTAAAGTTGAAAGTAACATATGTAACCACACACCACTCCAAGAAATTCCTGTACCAAGAGCTGTAAAAGTCATCGAAAATGTTCCCATATTGGCAATACTATGTTCAAATCCTGGTAAAACAAAAGTCATAACAATAATCATCATAATAAATGTTTTAGCTGTTTCTTCCTTTAGCTTCATTCCTACAAATGCTGCTGCACAAACAATGAAATTACATAAGATTCCTTTAATAAAAAGTTCTAAATAATCAAAATTTAACTTATTAGAAACAACACTTGCTAGATATTGATTCATTGCTTCATGATTAACACCACTTTTAATAAATAAAAAACAAATCAGCGCAATGCCTACAAAGTTTCCTATATAACAAATCCCCCACATTGGTATAAGATCAATAAATCTTAACCTTTTATGATAAACAGGAAACATCGTGGTAAAACAATTTCCTGTAAACAATTCTGAACCAAGTAAAACAATAATTACAAGTCCAATTCCAAAAGCTCCTGCAAAAGCAATTTTAGATGCAATTATATGATGATCAATTAATAACACTGCTAAAGTATAAGATAAAATAGTAGCAAGTCCTAAATAAAGCCCTGCAACGATACTTCTCATAAAAAAACAAAATGGATCATTTTTTGCCATCTCATATTTTGTCATTCCTGCTTTTTCCAATAATTCAAAGTCCATAAAATTTCCTCCGTTTCTTACAATAACATAATTTCAAAATATTAGAAACCCCTTTCATTGTTTCTTTTTTACTTTCATGTTATTTTATATATGAGGTGATTATATGTTTCAACATATCATTCAAGAATTAATAACAAAAGCAATTACTCAACAAACAGAAAAAATCATTGAAAAGAAAACTAAGAAACAAATAAAAAAAGAAGAAGTTTATTTCCAAAAACCTCATCTTTTTATCTCTAATTACTATCAAGCCTATGCTTTTTTATTAACTCTTCCTTTTTTATTAATAATTTTAACTCTTTGTATGATTATTCAATTTAAAAATAATCACTTAGATATGGTCATTATTTGTGTTCTTTTAATTCTTTTACTTATCACTGTTACCTATAAACAAAATCATAAAAAATTAATGATTGCTTATTGGCAAGATATTCTTATTATTTATAACGCTAAGGGCACTCAACTTATTCAAATACCCGCTTATTACTTAAAACAAGCTATCATAAAACCCAATAAACTCATTATCCCTTATCATCAAGAAACTTGGGTTATTCAAATAAACAAACATGATAATTTAAAAGAAGTTGAAGAAATGCTTACGTATTTCCAACTTCTTTAAATCAATTTTCATATTCATCTTGCTGTCTAACTTCATCTAATAAAATTTGTTTTCCACATCTTTTAAATTTCCAATATTCTACAAAAACACCATCATAACTTTCAATCACTTGATTTTGTTGGTCTATTGTTACATCATTCATTTTTCCTTCAATATATACCCAAAAATAATCTTCATTATCATTCTCACTATCATATAAATTAACTACATTTTGTTTAAGAAGATGAATATGACTTAATTCATTTCTCTTCCCCTGAAATTCATTCCAATTTATCTTAGCCTCCCAAGCATCATATAAATTCTCTGTCAAATATTTTTTTAGTGTCTTTAAATCTTGACGCCCCCAAGCTTCTTGTATTAAATAATAACTCTTTTTTACCTCTTCTTTGATTCTTTTTTCATTCCAAAAATCATCTTGATCATCTAAAATAGCTAATTGCTTTTTGGCTCTTTGATGAAGCTTATTAGCTTTATATCTTCTTTGAAAAGCATATACCCCATAAATCGTTCCTATCAATAAACCTACTGAAACAATCGAACTTACTGGATTATATGAACGACGTCCATAATAATAATGATCATGATAATATGAAGGTGAACTACTACTTGAAGAACTTCCTCCACCTCCACTACTTCCCGAGCCACTGCCACCACCAGCTCTAGCATAACAATTTCCTGTAAGTAAACATATCATAATTAGAAATGTTGAAATGATGATTCTTTTTTTCATACGTAACCTCCGTTTGATTTATTATAACATATCATTGACATCTAGAAAAAGAAGTATAAAATATAGTTTGAATTCAAACTATATAGGAGGCAACTATGTTAGAAGATAAATTTTATCATCAATTACTTAAATGTTTTAATCAACAAAAAAGATGGATTAATCAACAAACAAATCAAATTGATGTCTTACCTGGGCAAAGTAAGTTTTTACTTTGTTTAAAAGAATATGGTCCTTTATCTCCTAAAGAATTAGGTAATCATTGTTGTATTGATAAATCGACAACCACTACTTTATTAAATAAAATGGAAAAAATGAATTATATTGAAAAGAAAACTCAAAACCAGGATAAACGTTCTATTCAAATTCATTTAACCAAACGAGGTTATGAAAAAGCATTACAAGTTGAAAAAATATCTAATGAAAGTGAACAATTATTTCTATCAACACTTTCTAAAGAAGATCAAGTAAAAATTATACAACTACTTAAACAAATCAATTTATTTATGGAAGGAGAACTTAATAATGGAAACACAAAATAACTTTGCGATAGGAAGTATTCCTAAACATATTATGTCTATAGCTGGACCAATGATTGTCGCTCAACTAATAAATGTTTTATATAATGTTATTGATCGTATTTATATTGGACGTATTCCTCATGTAGCGACCCTTGCTATGGGTGGTCTAGGAATTTGTTTACCAATTATTTCCATTGTCATGGCTTTTGCAAACCTCTTTGGTATGGGTGGTTCTCCTTTATGTTCGATTGCTAGAGGTCAAGGTAAAAATGATGACGCTGAAGAAATCATGGGGAATTCTTTTGCGTTGCTTGTCATTTTTGGAATTATTTTGACCATTATTGGTTTTATCTTTAAAGAAGATATTTTATGGGCTTTTGGTGCCAGTAAACATACCATTAGTTATGCTTTAGACTATCTATCAATTTATTTAATTGGAACGATTTTTGTTTTAGTCAGTCTAGGAATGAATAGTTTTATTAATAGTCAAGGATTTGCGAAAGTAGGAATGATGACGGTTCTTATTGGCGCTGTTTTAAATATTGTATTAGACCCTTTGTTTATTTTTGTTTTACATATGAATGTTAAAGGAGCTGCTATAGCAACTGTGATTTCTCAAGGAATTTCTGCTTTATGGACCTTACAGTTTTTAACAGGAAAACAAACTATTTTAAAACTTAGAAAAAAATATTTTAAACTTAATTTCTATTATGTCAAACGTATTTTTTCACTAGGAACTGCTGGTTTTATGATGGGTATTACCAATTCGATTGTAACTATTGTTTGTAATTCTACGCTACAAGCTTATGGTGGAGATCTTTATATCGCCATCATGACTATTATTAACTCCATTCGTGAAATTGCTCAACTTCCTGGACAAGGAATGGCTAATGCTTGTCAACCTGTTTTAGGATACAATTATGGAGCCAAAGAATATAAACGTGTTTTATCAGGAATTAAATTTGTTACTATCGTTGCTTTTTTAATGATGTTTGTTATTTGGCTAGCAATTACCCTATTCCCTGAATTTTTCATTCAAATCTTTACGCATAATCAAAAAATAATAACTCATGGTATTACTTCTTTACATCTTTATTTCTTTGGATTCTTTATGATGACTTTTCAAATGGTCGGACAATCAACTGCCGTTGGTTTAGGAAAATCAAAACAAGCCATCTTCTTTTCTATCTTTAGAAAAGTAATCATTGTTGCACCTTTAACTGTTATCTTACCAAAATTTATTGGCATCAATGGTGTCTTTATCGCTGAAGCAATCAGTAATTTCATTGGTGGTGGCGCTTGTTATATTACAATGTGGTTGACTATTGGTAGAAAACTTCAACAAAAATGTAAGGAGACTGTATGAATACTCCAAAATTAGAAACAAATAGACTTATTTTAAGAAAATTTAATGAACATGATTTAAAAAGCATTTTATGACATCTTTTCTGACAAGGAAGTTAATCTTTATCTTCCTTGGTTTCCTGTAAAGAATTTAAAAGAAGCAAAAGACTTTTATCAAGAAAAATACGCTTCTATTTATCAAAAAGAACAAAGATATGCTTACGCTATTTGTTTAAAAGAAAATAATCTTCCTATTGATTATGTCAATATTGATTTAGATGATAGTCATGATTTAGGTTATGGTTTAAAAAAAGAATATTGGCATCAAGGAATTGTTAGTGAAGCCGTTGAAGCTGTTATTCAACAAGCAAAAAAGGATAATCTTTGTTATTTGACTGCAACCCATGATATTAAAAATAATCATAGTGGAAATGTCATGAAAAAGGTTGGTATGCATTATTGTTATTCTTATAAGGAACAATGGATGCCTAAAAACAGACCTGTTATTTTTAGAATGTATCAAATAAATCTTGATGGAAAGAACGGATTTATCAAAAATATTGGAATCAATATGAACATTTTATTAAAGAAAACATATAAAGGACAAGTTATTTAAAACCTGTCCTTTTTCCTATATAACAATTAACTTGTTGATAATATTGAAGGTATTGTTCTTTGAATTCTTGTTTTAAAAAAGGCTCTTCAACATATTTAATTTGAAGATGAAACATCATCATTGCAAGCAATGAAATAATCAATAAAATTGTATTAAAAAACATTAAACACATTCCTAGATAAACAAGATCAAAACCTAAAAAGGCTGGATTACGACTAATTTGGTAAATACCATTTGTAATCAAATCTGTTTTTTCTTCATAGCTCACTCCTGCACGCCAACTATCTTTCATTGTTAAAACAGAAGCAATAAAAACAATATCTCCTATGATTCCTAAAAATATTCCCATGATGCGAATTATCAATGGAAAAGTCGTTGTATTTAAATAAATACTTAGTATTTCTATGATAAAAGTAGCTATCGTTGCTCCTTTCATCATTATTTCTATCTTCTTTTGAATTCCTTGTTTTCCTTTTCCCATATGATCTGTTTGAATTCCTTGTTTTCTTTGTTGAAACATCTTTATAAAATAACAAAGATAAAAGACAAGCAAAATCATATATCCTACTATTTGCATCTTAATTCCTTCTTCTACTTATTAAATCTATAATGATCATCACGACACCATATAAAACACCAGCTATTGCCCAAATAATCCAACTATATTGTATTTGTCCATTACCATTTTCACCAAAAGTATAATAAAGAAAAATAGCAGTAACAACAAGCCAATAGATGGTACTGATTTTAGATTTTAAAATGTTATTCTTTTTTTGTTTAGGGGTATAATCCCCTGTTTGTAGAATCTTATCTAAAGCATTTTGATAAGTTCCTGCTAAAACAAGAAAAAAACAACCAATACTTACAAACAATAAAAGAAAACAAACAGCAATACTTTCTAAAAATTCATAATTTAAAAAGATAAAAATAGGTAAAACTGATAAAATACATAGAGCAATGCCTAGAATTTGATAACGGTGATAGTGATCTTGATAAGCTTCTTTTTCTTTAACTGCGTATTCTTTTACACTATTTTCAAGAGAAAAATCTTCTTTTTCTAAAAAATCATATTTTTTAACTTTAAAAGCACATAAACAAAATAAGATAACTGCTATCGTTATACAAATAATTAAAAAACTAAGACCTATACTTATTGCTAAATTTTCTGCTATATGAAATCGTTGGTACTGACATAGCGTTGTAAAACCAATTAATGGAATAGGTGAAATCACACATAAAAAGGTTGCAAAGGCAATTTTTAAAGATGATTGTTTTCTAATCTTTAAATATTCTTGTACTTGTGTCAAAGATAAATAAATTCCTGTTTGAATGTTCCCTTCATTTTCCTGATCTAATAATAGATAATCTGTCGTTACATGAAAGAGTTGGCTAAGTTGAATAATTTTATCGGTATCAGGCATCGATTGACCGCTTTCCCTTAGTTAAAGATATGAACCCTCTTTATCAGTCTACTTTTCCAATAAATCGGTAGTATATCTCTATTTCCTGTATTCTTTCGTTCTCCTCATTCGTTGTTGCTTCGTGAATAAGGATTTTTTCTATCATTGCATTTAATAACGGTGCTGTCAGTTCCTTTGGTACGGAATACTCCTTGATTAACTCAATCCACTTTTCAGCACCTATCATATCCTGTTCCATTTTACTTAATTCTTCTCTTAGGTTGGTTATCTGCTGTTCCAGTTCTATCTGTTCTTTTTGATATTTCCCCGACAGCATGATGAAGTTTCGTTCCGTTATCTTCTCACAGGCTCTATCTTCATACATTTTCGTAAACAAGCGGTCAATCTCATTTTGTCGGTTCTCGGCTTTCTTCAAGGCACTTGCCTTTTTCTTCTTTTCCCGTATTCTCTCTGCATTGCCAGCCTTTTGTATCTTATTCAACACTTTTTCTTCGTCCTGCTGTACTGCCTTAGCCCAATACTGCAATCGCTCCAATACGGCTTGATACAGCACATCATAGCGGATGTAGTGCATAGAACAATAACCTTTACCAAACTGTCCGTAGAAACTGCAAGCATAATAACTGTAAGGCGTTTTATTTGCCGTATTCGTTCCAAACCGCATAGACCAGCCACAATCCGCACACTTGACAAGCCCTGCAAATATCGGCGTTGCTTTTTCCTTTGTCTGTCTACGCCTTGATTTTATCTGTTCCTGCACACGATAGAACACTTCTTTGTCAATAATCGGTTCGTGGGTATTTTCTACTCGAAACCATTCACTTTCGGGCTTACGCACTTTTTTCTTGCTCTTGAATGAAACTGTTGATTGTCGATTATGAACGCTGTTTCCGATATAGACTTCACTTTTTAAGATTGCCTTGACATGAGCAATCGTCCACTCATAACGCTTGCTGTCGGGCTTTCCCTCAAAGATATGTGCAAAAGTACCGTACCTTGTAAAATTCAGCCAAGACGCTGTAGGAACTTTTTCTTCTCGCAGTACCTTTGTGATTTTGGCACTACCGTAACCTTGATAGGCTAGGGAGAAGATTTTTTCAACAATCCATTTTGTTTCCTCATCAACCAGCAGTTTTCCTTTGATGTCGGGGTGTTTCTTATATCCTAACGGAGCATAAGCCCCATAATACGCACCCTCTGCAAATTTTGTCTTAAATGCCGATTTCACTTTACGGCTTGTATCTCTTGCCACCCATTCATTGATGATATTTTTAAATGGTGCAATCTCACTTTCGCCTTTTTCGCTGTCTACCCCGTCGTCAATCGCTATGTAACGGACATTATGGCTGGGAAAATACAATTCTGTATATTGTCCTGTCATAATATAATTTCTGCCAAGTCGGGAAAGGTCTTTCGTTACAACACAGTTGATTTTTCCTGCCTCTATATCTTCAATCATTCTCTGGAAACTCGGTCTTTCAAAATTTGTTCCCGACCAGCCGTCATCAATATATTCATCAATCACATTCAAATGATGTTCTTTTGCATATAGACGCAACATACTTCTTTGTGTGGTAATGCTGGAACTTTCGCCCTGTAATTCATCATCTCGGCTTAACCTAAGATAAAGTGCAGTATTGTAAATCTGTTGTTTCATTGTCAGTTATCCTCCTTTATAACTAACCCGTGTTTACAATACCTGCTTGCAAGTAAAGTATAACACGGGTACTTTTTGTCATTCAATCTATTTCTTACAACTGCACCGATTTTATGCGATTGTCTGCTTTGCTTTTTCCAGCATAACATCCGTCAGAAGTTCTTCCATTGTCTTTCCCTTTTCGGAAAAATGTTCTTTTACAACAATCTTTGTTTTTCCTCTGTTGCCAATGCCACACTTATTATTTGGCTTTTCCTGCCTTGTTTTTACAATATCAGCAATAACACATACCCCCTTTCTGTAAAAATCTTTTCTAAGCAATTCAACGGCTTTTGTCATAGCCCACAGGAGTTCCACCTCTGCATAGTTCTTATGTAGCCGTACCCATTGCGTGCGACGCTCTGAACGCTCAAGCTGTGGCTGTACGGGAGTATCATTATCAGACAGGACAGGTCATGGCGGTAGGAAAGGACAAGTTTCTTACAGGAACACAGATAAGGTTCGCTCGCTTTAGCAGGGAAAAGGTCATGGCGTATCTGTTTCAACGGCTCGCTGTCTGTCAAACGTATTGAACTGCTTTATTCAGTTGTCAAAGAACACGAAAGAAGAAAATCGTCTTTCCTATATACCGCGTTGGAAAAGAGCAGAAACGTAACCAATCTTCAAAACTTTTTTCTTTTCCTGTACCATATAGGGAAAGAAAGTGTCATTCTGCTAAGTTGATGATGAAAAAATCTGATTTTCTTTTCACACCCTAACTACCCATGCAACGCCGTAACTGCCAACTGTGGAATAAAAGATTTTCTTTGCTCCATATAGGGAACGGAAACTGCCAAATGTTAAGTTGAAAATGAAAAGATTTTCTTCTTTTCACACCAATACTCAACTGTTACTATCTGTTTGAATACAAATTGATGATAGTTTTTCTCTTTTCATAGAACACTGTCCACTCAACTCGATTTTCCGACATTTTTTCAAAAATTTTTCTTCTTTCACTCCATATAGGGAATGGAAACCTCGATTTAATGAGTAATTTTGAAAAAAAGTTAGATTTTCTTTTCTCGCACCATATCTGTACGCAAGTAGCCGTTTTGTTGCAGATTTTTTGAAGAAATTAAAAAATACCGTCATTCTCTTGTGGAACAACGGTATCTATACGTTCTTCTATGGTTGATTTTTCTAACTGTAATAAGTGTTTATGCTTGTCTTTGAGTTCTGCCTGCTCAATCATATCTTTCAGTATCGTTGTATGATTTTCTCTGTCTAATGCCTGTATCATTTTTATGGTCGGTGCAACCTGTCTTTGTAACCAATGCAATGCCTTTTGCAAGGTGTAAGGCTCTGGCTTTGTAGTTAAGCGTATCGGCTCTCTGTTATCCCCTACAAACCACGCCCAATCCTCATTCATTTTCCATTGACTTTTCGGTTTATCGTCCTCTCTATCTACAAAACGGACATAATGATTGATGATAGAAAAAGCAGTACGTTCAGCGTCCCGATAAGTCAGTAGGTCTACAACGGCATAATAGGCTCGTTCATTTTTCATGCGAATTTCAAAGCGGTTCTTAATCTCGGTATCTTCAACTTCTGTGCCAATTTTGACATACTGCTCATAGTTCTTTTGATAAGCACACATATATAATTCACTACTTGTTGAACCAAGATATAAAGTTTCGCCTGTATTCTTTGGCATATCATCACCACATTTTTCTGTACTGCCATAATTTTTCTGTTTACGGAAATAGGAAACACATTCCCCAGCCATATATTTTTCCTTTAACTTTGGAATATCTAATATTCCTGCTCGGTCATTGATAGCCAAATCAAGCCGTTTCATCACACCGCCAGCCGTCATGCAATCAAGCATAAAATCATACCATGAGCGTTCCTGTGCCAACAGATAACTTTCCAGTTGCCGACAGCCTTTGCCTTTCAGTTCCAATAGAACTCCTAAATGTTCCTGCATGGAACACATGATATTGATGTCGCCAAGCACATATTTGCTTTCATATCCGTATTTTCCATAATCTTCATACAGCATATAATCGGCTTTTAATTGCAATACATCACGGATAATCTTTAATGCGTCCGTAGTAGGAAAGCGGACACGAAAGTAATCAATCAGCAGGAATAACGGCTCTCGTGGATTGAAACGCTCAATCTGTTTTTCTATGATTTCCTTTAATTCATCATTCAATGGCTGTTTGCCTTTTTCAATGCGGTTGTAATACTCACGGCTGATACCACAGGCAACAGCAATTCTTGTTTGTGTTACTCCGTATTCCTCACGTTTTTGTCTTAATGTTTCAATAAAGTTTTTATCATTCATTCTAAAATTCCTCCAATCAAAAAAGGCAACTACCGTATCTTGATAATTGCCTGTTAATAAAAATCTGTATAGAAAAAGCAGTCAATCCTAAGACCAACTGCTTATGAGTATGAATATGAAATTATTTACCGTTATTGTAAGCTCTCATAAATCAGAAATACCCCCAATAAACACGTCAAAAGAGTTACGATTTCTATACGAAAATCAAAACACTTGAAAACCTCTTTTCCATACTTTTCATTCTTAAATACAAATATTTCTTTCCCGATTTTTCTTTTTCCCAGTGATAACAGGATACAACCGTGTGCCGTATAATATTTTTTATTCTTAATCTTTATAATGTAGGCGTGTTTTTTTACAAAAGCTCCACCAACAACATACCCAGCGTTTTGGTCTACAATACCTATTATTTTTCCTTTGCATTTTTCGCCAGTAAAAACAACCCTATATTTTAGATACAACAGGTATAAGCTGACAATAACAACAATAATTCCTAAAATTAACATTCAAATTTTCCTTTCATGCAATCTCTATATTTTTTCATATCAGAACAACAATATTTAAGCCAGTGATTTTTAATTACAATAATGTTTTCAATCCCATTAAGAAAAGTATAATAGCAATATATAAACTCCACTTATTCCAATTATAAGTGTCATAATAAAATTGAAAGCAATACAAACTTTCTTCTGATTTAAAGAAAAATGCTCAAATTTTTTAAGGTTGTATTGACGAATATAACCTTTCGTAACTATGGAATAAATTGAATACCCAACGGCAATGATACTTGAAATAATAGCAATAATATCAGTCATTTCACAATCCATATCTTTCCTCCATAAAAGCTTACACATTGTTACCACAAAAATTAAATTATTGTAATATTTAATTAGATAGTGTTTTCCTTTGTGAAATAGGTAATTTTTATATCACACCTTATAAAATGCACTTTTACCTTGTAAATACAACGTTTTCCGTTTGTAAATGTCTCTTGTCTCTTGTTTTTTCTGCCCCCCTTGTTAGATAACGGGGGCTTAATCTTCGCTCGCCACGGCTCGCTCACAGACGAAGTGAACCAGCCACTTGCAAGACATGGCAGAAAAATCTGAGAGATTTTCCTGCCACCGTGTCTGGATCACTCCGTCTTTAAAGTGGTAATATTATTAAACTAATTCTAAAAAATTTCCTTATTATTTTTCTTTGCGTTTATATTCTAAAGGAATTTTTCTTTTTCTCATTTGATTTTCAAACAAAGAAAATTCTAAACTATCATAAAATGTAAAAATTCTTTTCCCTTCAATATATATTTTTAAAGAACCTTTCTTAGTATAAACTCCTTTGGTAATATCATTAAAATTATATGTCCTAGTAATCCCATAAAATGAACGGTATTTGATTATATCACCATCTACAATTACTCTCCAGATTACACTATCTAATGTTAAAATAGCAAAAAATATGACAAAGGCAGAAACTGATATTACTTCTGATATATCAAATTCAGTAAAAAACACCGTATAAAAAAGGCAAAATGAAAATAAAAACATACCTAACGAAAAAAGGGGAAAGAATATATTATCATTTTGTATAACATATCTTTTTTCATCTTTATTTCCGTCTTCATTTTTCCGTTTTCTCTTTTCTAAGATACATAGTATTCCCCAGACAAATATCCATGGCAGTATCATGAGTAATAATGTGTTTTCTAATATCTTTTCCATATATCTCTCCACGTTTTCCAAAATTGATAAATATATTATAGCACTTACCTCATTTCAGTTCATTACTTTTCTGCTATCTGTCAGAATATTTTTTATCCCATGCCTTATCAAGAGTGCAAGCATTGCTTACGCAACAAGCTCTTGACAATTCATGCTCTAAAAAATGATAGATAATCAAGCAGAAAAAGAACAAATTATGCTATGTTACATCAACAAAAAGACATCTCATATCTTGTATGAAATTCCTTTTTTATGCAATTTTTCTTTGTCGCATCAAGGTTCTTTCAATCGTAGTAAATTAGTGATAAATTTCTTTTGTATTTTCATTCACATTGCTTAATGTCCCTGTGTTCATGCGGATAATCAGATTTTTAATCTTTTTTTCCAGTTAAAAAAGCAGGAGACCTTTTCAGATTTCCTGCTCAGTAGAGTTGTGAAGATGTTATTGTTGTTATTTAATTTCAATGTTCGTCATAGTTACTAACCCAAGACGAACTAAAATAGTTTGTACGATACGACACCAAAAAATACCTAGAATCAGGAGTAAAGCATATAAAATAATTGACGCTTGTAAATATTGTCTGCCAAAGTGAATAAGAATAATCAGTGGAGACATTAATATTACAAAGAATATAATGCTTGTAATTATTTTTTTTATGTTTTTTGTATCTGCCAAATCAAATTCAGCTCCACAAGAACATTCGTTAGGTATTCCTCCTTTTATTTCAGCACCACAGTTCATGCAATATAGTTTCTTCATTCTAATCACCTCTACAACCTGGAATTGTTCTATTATTATCTTTCAATTTCTATACTTAAAGATTTTCCAGATTTATCGCTTTGAAAATTTTCATAATACCAAAAATAGAAAGGCTTTTCACAAAGTTCAAAATAAATAATTTCATCGGGTTTTTTATTTTCTATTTTTGTATTGTAAATATCTTCATCATGTACAAATCCATATAAAAAACGACTATTGTCTGGACTGATATTTAAGTCTTGCAAGCTATCACTTAATGCTAACTGTGATTTTAGTAGCGACATCGTATCTTTGTCATACGGGCGGTCTTTCTTTATAACCTCATGTACACTTGTAATATAAGCATATCTCTTTTTACCATCTACTTCCTTAATTTTGAATTTTGAAAATGTCAGACTTGACTCTATATCGTTTTTTTCTGATATATACAAAACACTTTTATAGTTTTCGTTTTCAAACTCCTTTATAATCTTATCAATATGTGCTTTATATTCTTCGCCTTGTTCAAATTCAATAGAGGCACTTAACAAAGCATCCTGTATCGAGTTTGCATAATTTTTATCAGAAAGTAAATTTTCTTTTGAGTTTAAATTTTCTATTGGATAATATTTTGTTATTTTTTCCGGAACATATTTATCGTTCATTTCTGTCCTTTGGATTAAACTATTTCCACCTGTTATTTGACCTAAATATCCAAGCCCTAAAAAAACACTAAACACAAAAATAATTATTCCCAATATTACCCAAATTACCTTCTTTGGTTTACTCATAAGATTAAGCCCTTTCAATTTATTAATTGTTAAATACAAACGCCAATTTATATGCTTCTCTGTATTTACATTATACCATTTTCCACTACCTGCTACAATGTTTCAAAATCTTAAGATTACTATTTTTTCCGCTTTTGAAAAGCTACTTATCCGTCCATAATTTGTAAAGGGTGCTAAGCATTGCTTACGCAACAATCCCTTGACAAATCATATCCCGATAAGTTTAGAGTAATCAAGCAGAAATGAAATAGCCTGTTGTTTCAAGCCAACGAAAAAGAGATACCAGCACATTTATGCAGTATCTCTAACTTAATATCATTATTCTTTTATTCGCAAGCAGGTAAACACAGGTTATTCCTTAATATCCTTTTGTTTGGGAAACTCCTGACTCCCATTTTGAAACAGCTTGTCTTGAGATTTGAAGATGGTTAGCCAATTCTTCTTGTGACCACCCTTCTTTTTTTCTTAACATCATTATTTTTTTTGATAAATTCATAACTTCCCTCCTGTTTCTATCTTAGAACAATTATTCAAAAAGTACTACCAACTCTACTTTTCGTTTTGTCAACTATCAGTTGACATTTAAATATTTGTTTTAAAAAAGCTTATAATTCCTACAACAATTAATAAAACAAAGGCAAAATAAAGCAAACCACATGAGACCATCACCATTAAAGTAATCGGCAATAAAATAATCGTTAAAACAAATTTTGAAAGTCCCCAAGCTGCCTTTAAGCCAAAGAAAAATAATTTTCCAAAAATGTAAAACATCAAAATCATAAATAAAAAATAGAACATTTTAATCTCCTCTTATCCTAAAAAAACATCCATTAACATCATGATCACAAAACCACTCAAAACACCAAAAGTTCCGACATGACTATGTTTACCAAGTTGTGCTTCTGGAATTAATTCTTCTACTACAACATACATCATCGCTCCTGCAGCAAAAGATAAACAAATAGGTAATATTGTTTGCATAATATGAATTGTAAAACCAGCAATAACTCCTGCAATGGGTTCAACAATCCCTGAAAGACTTCCATAAACAAAAGCCTTTGTACGTGACATTCCTTCCTGTTTTAAAGGAAGAGAAATAGCTGCTCCTTCAGGTAAGTTTTGAAGTCCAATTCCAAGAGCTAAAGCAAGTGCAGAAGTAAATGTAATACTTGAATTACTTGCAGCAATCGCAAAAGTCAAACCTACCGCAAATCCTTCAGGAATATTATGTAAAGTGACTGCTAAAACAAGCATCGTATTTTTCCCCAACATACTTTTAGGTCCTTCAGGCTTGTCTTCATTTAAGTGTTGATGAGGAATCACATGATCTAAAAAAAGCAAGAATAAAGCTCCAATGATAAATCCTCCACCTAAAATAAGGGCACTATTTTGACCATTGGCTTCCGCCATTTCCATGGAAGGAATCAATAAAGACCAAACAGAGGCCGCAATCATAATTCCTGCCGCAAATCCTAAAAAAAGTTGTTGATAAAAATCTTTGATTTCATCTTTAAAGAAAAAAACCAACGCACTTCCTAAAGTAGTCATTAAAAATGTAAATAAGGTTCCAAGTAATGGATAAAGTATTGTATTCATAAATCCCCCTTCTTCTTTTATTATAAAGATTTTGAATATTTTGCATAATGATATGCTAAAATAATTATGTTTTTGTTATAATAAGGACAAATGGAGGAATTTTATGAAAGATGGATATATAAGAGTTGCCAGTGCATCAATTGATACACTTATTGGCAATGTTAAACATAATGCTAACGAAATTAAAAAGGTCTTAAAAGAAACAAGAGAAAAGAAAGCACAAGTGATTGTTTTTCCTGAACTTGTTTTAAGTGGTTATACTTTAGAAGATTTATTTTTACAAAATCGTCTTTTAAATGAATGTCTTGTTCAATTAGAAGAAATTATGCATGATACAAAAGGACACCAACAAATTGTCGTTATTGGTTTACCTTTTCATTATCAAAATAATTTATATAATGTATCTGCTGTTTTATATGATGGAAATATTTTAGGAATTGTTCCTAAATATCATATTCCAAATTATAATGAATATTACGAAGGCAGACGTTTTACACCTTGTTTTGAAGATAATATTGAAATTGAGCTTTTTGGACAAATTGTTTTATTTGGTCGTAAAGTAGTTTTTGCTTGTCAAAATTTACCAAGTTTTACATTAGGTGTAGAAATTTGTGAAGATTTATGGCTTCCAAATGCGCCAAGTAATGAACTTGCTTTAAATGGAGCAACGGTCATTTGCAATACATCTGCCAGCAATGAATTAACTGCTAAAAAAGATTATCGAAGAAACCTTGTTTCAATGCAATCAGCAAAACTTGTTTCAGGATATGTTTATAGTAATGCAGGAAGTGGAGAAAGTACAACCGATGTAGTTTTCTCTGGGCATCATTTAATTTGTGAAAATGGAACGATTATTAATGAAAGTACTGGTTTTGATGCTGAAGTGATTTATGGTGATTTAGATGTTGAAAAACTTATTAGTGAAAGAAGAAAGATGACAACTTATCAATCTTATCATGAATATGACTATGTTTACTTTGATATGGATTTGATTGATATTGAAACAAATCATTATTATGATCCTCATCCTTTTGTACCAAGTAATCCTGCTCTTCGAGAATTACGTTGTAAAGAAGTCTTTGAAATTCAAACAAGAGGTTTAATGCAAAGATTAAAAGCTACTCATATAAATAAAGTCGTAATTGGTATTTCAGGTGGCTTAGATTCAACACTTGCACTCCTTGTTTGTGTCATGGCATTTGAAAAATTAGGTTATGATAAAAAGAATATTTATGCAATTACCATGCCTTGTTTTGGAACAACATCACGTACAAAAAACAACGCTTTAGGTCTCATGGAAGAACTTGGAGTGACAAGTCAAACTGTCAATATTGCTAAAGTTGTAAGAATGCAATTTAAAAATATTGATCAAGATGAAAATGTACATGATGTTACTTATGAAAATGTTCAAGCCCGTGAACGTACTGAAATCTTAATGAATAAAGCAAATCAAATTGGTGGACTTGTCATTGGAACAGGTGATTTAAGCGAAGTTGCTTTAGGTTGGTCAACTTATAATGGTGATCATATGTCCATGTACGCTGTCAATGTTTCAGTTCCTAAAACACTTGTACGCTATCTTGTAGACTATGTTTCTTCTCTTTATAAAGGTCAAGTTCTTGAAACAATTTTACAAGATGTTTTAGATACACCTGTATCTCCTGAACTTCTTCCTCAAGAAGATGATAAAATTGTTCAAAAAACAGAAGATATCGTTGGTCCTTATGAACTCCATGATTTCTTTATTTATCATATGGTACGTTTTGGTGATGAACCTCGTAAACTTTATAAAAAGACAAAACTTGCCTTCAAAGATAAATATGATAAAGATACAATTAAAAAATGGTTACGTTTATTCTACTGGCGTTTCTTTAGTCAACAATTTAAACGTAGTTGTATCCCCGATGGTCCAAAAGTTGGATCTGTCGCTTTATCACCTCGTGGTGATTGGCGTATGCCAAGTGATGCCAATGTTCAAATATGGCTTGATGAAGTCGAAAGAATTTAGAACTGCTTGCAGTTCTTTTTTTATTAACTCCTTATTTTATCCTTTTAATAATAGTTTTCACTAAATATTTAAATCCATCTATGATAAAATAAAGCAAGAGGTGACATTATGCATATTTATAACTCAAATCACTATAGTTCAGCAATGAAACAAATCATAAATGATTGTTTACACTCTGCAAAAGAAAATCCTTTTGCTATTCATTACGTCATTGTTGATGATCCTAAATATTACGAAGAAATTTTCTTAAAACATACAGATACCATTTTTAATATTGAACTCATGACATTATCGTCGTTTTATCAAAAGCTTCTACAAATATATCATCAAGATTTTAGAAAAAAGACAGATATTCAAAATCTTTTAGAAATTATTAAAATGAATAAAGAAGATACCTCTTCTTTATTTCATTTAAGCGCTAATCATGTTTTAACAGCTAAACAAATATTAGATATTTTTAAAAATTTCTATCTTTATAATATTCAAGAAACAACAAAAGAGTTACCAGATTTATCAAAAGAAAAAATTAAAACACTTTTCAATTTATATCATCAATTTGATCAAACTCATTTTTTAGAACATGATCTTATTTATTCACTTATTGATGAAAAGTGCCACAATTATTATTATTTTCTAACAAATCAAATAACAATTCCTAAAAATCAAGCACTTATTCAAAAGCTTGATCAATATGGTCATGTTTTTATTTATCAAGATACAAAAGAAAATGAAATTCTTGATTATACAGGTTACGTCACAAATCATTTATTTGATTCATTACATACAAAAAGTGACTTTGAACATCCTTATCAAATCTTAAAAGCATCAACGATTCAAGAAGAAGTCAAACAAGTAATTTTTGATATTAATACATTACTTAAAGAAAATACTTTACGTGATTTTGTGATTTATTACCCAAATGATGATTATTATCGCCATCTTTGTCGTATTTTAGATCAATTTAACCTTGCATATAATCGAAAAGAAACAATCACTAATCAAGCTTTTCAAGTCGTTAATATGCTTTTACAATATTGCCTAAGTAAAGATGAAACATATCTTTTAGATGCAATCAGTTCTTTATATTTATTAAATTTTCAAGATCATCAATATGTATCTTATTTAAAAAATTTATATACTTTACAAGGTTTTATTGATGATGAAAATTATCTAGTATTAAAAAAAGCAGTTTTAAATATTCAAGGTCATGATTTATCATCCTATTCTTTATCTTTGATTGATTTTATTGAACACTCTTTTTGTAAAAATGAACTTGTTTATGCTTTACTTTCAAGTTTAAAACTTGAAGGAACTGAACCTCTTTCTTTAAAAGAATATTTAAGTTTACTTCAAGAAATGTTTTCTAAAAAAACACATTCTCTTAAGGAAAGCTATGACAGTCTTTATTTACTTAATTACAATCAACCTTACAGTGAACTCTTACAAGCAAAATATGTTTATTGTTTAGGTTTAAATGAAACAATTATTCCTCAAGAATTTAAAAATACCAATTTACTTTTAAATCAAGAAGCACTTGCATTAAAGTATCCTACAACCTATGATGCACTAAATAAACATCAAAATACTTTAAGACACCTTTTTTCTTGTCATCATCAAAAAATCATTTTAAGTTATGCATTAAGAGATTTAAATGGTGGAGATTTGGTTGTTTCATCGATTATTCAAAAATTAACGAAATTATTTACGATACCAACTTTTAAAAAACATATACTTATTCATCCTTCATTAAAAGAAGATTATTATTTAAAAGGACATCAAGATGATTCATTATCTGTTTTAAATCATCATCTATTGGTTTACAAACAATCCCATCATCAAGTATTACCAATGCATATCAATCATCAACATAATCCTCTTTCCGCAAGTAAATTAGAGGTCTATAACCAATGCCCTTATAAATACTATCTACAATATATATTAAAAGTAGATTCTATAAATAATTCTTTAATACAAAGTAATGAAATCGGTACTTTAGTTCATTATGTTTTAGAAAAAAATCATCATTATTTCAATAACTATCAAGCTAAAAACTTTGATTCCTTAAAAGAAGATATTCATTTAAGTATTCAAAACTATTTAAAGACTCATATGTTAAAGAAATATGCTTTGAAAAAAAATCAATTCTTTTTAAAACTGATTGAAGATGATTTATATAATACAATTATTGTTCTAGCAAAACAGATGCAACATGGTTTATTTGAACTCTCTGCTTGTGAAGAAAGAGTTTATGATAAGATCCAAGATATTGAACTTAAAGGTTTTATTGATCGTGTAGATTTATATCAAAATTATTTAAAAGTCATTGATTATAAATCTTCGAATAAAGAATTGAATTTAGAACTAGCACGTTTAGGATTTAATATGCAAATGTTGATTTATTTAGAAATGTTATCAAAGAATAAAAACTATGATAAAGGCGCTGTTTTGTATTTTAATACAAAGAAAAGGATATTAAAAAGTGAGATTTCTATTTTAGAAAAACAAGATCCTGAAAATTTTTTTAAACTTTATAAAATGGACGGCTATAGTGTAGATGACACTTATTTAGAAATTGATCATGAAATAGAACAAGAAAGTGATATTATCAAGATCAAACTTAAAAAAGATGGTAGTCCTTATAGTAACGCTAAAGTTATTTCTCATGATGAATTAGATACCCTTTTACAAGAAATCACTTTACACATTCAAAGTCTTTACCAACAAATGATTACTGGAGATATTCGTATTTATCCAACACGTAGTGATAATCCAAACATTGATATGCATATTAATCCTTGTCGTTTTTGTCATTATAAAGCCATTTGTAATTATGATATTTTTTATAATGAAGATCATCAAATTGAATTAGGAGGTCAAAATGAAGAAAGATAAAAGTTTAAATGATGAACAAAATCTCGCTGTTTATAGTCGTGGAAGTTCTATTCTAGTTTCAGCACCTGCTGGCTCTGGAAAAACAAAAATTCTTGTTAATCGTATGATGTCTTTAATTGAAGATGATCATGTAAGTGTAGATTCTTTACTTGTTTTAACTTTTACGAAAGCAGCTGCTTTAGAAATGAAACAAAGACTCGTAGAAAGTTTAAATAAAAGAATTCATGTTGTTGATGATTCTTTAAAAGTACATTTAGAAAAACAAAAGATATTATTAAATGATGCTTATATTACAAATTTCCATTCTTTTTGTAGTGATTTATTAAGTCAATATGGCTATACAATTCATTTGGATTCTAAATTTGAAATTCTTGAAAATCCTACTTTAATTAAAGAAAATATTTTAAATCAATGTCTTGAAAAATGGGTTCAAGAAAAAGAATTTTATGATTTTTATCAAGAAAATTATACTGGTTATCAATTTAATTCTTTTAAAGAAATTCTTTTTCAATTAGATAATTTATCACATACTGTATATCATTTTGATGATTATTTAGATCAAGTGAAAATAAAACTTTATGATCGTGTCATCAACGATCAAACAATTGAAGATACGCCTTTTGAAAAACCATTAAAAAAATTATTACACGAAGCTTTTCAAGAAGCCTATGATAGTTATTTAAAGCTTGAAGATTATTGTCAAACATATGGTTTAGGTTTTTACTTTGAAGAAACAAAGAAATTACCTGCACCACATACTGTTTTAGAAAATTATTTTCAAAATTTAAAAGAATGTATTAATCAAGGAAAATATTTTTCAATGGGTATAGAAATTGAAAAACATCGTGCGGCTAGTTATAAAGATGTTGATGATTCAATCAAAGAAACATATAAATCCTTATTAGATCAAACTAAAAACACTTTTAGTAAAGCTTATCAAAAATGTATGCCTTCTTCGATTGAAGAATTAAGTGAGGTTTTAAAAGTTTCTTATCGCCATTTAGAAATCTATTTAAAATATCTTAAAGAATTTCAAAAAAAATACCAAGCTTATAAAAAATCTCTTTCTTATTTAGATTTTAATGACCTTGAACAATATACCCTTCAATTATTAAGTGAAAATCAAGGAGTTGCTCAAACTCTTTATCAACAATTTCATGAAATTATGATTGATGAATACCAAGATACAAATGAAATTCAAGAAAATTTGATTTTATTAATTTCTCGTTTTCAAGAACCTGAAATTAATCGTTTTATGGTTGGGGATATGAAACAATCGATTTATCGTTTTAGAAAAGCAGATTTAGATATTTTTAATGAAAAATATCTCACTTATGGTCTTGAAGATAATAATCAAAGAATCGATTTAAAATTCAATTATCGTTCAAATAAAATTGTTTTAGATAGTATTAACTATATCTTTAATGCGATTATGGATCGTCGTTATGGTGGTTTGGAATACGACAATGATCCTCATGCCCAACTAAATTACGACTTTTTACGAAAAGAAAAATGTGATACTGATGAAAAATTACAAAAAGCCATGTTACGTTACGATCAAGAAAAACGTTTCGATAGTGAAATCATGCTGGTTTTAAAACCCGAAGATGAAACAGTGGATATGATTGAATATGAAGCAAAAATGATTGGTAAAAAAATTCATGAGATGGTTGGTCATCTTGAACTTGATTTTTATACTGGAAATCGTTTAGCAAAGTATCAAGATGTTGTTGTTTTGATGAGAAATGTTGCTAATTTTATAACTTATAAAAAGGTCTTTGATGCTATTTCTATTCCTAATTTAATTGTTCTTACTAAAGGATTTTTTGAAAGTAATGAAATTTTAGATTGTGTTTACTTTTTAAAAGCATTAGATAATTGTTTAGATGATTTGGCACTTATTTCATTGCTTAAAGGAAATTATAAAAAAACACGCTTTGATGAAAACTGGCTTTACCTTCATAAAATAGAAAATACATCTATGTATGAATCTTTAAAACAAGCAGCCGATCAAGAAGCGATTGATTTTTTAAACTATTATCATGAAATGCAAGAATTTGCTAGAAATCATCCAGTATATGAAGTTTTAGAAAAATTTATTAAAGAAAACGAATATGATCTATTTATCAGTTCTCTATATAATGGTAAACAACGCTATGCCAATGTTCAACTTTTAATTGAAATGTTGAAAGCAGATGAAGGTCTTTCTTTATATCAAATCGTTCATAAATTTGAACAAACAATGACTTTAGGAATTGATTATAAACCTGCTACTCTTTCAAGTGATGGTGATGCTGTTACTTTTATGACGATCCATCAATCAAAGGGACTTGAATTTCCTATCGTAATCGTTAATCAAATGAACCATCAATTTAATTTTTCTGATGGAAAAGCACCTTTAATTCAAGATAAAAATTTAGGAATCATTTTAAATCCTCATCAAAAACAAGATTTAGGTGATTTTCAAAATGTCCTTATTGAATATCCACATCCTTTACGTGGTATCTTTTCAACAGTTCTTGATAATGAAACCATTAATGAAGAAATGCGTATTCTTTATGTAGCTCTTACAAGAGCATCTCAAAAGTTGGTTTTAACGGGTGGTTTAAAAGAGATTAATATGATTGAAAAATGGCAAAAGCAAGTCATTGATTACGCGCTGGATGCTTCATGTCATCTTTTACCTGCAACGATTCGTAAATCAAATCAAATGTTGAATTGGATCATGCTTGCTTTAATACGTCATCCTGATTTTATTCAACAATGTATTGATTTATCATTATTTGATGAAAAAATTAAAAATTATTATGATTTGGATCAAGTAAAAAATAACGCTTTACAATTAAAACTTTATCAAGAAAACAAGATGCAACTTAATACATGTCATTCTAAATTTCATACATCAATTATTGATGTTCATACAATTGATGAATATATCTATCCAACAAGTCAAATAGAAAATAATGATCGAAAACTTTATTTAAAAAATAGTCAATTTAATTATCAAAACAAAGCACCTTTTGATAAAACAGTAGCAGTTACTTCTATTATTGATGATGGAAATCGTTTTTTTGAAAGAGATGATGAAGAAAATGAATCATCAATGAAAGCAACTGATCGAGGAACTCTTGTTCATTTATTTTTAGAATTGTATCCTTTAGATAAAGAATTAAATTTTGAAGAATGTTTTCAAAATATTATACAAAGATCTTTATTTAATGAAGAAGCGAGAACTCTTTTAAATCAATATAAGGTTCATTTAGAAAGCTTTATTGAAAGTGATGTTTATCAATTGATGTTAAAAAGTTCATATTGTTATAAAGAAAAAGAATTTTCATTTTTAAATGAAAATAAACAAATTATTCATGGTATTTTTGACGTTTTATGTATTAACGAAGATAAAATAACAATCATTGATTATAAGACAGATACATTAGCTAAAAATAGTTCTGATGAACTCTTAAAAGAACTTCATCAAGGTCAAATGTATTATTATAAAAAGATTATGAAGCAAATGTTTCCAAATAAAGAAGTGGAAGCTATTGTTTATTATTTACACATTCATCGTTATGTTACACTTTAGGAGGTTTCTATGAAAATATTAATTGCAAGTGATTCTTATAAAGGAAGTTTATCTTCTTTAGAAGTATCTAAAAGTATTCAAAAAGGATTTAAAGAAGTTTTTGAAGATGTTTCTTTTAAAACGCTATCAATGGCTGATGGAGGAGAAGGAACAACACAAGCTATTGTTGAATCCTTAAATGGTCAATATATAACAATTGACTGTCATAATGCCTTACAAGAGCTTATTCAAGCAAGCTATGGTATCACTAGTCAAGGAGCTATTATTGAAATGGCAAGTGCTTCTGGACTGCCTCTTGTTAAAGAAAAGAAAATTAGAGAAGCAAATACAAAAGGAACTGGTGAACTTATTAAAGATGCACTAGATCGTCATTGTCAAAAAATCTATCTTGGAATTGGCGGTTCAGCTACCAATGATGGTGGGATTGGAATGGCTCATCATTTAGGAATTCGTTTTTTAGATAAAAATCACCAAGTTTTAGAACCTATTCCTGAAAACTTACCTTTCATTGAAGATATTGATACTCATCAACTTGATTCTCGAATAAAAGATACACAAATCATCGTCATGTGTGATGTAACAAATCCACTTTGTGGTAAAACAGGTGCCAGTACTATCTATGGCCCTCAAAAAGGAGCTAATGAAAAGGATATTCAATTTTTAGATCAAGGATTAAAACATCTTGTAGAAATATGTATTAAAAAAGGTTATCAAGATTATAGTGAAGAAACTGGTTCTGGAGCTGCTGGTGGTTTGGGATTTGGTTTAATGACGTTTTTAAATGCTAAACTACAAAGTGGAATTGAAACTGTTTTAGATGTTGTTCATTTTGATGAATACGTCAAAGATTGTGATCTTGTTATTAGCGGTGAAGGACGTATTGATCATCAATCAATGTATGGAAAAGTACCTACTGGAGTGAGTCAAAGAGCAAAAAAATATGGTGTTGACACAGTTTGTATTGTTGGCTCTATTGGAGAAAATGTTGGTGATATTTATAATTGTATTACAACGATTGAAAGTTGTATCGATCATTGTTGTCCTTTAGAAGAAGCTTTAGAAAATGCAGGTGAAAATGTTTATAAAGCTGCTTTTAGGCTTGCAAGAAGTATCCAATTAGGACAAAAGATGCGTCACTAAACGCATCTTTTTTGTTTCATAAAATTCCAAAAAGCAACTCCAATGATAATTATATAACCGATTACACTATAAACATCAGGTACTTGATTTAATAAGAAAAATCCAAGTAGAGCTGCAAAAATAACTTGTGTATAATCATAAATCGATATTTCTTTAGCAGGTGCATATGTATAAGCATTCGTAATTGAAAATTGTCCTCCTGTTGCCATTAATCCTGCCATGAGTAAACAACCAATTTGTTGAAGTGTCATAGGTTGAAAATGAAAAATTAAATAAGGTACAACAGATAAACATGAAAATAATGAGAAAAAGAAAACAATTTTTGCTCCAGCAACACCTTGTTGTCCTAATTTTCTAACACAGGTATAAGCAATCCCTGCTCCCATCGCTCCTAAAACTCCAATAAACGAATTGATATTACTTACAAAATGAATAGAAGGTTTAATTACAAATAAACTTCCTATAAAAGCAATCATAACTGTTACTTTTTGAATCGTATTTGCTTTTTCTTTTAAAAATAATGAAGAAAAGATAATAACGAAAAATGGTGATAACTTATTAAGCATAGATGCATCACTTACTAATAAATGATCTACTGCATAAAAATTACATAAGATACCTAACGTTCCAAAAGTAGAACGTAAAAGCAACATCGGTATATCCTTCTTTTGATAGGTAAAACCTTCTTTACTTTTAATTAGAATAATAAATGCAAAAAGTGCTGCAATTAAATTACGAAAAAAACTTTTTTGAATAGATGATAAATCACCTGATAACTTAACAAAAACATTCATACTTGCAAAAAAGAATGCTGCCATTATAATAAATAACATTCCCTTTTTTGTATCGTTCATAAAATACCCCCTTAAAACAAAAGAATAAGGACACTGTCCTTATTCAGTAATTTTAACAACTTGATGTGCTTGAAGACCACGATCTCCTTCAACTAATTCAAACTCAACCTTTTGTCCAGGATCAATTGTTTTAAATCCTTCTTGAACAAGTTGTGAATAGTGGAAGAAAATATCTCTTTCTTCACCTTCCATGTTGATAAATCCAAAACCTTTATCTTTGTTAAAATTCTTTACAATACCAATAGCCATGAACACTTCTTCTCCTTCTTTTTTATCTACTTAATATTCTACATCATATTGCTTATCTAGACAACTACATTATTCTAAAATTAAAACATTTTTCACCAATTTTTTTTCTACAAGTTCTTCTATTAAATCTGTTGGTGAAATAATACGATATTTAAAAACTTGTGTTTGTTTAGAAAGAGTGATATTCATTTTTTTTAATGAACAAACCACCAGCTCACTACAATATAATTCTTGATCACTTGATAAATCCATTTGATAATCATAAGGATAATTTAAATAATCTAAAGCATTTTTCAAAAAATCTTTAATAAAAGTATTCTCTTTTAAAAAACGAAAACATGTCATGGCTTTTAAATAAGACTCATTTTTTAAATTAGCCATTTGATCAAAGGTACGTATCTGTACACCTCCAACATTTGCATCTAAAACAAGTATTTCCTTTTGCGTTTTATACATCTTCACGATTTTTTCATAATATGGAAAAGAAGTATCCAAAAGTTCTTGAACTTGTTTTAAACTTCCTAAATAGATAAGTGTATGTTTCCACCTACCAGGAATCGCAATATTTGAAATATAATGACTATTTTCAATATTAATAATATCCCCACATTGCAACTTTGAAAAATTTTCTGAAACCTCTTCATAACTAAAATTTTCCTTTTGAGTTGATACCTCGATATCTTTTTTTTGAGTACATCCCACAAGACATAAACATAATATCAAAGCATATATTCTATACACATCATCACCTAGATCATACTTAAACTTACTCTTTTTTTATTTAAATCAACATCTATGACATTGACTTCTACAATATCCCCTATACTTAAAACATCTAATGGATGTTTAATTCTTTGTTTTGACATTTTTGATATATGCACTAAACCATCATTTTTTAAGCCAATATCCACAAAAGCTCCAAAATCAACAACATTTCTAACAGTTCCTTCTAAAACCATTCCTGGTTTTAGGTCTTCTATATGAAGAATATCTTTTTTTAAAAGTGGTGTTTGATATTGATCTCTAATTGAACGATTTGGTTTAATTAAACAATCAATAATATCATCTAATGTATATTGGTCAATTTTTAAAGTTTCTATAACTTCTTTTTTATTAATTTTTAATAATTTATCTTTAAGTTTCACTGTTCCTAAATCAGCTAATGATAATTGACATAAATTTAATAAATCTAAAGCTTGTTGATAATTTTCAGGATGAATAGCAGTAGCATCTAATGGAAGATCACCATCTAAGATACGTAAAAAACCTATTGCTTGTGTATACGTTTTGGCTCCTAATTTTTTTACATTTTTTATTTCATTTCGATTATGAAATTTACCATGTTCATTTCGATATAAAACAATTTGTTGTGCTACACCAGCATTTAATCCTGCAACATATTTAAGTAATGACTTAGAAGCTGTATTAATATCAACACCTACATTATTTACTGTTTTTTCAACAACGAAATCCAATTGTTCTTCTAAATCTTTTTCAGGAATATCATGTTGATATTGTCCAACTGAAATTGCTTTGGGTTCAATTTTAACAAGTTCAGCAAGTGGATCTTGTAAACGTCTTGCAATTGATACTGCAGATCTTTCTTCTACATGATAATCTGGAAATTCTTCTTTAGCAATTTGACTCGCTGAATAAACAGAAGCACCTGCTTCAGAAATAATAGCAAATTCTACATTCAAATGATGTTCTTGAATAAGTTTGGCAATAAAGGCTTCTGATTCTCTTGAAGCAGTTCCATTTCCAATAGCAATAATTTCAATTTTATATTTTAAAATAATATCTAATAAAGTTTTAATATCTTTATCATAATTATCTTTAGGTAAAGTAATAAAGACTTTATCAATGTGTAAGACTTTACCCGTTTGATCAACAACTGCTAATTTACATCCTGTTCGATAAGCAGGATCAACACCTAAGACCATTTTATTTTTTAATGGTGCTTGTAATAAAAGATTTTCTAAATTGACTGAAAAGACTTTTAATGCTTGTTCATTAGCTTTTTCTGTTAATTCTTTTCTTATTTCTCTTTCAATAGAAGGGAATAATAATCTTTGATAACTGTCTTCTACTGCTTTTTGAATATATGGTAAAAGATTTGTTTCTCTGTTTTTTGTAACACCTCTTGTAATGTATTGTAAATAATAATCTTTATCTCCTTCTATATTTACATTGATTACTTTTTCTTTTTCAGCTCGATTGATTGCTAAAATACGATGTGATACTAAAGTTTTTACTTTTTCTTGATAGTTATAATACATTTCATAAACTTTATTTTCATCATCATGTTTTTTCTTTTCACTTGTTTTTAAAATACCACCTTTATATAGCATATCTTTTAAAAACTTACGATATTTAATATCATCAGCAATATCTTCAGCAATAATATCTAAAGCTCCTTGAATGGCATCTTCTACATTTAAAACATCATCATTTAAATATTTTTTAGCTTCTACTAAAATATCTCCTTTATTTAAAGCTAAGATCCATTTAGCTAAAGGTTCTAATCCTTTTGCTTTAGCGGCTGTTGCTTTTGTTTTTCTTTTTTCTTTATAAGGACGATAAAGATCTTCAACTTCGCTTAATTGTGTAGCTTTTAAAATATCTGTTTTTAATTTTTCATTTAACATTCCTTTTTCATCAATTAAACGAATAACATCTTCTTTTCTTTTTAATAAATTCACTTGATATTGATAATATTTATCAATTGTACGTATTTGATCTTCATCTAAAGCACCCGTCTTTTCTTTTCGATAACGTGCTATAAAAGGAACTGTATTACCTTCTTCTAATAAAGATAGCACTGCTTCAATTTGATGTACTCTTACATTTAATTCTTCACTAATTGTTTTAATAATTTCTTGATTCATATAAACCTCTTTAAATACTTGTATATTCTTTTAACGTATAGATAATATCTTGGTAAATTTCATCACATAAATAATCTTTTAATTCATCAATTGAACACCATTTATAATCCGTATGTTCAAAAGAAATAGAAACATGATCATCATCTGTAGATGCTAAATAACCAATACCTACTGTTTGATAATCCTTTCTTATTTTGGTAAAAGTATATGCTGGTTTAACAACATCGATCGTTAAACCCGTTTCTTCTTTCAATTCTCTTTTTAAAGCTTCATTCGGTGTTTCCCCATATTCTAAACCGCCCCCAGGAAGCTCCCAATATCCTAGTCCATCACTAGATGGTCTAACTCTTTTCATTAATAATACTTTTTGTTTAAAAACAACAATTCCTTTTACTGTAATATGAAATCTTATATTTTCCATTGATATTTCCCCCTATACTGTCTTTATCATAACATTATTTTATCAAATGTGTTTAAAAATTATTATGAAAAATGTATAATATATGTCGAGGTGATTTTAATATGATTAACTTTAAAGAAGAAGTCGAAAAAAGAAAGGAACAGCTTATTCAAGATATTGAAACATTATGTGCAATCCCTTCCGTTTATAATGAAAAAACAATCGGTGAAAACCAACCTTATGGAAGTGAATGTAGACAAGCTCTTGATGCTATGTTAGCAATTGGAAAAAGAGATGGTTTTGTTGTACATGATGAAAATGGTTATGCTGGACATATAGATATTGGTGATCAAGAAGAAAGTTTTGGTATTTTAGGTCATTTGGATGTTGTTCCTGTTGATTCAAGAGGATGGGACAGCGATCCATTTAAAGTGGTTCAAGCTAATGGTAAACTTTATGGTAGAGGTGTTGCTGATGATAAAGGACCTTTACTTGCTGGATATTATGCTGCTAAAATCATTCATGATTTAGATTTACCTGTTAAAAAGAAAATTCGTGTTATTTTTGGTTGTGATGAAGAACGTGGATCTTCTTGCGTTGAACATTACTTTACTAAGAATCCATATCCATCTATGGGATTTACTCCTGATGCTGAATTCCCTGTTGTTTATGGTGAAAAAGGAATTGTTCGTTTCCATATAACAGGAAATGTAAAAAAAGATGGATTGATTGCAATGGTAGCTGGTGATCGTGTAAATATTGTTCCTGGTGAATGTGAAGCAATTATCGAAGGGAATCATAAACAATATGAAGAATCATTTAAACAATTTTTAAGTGATCATCATGTAACTGGTATCATTGAAGAAGAAGGAAATTGTACAAAGCTTGTCTTAAAAGGAAAAAGCGCACATGCTTCTTTACCAGAAGAAGGAATTAATGCTGTAAGTTTACTTGCAACTTATTTAGATACTGTTATTAATAATAAACTTGTACATTTTATTGCAACGTATTTAAATGATTATTATGGAAAAGGTTTACAAATTAATCATGAAGGATTAATGGGTAAATTAACAATGAATTTAGGTGTTGTCAAATATGTTAAAGAAGATGCTGATATTGAATTAGACTTACGTTGTCCTCATGAAATTGATTTAAAGAAAATGTGTGATAGTGTAAAAGAATTATGTCAGTCTCTTGGATTAAATTTAGAAAGTGATATTCATGAACCACTTTATATAGATCCAAACAGTGAACTTGTTCAAAAACTTCATAAAGCTTATGTTGAAGTTTCAGATGATACAGAAAGTCAACCACAAGCAATTGGGGGAGGAACTTATGCTAAATCAATGCCAAATTGTGTAGCTTTTGGATGTGAATTCAAAGATGAAGATAACGCAATTCATGGTAACAATGAAAACATAAAGATTGACTCATTATTAAAATCAACAGAAATCTTTGCTAAAGCAATTTATGATTTAATTAAAGAATAGAAATTTCTATTCTTTTTTTATACAAAAAAACTTATCTTTAAAGATAAGCTTATCAACTCTATGGTGCGGCCGACCGGACTTGAACCGGCACGACATAAGCCATAGGTCCCTCAAACCTACGTGTATACCAATTTCACCACGGCCGCATCTAACATATTTAATTTACCACATTTTGAAGATAAAAACAAGACGACTATTTGTTAGTCGTCTTCATTTTTAATAAATCATCTAAGTTATATGGTGTATTTTGATATACATAATAGTTAAGCCAATTTGAAAATAATAAATAGGCATGACTACGCCACTTAACTAAGATTTCATCATTGACATCATCATTTTTATAATAGTTTTTAGGCATTACACAATCCCCACCTTTAGCTAAATCACGATGATATTCCTTATCTAATGTATCTGGATCATATTCTGGATGTCCTGTAACAAAAAATCTTGACCCGTCCTTTTCTGCTACCAAATAAACACCCGCATCGTTTGAAGAAGCTAAAATATCTAATGAATCAATTTTTTCAATATCTTCTTTTTTAACAGAAGTATATCTTGAATGGGGTGCATAAAATTGATAATCAAAACCTCTTAGAATTCTTCTTCTCATCTTTTCTGGATTTGTATGATGATGATAAACACCTGTTAATTTTTCTTTCAATTGATATTTTTCAACACCATAATAATAATATAAAGATGCTTGAGAAGCCCAACAAATAAAGAATGAAGAAAAGACATTTGTATTGGCCCAATCAAAAATCTTTGTAAGTTCATCCCAATAATCTACATCCTCAAATTTTAATTTTTCAACAGGAGCACCTGTTACAATTAAACCATCATACTTATTATCTTTAATTTCATCAAAGGTTTTATAAAATTCCATTAAATGTTCTTGTGGTGTATTTTTAGAATTATGACTTTCCATACATAACCAATCTACTTCAATTTGTAAAGGTGTATTAGAAAGCAATCTTAATAGCTGTGTTTCTGTCACGATTTTAGTTGGCATAATATTAACAATAATTAATTTTAATGGACGAATTCTTTGTGATAAAGCTCTTGTTTCATCCATAACAAAGATATTTTCTTCTTTTAATATTTTACTTGCTGGTAAATCATTTGGTATTTTTATTGGCATATGTAACTTCCTCTCTATGAAAATGAAATAAATTCATTGAATATTTTTAATATATAAGCATCTGACATTCCTGATAAATAATCTATAATACTTTTAGCCATTGCATTTTTATCGTGTTCAAAATCATAAATAATATGATTTTGATATAATGGATTTCTATTAAAATACTTCATTTGACTATACTTTTCTAACCAATGCATATATCCTTGAATAGTTACAGGATATTTTTTTTGATCTTTCTTTAAAGCTTCTAAAACATTTATTTGTTTATCATTTGCTATCTTATCATATTTATATAAAAATTGAAAAATAGAATTTAAAATAAGTTGTACATAATTTGTGTGGACTTCTATACGATCAATTAGATAAATATTTTGATAATTGAATTTCATAATATACTTCATGACTTCAAAAGCTTCATCTGATAAGCATATTCCTTTCTCTATAGAAGAATTTTGACAAACATCTAATATAAAATAATTAACAATTGTTCCATTATTAATAGCATCAAAATGAGAGTTTGTTAATTGATTTAGATGATTTCTTAAATCTTCTACAAGCTGTTCATCAATAATATTTAATCGTAAAGCATCTTCAATATCCCTAGCAAGATAAGCAATTTTATCTGACATTTTAACAACACAGCCTTCCCAAGTATAAGGATTGTATTGCCCAGGATATAAATAATCTTTTAAATCAATAGTTTCATTCCTTTTAATAATTGCTTTTTGATTCATTTCTCCACAATGAGAAATAATTCCATCTCTTACAGCATACGTTAAATTTAAATTTCTACGAACATGATGATCATCTTCCAAAGTTTCAATTTGATCTACAAAATATAAACTATTTTTTTCATGCCAAAAATCTTGTAGACCATGTTCTTTAGAAATCTGATTAATGATCTTTTCTCCACCATGTCCAAAAGGTGCATGTCCTAAATCATGTCCAACAGCAATTGCTCTTGTAAGTTCTGTATTTAATCCTAAATAATGAGCAATGGTATAACTTACTGAATCTACAAGATTTACATGCTCACTTCTTGTACAAACATGATCATCTTCAACTGCAAAAAAAACTTGTGTCTTATGTTTCAATCTACGATAAGCAAGAGAAAAAATAATACGATTATAATCTCTAGAAAAAGGACTTCTTAAATCATTTTTTCTTTGATAAAGTACTTCATTTCTTGAAATTGCTTGTTGATATTGAGGATGATTTTCATACATTGCTTCTTTTAAAAAACTATTTTTTGACATTTTTTATACCTCGCTTTTTTATTATATAAAAATTAAAAAAAAAGATAAAGAAAAAGATTATCTTTCGATAATCTTTTAGAATTTTAAGAATCTTCTCATTGAAACAAAACTTCCAATTAAACCTACCCCAGCACCTAAGCCAGCTAAAATAAATGAGAAATCTCTAATAAATGGCATTGGGGCTTTTAATACAAGCATTGATGACATTAATGAACCACCTGTATAGTTATATAACGCTCCATAACCATAAACAAGAACAAGAATTGGAATAATTGCTCCAAACAATCCAATGAGCATACCTTCTAACATAAATGGAATACGAATGTACCAGTTACTTGCTCCAACCATTCTCATAATTGAAATTTCAGTAGATCTTGCTGTAATTGTAATTTTAATTGTATTAGATATCATGAATAAGGCGACAATAACTAAACCAACAATAAAAACTGATCCAGCTTTTTGTATTGTATTCAATGTTGTGACCATACTTTGTGTAGAATCACCACCATAATTAACAGAATTTACATTAGGAATATCTTGAATTTTTTTAGCTAAACTTGCAAGTTTTGTTGGATCTTTTGCTTCTACTTCATAAGCAGAACCTAAAGGATTATCTTCACGATAAGACTCAAATAACTCCTTACCATCTTTACCTTGTTTATCGATAAGTTTATTCAACTCTTCATCTTTTGATGAATATGTAACAGATCCAACACCTTTAAGTTTTTTGATTTGATTCCCTACTTCTTTTTCAGCATTTTCATCAATCGATCTTTCTAATTTAACATAAATACGCACACCATCTTCAATATTTGCTGAAATATCTTGAACATTAAGTGCTAAAACACTAATAACACCAATAAGTAATAAAGTAATTGTTACAGCAAAAATTGAAGAAAAAGACATTGCACCATTTCTCCATAAATTAACCAATGATTCTTTAAAATGTTTTGGTAAATTTTTTATACAACTTATTAATTCTTTCATTATAAATCATATCCTCCTAAAGATGTATCAGCATTAATGCAACCATCTTCCATTAAAATTGTACGCTTTTTATGTTCTTGTACAATCTTTTGATCGTGAGTTACAACTAACACAGTTGTCCCTTGTTCTTCATTAATACGCATTAATACATTAATAATTTCTTTTGAAGTTTCTGGATCCAAGTTTCCTGTTGGTTCATCAGCAATTAAAACTTTTGGACGATTTACAATTGCTCTAGCAATTGCAACTCTTTGTTGTTGACCACCTGATAATTCATGAGGGAAAGCATTGACCTTATCTTCCAAACCAACAAGCTCTAATGTTGCTCTTACACGTCTTCTAATTTCTACACGTGGTGTATCAATAACTTCTAAGGCATAGGCAACATTTTCAAAAACTGTTTTTTTAGGTAATAATCTAAAATTTTGAAAAACAACACCTATATTTCTTCTAAAATAAGGTACTTTACTATTTTTAATTTTTGAAACATCTTGTCCTACAACTTCAACTTTTCCTGAAGTTGGTTTTTCTTCACGATATAATAACTTAATAAAAGTAGATTTTCCTGCACCAGTTGTACCGATAACATATACAAATTCTCCAGGTTCAATTGTAAGATTTACATCATTAAGTGCCCTTACTCCTGTTTTATAAATTTTTGTAACATTTGTTAGTTTTATCATTTCTATTCAGCTCCCAGGAGTATTATAGCACAATTTGTAAGTTTTGTTTGAATATTGAGTCTATTAATTATGTTTTTTCATGTTATAATATGTTTATTGAAGGAGTGGCTAAATGAAAAGAATATGCCCTAGATGCAATAATGAACTATCTACCAATTGTTATGTAAAAGACAAAGGAATCAATACTTTAAGCTATCTAGAATTAATTATAAAAAAAGATCAATTCAATAAAGAACATAAAGAAATTAAATCATGTTACTGTCCTAAATGTGGTTATGTAGAACTTTATGTTGATGTCGATCATCAAAATCAACATTTAAAAAAGGATGATGATTTAAATTCTTTAAGACAAACTGTAAGGCAATATGCGATTGATTATCATCAACACATAGAATTAGAAAGAAAAAAGACTGAAGAAAAAGAAATTCTAGATAAAAAAAGAAAACTTGAATCTCTTATTTATCAATCACATATACAAAACGATAAAAAAAGAAAACGTAAAAAAACTTTACGTAAAACACATTTACTAAAAAAAGTGCTAAGAAAATAGCACTTTTTTTATAAATCTATATTAGGTAATGTAAATCCTCTTCCTCTTACATTATGTGTCTCATTTGTAATAATAAATGCTGCCTCATCAATTTTTAAAATTTCATTGGTAAGTGTCACTAATTCTCGGCGGCTGACAACAGACATCACCGCATACATATCTTGTTTTTTATAACCTGTGGTAATATTCATAAGCGTGCATCCTCGATCTATTTGATCATAAAGCATACTTTGAACCTCATTCCATTTTGGTGAAATGACCAATACTTGAATTTTAGATTCACCTAATAAAATCATTTTATCCATGACCAAAGCAGTAATCAAAACAACTAAAATACCATAAAGAATTTGTTCAACATTTGAAAAAGGAACTTGTAAAGCTAGGATAATACAATCAAAGCCATTAATAAGTACAGTCGTAGAAATACCTGTTTTTTTATTTAGAACTAATGGTGGTATATCCATTCCTCCGGTACTTGCTCCTATTCTTAAAACAAGCCCTAATCCTCCACCTACAAAAATTCCTGCATAAACAGAGGATAAGAGTAAATCATTTGTAAGATGTGTAACCCCCGGAGTATTTTCAAATATTGTTAAAAATGTTGGGAAAATAATTGTACTTAATAATGTTTTAGCTGCAAAAGATTTTCCTAGAAAAAAATAGCCTGCAATAAACATAATAATATTGATTACATAAACAACAAGCGATAAAGGAATTCCTGTTATTTGTTTGACAATTAATCCTAACCCAGAAGCGCCACCAACAATAATCCCGTGAGGGGTAATGAAAGCACAAATTCCAAATGCTAGAATAGCATTACCAATAACAATCACAGCAATTTCTAAACATTTTTTTAAAAATTTATTCTTCATGACCACCCTCCTGTATACGAGATTTCAAATATGCATAAATAAAATCATCTAAGTTTCCATCTAAAACATCTTTAGGATTATTAGACTCATATAATGAACGATTATCTTTTACTAAAGAATATGGATGTAAAACATAAGAACGAATTTGTGAACCCCAAGCAATTTCCTTCTGCTCACCTTGTATTTCTTTTAATTCTTTTGCTTGTTTTTCTTCCATTAAAGCAAATAACTTACTTTTTAACATCATCATCGCTTGTTCTCTATTTTGAATTTGGCTTCTTTGACTTTGACAAGTAACGACTGTTCCTGTAGGAATATGGGTAATCCTAACTGCTGAATCTGTTTTATTAATATGTTGTCCACCTGCTCCACTTGCACGATAAGTATCAATTCTTAAATCTTCTGGTTTAATGTCAATTTCAATTGTATCATCTAATTCAGGAATAACATCAATGGATGCAAATGAAGTATGACGTCTTTTGGAAGAATCAAATGGAGATATTCTAACAAGTCGATGAACACCTTTTTCAGCCTTTAAATGTCCATAAGCATATTTTCCTTTAACCAAGAAAGTAACTGATTTAATACCTGCAACATCTCCATCTAAATAATCTAAAACTTCTATTTTAAAATCTTTCGATGAACAATATCTTTGGTACATACGATACAACATTTCTGCCCAATCTTGGCTTTCTGTACCTCCTGCACCTGGATGAATTTCTACGATGGCATTAGCACTATCATACTTTCCAGATAAAAGTAAAATTTTTTCAAATTCACTCATTCTTTGTTCAAAATCTTGATAATCACTTTCTAAAATAGTTTGAAATTCTTGATCATCCGTTTCTTTAACTAATGTATATGTTTCATCTAATGAATTTAATGATTGACAAAGATTTTCATATTCATCAGTAATTTTTTTCATATCATTTAATTCGTCATAGATCTTTTTAGCTTTTGTTGGATCATCCCAAAAGCCATCTTGCATTGTTTGATATGAAAGACCTTCTATTTCTCTTAATTTTTCATCAATTTGTGCAGATTTTCTATATTCGTCTATTAATAAATGGGCTTTATCAAGCCCATTTTTTATTTCATATAATTCCATTATTTAAATTCTACTTCTAATTTTAAATGAGGAATATTTTCTTCTGCTGAACTACCAGGACGAATACCCATATGCACAATATTTTTAGAAATCATATCAACAATAGAAAGTTTCATTTGTTCAAACATATAGAACGCTTCTTCTGTATATTCAGAAAGTGGATTCTTTTGTGCATACGCACGTAAATAAATACCATTTCTAAGTTTAGTCATTGCATCAATATGATTGATCCAAGTATAATCAATAACTCCTAATAAAACACTTCTTTCATAATTAACGATTTTTGCATGATCAATATCTTTATTTAATCTCATTTGATATTGAGAGAAGCAAATTTCTGTTAAAGTTTCTAATAATTTCTTAGGATCATTTTTAACAACATCTTTATTCTTAGCATCAATTTCAGCAAGTAACATATAATTTTTAGCTACAAAATCTAAAACAGCATCCACATCAACTTCATCATGTTTACCATGAGTTGTACATCTATTGATTGTCATTTCAATTGCTTGATTGAACATACCTTTGATAATATCATCTAAATTATCTAATGACATGATTTCATCACGTTCTTTATACATAATTTCACGTTGTTGTCTCATAACATCATCATATTCAAGAATATGTTTACGTGAATCAAAGTTTTGACCTTCAACACGTTTTTGTGCATTTTCGATAGCTTTTGAAACCATTTTATTTTCAATAGCCATATCATCATCTAAATAATTACTAAATGATTGTAATTTTTCACCAGCAAATCTTTGCATTAATTCATCATCAAACGAAACATAGAATACAGAATATCCTGGGTCACCTTGACGTCCAGAACGTCCACGTAACTGATTATCAATACGTCTAGATTCATGTCTTTCAGAACCAATAACTGCTAAACCACCAATTTCAGGTACACCTTTACCAAGTTTAATGTCAGTACCACGACCAGCCATGTTTGTAGCGATTGTCACCGCACCTTTTTGACCTGCTCTTGCAATGATTTCAGCTTCTTTAGCATGGTTTTTCGCATTTAATGTATTATGTTTAATTCCTCTTTTATCTAACATTTTTGATAAAATTTCTGAAGTTTCAACCGATACAGTCCCAATTAGAATTGGTTGACCATAAGCATGTCTTGCAACAACTTCATCACATAATGCTTTAAATTTATTTGTTTTTGTAGAATAGATCTTATCATTACGGTCATCACGAATAACCGGTTTATTTGTTGGAATTTCAATAACACGCATGTTATAGATCATCATAAATTCTTCTTCTTCTGTTTTTGCAGTACCAGTCATCCCTGCTAATTTATTAAATAGTCTGAAGAAATTTTGATATGTGATTGTTGCTCTTGTTTCTGTTTCTTCTTTAATTGGAACACCTTCTTTAGCTTCAATTGCTTGATGTAACCCATCAGAATAAGCACGACCTGGCATAACACGTCCAGTAAATTGATCAATGATCATGATTTTTGCATTACGAATATCTCTTGTACCATCATCTGTCGCAATCATATATTCAACATCACGAGTCATCGCATAGTTTGCTTTTAATGCTTGATTGATATGATGAACTAATGAAGTATGTTGAATATCATATAAGTTATCAATCTTAAATCCTTTTTCTGCTTTTTCGATTCCTTTTGGAGTTAATGAAACAGTTTTTGTTTCAATATCAACTTCATAATCTTTTTCAGCAATTAATGATTTAACAAAACGATCTGCTTGTAAATATAAAGCAGCTGTATTTTTCTTACCACCTGAAATAATCAATGGTGTTCTTGATTCATCAATTAAAATAGAGTCAACTTCGTCGATCAAAGCATAGTTAAGTCCTTTAACTAATACTTTATCTTCCATTGAAGTAACCATATTATCTCTTAAATAGTCAAAACCTAATTCAGCATTTGTTGTATAAGTAACATCACAACCATGTGCTTCTTGTTTTTGTTGAGGTGTTAATTCTCTTTTATTTAATCCAACTGTTAATCCTAAAAATTCTAATACTTTACCATTATTTCTAGCATCACGTTCAGCCAAATAGTCATTAACAGTAATAACATGAACTCCTTTTCCAGTTAATGCATTTAAATAAACTGGGAAAATAGAAGTTAATGTTTTACCTTCACCTGTTTTCATTTCAGCAATATCACCATTATGTAATGCAATACCACCCATTAATTGAACTTTAAAAGCTTTTAAATGAATTTGACGCCATGCAGCTTCTCTTGCAACTGCAAAAGCATCAACTAAAATATCATCTAATTCACTACCGCTATTTAATTTTTCTTTTAATACATTTGTTTGATTTGCTAATTCTTCATCAGACAAAGCACTATACTTATCTTCTAAAGAAATAATTTCTTGAGCAATCTTATCTAATTTTTTAAGTTGTTTTCTTTCATCATCGAAAACACCTTTAATTTTTGAAACAAAGCCTTTTTTTGTTTTTTGAGGTGTTGTAGAAAATGGAATAACTTCTCCATTATATTCTTCATTTTTAAAATCTTCTACATGTATATCTTCACCTTGTTGATCTTGTAAATCAACAATATTTTTAGCTGCTTCAACATCGATTCCTAATTTAGCGTTTTTCTTTTTAATTTCTTTTCTTATTTCTTGCTTTCTACTAGCCATACATACACGCTCCTTTTACGCTTGTAATCAAGTTTAATTATATCAAATAATTGTGATTATTAAAAGCAAAATTTAAATATCCCTACTTAAAATAAAAATCTAGAGATTATCTCTAGATTTTTACGACATGTTTTGCCTGCATACCGCGTTCGCTTTGATATAATTCAAACTCAACTAATTCGCCTTCATTAAGTGTTTTATATCCATTTTGAACAATTTGGCTATAATGAACAAAGACATCTTTTCCTTCTCCTCGATCAATAAATCCAAATCCCTTTTCGGCATTAAACCATTTGACTCTTCCTTGCACTTTCATCATCCTTTCCTTGTCTATTTCAGTATATTTAATATTTTATAAAAAAGTTATCATTTTCATTCGACAAATAAATTTTACGTGTCATTTATAACAAAAAAATGTCATCTCTATTGTCAAATAGTTCACACTATTTTACATATTTGTTGAAAAAGTAATAAAAAACATTTCTAGCAAAAGCATAAAGCTTACCCTTACTATTGGTTAGTGGTTTTCTTAGTGTCTACAATAGAATTGATTATTTTTTAAAATAATCAATATGAGGGCAAGCCAATACTAATGCTTTTATTTGTTTAGGGTGATATTTTTCTACTTGCTGAAATGCTGCTTGTAAAGTATTTGATGAAGTCATCACATCATCAAATATTAAAACATTCTTCTTATAAAGAAGATTTCCCTCTTTAATAGATAATATTTTCTTTACTTGGCTTCGATCTTTTTGTTTTGTCTGTTTGTAGTCTTCTTTTTTATACAAACCTGTAAAAATATGTTGAGAAAATGTCTTAACAATTTCAACATTAGGACAAAAGCCACGTCTTTTATTATCTTTTTGACTACTAGGAATAACAACAATGATATAATTTTTGTAGGTCCTTTTTAATTCTTGAAATGATTCTATAAAACAATCTTTTAAAGCATAATCATCTAATGCTTTATATTGAAAAAGGAGTTGTCTAAAAAAATCATTGTATTCATATAAAACCTTGACATGATATCCTTGAATCCTTATATCACTATTTATTATTTTAAATTTTCTTATACAGCTTAAACAAAGAGAAGAATTATTCACCAAGTGAAAAAGATCTTGTTGTTGATTTAACTCTTTATGGCAGATAAGGCATTGCTTTGTTGAAGATCCTTGATACATTCTTTAATAGCCTTCGTTTGTCTATTTGTATAAATGATAATATCTCCATTTGTATAGGGTACTTTTCGCCCTGTTCGCCCTGCTATTTGAATAAGTGTTTCTTTATCAAAAAGGGGATGTTCACCATGTAAAATAATAACTTGTACATTTTCAACAGTCATTCCTCTTTCTAAAACTGTTGTACATACAATAACATCTATTTCATGGGATTTAATCATTTCTAATGATTGATGAATATTTTTTTCTTTTGATGTAGCACAGTGACTTTTAATAGAAAAGAATTTAAGAAATTTTTGTACTTGTCTTGTCATTTCAATACGTGGTACAAAAAGAAATACCGGTTTTTTATCTTTTTGATACTTTTTTAATTGATAAACAAGATGACACAACATCATAAAGTTTCCCATTACCTTACAAGTAGGAATTGGTAATGGTTGATGATGAAACCTTTGTAAGACTTGTACATCTCCACTTTCAATCGTTGCAGACATAAACACATAATTTCCCTTTATACTATTCATTAATATATTTTCCAAAACTTCATTATCACGATATGGAAAAGCATCATACTCATCTAAAATCAATAAATCAAACATTCGTGGATACCGATACAGCTGATGTGTTGTACAAATAATAAATTGTCCTTCTAAACACTCTGTATGTCCTCCATAAACAAGAATGGGCTGAATATTAAAAAATTGTTTTTGAATTCTCTTTGCTAATTCTATAACCAATTCTTTTCTTGGCATCGTCAAACAAACATGATGTCCTAAATTCAATGCATATTCAATGACACCATAAATCATTTCCGTCTTACCTGCTCCTGTTACTGCTTTTAATACTGAATTTTGATGATTTTGATATCTTTCTATCAATAATCTTGAAGTTCTTTCTTGTTCTAAGTTTAATGAATAATTTAAATGATAGTATATTTTCTTTTCATTTTTAACAGATTTTAAGTTAACTGTCTTTGTAGAAAAAGCAATACATTTTCTACAATAAATACGCCCATTGTTTTCAAAAAAATATTGAACATCTTCATTTTGACATCTCGAACATTTCATCTTCTTCACCTACATCTATTTTAATACATTTTATAAAATAATTCGTCTCGAATTTGTTTCAAATTTGTCTCATTTTTGTCTCAAATTTGTTTCACATTTGTCTCACGATTTTTTCAATAAAATCATTTTTGTATTTCTTAGAAATAGGAATAACTTGTTTATTTTTAGTGATACAATTCATTCCTTCTATTCTCTCAACATATTTTAAATTAACAATATAGCTTCGATGACAACGACAAAAAGAATCATCTAATTGTAAAGCTATTTCTTTTAAACTGAGATAATTTCTTTTTGTCATATCATTTTGATGAATCATAACATGGTGTTGATAAGCTTCTATATAAATAATGTCTTCATAAGGTATTTTGTGAACTTCTTTTTTAAACTGATAAATAAATGTCTTAGAATGTTGATGTAATAAAACGCAATCAAGTATTTTATATATTTCTTGTTGATCAAGCGGCTTTAATAAGTAGTGCATCGCTTGTACTTGATAACTTGCTATCCCATAATGTGTATTTTTTGTTTGAAAAACAATCGGTATTGATAAATCCTTTTTTCTTAAGATCTTTGCAAATTCAAAACCATTGATATGTTTCATATCTAATTCTAAAAATACAAGATCACAGTTTTTTAAACATTTTGGTAATTGATAATAAAGCTGTTTATACCAATGAAAATAGATTTCTTGTTGTTTTTCTATACCCCATTTTTCAATAATCGATTTTAAAAAAACATAATCTTTTAAATTATTTTCTCCAATAAAAATATTCATTTAATCACCTCTTTATCAGTGTATATTATTTACAATCTACTCTATGATTTTAGAACAAATTGGACTAAAAAAAATCGCCGAAGCGATTTATTGATCTTGATATACTTTTTTTAATGCATCTTCAACACACTCTGGCACTAAGCCTGTAAGTGGCTTATGATAACTAGCTATTTCTTTAACGACAGATGATGAGATAAAAGAATGTGATGGCTTTGTCATTAAATACATTATTTCTATTTGACTATTTAAATATTGATTAGATTGTGCATATTGTAATTCATAATCGAAATCTGTTGTTGAACGTAAGCCACGGATAAGCACTTGTCCATTGACTTTTTTTACATAATCCATAAAAAGTTCATCTGTTGAATCAACAATTACATTTTTTAAATGAGCTGTTGCTTTTTTTAAAAGTTCTTTTCTTTGTTCAATCGTAAACAAACCTACTTTTGTTGGATGAATAGCTACCGTTACATATAATATGTCAAATATCTTTGCAGCACGTTCAATAATATCTAAATGTCCATTTGTAACTGGATCAAACGATCCATTATATACAGCAATTTTCTTCATGATTTAATCCTCATAATAAAAAATATTAAGAGCTGTAATTCCATACTCTTTTCTTTTATTTAACTCAATTCCTTCTATTTCTTTAAACTCAACTTCTTTTAATTCTTCTACTACAATACACGCTTGTGGATTCAACATTTGGTGATCAACTAAATATTGAAGAATATCATCAACAAGACCTTTTCCATAAGGTGGATCTAAAAAAACATAATCAAACTTTATACCTTTTTCATACAAATATTTTAAAGCTTTTTTATAATCCATTTTCAAAGGAAAACAATTTTCCAATTTTAAAAGAGAAAAATTTTCTTTAATTGTTTTAAAAGCTTCGTATTGATGATCCACACTATAAAGTGTATCACATCCTCTAGAAATAGCTTCTATTCCAAGTCCACCACTACCTCCAAATAAATCTAATACCGTTCCTCCTTGAAAATATGGCCCAATCATATTAAAAAGGTTTTCCTTATTTTTATCTGTTGTCGGTCTTGTTAATTGACTCTTAGGAACTTTTAATTGTCTTTTTTTATACTTTCCTGCAATCACTCTCATAATTTATACCCTGATGTATCTAATGAATCACTAATATCTTTAAAAACAATTTTTGTAACTTCATCGAGTAATTCATTGATTTTATAATAACTTTGATAATATTTTTGAATGTTTTCATTTTGTGACATTCTTTTTCTTACTTCATTTAATTCTTGTCTTTTCTGTGTCAAATCAATATATTTTTCAAACTTTTTCAAATCATCTAATTCTTGTAAAAGATTTTGATAATTATCTAATAATTCTTTTGTTTCTTGATTTAATAATTTTAAAGATTGCTCTTTAAATTGTAGATAGCGCTTATCCTCTTTGATAGCATCTATTAAATCATATATTGTTTCATTCATTGTAACATCTCCAACATACTCATTAGTATTGATATTCTTTCTAGCTTTTCTAAAACTGTACTTTGTTTTTTTTGATGTATTTCATCTAATAAATCATCATATTTTTCTGGATAATGACATAATGTAACATACCAAACAGGATGCTTACGTATATAATCTAAAACATCTTCTTTCATTATTTACCTTCTTTATTTTTATCTAAAAGATTAGAAACAATTCCTAAAACTTTTTCGATTGATTGCAAAGAAGAAGATAATGCTTCCAAATCGACATTTTTGATAATTTCTAAAACATTCATATTTTCTATTGGATGTTCCTTATACGGTTTGAAAAAATGATCATCTTCTCCATACATTGTATAGATTTCATATATTTCTTGCCAAGTATAGCGATGATTTAATACATCTTCTTTAATACTTGGTATTGTCTTTAAAAAAGCTTTAAACTCTTTTAAATTATCCATCAAATCACCTAATATATCATATGAAACATTTATAATTGTGTGTCTGTTTTTTCTAGTTGTTCTTTGTTGAACTTGGAAATAATTGCTTGGGCAATACCTATTGCTATTAAAGCAGCAATCGTTGAAGATCCCCCAGATGATACTAATAATAATGGAACACCTGTCATTGGAATCAATCCTGAAACGCCACCTAAATTAACAAATAAATGTAACATAAAATAAGAAGCTATTCCTATCAAAATAACTCTTGATTTGTTATTTTGAATTTGATCTGCATATTTTAATAATCTAAAAATAATAATAGCTGTTGGAATAATCATTAAAGCCAACCCAAAAATACCAAGTTCTTCATAAATAATAGCCCCTATAAAATCATTATGTGCCTCTGGAATATAATCATATTTTTGAATAGAATTTCCTAATCCAAGTCCAAAAATACCACCATCTGTAAAAGCAATCAAAGAATTGACAAGTTGCCATGAACTATCATAAATATTTTCTATTTTTAATGGTTTTAACCAAGAATCAATACGTTGTAATTGATATCCCTGTAAAACAGCTGTGATTAAGAATCCTAAAATAATAACTGCTACAGCTAAAGCAATCCAAACGAGTTTTTTATATTTTTTATAATAATCTCTTGGTGTTGACATAAAACAAATAAAACAAATTGCTGCTAGAATAAGAGAACTTCCTAAATCCTTTTGTACAATAACTCCTATTCCAAATGCAAAAACCATAAGAGCTAAAGGGAACAAAACACATTTGTTAAATTTATCTTTATAAAATTTACTTTTTAATTCAGCAGTTCTAAATTTTCCTTTCACTACAAATGCTGAATCAGTTTCAGTAAGCATATAAGATAAAATAAGAACCATACCAATTTTCATAAATTCTGCTGGCTGTACTGTAAAAGAACCTAAATGAATCCAAGCATGTGAGCCTTTGGTCGTCCAAAAAACACAACCACACATTGAGATGATTCCCATAATATATACAGCCATTGAACTTCTGTAATTAATCATTTTCAATTTAAAACTCTTTGTAAGAACCATCATAATAAAAACACCTATTGCTACATAAATAGATTGTGTAATCATATTTTTTATTGCAAATGCCGTTCCTTTTGAAGAGACCGCTCCAATTGATGCTGAACCAATCATTACAATTCCTAAACAAATCAATACAAAAACTGCAAAAAAGATAGGCTTATCTGCCCCTTTTTTTCTAAAAAAAGCTTTTATTCTTTTTGTCATTATAATTTGATCCAATCATTTTCTTGACTTGCTTTAAAAACTTTATAAATAGAATATCCAGAAACATCTTGGAATTCTTTATCAATTTGCTTTTCTTCACTCTTTGTCCCAACAACATTTTTAAATTTTCTATAAGCATTTAAAAAATCTGTTTTACTTATTCCTTCTTCATATGCTTTTTCTACTGCATTATATAAAGACATAACATCAATAATATCTTTTGTTGACCATGTATAGTCTAGTGGATAATTATAGTCCATCATTTACACCTCATTTCAGTAAAATATTATAACTTAAAAAAGTATAAAAATAAATGACTTATGATAAATCCCCCATACAATTATTTGGAATCATAATATGGTAATAGTAAAGGAGGGATAAACAATGAACTGTGATTATAACTGCAATGGATATGTCAATAATCCATTTGGCTGTGGTGGATGTAACACATGCGGCTATACACCTATTATGGGTGGCTTTGGTTGCAACAATACAGGATGTAGTTGGTTTGCAATTGTTTTAGTTGTTTTCTTATTATTAATCATTTGTGGTAATTCAAGAATTAGACCTTAGATATTTCAATCACCTCAAAATATGTTATAATAACCACGAATGAGGTGAAAAAAATGTTATTAATGAAAGATATTATAGATGATTCAAACGAATTAATTAGAACAGTTTCAAAAGAGGTTGAACTTCCTCTATCCAAAGAAAATCATGATTTACTCATGAAAATGCATGAATTTTTAGTTGCAAGCCAAGATGAAGAACTTTCTGAAAAATATGATTTAAGACCTGCAGTAGGTATTGCAGCTATTCAACTTGGTATTCCAAAAAGAATGTGTGCCATCCATGTTTTAGATTATGATGAAGAAGGAAATGTAACAAAATCTTCTGATTATGCTTTAGCGAATCCTAAGATTGTTTCTTATACACCTAAACAATCTTATTTAAAAACTGGAGAAGCATGTTTATCAGTTCCTGAAGATGTAAAAGGTTATGTTCCACGTCATGCTAAAATCACTGTTGAAGGATTTGACGTACTTACAAACAAAGATGTAAAAATTGTTGCTCGAGGATTTTTAGCTATTTGTTTACAACATGAACTTGATCATTTTGATGGTGTTTTATATTATGATCATATTAATAAAGAATATCCATTAGTACCAATTGAAAATGCTATGGTTATTGAATAAATAAAAGGTTCTTTCGAACCTTTTATTTTACTTTAAAATAATGAATTGTTTTGGGTTTTAATACTATTTGTCCTTGATTTTCAATTTCTTGTTGATCAATTAAAGAAATAAGATTTTCATTTAAAGAAATGGTAAATTCTTGATCATCTAAATTTAATGCTACAATAATTCTTTCTTGTTGATCATTTCTTTCAAAAACAAATTGTTTATTTGTTAAAACCAATTCTTTAAACTCACCTTTTTGTAAAGCAGATGATTGATTTCTAATAGAAATCAATTTTTTTATATATTTTGTTAAACCATTAGGCATTGGTTTGGTAAACTCTGGTCTTAAAGAATCATCACTTTCCTGTTCTTTCTTTCCGGTTTGTCCCCATTCACTTCCATAATAGATACATGGTATTCCTGGTAAAGAAAATAACATACCATAAATAAGTGGTAATTTTTCTAAATCTGTTAATTTAGATGCTATTCTTTCTACATCATGATTATCAACAAAACTAAATAATGTTTGTCCTCTATACATTTCTCCATAATTACGTTTTATTGTATGAGCCATTTCAAACATATTTAATGAATTAAATGAAGACCAAAGTCCTTTAAAACCAGGATAATCAGTAATACTATCTAAATGTGCTTCACTAAACATATATCCTGCATTATCACCTAAAACTTCACCTAACAAGAAAAAATCCGCCTTTTTTTGTCTACAATGATCTTTTAACATTGCCATAAACCATCTTGGTAAACTATAGGCAACATCTAAACGAATACCATCAATATCAAAGGCATCAATCCAATAATCAACAGCACTTAATAAATAATTTTGAACATCTGGATAATCTAAATTTAATTTAACTAATTCATAATGTCCTTCCCATCCCTCATAATAAAAACCATCATCATAAGGTGAATTGCCGTTAAAATCAATTCTAAACCAATTTTTATATTGACTATTTTCTCTATTATTTAAAACATCTTGAAAAGCAAAGAAGCCTCTTCCTACATGATTAAAAACACCATCTAAAACAACACGCATCCCTCTATCATGTAAATTTTTACAAATTTCAATAAAATCTTCATTTGTTCCTAAACGTTCATCAATTTTACAATAATCTCTTGTATCATAACCATGATGATCACTTGAAAATACAGGATTAAAATAAATAGCATTTATCCCTAAATCTTCAAAATAATCCATAAAATCATTCAATCTTAAAATACGGTGTTCCACAATTCCATCATTATCACGAGGAGCCCCACAAAAATTAAGAGTATAAATTTGATAAAATACACTTTCATTAAACCACATTATAAAAAACCTCCTTATACATCTATCTATTATTATACACTATTTAGTTAGAGTTATTTAAAAAATATGATATAATATACTATATATAAGGAGGTTCTTATTATGACTCAAAAAATTATTACTATTACAAGAGAATATGGTTCTGGAGGAAGATTGATTGCTAAAAAAGTAGCTGAAGCCTTAAATATTGCTTTCTATGATAATGAACTTATTGATGAAACAGCGCGCCAATTAGGTATTGATATTGATACAATTCGTAAAGCATCTCAAGAAAAATCATCAAGTTTTGCTTATTCACTTAATAATGGTCCTCTTATTTTACCAATTAATGACCAAGTTTATGCTACACAAGCCAAAATCATTAAACATCTTGCTGAAAAAGAAGATTGTATTATTGTTAATGGATGTGCAAACTATATTTTAGAAGACTATCCTCATGTTTTAAGAATATTTGTGTATGCTCCTTTAGAATCTAGAATTGAACGTGTTGAAAAAGATTATAAAGAAGAACATGAAAATACTAAAAAATATGTTCAAAAAAGAGATAAACAAAGAAAGAGTTATTATAATTATTACACAACAAATACTTGGGCAAATATGAAAGACTATGATTTATGTATTAATAGTGATATGGGAATTGATGAAATCGCTCAATTAATTGTTAAAGTTTATCAAAACGGAAAATTATGGAAATAATATAAAAAATATTCAGGACACCCTGAATATTTTTTATTCTGGTAAAAATTGAATTGCTACTCCTAAAAGTCCTGAACCAAGATAACAAGATAAAGCAGCACCAACATGGCCATCGATTATATATGTAAATTGAGGAAACCTTTCTTTTAACATTCCTTCCAAAATATTTCTTTCTTCCAAATTATTAGCATTTGCAATAGCTAATGCAAATTTTTGATGTGGATTTTCTTCAAGATGACTTTCTATTAAATCTATCAATTTTGATTTCACTTTCTTTGAACCTCTCACTTTAGCTGGAACATAAATTTCTCCATTTTCTTTTTCAAAAGAAAGAATTGGTTTAATCTTTAGTGTTGTTCCTAAAAATGCCGAAGCCTTGCCAATGCGTCCACCTTTTTGTAAATAATTTAAATCATCTATTGAAAAATAAGCATAATTTTGATAGCACAAGAAATCTGCAATTTCAATTAATTCATCAAAAGATTTTCCTTCTTCTCTATATTTAGCAAGACTAACAGCAATAACTCCTAATCCCACTGATGCACTTTGACTATCAACAATATAACATTTTAATTTCTCATAAGTTTGACAAAATAACCTCATTTGATTACCTGTCCCAGATATACCACTAGATAAAAATAAACCTATAACATGAGTATATCCTTTATCTTTTAGTTGATCTAACAAATTAAACAAATCTTCTCCAACTGGTGAAGAAGTTTTAATTACTTTTTCATCTTGAATCGCATAAATATCATTAGAAGTAATGTCTACACCATCTCTATAACTCTTTCCATCATATTGAATTTGTATTGGTAAAACATGTATATCATATAACTCTCTATATTCTTTTTTTATATCACTACATGAGTCTGTTATAATTGCAATTTTTTCCATTTGTATCTCCTTAAAGTTACTTTGAACTTCATACTAATGGAACTTATTATAACTATTTGTATATAAAAAGCAAGATTTTTTAAAAAATAAGTATCGCATCAATGATACGCGAAACACATTGAACTACTACCGATCCCATCATTAATGCACCTAAAATGATTGTAACTAATCCCTTATTTGATAATTTTTCCATAATAGTTCCTCCTTTTGTTTCTTTAATTTCAACTTTTAAAATTTATTTTTGTTATTGTATCTTTTTAAGACACTTATAATATAACTCCGTCACTAAGTTTCGTCAATACTTTTGTGTCTTTTTTAGATATTTTGTTTACTACATAGTCTATAATATGGTAATATTAAGACACAAGGAGTGATAAGATGACAGGTGAACGTATTAAAAAATTAAGAAAAGAAAAGGGTTTGACTCAACAACAACTAGGAGAAATGCTCGGTGTTCAAAAATCAGCAATTGCTAAATATGAAAACGGACGTGTTCCTAATTTAAAAAAGGAAACACTTTCCCGACTTGCAGAAATATTTAATGTTACTCCTAATTATTTATTAGGTATTGATGAGCCAGCCTATCATGGACATAGTCATAATATAGATATTCCCTTATATAGTGATGTTTGTTGTGGAGATGGTATTTTTGTTGAAGACAATATTGAAGAATATATTTCTTTACCTGAATCTCTATTAAGTTCTCGAAAGGATTACTTTTGTCAATATGCTGATGGAGATAGTATGATTGATGAAAATATTCAATCTGGGGATCTTATTATTTTTGAAAAGACACAGCAACTTAATAATGGTGATGTGGGATGTTTTGGCATTGAAGATAATATTGCAACATGTAAAAAATATTTTAATGATTCTAAACAAAACTGTATTATTTTACAACCTGCAAATGATAAATATTCTCCAATTATTATTAATGAATATAATTATCATGAATTTAAAATCATTGGAAAACTTGCCCTTGTTATTTCTAAAAGAAACTAAAATTAAAACTCCGTTTCAAATGAAACGGAGCTTTTTTTATTAATTTTAATTATTTTACTGTAATTAATTCTAAATAAGAAGTAGTTCCAGCAACACCTGGTGTACCAGCAGTAACAATGATTTGTTCACCTGGTTCAACTAAGTTTTCTTTAGCGATAACTTGAGCATATTCAATCATAGCAGCTCTTGTATCCATTTGTTTACATAATACTGATTTAACACCCCAGTTGATAGCTAATGCTCTTGTAGTTTGTTCATTTGGAGTAGCAGCAATAATCATAGATTTAGTACGATATCTAGACATTTTTCTAGCTGTAAATCCTGAATCAGTGAATGCAACGATTGCAGCAACGTTGAATTTAGATGCGATTTCAGCAACTGACATACAGATAGCTTCACTTTGATCTAATGGAGCAGTTCTGATTGCTTTTCTTTGTAATGAAGCATAATCTAAAGTTCCTTCAGTTTTTAAAGCAATTTTAGTCATAGTTTCAACAGCTTCTACTGGATATTTACCTTGTGCAGATTCACCAGATAACATGATTGCATCAGTACCATCATAGATTGCGTTAGCAACGTCAGATACTTCAGCACGTGTTGGTCTTGGGTTTTCTTGCATACTATCTAACATTTGAGTAGCAGTGATAACGATTTTACCTGCAGCACGACATTTATTGATTAATTCTTTTTGAATTAATGGTACATCTTCAGCAGGAATTTCTACACCTAAGTCACCACGAGCAACCATGATACCATCAGCAACTTTTAAGATATCATCCATGTTTTCAACACCTTCGCTGTTTTCAATTTTAGCGATGATTTGAATTTCAGGACGACCGTTTTCAATTAATAATTTTTTAACATCTAAAACATCTTGTGGACGTCTTACGAAAGATGCAGCGATGAAATCAACACCTTGTTGACAACCAAAAGTTAAATCTCCGATATCTTTTTCTGATAAGTAATCGAATCCTAATTTGATTCCTGGAACGTTGATTCCACGTTTGTTTTTAACAACACCATCGTTAGCACAGATACATACGATATCAGTACCATCAACATGATCAACTAATAATTCTACTTGACCATCGTTTACTAAGATGAAACCACCTGGTTTAACATCTTTATATAAATCTTTATAAGTGATTGTAAATCTTTCACTTGTTCCTTCAATATCTTCTACACAGATAGTAGAAACTTGACCTTTTTTGAATTCAGTTTTTCCACCAACGAAATCACCAGTTCTAATTTCAGGTCCTTTAGTATCTAATAAGATAGCTACGTTTTTGTTTAATTCTTTGTTGATTTCTCTTAAAGTTTTAATTCTTCCCCCATGTTCTTCGAAATCACCATGAGAGAAGTTTAATCTCATTACGTTCATACCAGCTTGAACTAATTTAGTTAAGACTTTTTTGTCTTCAGAAGCTGGTCCAATTGTACACACAATACGTGTTTTCTTTTTTCTTTCTTTTTCTAATACCATCCTAATATCCTCACAATCATATTTTCATTTAAGTTTATATTAACGAAGTTTAATAGCATCTTCGTAAATACTAAAATCAGTTTCACGTTTATGTCCTAATACTTCAGTAATTGGTAATCCTTTGATTTGACCATTTACTTCGCTTACACATAAACCACCTTTTCCAGCTTCAAGTAATTCAACGGCATAAACACCCATTCTTGAAGCAAGAACTCTATCTCTTGCTGATGGTCTACCACCACGTTGCATATGTCCTAAAACGTTTGCACGAGTTTCAAAACCAGTTGCAGCTTCAACTTTTTTAGCTAATTCATGTACATCTGTAATATGTTCTGTAATAACCACGATTGCATGTTTTTTATCAGATGCTTTTGAAGCTTTTAATACTTCAATCACTTTATTTTCATCAAAACCAATTTCACTAGTGATTACCATTTCAGCACCATCAGCGATACCAGCATTGATAGCTAAATCTCCACATCTACGTCCCATAACTTCAAGAATAGTACATCTTTGATGAGAACTTGATGTATCTCTTAATTTGTCTAATGCATCAACAATTGTATTTAATGCAGTATCAAATCCAATTGTATGATCAGTATCAGGAATATCATTATCAATTGTTCCTGGAATACCGATACAGTTGATACCCATTTCAGTTAACTTTAATGCACCATTGTAACTTCCGTCGCCACCGATAACAACTAAAGCTTCCATTCCTACTTCTTTCATTTTTTCAATTGCTTCTTTTCTTACTTCAGGATCTTTGAATTCAGGGAATCTTGCTGATTTTAACATAGTACCACCAATATTAATAATGTTACGTGTGCTATGACGATCAAACTTAATAAATTCTCCATCGTGTAATCCTTTATAACCAAGTTTTACACCATATACTTCAATTCCTTTATTTAAGCATGTACGCGCTACTGCTCTTACAGCAGCGTTCATTCCTGGAGCATCTCCTCCAGAAGTTAAAACTCCTATACATTTAACCATAATGTTCACTCCCTATTTCATAACATTTCATACATAGTGATTTTAGCACAAATCATGACTTTTCTACAAGAATTTTTACACATTTATTATGCTAAATCTTATTGTTTTATCATAATTGGCATACTCATTGTAAATATTGTGTTAAGTAAGCGCTCTACTTTTATTTTTTCACGCGCATCTTTTTTCAAAGTATAGATTTTAATTAAATCATCTTGGGTGTATTGACTGGTAAATAACGTTATCTTTTTATTTTGATTACGATATGTCAATACAGCTGCTAAAACTTCATCTCTTGACCAACTTGTCACATTTTCTCCACCTAGATCATCAATCACTAAATAATCTACATTACGAAGTTCCTCTATATTATTATCATTTCCAAATTCACTAAAAGAATTCTTTAAATCGATTAAATATGTAGGAAAATGCACATATCCTAAATGATACCCTTGTTTAGCAAGTGATCTTGTTAAAAAACCAGCTAATGTTGATTTTCCACAACCAGATGGCCCACAAATAAATAAACCTTTTTTTGACGTATTCGATAAAAAATGATCAATTGTACTTGCAAGTTCTTTGTTCATAATATCTTTAATTGATTTTAAATCAGATAATAATAAATCATCACTCACATTCGAAACAGTAATATGACTTAAAATATTTTGCTTTTCTAATATTTCTTTTCCATACTTACAAGGGACAAGTATTGTTTTTAAATGATGATTTTCAACATGAACCGCTTGCTTCATTCCTTTAGAAACTTTATGACATTGATAAAGCCCCCTACAATCTTTACATTTTTGCATATCTTCTTGAAAATCTAAAAATTCAACCCAATTTTCTTCTATAAAATCTCGTCCTACTTGTCCATCAGATAAAACTTTCATTATGTACGGATCCTTTATAAGTTCATTGATACTTTCTTCTTTTTGTTTTTGAAAATTTTGATCATCATCAAATAAATGTAAATCTTGTAAACTTTGCATTTTTTCTCCTCCTAGTCATATTTTTCTAACATTGCAAGAGCATCTTCATCAATATTATCTGCTGTTGATTTTTCTTGAGAAACAATTTGAATATCTTTTGTAAAATCATCCCAGTCATGATGTTGTTGATTTTGATATTTCAAATAAGCTTTTCCTTCTTCTATCGCTTCTTGAACCGTTTTTATTTTTTTTCTTTTCCATTGACTTCCTAAAGCTTCTATAAAATTTTTAGGTAATGATTGATTACACTTTTGAAGTGTTGTTTCTATTAAAACATTGACAACTCCTGGCTCTAATTGTAACGTTGTTAAAACAGATTCGACAACTTGAAGATCTCTTTTTAATGGTTCTTTACCACCCGTTTTATCTTTTAATAAATCATAAGGTGAAATATTTTCTAAATAATAAATATGTTTTTGTAAAGAAGATTCTCCCTGTTTTTCACTTTGAAGCAAAGGGGATTGCTTATGAAATACCTCTGTAAATTTTTCCGGCATTTTTAAATCATAATAGTTTCGGCAGTTTTGAGCCAATAACCGACTATTTAAATGATTTTCAATCATTGATTGTTTGACAAGATTTTGCATATCTAAAGCATTGATATGATATAAAATTCCTAATTGTTGAATTATTTTTTCATCTTCTTGATCAAACATTTTCTTAGATAATTGTAAATTTTCAATGCCTTGATAAAACAACGTTAGATCGTAACTATTTTCAATAGAATTTTGTATTTTTTGTTTATATTTTTTTTCTTTTAATATATTTTTTTCATGATGATGAATTTCAAAAACATCTGTAAACGATGCTGTCATTTCTTGATAATCATTTAAATTAACATTATACGTTTGAAAAATCGCTATTGTTTTTTCATATTCATCTTTCAATCTATCTTTCAATAAACGATCAAGAATTTGATGATTAATAAATTCTTGAGGTGATAACGGCATTTTCAAATCAAAAAGATAACGATTATCATTCGTTTGTTTAACATATGAACATACAAGTCCTACAGCTTCTAACTTATCAAAAGATTCCTGTAAAGAATTTAATGAAAATCCTGATAATTTACATAATCTAGAAATCAAAGAAGGACTTTTTGTAAGTGTCATTTGATCCAATTCACTATTGAGTGTTAGATAAAGAGCAGTAGCTTCCATCCCAATCAATGGTTGATAAAGTTGTAAAACTGTTTTATAACCAGTTAAATCAAGCATATAACTACTTCTTACTTGATAAACATCACTCGTTAATAATTTCTTCATGACTGATCCTTTCTATAAATTCATCAATTTGTTTATATAACTCTTCTATTCCTTGATTGTTATCAAAAACAATATCGGCCATTTCTCTTTTCTTTAAAGAAGAAATTTGGTTATTGATAATTGTATAAGCATAACTTTCATCAATATGATCTCTTGCCATCAATCTTTGAACTTGTCTTTGTTCATCTAAATAAACAACAATAATTTCATCACACAAATATTCTAAATGAGACTCATATAATAAAGGAATATCTAAAAAGATACAATCTCTCTCTTTATTTTTTTCAATTTCTTCCTTCATTTTTAAAATCACATAAGGATGTATAATAGCCTCTAACTGTTTTTTAGCATTTTTATCATGAAAAACAATTCTTCCTAATGCCTTTCGATCAACAATTCCATCTTTAACACATCCAAATAACTCTTGAACCTTCAAAATACATTCTTGATCAATTGTTAGAGCATTTCTTGAAATCAAATCCGCATCAACAACAAGATAACCTCTTTCTATTAAATAATGTGTGACTGTCGATTTCCCACATGCAATACTTCCTGTTATTCCGTATACTTTCATCGTTTTGCCTTTTGACATATTGGACAATAATATGTTCCTCTTTCATTAATCATTACTTTTTTTATCTCATGTCCTAATGGACAATGCTTTTGCATATGCACTTTTAATTGCACTTGAAACAAACCATCAATTCCATTAGCACTAAAAGAATGAATTGTCGTTCCACCTTGTAAAATAGCCATATTTAAAATCTCACAAGCAACATCCACTAATTCTTTAACTCTCTTTTTACTTAAAACATTGGCTTTAGTATAAGGATTTAAATGCATTTGATAACAAATTTCATTTGCATAAATATTTCCTATCCCTGTCATAATACTTTGATCTAGAAGAACTGTTTTAATCGCTTTATTTTTCTTTTTAAGCTTTTGATAAAGCTCTAAGTAATCTATTTCAAAAGGTTCAGGGCCTAATTTACTTAAAGGCAGTTGATTTTTATAATCATCATGATCCACCAACTTCATTCTTCCAAACTTTCTAACATCATTATATCTTAACTCCATACCCTCATCTAATACAAAGATAACATGGTCATGTTTAGAAAGTATATCCCCTTTTTTACATATTTGATACTTTCCTTCCATTCTAAGATGAGAAATAAAGGCAACATCCTCCAATTTAAAAATCAAATATTTCCCTACACGATCAATCTCTGTAAAAGTCTTATTTTTTAAAGTTTGTACAAATTCTTCTTGATCATCATCAATGATTTTAGGATATAAAATTTTTATATCTTCAATTTTTTTATTTAAAATAAAATTTTCTAATGTTCGTCGAACCGTTTCAACTTCTGGTAATTCTGGCATTTTTTCACCTACTTTAACTCATACCAATTTTTAGCGTAAGTTCCTTCCGATTTTAATTCCACTTTCATTTGATAAGCACTTTCCATTCCTTCTTTTACAAGTTTCATCATTTTATCCAATTCATCTTGATAAACATCAAAAATCAACTCATCGTGTACTTGTAAAATCATTTTTGATTTCATATGATTTTCTTTTAATAATTGATCCACTTTGATCATTGCAAGCTTGATAATATCAGCGGCTGATCCTTGAATTGGAGAATTCATCGCTAATCTTTTTCCAAATTCTTGTCTCATATAATTCTTTTCATTGATTTCTGGAATATATCTTTTTCTATTTAAGACAGTTGAAACATAACCATTTTCTTTTCCAAAAGCAATGCTTTTATTCATATAGTCTTTAATCTCAGCATATTTTTCAAAATATTTTTCAATAAATGATTTAGCTTCTTTAACAGTGACACCTAATTGTTCAGCCAAACCATAATCAGACATTCCATAAATAATTCCAAAGTTAACAGCTTTTGCATTTCGTCTCATTGTTGATGTAACCTCTTCTTCACTTACACCAAAAACAACACTTGCGGTATGACGATGAATATCTTTATCATGATTAAAGGCATCTATTAAACTTGTGACATTGGCTAGATGAGCAAGTACACGTAATTCAATTTGCGAATAATCAAAAGATATTAAATAATCATATTCAGGAACAAACGCTTTTCTAATAAGTTTTCCTTCTTCTGTTTTGACTGGTATATTTTGTAAGTTAGGATCTGTTGATGATAAACGTCCTGTTTGAGTTAAAGCTTGATTATAAATAGTATGTGTCTTTCCATCAATAAAGATTTGTTCTTGTAACCCAATAATATAAGTTGAATAAAGTTTACTTAATGTACGATAATTTAGAACTTTATCAATAATTGGATGAACATTTTTTAATTTATTTAAAACATCTACTGATGTGGAATAACCTGTTTTTGTTTTCTTACCATTAGGTAATCCTAAATCCTCAAAAAGAACTTCTCCTAATTGTTTAGGAGATGAAATATTAAATTCTTTATGTGCCAATAAATAAATTTCTTTTTCTAATTGATCAATTTGTCCTTTAAAAGTATCTCCTAATTGTTTTAAAACATCTTTATCCATTTTAGCTCCTTGAAATTCCATATCCGCTAAAATATACGCTACAGGCATTTCAACATTTTTGTATAAATCAAATTGTTGATCTTTTTTCAATCTTTGTTCTGCTTCATTTTTTAATTCATAAATTGCTTTAGCTTGTAAAACATAATGTTTCGATAAGACATCTTCTTCAGGAACATGTTTTTTAGCACCTTTTCCAAAAACTTCCTCATCAAATTGTAAATCAAAATATTGATAATAATCACAAACGATTTTAATTTCATCTTTTAAAGAAGGATTTAAAATATAAGAAGCAAGCTGTAAATCAAAAGTATACCCTTTAACTTCTAATCCATGCCAACGACAAGCATTGATACATTTTTTTATATCATAACCATATTTTTCAATCTTTTCATCTTTTAAGAAAGACTTAAAGTTTTCATCATGCATAGCATTTTCTAAAGTAATATAATAGGCTTCATCTTTATTATAAAGACCAAATCCCAAAATAGCCGATTTATGATAATTCGTATCATAGACTCCTGCAATTAAAGCTGTATTCTTTTTAATATTTGGTAAAGTTTCAACAATTTTATATTCTAAAGGTTTACTTTGCTTTGTTTCTGTAGAAAGAGACATTCTTTTAAGTAAAGAGTTCATATCATAACGTCTGTAAAACTCTGCAAGATCATCATTATATTCTTGTCCTTCATATTTCCAAGCATCTAAATCTAATTCAACAGGTGCATCTGTTATAATTGTGGCAATCTTTTTAGATAAAAGGCCCAATTCAATATTCGTTCTAACTTTCTCACCCATTTTACCTTTTAATTCATCCATATGTTCCTTTAGATTTTCTATTGTCCCATATTGATTTAATAACTTCAAAGCCGTTTTTTCACCAATTCCTGGAATTCCTGGAATATTATCAGCACTGTCTCCCATAAGACCTAAAAGATCTCTCATTTGATCAGGTTCTAAATTATATTTTTCTTTAAAACTTTCAACTGTAATAACTTCATAATCATTGGTCTTTTGAGGCTTTTTGTATTGTTTAACATTTGAATCGATCAACTGCATCATATCTTTATCATTTGTATAAACAGCTACTTCCATGCCTTGACTTGACGCTTTTTTAGAAATCGTTCCAATAATATCATCACCTTCATATCCTTCTTTTTCAATATAAGGAATATGATGGGCTTCTAAATATTCTCTAACCATTGAAAACTGACAAACAAGTTCATTCGGTGTTGGCTTTCTTGTCCCTTTATATTCTTCCAATAGCTCACTTCTAAAAGTCTTCCCTTTTGCATCAAAAGCAACCACAATATACTCAGGATTTTGTTTCAATAAACTTTCTAACCTATTAGCAAAACCATAAACTGCATTGGTTGGTACACCATCTTTATTGACCATTAAATTTCCCATAGCAGCTGTTGCATAATAACAACTAAATAACCAAAAATTCCCATCTATTACAACTAATTTTTCCATTTTATACCTCATTTACTTCTTTAACATTTTGTACCACTAAAGAAAGCTTATCTCGATAATTCATCTTTCCTTCAATACATACAATCTTATTTTTTTCTAATAATGTCTTATATCTTTGATACGTTGAAGAAAAAACGACTCCCTCAACATTTCCTGTTTCATCAAATCCTTCAATAAAACACATTTCATTTCCTTTTTTATCAACGATCACTTTGACCCTAAATAAAGATAATAATACTCTCACATTTTTTGAGACATACTCATTTAAATTTGCGACCGCAAGAATTGGTTGATTGATTTTTTGTTTCATATAAGCTAAAGGATGTTGTGTTAAATACACACCTAACGCTTTCTTTTCTAATTCTAAACGCACCATTTTATTTTCTTTAATAATTTCTAAAATAGGTGGTTCATCAATACCAATCATATTTTTTAAATGTGCATACTCTGTAATCTTTTCTAAATTAGCTTTTAAAGTCGCACGATTAAGTCCAAATTCATCAAAAGTACCCGCATCAATTAAACTTTCTAACATTAAACTCGTGATTTTCTTTCCTTCCATTCGCGAAACAAAATCAAAAATATCTTTAAACAAGCCATTCTTTTGTCTTTCTTCAACAATTGCTAGATAACCTGCCTGTCCTACATTTTTAATAGCTAATAAAGAAAAACGTAAATCACCTTCTACTTGTTTAAAATAATGTTCAGAATAATTAATGGATGGCGGTAAAATTCTAATTTGATATTTTTTAGCTTCTGCAATATATTCCATTTTATGAACATCACTATTTTGTTCATTAGAAAGAATTGCTCCATAAAAAGATAAGGGATAATTAGCTTTTAAATACGCAAGTTGATAACCAATTAAACCATAGGCAATTGCATGAGCTTTATTAAAGCCATAATCTGCAAACTTTTCAATTAATCCAAAGATATATTCTGCCTGATTTTTTTCATAACCATTTTTTAAAGCACCACTTATAAATTCCTCTTTCATTGATTCCATTAACCCAAGTGTCTTTTTAGAAGTTGCTTGTCTTAATATATCTGCTTTAGCAAGTGAAAAACCAGCAATTTTTTGTGCTACTTGCATTAATTGTTCTTGATAAATAATAATACCATACGTTGATTTTAAAATATCTTTTAAATCATCATGTGGGTATTCCACTTTTTCTTGATGAAATTTTCGAGCAATATAATGAGGAATTTGTGACATAGGTCCTGGTCTATATAAAGCATTGGCAGCTCCAATATCTTCAATACTGCTTGGCTTTAATTTTCTAAATAAATTCTTCATCCCTGGTGATTCTAATTGAAAAACACCTAACGTATCTCCATTTGATAACATCTTAAATGTTTTTTCATCATTTAAAGGAATCGTATTTAAATTTAAATGAACACCTTCATACTTTTCAATATTTTTTAAAATATCAGAAATTACAGTTAAATTCTTCAATCCTAAAAAATCCATTTTTAATAAACCAACACTTTCAATATAATTTTTAGAATACTGTGTCAATACATTTTGATTAGGACCTTTTGTTAGAGGAACCACTTCATTTAAACAATCTCCTGATAAAACGACCCCTGCAGCATGCATTGAAATATTACGTGGTAAACGTTCTATAAGATAGATTGCTGGTAAAATCTTTCGTAACATTTCTTCTTGATTGACCATACTTGCAAAAGCATAGGAAGATTCATAAACTTCTTTTACTGTTTTTCGATTTTTTCCTTGTGTTGGAATATACTTTGACATCATTTCTAATTTAGGTAAAGGAACTGAAACGACTTTTCCTAAATCTCTTAAAGCAACTTTAGGCCCATAGGTAGCAAAAGTAACAATTTGTCCAACATGTTCTTGTCCATACTTTTCTGTAACATATTTAACAACTTCATCTCTTTTATCATCTTGAAAATCAATATCAATATCAGGCATTGAAACACGCTCTTCATTTAAAAAACGTTCAAATAATAAATCATATTTTAAAGGATCAATATTCGTGATTCCTAAAACATAACTCACTAAACTTCCAGCAGCACTTCCTCTTCCTGGACCGACTTGAATATCATGTGTTTTCGCAAATCTTACATAATCAAAAACAATCAAAAAATAATCATTGAAGCCCATTTTAGCAATGACTTTTAATTCTTTTTTTAAACGTTCTATATAAGTTCTAGGAACTTCTTTTCCTTTAAATCTTTTCTTTAAACCAACAATACAAAGTTGCTGTAAATAATTTTGGCTCGTCACATTTTCAGGTAAAGGATAGTGTGGTAAATGCATTTGATTGGTTTCAATAGTGACATTGCATCTTCTTAACAAATCATTTGTATTTTCTATAATTTCGCGATCAAACAATAAAGACATCTCATAAGCATCTTTTAAATACATCTGATTTGTTTGTACTTTATAATTTCGATCAATTTTTTCGCCATGGATACTTGCTTGCATTAAATCAACCGCTATAGCATCTTGTGGATATAAATAACGTACTTCATTCGAAGCACAAACCTTCACTTCTTGTAAAGTGGCAAGTGCTTTTAAACGTTCATTTAAAAATGATTGCATTTTTAAATGATGATCTTGAATACAAATATAATAATTATCTTTAAACATCTTTTTAAACAATGCAATATATTTTAAAGCCTCAGATTCTAACTCTTTTAAAACAAGCCTTTCAACAATTCCTTCTTTACATCCAGAAAGAATAAAAAGATGTTCACGATATAAAAATAATCTTTCTAATTCAATCGCTTTATGTTCACTTAAATTAATATCACTACATATTTTCATTAAATCATGATAACCAATTTGATCTTTTGCATAGAATAAAAAAGGATAAACTTCTTGATCAATAAGTACATCCCCTTGCATTCCAAAAATAGGTTTGATGTCATAATGATGACAAGCATTAGAAAATTCAATCGCACCATACATATTATTGATATCTGTTAAAGCCAATGCTTCCATATGCAATTCTTTCGCTCTTTTACATAAATCTTGAATCAAAATCGTACTATTTTGAAAACTATAACAACTATAGATATTCAATTCACCAATCATGTTGCCACCACCTTTTTCCATATTATACGCTAAATCATCCTTGATTAAAAGAATTACAAAAATGTTTTCAAAGATAATAAAATTAAAATCAAACCAACATATAAAGTTAAAAATAAATACAGCATTTCAAAAAAAGAATACGTTAAAACAAGCATAACAAACAACCTATAGATATATAAAATAACTGTATAGTAATGATAACGAATCTGTAAAACACAAAATCTTCTTTGCCAAATGATAATGACAATAGATAAAAACATCGTTATAAAATGAAAAGGTAAAAATAACGAAGACAAAATAATTTGCAAAATCAAACAAATCCCTACTAGAAACTGCATTTTTTTGATTCTAATTAACATAACACCACCATTTTATTTTATGAAAGAAACAAAAAAAGAGCACTTATTTAGCATGCTCTTGTAAACTTTTTGCAAGCTGTGCTGGACAACTTGTTGGTTTTGCTCCACATTTGATGTCTTTTAAACGTTCAATAACTTCATCAACTTTCATACCCTTTGCTAGTGCAGCAACTCCTTGAGTATTTCCTGAACATCCACCTGTAAAGATAACATTTTTAACAATCCCATCTTCAACTTCTACATGGATATTTCTTGAACAGACACCTCTTGGTGTATAATCGTATTCCATTTTTATTCCTTCTTCCTATTTTTTTGTAAGTTTAGCAATTGATGTCACATATGATTGATACATATGACTATCTACTGCTTTGATCTCTTCTACTTTATAATATTTTGATAATTCTTGCAAATCTTTTGCAAGCATAGATATTGAAGAATTCATATAAATGACTGTTTGTACTTTTCCAAGTCTTAAAGTATCCTTTAATTCATTAGAAATCCCATTGACTCCTTGAATAATCACTGTATCATACACTTTCTTTTTTGCAAAAGTAACCATTTTTTTAATTGGTTGACCATAAACAAATTTAATATTTTCTTTTCCTAACAATTTAGCATTATAAGTAGCACTTTCAATATTATCTTTCTTTTCATCAATAGCAACAACTTCTTGATCTAAATTCATTTCTAAAATACCATTTTCACAATTAATAGAAATAATCTTTTTACTTCCTTTGACCATTGTTTTAACAATCTTATTTCTAATTTCAAAAGATTCTAAATGATCTGGTAAAGTTGTTTTAACAGACATAATATATTTTTTACCATCACAAATAAATTCTTCTTTCGTATTTCCAAAAATCTTCTTATAACCTTGACTTTCAAAATCTTGATATTTAGAAGTATTAATTGACATAAATAAACCATTGACTTGTTTTATTTTTTTAATATCACTTACCACTTCATCTTTTAAACCGTCTTTTCCTGTAATAATGATGACTTGTACTTTATCTTGGAAAACACGTAATTTAATAAATCTTAAACCTGTTCTAAATTTATCATTATATGTTTTACATTGATGATTATTAAAAACTTCTTCTAATTGTAATAATATTTGATTAATTAATGGATGTTGTTTCATACACCCTGTCATCACTGTTAAATATTTTGTTTCTCTTTGATAAATTCCAAAAGTAACTTTTCCTTTAAAATCTACAATAGGTAAATTGGCTTGTGTAAGGAAACCATTTTTTTGATTCATCCCAATAATTTGATCAATCTTAATTTGTGAACGATCTAATTCTGTATACTTCTTTAAAGATTCTTTAATTAAATCTTTTTTATGTTTTAATTGTGCTGGGTAAGCATAATGTAATAAATTACATCCCATACATTCTTTATTCGCACGACATGGATTTTTAACACGCATTGGTGAAGGTTTAATGACTCTAATTAAATCACCAAAATAATAATTTTTATTATTGTATTGTTTGGCATCAATTTCTACTTCTTCATTTAATAATGCCCCTTTAATAAAGACAATTTTACGATTAATGTAACCAATACCTTCTCCATTGATTCCCATTTTTTTAATTTCAACTGTTGTTTTCATATAGCCTCCTTAAAAAAGGAAAAGCATCTTATTGATGTTTTTCCTCTCCTTCTTCCTCTTCTTTCATTTCATGTATTATTAATCTAAGAAGTTCAATTCGATTCTTATGCATCTTTTCGATAATAATTGTAACTCCTGGAAATTCAATTTTATCTTTTATTTTAGGAACACCACTAAACTCTCCTAAAACAAGACCACCGATTGATTCAAAATCTTCCGATTCAAAATGAGTATCAATTTCATCATTGACCTCATTTAAATTTAAACTACCATCTACTAAATACTCATGATCATTGATTTTAACAATATCATCACTTGTATCATCATATTCATCATCAATTTCACCAACGATTTCTTCAACAATATCCTCAAAAGTAACAATTCCACTCATAACACCATATTCATCTAATACAATAGCAAGTGTTGCATGTTCCTTTCTCATTGAAGCAAAAACATCATTGACTTGATTAAATTCATAGACCACAAAAGTCTCTCTCATATACTTTTTAACATCAAAATGTTCTTTATCAATATCGATAAACAACAAATCTTTCATATTTAAAACACCTATAATTTCATCAAAAGACTCATCATGAATTGGATATCTTGAATATTGTGCATCATGATAAACATTCATTAATTCATCATATGTACAATCATCCGGTAAACTTTCAACATGAATACGTGGTGTCATAATTTCTTTAATTTCAGTTTCACCAAATTCAAAAACATTATGTATCATTTCTTTTTCTTCTTTTTCTAGAACACCTTCTTCATGTCCAACTGTTACAATTGTTTTCAATTCTTCTTCAGTTAAACTAGGGCCATGTTCTTGATTACCACCTAAAAGTTTAATAATAAATCCTGTAATAATATTCAACACAAAAACAACTGGTTTAGTAATTATACAAACAAAACGAATAAATGGTGCTAAAGCAAAAACTAATTTATCAGCGTTTTGAGTAGCAAGAGATTTAGGTGTGATTTCACCAAAAATCAAAATACACAATGTTACAACACCTGTTGCAATTGCAACTGTTTGTGCACCATCTCCAAAAATAGCCATAATCGTTGCTGTTGTAAGTGACGAAGCACCGATATTTACTAGGTTGTTTCCTACTAAAATAGCACTTAATAAACGATCTTGATTATCTAATAAAGACTCTACTAATTTTGCTTTTTTATTTCCTTCTTCAGCAAGTGTACGTATTTTAATTTTACTTACCGATAAAAAAGCTGTTTCACTACAAGAAAACAACGATGATAAAATTAATAAAATGATTAATGATATGATATTCATTATCTGGGCAGAATCCACTTTTACATTTCTCCTTTGATTCTATTATTGAAAATTATAATAGTATAATTACAAAAATTTGTCAATATTCCATTATTTTTGTATAAAGTTTATGTAATGATGATAAAAATCATCAATATCTTCATCATATACAACTAACACTTTTTTACCTTTGATTCCTAATTGATAATGGTCAATTTCAACAACTTGATCAAAATACATTGATTTTCTTTTTTTAAATTTCTTTAAAACATTTTGATATGTATTATATCCAATTTCATCACTACGCCATGAACCTTTTTCTTCAACGATTTGGTCAATCTCTTTATCACTTGGCATTCTTGTTTGTCTTTCACGTTCAAGAACCAATTCTTTAAAAATATTTTTTGAAACAAAAGTATTTAAACATTGATAATAACCTTCAAAAGAATAAATTGCTTCTCCATCATCTTTATCTTTACCTATTTTTTGAATAAAAGTTGTCGTATCAACAAGTAGATTTGAATTATTTTCATCTATCCTTTTATTTTTTGGCAAAGTGATCGTCATTTCTTGTTTATCTAATTTTGAAAAATCAATTTCATTATACAAAAAGTAAACACCTACAAAAACAGCAACAGAAACAATCACTGCTATTTTCTTTTTGATTGGATTTTTAATTAAAGGAATTTTTGTATTAATAATTGTCGCAAATAATGTAATTAATATAAAATAACCCAAAAAGCTTAAAAGTGAACTTAAGTTATTCATTTTTAAAACAAATAACATTCCAATCATCAAAATAGCTAAAATATCTATAACAATGCGAACAAAACCATCTAAATATTTAAACTTTTGATAAGAATACGTTCTTTTCTTTAAAGCACGTCTCTTTAAATAAATAAACAATGCTGCAAATAGCCATAAAAAACAGCCTACATAAATAAGAAAAAAAATGAAACAAACATTTAAATTTAAAAATATCGAACCCCAAGAAAAACGATACAACCAAGAAAAGAAACTTGTAAAACCATAAAAGATCATAGTTGCAAGAATGCACATAGCAATTGCCCATGGTTTAAACATTTTTAATTTTGCCTCACATAAAACATCTTCATCACTTGATAAATCTTCCGCATCTAAATTAACATTTCGATAAATATGCATATCTTGCATACAACAAACATGTTCATATCCTAAATGGTCTAAAGTTTCTAAATAGTCATCCGTTAATGGATTATAATCGACTTGATATTTATAAACTTGTGAGGATTTTTCAAACTTAAAAAATGAATTAACTGATACAAGATTCCATCCTTTTTTAGACATTCTATCTAGATAAGGAATTAATATTTCATCATAAAACAATCTATTTTTTAAAAATGTATACTTATATTTCATCTTCATAATCCTTTTTCATAAACAAAATAATTTGTTTTTGCATCCTTTCCTTTTCTAATTCAAGTCTTTCTTTTCCTTTTTGAGTAATTATGTATATTTTTCTTTTATTTTCTTCTTTTAATAATTGAATATATCCTATATTTTCAAAACGTGGCAACAACGCATAAAGTGTTCCAGCACCAACTCTAACATCACCTTCCGTCATTTCATTTACTTTTTCCATAATTTCTAAACCACATATGGGCTCATATAATGAAAGTAAAATATAAAACATTTGTGGAGTTAATGTTTCAAATTCTTTTCTCGCCATCTTCTCACCTCTTTTATCGAATATCGATAAATATTTCAATCCCATTATATCGATATTCGATAATAAAAGCAATATAAAAGCGAACTTTTGCCCGCTTAATTTCTAACATATGCTTTAATAACTTTTATTGTTTCATCATTTAAAGGTCTAATTGTATATTCTTTAACATTTGCAGGAACAATAAATGTTTCTTGATTTCTGGATATTCTTTTTTTATAAGTCTACTGCTTGCTGATTTATAAGCATTGATAAATTTAGAAATCTCACTATTAGGCTGTCCTCTGAACAGTACATGAACATGGTCTTTATCGTGGAGCTAGACCCCTCCCTACGCTTCGCTTAGAGGAAGGGGATTGCGCTCCTGTTTTTGTTCAATAAAGAAACCTCTCTTTATCTTCTTTAAAACATCTTCATCATCATTATCTTGTTTAAAATTAGGCATCCCTTTTCGATATCTTAATTGAATTTCCCAACGAGCAAGATCATAATAAATCAAAGTATCACCTTTATGAATGTAACTCGCTCCAATACCATAAATCAAAGCCCTGACTTTATGACTAGCAAGTGTGATTGATATTGAGCCAATTTTATATCATCAATAAAATCATCCATCTTTCCATAATATATGACTCCTCTTACACGATTTTCTGTTAAAAAAGGCTTCATCATTTTATTAAGCTCATCTTTTTCATAAAATACATCTTCACTTTTAATCACGAAATCAGGTTTATAAATTTCTTTAATTAAATCAAAGATTTCGTCATCGACGCCAGGATAACAATCTACAGTTAAACAATAATTTTCTTCTTGTCCTAGATTTTCTAAATATTTTTTATTTCTGTTTTGCCTGTACAAGCTTCATTTTTATATCCACTTATATTTATTTCTGGAAATTTATCATAATTCATTACTATCACCTAAATTCCTTTACACTTGTTATTTTATATTTAAATTATATCCCATATCATCATATGAATCTACAAATCTCAAAACATATTATTCCCCTAACATAATAACAATCGTATCTCCTTCTTCAACATACTCACCTTTTCTTGGCAATTGATCAATGACCTTATTTCCTTTACCAACAAAAGTAAAGCGTAAAGAAATATTTTGAACTTCACTTCTTTTTTTACCGATATAATTTTCTACTTTGATTGTTCTTTTATCCATTATAGAATATGATTTTTGTCTTTGAGATTTTACCTTTTTAACATTTAAAGCAGGTAAAATATCAACAAACATCTTCCTAGCGATAGGAGCAACTGTTGTTCCACCATATTGAATACAGTTTTTAGGATTATCCATTGCCACATACAAAACAATTTGTGGATCATCAATAGGAGCAACGCCAACAAAAGAGAGAATATAACCACTTCCAACATAGCTTCCATTAACCGCCTTTTGCGCCGTTCCTGTTTTACCACCAATACGATAACCGTTTATATAAGCATTTCTACCTCCACCATCAGTCACGACACTTTCTAGCGCATCTCTTACTTTTTTAGATGTTTCTTCTTTAATAACCTGTCTTTTTACTTTCTTTTTAACTTGTTCAACAATTTCATTATTTGAACTGTTACTGATTTCTTTTAAAATATGTGGTTGTAACAAATAGCCACCATTGACGCAAGCACAAATAGCAGTTACCAATTGTAAGGGCGTTACAGATATGCCTTGTCCAAAAGCAACGGTCGCTTGTTCAAGTTCATGAAAGTTTTTATAATCAAACATAATCCCACATGATTCTCCAGGTAAATCAATTCCCGTTTTTTCAGTTAAGCCAAAATTTTGAACATATTGATACAATCTCTTTTTTCCTAATCTCCTACCAATTTCTACAAATCCTGGATTGGATGAATTTTGTAAAACTTCTCTAAAAGTCTGTAGTCCATGCCCTCCTTTTTTCCATGATTTGATTCTTGCACCTGAAACATATTCATATCCTTTATCATAATAAGTATCTTTATCCATATCAAATAAATTTTCATTTAAAGCACTTGAAAAAGTTATGATTTTAAAGGTTGATCCTGGTTCATAAGTTTTCCAAATAGGAATATTTTGATTATAAATATCTTTATCCTCATTTTGATAATCATTAGGATTAAAGTTAGGATAACTGGCGATTCCTAAAATCTCTCCATTTTTAGGATTCATCGCTAGTGCCCAAATACCATCTGGATGATACGTATCATAAGCATTTGATAATTCTCTTTCAAGGACATCTTGAATTCTTTTATCTATGGTCAAAGTGATATTCATTCCACTTTGACTATACGTATAATGACTTGGATACATTTTTAAATTATGACTTTTAGCATCCATATAATAATCAATCGAACCGTTTTTTCCTTTTAAAAACGAATCATATTCTAACTCCAATCCTAATAATCCTTGATTATCAATTCCAACAAAGCCTAAACAATGACTTAAATAATTATTTCCCGGATAATATCTTTTTGTATCTTTAATCAAATAAACACCTGATAAATGCAATCTTTGTATTTTACTTGCAACTTGATTATCAAGTTGTCTTCCTTCTGGAGAAATTCTTTGAATCGACACCTTTTTATTTAATTTTTCTTTCAAAACATTGACATCTACATTTAAAATTTTACTTAATTCTAAAGCTGTTGTTGCTTGATCCTTTATTTGACTCGGTACAACAACCAAAGAAGCCGTTGTAAGATCTGTTGCCAGTACATTTCCACTTCGATCATATATTTTCCCTCTATTAGCTTGTACAGGAAAAGACCTTTGCCAAGACTCTAATGCTTTATCATAAATATTTTTACGATCAATAATTTGAATATACCCCACTTTAAAAATAAGCGCTAAAACAATGAGATAAATACATATTTTAATGATTTTGATCTTATTAACAGATTGTTGAAACAACATAAATCTCACCATTATAAACTATGAAAAAAAAGAGGAATCATTCCTCTTTTAAGATATTGCTACAGTTAAACTATCACCGCTATGAACAACTGTATTCTCGCCAACACTTTGAGCAGTTACATGTCCACTTGTGCCATCAATCGTTAATTGAATACCAGCAAGTGAAGCATAAGTTTGTACTTCTTTTTTAGACCATCCTATTAAATTAGGAAGTGTTATATCTTTTCCTTCTGTTTTGATAAATACTTTATCACCACTTGTCACTTTGCTTTTAGCAAGTGGATATTGTTCAATAACAGAACTTCCATTACCGATAATTTGAACACTTAATGATTTTGATTCTAATTTAGATTTTACATAATTAACAGATTGATTTGTATAGGAATCTAAAGTATAGCTTTGATCAACTGCTGTCGTATTTTTAGCATTATAGCGATTTACTACTTGAAGTGCTTCATTCATTGTTTGTTTAACAATATTTGGCATATATTGAGCATATGAATCTCCTGATTTAAAAGTTAAAAACATCACGACTTGAGGATCATCATAAGGAGCAATTCCTACAAATGAATGCATATATAAAGTTGTACTATAACCACCATTTTCAACAACTTGTCCTGTCCCTGTTTTACCAATCATACGAACATCATTATCTAAACGATAAGTCTTCCCTGTCCCTTGTTCATCTTCAATAACACCTAACATTAAATCTTTTACTTGACTGATTGTATTTGTTGAAAAGATTTGTTTTGAATATTTCGGTGTTGCTTGATAGACAACTTTATTTGTTTCAGGATTGACAACTTTATCTACAATATGTGGTTGAACCGTTTTCCCATCATTTCCAAAAACACTATATGCTTTTAAAAGTTGATAAGGAGTGACCGTAGAACCTTGACCAAATCCTGTCGTTAAATATTCAAGTCTTCCAGCATTTTTTCTTGTATAAGCATTGATTGATGATGAACATGTAAGTCCATCCACTGTATCACCTTGGAAAAAGCCTAAATCATTTAATTTCTCTGTTAAAACATCTTTTGTAACATAACCTTGATCCAATAAATTACAAATAGCTACGTTACTTGAATGATACAATCCTTGATCATAAGTAATTGTACCCCAACCTTGACCACCATTATGATCTTTAATTGTGGCAACTAATTTATTTCCATAATAAACATTATAACTTCCTGAATTATAATAAGCACTATGATCATATTTACCTTCTTCAATAGAATCAGCATAAATAAATGGTTTAAAAACAGATCCACATTCAATTGTTCCTTCTAAAAAATAATTGTTGAATGTTGATATATTTCTTTCATTAGGATTAAAAGATGGATAGGTTGACATTGCTAGAATCTTTCCTGTTTTAATTTCCATCACTCCAGCAGTCACAACTTCAGCACCACTTTCACTATAAGCATTAGACATCAAATAATCTAAATTTCTTTGAAGACCACTATCAATCGTTAAATAAAGGTCATTTCCATTGGTTGGATCTTTCTCTCTTAAAGTTCCATCTACTAAAGCATATCCATTAGCATCTGTTTGATAAACCTTATAACCATTTTTACCTTTTAATTGTTTATCATAAGAAAGTTCAAGTCCCATTTCTCCAACCATTTTCTTAACACTTTGATCATTATAACTTTTTGCATACCCCACAACATAGCTACAAAAATCACCCAATGGATAATATCTCGAATTAGACTCTACAAACTCTATTCCCGTAAGATTACAATCTTCTATTTGTTTTTTTACTGACGCTGATAAATTATTTCCTTTTGTCCCAAGTTCAATTTGATAACGTCCTTCATCCTTTGCTGTTTGTAATTTAGATGTTAATTCATTGACATCTATTCCTAAAATAGGACCTAGTTGACTAGCTGTTTTATTAACATCTTTAACATAAGCAAGCTTTTTACCATAGCCTGTTCTTTGAGATGAAAGCACCAAAATAATTTTATACTTTTTAACATTAATAGCTACTTTTTCATGGTCACATGTATAAATTTGCCCTCTTTGAGCATATTCAACAACTTCTTTCTTACTTCTATTTTTCGCAAAAGAGGCAATGTTCTCTCCACTGATCAAGTGTTTTCCCGTTGCCCCTAAGTATAAAATATTAACTACCAATGAAAAAATAAGAACTGCAAAAATAATACCCGTTACCTTTGCACTTTTGTATTTCTTCATTATTGCTGAGCTCCTGTTGTTGATGCTGTTGCATCATTTTGATAAGTATATCCTTTAGAAGTTGCAACTTCAGCAACACGATTGAATGAAACTAATTCTTGTTTTTGCATTTGTAAACTATCTATATCTGATTCAAGTGTGTCTATTTCATTTTGTAATTTTTGAATGGTTCTATTATATGAAGATTCAACTGATTTAACCATAATAATTCCAAAAACAAAAACAACAATTGTTACAATTAAAAACACTTGTGCAAAAGATTCAAATCCTGTCTTTCTCTTTTTCATAAAATAACCCTCTCTATAACTCTTAATTTAGCTGAATGTGCACGATGATTATGAGTCAATTCATCATCCGATGCTATAATCGGTTTTCTATTAACCAATTTAAATTTAGGTTGCATTTCTAAAGGAATAACTGGTAATCCTTTAGGAACATCTTTTAATTTTGAAACTTCATTAAATGTATATTTACATATTTTATCTTCTAAACTATGGAAAGTAATAACCGAGATTCTTCCATTTAAATTTAAAAGATCCAATGCATCTTTTAAAGCAATATCAAAAACATTTAATTCATCATTAACCGCAATTCGAAGTGCTTGAAAAGTACGTTTTGCTGGATGTCCGCCTTTTCTTCTAGCATAAGCAGGAATTGCTTCTTTAATAATATCTACAAGTTGAAAAGTTGTATCAATAGAATGTATTTCTCTTTCCTTTTCAATTTTTCGAGCAATCTGTTTTGCAAATTTTTCATCCGCATATTTATATAAAATTTCTACAAGTTGTTCATAACTATAATGATTAACAATATAATGTGCATCCAAAGATGCCTCTTGATTCATTCTCATATCTAATCGAGCATCATAGTTATAACTAAAACCTCGAGCCCCATCATCAAATTGAGGTGATGAAACACCCAAATCAAATAAAATTCCATCTACATGTTCTACACCACGAAGATGGAGTTCACTTTTTAAATTCTTAAAATTGGATTGGATAATTGTAAATTGATTACCAATTTTCTCCAACCTTTCTCTTGCAGCTTCAATCGCATGAATATCTTGATCAAAACAATATAAATGGCCGGTTGTTAACTGTTTTAAAATCAAACTTGAATGACCAGCTCCTCCAAGTGTACAGTCTACATAGATACCATCTGGTTTGACATTCAATCCTTCAACTGCTTCATTTAATAAAACTGTAACATGGTTGAACATTCAAAATCCTCCTATAAACTAAAATCATCTAAAGATTCTAAAATATCATCATAACTATCCTGATTGTCATTATAGTATTGATTCCATTTTTCTTGTGACCATATTTCACCATGGTTTCCTGCCCCAATAATGACACATTCTTTTTCTAAGTGTGCTAAAGTGCGTAAATTTGTAGGAATGTTAATTCTTCCTAATTTATCAAATTCGCACTCACATGCACTTGAAATGGTAAAACGAATTGCTTTTCGAACTTCTTTTTTATTAGAAGGTAAAGAAAGGAGTTTCGCACAAAACGGATCCCATTCTTCTTTTGTATAAAAAGCAAGGCATCCATCAAATCCACGGGCAACATAAACAGAACCTTGACATTGATTCCTAATTTTAGATGGAATCGTCAAACGTCCTTTTGCATCAATTGAATGCTTAAATTCACCCATGAACATCACTATCACCCACTTTTTACCACTTTTATATTCACTTTTACCACTTTATACCACCATTATATACTTTTTAAATCACTTGTTCAATAAATAGATGTGAATAAAATATGGAAGTTCACATTTCTTGTGAACTAAAAAAGGTAAAAAAAAAATCACCCTTTGGGGTGATCTTCTTATTTTACTTTTACACCTTTGTAAGTTCCACAATGTTTACAAACTCTATGAGACATTTTGTATTCTCCACATTCTGGACATACAACTAAAGTTGGTGCAGATAATTTATCATGTGTTCTTCTTTTATTTCTTCTTGTACTAGAAACTCTTCTAAATGGTACTGCCATCTTTATATCCTCCTATTGTTTAAAATAATCTTTCAATTTTGCTAACCTTGGATCAATGTATTCTTCATCATTATCCTCTTGACCATCGAGTATCTTCCAACCCTTACCTGATTCCTTGATGTTAGCATCATCTTTTACGACCCTCATGGGCACTTCTAACATGATATTTGAAAATACGACAGGCGTAAAATCAACAACATCTTTCTTTGCTTCATGAACGTCTTCAAGCGGATCAGGCTTTTCAAATGAAAATACTTCCGTCGAATCGATATCAAATGGATAATCAACATCTTCCAACGTTAACGCACACGGAAGAATCATTGTTCCCTTAATATTTAAATCAACATATAATCGTTTATCTCTTGTATCAAGATTCCCGGTACCTGAGACGATGACGTCTTTAAGGCCGTTAATATGGGCATACTTTTCAAACATTTCACATGGAAAAGTTATTTCTTCTTCAAAATCAAATGTTCCTTTGTGTTTAATAATCCACTGCAAACTATACTTCATATTAATCACCTTTCCATAACCGCAAAATCTATTATATAGAAACTCACATCATAAGTCAATCTAAAAATGGCCTAAAACAACATTTTTCACTTTTTAATGAAGTTCTTCTCCATTATAACAAAAACTTTAACTAAATCAACACTATTTTAAATCATTTTTTCAACATCATTTAAAACATCTTTATTTTGCATAATTTTAATCAATTTATCAATCTTTCTTTGATCTAAAGATTGATTTGTTACTTTTGCAACCGTTTGAATAAAATCTCTCATATCTTTTTCATTATTTAAATCTTTTCTTTGTAAATCATTTGCTAATTTAAAAATATCTTCTTTTTTCACATTTGTTTTTTTAGATACACGATCTACGAGTAAATCTTTATCTTTCATAATATCACCACTATATACTATGAAAAAAATAAATAAATGTTAAAAAAAGAGACTTAGTCTCTTTTTCTACAAATGATATGAATTGGTGTTCCTTCAAACCCAAATGCTTCTCTTAATCTATTTTCTAAGTAACGTTTATAACTAAAGTGTAAATATTGTGGATCATTTGAAAATAAAACAAATGTCGGTGGGCAAACCGCTACTTGATTAGCATAGAAGATTTTTAATCTTCCACCATTAAATGTCGTTGTTGGATTCATTAATTGTGCATCCACTAAAACATCATTTAAAACGCTCGTTTGCACTCGTTTTCTTGAATTTTCATAAGATTCTTGAATTAATGGGAAAATTTGATCCACTCTTTGACCTGTTTTAGCTGAAGTAAAAACAATACGTGCATAATCTAAATATTTAAATTGTTCATAGATTTCTTTTTGTTTCTTTTGCATTGTTTTTTCATCTTTATCAACTAGGTCCCATTTATTATAAACAATGACAACGCCTTTACCTGCTTCATGGGCATATCCAGCAACATGCTTATCTTGTTCTCTAATTCCTGTTTCACCATCAATGACAACAAGAATAACATCACTTTTTTCAATTGATGTCAAAGCTCTTAAAATTGAATATTTTTCAATATTTTCATAAACTTTACCTTTTTTTCTCATTCCCGCTGTATCTACAACACGATATTTTTGTCCATCTTTCACAAAAGGTGTATCAATGGCATCACGTGTTGTTCCTTCAATATTAGAAACAATAACACGTTCTTCCCCTAAAATAGCATTTGTAAGAGATGATTTGCCAACATTTGGTCTTCCAATAATTGAAAAACTGATTTCATCTTCATTAGTTTCTTCATCTTGTAAATCTAATTGATTAATAATTTGATCTAATAAATCTCCAATTCCAATCCCATGTGAACCAGAAACAGGAATAGGATCACCAACACCTAATGCATAAAATTCATATATATAATCTCTAAATTGATTATCATCAATTTTATTAACAACTAAAATAATTGGTTTTCTTGATTTTTGTAAAAGACGTGCTACATACTCATCTTCTTTAGTAATACCTTCTCGACCATTAACAACAAATACAATAACATCTGCTTCTTCAATTGCAATTTCTGCTTGCATTTTAATTTGTGTTGTAAAAGAAGCATTTTCTAATTCAATACCTCCTGTATCAATTACACTAAACTCTTTTGTAAGCCATGAAGCTTTAGCATAGATACGGTCTCTTGTTACACCTGCAACATCTTCAACAATTGAAATTCTTTCTCCAACCATACGGTTAAAGATTGTTGATTTTCCAACATTAGCACGACCAACAATTGCAACTACACCTGCCATATTATTCCTCCCTTGTTTTATTAATTAAAGTTAACACTTGATCAACAACTTCTTCTAACGTCATATTCGACGTGTCAAGTTCAATTGCATCATCCGCTTTTTTAAGTGGCGAAATAGCACGATGCATATCTTGATAATCTCTTTGTTCAATTTCTTTTTTGATTGTTTCTAAATCAGCCTCTAAGCCTCTTTCTTTATTTTCTAAATAACGTCTCTTCGCACGTGTTTCTACACTTGCTATTTGATAAATTTTTAAATCTGCATGTGGTAAAACAACTGTTCCAATATCTCTTCCGTCTAAAATAACATTCCCAGTTTCAGCCATTTTTCTTTGCTCATCAACTAAAAATGTTCTTACCGCTTGATATTTAGAAACACAGCTAGCTCCAAGTGAAACTTCATCTGTTCTAATTTGAAGGCTAACATCTTCATCGTTTAAATAAACTTTATTATCAGCTGTAAGACGTATTTGAATATTTGAAATTGCTTGTTCAACAGCTTGTTCATCATTTAAGTCAATGTGATTTTTTATACAATAAAATGCAACAGATCGATACATTGCACCCGTATCAATATAAATGAAATTTTCCTTTTTAGCAACCATTTTTGCAATTGTACTTTTTCCTGCAGCACTAGGCCCATCTATTGCAATTGAAATTTTTTTCTTCATAAAATAAACACCCTCCTAAAAAACTAAGGTCTTCCTTAGTTAAAAAAAACTTTGATATAAGATAACTCCAAGTAAAGCAATGAAAATAATGACTAAAATAACAATAATGACATTCATGATCTTAACAGCTTTACTTTCACCTTTATTTTCAATAATCTCTTCATCTTCAATAAAAGTATCATTTTCTTCAATATCTTCTACTGGATTTTCTTCTATCGTTTCAACGATTTCTTTCGTCTCTGTGATTTCTTCAGCTTGTTTTTCTTCTGCTTCTTCAGATTCTTGTTGTAAAAATTCTTCTGCTTTTTTCACATCTTCTTCTGGTGACATCGCAGCTAATTTTTCCATAAAAGTCATTTTTTCTTTTGACTCTTCTTCAACTTCATTATTTACAAACATTCCTTTAGCAAATTCTTGTGTAGAATAGCTTTCAACTGAATCTATCTTAATTGTATTTTTTTCAGGTTCTCTAATTTTACTTAAAATATCCATTCTTGTATTATATTGATCTTGTTTACCAACACTTTCTTTCGCACTTTTAAGAGCTTTATCAAGTTCAGCTGAGCCTTCTTCTCTCATTTGTTCAAATGTTTTAGTTTCTGTTAAAGTATCTTCTAAATTTACTTCTTTTTCTTCTTTATCCTTTTTCATAAATGACAAAAAATCATCATCGTCATCATCATTTTGAACTGGTTCTACATACTTTTCTTTAGAAATGCCAACTTCTTCCTTAAGTCCATCTCTTAATTCTTGGTATTTTTTTACTCTTGAATACGTCATTTTCCCACCATCCCTCGCCATTATAACATAATAATCACTATAAAAAAATAAAAGAAGCCTAAGCTTCTTTAATATATTTACTTTTAAATCTTTTTTCAACCGGTCTTACAAGATAATAAACAATTCCTGTAATAATTCCTTTAATAAAATTAAAAGGAAAATAAATAATAAAAATAGCTTGTCCATAAGGTGATAAAAAAGATAAAAATTTCGGAATTGAAATATTTGAACCATATTGTTGATTAAATGCCTGAATATCTACAGTAAAAGGCATTTGTGTATACCATGTCGGTTTTTGCATTAAATAAGTAGGTGTCACAAAGAAATAATTGATGACAAACATAATAAAAGCAAAAACAAGCATCGTTAAAACCATATCTAAAAAATAATTCTTTAAATTCTTTTCTGGATCAATTTTTCGAGCAAGCAATGAATATGTTACACAAATTGATAACGATGCAATCAATGCTGCAATTTGCCCAATAGCCATTGGTCCTACAGGTCCTTTAAACAAAATAGAAACAACAAATTTACAAATACAGACAAACAACGCTGGTATAAATCCTAAAGTAGAAATTGCTACAAGAACAACAATTTCTGATAAATCAAGATTTAACCAAGGAGCAAAGGGATAAGGAATCTCAATGAGATTTAAAATCATCCCAAGTGCAGCCAGCATTGCTGCTAAAACCATTTTTTGTGTCTTAGTACTTTCCATAATAATTCTCCTTTAAAATAAAAAATATCATGAAAATACTAATCTCCATGACTAAAAACATTATCTAAAAAAATGTCTTTCTTCCATCTAGACTCTCACTATCGGTAAAGGAATTGCACCTTTTCTGCATCTGCTCGTGGACTATCACCACCGGTCGGGAATTTCACCCTGCCCTGAAGACTTTCTTTTCTTATATATATTAGCACTTCAAAAAAAAGAAATCAAATCATATGATTTCTTTAATCGTAAGGTTTATATTCAACTGTTTTCTTTTTAAAATCAATAAACAATTGAAAAGCCTTTCGATCTTCATCTTCATCCCAAATTTCCACAAACTCAGGAGTCACTTCTATTAAAATTTCACTATCAACGTGAGAATAAGCATTATAACTTTGCCATAAATACTCTTTATATTTCTTTTCAAAAACTCTTCCTGGTTCATCAACGACCAATCCTTTATTAACAGCAATCCCTTCAACTTGTGTTCCATTAAAACACATTGCAACACGATTATTTTTAAACAACTGCTGTGTCTTTCTAAAGTTCTTATCTGTCTTAAAATAGATTTTATCATTATAAAAAAGACAACTGACATTTCTCACCATCGGATAATTATCCTCGCAACTGGCAAGTGCCATAATTTTCCAATCTCCCATTTTTTGTTTCATGATTTCTTTAGCTTCTAAAAATTCCATCTTATTTCCTCCCTATATAATTCCTTGATATCCTAAAACAAACAAAATCATTGTCACTAAAACAACACCTACGACAAAGACATAACCTTTATAAACACTTCCTTGTCGATCAGATTTCTCCACTAAATGACTTCTTCTTAATATTTGAACCACTGGTTTATATAAGAAAAAGACAATGGCAGCATTCATCGTTGCTTTAATTAAATTAAAAGGTAATATTCCTGGAAGCAACATTGGTACAATAGCACTTCTTGGCATTCCATAATAAATAGGTGTAATGATATAATTCCAAATAAGCATAGATATTGTTGTACACATAACACCTAGAACAAGTCCTAAAACAGCTCCTTTTTGATTATGTACTTTTTTATATACAAAAGCAGCCATACAAGCAAAAGAACATGTTGAAACCATATTCATCAAGACATCTAAAATATTGCCTCCCTTTAACATGATTTCAAAAATCGAACAAATAAAACTCATTAATAATGATGTCATTGGTCCATAAATAAATCCCCCAATAACAATTAAAATATCCTTGGGATCATACCTTAAAAAAGATACCGCTGGAACAATTGGAAATGAAATAAATACATTAACGATCATTGCCATGGCACAAAGCATCCCTACTGTTGTTATTTTCTTTGTACTCATTTTATATACCTCCTTTAACAAAGAAAACGCACCTAAAATAATCTTCTAGGTACGTTTTTGTATATAAAAAGTATTACAAAAAACACTTCTTTCATCCAGACTATAACTGTTGCTACTGGAATTTCACCAGTTCGGCCATCTTTGGCTCGCGGAGTTTACCGCCAGTAGAGAATTTCGCTCTGCCCTGAAGTATTATTTTATTGCTTCTTTATTATATAATAATTTTTCTTATTTTTAAAGGTCTATCAAACCATAATGTTTTAATGCATAGGCAATACCTTCATCATCCACATCTTTTGTCACAAAATCAGCAATGCTTTTTAACTCATCTCCCGCATTTCCCATTGCTATAGCAGTATTTACATGCTTTAACATTTGCATGTCATTTCCCCCATCACCAAAAGCCATCGTATCTTTTAAATCAAGACCATAATATTCTAAAAATTTATCAATTCCTAATTGTTTTGTTCCACCTATTGGTGAAATATCACAAAAAGTTGGATGCCATCTTGCTGAAATACAATGAGGCATATGACTTAAGATTTCTTTTTCTTCATTTTCATCTACAAAACACATAATTTGATAAATATGTTTATCAATGACATGACTACAATCTCCTGCAGGATGATCATCATTATGAGTAATAGCGTGAATTGCATCAACACGCTCATCACGATAGTTGAAGTATTTTGTATTTTCTTCTGTAAAGCCACAAGGAACTTGATGATCTTTTAAATAATCTAATAAAGCTTGTAGATCTTCTTTTTTGATTGTATTTGAATAAATAATTTGATTATTTGTATAACAATATTGTCCATTTAACGTAATATAACCATCAAAAGGAAAATCATTTAAAACATCTAATCCATCTTTTCCTCTTCCTGTCGCTATAAAAAGCTTGATTCCCTTTTCTTTTAACTTATATAAAGCATCAAATGTAGATTTAGGAATCTGATGATTTTTAAAACTAACAAGTGTTCCATCGATATCAAAAAAAATTGCTTTTACCATATTATATACCTATATCTTTCATATTTTTTAAACGTTCTAAATAGCGTTCAATACGTTTTAATTCTTCACCGCTTACTCTTTTAGCAGAATAATAATATTCAACAGAACTTTCCAAATTTTCTAATTCAATATTTTTCATTAAATAATTAATTGTTCCTCTATTACCATCTAATAAATGGACATGCGGTAATAATTGATGAAAACTATCTTTAAAATAATTAAAATGTGTACATCCTAAAACAAGAGAACCATACTCTTTAAAATCAAATTTCGAAAGTGCCTCTTTTAAATAAGCAAGCACTTCATCACTATTAAACTCTTGTTTTTCAGCAAAGCGGACAAGTTTTGGTAAAGCAACCAAATCAACTAAATGATCTTTATCAACTCTTTCTACCAAGTCCAACATCTTTTTACCTTTAACTGTAATTGGTGTCGCACACACCAATACCTTTTGATTTCCATATAAATCAACTGCTTTTTTTACTGCAGGTTCCATTCCAATGATAGGAATATCATATTTTTTTCTCATTAAAGCAACTGCTGCACTGGTTGCTGTATTACAAGCAATGACAATGGCCTTACAATCATGATCAATCATAAATTGAATAATTTCATCTACATAGCCAATGATCTCTTCTCTTGTTTTTTCCCCATAAGGAACATGTTTTTCATCAGCATAATATATAAATTGTTCATGAGGTAAAAGTTGCATTGCTTCATATAATACTGATAAGCCACCTATTCCTGAATCAAAAATACCTATTTTCATATAATTCCTCTTTCAATCATTCTACATTAATTATAAAAAAAGATATTGCGTTAAGCAATATCTATTTTTCTTGAAGCGTAACTTCAATTGTTTTTTCTGTGCCACTACGATTAACAACAACTTTTACTTTATCTCCTGCTTTATGCGAGTAAAGTGCTATTAAGAACGATTTATAAGTAGTAATATCTTTACCATCTAATTTAACAATAACATCACCTTGTTGGATTCCAGCTTTACTTGCAGCACCATCACTTGTTAGTTTAACAACATAGATACCTTCATCAACAGATACTTTAACACCATATCTTTGAAGTTCATATGAAGAATAATCATTTAAAGAAACACTTGAAATACCGATAACTGGATGAGATACTTTACCATTTGTACGAATTTGTTCTGCAACTGTCATAACATCATTAATAGGAATCGCAAATCCCATACCTTCAACGCTTTCATCAGAGAACTTCATGTTCGTAATACCTACAAGTTCACCTTTCATATTAACAAGCGCTCCACCACTATTACCTGGGTTGATAGCTGCATCTGTTTGGATAACATTCATATCCCAATCATCAACTTTATCATCATTTAAATCAACAGAAACTGTACGATCTGTTGCTGAAACAATACCTTGAGTAACAGTTCCTGAATATTGAATTCCTAATGGTGAACCAATCGCTAAAACTGTTTCTCCTTTATCTAATAAATTAGAATCTCCTAAATCAATAACACTTACATCAAAGCTTGGTTGACATCTTAAAATAGCGACATCACTATATTCATCACTACCTACAACTTCTGCATCTACATATTCATTATTTGAAAATACAACTTGTACTTTGTTTGCACCATCAATAACATGGTGGTTCGTAATAATATAGGTATATTTACCAGTTTTATCATAAACGACCCCACTACCACTTCCAGATTGTGTTTCACTCGAAGAACTTGAATTATCACCAAATCCAAAAGCATTATTTGTTGTATTTTTATAAACAACAACTCCTACAACACTATCACTCGCTTTTTCTACAACACTTGTTGTATCTGTTTTAACATCATAATTGACTTGTTTTACAGTTCCTTTATTTGTAACGGTCGTTGTACTATCACTTGATGATGACATCATATTATAAAAAACATAGCCATTCATTGCAAAGGAACAGACAATAGCAACTACTAATAAAATTTTTACTATTTTTTTCCATTTCTTTTCTTTAGGTTTATCTTCATCAACTAATATAAAATTATTTTTATTATCTTCGTTCATAATATTTCCTCCTTTTGATGCTATTATCATAAATAATAAATATGTCTAAATTATATCCTCATTGTGGGAAACTTTGGGATTTATAGGCAACTTGACAGTAAAAGTCGAACCTAGCCCTAAAGTACTTTCAACATCGATCGTTCCTTGATTCAATTCGACGATTTTTTTAACAATACTTAAACCAAGTCCCGTTGATATCTTTGAACTTCTTGATTTATCTACTTGATAAAAACGATCATAAATATAATTCAGCTTATTTTTAGGTATACCCATTCCTTCATCTTGTACACTTAAAACAAACATATTATTTTCTTTTTTAGTTTTAATTGTAATAACACCATCATTAGAGTATTTAATTGCATTAGAAATAAAATTACTTAAAATTGTTTTAACCGTTGAATAATCTAAAATAACAGGTTTTTCTATTTTATTATGATAAATAAGAGAAATATGTTTTTCTTTAGCCATTGGCTCAAATAAATCAATACTTTCTTTGACAACAGCTTTGACATCTAATTCTTTAAAATCCAATTTAACTCTTGTTTGATCTAATCGTGATAATTCTAAAATATCATTAATGATATTTTGCATACGATAACTTTCTTTCAACAAGATATCCATAAACTCTTGAAATATTTCTGGTGAATCTAAACCATCCCTTTTTAATATTTCTACACTTCCAATAATAGCTGACATCGGTGTTTTAAGTTCATGAGAAACATCTGATAAAAATTGTTTTTGCATATCTTCAATTTCTTTCATTTTAGAAACGTCTGTAAATAAAACAATCGTTCCATCAAAAATAAGATGTTCTTTATCAGAAAAAACAGGTGAAGATTCTACTTGATAATATCTCGACTGTATTTTTACAACCGACGATAATGGTCTTTCAAAAACATAGCATTGATCTACTAAATCAAGCATCTCACCTACAAATATATCTTTATAATATCTTCCTTTTAAATGTGGTATTTCAAAGCCTTTTCTAAAACTTTGATTGGTAAAAGCTATTTTCCCTTCTTTATCAATAAATAACATCGGTAAATTCATTGATCGAATCAATTGACTTAATATCTTTTCATGATATTTATTTTCAATTTCTACTTCCTTTATTTCATTATCCTTTTCTCTTTGAAAAAAACGTCCCATTCGTTGATAATGACTTTCTAATTGATAAGCATTGATTGCACATACAAAGATAAAAAGAAGCATAATATAAAGACTGTAAGCCTTATTAAAATAACAAAGTAATAAAGTAACAACTCCCATCAATACAACTTTCAAATAACTTTTAGTCATCTTTTTTCACCAACTTATATCCAACTCCCCTTACAGATTTAAAAGAAACTCGACTTTCTTTTAACTTTCCTTTTAATTTAAAAACATGAACATCAACAATACGTGTATCTCCATCATATTGAAATCCCCATATAGACTGTAATAAAGTTTCTCGAGAAACAGCTTCTTTAGGATGTTCCATAAACATTTTTAATAAATCATATTCTACTTTTGTTAGAACAATAACATGATCATCAATTGTCACTTCTCGATTTTTAGTATTCATCATAACATCTTCAAATTTAATTTCATCTAAAAAATGTTTATGATGTCTTCTTAAATGAGCTTCAATTCGCGCTATTAAAACTGCTGATTGAAATGGTTTTGTTAAATAATCATCTGCTCCTGCTTCTAATCCTTTAATAATATCTTCTTGTTCACTGCGTGCCGTTAATAAAATAAGTGGTTTAACATAATCATTTTGTCTTACTTCTTTAATAATAGAGACACCATCTTTATATGGAAGCATCCAATCAATCAAAACAAGATCATAATCATTTTCTAAAATCTTCGAAACAGCCTCTTTTCCATCATATAAACTATCTACTAAATAACCTTTTTTTCTAAGTTCATAGGCAAGTATCTTATTGATGGACATATCATCTTCAATTAATAATATATTATTCATTATTCCCATCGTATCTTTCTATTATTCTTTGAACAACAGGGTGTCTTACGACATCCATCGCTGATAAATGAATAAATGAAATCCCTTTAACCCCTTCTAAAATATCTAATGCACGAATAAGTCCAGAAGTTGTATTTCTTGGTAAATCGATTTGTGAAATATCTCCTGTTACAATCATTTTTGATCTGAATCCTAAACGTGTTAAAAACATTTTCATTTGATTATCTGTTGTATTTTGCGCTTCATCTAAAATAACATAAGCATCTTCTAAAGTACGACCTCTCATATAAGCAAGAGGTGCAATTTCAATAACACCTTTTTCCATAAGCTTTTCAGTTTGTTCAACACCTAACATATCGTATAAAGCATCATATAAAGGGCGTAAATAAGGATCTACTTTTTCTTTTAAATCTCCTGGTAAAAATCCCAAATTTTCTCCTGCCTCAACAGCTGGTCTTGTTAAAATTATTTTTTTTACTTCATTATTTTTTAAAGCTGCTACTGCAAAAACAACAGCTAAATAAGTTTTTCCTGTTCCCGCAGGTCCTATCCCAAAAACCACATCGTTATTTTTTAAAGCATAATAATAACTCTTTTGTCCTAATGTTTTAGGATAAATAAGTTTTCCATTATATGTTCTAGCTATTTTTATATGATAAAGTTCAGATAATTGATCCAACTTATCTTTTTCTACAAGTTTTTGAGCATAGATAACATCTCTTCTTGAAATAGAAACCCCTGAAACAATCAGTTTTAACAAAGAATAAATGACTTTTTTAGTTTTTTCAATTTGTTGTTGACTTCCAACAATTGACATTTCATCTCCTCTTAAAGAAATTTCAACTTGAAAATGATCTTCTAAAACTTCTAAATTTTCATCTTTTACTCCAGATAAATTAACAAGTTGTTCAATGTTATAAGCTTCTAACTTAACAATTTCTTTCATGAATCCTCCCTAATTGCAATATTCTCTATAAAAACATATTGCATCTTTAATACATATTTCTTCTCTATTATATCATATGATAGTACTTTTTCCCTGTCAATTTTTACATCCTTTGGTAATTGACTTCTTATTTTAAAAAGCAAATACGCAAATATATCTTTATCTTTAACATTTGATGATGAAGCCTCTATATATTGATAAGTATAAGCTTCTACACTTCCTAAAGTGGGAATCATTTTTATTTGTTGTTTCGTATCTTCAATTTGATGTGAAATCAAAACATCTCCTTTTTTTACATACTGATTCACTTTAACTAAAACATTTCCTTGTTTGACATCCAATTGACGAATAATCCCATCTTTTTTAGCGATATAATCTTGATATTTTAAGACCGTCTTTTGATTATGACTAGCGGGTGTATATTCAACATGTAAAACACTTCCCTTTTGATAAACATTTAAATAATCAATTTTGCTTTGATATTTTCTTTTTAAATGATCATAAAGTTTATTGATTTGAGGATAAGTCAATTTAGGATGCATCATTTGTACTTGTTTATTGAAGTCTTTTTGAAGTTGATTGTTCACGATAGAAAGAGAGCCTGTTATTTTATAGTCATAAATATAGTGTGGTAAAATAAAAAGTGTGCTTATAAAAGCGAGTGTAAAAATGATTTGTGGAAATTTAAAGATAAGAAATAAATAATGAAGTAGTCCTATACTTTTTTGAATGGGTAAATGCATAGAAGATGTGATATATCTTTGATAAATAGGAACGTAAAATGAATAACGTAATGCATCAAGTTGATGTAAATGAAAAAGTGTGAGCTGATGTTTTTTGGTTTCTTTTAAAAATGAAACAATATCATTTGTTTCAATAACAATATAATCATAGCCTAAATTCATGAAAATATAATTGATGTAAACTCACCCATTAACATAATTTCATCTTGACTATAGTAACGTATTTCAATATTTTTTCCTTTTATTGAAATAATTTGTTGATTCATTTTACATTCAAAAATCGTTGATTCTAATGTAATAATCAACTGATAATGTTTAATTAAAATTCTATTTTTTTGTATACAAAGCATTCTATCACCTATTATAAGCTATGATATTTCCTTTTCATTATGTATAGAATTTTATGATCCAATCTTTTTATAACATCAAAAAAGTCAACTTGTAATGTTGACTTTACTTATTTTGATCTTTTCTTCTTAATAATTCATTTCGATAAACAACGAGATCTTTATAAATATCACTTAATGTTGAAAAAACCCATTCTACTCTTTCATCAGGAATACGATTTCTATAAATAGAGTCTAATTCATGATGAAATTGTTCATGAACTTTCAAAGCTTCTTTTCCTTGATTTGTTAATCTTAAGTAATAAATACGTTGATCTTGAGTAGATTTTTCTTTAATAAGAAAACCTTTTTCTACAATTTTTTTAACAGCTGTCGTAAGAGTTCCAAGTGTTACATTCAAATGATTTGCAACAGCTGACATTGAGGGACTTGATTCTTTATCAACAGCTTCTAAAACATGCATTTCAGACATCGAAAGTTGTTTAAAAGGTCCTTGTTTTAAATATAATTCCTGTATATCCATCGCAATATTAAAAACATCAACAACTGTTTCTATCGTATCTACTCTTTGTATCATCTTTTTCTCCTTATTACTCTTCGTATTTTCTAATATATTGATAACCAATACCACCAATACCCATATGAGCTCCAACCACAGCTGGTAATTCTCTTACAAGTATTTCACATTCTCCAATTTGTTCAATCAATTTTTGTTTCATTTCTAATGCTAGATCTTCACTTAAAACATGTTCGATTGCAAAAACATAATTCTTATTGTTAACCTTACATTCATTGACCATGTGATCAATAATTTTTAAATTTGCTTTTTTAGCTGTTCTTACTTTACCAAAACTATCAATTTTACCACCTAAACTATAGTTTAATTTCATAATTGGTACAATTTTTAAAAGTCCAGCTAACGCTGCAACAGCAGGAGTAATACGTCCTCCCTTTTTTAAATGCTCTAAATTAGGAACCATAATAATCGTTGCTGAATCTTCTACAAGTTTTTCTAGAATATCTTTTATTTCTTCTGGTGATTTTCCCTCATGAGCAAGTTTTGCTGCTACTTCTACAAGATATTTTTGATTACTTGCTGTTCCTTTTGTATCCACTAATGTTACTGGCATTTCTAACATATCACACGCAAGCTTCATTCCATTCATGGTTGAAGAAAGTCCTGTAGCGATAGGTAAACCAATAACATGACTATATCCTTGATCTTTGATTTTTTGAACTGCTTCTTGCAGTGAACCTGTTGATGGTTGAGAAGTCATCACCATAATATCGTCTTTTTCCATACGTTCAAAAACATCTATACTATGAATTTCAATATCATCTAAATAACTTTTACCTTCCATAGTGATTGTTAGTGGTGCAATAAATATTCCTTCATTTTCTCTTGAGCCTACAGGAATTTGACATCCACTATCCGCTAATATAGCAATTTTTTCCATACTCTCCACCTCTTCCTCATATAATATAACAAATTATGGATTATTTTTAAAGTTTTATGTTATCATAAAAGTCGGAAGGTGAAAAAATGAAATCTATTGAGGAAATAACTGAACACACATTAGTCATTAAAAAATCAGAGTTTATTTGTACGCTCATTCCTTTAAATGATGAAGAAAAAATCAATGAAATTATTGATTATTATAAAGAAAAATATAAAGATGCTACACATAATTGTGTTGCCTATCTTGTAGGTACAAAAGAAAGAGCCAATGATGATGGAGAACCATCAGGTACTGCAGGTCTTCCAATGCTCAATGTTTTAAAAAAACAAGAACTCAGTAATATTATTGCAATTGTTACAAGATATTTTGGAGGCATTAAATTAGGGGCTGGAGGTTTAACACGCGCCTATAGTCAAGCTGTGGCTGATGCTTTAAAAGAAGCTAATATTGTTGAAAAACATTTAATCGATGTCTATGATGTTTCTCTTGATTATAGTTTTACTAAAAAATTTGAGCATCTATTAAAAGTAAATGACATTGATTGTATAAATAAAGAATACGATGAACAAGTCACTTATCGTCTTTATATTGATGATTTATCTTTCTTTGATACAATTCAAGATTTAACAAGTAATCGTTACAGTAAAGAATTTATAAAAAAAGAATATGTTCCTGTAAAATAAATATGTATTTAGCCTGTTGACAAAATAATTTGTTGACAGGCTTTTATTATATAA
>OGCM01000018.1_pt1 | contig 275458 bp, 218 predicted proteins | sample 1570151 | NCBI WGS metagenome assembly OGCM01 (sample SAMEA4370582, study PRJEB24528) | human gut metagenome
TTTCGACAAAATTCGACATCATTGTCCGATAATTGCAAAAAGTTTCTTGGCTTTCACGCCCGACTTTTGTAAAATTGTTACCGATGAGAAAAGAACCGAAATCAAAAAGTATTTTGCAGATCATCCGAATGATTGGGAGCGCTTTTGCAATACACCAGTGGTAATTCCACCAGCAGTCAGTTCGATATGGATGAATCTGTCAGATGATCAGGAAGAAACAGTATTGCAAACTTTAAAAGAACTTCCCAAGTGTTTCAGCAGAACAGAACTTGATCAACAGTTTGAACAGAGGGGCTTATTAGATGTGGTCACAAATCCACCAGCATCCCATATGTTATCACTTCGTTGTAATCCATGGGAAGTAGGTGCAAATGCTGACTTACTATATTTCTCGCCGGAGTTAAAGAGAGTAGAAATAAAAAAATAGGATGACAGAAGAATAGTTTTGTGCTATAGTAAACTCAGGGTTTGGGAAGATTTGGCGTGTTAAATATGTCCAAATTGTAAACATGCACGAAAATGAGGATTTGTCAGAATATTCTGACAAATACCTGCAAAAACAGGCTCTGGAAACCGCATAAAACCTAGGTTTTTGAAGGGGTACTGTAGAAATGAGTCATCAGCCCGAGAGGGCATTGACACTGAAAATTTAATTTCTTCATCCTTTTGAGTGCTTCTTGCGTAGAAATGAGTCATCAGCCCGAGAGGGCATTGACACTATTTCATGAGCTTGTGATGTACATCGCGGCTGTCCGTAGAAATGAGTCATCAGCCCGAGAGGGCATTGACACGTAGCGAATAATACCGTTGTATTTGTCTCTGCTAATTGTAGAAATGAGTCATCAGCCCGAGAGGGCATTGACACGGCGTTTCATATCTCGTTCGAAACTACAGGAAGCGTAGTTCGGTAGAAATGAGTCATCAGCCCGAGAGGGCATTGACATTTTTGAGAGAAGATTTGGAACGCATGAGTTCCAAATTTGAAGAAATGAGTTACTTTAAGCGGCAAATTCAATGACAAATAATTGAAAATGTGGTAAGGTAGTATAATGTAAGCATTAAGAAAAAAAGGTGAATTATTATGATGTATCCGTATATGACATTGGCAGACGAAACAGAGATTGTTCATTCTCAAATAATTGAAAAAGAAGGGCAACGAAAAGTAATTGTTAATTTCGAACGTCCGACTGAAAATGGGTTTGATTCTGCGAGATGCGAGTTGCCAGATTATAAGTGGACAGAGCGAGAGGGATATTCCGATGAAGAAATAGCACTGTTTGAAAAGCTCTTACATACTAATGCACATTTGATATATAGTAATGCGGAAAATAGTTGATGGATTTTATATCAGCTCAGTTTTTCTTGATTTGTGCAAAATGGAAACAAGCATTTGTAGAAGATGAAATAAAATTCTATTGTTAAAATTTATTTTCGTATAATTGATGCTGATGACACCACATGTGAAAAAGAGATAGTCAATGCTTCTGATGAAGAAATAGGATAACAGAGGACTACTGGGGATTATTGGGGACGGTGACTTTGTGGCTCATTGAATATCCCACCATGGCATGGAGCCAAGAAAGTTTCGGGGTCAGGTCTGCCAGCTTCACACAGCTGGTCGGCCCTGACCCCAGTCTCGCGATGGTATACTGAAAACAGAGAGAAAACTGAAAAATGGAAATGAGGCCCTGTCAGAATATCCTGACAAATACCTGCAAAAATAGGCTCTGGAAACCGCATAAAACCTAGGCTTTTAAAGGAGTACTGTAGAAATGAGTCATCAGCCCGAGAGGACATTGACACTCGATGAAACCGAGGTGAAACACCTCGGCGCGCGCAAGGCGTAGAAATGAGTCACAAGCCAGGGAGGGCATTAAATGCGCAATACGATAATTAGCATTTAAACTAATTATGAATATGCGAAGGGATTGTAAACGCATGAGTTCACATTTTAAATTGGACGCAATTTTGTTGCTTTTATGTTTTATATTGATAAACAATGGTTTTGTGGCATTATTATATTGGTAGTTAACTTGATTGAATATTGATTTTCTAAGGAAATAGATTGCCTATGTGATTCGGATTGATTTTGTTTATACTTTAGAGTATAATATTTTCAGCTTTTGTGTCCTGCTGAGAGTGGATGCAATATAAGGGATGAAGTTGATTATGGAATACTTGGCTATTTCCAAAGATCTGGAACAGTAATAAGTCCTAAGGAGGTAGGTTTTATGGTTTTTACTACTTTTATAAAATGTCAGATTTGCGGATTTATTACTAGAGTTCGTTTGCAAGTTGGCTAGCAAGAAGAACATCCGATAGAAGTAGCATGCGGTAAATGTGGAACCTCCTTGTCTGGTAGCGTGAAGATAGGGCAAGATCGTCCAGGGTTAAGTTTTTCTTTTGATAATGCTGATGAAGTTCAGGACGAAAATTCGGATTATATTAAACTCACAAAAGCATCAAGATATCATTTTTGCTTGAATTTGAAAATGAGGCAATGTGTATGTTTCAAGCTATATTGGGAGTCTCTGAATATTTGTATCGTCTGAGGAAACTTGAACTTATGCATGATGGAAAAATTCCTATTATGGTTCAGGAAAGAGCAAATTGGCCGAAGAAGATAGGTCGCAACGAATTGTGTCCATGTGGAAGTGGAAAGAAGTATAAGCGTTGTCATGGGCGATGAGAGTATACAGAAATTCGTTCATTGTTTATTATATAGTGATTTATAGAAGAAGGAGGCATCCTATATGAAAAAGAAAAAAGATGAAATAACCATCCGTTCCAGCGCAGCAGAATATCTAACTTATGTTGCCTCAGTTGGTGATCAGCAGGACAGCATTGAGATGCGCTATGAGGATGAGAATATATGGCTGACACAGAAGATGATGGCTACATTATATGACGTTGGTTTACCAACGATAAATGAACATATTAAAAAGATTTATGCAGATAGTGAATTAGAAGAGTCTGCAACTATTCGAAATTTCCGAATAGTTCAAACCGAAGGATCACGCCAGGTCACTCGTGATACGAAACATTATAATCTTCAAATGATTATTGCGGTTGGATTCAAGGTAAATAATGAACGAGCAGTGCAGTTTCGTAAATGGGCCAATGGTATCGTAAAGGACTACACCATCAAAGGCTGGGTTATGGATGACGAGCGCTTGAAAAATGGTGGTTCTGTGCTCACAACAGAATACTTTGATCGTTTGCTTGAGCAGATTCGTGAGATCCGTTTGTCTGAGCGTAGATTCTATCAGAAGATAACGGATATCTATGCCACAGCCATTGATTATGACCGCACGGCAAAAACGACAAAGCAGTTTTTTGCCAAGGTGCAGAATAAGATGCATTATGCAGTTCACGGACATACAGCAGCAGAGTTGATTTATGAGCGAGCAGATGCAGGTAAGCCACATATGGGATTAACTACATGGGCAGCAGCACCAGAAGGCAAGATTGTAAAAAGTGATGTGAGTGTTGCAAAAAATTATCTTTCTGATAAGGAAATGCGTTCATTACAGCATATTGTTTCAGCGTATTTAGATCTGGCAGAGGATCGTGCAGAACGTCACATTCCGATGACAATGGAGGACTGGGCAAAGCGTCTGGATCTATTCCTGATGGCGGATGACAGAGAAGTTCTTCTGGATGCAGGTAAGATTACGGCAGAGATTGCCAAGGCAAAAGCTGAGACTGAATTTGAAAAGTATCGAGTCATTCAGGACAGATTGTTTATGTCTGACTTTGATAAATACATGCTGGAATTGGAAGAGAATGCGAAGAAGCAATAGGGTCGATTCTCCCTTTCAATGCTGGATTTTCAGGTATAATAAGGTCGAGTGCATGAAAACCAGGCTATCAGTTAGGACGAAGTTTCGGGGGCAGGTCTGCCAGCTGCACACAGCTGGTCGGCCCTGACCCCAGTCTCGCCAAGAACTACTAGAGCCAGCTGCGTTCATCAATGATGAAAAAGCTACGGCAATTATTCAGCACATTACTTACAATGTTTTAGATGAGTGTTACGGCACGGAGGTCTTTACCGATCCGACTATTAAGGGTAGGTTAGGCATCAATGCAATGAAAGCAAAGAAGCATTTGTATGATCATGTTGTGTTTGATTCGACCAATGAACGCGACTTTGCTACTGAATTAGATATCAACACGGATGTGGCCGTATATGTGAAGCTACCGGATGGATTCTATATTTCAACTCCGGTAGGACATTATAACCCTGACTGGGCAATCGCTTTCTATGAGGGCAAAGTAAAGCATATCTATTTTGTGGCGGAAACGAAGGGTTCTATGTCTTCTATGCAGTTGCGTTTGATTGAGGAATCCAAGATTCATTGTGCAAGAGAACACTTTAAAGCGATCTCTAATGGCAATGTTGTTTACGATGTTGTGGACAGCTATAAATCATTGATGGATAAGATTATGAAGTAGCGCATTAGAGACAGTAACAAATGATAGTCAGAAATGGAGGTGAAAAAGTGAACACATGCGCCATTTTAAGGAGTCAAGGGAACTACACAATATTTCAATTTAATAATGAAGTGATTCGCTTTCGAACCTCTACTCGTTTGGAACGATACATAAAAGTAGTGGAGTGGGATCATGGTTATTTGGTTGTAATGGCAAAGTATAGCAGTGTAGGTGAGGTTGAGGAATATATTGACCTAATACCGATATTGGAGCGGCTGTATTATGATGTAGATCAATTTCTGAAGCCGATCAGGGAGGTTAAGATAGACTACTCGCCAGAAATTTAAGATGCGTATAAAAAAGAGAATAATCAGGTAATGAGAAATTAAATACGATAACAATTACTTAAGAGTTGATACTAGGAGGACCCTTATGAAAAAATTTCGTTTTGCCATTTTAGGGGCAGGTCATATTGCAAGGCAGTTTTGTGATGCCGTATCGCGAATTGACGGATGCGAGGTATGTGCAGTTGCCAGTAAAAGTCTTGCGCGAGCAGAAAACTTTGCGAAGGAGAATGGTGTTGAAAGCTATTATGATGATTACGAGACACTATTGGAAAAAGAAAGAGCAGATTGTGCCTATATTGCAGTGACAACAAATGATCATTATCGCTTGAGTGTGCTCTGCGTAAATCACAGCGTACCAGTTTTGTGTGAGAAAGCGATGTTTCAAAATTCAGAGGAAGCGAAGAATTTGTATGCGCTAGCGAGTGAGAAAAAGATTTTTGTCATGGAAGCTTTGTGGAGTCGGTATCTTCCTGCTGTGCAACAGGTAAAAAGGTGGGTGGAACAAGAAAAGATCGGAAAGCCAACCGTTTTGCAGTGTAATATTGGCTTTTTGGCGCCAGATGAAAAAGAAAATCGGTATTTTAATCCAAAGTTGGGAGGTGGCGCGGCAAAGGATATTACTGTCTATGCATATGAAATTACGACGTTTATTTTAAACCAAGCAATTAAGAATATATCCGTGTCTGCAACTTGGAGCGATACTGGTGTCGATGTCACAAATCATGTTTCAATTTGCTTTGAAGATACATTTGCTGATTTGCTGACGAGCTTTGTTGCACAGTTAGAGGAGCAGATGGTAATTTATGGCCGATTTGGAAAAATCGTTCTTCCCCATCCTCACTATGCATCAGAGGCATATTTGTATGGAAATGACGGGGAATTAAAAGAGCATTTTGTAGATCAAGAAACGAAAAATGGTTTCGTCTATGAGATTCAGGATGCAATTCATTGCATTCAAGCTGGAAAATTGGAAAGTGATGTTGTGCCGTGGAAGGATACACTGGCATGTGCAAAGCTGTTTGATAAGATCAATGCGTCTTGCGATGAAAAAGCATTGAAAACGATCGAAGATATTGAAGCATTGCCAGAGGGAACAAGAGCGGAATTATGAAAATGAATAGTTGGAATCCGTGGCATGGATGTAACAAATACAGTGAAGGCTGTGATCATTGTTATATGTATTACTTAGATGCGCAGAGGGATCAAGATGGAAGTTTGATATATAAAACTAAAACGAATTTTAATCTTCCCTTAAAGAAAACACGTCAGGGAATCTACAAAATACCGTCTGGAACAATGCTACATGTATGCATGACGTCTGATTTTTTTCTGGAAGAGGCAGATGTCTGGCGTGATGAAATATGGGATATGATTCGGATTCGTTCGGATGTTTCTTTTTGGATTCAGACCAAAAGAGCCAGGCGAATCCAGCAGTGTCTTCCGTTCAATTGGAATGATGGCTGGGAGAATGTAATACTTTGTGTCACGACGGAAAATCAAAAAAGAGCCGATGAAAGATTGCCGATATTGCTTGATATTCCTGCAAAACACAAGGCTTTTATGATTGCACCGATTTTGTCTGAAGTGCATGTTGAATCTTATCTTGCAACAAAGCAATTTGAACAAGTTCTTTGTGACGGAGAAAACTATGACGGAAATCGTCCCTGTCGATATGAGTGGGTAAAATCGCTACATGATCAGTGTGAAAAGGAAAATGTTCGATTTGATTTTATCGGAACAGGCAATGTATTTGTCAAAGATGGAAAAGTTTATCGAATACCGAAAGCATACCAAAGTGTACAGGCAAAGCGTTCTGGTTTGTCGTATCCGTCTGGAGAGACTGATGTTCCAATACAGCCGCGATGCAAAACTTGCAAAAGAAGATACAGTTGTAATGGATGCCATTGGTGTGGAAAATGTATCGTAGGGTAGAAGGATAGTTTAGTGTCAATGGTGTGACTACCCAAACGCACCAAACTATCCAAAGTAAAGTCCCACCCCCATTAAATGATGAGACTCACTGTAAACTCTTCTTCAGCAATTTGCGCGATGAGCAGTAACTATATACGCAGGTGATAATCTCTGCGATCCAGAATGCATACCAGGCATAGCGAATACCGACTGTTTTTAGTAATAGAATGAGACATGGAATTAGCAGTACAAATTGGCGAATCGCTGAACTAACCATATTGATGATACTATTTCCAAGTCCAGAGGCGAAGCAACCGCATAGGATTGTCGTAGCGGCAAATGCGAAAGAGATAGAAATAATTCGAAGAGCAGTAGCAGTGACAGCATCAAAGGAACTGCCATGGTGTATAGTAACGGGCGAATTGGCATAGTTGCCAGTTTATTTTGTCTGTTCATTTGACCTCCTGCGGCAAAAAAATAAGCGTGAAATCTGTGAGGATAAGCTGTTTCCTCATGATTTCACGCTTTAAAAGCCGGCTTTGTTTTTTGATTTTGCGGTTATTATAATGGAAAAATTTGAAAAAAGCAAGCAGATTTTGGTTTTGCAATTGCCATCTCATTTACCGCAATACATGAATTGATTGTGGAAAGATTAGAAAATTACATATTTCTCTAAGAAAAATCAAATGACAAAAGAAAGTATCCATGGTACACTGAACCTAGCATATATGAGTGCGTAGGAAATATCACAATATAAAAAACATTAACTGATACTTAGGAGGATTTAAATTTATCATGGAAACGATCACGACAAAATTTGACAACTTCGGCAAGCTGTCAATCAGCGAAAATAGACGCTATTTAATGGAGGGAGATAAGCCATTTTTCTGGCTGGGCGATACGGCTTGGCTGATGCTTTTGAAATTAGATGAGGACGAAATTTATACATATCTGAGAAACCGTAAAGGAAAAGGCTACAACGTGATTCAGACGGTACTAATTCAGTCTCCACAAGATGTAGAATCTTCTCTGGCTCCTGGAAGAAAAGATGTGACAAAATCAGAGTACTGGAATTTTGTTGATCAGATATTGGATATGGCAGAGCAGATGGGACTCTATATTGGTTTGCTTCCTGCTTGGGGATCTCTGGTTAAATCCAATATATTAAATATGGAAACAATGCGTATCTATGCGAATTTCTTAGGAAAACGCTATCAGAATCGCAAAAACTTGATTTGGATCTTGGGAGGCGATGTGCGCGGTGATGTCGGCTATGATGTATTCTGCTTGGAAGGTGAGATTTTAAAGTCGTATAATCCAGAGAGAATTATCGCATATCATCCGTTCGGCCGTACATCATCTTCTCTGTGGTTTCACAATGAGCCGTGGCTTGATATGAATCTGTTTCAGTCAGGACACAGAAGATACGATCAGGCTTCTCTTGGCGAGTGGGACGACAATGCAGAGCGTGAGACGTTCTTTGGCGAGGACAATTGGAAATATGTGGATAGAGATCTTTCCTATGACATTGTAAAACCAACTCTTGATGCAGAGCCTTCCTATGAGGGCATTCCACAGGGACTCCACAATCCGAGAAATCCATACTGGGAGGAGTGGGATGTTCGCCGCTATGCGTATTGGTCTGTGTTTGCCGGAGCGGCAGGTCATACCTATGGAAGCAACTCAATTATGCAGTTTTACGATGATTTCAATGAGCGGGGAGCTTATGGTGTGCGTGAGCTTTGGCAAGATGCAATGCACCATCCAGGCTGTGCACAGCTTAAATATCTGAAAGATTTGATGGAGAGTGTGGATTTCATCAATGGAAAAGCCGATGACAGTCTGCTTTTGTTTGGTCAGAAGGAGCGCTACCATCGAATTTCTGTGTTTGCAGGCGAGGATTATATTCTCTGCTATGATTACATGGGAGATGAGTTTTTGTTGGATCTTCGACGCTTCCAAAATATGGCACTTGATGCATGGTGGATGGACCCTAGAAATAATAGTCTTAGCTATATTACAACAATTAAGGGGCAAGAAAAATGGCTTGCCAGCCCAGTCGCAAGAAAAGAAAAGGCAAATGATTGGGTCTTGATCTTGAAGAAAGCAGATTAAGTCAGAACTGGAATCAAAAGTCTTCTCATTTCGAATTTTTTTATCCAAAGCTGCGAGGTATACTGAAGTGGCAGAGTGATAAAGAAATTTGAATGAGGAGATTTTTTTTATGGAAATAAATGATTTAAGATCAGCGATAGCAATGCTGAAGCAGATGGATCATCAAGTAATCGAGACTGATATTGAAGTGGATCCAAATGCAGAGCTTGCAGGTGTATATCGGCATGTCGGTGCAGGAGGAACGGTGATGCGCCCGACAACGATTGATGGACCGGCAATGCTGTTTCACAATATAAAAGGTCATACCGATGCAAGCGTGCTAATTGGTTTGCTTGCGAGTAGAAAGCGAGTAGCAGCCCTTTTAGGATGCCAGAAAGAGGAGTTAGGAAAGCTTCTGTGCAAAGCAGCATTAAATCCGATTGAGCCAGTTGTATCAAATAAAAAGGCTGCATGTCAGGAAGTCGTTCACAGAGCAACAGACCCTGACTTTGATTTATTTCAATTAATTCCAGCACCCACAAATACACCAGTTGATGCTGGACCGTATATTACTATGGGCATGTGCTATGCGACTCATCCAGATACTGGGTGTTCCGATGTGACGATTCATCGGTTATGTATTCAATCAAAGGATGAATTGTCGATTTTTTTGCAGCCGGGAAGCAGACATATTGGTGTGATGGCAGAGCGAGCGACCCAGTTGAATCAGACGCTGCCGATTTCGATTTCAATTGGAGTCGATCCAGCAATTGAGGTTGGATCTTGTTTCGAGCCACCGACAACTCCGCTTGGTTACAATGAGCTTTCCATTGCAGGTGCAATTCGAAGAGAACCTGTCGTATTAACTCCTTGTATTTCAATCAATGAACATGCAATAGCCAATGCAGAATATGTAATTGAAGGAGAAATACAGCCGAAAATTAAGGTGGTCGAAGATCAAAATACGCATACCGGATATGCGATGCCAGAGTTTCCAGGCTACAATGGTGTTGCAAGTCATGAGTGTTGGTTGATTAAGGTAAAAGCAGTCACCCATCGAAAAAATCCAATCATGCAGACAGTAATTGGACCGAGTGAAGAGCATGTCAATTTGGCAGGGATTCCAACAGAAGCCAGCATCTACAATATGATTGAGAAGGCATTGCCTGGGAAGGTGACAAATGTCTATGCCCATCCATCAGGCGGTGGAAAATATATGGCAATTCTTCAATGCAGAAAGACGGTTCATACAGATGAGGGAAAGCAAAGACAGGCAGCACTACTAGCATTTAGCGCATTTCCAGAATTGAAACATGTGATTCTTGTCGATGAGGATGTCGATATTTTTGATACAAGAGATGTCTTGTGGGCGATGAATACAAGATTTCAGGCAGATCGAGATTGTATCATGATTCCAGGTGTAAGGTGTCATCCGCTTGATCCAAGCTCAGATCCATTGTATAGCGCAAGCATTCTGGACAAAGGAATTAGCTGCAAGACAATTTTTGACTGTACCGTTCCGTTTGCTCTTAAGGAGAAATTTATTAGAGCAAAGTTTATGGATGTCGATAAAGAAAAATGGAAGGATTTTGTTTGAGCAGATGAAGACAAAAAGAATTTTGGTGGGAATTAGCGGTGCATCTGGCGCACCGATTGCAATTCAACTGCTAAAGCGATTAAAGGAAATGGAAACAGTTGAAACGCATCTGCTGTTAACGAGAGGGGCAGAGCTGACGATTTCTCAGGAGACCGCATATTCAGCTGAGCAGGTGAAGTCGCTTGCCGATGTATGTTATGACATAGGCGAGATTGGACAGTGTCCGGCATCCGGTAGCTTTCCTATGGATGCAATGATTGTTGTGCCGTGTTCAATGAAAACAGTGGCAGGAATTGTTTCGGGCTACAGTGATAATCTTTTATTGCGAGCTGCTGATGTGACGATAAAAGAAGCAAGACCTTTGATTCTTGTGCCAAGAGAGTCACCACTAAGCCCAATCCATTTGAGAAATTTACAGGAATTGAGTGCAATGGGTGTTCGCATTGTTCCGCCTATGATTAGCTTTTATCAGAATTACACGACGATAGAAGAGTGGACCAACAATTTTGTGGAGCGCCTATTGGAAGTGGTTGGATTAAAAAATGAAATGAAGTCATGGAGTGGTATGTAATTGGAAGATAAAGTAAAGGGGCAGATCATGAGAATGAATAGTTGGCAAAAAGAAGTAACTCTTTTAGGGAAAAAAGTACAGATTTTTATCTGTCAGACAGACTGTGGTGTGCAGCTGTTGATTGCTGGCGGTGATCGGTCTCATATTGGTTCTGTGAGCATTGCAGATGAACAATCGAATTTAGTTTCCCATGTATTTGATGGACATAGAGACAATGTCATCAGCGATCAGTGGGCAAAAGTGCTTTCTCAAAAATGGAAGGTTCCTGTAGTAGTGTCTGTCGGTATTCATTATGATTCCATTACACCGCAGGAGATTCAATTTGTAGTGGAGACAATGACACAGCTACTACATGAGATTGTGCAGGATACGCGTTTTTCACCTTGTGAATGTTGATTTAATTGGATTGAAAAAGTTTTGTGCTGCAGAAATCAACAAAAAGCTGAGCTGTTTTGGAGAGCGCTCGATCACTGCGGTAGCAGAGTGACAACTGCGACGAAATCACAGGAACAATTGGGATGGCACACCATGAAATGGCAGATTGTTGCGTGATATGCGCATCCATCAATAAGGCAACACAATTTTGGCTAACGACTATATCTAAGATCGAGTCGATTCGATGACTTGTAAAGACAATATTCGGCACAAAATTTGCATTTTGACAGGCATCCATCGCAATTTGATACATCAAAGATCCCTCTTTAATGAGGCATAGGCGTTCATTTTTTAATTGTTGCAAAGAAACAGAGTGCAATGTGGCAAGTGGATGCGACGGTGGAACAATGGCAACCAGATTGTCTTGCATATAAGGAAGACGAATAATATGCTGGTCGGTTAGAAAATTTTTCTCAAAGATCATCTTTTCTTCGCGTTGAAAGATAAGCTCACATTTTTCATCTTCAAGATACTGCATTAAATTGACTGGATCATCCTCTGTGATGCGAATGGAAGTTTGCGGATAAGCCTTTTGAAAATCCGTCAGAAACTGTGTGATGTGGTATTGCGGCATGGAAGGAATCACACCAATCGTAAGCAAACCATTCTCAATATTTTGAAGTCGGCGGATTGCAGAAAGCCCCTCGAATTCAGAACGAATCACGGATTTTGCGTAGGGAAGAAAGATTCTTCCATAATTGGTCAGCTCAACCCTTCTTGTCGTTCTAGTAAAGAGAGAGACACCAAGTTCTGATTCTAGGTTTTTGATATGTTTTGAGAGAGTGGATTGATTCATATAGAGCCGTTCAGATGCCTCCCAAAAGTTTTTTGTCTCTGCAAGGATGATGAATTCCTTTAAATTTTCTGTATTCATAAGTGCCCTCCCTTTTGCAATTGATCCCTACGAAAGTTTTCGTAAAAATACAAATACCTTTTGCCCCCAACTGATACCCACGAATTGCTCCGTTGCGATGCAACTCTCACAATTCTAAAAACATTCGGATTCGCTGATTTTCCTTGAAAATCGCTGCATCCTCATGTTTTTGCGGGTCCCAAGCTCAAAAACCTAATCGTGCAAGCACGAACGGCTTTTGGAGCTTTTGACCCTGGTATCATAATATCATTTTAATAAAAGAAAAATTTCTTGTCAAGAAAGGAAAAATATGTACGATTTAAAATTTAATCCAGAAAACTATCAAATAAAAAGATGCGAATTAGATGGCAGAGAAGTGATCTACAGAGCATTTGAAAGCATTGTATATTGTGCAAATCCAGTAAGTGCAGTACAGAAATTGAATCTTTATGTGCCAGAAGTCTACTACCAAGGCGAGTCAATCAATGGCTATCAATTGCATACAGCACCAATCTTTGCACCAAACACGGTTGGTGGCTATATGGAAGGACCAGCTATGCAGGTGGGAGAAGATTATTTTGGCCATAAGCCAAACACCGCATTTGAGGCATTGTATCATGGGTATGTGGTGATATGTGCGGGGATTCGGGGACGAAATACCGGTCGAAAGTCCAACGAATTTTTTGTGGGCAGCACGAATGATGAGAAGTCCACGAAAGAAGGCGTTCTTACAGGACGCGCTCCAGCATTGATTGTAGATATGAAGGCCGCAATTCGATACTTAAGATGGAATAAGGATCTTGTCCCTGGCGATGTGGAAAAAATCATTACAAATGGAACCTCGGCAGGTGGTGCGCTGTCAGCACTCGCTGGCGCAACTGGAAATGCAAAGGAATATGAGCCATATTTGAAGGCAATTGGTGCGGCAAAGGCAAGAGATGATATTTTTGCAGCAAGCTGTTATTGTCCAATTCATAATCTTGAAAATGCAGATGCCGCCTATGAATGGTTGTTTGAAAAAGAGATGACTTGCCATAGGATAAAATTTGAAAAAACACCGCAGGGAGTTAAGAAAATCGCTATTCTGGACGAACTTGATGAGGAGCAAAAACTACTGTCAAAAAAATTGAAAGCTGCGTTTCCTTCCTATGTAAATCAATTACAGTTGCAGGATGAAACGGGAAATCAACTAACATTGGATGAGAATGGAGAAGGCTCTTTTAAAGAATATGTGATGAAATTTGTCTTAAAATCGGCTACAAAGGAAAAGAAAACACTTGATTCACAGACTCGGTTACAAAAACTTGCTGTGCCAGGTAGTGCGATAGAAAGTCAAGAGTATATTACATTTCAGGGAGAAGAGGCTGTTACGATTGATATGGATTCCTTTGTAGCCAAAATCACGCGCATGAAGCGGGTGCCTGCGTTTGATTCACTGACACTTGAATGCTGTGAGAACGAGGAATTTGGAGATGAAAACGTATTTGCTCGTCATTTTACCGAATTTTCAATGAAGCATTCAAAGGTGAAGGCAGAGATGGCAGATGAGGAGAAAATTAAACTTTTAAATCCAATTCCATTTATTGAAAATGGAAATTGTGATGTTGCAAAGAATTGGCGAATCCGCCATGGCGCCTTTGATCGAGATACGTCTCTTGCAATCCCAGTAATATTGGCGACACTTTTACAAAATAAAGGATATCAGGTCGATTTTTGCCTGCCATGGGGATTGCCGCACAGTGGTGACTATGATCTGAAAGAGTTGTTTGAATGGATCGATTGCTTGGCAAAAAATTAAAAAAGTGAAAAGTAATTCAAAAAAACAAAGTAACTCTTGATTGACAAACTTTTAAGACCAGGGGGACATTGCGGTGATTGAATTAATGTCCCCTCTGGCAAGTAAGAAACTTATAAATCCATTCCACAAGCTGTTTCTTTCTCGACAAGGCTTCTGTCATGCATTACGGCTTCATAAAAACGAAATCCTCCGGCAAAATTATAGGCATCATAGCCATTTTGTGACAATATACGTGTCGCAATGTAACTTCGAAGTCCACTTTGGCATATTACGTATACGGGCTTGTCTTTTTCAATTTCTGATAAATGATCTCTGAGTTCATCAACAGGAATGTTTTTAAAGCCTTCAATATGGCTGTGTTCATATTCAGAAATAGTACGCACATCAAGAAGTTTTGCATTTGAATCCTGTAAAACTGATGTAAGATCACTTAAATGCCACTGCTTTAAGACTCCATTTGCAATATTATCAATCATAAAACCTGCCATGTTAACAGGGTCTTTTGCAGAAGAGTAGGGCGGTGCATAGGCTAAGTCTAAGTCTTTTAGTGAAGTTGCTTTAAGATTTGCATGAATGGCTGTTGACAACACGTCAATTCGTTTGTCAACACCTTCGTAGCCTACAATTTGGGCGCCTAGCAAACGATATGTATTCTTTTCAAAAACAACTTTCATTGTCATAACCTTGCCGCCAGGATAATAGCCAGCGTGGTTCATTGGAGAAAGAATTACTGTATCAACATCTAATCCGGCTTTGCGTGCATTTGTTTCGTTAATACCAGTGGTTGCAGCTGTCAGATCGAATACCTTAATGACACTGCTTCCCTGACTTCCAAGGTAGTGACTGTCGCCGCCGCAGATATTGTCTGCAATAATGCGTCCCTGCTTATTTGCTGGTCCTGCAAGAGAAATTAGTGCATCCTGGCCTGTGACATAATGTTTAACCATAACAGCATCGCCAGCTGCATAAATATCAGGAATTGATGTTTCCATGCGGTCATTGACGACAATGCTGTCTTTAATACCAAGCTGCAGTCCAGCTTCCTTTGCAAGATGTGTATCTGGCGTGACGCCAATGGCAAGGGCAACAAGATCAGCATGCAGCGGCTGCTCATCCTTAAGCAGTACACGAATAGTTTCACCTTTTTCTTCGAATCCTTCTACGGTGTGTCCAAGAAGAAGCTTTACGCCGTGCTTTCTCATTTCATTATGAATAAATGATGCCATATCTGCATCAAATGGATTCATTAACTGCTTTGGGCGCTGAACGATTGTTACATCTATGCCAAGATCCTTTAGATTTTCAGCCAATTCAAGTCCGATAAAGCCGCCGCCGGCCAACACAGCTGACGTGGGCTTTTTTGTTTCAATATATTTTTTTAAACGAAAAGTATCTTCGACAGTGCGAAGAGTGAATACTTTTTCCATATCAATACCTGGAAGTTTTGGCTGTGTTGGCTTTGCACCCGGAGAAAGAATCAATTTATCATAAGATTCCTCAAATACCTCTCCTGTAGTTAGATTTTTTACAGAAACAGTTTTTTTCTCTGGATGAAGGGCTGTCACCTCATGATGAACCTTCATTGTAACACGAAAACGCTTAAAAAAGCTTTCTGGCGTCTGCAGCGTCAAAGCTTCGGGATCTGTAATAACATCTCCAATATAATATGGAAGTCCGCAATTAGCATAGGAAACATATCCGGAACGCTCAAATACGATAATCTGAGCCTGCTCATCTAATCTTCTGATACGGGCTGCTGCTGTCGCGCCGCCTGCGACACCACCCACAATTACTATCTTCATAAAAATCCTTTCTGAATATCTTATTATTTTTTCTGATAAACCGGATAATGGTGGTACTCAAGGCATTCTGTCGCTTTTTCGCAGGAAGCTTGATCATGGAACTCAATTTTGATTGTACCAGCCATATGTTCACGGTTATGGTTGATGCCAATATTTTTGATGCTGACATTCTCGAAAGCAAGTAAGGATGCAAGCACACTGATGGCACCTGGCTGATCTGGAATATCGCAGAAGATGGCATATTCTGGATTCATTGTTGCACTGCCGCGCTTATTGCTGATTGAGCTACGGTATGTGCCAGATTGCTCAAAAATATCGTAAATTTCTTTATGATTGTCTGTTTTTAAATCGGTTATTGTCTGATCAATTGCTTTTTTGTAATCCTCTAATAAGGAAATGATATTGTCCTTATTTGTAAAAAGAATTTGCTCCCACATCACAGGTGAGGAGGAGGCAATTCTTGTGATATCTTTAAAACCGCCGGCAGCAATCTTTTTCATCGTGCCATCTGGAAAATCAGATTTGGCGACAAGATTGACAAGAGAAGACGCAATGACATGTGGCACATGACTGATTGCAGCGACTGCATAGTCGTGGTTTTTGTAGTCGAGTACAAGCGGAATTGCTGCCTGGTCAGCTGCAAATTGAATCATTGTTTCAAGCTTATCCTGTGTGGTCTTGGCAGTTGGTGTAATCACATAGTAGGCATTCTCAAGTAGAGAAGCCTTTGAGCATGCATATCCAGTGCGCTCAGAGCCTGCCATTGGATGTCCGCCGACAAAGCAGTCCTCCATGTCAAGTGCGATTACCGTCTCGTGAATAGCTGTTTTTGTGCTGCCAACATCAGTCACAATGCAGCCTGGCTTTATGAATGGCCGAATAGCCTTTAAATATGATTCATTAAAAGAAACGGGAGTGCAAAGGATGATCATGTCACATGTGCGAAGTGTCTCATCTACACCATCTAAAATTATGTCAACAATGCCGTCAGCCTTTGCTTCTTCAAGCGTGCTGCGTGTTCTCATATAAGCCATAATTATGGTATCAGGGTGAACCTGTTTTATTCTGCGGGCGATTGAACCGCCAATCAGTCCAAGCCCGATAAATCCTATTGTCTTAAGCTTCATAAGTTTGCCTTTCCGTGCTCCGTTAGTATAGGAAAACCAGAGTATCTGAACGTATTGTAGCGAAAGTGGAGGGGAAAGTCAAGCTTTTTCACTTTAAAGTGCGAAAAGATTACGATTCACGGATAAGCCAATATTTACAGAAAAGCCCGAAGGCGAATGGCTTGCGTAACATGAATTGTAATAAAAACCATATCAAAAATGTGAAAAAATAGTTGCAATTATTTGAAATATTTTATATAATATATCTATCAGATTTCAAGAGGTCTCGAAATTGTATACTGCAAAAGAGACAAAATAAACTTGGAAAGCAAAGAAAGATTGGAGGACGTGACTTATGAAGGTTTATGAAACTGGAAACATCCGCAACGTTGTAGTAATGGGACATGGCGGATGTGGTAAGACAACACTTGTTGAGGCTATTGCCTACCAGACCGGTATTACAGCTAGGATGGGAAAGGTGACGGACGGAAACACCATCAGCGATTATGATAAGGAAGAGCAGAAGCGTCAGTTTTCCATTTCGACCAGCGTAGTTCCGGTCGAGTTCGAGGACATCAAGATCAATTTCTTAGATACACCTGGATATTTTGACTTCGTAGGAGAAGTAGAGGAGGCTTGCCACGCAGCAGGTGCCGCTGTTATCGTGATCAACGGCAAATCTGGCGTAGAGGTTGGTACATTAAAGGCATGGGAGCTTTGCGAAAAGTATAAGCTGCCGAGACTGTTTTTTGTAACGGGCATGGATGATGATCAGGCCAGCTATCGTAAGATCGTTCTTGAGTTAAATGATCGTTTTGGACGTAAGGTAGCACCGTTCCATGTGCCGATCCGTGAGAATGAAAAGTTCGTCGGCTTTGTAAATGTTGTAAAGATGAAGGGCCGCCGTTTTATCAATGATACAAGCGAATATGAAGAGTGCGATATTCCTGATTATATGGATAAGCACTTAAACATCAGCCGTGATGCACTTGTTGAGGCTGTTGCTGATACAAGCGAGGAGCTGATGGAGCGTTATTTTGCAGGTGAAGAGTTTACTTATGAGGAAGTTTCTACTGCACTTAGAACTCACGTTATGGACTGTCAGATCGTTCCTGTATTAGTTGGATCAGGTGTTCATAATCAGGGTACCAGTATGCTGATGAACGTAATTAAGAAATATTTCCCATCACCTGAATATACAATAAACCATGGAAAGGAAACATCTACTGGAGAGCTTGTAATGGTAAAGTGTGATCAGAACAAGCATCTGTCTGCAAAGGTATTTAAGACTGTAGTAGATCCGTTTATCGGAAAGTATTCCTTAATTAAAGTTGTAACAGGTACATTAAAGGCCGGTGATGGCATTTATAATGTAAATAAGGGAACAGAAGATCGTGCATCTAAGCTGTATTTACTTCGCGGCAAAGAAACCATTGAGGTTCCAGAGCTTCGCGCAGGAGATATTGGTGCACTGGCAAAGATCGAAAAGATCTCTACAGGTGATACCATTTCCACAAAGGGTGCAACACTTATTTATGATGGACCGCAGGTAAGTAAGCCATATACATGCAAGGCATACCGTGCAAAGAATAAGTCAGATGAAGATAAGATCAATGGTGCACTTGCACGTATGGTAGAGGAAGATCAGACACTTCGTCTTGAGAACGATGTAGAAAATCACCAGACACTGATTTATGGCATCGGTGATCAGCAGCTTGATGTTGTTGCAAGCCGTATTCTGAATCGTTATAAGGTTGAGATCGAGCTGTATCGTCCGAAGGTAGCATACCGCGAGACACTCAGAAAGAAAGTTCAGGTACAGGGTAAGTATAAGAAGCAGACAGGCGGAAGCGGACAGTACGGCGATGTTCATATGATCTTTGAGCCATCAGGTGATCTGGATACCCCATATATCTTCGAGGAGAGAGTAGTAGGCGGTGCCGTTCCGAAGAACTACTTCCCGGCAGTTGAAAAGGGTATTCAGGAGTCTGTATTAAAGGGTACACTCGCAGGTTATCCAGTAGTTGGCTTAAAAGCAACACTTGTTGATGGTTCCTATCATCCGGTAGACTCTTCAGAGCTTGCATTCAAGATGGCTGCAATTCTTGCTTACAAGAAGGGCTTTGCAGAGGCAAATCCAACGATCTTAGAGCCAATCGTATCAGTTTCCATCACCGTTCCGGATGAACTTGTCGGTGATGTTATGGGTGACTTAAATAAGCGCCGCGGCAGAGTACTTGGTATGGATCACGTAGCAGGCGGCAAGCAGATGGTAACAGCAGATGTGCCAATGGCAGAGATGTATGGTTACTCCACCGATCTTCGTGCAATGTCAGGTGGTATGGGCGAGTTCTCCTACGAGTTTGCAAGATACGAGCAGGCACCTCAGGATGTCCAGAAGAAGATTATTGAGGCAGCTGAAAAAGAAGAGCAGTAACCAACAATCTAACATTAAGAGTTTTGAAAGAAAGAGGGGGTTGACAAGCCCCCTTTTTCTATGGTATTGTAAAAAAGTGAAAAAAATGCAATGACAAGGAATAGTAAGCAGGGGAGAGCTTCAGAGAGCTGCCGGTAGGTGAAAGGCAGCAGCTTATAACTGCCGAACTGACCTTAGAGCACCGGCAGGGAAACGTCATTATATAAAGACGGAGTAGTTGGCGGCGGGTATTCCCGTTATAGAAGATCGAGGGCAAGGCAGATGGCTGCCTTGAAATAGAGTGGTACCGCGAAGTCTTTTCGTCTCTATACAAAGAGAAAGAAAGGGCTCTTTTTTTTCATAAGAAGAGACCCGGAAAGGAAACACAAAACACAATGAACAAGAATTACGACCCAAAAGAAATTGAATCAAAATGGCAGAAGGTCTGGACTGATGAGAAGGCATTTGCCGCAACAGATGACTACACTAAGCCAAAGTATTATGCTTTGGTTGAGTTCCCATATCCGTCAGGACAGGGACTTCATGTAGGTCATCCGCGTCCATACACAGCACTTGATATTGTTGCCAGAAAGAGAAGATTACAGGGCTACAACGTACTGTATCCAATGGGATGGGATGCATTTGGTCTTCCAACAGAAAACTACGCAATTAAGAATCATATTCACCCGAAGATCGTTACAAAGAATAATGTAGCTCGTTTCAAAAATCAGCTGCAGTCTTTAGGTTATTCCTTCGATTGGGACAGAGAGATTAACACAACTGATCCGAATTACTATCACTGGACACAGTGGATCTTCTTAAAGCTGTACAAAGCAGGCTTGGCATATAAGTCAGAGATGCCTGTTAACTGGTGTACTTCCTGTAAGGTAGGTCTTGCAAACGAGGAGGTTGTAAACGGTGTATGTGAGCGCTGCGGAAGCCCTGTTGTTCGTAAGATGAAGAGCCAGTGGATGTTAAAGATTACCGAATATGCAGATAAGCTGATCGATGGTCTTGACAGCGTTGATTATGTTGAGAAGGTAAAGGTTTCTCAGAGAAACTGGATTGGCCGTTCAAATGGTGCAGAGGTTGATTTCTCAATCGCTGGTGCAGATGATAAGCTTCGCATCTATACAACACGCCCGGATACTTTATTTGGTGTAACATACATGGTAGTATCCCCGGAGCATCCATATCTTGATAAGTATAAGGATCAGATTTCCAACTGGGATGAGATTGTTGCATACCGTGAGGAAGCAGCAAAGAAGTCTGACTTCGAGCGTTCTGAGCTGGCAAAGGATAAGACTGGTGTTGAGATCAAGGGCTTAAAGGCAGTTAATCCGGTAAATAAAAAAGAAATCCCGATCTGGGTTTCTGATTATGTACTGATGAGCTATGGTACTGGTGCAATCATGGCAGTTCCGGCTCATGATGAGAGAGACTGGGCATTTGCAAAGAAGTTTAACCTTCCAATTGTTGAGGTTGTAGCAGGCGGAGATGTTCAGAATGCTGCATTTACTGATGTTCAGACAGGAACACTTGTAAACTCAGGATTCCTTGATGGACTTGAGGTTGCTGATGCAAAGAAGAAGATCATTGAGTATCTTGAAGAGAATAAGATTGGTACACCAAAGAAAAACTATAAGTTAAGAGACTGGGTATTCTCAAGACAGCGTTATTGGGGTGAGCCGATCCCGATCGTAAAGTGCGAAAAGTGTGGATATGTTCCGTTATCAGAGGACGAGCTGCCGCTGGAGCTTCCAGATGTAGAAAGCTATGTGCCGACTGATAATGGTGAATCTCCATTAGCTGCTATGACTGATTGGGTTAATACAACATGTCCGTGCTGCGGCGGTCCGGCAAAGAGAGAGACTGATACTATGCCTCAGTGGGCAGGTTCATCATGGTATTTCTTACGCTATACTGATCCGCACAATAACGATGCACTGGCAAGCAAGGAAGCTATGAAATATTGGCTGCCGGTAGACTGGTACAATGGCGGTATGGAGCATACTACACTTCATCTTCTGTATTCTCGTTTCTGGCATCGTTTCCTGTATGATCAGGGTGTTGTTCCATGCAAGGAGCCATATCAGAAGAGAACTTCTCACGGAATGATTCTTGGTGAGAACGGTGAGAAGATGTCTAAGTCACGTGGAAATGTTATCAACCCGGATGATATTGTAAACGAGTTTGGTGCAGATACACTTCGTACTTATGAGATGTTTATCGGTGCATTTGAGCTTGCAGCAAGCTGGAGCAATGAGGGCGTAAAGGGATGCCGTCGTTTCTTAGAGCGTGTATGGAAGTTGCAGGATATGCTGACTGATGAGGAAGGTTTCTCTAAGGATATGGAAACTAAGATGCATCAGACTATGAAGAAGGTTTCCTCAGATTTTGAGACCTTAAAGTATAACACAGCAATCGCTGCAATGATGGCACTTTTAAATGATTTCTACAAGAAGGGCAGCATCACAAAGGGCGAGTTAAAGACATTCTTAATTCTGTTAAATCCAGTTGCACCTCATATCACAGAAGAAATGTGGGCAGACTGCGGTTTTGGCGGACGTCTGTATCAGCAGGCTTGGCCAGAGTATGATGAGGCAAAGACTGTTGAAAATACAGTAGAGATTGCCGTTCAGATTAACGGAAAGACAAAGGGTACTGTTTCTATCGCAAGAGATTGTGATAAGGATACTGCTATTGCAGCAGGAAAAGAAGTAATCAAGGATAAGCTGACTGGAAATATTATCAAAGAGATTTATGTTCCAGGAAGAATTATCAATATCGTTATGAAATAATGTGAAATAAAGCCGCAGCATACAGTCGCATAATGCGGCAGTGCTGCGGCTTTGACAATTTTTGAAACGAGTATTGTGATTTTCAGGTCTATACGCAGAATGCAATTTTGCATGGCTCTGAGTATTTACCAGATTTCGGAAAAGAGGTTTCTATGAAGATTTGCAAAAGGATAAAAGCAACAGTTCTGGCCTTGTGCCTGGTAATTGGTATGTGTGCAGTTTCATTTCCACAGACCGTTCATGCTGAGTATGGCGATAATGCATATGCGTTTATGAAGCAGCTGCAGTCTAATTATCCATATCGTCAGGTCAATTCATCAAACGGAATGCTGTCAGGAGCCGAGGAATGGTTAAAGGCACAGATTGCTACGATGGGCTATGAGTATATGGCACAGCCGTTTACCATGACATCAGCTGATGGTGTGACACCATGCTATGGAGAAAATCTTATTTTTTCAAAACAGGGAGCAAGTGATCGTGTTATTGTAGTTGGTGCGCATTATGACTGTGTGGAGCAGACTTTTGGTACTGATGATAATGCATCGGGAGTCGGCGTACTGTTAGAGCTTGCAAGTATCTACAGCACAAAAGAATCTCCGTATACTATTCGCTTCATCCTATTTTCAGCAGAGGAGCCGGGTTGTCTTGGCAGTCAGTATTATGTAGATAATCTTAGTCAGGAAGAGCGCGACCGCATTGCATGTATGATAAATATTGATACGATTGCAGCTGGCGACAATATGTATCTCTATGGAGGTACAGTGGATGACAGTGGAAGCATTGTTCAGGATTGGGCTGTTTATCAGGCACAGTCAGCAGCAGATCTTCTTGGTATTGATATGTCTTTCCATCCAGATGTAAACGACAGTTTCCCGACACCTACAAAAGCAACAGCGAGTGATCAGATGCCATTTGCTAATGTAGGTATTCCTTATATCTATTGTGAAGCTTCAAACTGGAATGGTGAGCCGTACACAAATTTCTATCAGACAAGCAATTCGGCCGTTAATGGCGGTACTATTATGCATAAGGCTGAGTATGATAATCTGACATTTATTGAGAATACGTTTGGAACGCGTGCATATGAGCACCTTCAGGCATATACTAAATTGCTCGATTATCTGCTTGAGAATATGAAGGAGGGCGAGTACGCAACTGGCTATACCTTCGAGGATACTAACACAAAGGCAACTACAACTAGTTCCGTTTATTTAAGAGAGAGACCGACACAGTACAGTCCGTCAGTTACATTGCTGAATGCAGACACTGAGGTTACTGTGACAGGTTATCATGCAAGTTGGTGCCGCGTCAAGGTAGATGGTCAGGAAGGCTATATTAAGACTGATTATCTGACAATGGAAGATGAAATTGCTTCTAAAGAGGACGAATCGTCAGAAGAAGAGTCTGAAGAAGCATCAAAAGAAGAAAGCAGTATGTCAGAGGAGTCATCATCTGAGGCTGCTGAAAATGAATCAGAAGAAGCTGTTTCAGAGAGTGAATCTTCAGAAAGCGAATCTTCCAAGAATGAAGCCTCCAAGAATGAAACCGTTTCTGAGGCGGCGTCAAGTGAGAAAGAAACAGATGGGGCTTTGAGTCAGAGTGCTTCCAGCCAGAATGCATCTGCGCCTGAAGCTGACAGCCAGAATACAGTTGAAAAGATTATTGACCAGTTAAAAAATGATCCGTATACACTTCGTATTGTACTGATTGCTGCTATCATAATTATTGGCATATGGCTGTGTGTATTTATTGCACTTCGCCGTAAGAAGAATGCGCAAAAAAATGAAGACTCAAATGGAGCATCAAATAGTTCTGAGGAAACATTAAAGAAAGCGAAACGGGCAGATATGTCTGATTCAAAAGATTCAGATAATGGTTTTGCAGATCCGGATAAAAATAAAGACGAAAAATAAAAATATGATGTTGGGGTCAAAAGGTATTTTGCCCCCAACTGATATCCACGAATTGCTCCGTTGCTATGCAACTTTCGCAATTCTAAAAACATTCGGATTCGCTGATTTTCCTTGAAAATCGCTGCATCCTCATGTTTTTGCGGGTCCCAAGCTCAAAAACCTAATCGTGCAAGCACGAACGGCTTTTGGAGCTTTTGACCCTGATATCATAAAAATAAGAGACAGGAATGACGCAAATATTCCTGCCTCTTTTTGTATGCGTATATATCAAGTATTAGATTGAGGAGGTGGTGTCTTTTTGCTTTGCTTCGCCAGCATTTTGGAAAGTTGGTGCAAAAGCTCCACTCTTTTTTTCTCCTTTGGAGAAAGGTTTTTTGTCAGCTGTGATACTAGTGCATCTGTCTCTTCATCGCTAAAACTCATATGCTTTCCAGCGATTTGGCGATTAATGCCAAGAAGAAATGGAAACAGCTCGTTTTGACTTTTGCCAGAAGCTTCACTGACGATTTGTTTAATAAACTGAGCTTTTTCAGGGGACATATTGTCAAATGGTGTTGTCATCGTGCTTGGCGCCTCCTTCTGATTCATATTCGCGATAAAGTCGTGCCATCTGGGCAAGATTTGTTACCATGTCAAGCGTTTCAAGCTCCTTAGGCGTGCAGTATTCGCGGATTGACTGAGATAAGCCTGTGAGCGGATCCTGGTCATCCTTATTGCAGGCCTCAAGAGATTCTTCTTCCTCATCAAGCCTGTGCATTGCCTGCTGAAGCTCAAACATGCGTACACAGATACGGCAGGCTTCACGAAGCGGCGAGTGCATGTACGGCAAAGAGGCTTTTAAAATCTGAATGTGGCGCTTTTGCTGCATAAGGCACCTCTTCGATTTTCTTTTTTCTTTAATGGAGTATATGCGGACAACATGTTTGTTAGTACATAAGTTATAGTAAGCAGATGACAAGAAGGAGCGACATATGCTTATTATAGAGAAGAATGCAGTTTACGAGGTGGATTGTGAGTGTCTTCAGAAAAAACGGGGGCGCTATGCCAATTTAACATGTGAGGAGCGACAGATTGAAAAAGAACAGATTATTGTGCCAACAGGCGGCGTATGCAAAGAATCACTTTCTTATACAGGAAAAGGCGTAACGGTAGCCATTTTGGATACAGGCCTATATCCGCATCCTGATTTTAAAGATCGTATTGTGGGTTGGTATGATGCGATAGGCCATGAGGCGTATCCGGTCGATCCAAACGGACATGGAACACAGGAAGGAGGAAATTAATGTTGCTTTTTTTACAAAGGTGTGCTATTCTGTCTATAACAGATGCCTACAAAGGTTTAGAACAACGAGGTGTGGGGAATGAATATGATAATTAATAAGGAAGCAGCGACACTTGAAAGAACATCTGCGAATGAAGGAGTGCAGCTGCAGTCGCTGACATTAAGCGAAGGTACTATCCGTTTTGAGCCGGATGTAACTGATTACAATGTAACGGTTGCAGAGGATGTGACGAAGATTTTGGTAAAAGGCGTTACAAGCGATGAGAACAGCTTTTATACGGTAAGCGGAAATACGAATCTTGTGAAAGGAAAAAACGAGATTGTTGTTACTGTTACCGATAAGGATGGCAACATCGGACATTACTACATTCATGTGCAGGTGGGAGAGCAAAAAGAGCAGACATCACAAAGTGATTCCCAGTCACAGACAAATCAGGCAGCTCAAAGTGTTTCTGAGTCAGTGGCTAAGCCGGGTGATGAAAATGAGCTTCTTTCAAACACCGTTAATGAATTTCAGACTTTTGCAGAAACTGTTACCTCAGGAAATCTTCAATATGTCACATATGGCGTGCTAGGATGCGGTGCACTGGCAGTTGTTTTGTGGATTGCAGTCTTTATTAGAAGAGCAGCGGCAAAACGGCGCTACAAAAAGGAAAGAAATGAGCGCAAGGCCCGCAGAAAAGAACAGGAAAAACAGTGGGAGCTTGCCCAGACGCAGCAGGATATTCTCTTAAAGCAGGTTGATGAGCTGCTTGAGAAGAAAAAAACGCAGAATACACGAGGACCAAAAGTGCATGACGAAGAGCCAGAGGACTTTGATTATGACGAAGGCTATACAGATGATGAAGACGATTACGGCGATTATGATGAAGAACAAGAGGCCGAGCTGGATCGTTGGTTAGCCGGACTGGATGATGGCCAGGACGAGGACAGGTGATTAGATGATAATAAAGATAGATTTTAACAGTGATGAAGCAATTTATATGCAGATTACTAACCAGATTATTATGGGTATCGCAAAGCGGCAGATCTGTGATGGAGATCAGCTGCCTTCCATACGAAATATGGCAGATGAGATCGGCATAAATATGCACACTGTCAATAAAGCATACACAGTACTCAGACAGGCAGGTTATGTAAAGTTAGATCGCAGAAGAGGTGCTATTGTCAGTGTAGATGTTGATAAAATTGAGGCAATCGAAGAAATTCGAAGAGAATTGTCTGTCACACTGGCGAAGGCAGGCTGCATGCATATATCAAAAGAAGAGATCCACGAGCTGGTGGATGAGATTTACAACAAACATTTGTCAGATGTTCAAAATTAAATTTGTTTTGGACGAAAACAGTTATTTTTGTGAGGAGGAATAACTATGCTTTGTGAGCAATGCAGGATGAGGGAAGCCAGCATTGTCATCCGGGAAGTAGTAAACGGGACTGTGACGGAGCGCAACTTGTGCAGTGAATGTGCATCTCAGTCTGATCTGGGCGGAATCCTTATGGATTCTTCAAGCCCATTTGCAAAACTTTTGTCAGGAATCCTTGGAATCAGCGATTCCAGACGCAGCGAGGAGGAGGACGCATCTAAGCTGTCCTGTCCGACTTGTGGGATGACATACAAAGAATTTGTTCAGGACGGACGCTTTGGCTGTGCGGACTGTTACAATACATTCGGGCTTTTAATAAATAACAGCATTAAAAAGATACAGGGAAATAATTCCCATACCGGAAAGAAACCGCGCTTTTTGGGTGATAAAAAGATTCATGCAGATATGGTAGCTGATGCCAAGAAGCGTCAGAGTTTGCAGGAGCAGCTTGAGATTTGTCAGGCAAAGCAAAAGGAAGCTGTTTTGGAGGAAGATTACGAAAAAGCAGCCTACTACCGTGATGAGATCAAAAAGATTAAGGAAAGGATTCAGGCCGGTGATGAAGTGGTATGAGGAGAAGGATGCGGAAAATGATGTAATCGTTGCAAGCAGAATCCGTCTGCTTCGCAACCTGCGTGATTACAAATTTCCGTGGAAATTAGAGGAAGAGGATGCAAAAAGGCTGACGAAGGAGCTTGAAGAAAAGCTTTGTGGAATCGGCAGCCTTGATGGAAGAAGTTACCAGACATGGGATCTTTTAACGATGACGCAGACAAAAAGAAATGCCCTTCGTGAACGGCGCATGATTAGCCGCCGTGCAGCAAAGGAGCCAGGATATGCAGGACTTATTTGTTCAGCAGATGATGCCGTGAGTCTGACAATCAATTGTGAGGATCACCTTCGGATGCAGATAAGTCATGCAGGTTCACAGCTTCGCCAGTCATGGAAGGAGATGGATAAGATCGATGATTATATAAATGAGCTGTATCCATATGCGTTTGATGATCAGGTTGGTTATCTTACGACATATCCTACTAATATAGGAACTGGCATGAGAGCATATCTTGTGCTTCATCTGGCACTTCTTGATTCTGTCAGCCGTTTTGATGATATGGTTGACGAGATTGGGCGTTTTGGATTAAAATTAAAGCCAGCTTTTTCAAGTGACAGACAGTTAAATGGAAATATGTATGTGCTGTACAATGAAAAGACACTTGGAACAAGCGAGGAGGAAATTTTAGAGCTTCTTGATAAAGTAGGCGGTCAGCTTGCCAGTCAGGAGCGAACACTTCGCGATAATTCCATTGAACAGCATAGGCTTGAGGTGGAGGATATCTGCTATAAGGCATATGGTACGATTCGTTATTCAAAGCTCATGACATTGAAGATGGGCATGCATCTTGTATCACAGCTTCGCTGGGGACAGGAAAAACAAATTATTAGATTCAAGGAATATTGCAATTTTTATGAAATTATGATGGGAATGCAGGAGGCAAATCTGACAGCACAAAATAAGACGACAGGTGTATCAAAGCAAAATCAGCTGCGTGCAGATTATCTTAGAAGCTGTCTGCCAGAGCTTGTGCAGCCGTAACTCATCACATATGGAGGAAAAACACTTATGTTTGAACGATTTACAAATCGGGCACAGGAAGTTATAGGTGAGGCAAAGAAAGCCGCTGCGCAGCTAGAGCAAAATTATATCGGAACTGAGCACCTTCTTCTTGGCCTTGTGCGTGTTTCGGACAGCGTGGCAAGTAAGCTTTTGCAGGAACAGGGCGTTACAGAGGAGCGTCTTGAGGAATTGATTTCATCGCTCATTACACCGACGGGTTCCGTCAGTGTGCGTGAACCAGATGGATTTTCACCGGAAGCATACCGCGTAATCCAAAGCAGCTACTTAGAGGCAAAGCGCTTTCATTCCAGTCTGGTTGGAACAGAGCATATTTTAATCTCAATGCTCAAAAGCTTCGACTGTGCCGGAACAAAGCTTTTGAATACAATGAAAGTAAATATTCGTCAGCTTTATATAGAGCTTGTATCTGCAAAGGATGGCGATGTGGCAGCGGCAAGGGAAGATGTGGAATCACTTCAGTATACAAGAAATGCAGAAAGTAAAACACCGCTTCTTGATCAGTATAGTACAGATCTGACAGAGCTTGCTAAAGAAGGAAGGATTGACCCGGTTATCGGCCGTGAGCAGGAGATTAATCGTGTGATCCAGATTTTAAGCAGACGTACAAAAAATAATCCTTGTCTGATCGGTGAACCTGGTGTTGGAAAAACTGCGATTGCAGAAGGTCTGGCAAGCCGTATCTATGAGGGAAATGTGCCAGATACTATTTCTGGAAAACGTGTGGTGACACTCGATATGGCTGGCATGGTAGCTGGTTCAAAGTATCGCGGTGAGTTTGAAGAGCGCATGAAAAATGTGATCAATGAAGTGCGAAACGATGGTCAGACACTTCTATTTATTGATGAGCTTCATACATTAGTCGATGCAGGCGGCGCAGATGGAGCTATGAATGCTTCTAATATTTTAAAGCCATGCCTTGCAAGAGGTGAGCTTCAGATTGTCGGAGCAACTACTATTGATGAGTACAGAAAGCACATCGAAAAGGATGCTGCTCTTGAGAGAAGATTTCAGCCTGTTATGGTAGAGGAGCCTTCTGAGGATGAGACAGTTGCTATTTTGAAGGGTCTTCGCCATGTTTACGAGGAGCATCACAGAGTTAAGATTACAGATGCAGCATTAGAGGCGGCTGTTAAGCTTTCATCACGCTACATCAATGATCGTTTCTTGCCGGATAAGGCGATTGATCTTGTCGATGAGGCTGCTTCTAAGGTTCGATTAACAGCATTTGTTGCGCCAGAGGCAGTATCAAAGCTTAAAAAAGATATTGAAAGCTTAAATCAGGAAAAGGAAAGTGCAATTCAGGAAGAAGCATTCGAGAAAGCTGGAGAGATCAAGAAAAAACAGGATAGAAAACAGGCACAGATCAATCGTCTGATGGAAAAGTGGGAGCAGGAAAAGGAAAATACGCGCCTACAGGTAACAGAGCATGAGATTGCAGATGTTGTTTCTACCTGGACAAAGATTCCGGTTCGCTCACTCGAAGAGGGTGAGGCAAAGCGTTTGATGAATCTTGAAAATGTGCTTCATGAACGCGTTGTCGGACAGCAGGAAGCTGTAACAGCTATTTCTAAGGCAATTCGCAGAGGACGTGTCGGCTTAAAGGATCCAAAGCGTCCAATCGGTTCTTTCTTGTTTTTAGGTCCAACAGGTGTTGGAAAAACAGAGCTGTCAAAGGCACTTGCTCAGGCAATGTTTGGAACAGAAAATGCAATTATACGTGTTGATATGTCCGAATATATGGAAAAGCACAGCGTCAGCAAGCTCATTGGTTCACCGCCAGGATATGTAGGATACGAAGAGGGTGGTCAGCTCTCAGAGCGTATTCGCCGCAATCCATACAGTGTACTTCTTTTTGATGAGATTGAAAAAGCACATCCAGATGTATTTAACATCCTGCTTCAGGTGCTTGATGATGGACAGATTACAGATGCGCATGGCAGAAAAGTCAGCTTCAAAAATACAGTGATCATCATGACCTCTAACTGCGGTGCTGCCAATATTATGTCACCAAAGCGTTTAGGATTCGGTGCGTCATCTGATGCAAAGGCAAACTACGAGCAGATGAAGGCAAAGGTTATGGAGGATGTTAAGCAAAGCTTCAAACCGGAATTTTTAAATCGTATTGATGAGATCATTGTATTCCATCCGCTGTATAAGGAGGATATGAAAGCTATTCTTGATATCATGCTTCGTTCAGTCACATCAAGAGTAATGGAAAACATGGAACTCAAGCTTAAGGTGACAGATGAAGCACAGGACTATCTGATTGACAAGGGCTTTGATGAAAAATATGGTGCACGTCCGCTTAGAAGAGCTCTCCAGACATACCTTGAGGACTCAATGGCAGAGGAAATACTAGAGGGACGTATAGAGCGCGGTGACAGCGTAACAGTTGAAAAGGGTGAGAATGGACTGAAATTTTCTGTGCGCCATAAAAGAAAAACGCCTGTAAAAAAGGCTGAATAAAGTTTAATTTTTGGTTGGAAAATCAAATTTGATATGCTATACTGAAATAGCGATAGGCGGTTCGCCTGTGGGGTGGGCCGCAAATAGTATACGATGCAATGCAGCAGCAAAAATCAGGAGGAAACAGTAATGGCAGGAATTAAGGAATTAATCCGCACTGAGGAAGACAATACATTAAGCTTTGGAAATTATGATCTTCCGACAAAAGGTAAGGTTTCGGATTATGTATTTGACGGAGATGTATATAAGGTAAAGACTTTCCATGATATCACCAGATTAGAGAAAAACGAGACATTTGCCTATGAGTCAACACCGGGAACTGTAGTTACCGATTATAAGGAGACTGAGGATACATTGTCCTTTATCGTAAATGGTTTCCAGGATACACAGATCATCGTTGCAGTAGAAGATGATACTGAGTATCAGGTAAGTGTGGATGATGCCGTAATTGAAAATTATGAGACTAACCTTTCCGGAAAGATTGTAATCTCACTTGAGCTTGAGCCGGGATGTGTAAAAAAGGTTCAGATTTGCAAGAAATAATGAACTCGCTCATATAGTTAATACATAGCGCAATATGGTAAATTATGGGGACGGGATTTGTGGCTGCTTGAAGCCAGATCCCTGTCCTCTTTTTTTAGGAGGAGGCAGGAATGATGAAGGCGAAACAAACAGCTTTTTTTTGCAAAGAATGTGGATATGAGTCTGCAAAATGGATGGGGCAGTGTCCGGGATGTCGCCAGTGGAATACTTTTGTTGAAGAGCCTACGGCAGGAAGTTTTGCCACAACAAAATCAGGCGGCGCGAAAAAGCAGGGACTAGAAGCATCAAAGCCGCTTCGTCTTGAAGAAATAAGTACAGATGAGGAAGACAGAAGCAGTACAGGGCTCCATGAGCTGGATCGTGTTTTGGGCGGTGGTCTTGTTACAGGTTCTTTAATTCTTGTTGGCGGTGATCCTGGTATTGGAAAGTCAACGCTTCTTTTGCAGGTATGCCGAAATCTTGCTGTATCTGGCAAAAAGGTACTGTATGTGTCAGGTGAGGAATCTGCCCGTCAGGTAAAGATGCGTGCAGATCGTCTTGGCGGTTTTTCGGGTGAGTTATTGCTGCTATCGGAGACAAATCTTGAAAAAATTGATAATACGATCACAAAGGAAATGCCGCAGGTGGTAGTGATTGATTCTATTCAGACTATGTATCGCGAAGATATCTCATCAGCGCCGGGAAGTGTTGGTCAGGTAAGGGAATGTACTAATACGCTTATGCAGATTGCAAAGGGCAGAAATATCACGATTTTTCTTGTCGGTCATGTGACAAAGGAAGGTGTAGTTGCAGGTCCGAGAGTGCTTGAGCATATGGTTGATACAGTACTTTATTTTGAGGGAGACCGCAGTGCAATGTACCGTATTCTTCGTGCAGTAAAGAATCGTTTTGGTGCGACAAATGAGATGGGTGTATTTGAAATGGTACAGTCAGGCTTAAAGGAAGTTGCAAATCCCTCTGCTTACCTGCTTGAAGGAAGAAGCCTCGACAGCAGTGGAACGGTCACGGCCTGTCTTATGGAAGGAACGCGCCCAATTATGCTTGAGGTGCAGGCACTAGTCTGCCGGACAAGCTTTGGATTGCCAAGACGTACGAGTGCCGGAATGGATGGAAATCGTGTAAATTTATTGATTGCTGTTTTGGAAAAACGAATGGGTATGGCACTGTCTTCATGTGATGCGTATGTAAATGTCACAGGAGGAATAAAGATTAGTGAACCTGCGCTGGATTTGGCAGTCGTCATGGCAATTGCAGGAAGCTTTCGTGATCGCGTGATTGATGCGCACACTGTTATTTTTGGAGAAGTCGGACTGGCAGGAGAGATTCGTGGTGTAAGTATGGTGCAGCAGCGAATCAACGAAGCTGCAAGACTTGGTTTTACCTGCTGTATTCTTCCAAAGATCAGTGCGAAGGATATCACCATCCCAGAAGGGATGAAGTGCATTCCGGTGGCGACCGTCAGGGAAGCCGCGGGGCTAATTGAGAAGATGCAGGGGGCGTGAAGCCACAAAGATGATTAAAAGATGATTATAAGGAGGATAAGAGATTGATTCGATATAAGATAGACATATCGCAAAAAGAATGTGATGCGTTAATTGAAATGCAACTAAAGCATTCTGTAAGTCGTGGAATACAAAATTTCTTCAGAATCGTGATGGCTATTTTGGCAATTGCGTTGCTGTATTGTACATTTTTTCTCCGACAAACCACGGAATCTAAAATTTTGGGAATCGTAAGCGCTGCCTTTTTTCTATGGTTTGCTGCAGTAGGAATGATTGCTTATCAGAAATTTCTTTTAAAGAAAGTACAGAATAAATTGGATAAGCGAGCAACATTCGGTGAACGAGAATATGGATTTGATCAAGATGGTGTTATTGTGTGGACTGATTTCAGCTATAGCGAATTACAATGGGAGGCATTTAAAAATTGGGGAATATTTAAAGATTACATTTATTTGACAACGATTGCCGAACAAAGGATTCTTGTGAGGAAGGATGAATTGTCAGAAGAAGATCGGGAAGAATTATTTGATCTTTTAAATGCGAATGTAAAACGATAAGAAAAGTGATGAAGAAATCTACGAGGGGCGCTTCGACGGCTGTGTCAGCGTCCCTTGTTTATTTTTATACAACAAAAGAGACATCCACAACGGATGTCTCTCAAGCAGGGGTAACAGGATTCGAACCCGTATTTACGGTTTTGGAGACCGTTGCTCTACCATTGAACTATACCCCTTTATGTTTGTCAGCTTTTGTAGCCGACTTCTATATACTATCATATGAATATTAATTTGTCAACACTTTTTTTGAAAAAATTCCGAAAATTGATAAAATGTATTACAGTTCACTCGTCATGTTAGATCTGGACAAATTTCATGCTTGCATAGAAATTTGACAGATCAGCAGGACGAAGTGGACGCCCGTTCACGGATAAGCCAATATTACGGCAAAGCCCTAAGGTGAATGGATTTCACGAGCCGGACACTTGGAGCAGGTCTTTCAAAGTAATGTATGATAAGAAAGAACATAAAAGGAACCTGCGGAGTTTGGTCCGGCGACGAAACCATTACACCGAAGGGCTTCGTAACCTAACGCGTGAACTGTAAGAAAATGGTAAGAACAAAAACTGCGGCATAGTGCTTGCGAAGAAGCATTAAGTGTGGTAAAATTGTTGTGATTCAATTTATGATAAGATTTCAAAGGGGTACAAGCATGAATACACATACAGTTGAAGAATTGTACCGCCTGGCACAGCAGGGAAATACTGAGGCGCTCACGAGGCTTGGTATCTGCTACAAAAATGGAACCGGTACGGCTGTGGATCACAGTGCAGCAGCACAGTGTTTTTACTCAGCAGCGAATGCAGGAAATGCAGAAGCACAGTATCAGCTTGGTATCTGCTATGAGGAAGGCATTGGACTAGAGCAGGATATGTCTGCTGCCGGATATTGGTTTCAGGAAGCGGCAAGGCGGTTTTACGAAGCTGCCCAGGTTGGAAATCCGCAGGCTCAATATGGACTGGCAAATTGCTATGCAGAGGGCCGAGGAGTGGAAAAGGATGAAGCTGCTGCTGTTTACTGGTATCAGGCATCAGCACAGCAGGACTATGCGGATGCACAGTATAATTTAGGCTATTGCTTTTTATTTGGCATCGGTGTAGAGGCAAATGAAATCATAGCACTCAAATGGTACAGCAGTGCCGCATCTCACGGTGATCCGCAGATGCAGCATAATCTGGGACTAATTTATAAAAATGGCTATGGCGGAGTAAGCAAAAACTACGGAAAAGCTGCAGAATGGTTTTTTAAAGCAGCCAGACAGGGTTATTCTGAGTCGAAGGTTGAGCTTGCACAGATTTATTTTCGAAATCCGTTAGCGGTAAAGGATATTTCCATTGCAGAGCGTCTGATGACAGAGGCGGCAGAGGAAGGAAATACACGTGCCCAGGAATATCTGGTGCATTATTATTTTGATCAGGATGCAGAAAAGTATGATTTGAAAAAGGCATGCAGATGGGCATCTGAGTGTGCAGACAGCAGTGATCCAACAGTTGCTGTCGTTCTTGGTATTAGCTTTGCTAATGGCGAGGTGGCTGAGATCGATGAGAAGCAGGCATTTGAGTGGCTGTCAAAAGCAAAGGATCAGGAGAAAAAGTTAAATGGAGAGGCATGTTATTACCTTGGAAAGTTTTATGAGGAAGGTGATGTGACAGAAAAGTCACTTGATGATGCCGAACATTTTTATCAGTTGGCTGTAAGAAAGCACTTTGCAAACGGATCTGAATCGCTCGAAAGAGTTAGAAGAGAGAAGGAAGAAATACGTAAGGCAGAGGAAGCAAAAGCCCTTCAAGAACAAAAAGAGGCAGAGGAGCTTAAAAAGCAGGAAGAAGTAAAGCAGCTTTTGAACTTAAAGCCAGAGCAGGCAGAGGGCGATGTAAAATCCGAGGAAGAAGCTTCAGAACCAGAAGAAACAAAGCCTGAGGAAGCTGTTTTAGAACAAGAAGAAGCAAAATCCGAGGAAGAAGCTACAGAACAAGAAGAAGCAAAATCCGAGGAAGAAGCTTCAGAACCAGAAGAAACAAAAACTGAGGAAGAAACTTCAGAACCAGAAGAGGCAGAATCAGAGGAAAAAGCTTCAGAACCAGAAGAAGTAGAATCAGAGGAAGAAACTTCAGAACCAGAAGAGGCCAAATCTGAGAAGGAATCTTTAGAAGCTACAAATACAACTGATATTGCTTTTGCTCGTTTATTACAGCAGGCAAAAGAAACTCAAAGTCGTATTCAGAAACTTCCAAAGCAGGAAACTGTAAAGGAAGAAGATCAAAAGACACAGGAAAGTGAATCTTTGCCAAAGGAAGAGACAAAAGAGACTGAAACTGTTTCTCCAGAGCCAGTTGAAGAAGATTTTGTTTCTGAGATTGAGGAAGCAGAAAGCTCCATTCAAAAAGAAATTGCTGCGGCACAAAAGTTTGAAAAGGAACTTGATGTGCTGCAAAAGAAGATGGCACAGAATGTGCAGGATCTTCAGGAAGAAAAGAATGAAGCAGAAAAAACAAAAGTTTTTGACAAAGCGGATCTTGATCAAATTCAGCAGGTAGAAGCAAATCCTTCTAGCGAAGATACTGAATCGGCAGAGGAATCAGAGCAGGAAGAAGCTGATATTGAAACTGATGTCGAAACTGATGCTGAAATTAATAATGATATTGAAACTGATATTGCATATGATACAGAGGAATCTGAGAATGTAGACAGTGAGGAAGCTGAAACATTTTTCGAAGAAGAGGAAGAAGACGAAGATGATGAGGAGTGGGAAACCTCCGCGGATAATTTTGTTGCTTCTCTTTTAAAGACGGGTGCAAAGCTTACTAATACATCAGAACCAGTGATTCGCGAAGAGGAAGAGACAACTTCTGAGACAGTTGAATCGGAATCAGAAAATCAAAACATTGAAGATGAATCTGTAGAAACTGATTCTTCAAAAGCATTTTCAGAAGAAACAGAGTCTTCTGAAAATGAGCCTGCAGAAGCAGAGCCTTCAAAAGATGACTCTGCAGAAATAGAAGAAGAATCACTTGAAGAAAGTGAAGATGAGTCTTTAACAGATGAAGTCGCAGACTACATAGAAAATTCTGATGATTCTTGTGAAGATGATTCTGATGATAAAGTTGATTCTTATGAAGAAGATTCAGACGCTGCAGTTGATTTAGAAGAAGATTCCAAAGAGGAAGCTATAAGTGATCCTGAGGAAGAATCATTGAGTGATGAGTATTCACAAGATGAATATTCAGAAGATGGATATTCACAAGATGAGTATTCGGAAGAAGATTACGCGGAAGATGATTATCAAAAAGAGGATGACAGCTTTGAAGATGAAAATGATTCTAAAACAGAGAATCAAAACGAATCCTCAGTAAAGAGCATGCCAAGGGCAACTCTTGTGGATGACTCTGTCTATGAATATGAAAAGGCCATTATCGATGATTTGAAGCAGGAAGATGTCAGTAGATATGTCGATGTGGATGAGGAAACATATGAAGAAGTAAAGAAGAAAAAGCATCATGTCGTACCGATTGTGATTCTTGTTCTTGTTTCTTCGATTGCGCTTGCCGCAGCGATCCTTGCAGCGACAGGTCATCTTGGAGAATTTGTAAATGCACTGAATGAGCAATTTTCAGCTGGAAATCAGCCAGACGCAGAAGAGTCTGCAAAGCTTCCAGAAAAATCTTCTGACAAATCATTAGAAGAGAATACTGAAAAAGAGCATTCATCAGAGGTTAAGTCATCTGAAACACAAACGTCATCTGAGACAGCTCCATCATCAAGTGCAGATGATAATTTAGAAAATAATAACGAAAATAATCAAACTTCCCAGAATACAGCAGCTGATACAGCTGCTGTATCTGATAGTGCAGAAATTACTTCAAGTGCAGGCAGTACAGAGCCATCTTCCTTAAAAGAAGAGAGTAGCACACAAGAAAAATCTGTGGATGAAGCAGAAACTGAATCAGAATCAGAGGCAGAAACAGAGAAAGAATCTCAAACAGAATATGAGTCTGAGACAGAATCAGAGACAGAAACAGAGTCTCAAACAGAGAAAGAATCTGAAACAGAGACAAAGACAGCTTCCACTGAACAAGAGAAAACAAGTCTTGAGCAGACAGAAACAAGCACACAAGATGCTGAAAATAAAACTGAAGCAGAGACAGAGTCTGAAACAGAGACAGAAACTGAAACAGAATCTGAAGTAGAATCTGAGATGGAGACAGAAGCAGAATCCGAGTCTGAGGAGGATAATACAAATCCGTATCATGAAGCGGCAAAAGCAAAGTATCCAACTTTTTCAAATGAAAGCTATACTCCAATTCCAGCGGTTTCTTCGGGATGTATTTACGCAAAATATACCAATTTTGATGAGGCTTTTCAGACACTCTATACTAATCAGAGTGATTTGGCAGGAGCAGCGCAGGTTGCACTGAATACACCGGGATTTAATATTATTGGTTATCGTGTTTATATGCTTGCTTATCAGGATGGTATTCTGAATGCGTATAGTACACAGCTTGATGGCACAGATCTGCAGCTGAGTGCAGCAAACGTTGGCACAGAAGCATATATCATGAATGGAAGCATTTTCTCAGAAAATCGTGAATATTCAATGACAGGAGATCCTGTAGGAACAGCATATCCGTATATCAAACGTTTCCTTACATTTGGTGAGGATAAGGTTTACTATTTGGATACAGATGGAGACATAACAAGAAGCGATTATCAGCATACAGCTATTCAGCGTCTTGAACTAGGCATTGATGATGGCAATGATGTGGCTTGGGCACAGGTTATGGGACCGTATCTTATTTATTATGATACAAAGACAGAGCTTATGTACAGCTGCAACTTAGATGTAGGCACGATTGTTTTGCTTGACTTTGATGGAGTCGCAGCCCCGTCAGGTCTTTGCGGAAATGGAAATTGGGTCTATGGTCTGTATGATGGAAAGCTTGCAAAGGTTCGTCCAAATGGAAGCGAGCTTCAAACTATTTATGAGCCAGATGATTCACTAGAGCTTGTCTCTGTGGAGCATGCCATGGAAAATTATATTATTTTGACTGCAAAGAACACTGCAAACATAAAAACGAGTGCAGAAAATAATTCAGCAGATTCTAATGCAGGAATCAAGACGTATTGTTATAACCTGCAAACTGGAGAGCTGAGTCAGCTTTCAGCCGAATAAAAAGTTTGAGGGCAAGGGTTTTAATGCCCTTGCCCTTTTACTATATATGCAGAAAAAAAGGAGGAAGATTTGATGATTTACGACGTATTAGAATATGGTGCAAAGGCAGACGGTGTGACAAATGACGCTGCCGCTATCCAGAAAGCAATTGACGAATGCAGTGCCGCCGGTGGTGGTCAGGTTGTGCTTAGAAGCGGAAGAACATATTATTCAAGCTCCATTATTATAAAGCCATATGTAGATCTTCATTTAGAGAGAGGAAGCATATTAAAGGCGCATAGCGATCTGACAACTTATTTTCATCCAAATGAAGGTCAGAAGGATAATGGTGTAAAGATTGAGGGAACACCAGTAACATTAAAGCCATCATATGCTTTTATTTATGCGAAGGATGCCGACCATATGGCAATCACAGGAGATGGCGTTATTGACGGCAATGCATTTGCATTTGTAAAGCAGGTAAGCCAGTACTACGTTACAGGCGATTTTTATCCGCGCCCGACTGTCATCTATGTAGAACATTGTAATCATATCAATTTTACAAATATTATTATCAGAAATGTTTCTTTCTGGACTTTGCATACAGCAGGCTGTGACGATGTGTTGATTGACCGCATTCGCATTTTAAATGATTTGAATGTTGCAAACTCGGATGGTATTGATCCAGACCATAGCACAAATATACGCATTATAGGCTGCCATATTGAGTGTGGTGATGATTGTATTTGTCTGAAGAGTTCTGCCGGAAACATGGAATATGGTCCGACAAAAAATGTGCTGATCAGCGATTGTACATTAATTTCCACTTCTGCAGCATTGAAGATCGGAACAGAAGGGACTGGTGATTTTGAAAATCTGACAGTAAATAATTGTATTATCAGCGGCAGCAATCGTGGAATTTCTATTCAGATTCGCGATGGCGGTCATGTAAAAAATGCAATGTTTTCAAATATCATCATCGAGACACGCCGTTTCGCAGATTGTTGGTGGGGGTGCGGCGAGCCAATCAGCATCACAACACATAATCGTGTGCCAGAGAAGCAGTCTGGCCATATTTCAGGAATTACATTCCGCAATATCACCTGCGACTCAGAGAATGGTGTATTTTTATCAGGAAGTGATGGAAACCACATTGAGGATGTGCTGTTTGAAGATGTCAAGGTAAAGATTCATTCAAAGAGCAAATGGCCAAAGGGTCTTTATGATTTAAGACCAGGCTTTGGACAGAAGATTGAAGAGATTCCAAGCGCCGGCTTCTATATGAGAAGAGCAGATGGCGTGACTATACGAAACAGCTGCGTTGTCTTTGAGGGTGAAGAGCGAGATTGTTTTGGAGAGGCAATCCATGCGCAGGATTGTGCAGATCTTGTAATTGAAGGCTTTAAAGGAGAAGCAGCAAGACCAGAGTTAGAAGCAATTGTAATTGAATAAATGCATTGTAACGGAGCAATTCGTAAATATCAATTAGAGTAGAAAAAGAGAAAGCAGGAAAACAATGAAATTTGATAAGCTGATCGAGCTCTTAAAGGAAATGGAGACAACAATAGAAGCAGAAGAAAATCAGACATTTCTTGAAAAATTAAATCGAGAGGAACTGATCAACACGATGCAGTTTCTTCAAAGATGTGCAGCGCAGGCAGGGTATTACTATAATTTGCAGGCTCCAGGCAGTGAATTTGGTATTATGAAGCTGCAGGCAACAGAAAATGATGACCCGATTGTGGCACAGGCAAAAATTTGGGATAATAAAGAGCATAAGATTCGCACTCGTTTTTCTCTTCGCCGTTTAGTGACCGAGGAAGACGGCACATTGTCTGTGAAGCTGCCGTGCGGAAGCTATGAGGCAGAGGTGACATGCGGGCCAGAGTACAGTACTATATTTGTACCATTTGAAATAACAAAGGATACAGTGACAACAATTAAGGCAAGATTGGCGCGTATAGCGCATTTAACTGATCATGGATGGACAGCAGGTGATCTTCATCATCATAGTATATACAGCAGTCCGGCATATGGCGGAACAGATCCTGTAATAGAGACTCCAGATCAGGTGTGCCGTTCCATGAAGTCTCTTGGAATGCAGTTTGGTGCGCTCAGCGACCATCATAACGTGCTTAACCATGAAGAATGGCAAAGACAAAATAATAACTTTACACCTATTATCTCAAAGGAAATTTCAACCTCTAATGGTCATGTGCTGCAGCTTGGTGTGGATGATGATGTGATCTATGAGATTCCAAATGGAAAAGAGCGCACAACGGAGAATCTTCGCAATGAATTTATCCGCATTTGCAATGAGATTCGAAAAAAAGATGGTTTGCCGCAGGTTAATCATCCGTTTGATGTAAGCTTTTCCACCCGCTACAACAGCGAGTTCTGGGATATGGTTGAGATTTTTGAATCTATTGAGATCTGGAACGGCGCGACTCCATTTGCAGCTGGCACAATCAATGCTAAGGCATTCAAAAAGTGGCTGTCTCTTTTAGATGAGGGAAAGCGCCTGACTGCTACAACAGGAAGTGATACACACAACATTTATGGTGACGATTATTTTGGCATGACGGAGTGGTTAGATTGGCTGATGGATATTGTGATGAAACACCCAGAGATTTATCCAGTGCAGATGAATGAGAATGTTGCCTATCTGACTTGGCTGTACAAGAAGGTATGGCCGCGTCTTTTATCGTGGGTGGAGCAGTCTAACACACCGTCTACAATCCATAATTATGTGTATACAAATGGAAAAAATCAGCCGCAGGAAATTCTTCAGGCTATCCGTGAGGGACATAGTTTTATAAGCAATGGTCCGCTTATTACGGCAGAGATAAATGGTGTTTCTTATGGTGATACAGCAACGCTTAAAGATAATACAGGTAAACTGTCAGTTCATGTATTTTCAAAGAAGCCAATCAATCATCTGTGGATGTATACAGGTGTTGATAAGAAGGTTGAAATTTGCACAGAATCAGGCAGTCTAGAGGGTGGCTTTGCGTATGACATAGTGACAGATGAGTTTGATTTTGGTGGTGCGTCATGGGCTTTGTTTGTGGCAGATGGAGGAGAAAATAATCTTGCAATTTCAAACCCAATATTATTTGCATGAGTTTTAAATAAAAATCTGAAAATTAGGGTAAAAATCTGACCCTGATTTTCATTAGGAGGAAAAATGAGATCACTTGACTATATGAATCGTGTGGAGGCGTATGTGAATCGCTTAAACAGCGAGCGCCGCACCGTGCTTGAAACGATCACGCAGGTACGTTTTTTGGATCTGATGGCAGATGAGATCAACTGCGCAGATATGACTGCAGACTGCGAAGAGGATGAGAATAAAAAATATGGTGTAGCGCCAAATCTGGATGCAGTACACACAAGGGGCTATGCGAAGAGAAGTCTTGTACTGGAGGATTGCAGCAGCTGGCCAGTTTTTTCGTGCACAGATACGTGGGGCGGTCCGGATTACCATGGGATTTTTGCTTTTTCTGTGACAATTACAGAAGAGATGAAGGGACGCATTATTGGCTTTTCGCTTGACACTGGCGCAGATGATATATGGAATACTGACAATCCACAGATTATGGTTTATGTAAATGGAGTGCTTACGTGCGCCATGGATCTTAATCATCATGAAGTAATATTAAGTGATTGTGCAGAGCCAGGAAAGATATATGATATTCGATTATATGCATATGTCAACAGTCCAGGAAAGAGTAATTTTTTATATCTTAAGGTATTCGTGAAGGAACAGGAGGCAGAGGCACTTTATTATGATATGAAGCTTCCGCTTGAGGCAGCAAAGCAAATGCGCCCAGAAGAAGAAAAAAGAAGAAAGCTTCTGGAGCTTTTAAATCAGGCAGGTGATTTATTAGATCTTCGTGTTAAGAAAAGTGATAAGTATCGTGCATCCCTTATAGCAGCAAGCAAATGGCTTAAAGAAAATTTATATGAAAAGGAATGGGAGATTGACAGCCCAACTGTTTATGCACTTGGTCATACGCATATTGATGTGGCATGGAAATGGCCGCTTCGCCAAACAAGAGAAAAGGCTGTAAGAAGCTTTTCAACAGTGCTTTATTTGATGAAGCGTTATCCAGAGTATCGTTTCTTTTTAAGCCAGCCTCAGCTTTATGAGTATGTAAAAGAAGAAGCACCGGAGGTTTTTGAGCAGGTAAAGGAACGCGTAAAGGAAGGACGCTGGGAGGCAGACGGTGCTATGTGGCTGGAGTCTGACTGCAATTTAACTAGCGGTGAGTCACTTATTCGTCAGATTTTATATGGAAAGAAATTTTTCAATGAAGAGTTTGGCATTAAAGAGCAGGAGATATTGTGGCTGCCTGATGCATTTGGCTTTTTAGGTGCATTGCCGCAGATCATGAAGAGAAGCGGTATTCGCTACTTCCTGACAACAAAGATGGGCTGGAATGATGCCGATCAGCAGCCAGATGATACATTTCTTTGGGAAGGAATTGACGGAAGCCGCGTAACAGGCCTTTATATCACAACAAAGAATTACGAAGCATACCCGGAGCGTTTTGAAAAGCCAGTTCGCGAGGTTACATACAATGGCAGACAGAATGCCAGCCAGACAATGGGAACATGGCAGAATTACAGAAATAAAGAGCTAAATGATGCTGTTCTTACAATTTATGGTTATGGTGATGGAGGCGGCGGCCCGACAGAAGGAATGCTTGAGGAAAGTAAGCGTTTGTCTTACGGCATACCGGGAGTTCCTAAGGTAAAGCTGTCTGGACTAAAAGAGTACTTACAGGTACTTGATAAAAATTTACAGAATAAAAAGTTAAACACATGGTACGGTGATCTGTATCTTGAGTATCATCGTGGTACATTTAGTTCAATTGCAGAGAATAAAAAGAATAACCGTATATGTGAGTATAAAAATCAGCAGGCAGAGTGGCTTGCATCACTTTTGTGGTGGATGAATAAGAAAAATGAGAATGCAAACAAGAATGCATATCCAAAAGAGACGCTTGATAAGGCATGGAAGCTTCTGTTGTTAAATCAGTTTCATGATATTTTGCCGGGATCTGCAATTGATGAAGTCTATGAGCAGTCAGATATTGACTATGCAAAGATTAAGGCAATGGATGAAGAAATAATCAGTGAGGCATTAGAAAGCCTGAGCAGTAATAATAGCGAGCAAAAAAACGGAATCTGTGCATGGAATCCACTTGGCTTTGCAGCAGAGCAGGTGATTGAGCTTGATAAAAAGAAGCAGCAGGAATGCGGTATCGACAAGGGCTGTTCTCTTACTAATGTGACAGCCGCGCAGTGCCTTAAAGATGGCAAAATGCTTGTCACAGCTACACTTCCTGCAAAGGGCAGCTTATATATGGAATTATCTGCAGAGAAAGAAAGCTTAGACAAAAAGGCAAAGAAAGAATATTTTGTTTTACGTGATGAAAATACACTTGAGACACCTTGGTATATTGTTTCCTGGAATGAGCTTGGCGAACTTACCTCTCTTTATGATAAAGAGGCAAAGCGTGAAGTTTTAGAAGCAGGTACTGTAGGAAACGAGATTGTTGTTTATGAAGATATTCCTAAGGATTATGATGCTTGGAATGTGGAGTCATATTATTCAAGAAAGCATTGGAAGACTCTTGCGAAAAAGCCTTGCATGATGACTGAGACAGGAGAAATCTGCGCTGTGCTTCACACAGAGCTTTCTTATGAGTCTTCAGTTATTGAGCAGGATATTGTATTCTTTGCACACACAAGACGCATTGATTTTAAGACTAAGATTGACTGGAAAGAACAGCAGCAGCTTGTAAAAGCAGAGTTTCATTTGGATGTCATGACAAGAACGGCAGCATGCGAGATTCCATATGGTGTGATGGAGCGTCCAACACATAGAAATACAAGCTGGCAGCGTGCCCAGTTTGAGATGTGTGCACATCGCTTTGTGGATCTGTCTGAGCCAGGCTTTGGTGTGGCTTTGTTAAATGATGGAAGATATGGTCATTCTATTGAGGACAGCTTTGTTAGTCTGACGCTTCTTACATCAGGTGTCTTCCCATTCCCAGATGCTGATAAGGGACTTCATGAACTTACATATGCCCTGATGCCGCATATGGGTGACTGGAGAGAGGCAAATGTGGTACACGAGGCAGGAAAGCTTAATGAAAAGCCGATTCTTTCTGTTTATAAGCCATCGCTTTTGACAGAGGAAAAATCTTCAACCAGATATACAATGTGTGAAGTGTCATCACCAAATGTTATTGTAACATCAGTAAAACGTGCGGAAGATGAAAGTGGACTGATTGTTCGTATGTATGAGTCAAGCGGTATCCGCACAAATGTGGAATGGAATTTAGAGGGCCTTTGCCCGAAATACATCTATGAATGTGATATGATGGAACAAAAAGAAAGAGAAGTTGTGTTTGACGGACAGAGAGCAAAATTTGAGATCAGACCGTTTGAGATCAAGACATTTTTGTTGGTATAAATATAAAAGTGCAGTAAGAAAAATAGGTTTCTTCGGAAAAAATGTGGAAAAGATACAATGAAAGAGCAAAAAATGCAATGTTTTTCCGAAGAAACCGACCAAATACGCATAGCTTTTGGGTGTGCAATTTTGCTATAATCAACACATCAGATATGAAAAGTTTCTAAAGAAACAATAAAAAAAAGGAGGACTGCGGACATGGCAAACAAAAAAACGCCGGGTGTGGCAAAGAAAAAGGTTAATTGGAAAATATACCTGAGAAATACCTGGCAGCTGTATGTGATGATGTTGATACCGATTATCTGGCTGATTTGTTTCAAATATAAGCCGATGCTGTACATCGTTGTTGCATTTAAAAAGTATAACATTTTCAAAGGAATTTGGGAGTCTCCGTGGGTTGGTTTTAAATATTTCAAGGAGGCATTCGGATCAAGTGAGTTCTGGTTTGCAGTAAAGAATACATTGATTTTAAATATCGGTGATTTGATTATCGGATTTCCATTCCCGATTTTTTTGGCACTGTTTTTAAATGAGTTAAGAAGTACGGGCGTCCGCAAGATGACTCAGATCGTTTTGTATCTGCCAAACTTCCTTTCTTGGGTTATTATCGCAGGTATCAGTACTCAGCTGTTCTCAGGAAATGGTCTGTTAAATGGTGTACTTGGCGTATTTGGTTTACCAACAGTACCGTTCTTAACAAATACAATTTGGTGGAGAATTATTTACTGGGTAATGGGTATCTGGCAGTCAGCTGGTTATTCACTGATCATTTATTTGGCAGCACTTATGGGAACTGACCCGTCACAGAGTGAGGCAGCTTACCTTGATGGTGCAACAAGATTACAGCGTATCTGGTATGTAACAATTCCTCAGATTATGCCGACCATTTCCACACTGCTTATTATGCAGCTTGGTAAAGTCATCAACATCGCATTCGACCGTCCTTACATGATGAGCAACATGCTTGTAAAGGATGCATCAAATGTACTTAGTGTATATGTATACGAAGTTGGTATCGGTAAGGGACGTTTTGACTACGCAACAGCAGTTGGTCTGTTCCAGTCTGTAATCGGTATCGCTATGGTAATTATTTTTGATAAGATCGCTAAGAAAATGGGACAGGGAGGTGTCATGTAATGGACGGATTAAAAACAAAAGAAGATCGACGCTTTCAGACGTTCTGGGTAATCTTTTTTATCTTAATCAGTGTGATTGCAATTATCCCGGTACTTCGTGTAATTTCCATTTCATTCTCTGGTAGAGATGCAATCAACAAGGGACAGGTATTTATCTTCCCGATTGGATTTAATGTAGATGCTTATGCAAAGGCATTAAAGAGTGGTACATTCGTAAGCTCTTTTGGATATTCCATTATTCTTATGGCAGTTGTAACTGCAGTTGATATGATTATGACTATCCTTCTTGCATATCCGCTTTCAAGAAAGGGTCTGAAGGGTTCAAAGATTGTCAATCTGTTCTGCGTTATCACCATGTATTTAAACCTTGGTACAATCCCGAACTACTTAAATATCAAGTCTTTCGGCATGATTGATACTGTATGGGCATTGATCATTCCTGGTGCACTTAGTGTTTACAACATGATCATCATGCGTACTGCATTTGCAAGTATTGATGATTCCTTGTATGAGGCAGCACGTATTGATGGATGCGGTGAGTTCAAGATTATGTATCGTATCGCAATACCGCTTTGTGTACCGACTATCGCAACTCTTTGTCTGTTCTACGCAGTAGGTCGTTGGAATGGTATTGATGATCAGCTGTACTATGTACAGAAGACAGGTCTTCATACTGTTCAGATGGCGTTAAAGCAGATGATCGAGGCTGTAAATGTTCAGTCTGAGGAGAGTGGTACAACACAGCTTGTAGCAGAGAATATTAAGGCAGCAAGTATTACGCTGTCCATGACTCCGATGTTAGTTGTATATCCATTCATCCAGAGATTCTTCACTCAGGGTATTATGCTGGGTGCAGTAAAGGGTTGATTTTACACAATATTTTTTCAAAGTGAGTGTCTGCGCTGCCTGGCTAAAGCCAGACGGGCAGTGACATCATAAAAAATCTTTTAGGAGGAGTTTACAATGAGAAAGATGAGAAAATCAGCTGCAGTAGCTCTTACAGCAGCAATGGCAGTAACAAGCATGGGCGTGATTCCGGCAATGGCAGACGAAACCACTACAATTCGTGTTATGGTTTGGGACCGTGGAGATGCTCCGCAGGGTATGACTGTTGAGGAGAACAAGATGAGCGAGTGGATCAACGAGCAGGTTGCAGATCTGGGTCTGCAGGTTGAGTTCGTAGCTGTTCCAAGATCTACCAGTGAGGATGTTCTGACAACTATGATGACTGGTGGAAATGCACCTGATATCATTTTCTCTTATGACCAGAACGTATTCTTAAACTACGCAAATCTGGGTGGTCTGGCTGATCTGACTGACGCTTACGAGAATATCGGAACTACTATTCAGGAGCAGTCTGGTGATATCCAGAACATGGGTCTGTATGATGGATCACAGTACGCAATCCTGTCAAAGAGAGGAACTGAGAATCCGCGTCATACCGCTTACATCCGCAAGGATATCCTCGATGAGATGGGACTTGAGGTTCCGACTACAAAGCAGGAGCTGATTGATGATCTGTATGCAATTCATGAGAAGTATCCGGATATGATTCCGTGGAGCATGGGCGGACGTCAGGATACAGAGAAGATGTATCTGAACTTTGTTGGTTCCTATGTAACCTTCGAGGATGAGAAGGATGAGTTTACCTACAGCGAGAATTATATCGTAGCTCATGACGGCGCATTAGATGGTATTAGAGAGATGAACCAACTGTACAACGATGGCATTATCGTTCAGGATTTTGCTACTGATACAGATGAGTCCGTACATAAGTCAAACATCGCAGCTGGTAAGGTTGCATTCTTCTTGGATGATAACTCTACTCAGTGGGAGAATATCCATACCTTAAACAATGACCTTGACAAGTCCACTTTCGTTCCAGTTGAGTGTTTCACTCAGGAGAATGGAGATATTCGTAACGTATACGAGCAGATGTATGGTATGTGGATCATGGTTCCGGCAGCAAGCGAGGATAAGGTTGAGGCATGCATGACTTATCTGAACTGGTTAGCAGATCCGACCAATGCAGAGAACGTAGCTTACACACCAGAGCATGAGGTTAGCAAGAATGGTGTTCCGGTTGCATTTACTGCTGATGAGTTAAGTACAATGGGTTACAAGGGAACTCTTGATGATTACAACATCGTAAACAAGCATTTCGCATTCCAGGATGATGAGGCTGGTATTGTTGAGAGTGCTATGGGTAAGGATCCGATCGACTCCAAGGAGTGGTATGAGAACTTCTATGAGACAGTTGCAATTGGCAAGTATCGTTATCCAGTATTCTCTATCAATGCTGAGGCAGAGAACGAGTATGGTACTCAGATCCGTTCTGATCTGATCGAGTATGTATACAGACTGATCAGCTGCAAGCCAGATGAGTTTGATTCCTTAGAGGCTCAGTTAAAGAGTGATATGGACAATGCAGGTCTGACTGATATTATCGAGGGAAGAGCTGCTCTGTATGATGAAGAAATGGCTGCTGCAGAATAAATTGTAACAACATAAGCGAATACGCAATACAGAAAGCGGGGGCTTACACGGCTCCCGCTTTTTACTTTATAAAGGAGGAAACAAGATGATAGCAGTAATCAGCGACGTGCATTTTCCATCCAATGCAGAACGGCAAAAGATTATGGAGACAGGACTAAAAAAGCTTACTGGTATTCGTGCACTTTTTATTTGCGGCGATTTCACAGATAATCGCAAAGACACAAAGCCAGAAGAGGAGATGAAACTGCCAGAATATATAAAGAAGCTGCCATATCCTGTTTTCTTTATTGATGGTAATCATGAAGATTATGATGTATTAAAAAGACTTCCTAAGATTAGTGATAGTGAAAATGAATTACTTTTTCAAAAGAGCGGATGCAGCCTAACAGCAGAAAATACAATGAAGGCATCAGATGGCATTTACTACCTGAAAAGAGGAAGTGTATGTAAAATCGACGGATTTTCTATACTTTTAATTGGTGGAAGCACAACAGGCCCTGGGTATAAGAAAAACCATCCGGATATCTGGCAGAAAGATGAGGATCTGTCAAAAGAGGATGAAAAGCGAGTTTTAAAATCATTGCAGGAAAATAATTATACATTTGATTTGATTTTAACGCATACCGTTCCAGAGTGCATGGTAAAGGCGTGGTTTCCAGACAAGGATCTGTCAGTGACAAATAAAATTTTAGAGCACGTATGGCATTCGATTTCATATCAGCACTGGCTATTTGGTCATTTTCATGATGACGAAGATTACCCAGAGCGCATGCACTGCCTTTATAATGATGTGATGCTTCTTGAAGCATTAAAAGACGGTGGTATACGTGCAGAAAGGAGAAAGCTATGAGAAATTATGAGATAAAGACTGACCTTCACACACATACGCTAGCAAGTACTCATGCATACAGTACATTAGAGGAAAATTGCCGCGGCGCATTTGCAAACGGCCTTGAAGGAATCAATATGAGTGATCATGGTCCATCAATGCCTGATGCACCGTATGAAGGTCATTTTTCTAATATGAGGATTTTGCCAGAGTACATCCATGGTATAAAGGTTTGGAAGGGTGCTGAGGCCAATATTGTAGATTATGAGGGACGTATTGATCTTACTGAGCACACACTCGGACGTCTTGAGTGCATTGTGGCATCATTTCATGAGCAGACTTTTAAGGCAGGAACAGTTGAACAGCACACAAATGCGTATATGCAGGCACTTAAAAATCCTAAGATTCATATTTTAGGTCATAGTGGCACTGCACAATATCCGTATGATCATGATACTGTCATAAAAGAGGCAGCACGTCTTGGAAAGGCAATCGAGTTAAATGAAGCTACCTTTCATGTGCGTCCATCTTCTATTGCAAACTGCCGTAAAATAATTGCAAAGTGCAAAAAGTATGGAGCCTTTATAAGTGTCGATTCAGATGCTCATTTCAGTGCGTTTGTTGGAGTGTATGACTGTGCAAGAAAGCTTCTTGATGAATTAGACTTTCCTCAGGAACTGATTATCAATCGTAACGCTGAAACTGTGAGCAAGTGGTTAAAAGAGCTAGCCGCAGCAAGCGAAAATTAATATTAAAGCTCCACATTTGATTGCTGACTTGTGATCGTCGTTGAGCTAGAGCGCATTGCAGATGGAGACTGATCGTAAGTCTGGCGGAAAATTCTGTTAAACTGAGAAAAGCTTTGAAAGCCACATGACTGTGCAATTTCAGAGATAGGGTGGTTGGTTGAGAGCAAAAGATCCCTTGCACGAGTAATGCGTACCTTTTGAATATAGTTTATCAGTGTAAAGCCAGTAACTTTTTTAAACTGGTGAGACAGATAGCAGGAGCTTAAAAAGAATTTGTCAGCCAATGAATCAAGTGACAGTTCTTCTTCATAGTGACTGTGGATATAGTAGGCAATGCTGTATATTTTTTGTGTTGCAGAGTTGCCGGATGACTTGTTTGTGTATAGATTTTTGTCCTGATTTTGCTGAATCGCATACAAAAACTGTATAAACATCGAGTGAATAATAAGCCGCTGTTCTGGGTGCTCCAGATAGTCATGATTTCGCGAAAAAGTATAAATTTCATCAATGATGTCCAGCACCTGTCTTCGTATTTCTTCGGGAAAACGATAGATTGGTGTCTGGGCATTAAAAATAGATAAAAGCGGCAGATAATAATCTGTCATGCCAAAAAGATCCTTCGGATACCAGAAGGAAATGATTAGTCGTTTGCTTGGCGGACCAGCCGGATATTCAGTCCGATGAAGAATAGTCGGCGGCAGCAGCACAATGTCGCCTTCCTCAAGAGAATATGGCACACCTTCAATAAAATGGATGGCATCAGGAGAGAGTGGAATCATGATTTCATGAAAGCGGTGTGAGTGCTGAAATTCCATGTTAATTTGCTTATAGCGCTCTCCATAATCAAAATAATAAAAAAGAGAAACATCACAGTCATTTATAATAATGCTGTAATTGCGTTGATATTTAAGCTGAAGCGAATGATCCATTGAAACCTCCAATAGTATTTATAAAACTGTAACATCAGTATAACGATTTACAGCAAAATATGCAAGAAATATTGAAAAAGAAAACAAATTTTAAATAGATATTTTGTATGCCATTTTGTATACTGAGTACAAGATGTAACAGTTTATGCATAACGTGTAACAGATTACATAGAGTATGTTTGAATATTCAAACAAAAAACATAAAAGAAAAGGAGCGGGGACGATGGAGAACGTAACAGCAGCTCAGGTAAAGGATGCCTTAGAGCGTGTGATCGCAAGCTTTCAGACTGTATTGTATGAGGATGATGAGCAGTTTTTAGAGAATATGAAGACAAAGAATCTGGAGGGCGATGATATTCGCAGATACCAGCATTGGGAGTGGACACAGGGTGTTGGTTTATATGGATTCTGGCGTCTTTTTGAAGCGACAAAGAAGCCAGAGTACTTGGACATTTTAAAGCGTTTCTATGAAAAGCAAATGGAGGTTGGTCTTCCTGGAAAGAATATCAATACCGTAACCCCTCTTCTTGCAATGTCTTATTTTGCAGAGTATACGAAAAATGATGAGTATCTGGCAATCTGTGACGAGTGGGCTGAGAGCATTATGCACGATTTTTTGCGCACAGAGGAAGGCGGTCTTCAGCACAAAACCTCTGATACCCTGAATAATGGTGAGCTTTGGGATGATACCTTATTTATGACAGTATTGTTTTTAGCTAATATGGGACGTATTCGCGGCAAGAAGGAATATATTGAAGAAGCGCAGTATCAGTTTATTCTTCATGTAAAGTATCTGACAGACAAAAAGACAGGTATGTGGTTCCACGGCTGGACTTTTGATGGTCATCACAACTTTGCAGAGGCACTGTGGGGAAGAGGAAACTGTTGGATTACAATGGCAATTCCGGAATTTCTTGATATGGTAGAGTGCCCGACAGCAGTTCGCCGCATTTTAGAGGAGTCCGAGCGTGCTCAGGTCAACGCACTGATGCGTTTCCAGGATGAATCTGGTATGTGGCATACTTTAGTAGACGATCCGACCTCTTATGTAGAGGCGAGTGCAACATGCGGTTTTGCATACGGTATCCTGCGTGCAGTTGATCTTGGTATTGTTGATAAATCCTGCGCAGATTCTGCAATGAAGGCGCTTGCACCGATCTTAAAATGTGTTAATAAAGAGGGTAAGGTAGAGCAGGTTTCCTACGGAACACCAATGGGAAGAGAGAGCAAGGATTTCTATAAGCAGATCCCACTTATTCCTATGCCTTATGGACAGGCACTTGCAATTTTGTTCTTCATGGAAGCATTGAAGCTTTGCAAATAAAAACAGCTAAAATAGCTGAAGGAGTATAGAAAATGAAGCGTTATATTGATTATCTGATTCGCAGCGAGGAACATCGCGTAGATGAAATGCTGTTTTTGCAGATTAAGGATAAGAACGATTTATGTTATGGACTGATGCGAGGCGATGTGATCGAGGCAAAGCCAACGATCTATATGATGGCAACGGCACTGGCATTATATCTAAACAGCAGAAGCCGCTATTATAAGAGCGAGAAGCTGATGGAGGCACTGCAGCTAGCAGCAGACGGTGTGGCACGTGTTCAGAGAAAAAGCGGCTACATTGATTATCCGTGCTGTAATTTCTTCTCAGCACCAGATACTAGCTTTTGCTATAAAAGATTAAATGATGGCTATCGCCTGATGAAAAAATATCAGGACGTAGCAGATACAACTATTCTTCAGAAAAAGTACCTTGCTATTATGAGAATGGCAGCAGAGGCTATTCGTGATGGCGGATTCCATACACCGAACCATCGCTGGGGCATTTGTGCAGCACTTATGCAGGCAGCCAAACTGTTTGCTGATGATACTGAGTTTGCAAAGAGCCTTATGGACCGCACTGTTTTATACCTTCAGGAAGGTATTGACGGAAATGCTGAGGGTGAGTATGCAGAGCGTTCAACTGGAAATTATAATGCTGTTGTCAACAATGCAATGATGGCAATGTATCAGTGCTCAAAAGATGTGAAGTATCTGGGATATGTAGAGCGCAATTTAAATATGATGATGTACTACATTGAACCAAATGATATGGTTTTTACTCAGAACTCTACACGCCAGGATCAGGGCAAAGAAATTTTCATGGACAAGTATCTGTATCAGTATATGTACCTGATTGCATATGATGGAACAGATGGCTTTATCAAGCTTACACCAGAGGAGCATGCACGTTTTGATGGTGCTGCACATCAGATTATAAAGGGCTGTGCTGAGACTGGACGTCAGGCACCAAATTGTCTTCATCTTTTGATGATTTATGATAAGACACTTGATTACACATTTGAAAATTGTGGTTTCTTGAAGACTTACCGCAAGCTTTTCAAAGAAGCTGGTGTACTTCGTGTGAAGAAAGAAAATTATTCCTACACTGTTATGAAGAATCGAAGTGCCTTTTTGTACTTTAATGTAAATGGTTTGGAAGCATATTTAAAGATTGGCGAAAGCTACTGTGAGATTCGTAATTTTGTTCCAGATGAGATGGATATACAGGAAGGAAAGACAGTTCTTTCACACACAGCAAGAGGCTGGTATTATCTGCCATGGAAGGAAAAGCAAAATACAAGCGACTGGTGGCAGATGGATCACAAAAAGCGTGATCTTATGATTACAAGTGATCTTCACACTCAGGTAGTCATCACAGAGTTAGCAGATGGTCTTGAAATCAGCGTAGATACAGACGGGTTAGAGCGTTTGCCGCTTCGTATGGAGCTTTGTGTGCCGTCACAAACGGCCTTAGAGAATGATCATTTCTGCATGGAGACAGTGGCTGGAAAGTCAATGGTTCTGTCAGATGATTATGTAACAATGACAAAGGGACTTACAAGCATCGAATTTGGACCAGGTGCATGCGAGCATCATTTTAAGGGACATTATTCAGGCGAAGAAGTAAATGCTGATGGATATACAATCTACTGCAATACATATACGCCGACAAAGAGAGTTTACACTCTGAAGGTAAAACAATAAATGTAAATACAAATAAAAATACCCGGCTTTTACAGGCCGGGTATCTTTATTTGTAAAAGTATGATATAATACATTGCAGTTAATACTCCTGGTAAGGAAAGATCAGTACAATATATATATAGAAGCAATACAATTTTAGAAAGGCAGGATACATATATGAAGTTTTATGCAGGATTAGATGTCGGAGGAACATCAGGAAGAGTAAAGTTTTCGACAGAAGATAAGACTCTGATTGGGGAATATTTAGGTGAGGGCTGTGCATTTAATACAGAAGGATATGAGATTGGAAGAGAGAAGTATCATAAACTGATGGATGCAGCTCTTTCAAAGTATGAACTAAAAAGTTCTGATTGTCTTGGCATATGCATTGCGGCAAGCGGTATTGACTCTAAGGAGCAGGAAATGCAGATGAGAAGTATCTTTGAGGAGATGGGCTTTGCAAAGGAGCGTATTTTGGCTGTAAATGACTGTGAACTCTTTTTATATTTGTCTAAAGGACCTGTGCTTGTCACGATTTCTGGAACCGGTTCTATTTGTTATGGAAGAAATGAGGCAGGAGAAGTTTTTCGCACCGGCGGATGGAATCATGTATTGAGTGATGAAGGAAGTGCATATGATATAGGTCTTCAGACATTTAAAGCGTATGCAGATTGGTTGGATGGAAGGATCAATTGTCCAATTCTTGCAAAGAAGATTGCAAATGCGACAGGTGTTAAAACATTGGAGCAGGCTGACGTTTATGTAAATGATCATTTGCTTGATAAGAGTCCTGTCGGAGGACTGGCTGTTTTATGTGCACAGGCAGCAGAGGAAGGTGATCTGGCAGCCAAAGCAATTATAAAGGAGTGTGCGGCTAAGATTTTTGCACTTGTATGGGATACATGCTGTAAGATGGAAGGAAAGCCAGATAATCGTATTAAACGTGAGCTTGATGAAGCCTTTTTTGCAAATCAAGAGGCAAAAGCTTTGCAGGCAGATTTATGGCTGTGGGGAAGTGTCAATGTAAAGAATACATTTTTCCGCGAGCAAATTATCAATATGGCTAAAAAGAAGCTTCCGAATGTAACAGTAAAAATTCCAGAGAAAACTGCGCTTGATATTGCACTTGGCGTAGCACAGGAGCACTTTGCATAAAGGAAAAGATCAATGCATAAGCTGATTGAAAATCAAGTGCGGATTTCAGTGCGAAATCTGGTAGAATTTATTCTTAGAAGCGGTGATATTGATAATCGCCATTCCACAAAAGCACAGTATGATGCGATGCAGATAGGAAGTCGTCTGCATCGCAAAATACAAGGTTCGATGCCAGGTACATATAAGGCAGAGGTTTCTCTAAAGCATACAGCACACTACAGGAATGTTGAGATTTTACTTGAAGGAAGAGCTGATGGCATTATTACACCAGATGAAAAATCAGTAGATGGAGAACAAGCCACTTTACTTTATCAGACACAAACAGATGAGAATGTATCAGCAGAGATTTTATTTATTATTGATGAGATTAAAGTCATCCGGCAGGATATGGAAAAGTTAGATAGTGCAGCACAAGTTCATGTAGCACAGGCACTTTGCTATGCCTATATGTATGCAAGAGTACTGAATACAAAAGCAGCTGGTGTTACAGAAGAAAACGAGGAGAAAAAAAGGCTTTGTATTGGCATACAAATCACATATTGCCATCCAGAAACTGAAGAAATCAAGCGTTTCCTAAAAGTATATACTTTTAAAGAAATCAAAGAAGAATTTGATCGTTATATAAGTGAATATGGAAAATGGGCGCAGTTTTTGTATGAGCATCGTCTGGAAAGAAATGCTTCTGTACAAAAACTGTCTTTCCCTTATCCATATCGTGCTGGACAAAAACGTCTTGTTGCGGCAGCATACCGCACGATGATAAATGGAGAACAGCTTTTTATTCAGGCACCGACAGGGATCGGAAAGACACTTTCAACTGTATTTCCGGCTGTATGGGCAGTTGGAGAGGAGTACGCTGATAAGATTTTTTATCTGACAGCAAAGACGATAACGCGCACAGCGGCAGTATCAGCGTTTGATATTTTGCGAGAAAATGGTCTGAAAATGTCATACATTGCTCTGACATCAAAAGAAAAAATCTGTCCGAACACAGTTATGGAGTGTAATCCCGTGCAATGCCCATATGCCAAAGGTCATTTTGATCGTGTAAATGAGGCAGCATTTGATTTGATTCATGATTGTGAGCAGATTACAAGAGAAAAATTAGCTGCCTGCGCAAAGAAATATAAGGTTTGCCCATTTGAGTTATCACTAGATGTCAGCTATTGGGTAGATGCCATAATTTGCGATTATAATTATGTTTTTGATCCTCATGTGCGTCTGCAGCGTTATTTTGCAGACGGTGAAAGAGGCGAGTACATATTTTTAGTAGATGAGGCTCACAATTTGGTAGAGCGTGCAAGAGAAATGTACAGTGCTAAACTTGAAAAAGAAGAATTTCTTGCCGCGAAAAAATATTATGAACCATTTAAGTCAGTCGTAAAACAGATAAATAGCTGCAACCGCAAACTCCTTGAATTAAAAAGAGAATGTGACGTATGGAAGGTTCTCCCAGAGGGTGAAGGAATTGGATCATTTGTCATGGCATTAGAGCGATTATATGAAGCGTTAAACCGATTGAGTGAAACACATCAGGAATGGACAGCTCCAAAAGAGGCAAGTGAGTTTTTCTTTCATGTAAGAGATTTCCTGGAAGTATATGAACAGCTTAATGAGCATTACGAGGTATATATGGAACATACATCGCAGGGAACCTTTCAGATAAATCTTCTGTGTGTAAATCCGGCCGAGCGTTTGCAGGAATGTTGCACACAAGGAATTTCAACGATATTCTTTTCAGCAACACTTTTGCCAATTCGTTATTACAAGGGGCTTCTTGGACAAGGTGAAGAATCAAAGGCAATCTATGCTGCGTCTCCTTTTGACCCGAAAAATCGCCTCATTGTAACAGCAGCAGATGTATCATCAAAATATACAAGAAGAACAGCATTGGAATATACTCGTATAGGCCAGTATATTAAGGCAATAACAAATAGCAGGCGTGGAAATTATCTTGTCTTTTTTCCATCATACACATTTCGCGATGAAGTTGAAGCCTATATGGAAAAAGAAGAAAATGTACGCTATATTCGTCAGGAAAGCAGCATGACAGAAACGCAGAGAGAAGAATTTCTTGATGCATTTAGAGAACAGGACACACCGACTGTCGGTTTTTGCGTTATGGGCGGCATCTTTTCAGAGGGAATTGACTTGCAAAACGAAGCTGTAATTGGTGTTATTATTGTAGGAACGGGATTGCCGCAGACAGGGTCACGTCAGGAAATTCTAAAAAGTCACTATGAAAAAGAAGGAAAAAATGGTTTCCTATTTGCGTATCTTTATCCTGGAATGAATAAAGTATTGCAGGCAGCAGGACGTTTAATCCGCACAAGCGAAGATTATGGTGTTATAGCCCTGTTAGATGAGCGTTTTTTGCAGGGATCGTATCGAAGTCAGTTTCCGCCGGATTGGACAGATATGAACATTGTACAACTTTCGAATTGTACAGCGCTGTTAGAACAGTTTTGGGCAGATATTGAGCAATAGTTTTTGTTTTCTGGTAATTGCAGGGTTGCGTTAAGTGGTAATATCCGCTATAATAAAGACGATTTGCAGCAGGGCTAATACTGATGCATAAAGCATAAAATGAAGGCAGATTTAACGGAGAAATAGTAGAAAGGCAGTCAATTAAATTATGGAAAACCAGTTTTATCAGATGTATCTGGATGAGTTAAGTGAAATTCCAGAGTGTACAAATGAGGAGATGGAAGCACTGTTAAATAGTCTTCCAAACGAGGAGGCAGTGAAGCGTCTGACAGAGGGCAGCCTTGCCTATGTCGTGCGTGAGGCAGCGAAGTATGCAGGAAATGATGTTGAAATATCAGATCTTGTTCAGGAAGGAAACATGGCACTTTTGCTTGTATTAAAAAACTATGCGTCGCATCCAGTTGTAGGTGATGATGCAGTTTCCTATTTTAATCAGCTTCGTGAGCGCGCAGTTCATATGGCAATGGAAGCAGTTACAGAAGAGCAAAAACAAAGTGAGCAGACAGCAGAAAAATTAACAGCTTCTGTTAATGTCTTAAATGTAGTCATGACAAAGCTTGCAGAAGAGCTTGGACGTGAGCCTAACCTTTCTGAAATCGCAGCAAAGATGCAGATGAGCGAGGATGAGGTACAGGCTGTTATGAAGGAAGCCATCAATGCTGTTGCTGTTGACAGGAGTGAGGCAGCACAAAAGGAAGATGAAGCACTAGAAAATCAGTAAGTAAGAAAAATATAGTGGAAAAGAGGCACTTCTATATGAAACGGGCGATTGTAAAGCGGTTTATTGTTGTACTGATTGTGGCGATGGCAATAAGCAGTATTGTCATCAGTATGTCATATTATCGTCTGGCAAGTCATCGCGTCATGGAAGATATGAAGTCAGTACTGCTTTTGTTAGATGCCACAATTGACTGGGAGAGCAGCGATCTGGAAAAACAGATTATTGAAATCAGCAGTCAGATGAATAATGATTATAGAATTACAATTATTGATAATGATGGAAGTGTTTTGGCTGATTCTGAAACTGGAAATCCAGAGACGATGGAAAATCACAAAAACAGAAAGGAAGTCAAGGAGGCTTTTCAAGACGGCTTTGGAACAAAGGTGCGCAATTCCAGCACAATCAAAGGAAGTATGATGTATGCGGCATATTGTTCACCAACGCAGCATAAGGTCATTCGTATTTCTATCCATCACGATGTGATTACAGATCTGATGAAAATGATGGTACCGTCTATTGCGATTAGCCTTTTGCTGGCATTATCAGTTGCCGGTGTGCTGACTAATAAATTTGCCGCCTCCGTCACTAAGCCAATTCTTGAAATCTCACACAAGCTTGAGGGTATCTATGATGAGAAAATTGATTTTAATTTTCCTCATTACCAGTATGATGAATTAAATATCATTGCGCGCACAACAACTGACATGTCAAAAAGCGTGCAAGATTACATACGAAAGCTTGAAAAAGAAAAGACGATTCGTCAGGAATTTTTCAGCAATGCCTCTCATGAATTAAAAACACCGCTTACAGCAATACGCGGCTATGCCGAGCTTCTTCAAAGTGGTATGGCATCAGATACACAGATGCAAAAAGAGTTTTTAGGACGCATTCACTCAGAGGTGGAGGAAATGACAAGCCTGATCAATGACATATTGATGATTTCCCGATTGGAGACCAAGGAGTTAATGCCGACTAAGGAAATGCTATGTGTCAAGAGTGTTGCAGAAGAGGTTAAAAAAACACTTAAGCCGTTAGCAGATGAGAATAATGTTTCGCTTGAAATCCATTGCTGTGATGAGTTTGTTTATATGGATCGCAGCCATCTTCAGGGAATATTGTCTAATCTTATGGGAAATGCAGTTAAATATAACAGACCAGGCGGCTTTGTCCAAACCGATATCACAATGGACAGCACAAGTCTTTCAATTCGTGTGGAAGACAGTGGTATAGGCATTGCAAAGGAGGATCAGAAGCGTATCTTTGAGCGTTTTTATCGTGTAGATAAAGGACGCAGCAAGCGAGTTGCCGGTACAGGACTTGGTCTTTCTATTGTAAAACATGTAACAGAATTTTATGGCGGCTGTGTCAGTGTAGAGAGTCAGTCAGGTGTGGGAAGTACATTTCTTGTTCAGCTTCCGGCTGCATCTTTAGTTCAAAAATAAGAACAAGAATGAAAGGTTAATATTGTATGAAAAAAAAGAAAGCGCCTCTTGTACGTCGTATGAAGGAGTTTGTGAAAACAAGCGTTGTATGGGGACCGCTTGATCATAATCTGTTTTTTACGATTATTTTCTTAAATGTATACGGAATTATTATGGTATACAGTGCCAGCTATAACAATTCGATTACAAAGAATTATAGTTATTTTATGAATAATCAGCTTAAAAATGTAATATTTGGATTTGTTATAATGATTGTTGCGTCATATGTTAATTATCACCGTATTGTGCGGCTTGGTTGGGGCTGGTTTTGGCTTTTGGCTGCAGTGGCCATTATTGCGGCACTAAAGACACCACTAGCTCACAGTGAGCTTGGTGCAACAAGATGGATAAAACTTGGTCCTGTAAGCTTTCAGGCAGCGGAGCCAATAAAGGCAGCCATAATTATTTTCTTCGCTTATTATGTGAGTTATTGGGGATTAAACAGGTGGTATAACCAGCTGCTTGCGTGCCTGCTTGCTATTGCGCTTTTGGGCTTTTTATTCTTCTTCTCAAATAATTTAAGTACGGTTATCGTTTTGTTTTGTATTTGTGCCGTTATAATTTTATCAAGTGTAAAAAAGCCGGATCTTTACTGGTATTTCCTGCTTGGTCTTGCATTAATTATCATAGCAGCAATTTTTGTTACTGTTTATCTTTTGATGCATCAGGGCGCAGAAAACTTTAGATTTGTGCGTATACGTGCATGGCTTCATCCAGAGGAGTATGCAGCAGATGAAGGTCTTCAGGCGATGCAGGCGCGCTATGCAATTGGCGCAGGCGGTTTCTGGGGCAAGGGTCTTGGACAGAGCCTTATTAAATTCAAGCTGTCGTATTCTTACAATGACTTTATTCTGGCAATTATCTGCGAAGAGCTTGGCGTGTTTGGCGTTATCGTGATGATGACATTATTTGGCTATTTGCTGTATCGTATTTACAAGATTGCGCAGAATGCATGGGATATTGAAGGAAAAGTCTTGGCAATAGGTGTGTTTACGCAGATCGCACTCCAGCTATTGATAAATGTGATGGTTGTCACGAGTGTAATTCCGACAACAGGTGTTACACTTCCATTTTTCAGTGCGGGTGGTACATCTGTTGTTTTCCTGCTTGCAGAGCTTGGAATGGTATTAAATGTGGACAAGTATGCAAAGGAACGCAGATTCTTTGAGGAAGCAGAACGCCATGTTGCTCAGATGGAACAGCGAGGCGGTATCGGAGCAGCAGGATGGAGACGTCGTCTTGATTCGGCAAGAACGCGCAGATAAAAATTTATTTCCAATAAAAAAAGTGCCGGGCGGTCAAACGCTGGCACTTTTTTGTATGTATTATACGCGCTCTGCAATAGTGTAGATCAGCTGCTCGGAGCTGTCCCAATCAAGACATGGATCAGTGATTGATTTGCCATAAATATGCTCACCAATCTTTTGGCTGCCGGCTTCGATGTAGCTTTCAATCATTACGCCCTTTACAAGATTTTCAATTTCCTTAGAGTGAGTACGGCTGTGCATAACTTCTTTTACGATACGGATCTGCTCCATATGTCTTTTTCCAGAGTTGGAGTGATTAGCATCAACAACACATGCCGGATTAAGCAGATTTCTTTCCTGATACATTTCGTACAGACGATAAAGATCTTCATAGTGATAGTTCGGGATTGTTTTTCCATATTTATCAACAGCACCGCGCAAAATAGTATGAGTTAATGGATTTCCATCTGTCTGAACTTCCCAGCCGCGGAAGATAAAGTCATGTCCATGCTGTGCAGCAACAACGGAGTTTAACATAACAGATAAATCACCGCTTGTCGGGTTCTTCATACCGGCAGGAATGTCAATTCCGCTTACTGTCAGACGATGTTGCTGATTTTCAACAGAACGGGCACCGACAGCAACATATGAAAGAATATCTGACAGATAACGCCAGTTTTCTGGATACAGCATCTCATCGGCAGCAGTCAGACCAGTCTCAGCAACAGCACGCATGTGCATATGACGTATTGCAAGTATTCCGGCTAACATATCCGGTTTTTTCTCAGGGTCTGGCTGGTGAACCATGCCCTTATAGCCTTCACCAGTAGTACGCGGCTTGTTTGTGTAGATACGCGGAATCAGAATCAGCTTGTCAGAAACCTTCTCCTGAACGCGTGCCAGTCGGTGAACATAATCTAAAACTGCATCTTCGTTATCGGCAGAGCAAGGACCGATAATGACAAGAAATTTGTCACTCTCGCCGGTAAATACCTTGCGGATCATCTCATCACGTTCCTTTTTTACCTGTATAATCACGTCAGATACCGGGTACTGTTCACGAATTTCGGCAGGTGTAGGAAGCTTTTTCACAAAATTAAAACTCATAGTAATTCCTCTTTTCTCATCTAGTAAAGACACTCACAATTATAAATAGGAAGATTTGGAATGTCAAGTGTAAAGATTATCGTTTCAGGTATACTATAAGAGTGTAAATGTTTGAAAGGAGATCTTCTATGTGGCTGATTGTTTTTATGATAATTATCATTGCGGCTGTGATTGTCTGTTTTTCACTTGCAGCAGCGGCAAAAAACGCAGAAATGATTTCGCAGCTGTGGCTTGAAAAGCAGCACATAAAACAGGAAATTTTATGCACGAACAAAACAAAAGAAGAATAGAAAATGTAAAAATCAAGGTATACTTTTGACTCAATTTGAATTAAAATGATAGTGAACATCCTGTGGGAGCAAACAGTGAAAAAACGAATTTGGATCGCTTTTTTATGCCTTATTATTTTTGGCACTACATTTGGCTTGCCGCAGCCTTCCTGTGCAGATGAGACGACAGGTGGGATTTTGCTCACCTGTCCATCTGCAATTTTGATGGAAGCCTCTACAAAAAGCGTTATATACGAGAAAGCACCCGATGAAAGAAGAAGCCCTGCGAGCATAACAAAGATCATGACGGCAATTTTGATTTTTGATGCTATTGAAGCGGGAAAGATTTCCCTTGAGGATGAGGTTGTTACGAGTGCCTATGCAAAATCAATGGGAGGCTCTCAAGTCTATCTGGAAGAAGGAGAAAAGCAGACAGTTGACACATTGATCAAATGCATTATGGTTTCTAGTGGAAATGATGCAAGCGTTGCAATGGCAGAGTACATAGCGGGAAGCGAGTCGGGCTTTGTTCAGATGATGAATGAGCGTGCTGCCTCTCTTGGAATGGAAAATACGCATTTCGAGGACTGCTGTGGGTTAACTGATTCAGACAATCATTATACAACAGCACGTGATATCGCACTTATGGCGCAGGAACTGATAACACGTTATCCGCAGATTAAATCATATACGACGATCTGGATGGAAAATATTACCCATGTAACAATGCAGGGAAGCAAGGAATTTGGACTTGCCAATACCAATAAGCTTTTAAAGCAGTACCCATATACGACAGGTTTAAAAACAGGTTCAACAAATAAAGCAAAGTATTGTGTATGTGCGACAGCAAATAAGGATGGTGTTGAGTTAATAGCTGTTATCATGGGCTGTCCAAACTATAAAGATCGCTTCACTGAGGCACAGTCACTGCTCCAATTTGGCTATACAACATGTAAGCTGTATCAGGATGAAAATCCTCCCGAACTTATGCCTATACTAGTAAAGGGAGGAATAGATAAACAGGTTTCGGCTGTATATAAGGAAAAATTTTCATGGCTGTTTGTGTCAGGTGAAGATTTTTCAAATATGGAAAAGATGCTCACAACAAATGAGCTTACAGCACCAATTGAAAAGGGAGAGCAGATCGGTACGGTAACGTACCGGCTGAATGGAAAAGAGCTTGGCAGCATTGGCATTTACGCAGGAGAGTCTGTCCGTGAGGCAAAATTTTTCGATTATCTGCTTAATATTGTGCTGCAGTGGATGGCAGTTATTTAAATAAATCCGCCGCAATTTGATTAAAAGAACGAAAGGAAATATAAATGAACAAATGGATTATGGCAGGCACAGCAGCTGCATTTACGGGTGCAGCTGCGTTTGCCCGCTCAGAATATGAACGAACTCATCTCGACATTGTGCACTATGACATTAAAACAGATAAGCTTGGTTTGGAATGGAATGGCTTTAAGGCTGTTTTTCTTTCTGATCTGCATGATAATAGCTTTGGTATGGAGAATGAAGAGCTGCTTGCGGCAATTGAAAAAGAACAGCCTGATATTGTTGTAATTGGCGGTGATATGCTTGTAGTAAAGGAGTGGGCTGCACCTCATTTTGATATGCTTGCAAATTTGTATAGAAAACTTGTTAAGCGATATCCTGTGTATTACGCATTTGGCAATCATGAGCAGCGCATGAAAGAAGAACCGCTTACGTATCCTGGATGGTGGCAGAGCTACTGGAAAGTGCTTAAAGATAGTGGTATGCATGTTCTTGTTAATAAAAGTGAAGAGATCATAAAAAATGGTACCGCGATGCGTATAAGCGGCATCACGCTGCCGCGGGAGTGTTATCGAAAAGGGCGTATTCCGTCATTATCAGCCGGGTATATAGATAAGAAAATTGGAAAAGCTTCAGACAAAAACTTTGAACTGCTGCTTGCTCACACACCAACCTTTGCAAAGACATATGCCGATTGGGGTGCCGATTTGGTACTTAGTGGCCATTTTCATGGAGGTACCATTAGAATACCTGGTCTTGGCGGAGTGATGACACCGCAGTTGCAGTTTTTCTCACCTCTTGCAAGAGGAAATGTGACACAGAAAAATACAAATATCATAGTCAGCGGAGGTTTAGGCACGCACAGTATCAATGTGCGCCTTAACAATTTGCCGCAGCTCGTTGTTTTGACATGGAAAACTCATTGAATTTCATTGTATAGTATGCTATACTGATGTCGTCTAACTATAGAAAAGGAGTGTCGGATGTTATCATACAAACTGGAAAAATTTGAGGGGCCGCTTGATCTGCTCCTTCATTTGATTGAAAAAAATAAAGTCAGCATATACGATATTCCGATTTTTGAAATTACAAATCAGTATATGGAGTATGTCAATGCCATGGAGGAAGAGGATCTTGATATTGTCAGCGAGTTTCTTGTCATGACAGCGACGCTTCTGGATATCAAGTCCAGACTTCTGCTTCCTGCTGAGAAGGATGAAAATGGCGACGAGATTGACCCAAGAGAAGAATTAGTGACTCGTCTTGTTGAATATAAAACATACAAAAGTTTAGGTGAGCAGTTAAAAAGCAGACAGCTTTTGGCGTCACGCCTGCTTTACAAGGATCCCACAATCCCAGATGAAGTGTCAAAATATGAGCCTCCTGTTAATGTGCAGGATATGTTAAGCAAAGTTACATTAGAGCGTCTTCAGGAAATTTATCGTATGGTGACGCGCCGTCAGGTGGACAAGATTGATCCTGTGAGAAGCAAATTTGGCAATATTGAAAAGGATCCGGTGCGCTTGTCGCAAAAGCTGGCACTTGTTTATGAATATGCTCAGCAAAAGAAGCATTTTTCATTTCGAGGGTTGCTTCAAAAGCAGTATACAAAGGCAGATGTGGTTGTTACGTTTCTCGCTTGTCTTGAGTTAATCAAGATTGGACGCCTTACTGTTAAGCAGGAGGGAACATTTAGGGATATTCATCTTGACTGGAATGAGGAATGTACCACGACGATCACAAGAGAAGATATGGAGCAGTATGATTAACTGCTTATACAAATGAATAAAGATGGCAGCTGACAGGCATGTGCCAGATAGAAACAGGAGTAACAGCATTATGGAAAAACGCGACTATTATCCCATTTTGGAAAGTATTTTATTCACAATGGGAAAAAGCGTAGAAATCAAAACGTTAGCAGAGGCACTTAAGCTTACACAAGAAGAAATAAAACAGATATTACAGGATATGGCAAAGGAATACAGTGAAAAGCAAAGAGGCATTCAGCTTGTCTTTTTGGAAGACAGTGTTCAGCTTTGCACAAAGCCGCAGTATTATGAGTATTTGATACGCATTGCTTCAAGACCGCAAAAGCAGGTTTTAAGTGATTCAGTGCTTGAAACGCTCTCTATTGTGGCGTACAAGCAGCCTGTCACAAGAGGTGAAATTGAGCGTATCCGAGGTGTGAAGTCAGACCATGCAATCGCAAAGCTTATGGATTATGATCTGATTGAAGAAATTGGAAGACTTGATGCGCCAGGACGTCCTGTATTATTTGCTACGACAGAAGAGTTCTTACGCTGCTTTGGTGTGTCATCTGTAGCAGAACTGCCTCAGGCAGCACCGGAGCAGATCATGGAATTTAAAGAAGAGGCTGAAAGTGAGATTCCGGTAACTGTATAAGCAAGGTAAAAAAGCACGAAATAATGAGTCACTGCATATGATATAGAAAGGTGCATAGCGGGGGATTTTGCTTGGAGACGTTCAAGAAACCTCTTACGGCGGCACAGGAAAAGGAGTATCTTAGGCAGATGAATCAGGGATCATCTGAGGCGAGGACTCTTTTGATTGAGCATAATATGCGTCTAGTGGCTCATATTATCAAAAAATATGCATTTACAGATAAGGAGACGGATGATCTGTTGTCAATCGGAACGATTGGTCTTATAAAGGCGGTCAACACTTTTGATGTTTCAAGGGGAAATCGATTGTCGAGCTATGCGGCAAAATGTATTGACAATGAGATACTGATGCTGCTGCGTGCAGAAAAAAAGATGAGCCGTGAAGTCAGCTTATATGAACCAATAGGAACGGATAAGGAAGGAAATGAGATTCATCTTTTTGATGTGATTGAATCTGGTGAATGTGATGCCTCGGAGCATTACTGCAAAAAGGAGGATATATGTCGTCTGCACAGGGGAATCCAGACGGTGCTTCTTCCTAAAGAAAAGCGAGTAGTGGTTCTTCGCTATGGACTTTTCGGACATCTCGTTCACACACAAAAAGAGGTGGGAAGTGTGCTTGGTATTTCAAGATCGTATGTCAGCCGTATTGAAAAGAGTGCACTTGAGAAGTTAAGAAGCTTTTTGATGATGTAAAACACAGAAAGGCACGGAAAATGAAAGAAAAGTATATTGATTCAAGCAGCAGAAGAGATCGTCTGCATTTGTATATCTGGATGCCAAAAGACCAACCAAAGCCAGGTCTTATCGTTCAGATGACACATGGTATGGTGGAACATATGGGGCGTTATGAGGAGCTGGCACAATACTTGAATGCGCACGGTATCGGCGCAATTGGCCATGATACGCTTGGTCATGGAAAAAGTGCGCCGACTAGCTCACAGTTTGGCTTTTTTGCCAAGAAAAATGGAGATCGCTGTCTTGTTACAGATGTTGCACGTGTGACAGCTTACATTAGAAAGCAGTATCCAGATAGTCATATTGTATTGCTTGGCCACAGCATGGGATCATTTGTATCCAGACAGTATATTATACAGTATGGCTCTAAGATTGATGGTGCAATTTTAATGGGAACAGGAGATCCAGGAAAGCTAAAGGTAGCGTTTGGTCTTGCAGTGGCGGGCTTTACACGTGTGCTTCGCGGTGATTTTTACAGGAGTGATCTTATTAATTATCTGATGTTAGACAGTAACGATCACTATTTTTTTGAAAAGGAATGCACAAGCTGGTTAAGCAGCAATCAAGATGAGGTGGATCGTTATCACGGTGATGAATATTGCGGCTTTCAGTTTACTGTAAGTGCATATCTTGATTTCTTCCGAATTTTGATGAAACTTGCTCAAAATAAAGGAACAGCAAAAATTCCAAAGAGACTGCCAATTCTTCTTTTGTCAGGCAGGGATGATGCAATAGGCGAATTTGGAAAGGGCGTGACGCGCGTGTATGACCGTTATAAAAAGGCGGGGATACATGATGTTTCAATGAAGCTCTATCCGGGAATGCGTCATGAGCTTCTTCATGAGACAGAAAGAAAACAGGTTCAGGAGGATATTCTTTCTTGGATCGAAGAACACTTCGAACAGGAGTGATTATACACAAAAGAAAAATATAGTTTTGCGCATTTACATAAAATGACAAACTGTAGCATAAGGTACCTTAAGAGAAGACAATCTGTCAAAATATGGCAGGTTGTCTTTGTGCGTTCAAAAACAAAAAATTATTTAAAATGAACAGGAAAGGGTAAAGCAATGGTTGCAAAAGTGTATACGGGAACAACAAATGGAATCGAGGGTATTCTTGTGTGTGTGGAGGCAGATATCAGCGATGGACTTCCAATGTTTGATATGGTAGGCTATCTTGGGGCAGAGGTGAAGGAGGCAAGAGAGCGGGTGCGAACAGCACTTAAAAATTCAGGCTTTCGACTGCCACCAAGCCATATCACGGTCAATCTTTCACCTGCTGATTTAAGAAAGCAGGGCAACTATTTTGATCTGCCTATTGCGCTTTCAGTGCTTGCTGCTGCAGGCTTTGTGCGCATGGATGAATTGGAAAATAAAATATTTATTGGAGAGCTGGGGCTTGACGGAAAAATACGTCCTGTAAACGGCACGCTTGTACTGGCAGAATGCGGACAGAAGGCAGGGATAAAAAAGGCAGTTGTGCCGAAGGAAAATGCGAAAGAAGCTGCCTGTCTGCAGGAGACAGTTGTTTACGGGACGAAAACGTTAAAGGAAATTGTGGAACTGTTAAATAATCCAGATCGGCTTGAAGAAAACAGACAGGCAGTTCTTTATGAGACTTCTGACAAAGAAGACGATTCGCTTGACTATGATGAGCTTTATGGACAAGAACGCATGAAGCGTGCAGCGATGGTGGCATCAGCAGGTTTTCATAACCTTTTATATATTGGACAACCAGGTTCTGGTAAGAGCATGAGTGCAAAAAGAATACCTACAATTATGCCCGAAATGACATATAAAGAGCAACTTGATGTGACAAAAATTTATAGTGTGGCTGGGCTTCTTGACTACAAGGAGGGACTTATAAAAAAGCGTCCGTTTCGAAGTCCGCATCACACAATTTCGGCGACTGCACTTGCTGGAGGAGGGCGATTTCCAAGGCCAGGAGAGATCAGCCTGGCACACCATGGAGTATTGTTTTTAGACGAGCTGGCGGAGTTTAAGCGTGATACACTAGAAATTATGAGGCAGCCGCTAGAAGATGGAAAGGTCACAATAAGCCGTGTCAATGGAAGCTGCAGTTATCCGGCAGAATTTATGCTTGTTGCAGCGATGAATCCGTGTCCGTGCGGCTATTTTCCAGACAGAAGCCGTTGCCGATGCAGTGTGGGTGAGATCAGACGTTATAGAGACCGTATTTCACGACCGATGCTTGATCGTATTGATATTTGCACGGAGGCCTTTGCAGTAAAATTTGATGATTTGTCAAAGGCAAAAAAGGGAGCAGATTCGTCGTCTATGCGTGCACGTGTCACAGAGGCAATTAATCGTCAGCGCATGCGCTATAAGGATGAGGGAATATTATTTAATTCGCAGCTTAAGGGATCAAGACTTTCAAAATATTGTAATCTTGACCAGCAAAAAGAAGAACTTCTTCGTCAGGCATTTGAGTCAATGGGTCTTAGTGTTCGTGCAAGAGATCGGATTTTGCGCGTCTCAAGAACAATTGCCGATCTTGAGGGAAGTGAGCAGATTAAAGAAGCACATTTGGCAGAGGCGATAAGCTATCGGAGTATTGATCGAAAATATTGGGGGGATATGTAAAATGGAGCGAAAAAAAGCATATTACTGGTGTACATGCCTTCAGATGATTACACCTATTAAGGTGCGCCGTTTAATTGAGGAGGCTGGCGGTCCGAGTGAGGTTTTTGGACAAAGCGATGAGAAGCTTGTTCAAATGGGATTTACTGCAAGGGAGCAAAGAATTTACCATGAAGCCTGCGCAATGGAAAAAACAATAGAGGAGGAATACGAAAAGCTTTCACAGTCAGGAATTCGTTTTGTTACAATAGAGGATGAAGAGTATCCGGTGCTTTTAAAGGAAGTGGCAGACCGTCCGATTGGGCTTTTTGTGAAGGGGAATCTTCCAAAGTCTGATTTTCCTAAAATTGCAATTGTAGGAGCGCGTGCGTGCAGCAGCTATGGGAAGGAGTGTGCAGAGGAAATCGCAAGAGAGCTGTCAGCGGCAGGTGCACAGATCGTAAGCGGGATGGCATATGGCATTGACTGCTGCAGCCAAAAGGCAGCGCTTGAGACAGGCAGTTCATATGCAGTGCTAGGCGGTGGCGTTGATATATGTTATCCACGGGAAAATATTGGATTGTATGAAAAGCTAATACGTCAAGGCGGCGTGATTTCTGAGATGCGTCCGAAAACACGCAGTATTCCCGTTCTTTTTCCGCGCAGAAACAGGATTATAAGCGGCATTTGTGATGCTGTCATAATTATAGAGGCACGAAAAAAGAGCGGTTCTTTGATTACGGCAGAATTTGCGGGTGAGCAGGGCAGAAGTGTCTATGCAGTGCCAGGTTCAATATTTTCAGATCTTAGTGAAGGCTGTCATGAGCTGATTAGAAATGGTGCTGTACTGTTGTCATCACCACAGGAGATACTTGCAGATTTTAAGTTAGAAGCTGCAGCAAGAAAAATGCATAGACAAAAGATGCCTTTGACAGAAATTGAACAGGATGTGTATCGCTTTATCGAAAGAGAACCTGTTCATATGGAAATTCTTTTGCAAAAAACAGGATATCCGGCTGGAACTTTATGCAGTGCATTATTTCAGATGGAGCTAAAAGGTTACATCAGCGAAGAAGCAGGAGGCTGCTATAAAAGAACATTTAATGTGTAAGATTCGTAAAATTTATATGAAATAAAATAAAAAGGGCTAAAAAGGGCTTGCAATCCGTAAAATAAGAGTGTATAGTGATTTCCGATTGAAAAAATGTACGCATGGTACATTGCTGGAGGAAAGCATGGCGAAGTATCTTGTTATCGTAGAGTCACCTGCGAAGGTTAACACTATAAAAAAATTCTTAGGAGCTAACTATCAGGTTATGGCTTCTAATGGGCATGTAAGGGATCTGCCCAAGAGTCAGTTAGGGTTCGATGTTGAAAATGATTACGAACCAAAGTATATTACAATCCGCGGAAAAGGGGATATTTTGGCGAAGCTTCGTAAGGAAGCAAAAAAGGCTGAAAAGATTTATCTGGCAACGGACCCTGACCGCGAGGGAGAGGCAATCTCATGGCATCTGTCGAAGGCACTGAAGCTGGAAGATGACCAGATTAAAAGAATCACTTTTAATGAGATTACAAAAAATGCAGTAAAAGCATCTTTAAAGGAGCCGCGCGCAATTAATATGAATCTGGTTGATGCACAGCAGACAAGACGTATCTTAGACCGTATGGTTGGATATGAGATTAGTCCGGTACTTTGGGCAAAGGTAAAAAGAGGTCTTAGTGCAGGAAGAGTCCAGTCTGTTGCACTTAGACTTATCTGTGACAGAGAGGCAGCAATCGAGGCATTTATTCCAAAGGAATATTGGAGTTTAGATGTTTTGCTTGACGTGCCAGGTTCTAAAAAGCCATTAAAGGCACAATTTTACGGAAAAGACTCTAAAAAGCTTACGATTGAAAATGAAACTCAGCTAAATGAAATTGTAAAGGCAGTGGAGAGCGACAAATTTGTTGTAAAGGAATTGGCGCATAAAGAAAGAAAAAAGAAGGCACCAATGCCATTTACTACAAGTACGCTGCAGCAGGAAGCTGCAAATCAGCTGAATTTTTCAACACAAAAAACGATGCGTATCGCACAGCAGCTGTACGAGGGTGTTCCAATTGAGGGTGAAGGTACGATAGGTTTGATTACGTATCTGAGAACTGATTCCACACGTATCGCAGCAGAGGCTGATACAGCAGCAAGAGCATATATTGAAAAAACGTATGGCGAAAAATATTTGACACAGGCAAAAAAAGAAGAGGCTGCCAAAGGCCATATTCAGGATGCGCATGAAGGTATTCGTCCTACAGATATCACAAGGGAGCCAGTCCGCGTAAAGGAATCTCTTTCACGCGATCAGTTCCGTTTGTACCAGCTGATTTGGAGACGCTTTACTGCAAGTCGCATGGCAGATGCCGTTTATATGATGAATCATGTACAGCTTGAATCAGGCGGATATGAGTTTTCAGCAGTCAGCTCAAAGCTTTCATTTGACGGCTTTATGAGTATTTATAATGACGGTGAAGAAAAAGCGGCAAGCGCACCTGCTGTTGATCATCTTAGTGAGGGCATGGAGCTTTCCGTGAGTGAAAAAGAGACGCAGCAGCATTTTACACAGCCTCCGGCTCACTTTACAGAGGCAACACTTGTTCGTATGCTTGAGGAAAAGGGAATAGGACGTCCTTCTACTTATGCACCGACAATTACTACTATTCTTGCACGTCACTACATCACAAAGGAAAAGAAAAATCTGTATGTGACGGAGCTTGGTCAGGTCGTAAACAACATTATGATGAAATCCTTCCCAATCATTGTAGATGCTGAGTTTACAGCCAATATGGAGTCTTTGCTTGATATGGTTGGCGAGGGCATGGTTGAGTGGAAGAGCATTGTTAGAAACTTCTATCCAGATCTTCATGAGGCAGTAGAGGCAGCAAACAGAGAGCTTGAGAGCGTCAAGATCGAGGATCAGCTGTCAGATGAATTTTGTGAGCTGTGTGGAAGGCAGATGGTTATTAAGTATGGTCCTCATGGAAAGTTTTTGGCGTGTCCGGGATTTCCTGACTGTCGAAATACAAAGCCATATCTTGAAAAGATTGGCGTAGCCTGCCCGAAATGCGGCAAAGATCTTGTCATCCGAAAGACGAAAAAGGGTCGTGTGTACTATGGCTGTGAGGGTGCACCAGATTGCGATTTTATGTCATGGAATCGTCCGACTGGACATAACTGCCCGAAATGTGGCTCTTATATGATCAAAAAGGGAAACAGAGAGTGCTGTTCTGACGCTGCGTGCGGCTATATTGCAAAGTCGGAGGAATAAATCTGACAAAACTGCGAAATATTCTTGTAAAATTATTCATTTTGTGATATGATACTGTACAAAGAATAAATTGCATTGGAGGAACCCAATATGAGCGTGCAGTTGCTGGATAAAACAAGAAAAATCAACAAACTTTTGCATAACAACAATACCAGCAAAGTTGTCTTTAATGATATCTGTGAGGTATTAAGTGAGATTCTGGAATCCAATATTCTGGTACTCAGCAAGAAGGGTAAGGTTTTAGGTTTCAGTGTCTGGAAGGATGTGGATGTAATTAATGAGCTGATGGAAAACAACATCGGATCATTTGCGGATCATATGCTCAACGAGCGTCTGTTAAGCGTACTTTCCACAAAAGAGAATGTCAATTTGGCTACACTTGGATTCTCTCAGGAAAACGGTGAGAAATACCAGGCAATTGTAACACCAATAGAAATCGCAGGTGAGAGACTTGGTACACTGTTTATCTACAGAGAGCACACAGGATACGGCATTGATGATATCATCTTAAGTGAGTATGGCACCACTGTAGTAGGACTGGAGATGCTTCGTTCTGTAAACGAAGAGAGCGCAGAAGAAAATAGAAAGAAGCAGATCGTAAAATCTGCTATCAGTACACTTAGCTACTCTGAGTTAGAGGCAATTGTTCACATTTTCCGTGAACTCGACGGAAACGAAGGTGTGCTTGTTGCAAGCAAGATTGCAGACCGCATCGGAATTACACGTTCTGTAATTGTAAATGCACTGCGTAAGTTTGAGAGTGCCGGTGTTATCGAGTCCAGATCATCCGGTATGAAGGGAACTTACATCAAGGTTCTTAATGATGTTGTATTTGATGAGTTGGCTAAGGTTAAGGTTAGTGCAGAGAATACATCAGGTACGAATGCATAAAAACGAAAAAAAATAGAAGAAAAAACAAAAAAAGCCTTGCAATTGTATTTTTTCCATGATATGATTGTAGGGCTTAAAAATTTAAAAAACACGTATGCGGTTGGCAGGTTTGGTGCTGCGCAAGCAGTTGCCTGTACGTATGGCATACGGAAGACAAACCAAAGGAGAGTAAAAACATGAGCGTTATTTCTATGAAGCAGCTGCTTGAAGCTGGTGTTCATTTTGGACATCAGACCAGAAGATGGAACCCTAAGATGGCTCCATACATCTATACCGAGAGAAACGGTATCTATATCATCGACCTGCAGAAGTCTGTAGGCAAGGTTGACGAAGCTTACAAGGCTATCTTCGACATTGCTGCAGAGGGCGGAAACATCCTTTTCGTAGGAACCAAGAAGCAGGCACAGGATGCAGTAGCAACTGAGGCACAGAGATGTGGTATGTATTATGTAAACCAGAGATGGCTTGGTGGTATGCTTACCAACTTCAAGACCATCCAGAGCAGAATCGCTCGTCTTCGTCAGATCGAGACCATGTCTGAGGACGGTACTTTTGATGTACTGCCAAAGAAGGAAGTTATCGAGCTGAAGAAGGAGTGGGAGAAGCTTGAGAAGAACCTTGGCGGTATCAAGGATATGCCAGGTATCCCGGATGCAATCTTCGTAGTTGATCCTAAGAAGGAAAAGATCTGTGTTCAGGAAGCTCACACTCTGGGTATTCCGCTGATCGGTATCGCTGATACCAACTGTGATCCGGAAGAGCTGGATTATGTAATTCCGGGTAACGATGATGCTATCAGAGCTGTAAAGCTGATCGCTTCTAAGATGGCAGATGCTGTTATCGAGGCTAAGCAGGGCGAGGCTGAGGAAGTTGATGAGGTTGCAGAGGCTGGCGAGGAGATGCTGGCAGCTGACACTACTGATGCAGCAGCTGATATCGAGACCGTAGTAGCTGACGCTGAGTAATCAAGTCGGAAATAGCGATTCAGGGGCGGCGGACTGCGGCTTCTGAATCGTTATTGTTTTTATTAACTAAGTTAAGTATCAATACTGTACACAACTATTTGGAGGAAGATTAAGATGGCTATTACAGCAAGTATGGTAAAAGAGCTGCGTGAGATGACCGGCGCAGGCATGATGGATTGCAAGAAGGCACTGACTGCAACAGAAGGTGATATGGACAAGGCTGTAGATTTCCTGCGTGAGAAGGGATTAGCTGGTGCTCAGAAGAAGGCTGGACGTATTGCAGCTGAGGGTATTGTTGCTACTTGCATCTCTGAGGATGAGAAGCATGCAGTTGTAGTTGAGGTTAACGCTGAGACTGACTTCGTTGCAAAGAATGAGAAGTTCCAGACCTACGTTGCAGAGGTTGCTGCTCAGGCAGTTAATACTCAGGCAGAGGATATCGAAGGATTCATGGCTGAGAAGTGGGCATTAGATCCATCCATGACCGTTAAGGAGAAGCTGTCTTCCATGATTTCTATCATCGGTGAGAACATGAACATCCGTCGTTTTGCAAAGGTTAGCGAGGAGAACGGTATCGTTGTTTCCTACATCCATGCAGGCGGAAAGATCGGCGTTTTAGTAGACGTTGAGACTGACGTTGTTAACGATGCAATTAAGGAAATGGCAAAGAACGTTGCTATGCAGGCAGCAGCATTAAAGCCACAGTACACCACCAGAGCAGAGGTTGACGCTGATTACATCTCCAGAGAGAAGGAGATTCTGTTAGCTCAGATCATGAACGATCCGAAGGAGTCCCAGAAGCCACAGAAGGTTATCGATGGCATGATCAACGGACGTATCAACAAGGAGCTTAAGGAGATCTGTCTGATGGATCAGACATACGTAAAGGCTGAGGATGGAAAGCAGACCGTAAGCGCATACGTAGCTCAGGTAGCTAAGGAGAACAACGCAAAGGTTGCTGTTAAGAATTTCGTTCGTTTCGAGACCGGTGAAGGTATGGAGAAGAAGGAAGAGGATTTCGCAGCAGAAGTTGCTAAGCAGATGGGAAACTAATCTGATTTTTAAAGATACAAAATAAGAATATCAACCCCCTTGAGAATGTGATATTTTCAAGGGGCGTTTTATTTTGGGAGACTTTTAGTAAATGTCAGAATTTTCTTGCTCTTTTTTGTCGGAATCAGTATAATACTAATCAGTAGGTAAGAAAAATAGAGAATAAGGAGGACTTTTTATGACAGTACATGATACAGTACATGGATTTATCGTAGAAAGAGAAGTACCGCTTCCTGAGCTGGATGCAGTAATGTACCAGATGAGGCACGAAAAGACAGGCTTAGAGCTGGTATGGATAAGCAGAGAGGAAGAAAATAAGGTATTTGGCATTGGCTTTGAGACATTGCCTTGGAATGATACAGGTGTATTTCATATTTTAGAGCATTCCGTTTTATGCGGTTCAAAAAATTATCCAGTTAAGGAGCCGTTTGTGGAGCTTTTAAAAAATTCCATGAACACATTTTTGAATGCAATGACATTTCCGGATAAGACTTTTTATCCGGTGGCAAGCCGAAATGATAAGGATTTTGTCAATTTGATGCGAGTTTATCTGGATGCTGTATTTTATCCAGCTGTATATACAAAGCCAGAAATTTTTTATCAGGAAGGATGGCACTATGAGCTTGATAGCGAGGGAAAGCCAAGCTACAAAGGTGTTGTCTTTAATGAGATGAAGGGAGCGTTTGCAGATGCGGATGAACTGATGGATATGACAATCAATAGAGCGCTCTTTCCTGATACACCGTATCGTTATGTATCTGGAGGTGATCCGACAAAAATTCCGGATTTGACATATGAAGAATTTATTGAAAGCCATAAACGGTTTTATTCTCCGTCGAATGCCTATGTGTATCTTGATGGCGCAATGGATATAGATGCTATTCTTGGTATTATCAATGATGAATATCTGTCCTCATTTGAACAGACAAAGCGCATGGATCCGCCAGCGCTTCAGTCAGCAGTGGATGCAGGTGAGCAGCAAATTGAATATGAGATTGGTGCCGATGAGAATGAAGATGGAAAAATTCGTCTGTCCTGGGGGCGTGTGATCGGAACCTATGCAGAGCGCGAAAAGCTTACAGCAATGCAGATTTTGTCTGATGTGCTTACTGGAAATAATCAGGCACCGCTTACGAAGGCAGTGTTAGAAGACGGACTTGCAGAAACAATGCGTCTTTATACAATAGATGGTGTCGCAAATCCGTGGGTAAAAATTGAGGCTCGCAATGTGAAAAAAGAGAATTGTAAACAAGTAGAAAAGCGAATTTTCGACACACTGAATGCATTAGCAAATGGTGGTCTTGATCATGAGAAGTTAGAAGCTTCTATGGCAAATCTTGAGTTCCAGATGAGAGAACGCGATTATGGAAGCTATCCGCAGGGACTGATTCTTGGAATGCAGGTGTTTGACAGCTGGCTGTATGGAGGCGCACCAGAGGCTAATCTGCAGATTGGTGACTTATTTGTACATCTTCGTGAAAAGATGAAACAGGGATATTTTGAACATTTAATTCGTGAAGAGCTGCTTGAAAATCCGCATCGCTGTAAGGTTGCATTGATTCCGTCTAAAACAGCAGGAGAAGCGCGCCGAGCAAAGGAAGCAAAGAGAATTGAAGATGAGTCTGCAATGTGGAGTGATAAGGCAAGAGAAAAGATTATTGCAAAACAGGAAAGACTAGAGGCATGGCAAAATAGTGAAGATACACCAGAGCAGCTGGCAGCACTTCCACATTTAGAGTTATCTGATTTAAGCCGCACGCCGCAAGAGCAGCCAATTGAAGAACTTGTAATTGATGGACAAAAGGTATTGGTTCATCGCGTTAATTCAAGCGGAATTGCTTATATTACGCTTTATTTCGATGAAAACCATTATACAGAGGCAGAACTTCCAGCACTTGGACTTTTATGTCGTCTTTTTGGAAATCTGGAAACAACACAGTCAAGTGTAGAGGAGTTAAACAACCGTGTACGTCTTTTGTGCGGAAGCATGACTTTTTTCATAAGTACCTTCAATATAAAGGATGACAGCAGCTGCTGTACAGTAAAGCTTTGCGCATCCTTTAGCACGCTTGAGTCAAATATAGATCAGGCAGTTAGTCTTGCAGCAGAGATTTTGACGCAGACAAGATTTGATACTGCCAATTCTGAAAAAGCAGTTCTTGATTTGTTGCGTCAGATTAAGATGGGATGCTTTGAGCAGACAGTAATGGGCGGTCATGCAGCGGCACTTGGTCGTGTGTCAGCGCAGATGAGTGTTTCAAGTGTAGTTTCAGAGTGTACTGGTGGTGTTACATTCTATCAGTGGTTAAAAACTCAGGAAGAAAATTGGAACTGGAATAGTCTTCTTGAAAAATTGACAGCGCTGTATGCAAAGGCAGTTTCAAAGGAACAGTTGACTATCAGTCTTACAGGAAATACAGATGCATATGCAGCGAATGTTGTTCAAATGCTGCAGGAGCTTTTACCGTCAAAGCCAGATCTTTTGAAGACACAGACGATTGCAATAAAGCCATGGGGCATCAAAAAAGAGGGAATCATCATTCCAGCCGATATCGCCTTTGCAGTGCGCGGTACAATTACAGGAAATTATAATGGTGCATGGCAGACAGCAGCCAAGATTGTGAGCCTGAGCTATTTGTGGAATGTAATTCGCGTTCAGGGCGGTGCTTACGGAACAGGTATGCTTACTCGGGCAAATGGAGGATTTTACTGCTATTCGTATCGTGATCCGAGCGCCAGAGAATCTCTTAGAAAATATTTAGATTGCAGCAGCTTCTTAAAAGAGTTTGCGGCACAAAATCCAGATCTGACAGGCTTTATCATTGGAACAGTTTCAGATCAGTCACCGCTTCAGACACCTAGAATGAAGGGACAGGCAGCAGATAACTTATATTGGAGACAGATTAGTTGGGAGGAGCGCTGCACACGTTGGCAGCAGATTCTTGAGACAACACCAGAAAAGTTAGCGCAGGTCGCAGAGCAGATTAGTACTGCTATGAAAGAGGGCGGTATCTGTGTTGTAGGTGGTGCAGAGCAGATGGAAGGCTGTGGTCTTGACGAGATTATTACGCTGTAAGTTGTAACTATTCAGAGCTAGGCAATTTATTCGTGGGATACCAATTCGCAAAAGTGATGGTATTCCGCGAATGTTTTTGCAAACGATTGCCGCGAATGGAATATTAGTGCACCATTGTAAAGTGTCGAAAAAGAATAAAAAAAATAAAAAATTAAAAAAACTTGAAAAAAGTGTTGACAAAAGAATTGAGATGTGATAATATACATATCGTTGCAAGGCTTGTTGGTCAAGGGGTTAAGACGTCGCCCTCTCACGGCGAAAACAGGAGTTCGATTCTCCTACAAGCTGCTTCTTCGAGGTGTGGCTCAGTTTGGTAGAGCGCTGCGTTCGGGACGCAGAGGTCGCAAGTTCAAATCTTGTCGCCTCGATTGCCTATAGGCAAAGAAAAAATAAATATGGCTTGTTGGTCAAGGGGTTAAGACGTCGCCCTCTCACGGCGAAAACAGGAGTTCGATTCTCCTACAAGCTGCTATGTGTCCTGCGAAAGCAGGACTTTTTCTTTTTTGTTCGGATTTTTCCTAGAAACAGATTCTTTTTTATAATAGTTTGCAACATTTCTTAAGGCAGCTGCATGATATAGGTGAAAGGAAATAAAACACAAGTAGAAAATTTAATGCATTGATCGTTACAAGGCGGAGGTGATAAGGGATGAAACACGAAGAAAGAGAGGTACGTCAAATCTATAATGACTACGGTGATGATTTGTATCGACTATGTTATTTTTACACTGGAAATGTACATGATGCAATGGATGCGGTGCAGAATACATTGGTACATTTAATGGAGTACACAGGAACATTTGAGTCGGAAAGTCATAAAAAGTCATGGTTACTTAAGGTTGGGGTTAATGAATGCAGGCAGCTTCATCGCCAATGGTGGAGACGTAAGGTGACAGCGGACGAATCGCTTATTGATATGGAAAAGGTAGGTGTGCAGACTAGCGATGTGTGGGAGAGTGTAATGTCATTGCCAACAAAATACCGCACAGCAATTTATCTATATTATTATGTCGGCTATTCAACGGAAGAGATTGCTAAAATTATGGAAAAACAGTCATCTACGGTGCGGTCACTCTTACTTAGAGCGAGAAAAAAATTGAAAGAAGAACTGGTGGAGCCGCAGGCAGATAGTAGTTCACGAATTTAACAAACAGAAAGGAAGGTGCAGCATGAAGCAGGATGATTATAGAAATATGTGCGATGAAATAAAGCTTTCGGAAGAACAGAAAGATAAAATATGGGTAGCTGCGAGAGCAAAAGTGCAGACAAAAAAAGAAAATAGGCAAAAGATGGGCAGATTTGCGAAAATTGCAATGGCAGCGGCAGCGATTATTGTATTTTTTATGGTGACAGCTATGCCAGGCATTATAAGAAATAAGAATACAAATCAGCCTGCAGCACAGGTGGAAAAGAGTACAGAGGAAGATAATTCACAGACCGTGCAAGTAAATCAAGAAATGAAATATTATTTGTTACTTGGAACGGATGGTCGCACAGATAAAAAAACAGGTACGCATGCAGATGCAATTGTTTTGGCAGGGATGGATGCGAGCAAAGGAAAAATTCAACTTATTTCAATTCCACGTCGCCTAGAGCTGGATGGAAAGGAAGCGAGTGAGTACGACTGGTGGTATCAGAGTACTAATGATCTTTGGAGTGCAATTGAACGAAATTTTGGAATTAAAATTGAGGGTCAAGTGACAGCATCATTTTCAATATTTGCACAGCTTGTTAATATGTATGGAGGTTTGGAATTAGAGGTTACAGAGGCAGATTTAGATCCAAAGTATTCTCAGTTAAATGGGTACCTGACAGAAGTAGTGGAATCGACAGGCATTGCAACAAAGGGGCAGATTACAGAACTCGGAGTTCAGCTTCTTGATGGTCCGCAGACTGTAGCATGGTGCAGAGTGCGTGATACAGAGAATGGTGTAAGAGGATCGCGTTTTCTTAAGGCATTGAAACAATTATATTCACGAATGGCTGAGCAAAACAATGATTATGAAAAGATAACGGTTGCCAGCATTATAATCTTATCCACGGTGAATGCAGATATCACATTATCGAATGAACCATTTGAGGTTGCAATGATAATGGAACAGGCATTTGCTTGTACTGAGTTTTCATATATTGATCTGGCACAGAGCGAGTATGTAGAAGTAACCAAAGAAGAGAACAATGAAGAACCTGTGTATACTCTTTCAGAAGAATTTTATGGCATTCCACATCTGAGTGTGTTAAACTAATCCTAGTACCGTGTGAAGCAATCGATTTCTTATTAAATATTGATTGTCTTATACGAAAAAAAGGAGGAACACACCAAAGATGAAACACATGCTTGAAAAAACATTTCCAGAAAAATTGACAGGGCAGCTGAAAAAGTGGATGGCAGCCACCGTCGCAGCAACCATGATGCTGCCGGGGACGATGGCTGTACCGGCTGCCGAAAACACACAGAGCAATCTGCCTCAGGAAGAATTGACAGTTCACTTTATTGATGTTGGACAGGGACTTGCAATTTTAGCACAGGCAGGCGATGATGTGCTTGTATATGATGGCGGAAACTCGGATGCAGCATCCTACTTTGTTTCATATCTAAAGGATGAGGGTGTTGAGGACATTGACTATATGATTGCGTCTCATTACGATGCAGATCATTTAAATGGTCTTGTCGGTGCACTTCATGCATTTGATACTGAGACAATAATTGCACCGGACTATAAACATAATTCCAAACTTTATACGTCATTCTACAATACATTGTCGTCTCAAAATAAGGAAGTGACATACCCAGAAGTGGGTCAAGAGTACGAGTTTGGCGAGGGCAGCTTTACTGTACTTGGACCGACACAAATTAGGGATGATTCAAACAACAATTCTGTTGTGGTTCGTCTTGATTATGGCGATACGTCATTCTTATTTACTGGTGACGCTGAGTCAAAGGAAGAGAAGGATATCATTGCAGCAAATGAGGATCTGGACTGTGACGTGTTGTCAGTTGGCCATCACGGATCTGCAAGTTCCACAAGCTGGGATTTTTTGGAGCAGGTACTTCCAGAATATGCAGTTATTTCCTGTGGTGTGAACAATTCTTATGGTCATCCAGATCCAGATACTATCGAAAAATTGGAGTCGATTGAGGCACAGATTTTCAGAACAGATCTGCAGGGCAATATTATTGCGATATCAGACGGTGAGACGATCACCTGGAATAATGTACCAAGCAACGGGGAAGTATTGTATGCTGCTGATTTTGTATCTGTAAAAGAAGAACCGAATGACACGAGCAGTACTGTTGGCGAGCTTGGACCAGGCAATCAGATACAGGTATTAAACCGCGATGACAATGGCTGGGCAACTATTGTATTTAATGGTGCTACTACATATATTCCGTCTTCTTACCTGAGTGACATTGATCCACAGAAGATGACACAGGCTGCTCCAACCCAGCCGGTAGGAAACATGGTATGGCTGTCTGCGACTGGATCTAAATACCACAGCAGGAATAATTGCGGAAATATGAATCCGGCAAATGCGCGCCAGGTGACAGAATCAGATGCAGTAAGTCAGGGGTATGAGAAATGCAAAAAGTGTTGGTGAAAATAAAAATAACAATAAAGAAAGAACCAGTTTTGTCAATTGCAGTGATTTTGGCAGTCATCTCAATGTTTGTTGTACATCCAGATGATACGTATGTATCATATATTGATTTTCGCACACTTGCTATTTTATTTTGTCTGATGGTGATTGTTGCCGGAATAAGAGAGATAGGTGTATTTGACTATATCGCACAAAGTCTGTTAAACAGAGTAAAAAGTATTTCTGGTATTGTCATGATTCTCGTACTTCTTTGCTTTTTCTTATCAATGGTGATTACAAATGATGTGGCATTGATTACATTTGTTCCATTTGCCATTCTAATTTTAAAGAGATTTCCTAAAGAGGTGCGATGCCATTGGCTGATTCCCTGTGTAGTTATGCAGACAGCAGCAGCCAATTTGGGAAGCATGATGACACCTATTGGAAATCCTCAGAACTTATATCTTTATGGAAAAGCAAATTTGCAGGCATCATCATTTTTTTTGCTGATGCTTCCGTATACAGCATTGTCGCTGTTAATTCTGATTATATGGATTGCAATCCATACAAAAAGAAAGACAGATAATGAAACTAATTGCATGGATGGTTCAACACATAAAGCTGTGTATGCAAAGACACAAAGCAGAAAAATTTCAGATAAGCTTCGTCTGACTATATATCTGATATTATTTTTCTTAAGTCTTCTTGCAGTAGGCCGCTTAATTTCTATTTGGATAGTATTTGCCTGTGTGATTGCCTGGGCAGCAGCATTCGACAGTAAATTATTTAGAAATGCAGATTATGCGTTGCTTGGAACATTTACAGCACTATTTGTTTTTATTGGAAATCTTGGAAGAATCCCTCAGTTTTGCAGTATTCTTCAGAATTTGATTCAAACAAGGGAGGTCATAATAGCGGTTGCAGCAAGTCAGGTAATGAGCAATGTTCCAGCAGCAATTTTGTTGTCGGGCTTTACAAATAATTATCGGGCATTGATTATTGGAACTAATCTAGGCGGTCTTGGAACTATGATTGCTTCTATGGCTAGTTTAATCAGCTTTAAATATATTTCACGTGAAGATGCATCACTACGAGGCAAATATTTTATTTGGTTTACGGCAGCAAATGTGATTTTATTAGTCATTCTTTTAGCCGCAGCCAAAATATTGGGACAATTATAGAAAAATATTAAAAAAATGAAGACCGGTCAATGTAACTGTTGACCGGTTTTCATTTTTTGTTATTTTGTTTTAATTGATGCTTCTAACTGATTGATATGATGTTTTAACAGGTAAAGCGTATCTTCCTTTGAGTAGACAAGATTGCTTTCTGGAAGTGAGTGAAAGAAATCAAGGAACAGACTGCGAATGGACTCTTCTGTGATATGAATATTGCAGCAGTAAGAACCAAAGACAAATTTTAATGTCGTATAAATGTGCAAACCAGTCTGAGGGTTGATGTAGATCGAAAGATAATCTGGTAAATGCAGCTGTGTTGGACGAGCAATCAGTCCAAGTACAGTGCCAGTCTCAATCTCCTGATACAGCTTTTTTAAGAAATCACAGACATCTGACTGGTCAAGATATGGAATCAGTTCCTTTGGCGAGTCATCACAAGTACGGCTTTCAATCAGATTCTGCAAACCTTCCTCTGTAAAAATGGTGTAGTAGTTGCTTTCAACCTGACGCAGGAAGGAATAGTGCTGGTCGATTAGTGACAAGTATGGCTCAAGTGGAAGCTGGGAGCGATTCAAATATTTCTCAACTATATTGTGCGATATATAGCGACCGATACATGGCTGCGGCATAATTATATGCAAAGAATCAGGTGCGGCAACAGAAATATATTCATTTAGCACTTCTGCCATGTCTGAACTGCACTGGGTTAACGGTTCGCACTGGAGCAGCAGATTTTTGAAGAAGTTACGGTAATACGAAATAAGGTCTTCTGATTCTAGGATTTGTGCAGTGGATAAATCCTCTGAAAATAGAATCAGATAATGCGGAGAAATAATGTAGTATCCCATTGGAGAGAGCGATGCTGCTTTTGGAGTCTCATGAAAATAGTAAGGCTTATAGTGACCACGAGAGGCAAGACACAGTGGGATAACAGCATGCAAAAGTTCAAGATTTTTTGCAGCAGCGTTTGGACTTGTTTCAAAGCAAAGCAGTTCATTTACTGTAAAACTGCGGTTGTCAAGCCAAAATTCCATAAAGTCGATAGTTAACTTTAAGCTTGGTGGAAGAAAAAGGTTAAACTCAGCATTTTCAGTATGAGAAATCTCATAGATCAAGACTGAGCGGATAGCGCTTCGGACGGCAAATTCACCCTTGATCAGACGTTCTGAGATACTTAGAGAAGAAACCTCTGGCGGCGGAGCCATGGAAAAATCAACAGATGCCAAATTGTTTAACAAACGGCAGACGGCCTGACGGTTGTTGTACGTTTCCTCGCCTTGAAGAAGGATATCATATAGCTGAAAAAAATCTTTTCGTTCATCAACGGAAAGATTAAAATGACGTGCGAGTGCTTGAACTGTTTTATAGGAAAGTATTCGCTCGTCAGCAAGTGCCTTGTGAATTGAAGTGCGTTCTGCTCCAATCGTACGGGCAAGTGAAGAGATGCTTTCTCCACTGTCGGCAATTAATCTTTTTAAATAGGTACTGAATTTCGACACAAAGAAGTCCCCCTTTAAAACTTTATATAGTTAAAGTATATTGTACCATATAATCAAACAGTTTGACATAACAAATTTTGCTGTTTGAGAACAAATTTTGACGATTGTGTGACAAAGTTTGAAGTACACACGGGCACACTTTTTGGCACAGCTTGTTTTTATATAGGATTCTTTGTATACTAAAGAAGAATATAATAAAAGCATAGAACTAGTTGTAGGATAAAGCTATTATAAAAAGAAGAGGGGAAGGTGACTTTATATGAGCGATTGTACCATAGCAGCACAAGTGCTTGAAAAAAGAGAGGAACCTGCCGAGTATCTGGTAGATCGTATGATACGTATTTGCCGAGATCAGCTGATGTTGCCAATACGACAGACGATGGAGCGCATTGACTGCCATGAAATATGTTTTATGGAAAGCAGAGGGCATAATGTGTACATATATACGAAAAATCGGGAGATTCGCATTTATCAGAAGCTGGCTGATCTTGTTGATTTGCTTCCTGATTATTTTCATCAGTGTCACAAAAGCTATATCGTAAATTTAGAATATGTGGTACGCCTTGAAAGGACGTTGCTTTATATGGCTGATGGAAGAATGGTACCAGTCAGCCGTACACATCAGGCAGAGACAAAAGAGATTTATGAAAATTATGTCAATGCCTGAGTATTGTGGCTGTGCAATAATAATTAGTTTTTTTCTTTTATCAGTTCGGCAATTTCCTTATATCGTGATGTAATTGCCTTATAATTTTCTCGTTTGTGCGGAAAAGTACAATTTGAGCAGTCTTTATTTCCATTTGGAAGGTAGCGAAACTGCCCACCGCATTTTTTGCCAAGTGCGTATAGTGGGCAGTAGCAAAAAAGGCAGTTGAAATTGTCCGGGTCCGCATTTTTATGGCATGGAAAGTATTCACATTCTCGATTGCAGAAAAATTGATAATGAGTCGTTTTAGGTCGTTCCATATTAAAACCTTTCATATTAAGTGATATTGTATCTTTAGAAATTACTTTGTTATAAAATAAATTTATCTTTGCAAATATTATTTTAATAGCTCATCTATTTCAACAAAACAAGCTTCTGTGCGGTTCTCGCTAACTGGGTGGTTAAAGTAAATTCGTTTTCCATCGCGTGAGAAGGTTGGATTTGGATGAATCTGAAGCTTCCAAGTACAGTTTTGGAAGTTTTGTCCACCAAATGTAGCAATAGGAGTGGTCTCGCCGCGGCGATACAGGAAAATGTCTGCTGGGTAGCCAGGATAAGCGCGGTCTCCGACAAAGTATCTGCGGTCTGGAGAACCATCAATATGATTTCCAATTCCACCAAGCGTTTCTATGCATTCTCCGTTTGGTGTAAAACGCTGGATACGGCTCGTTTCCATCTCAATCTTTGAACCGTCATAGTACTGACGAGTTGCCATGTATGTATCATCGTCAAACCAAAGCTGATGAACTGGTTTGTCTGGAATGACATGTGTCTTACCAGTCTCAAGGTCAATGCAGCCAAGGGCACCAAATACAGGGCAGTTGGCAACGCTTAAACGCATCATCACCTTTGTCGCAGACGGATTTAGCTGAACATGGCTCATAGAAGTCGTATATTCGTTAGGCGTACAGCCACTTTTGATCACCATATCATAGACTGTCTTTTTATCAGCAACTCGACGGATCTTTCCGGTCTTTAAATCCAACAAATAAATACCGCAGATATCAATTTCAGGATGATCCGGGTTTTTATCCAGAAATTCCTCAGAGATAGAGAATGGATACTGCCCATTTTCAGCACAGTGGCTTTCTTTACCGAAGATTGGTCCATAAACAACTTCTCCTGTATGAATATTCAGGACACGAAATGCGCTAAATCCATTTATTATATCACGAAAAACAATGTGATCATTATCTGTAAAAGTGGCAGATGGACCATTGTGGTTGCCGCAGCTTACTGTAAAGACACAGCGTGCGTTTGCCAGCGTATTTCGGTCGCAGATCCAGATCTCGGTGATCTGCTTTTCTTTGTCCTCCAAATCAGGCTTTTTTGCGTAGACAAGAAGGGTTCCATCTGGACTTTCTGGCTGACCGCCATTCATGCCCCAGAGAGAAGAGCCTTCATATTCACATACTTTTTCCATGAAAATGTACCTACCTTCACTATTTTTTTATTTGATTGTACTCCTATTTTTGTTTTGCATCAAGCCAATCGTGGGAAATGCTTGAAGAATTTTTCGAGTCATGGTAAGATGAAGTGGGAATAAAAATAAGAGCGAAAAAAAGAAAGAAGGATCTGACATGGAAACCAAAAATATAAATGTATGTGAAACTTTCCCAGACGGCACTCCAATAGATGGATGGTTTTATGATACAAATGTACCTTCATTGGAGAAAATTGGAAAACAGTATGTTCTGACTGCATATGGTATCCTTGATGATGGAAAGCTTTACACAAAGGAAATTCAGGCATTGATTGATCTGGCAGCGAAAGAGGGCGGCGGTGTTATTGTTGTTCCATCAGGAACATATTTGACAGGTGCATTATTTTTTAAGCAGGGCGTTCATTTATACGTAGCACAGGGCGGTATGTTAAAGGGAAGCGATGACTGTTCTGATTATCCGATTTGCGAGACTAGAATTGAGGGAGAGAGTTGTCTATATTTTTCGGCACTAATCAATGCAGATGGGTTAGATGGATTTGTAATGTGCGGACCTGGCACTATTGATGGAAACGGTATGCGCTCTTGGAAAGCATTCTGGCTTCGCCGCAGCTGGAATCCAAAGTGCACGAATAAGGACGAACAGCGTCCGCGCCTTGTGTATTTGTCAAATTGTAAAAATGTGCTTATTGCAGATTTGAATTTGCAAAATTCACATTTTTGGACAACACATCTTTATCACTGTGATCATGTCAAATATCTCAACTGTCGTATTTTTTCACCGGCATCACCTGTTAAGGCGCCAAGCACAGATGCAATTGACATTGATGTGTGCAGCGATATTTTGGTGAAGAATTGCTATTTGGAGGTAAATGACGATTCTGTTGTATTAAAGGGCGGAAAGGGTCCGTGGGCAGATACTGCGCCTGAGAATGGTGCTAATGAGCGTATTCTTGTTGAGGATTGTGTGTATGGTTTCTGCCATGGCTGTCTGACATGTGGATCAGAGTCAGTACACAACAAAAATATTTTGCTGCGCCGCATTAAGGTAGGAAGCGGAAGTAATCTTTTATGGTTAAAGATGCGCCCAGATACACCGCAGCATTATGAGTATATTACGCTTGAGAATATTGAGGGCAACATTACAAATTTTATCAATATTAATCCATGGACACAATTTTACGATCTGAAGGATCGTAAAGATATTCCGCTGTCTTATGCAGATCATGTGACAATGAAAAATTGCAAGTGCGAGTGTGAAACATACTTTAATGTAGAGCCAAATAAGACACAATATGAGTTGTCTGATTTTACATTTGAAAATCTGGATATTCAGGCAAAAAATGATGGCTTCAAGGCAGATGCAGTGGAAAATATGAAGATCATCAATGTAAATGTAGTGATAGAGGCTTAAAAACAAATAGCAAAAGACCAAGAAAGGCAGAAAATTATGGTAACAGAAAAGGAAATTGCCAGAATCAATGAGTTGGCAAAAAAGCAAAAAGAAGGAACATTGACAGCAGAAGAGAAGGAAGAACAGCAAGCTCTGCGCCAGAAATATCTTCGTTCAATCCGCGAAAATATGAGAAGTTCTCTTGATCAGATGAAGATTCAAAATCCGGATGGAACAATCACTAACGTAAAAGACCGCCGTAAGGATTGGCTGAATAAGATTAAAGAATGATACTACGATATTACATCAAAAGAAAAGAATTTTTTCTTTTTTTAAGTAATGGAATATGATATACTGACAGTTAAAGAGATGGCTTTGCTGTCAGTATTTACTTTATAGAAGGGAATGGTAAAAAGTATGAATTACAGAAAATTTGGAAATACAGGTGAGAAGATTTCTGCACTTGGTTTTGGATGTATGCGTTTTCCAGAATATGAAAAGGATGGAAAGATGTATGTGGATCAGGACAAGGTAGATGAGATGGTGGCAGAGGCATATCGTCAGGGAGTTAACTATTTTGATACTGCACCAAAATATTGCAATTGTAATAGTGAGGAAGCTGTCGGAAGAGCAGTTAAGGGCTTCCGTGATAAGGTATTGTTATCAACGAAAATTCCGTTAGATGTCTGTAAGAAGCCTGGTGATTATCGCCGTGCACTGGAGCATAGTCTTGATAAGCTGGGAACAGATCATTTGGATTTTTATCATTTCTGGGGAATTAATCGTAAAGAATTTGATCAGACAATCATGGCACAGGATTTGCTTGCTGATGCTGCAAAAGCAAAAGAAGAGGGACTGATTCGTCATATTTCCTTCTCCTTCCATGATGAACCGCTTGCAATTAAGTATATTATTGATGAGTCAAAAAAACGCGGTATTCCGATGGAGAGTATGCTTGTTCAGTACAATTTGCTTGACAGAACAAATGAGGAAATGCTTCATTATGCAGCATCTAATGGAGTTGGAACAGTTGCAATGGGTCCTGTAGGCGGTGGACGACTGGCAGCACCGACAGAGCTTTATGCAAAGCTTACTGGAAAGAAATCAATTGCAACATATGAACTTGCATTTAAGTTTGTTCTGGGCAATCCAGACTTAAATTGCGCATTATCTGGTATGCAGACACTTGATATGGTAAAGCAAAATGCAAAACTTGCATCTGACAGCACAGGATTTTCCAAAGAAGAGTGGCAGCAGCTTGGAGAGGCAATGGAGCAGTTAAAGAAGTTTAGTGAGCTTTACTGCACAGGCTGCAAATATTGTCAGCCATGTCCGGCAGGAATTGAGATTCCAAAGATCTTTAACATGTTTACATACTACAATGTATACGGCCTTAAGGATCATGCAAAGAAGATGTACGATAATTATGTAAAGGATGGCGGAAAGCTGATTGAAGACTGCAAGAATTGTGGTTTCTGTGAGCGTCATTGTCCGCAGCATTTGCAGATTCGCAAAGAGCTCGAGCGTGTTGAAAAGCTATTTAGATAAGAAATAATAAAAAGATCAGGCGGCATAATGCTGACTGATCTTTTTTGTGGTATCATATTAATTACGGAGTTTCATTTGAGTCGTTTGATGACTCAGATGAGGTTGGCTGTGAAGATGTATCTGCCTGCTGCACGGAATCATCACTGACAGATTTTTCTTTTTTCTTTATCTTTGGAAACTTAGCATTTACAAATACGCGAATTAAAAGAAGCATCACAATATCAATAATTGCTTCTGCAATTAGCACAACACCAGAAAAAATCCATGTGACAGTAACAGTTGAAAATGGGTTCCCGATGATAATAAGAGAAAACAGAATGGACAGTCCGGCACTTACTGCGGCAAGCCACCAACGCTTTTCTTTTTGGCGAAGAAGATCAATACTCCACTGAACCTTATAAAATCCAGAAATAAGAAGAAGAATTCCATACAGGAAAGAAAGAAGCTTGAAGGTTTCTAAAAACCAGTGGGAGAAGCATATACAAAAAAGACCAACGGAAATACTTATAAGTCCCTTCATCAAATAAAAACGCGGGATTGCCTCTGCAAGCGGTTTTTTCCAGTAAAACACGATCTGTACAATACCAAAGGCGAGGCAGGCTGCTCCGAAGGCGATAATGATTCCGTTTGAAAAGCCTGTAGGGTCGATGAGAAGCAGGATTCCGATAATCAGTTCACAAAGGCTTATCAAAAGATTAACGGAATTTTGTTTTAAAAATTTCATGATAACCTCTTTTCTCTGTACCATTCGTGTAGCAGGCCGGTACAGCAGCCTGATTTTATTATGAAACTTAGATAGAACTAGTTTGATTATAGTAGATAAAGCTAGAAAAAACAACCATTTTTCATAAAATGGGTTGCTTTTTTAAAACGCGGAGAGTATAATTTATAATTGATGTAAATAAAGGTTGCACGTGCATTGCCATTTTGTTTTAACAGAATGGCTTTGTACATTATATATGAATTGATCAAGATGGGAGGATTATACATATGGCAGCAAAAACAAAGAAGGAAACTGCAGCAGTTGCAGAGACAAAAGAAACAGCAAAGAAGGCTACAGTAAAGAAGACAAGAGAAGTATATCTTCAGTGGTATGGTAAAGAAGTTCAGTTAAGCAGCATCACTGCACGCATTGAGGAAATGTGGAAGAAAGAGATGAAGAGAAAGATTTCCGAGTTGGTTGACTTAAAGGTATATGTAAAGCCAGAAGAAGGAAAGGCACATTATGTAATTAACGGTGAGATCACCGGAAGCATTGAGCTGTAATTGAGAAGAAGACAGTCCTTGTGTGAAAACATAGGGGCTGTTTTATTTTTTTTATACCGCGTTAAATAGTTAACAATTTTAAAAAAACTTCTACAAAAATCCAGTAATGTGTGCTATACTATAAAAAGAGTAAAAAAAGAATCTGTAGAGTGAGGTGAGTGCATGATCAAAGAGGAAAAGATCCGCATGATGACACAAGTGGCAATGATTCAAAAAAGGGAAGAACGCCGCGCTATTGAAATATGTGGATACCGAAAAAAAGATTATGTATCCATTCAGATGATTAAAATATGGATTTGCTATACAATGGCCTATTTGTTGCTTACACTTATAGGCGTTATTTGTATGGGCAATGGTACACAGGCAGTTTCTTTTTCAAGGCAGGTGCTGATTAGAATCGGCTGTATATGGGTTGTTGGATATCTTGGCTTTTTAACAGCAGTACTTGCAATGGCTCATCAGTGTTATAGCAGACGCTATCGCACAGCAGCTGTTTTAGTTCGTCAATATAGACAGCATTTGATGGCACTTGAGGATTACTATACGGAAAGGAGCCAGATCAATGACAGCTCTGCTGGAACTACGGCAAAAGATAAGTGAGGTTTATGGCCGCTATGAAGCATATGTGCGCATCTGCACAAAATGTTTGCTGGCATTTCTTGTATTTTATATGATTCACAGTCAGCTATCAGGCAGTATGAATCCTAGAAGCTGGGCAGAAATCGTGGTTGCTACTCTTATTGCAGTGATGATTCCTATTGACGCCTGCTCAATTTTGGTAGCAATATTTGTAATAGTCCATATGCTTATGATTTCAGTGGAAGCAGGTGTGATAGCAGCAGCATTCTTTTTATTTTTGTTATTGACATATTTTATATTTAAACCAAGACAGTCAATACTGATCACAGTTATGTGTCTTGTTGGAATGCTGAATCTGACAGGTGCCGCAGCAATTCCGATTGGTCTTTTATGTGGACCAATTGCAGTGATTCCGGCAGCGGCAGGTACATTTGTATATGGCATGATTTTGACGCTTCGCCAAAATAGTTCAGTACTTGAGGCATCAGCTCAAAGATTGACATCAATGGAAAAGGCGGCATATTTTATAAAGGCAATTGGAAGCAATGAACGTATTTTGCTATTAATGGCAGCACTTGTAGTCACAATTGTTGTTGTTTACATGATTCGAAAGCTTCCATATTCATACGCATGGGCAATTGCAATCGCAGCAGGAACAGCATGTTATGTTCTGACTGTCCTAGTAGGCAATGTAGCATTTGGTGTAACTGTTCATTTGCTGTATCTAAGTATTTCTATTATACTTGGTGTTCTTATTTCGAGTGTTCTTCATGTGTTTCTCTTTTTGTTAGATGGAACGCATACAGAATTTCTTGAATATGAGGATGAAAATTATGTGTATTATGTTAGAGCAATACCCAAATATTCTGTTGCGAGAACAGATAAAAAAGTAACTACGATAACAAAAGCAGGAGATGGCGAAACGTCCGAGGAGGATTCCTTTTTGGATGATGACCAGTCTCTGGATGATTATTTCCGCACGTAAGCAGGAGAAAGGATAGAAGGATGGAAGCCATCAGAGGATTTTATGAAAATTATATACGCTGGTCAGCGGCTTCCATGACATTAAGCGATGTCCTGGAGATTGCTATATTCACCTATTTTATTTATCATATTATTTTATGGATTAAGCAGAGCAAGGCGTGGATTCTGTTAAAGGGTGCGGCAGCTATTTTTGCGATGTATATACTGGCAGTTATTTTACAGCTGAATAATATTGTAATGGTTTTTAATAGAATCGCACCGTATGTAGCGACAGCATTGCTTGTTATTTTTCAGCCGGAGATTCGCCGTGCATTAGAGCAGCTTGGAACAAATCATTTATTTGAACTTTTTTCGCTTTCTAGCACAAAAGATAAAGTTGCAGAAAATGCAGATGATACTATTGATGCGATTGTTCGTGCATCCTTTAGTATGGGGCGTGCAAAGACAGGAGCATTGATTGTCATTGAGCAGAAATTTGTGCTGAACGAATATATTGCAACTGGTATTTTATTAGATGCCATTGTAAGTGCACCGCTTCTGGTGCAGATCTTTGAGCACAACCTTCCGCTTCATGATGGAGCTGTTGTGATTCGCGGAAACAGAATCACGGCTGCTACATGTTATCTGCCTTTATCGGAAAATAAAACGATAAGTAAGGAACTTGGAACAAGACATCGCGCAGGTCTTGGCATCAGTGAAGTGACGGATGCTTTGACAGTTATTGTGTCAGAGGAGACAGGACAGGTATCACTGACAAAGGACGGACAGCTGTATCGAAATGTTAACAGTGACAAGCTCAGAGAATTGCTTGGCGGAACAAAAAGCAGTGAAAAGACGCAGACTGTGTGGGATAGGCTGAGGAAAGGAAGGAAGAGACATGAAAAATAAAGGTCAAAATCAAAAACTTTTTCTCAAAAATTTTCCACTTAAGCTTTTGGGGTTTGTACTGGCAGTCCTTTTGTGGCTAGTGTTAAACAATACACAGGATCCAGTTATAACAAGCAGTGTAAGTGTTCCGATCACATATGAAGAAGGCGGTTTGGCTGAGAAAAATATGGTGGCAATTTCAAAACCAAATGCTATCACAATTCCAGTTAAGCTTCATAGAAGCCGTTTAAGATATCTTTCTGCCGATGATTTTACAGTAAAAGCGGATCTTACAGAAGTGATTGGTGATGTTAAGGAAGCACCGGAAGCCAGCAAGATCAGCATTGAAATTACAAAGGCATCATCTGCCACATATATTCAAAGCTGGGAATATCCACAGTCACAAGGGTATGTAAAGGTTGTGCTTGATACATTAAAATCGGCCACATACCTTGTGCAGTTTAATACTACAAAAGAGCTTCCAGAAGGATATCAGGTTGGAACACTTTCAAGCGATCCGTCTCGTGTAACTGTAAGCGGTCCGACAAGTGCATTTTCGAATCTGGCGGCGGTCAAGGCAAATGTAGATCTAAGCGCGATTACAGACGGAGGAAGCGTGACAGCACCGCTTGCACTATATGATGGAAATAATCGCACCTTATCAGGAAGCGGCCTAACAATCAGTCAGAGTACAGTAGAGGTTACGGTAAGCTTAAATCAGGCGAAAGAAATAAGTATAAGCATAGCAGGAAGCAGTGGAACACCAGCAGATGGATATGTGGTGAGCAAGGTAGACTACTCACCGAAGCTTTTGACAATATCTGGTTCTAAAAATGCACTAGCTAACATTTCAACAGTAAGTATTCCAAGCAGGGAGCTTGATATTACCGGGGCAAGCAGCAATAAGACTTTTGATATTGCGATTGAACAGTATCTTCCTGAGGGAATTACACTTTCTGAAGGGCAAAGTGGTACAATTTCTGTAACAATCGAGTTAGAACAGCTCCAGACGGAAAGCTTTCAGATTGATGCAAGTCAGTTTCAATTAGTAAATACAAAGCCAGAGTATGAATATGAACTGATTGACCCTGCATTGACATTGACGCTTCAGGCACTGCAGGCCGATCTTGATAGTTTTAATCCAGAGACGCTTCAGGGTACGATTGATGTCGGAGGTCTTGAAGCAGGAGAATATATAAATGTTCCTGTTACTCTTACGCTGGACAGTGCATATACAATGACGCAGGATCTGATGGTATCAGTTCGCATTATTGATAAAACAGCACAGACAGAAGAGACGCAAGCGACAGAGAGTACGACTGTGACGCAGAGCACAACTGTGACGCAGAGTACTTCAGTGCCGAATACGCAGGAAACATCAGAAGCTTCATCACAGACAGCAACTGAGACAACGCAGGAAAGTACTTCACAAGAAACTGCTGCACAATAAAACAAGCATGTAGAAACGGACAGACAAAAGTTTGTCTTGTTATAGAGGTAAGAAAGGAAGAGGATCAGTATGGTAAGCCAGAAGATAACAGTAAAAAATATGACAGGGTTTCATTTGAGACCGGCAGGGATCTTATGTAAGATCGCAATGAATTACAAATCAAAGGTTCAGTTTCAGTTTAACAGCGTTACCGCTAATGCAAAGAGCGTATTAAGCGTGCTTGGTGCAGGTGTAAAAAACGGTGATGAAATTGAAGTTGTCTGTGACGGAGTTGATGAAGAAGAAGCGTTAAAGGCCGTAATAGCGGGGATTGAAAATGGTCTTGGCGAATAATATAGAGGGCAGAGGCAGACAGTTGCTTCTGCCTTATGCCATATATGGAGCTTTTGCTTTTTTGGCTATGGTGTTAGAAAAAAATGATTTTTTTGTGGCAGCAGGCTGTGTACTTCTTGTGGCAGCATCTGTGATGGGTCTTTACTTTTATAAGAAAGATCAAAGCTTGGTGTCGTTTCGCTTTCTGCTTTCTGTTTTTTGGACGGCAGGAGAGGGACTTGGCGTTATGCAGCTAAGTAATCTGCAGTCTTCATGGACTAATCAGACGTGGCTTTCATTTGGTGGCTTTTATCTTTTATTTTTAGCAGGATATGAAGCAATCGAAATATATCTTTCAAAACGGGTGATTGTATTAGAAAGCAAATGCCAGATGTCAAAAAAAGAAGTCACCAAAGAGCAGTTTCAAAATCGTTTATTTTGCTGTATACGTATTGTATCACTTGTGACATTTGCAACATTTGTTCTTGAAGCTGTCATTTTAGGATATGTGCCGCTTTTTTCAACAGAGACACACGCATATGATCATTTTCATATTTCAGGTGTACATTATTTTACAGTCAGCTGCATGTTTACGCATTCGCTGACGTTGATTTATATGTTAACGTACACGGAAAAGAAAAAAGACAGGCAGCCGCTTGAAAAAGGAAAATTGATTCAGCTGATTGTGTATAATGCACTGTCAGCTTCAATTCCGATTTTGAGTGTTTCTAAGTTTCAATTTGTTCTGACGCTGGCGCTCCCAATTTTAATTTTTCTTTTGATGCGCCCAAACGTAAATAAAAAGAAGCTGTTTGCCATGCTTGGCGCAGCGGCAGCAGTTGTAATTGCGGCAGCAGTTTTCATGACAATCAGAAGAAATTATGAGCCGGGCTATTTAAATAGCATTTTTCAGATGAAAAATGAGAATATGCCGCTTTTCTTGCAGTATGCGTATATGTATATTGCAAATAATTACTCAAATTTTAATTGCCTGACACAGGCTTTGCAGCAGGGCTTAGTAGAGCACACATTTGGATTAAAGCAGCTGTTTCCGGTGTTTGCACTTACAGGATTGAAATTTGTTTTTCCTGCGTTAGTTGCCTTTGAGATGCCTGTTACTATTAAAGAACTTAATACACTGACATTAATTTATGATGCGTATTATGATTTTGGTTTAATAGGTGTATTTTTATTTGGCTTGATTCTTGGTGCTGTCTGTGCAGCACTCACACAAAAAATCAGAAAAAACAGTAATCCAATTTTGTATTTGTTTTACGCACAGCTTGCACTGTATTTAGCATTGTCGTTCTTCTCGTCGTGGTTTACCGTGCCAACCACATGGTTTTGGTTTGCATTGACGGGGGCACTCTATTTATATGTAAAAAAGTAGATTTACAAAAAAGTTATATTGTGGTATCCTAAATAGGATTGCCGATAAAAGGCCGTTTAACGGCGGAAATGTGGGTAGATATGCAAGAAAAGAAAACAGTAGATGTAATTATTCCGGTGAGTTATCCGGATGAAAAGCTTCAAAAGATTTTAGACCGGCTGGAAAAGCAGACCCATCCGGTGGAACGCATTATTGTGATCAACACAGACGAAGCTGGTTTTCCAAAGAATCTTCGCTGGCCAGCCAATATGGAAGTTTATCATATTGCACCAGAAGAATTTGATCATGGTGCGACAAGAGATATGGCAGCAAGAAAATCAACTGCTGATTTGATGCTGTTTATGACACAGGATGCAGTCCCGGCTGATACTCATTTGGTAGAGTATTTAGCAAAAGCGTTTGACGATCCGCTTGTAGCAGCAGCATATGCCAGACAGTTTGCCAAAAAGACAGACTCAGCAATTGAACGCTTTACCAGAAATTTTAATTACCCGGCAGAAAGCAGGGTAAAGACACAGGCAGATATTCAGGCACTTGGAATTAAAACTTATTTTTGTTCAAATTCATGTGCAATGTACCGCAAAAGTACGTATGAGGAATTAGGTGGATTTTTGCCGGAGGCAATATTTAATGAAGATATGGTCTTTGCGTCCACAGCTATCAATGCGGGCTACTCTGTGGCTTATGTGGCGGAGGCGAGAGTGATTCACTCACACAATTATACGGGATTTCAGCAGTTTCAAAGAAATTTCGATAATGGTGTTTCACATGCAGATAATCAGGAGGCATTTCACAATGTGGAGACACTTGGTGAGGGCAAACGCCTTGTGTTCGATACCGCACGCTATCTGATTCGTCATCATGAGTTTGGACAACTGTTTCGCCTTGTATATATTTCAGGCTGCAAGGTTGTGGGCTACAAGCTTGGAGAAAAATATTATAAGCTGCCAAAGAAGCTGATTAGTTTCTGCACAATGAATAAAAAATATTGGCAGGAATAAAAATCTCATAAACAAAAAATAGGAGGAAAAGATAAAATGGGAAAAATTAAAGTAACAGGCTGTGATATTGAGGGATTATATGTAATCGAGCCTACCGTATTTAAGGATGAGAGAGGTTATTTTGTAGAGACTTATAATTATAATGATTTTGCTGAGGCTGGATTAGATATGAAGTTTGTTCAGGATAATCAGTCTATGTCCGTAAAGGGTGTATTGCGTGGACTTCACTTCCAGAAGCAGTATCCACAGGGTAAGCTCGTTCGTGCAATTCGCGGTGGTGTGTTTGATGTAGCTGTCGATCTGCGTGCCAATTCAAAGACATACGGAAAGTGGTTTGGTGTTGAGCTGACTGCTGAAAATAAGAAGATGTTCTATATTCCAGAAGGCTTTGCGCATGGATTTGTAGTATTGACTGATGAGGCTGAGTTTGCTTATAAGTGTACTGATTTTTATCATCCAGGCGATGAGGGCGGTGTGCTTTGGAGTGATCCTGAGATCGGAATTGACTGGCCGATTCCAGAGGGTGTAGAGCCGATTCTTTCTGAGAAGGATAAGAAGTGGTTGGGATTAAAGGATACCTTCCATTTTGAATAAAAAAGGTGATAGCAGGATAAAGAAAGAATATGAATAATAAAAAATATGATTTAAAAAAGGTCAGTAAAGTAGCAGTTGCGACATTATTTCTTTTATTTTTGCTTGTGGATTTTTTAGCATGGCCTCAGATTGGATCAAGCACATCAGGAATTGTTACAGCTTTTGTGTTTGAGGTCGCAGTTTTGTTAGCGCTTGCATTATATGGTGTGCACATGGTTAACAGAGAAAAGAAGGGCTTAACTACAGCGGGAGGCTCCTTTATTCAGACACTTGCAAAGTATGAGTTCTTGATGGAGCAGCTGATCTCAAGAGATTTTAAAATTAAGTACAAGAGATCAGTGCTTGGTGTATTTTGGAGCTTTTTAAATCCGCTTTTGATGATGACCGTACAGTATGTTGTATTCAGTAAGCTGCTTGGCGTGCGTGATGCAGGTGTTCAGCACTATGCAATTTACCTGCTTTGCGGTATTGTAATCTTCAATGGATTTAATGATTGCTGTAATCAGGCAATGCGTGCAATTATCAGCAATGCATCTTTGATTACAAAGGTTTATGTTCCAAAATATATTTATCCGGTTACAAAGGTTCTGTCTGCAAGCATCAACATGGTGCTTTCAATGGTTCCGCTTCTTCTGGTTACGATTTTCTATGGTCTGTTTAATGGTTTGTATATTCGCTGGTCAATTCTTTTGCTGCCGCTTGCACTTATTTTTGTGATTTCTTTTGCAGTTGGCATGGGATTTCTGCTTTCAAGCCTCATGGTATTTTTCCATGATGTTGAGTTTTTGTGGGGAGTTATTTCTACCATGTGGATGTATGCAACACCGATCATCTACAGTACAGGTATGCTGGAAAGAAGTGGTGCAGGATGGCTGGCTAAGGTGATGCAGTTTAATCCTCTGTATCATTATGTAACGTTTGTACGTACTATTATTATTGATGGATGTTCTCCTGCAATCAGCGAGTATTTTATCTGTGCGATTTGTTCACTTGTCATGATTATAATCGGCGGCACAGTATTTAAAAAGACGCAGGATCAGTTTGTACTGTATATCTAAGTTTATAAAGATCATTACAATTCGAAGGCTTTTGAAAGCTTTTGAAGGTTTTTGCAGGTTATGGAAAGGCATAGTTAATAAAAATGGCAGATGAAAATAGCAGCATAATCCGCGTCGAAAATGTGTCTATGCGTTTTCGCATGGCAAACGACAGGGTTACGAGTATTAAGGAGATGGTGACAAAGATGCTTAAGCGCCAGGTGGAATATAAGGATTTTTGGGCGCTTAAGAATGTGTCATTTGATGTAAAAAGAGGCGAGGTAATCGGTTTAATAGGCCGAAACGGAGCTGGAAAAAGTACAATTTTAAAGATCATTTCCGGAATTTTAAAACCAACAGAAGGAAGCGTTTATCGCGGAGGTGGTATTGTGCCGATGCTTGAGCTTGGCTCCGGCTTTGACTACGATTTGACCGGAAAGGAAAATATTTATTTAAACGGTGCGGTTTTAGGATATTCAAAGGAATTTCTTGAATCACGCTATAACGACATATTGGAATTTTCAGAACTCGGTGAGTTTATCAATACACCGATTCGAAATTATTCATCAGGTATGCTGATGCGTCTGGCTTTTTCAATCGCAACGGTTGTCAACCCTGAAATTTTGATCGTTGATGAAATCCTTTCTGTTGGCGATGAAAATTTCCAGAAAAAGAGCCACGCACGTATGATGGAATTGATGGCGGGAGGAACTACAGTTTTATATGTATCACACAATCTGGACCAGATTCGTGAAATGTGCAACCGTGTTGTATGGCTTGAAAACCATACGGTGAAGATGTTTGGCGATGTTAAGGAAGTGTGTGACGCCTACAGACTGTAACAAAAACAGATGCAAAGCTTCGGGCAGAAAGGATTGGTATGAGAAGTTCGTTAGATTCAGTTGTATATCTGAATGGAAAAGTGACTTGTGCTGGATGGGCGGCACCAGAAATGGCAGGAGACGAGGTGTGTCTTACCATTCGCAAGGAGGATGGAAGCATCCTTGATGCTCAGGTAAGCCGCGTAAAACGTGCCGATGTAGGACAGGTCATTTATCAGGATGCGTCCTTTGACAAATATGGTCTTACATTTTCATTTGAGCCGGGTGAAATGACAAATTGCTACGCGGTATTTACAAGTAAGGAACATCCAGAGGATGTATTAGAGCAGCTTATTGACTGTCCAGGTCTTTTGGCTGCTTATCGCTATCAGCATGGCATTAAGGGTCGTATTCGCCGACTGCAGCGTGCCAAAAGCATTAAAGATTTCTGTCTCGAGGAAAAATATATGGATCTTGAACCAGAGGAAAAAAAATACGCAATCTGGTACGAGAAGCAGTATCCAGGGTTTGCTAAGCGCCTGAAAGAAAAGACTACTCACTTTGCACTTCATCCGAAGTTTTCAATTATTGTTCCGCTGTATCATACACCGCTAGATTTTTTAGATGATATGATTCAAAGTGTACAAAAGCAGACTTACGAAAATTGGGAGCTGTGCCTTGCAAATGGAAGCCCAGAGGATGAAGAACTTGATGCGCAGGTGCGTAAATATATGAGCAAAGAGCCACGAATCAAGTACCGTAAATTGGAAAAAAATTTGGGAATTGCAGGAAATACGAATGAGGCACTGGCGCTTGCGACAGGCAGCTATACAGCACTTCTTGATCATGATGATTTTCTGTCACCGAATGCTTTATTTGAATTTGTAAAAGCAATAAACGAAAATGGTGATGCTGATTGTATATACAGTGATGAGGATAAGGTAGATCAGGAAGGAAAGCTTCATTATTTTCCTCATTTTAAGTCAGATTATAATCCAGATCTTCTTCACACAAACAATTATATCTGTCACTTTTTTGCAGTGAAGACATCTATTATAAAAAAGGTCGGCGGTTTCCGCCCGAATTTTGATGGTGCGCAGGATTTTGATCTGGTGCTTCGCTGTATTGATGAGAGTAAGAGTGTTGTTCATGTTCCAAAGATTCTCTATAGCTGGCGCTGCCATAAAGGTTCCACTTCTGCAAATACAGACAGTAAATCATATGCATTTGAGGCTGGAAAGCGTGCACTGCAGGAATATTATGATCGTCATGGAATTGAGGCGAAGGTTGACAATACATTTTTACCAGGGTATTATAAGACAACGTATCTGTATACAGAGCGTCCTCTTGTGACAATTGTGATTCCTAATAAAGACCATACAGAGGATCTTGATCGCTGTGTGAGATCACTTCTTGCCACAAAAGAATATACAAATTTTGAGATTCTTATTATCGAAAATAATAGTGAGGATCAGGCAACTTTTGACTATTATGAAAAGTTAAAGAAACAGGATGAGCGCATACGTGTAGAAACCTGGAAGATGGATGATGCACGTCATTCTGAGAAGCATGGCTTTAATTATGCAGCAATTCAAAATTTTGCAGCTAAAAAAGCTAATGGAGAATATCTTCTTTTATTAAATAACGATACACAGGTAATTGATCCAGATTTTCTTGTAAGCATGGTTGGCTATGCAAGAAGATCAGATGTAGGTGCTGTAGGTGCAAAGCTGTTATATGAGGATGATACAGTCCAGCATGCTGGTGTTATAGTTGGTGTTGAGGGAGTGGCATTCCATCAGTTTTTGGAATACCCAGAGTATGATCCAGGCTATATGGGACGAGCTTCATTTTCACAGGATCTTTCTGCAGTAACCGGAGCATGTCTTCTTATTCGTAAGAAGGTGTATGAAGAAGTTGGTGGTATGGACGAGCATCTTGCAGTATCCTACAATGATGTGGATCTGTGTCTTAAGCTTCGCGAGGCAGGATATCTTGTTGTGTATGATGCATTTGCACATCTGTATCATTATGAGTCACGTTCAAGAGGATATGAGGATTCACCGCAGAAGCAGGTAAGACTGGCAAGAGAAGCAGAATATATGAAAAATAAGTGGAAGCATGTAATGGGCACTGATCCTTATTACAATAGAAATCTTTCACTGAAAAACGGTTATTACAAGCTGCCATAAGGCAGGATGGTATCAAACGCGAAAGGAAAAGCAATGGAATATTGTTTTGATTCGATATTTGTAAAAAACGGAAAAATATTTGCAACTGGTTGGGCTGTGTCATCTGTTACGGAGAATGAGATAGAAATTACAGTTACCGATGAGAAAAAGACACCAGTTGATGTAATCGTTACATGGGCAGCAAGACCAGATGTAGGTCTTGCTAAATATGGCGATCCAAAGGCAGGCCATGTTGGAATCTTTCTTGAGATTCCATTTCATGGTCAGCATCTGGTAACAGTTTATTTTAAGGAAAAGAATGCACAGGGAAATGTTATTTCTGAGCAGAGCCTTCCATTAAACCCAGCATTGATTGCAGCAAGAAAGTTTTTAAAGGAAAGCAAGGCACAGTACGTAAGTACAAAGAAAAGCCTGATTTGGCTAAAAAAGAAGCTGACAGGAAATGAGTATGCGGATTACGATACATGGCTTCGTATTATGCGTGTCAGCAGACAGGAGCTTTTTGCACAGCGTAAAACAAAATTTTCGTATGCACCGAAGTTCTCTGTTGTTGTTCCGCTTTATCATACTCCGGCAAAATTTTTAAAGGATTTGGTGCGTTCTATGATGTACCAAAGCTATGCAAACTGGGAGCTGTGTCTTGTAAATGCATCTCCAGAGGATGTACATCTGACATCACTATTAGAAAACTGGGCAATGAGAGATAAGCGTATCAGGGTGATTCGTCTTGAAAAAAATCTTGGAATTGCACAAAACACAAATGCTGGTATTGCCGCATCAACAGGTGAGTTTATTGCTTTTTTGGATCATGATGACTTTTTGGAGCCAGATGCACTATTTTGCTACGCAGATGCACTAAATAAAGACAAGACGATTGATGTATTCTACAGTGATGAGGATAAGACAGATGAGTATGCAGCTCATTATTTTTATCCGCATTTCAAGTCTGATTTTAATATCGATTTGCTCCATGCAAATAATTATATGTGTCATTTTCTTGCAGTGAGAAAATCACTTGTAGACACTGTAGGAGGACTGAACGAGAAATTTGATGGCGCACAGGATTATGATTTTGTGCTTCGTCTGACGGAGAACACCAAAAAAATCTATCACTGTCCGCGCATTTTGTATCATTGGCGCTGCTCAAATCAGTCAACCGCAGCAAATCAGGGAAACAAGATGTATGCAATTCATGCAGGAAAGGCAGCATTAAATGCGCATTATAAGCGTATTGGATGGAACGCACGTGCACAGGAAGGTGCTGTTGATGGCTGGTATCAGACAAAGTTTACATTAAAAGAAGAACCGCTTGTATCTATCCTGATTCCTAATAAGGACCACACAGACGATTTAGATGTATGCCTAAATTCATTTTTTGAGCGTGCTGACTATCAAAATTATGAGTTTATTATCATTGAAAATAATAGTGTATTGCCGGAGACTTTTGCTTACTATGAAAAGATTGAAAAGGAGCATGACAACGTAAAGGTTGTGTATTGGGAAGCTGGCTTTAATTACTCTGCAATCAACAACTTTGGCTTTAAGTTTGCAAAGGGTGATTATATCATGCTGCTGAATAATGATGTTGAGCTTATAACACCAGATATTTTCCAGAGCATGTTGGGCTTTTGCATGCGTCCTGAGGTTGGTATTGTTGGTGCAAAACTGTTATACAATGATCATACCGTCCAGCATGCCGGTGTTTTGGTAGGCGCTGGCGGACTGGCAGATCATGTCTTTAAGGGTATTCATGAGGATGATCCAGGTTACATGGGAAGAGCTATTTCTTCACAGGATGTGTCAGCAGTTACAGCAGCATGTCTTCTTGTAAAAAGATCAGTATATGAGGAAGTAGGCGGACTTGAAGATGAGTTCCAGGTTGCGTTTAATGATGTTGATTTTTGTCTGAAGGTAAGAAAAGCTGGTTATCTTATTGTATATGATGCCGATGTAAAACTTTTCCACTATGAGTCAAAATCAAGAGGTATGGAAGATACGACAGAGCGTTTCATTCGTTTTGGAAACGAGATGATGCTTTTAAATTCAAAGTGGGATATTTTGTCAACTTTTGTTGATCCATATTATAACCCGAATTTGTCTTATCTGGAGTATTACAAAATTAACCATACTATAAAAGAAGCGCGTAAGCAGCAGCTGATTGCGCGAGGAGAATATTCAGCATCAAAAAAATAATTGTGGAAAGGCATGGGTAGCAGAATGGAAAAGAAAGTAACGATTGTCATTCCGAACTATAATGGAAAGCGTTTTTTAGATGATTGCCTTTCTTCATTGGAGCGTCAGACAAGCAAGGATTTTGAGACGCTTGTGATTGACAATGCATCGCAGGATGACAGTGTTTCTTATATAAGAGAACATTATCCGTGGGTAAAGATTGCAGTAATGAGACACAATCTTGGCTTTTCCGGAGGTGTCAATGTGGGAATTGGCATGTGCACGACACCATATGTACTGTTGTTAAATAACGATACACGTTCCTTCCCGAAGATGGTAGAGGAACTGATAAAGACAATGGAATCAGCTGATGATATTTTTTCTGTAAGCTGCAAGATGATTCAGTTTCATGACCATGAAAAGATGGATGATGCTGGTGATCTTTACACTTGTCTTGGCTGGGCATTTCAGCGAGGTGTGGGTCAGCCAGTTGGTGACTATCGTGAGCCGGCTGAAGTTTTTTCAGCTTGTGCAGGTGCTGCTATGTACCGAAGAGAACTGTTTGCAAAGGTAGGATTATTTGATGAACTGCATTTTGCGTATTTAGAGGATCTAGATCTTGGCTATAGGGCGAAGATTCAGGGATATCGAAATGTATATTGTCCGACAGCAAAGGTATACCATGTGGGCAGTGGAACAAGCGGTTCTAAATATAATAGTTTCAAGGTAAAGCTTTCTGCACGAAATTCAGTGTATGTCAACTATAAGAATATGCCGCTGCCACAGCTTATTTTAAATGCACCGGCATTGGCAGCAGGATATTTTGTAAAATGGTGTTTCTTTATGAAGATCGGCTTTGGAAAGGATTATGTCGATGGATTAAAGGAAGGAATCTCAACTAGAAAAAAATGTAAAAAGGTATTTTTTAGAGGAAGAGATATACGAAATTATTGGCAGATACAAAAGGAACTGTGGGAAAATACAATTACGTATATTATAGAGCTGGCAAAGCGAAAGCTATAAGCAGAATAGTTACGTTTTTCTTACAATTTCAAAATACAGGAAATTTGGGGTTGTACTTTTGGCAATTTTCAAGTATGATAGGTACGGCTTTTGACAGTTTTTCTTTATCAAAGGCTTACATGCTGCTTAAAAAGCAGTTCCTGAAAGGGTTTTTATGAATACAGGAAAACAACAAACCTATACGGCAGTAAGTGTTGTGATTGATGCAATTGTGCTGACCGTATCTTACGTGATCAGTTATCTGATCCAGTTTGCACTTCAAAATAATCTGGCGCCATTTGACAGCCGTAATTACTGGCCGCCGCTTATGATTATTGTTATAAGCTATCTGATGCTGTATGCGTTCTTCCATATATATGGTTCGTTTCGCATGACAGGAAGAAGAAAAGAGGCAGTTTTAATCGGCAAAGTAAATATTATTGGCGCATTGATTTTATTTGCCGTATTCTTTGTGATTTCAAACACAGAGGGCTACAACTGGATTGTTGGCTTTTCGCGAATGATGATTTTATGGATGACCATTTTAAATACAATATTTATGGTTGTCTGGAGAAATATATTCCGATTCATCCTGATGAAGCTTGGAAACAGCCGCTTCAACCGAAAACCAGTATTGATTGTCGGTTACAGTCAGGCAGCAGAGGCTTATATTGAACGTGTTCTGACGCATAAGCAGTGGGGATATGATATTCTAGGTATTTTAGATGATCATTTACACACAAATGAGTCAGTGAGGGGAATTTCAGTTCTTGGTCCAATAGAGTCTTTGGAGGAATATCTTTCAAAAAATATTGCAGAGAGCATCATCATTACATTGAAGCTAAAGGAATACGACCGTCTCGAGGAGATCGTTCATGTTTGTGAGAAATCAGGTGTTCACACTGAGTTTGTTCCAGATTATAACGATATCATCTCCACGAAGCCATATACGGTTGATTTTCTTGGCCTTCCGCTTATCCATATACGCCATGTACCGCTTATGGAGGCAGGAAATGCATTTATAAAGCGTGCGATGGATATTGTAGGATCGCTGCTTTGCATAGTCTTGTTTTCACCAATTATGCTGGCAGCTGCTATTGCAGTAAAGTTAAGCTCACCGGGACCGCTCATTTTTAAGCAGGAGCGTGTCGGGCTTCACAATCGTACATTCAAAATGTATAAGTTTCGTTCAATGACTGTTCAGAAGGCTTCCGAGGAGGTAAGCAAATGGACGACAAAGAACGATGTGAGAGTGACTCCGGTTGGCCGCTTTATAAGGAAAACAAGTATTGATGAGCTTCCACAGCTCTTTAATGTTTTAAAGGGCGATATGAGCCTGATTGGTCCGCGTCCGGAACGACCGTTTTTTGTCGATAAGTTTAAGGAAGAGATTCCACGTTACATGATTAAGCATCAGGTTCGTCCAGGTATGACTGGATGGGCACAGGTGAATGGTCTTCGAGGAGATACATCCATTCGTAAGCGCATTGAACTTGATCTTTTCTACATTGAAAACTGGAGTGTCAGCTTTGATATCCGGATTTTATTCTTGACTGTATTTAAAGGCTTTGTCAATAAGAATGCATATTAAAAAAATAGTACCTGTATAGATGGCAGGCTACAGAAAGGCATAATAAGAAAATGGCTGAAAAACGTTCCTCAATGAAAAACAAAAGAGAGCAGCAGAGAAAAAAGGCTGCTAAGGCAAGAAGAGTCAGACGAACTCTTTTAGTAATTACAGAGTTCCTTCTTGTCTGTGCACTTTCTATTTGCTGTTATGCAGTTAGTATTCTCAACACGATGCAGCGTTCAACAATTAATCAGAAAGAAATTTACGTAGCAACGTTTGCAAATAATGGAGATAATGATCAGCAGGAGGAGGCGCAGACAGCCACGACAGAGCCGCAAAGCAAGGAACAGGAAAAAGAGTCTGAAAAATCTGGTGAGCAGGAAAGTGTGCCAGAGTCTTCATCTGCAAAGCCTGGAAGTGTGATCAATGTAAGTGAGGTTACACAGGCTACGACAGTCGATGATATTTTAAGTCATCAGGAAACAGTAAATGGTTACTGGAATATTTTATTAGTTGGTGTTGATGCAAGAGATCAGGCTAATCTTGGCGGTGGAAATGGTGTTCAGTCTGACGTTATGATGATCTGCAGCATCAATGTAAAAACAAAGGAAGTTAAGCTGGTGTCTATTTATCGTGATACACTTCTTAAGATGTATTCAAGAGATGAATTTGACCTTGCAAACTCTGAGTTTGCAAAGGGAAGCGACACTGATATGATCAGTATGATCAATATGAATCTTGATCTTCAGATTCAGGATGTTGTTGTAGTTAACTGGGCAGCACTTATTCGTGTTATTGACGCGATCGGCGGCATTTATCTTGATATTACTCCGGAAGAGGTTGAAAAGGGATATATTACAGGTTACATCACGGAGATCGAGGAGGCAACAGGTATCTGGCAGCCTCAGCTGACACAGGCAGGTTATCAGCTTTGTAATGGTGTATATGCAGTTGCATATTGTCGTAACCGTTATACGACAGGTATGGATATGGGAAGAACAAGCCGTCAGCGCGAAGTAATCGATAAGATGCTTCAGCAGGCAAAAGTAGCGTCACCATCAGCACTTCTTACAGCAGTGCGCTATGCGTGTCCAAATATCAATACAACGCTGTCGAATGATGAATTGTTTGCTCTGGCAGCAGATGTAAACAGCTATAGTATTACTGATACAGAAGGATTCCCGTATACGTATGATCTGACACTTGGAACGCTTGGTGTCTTTGGCGTAAAGGATTCATTAGTCTGCACTGATCTGGCAGGAGATGTAAAGAAGCTTCACACATATTTGTTTGGCGATGATGGATATGAACCATCCCAGACAGTAAAAGACATTAGCTATACCATTCAGAAAGCATTTGGAGTCGGACAGTAAATACAGAAACGATATAAAGTTAAAAAGCCTTGTATATCACAAATATGTGGTATATGGGGCTTTTTTTCACGAATGCTTAAAGAAAAGTACACAATTTAAACACAGATCACTGATAGTATATAGACATAACAAAGAAACAAAGCCAAGCTAAATGCAAGGCTTATTATATAGGAGGTTCTACTATGATGTATCCAGAAACCAATTTTAATTATGACAACAATAATGAAAATAAAGGAAATAGAAAGCAGAGAAGACAAAATAAGTCAAGAAGAAATCTGCACAAGGCAGCAGCAGTTCTTGCAGGTGTTGCAGTTATTGGCGGAAGCTTATGGGGCGGATCACTTTTGACTCAGAACACGGAAAATACCGTTCAGGCAGCATCCACAATGAATCTTTCAAAGGATGAGACAACACCTGATATTGTGGCATCTTCCCTTACTGATTATTCAGATCTGGCTGCACAGTGCCTGCCGCAGGTTGTTTCTGTAACAAATGTAATTGAAGTTACCAGTACATCAAACGGTGGTTCTGATCTTTTTAATTTCTTCTATGGAAATGGTCAGAATCAGAACCAGACATCAACACAGGAGTCTGAGGCATATGGTTCAGGTGTAATTATCGGAAAGACAGAGGATGAGCTTCTGATGGTTACAAATAATCATGTTGCTGTATATGACAAAACAGGCAACACAATGTATTACAGCTATACAGCTTCCACCAAGGAAAGAAAAGTTACATTTGTTGATGGAACTGAGGTAGAGGCAAACTTAAAGGGTGCCGATTCTGATGCAGATATCGCAGTTTTGGCAGTAAAGCTGTCTGACATTCCAGAGGATACCTTAAATGCAATTTCTGTTGCTACTATTGACAATTCTGATGATGTTAAGGTTGGTCAGGGTGTCATGGCAATCGGAAATGCACTTGGTCTTGGTCAGACTACCACATTTGGTCATGTAAGTGCACTTAACAAGGACGTAACTACATCTGATGATAATGTAACAAGAAGTATGATGCAGATTGATGCGGCTATCAATGCTGGTAACAGCGGCGGCGGACTGTTTGATGCAAACGGTCATCTGATTGGAATTAACTCTGCAAAGAGCTCAGGTGAAGGCGTAGAGGGCATGGGATATGCAATTCCGATTTCTTCCGTAGAGGATCTGATCAACAACATGATGAACCAGAAGACAAAGGTTCAGGTAGACGAGGATCAGAGAGGATATCTTGGCATTCAGGGCGTTGACGTACCGGCTGAGTATGTACAGAGATTTGGTATGCCAGAAGGCGCAATGGTAACGAAGATCACAGAGGGAAGCCCGGCATCTGATGCGGGACTGCAGCTGAATGATATCATTACCGCAGTTGATGGACAGAAGGTATCTAGTTTTGAAACACTTAGATCTGCACTTTCTTACTACGCAGCAGGTGAGAGTGTTACAATCACAGTCCAAAGACCAAACGGCAACCAGTATACAGAGACTCAGATTACTGTAACACTGGCAGATCGTTCAACTATTACTGATACGACTGAGGCAGATACAGAGGAGGGTTCTTCCGAAGCAGAGACTCAAGAACCTCAGGTTCAGATGCAGAAGGCACAGTAAATTTGATTTTACATTGGCACATCAGCTTAGAAGGCTGGTGTGCCTTTTTGTATGTGTCCCGATATCTAGACAAATGGTTCGAGTGCAATGCATTAGAAACTTGAATGTGACATAAAAATAGGTAAGACATAAAGAAAGAGTCTGGTATGTCCAAACAATCAAAAATATACAAAACACAAGTAAATAAAATGCGGAGTATAGTAATGCTCTTGTCCGTAGCAGTACTTATTTCCTGTTGCTTTTATGTATTGGCAGCAGGAAAGTCTGAGCAAATCGTCTGGCAGAGGGACGAAAAAAAGGTTGCTATTACATTTGATGATGGTCCGGATGCTAAGACAACAGCGTTACTGCTTGATGGGCTTAAGGCAAGAAAAGTGCGTGCCACCTTTTTTGTGATTGGTGAGAAGGCAGAGCAAAATCCAGAGTTGATTTGCCGTATGAGTGAGGAAGGTCACTTAATTGGAAATCATACATATAGTCATGTTCAGCTGAATATGTTAAGTAGCAGTCAGGCATGTTCACAGGTAAAGGCAGCAAATGATGTAATTAAGGAGATTACAGGGCAGGAAGTTATTTACTTAAGACCACCGTATGGAGAATGGGATCATAAAAAAGATTGTCCGCAAAATATGATTGCAGTTTACTGGGATGTTGATCCGCTTGACTGGAAGCGCACAGATACGAAACAGATCGCAGCAGATATTTTGCGTCAGGTTAAGCCGGGGGATATTATTTTATTGCATGATATTTATAAGACAAGTGTGCAGGCTGCCTTTATTGTGATTGATGAATTGCAGCGTCAGGGATATGAATTTGTTACTGTTGAGGAATTGCTGTTTGCATAGTTGTTTTTTGCTGCTAAACGTGCTAAGATTGGATACAGTTCACAAAGAAACTTGCAAAGTGATTTGCCAGTCTCCACCGTGAATAGTAAGAGATGGACAGGACAATGAGTATGGATTTATTTGATTATATGAGAGAAACTCAGCAAAAGGAATCACCGCTTGCGTCGCGTATGCGTCCAAAAACACTTGATGAAGTTGTTGGTCAAAAGCATATCATCGGGAAGAATACGATGCTGTACCGCGCAATTAAGGCAGATAAGCTTAGCTCCGTTATTTTTTATGGTCCGCCAGGAACAGGAAAAACAACGCTTGCGATGGTGATCGCCAATACGACAAGCTCTGAGTTTACACAGCTTAATGCAACTGTAGCCGGAAAAAAAGATATGGAGGATGTAGTAAAGCGTGCAAAAGACCTTCAGGGAATGTACGGACGCAGGACTATTCTTTTTATTGATGAGATTCATCGTTTTAATAAAGGACAGCAGGATTATCTGTTGCCATTTGTAGAGGATGGAACAATCATTTTGATTGGCGCAACGACAGAAAACCCATATTTTGAGGTAAATCCAGCTCTGATTTCCAGATCCATTATTTTTGAGCTGCATAATTTGGAAAAGGAAGACATCAAAGAGCTGATTAAGCGTGCCGTGAGCGATCCTGTGCGTGGTATGGGAAGCTATCATGCTATGCTTGATGATGATGCCGCTGAATTTTTAAGTGATGCTGCAAACGGTGATGCACGCGCCGCATTAAATGGCATTGAGCTTGCTGTGCTGACGACGGACCGCTCTGACGATGGAATGATTCATATCACGCTTGATACGGCGCAGGAATGTATTCAAAAGCGTGCTGTGCGTTACGATAAGAGCGGCGATAATCATTATGATACGATCAGTGCATTTATTAAAAGTATGCGTGGCTCTGATCCTGATGCTGCAGTTTATTATCTGGCGCGCATGCTGTATGCGGGTGAAGATATCCGCTTTATAGCACGTCGTATCATGATTTGTGCATCGGAGGATGTGGGAAATGCTGATCCTCAGGCACTTGTCGTAGCAGTTGCGGCTTCTCAGGCCGTTGAGCGTATTGGTATGCCAGAAGCGCAGATTATATTGTCACATGCTGCTACTTATGTGGCATGTGCACCAAAGAGCAATGCTGCGTATATGGCAATTTCAGAGGCGATGAATTATGTACAGAATCATAAGACACCGCCAGTGCCGTCACATTTGCAGGATACACACTATAAGAGTGCAGGAAAGCTTGGTCATGGAGACGGATATAAGTATGCGCACGATTATAAAAACCATTATGTGAAACAGCAGTATCTGCCTGATACCATGGAAAATGAGCATTTTTATCGCCCATCTGAGAATGGATATGAAAGAACGATTGTGCAGCATCTAACACGGCTTCATGCAGAGGCTGAAGACAAAAATAATAAGTAAGAATCGGCTAAATTGACCGATTGTAATAATGAGAACGGACAGACGCAAAGGAAAAAGGAGAAAAAATGGACAGCAAACGAATTACCGCGTTGCGGGCAATCATGAAGAGAGAGGGAATTGATTATTACTACATTCCAACAGCAGATTTTCATGAGTCTGAATATGTGGTAGAGTACTTCAAGGCAAGAAAGTTTATAACTGGCTTTACCGGTTCTGCAGGTGTAGCAGTTATTGGACAGGAAGAAGCATGGCTTTGGACAGACGGACGCTACTTTATTCAGGCGGCAGCCCAGATTGAAGGATCAGGCTTTGGTCTTATGAAGATGGGACAGGAAGGTGTTCCGACTGTTATGCAGTATTTAGGTGAAAAGCTGCAGGAAGGACAGTGCATCGGTTTTGACGCAAGAGTAGTCAACACAAATGATGCAAAGGAGTTTGCAAAGATCGCAGCAAAGAAGCATGGAAGTCTTAAGACTGACAATGATCTTTTAGATGAGGTGTGGACAGATCGCCCGGCACTTGTTCATCAGCCAGCCGATGTCTTAAAGGACGAATTTAATGGTGAAGCAACTGCTTCTAAGCTTGCACGTGTCCGTGAGCAGATGGAAAAGGAAGAGGCACAGTATCACATCATCAGTACACTTGATGATATCGCATGGATCTTAAATGTCAGAGGAAATGACATTCCACACGTTCCAGTTGTGCTTTCTTTCCTTGTAATCGGAAAAGAAGATGCAATGTGGTTTGTTGAGGAGAATGCATTAAGTGATGCAGTTAAAGAGATGGCAGCAGAGTGCGGCATTACCATTCGCCCATATGAGGATGTCTATGCATATGCAGCGACTATTCCTGAGCACAGCACCGTTCTTCTTGATAAGAGAAAGGTAAATTATCGCATCACAAATGCACTGTCTGAGACTGTTCATATTGTAAGCAAGGCAAATCCATCTCAGCTGATGAAAGCTATCAAGAACGAGATTGAGCTTGAAAATACAAGAAAGGCTCATCTTCTTGACGGTATTGCCGTAACTAAGTTTATGTATTGGTTAAAGAAGAATGTCGGAAAGATTCCGATGGATGAGGTTAGTGTATCAGACTATCTGCAAAGTCTTCGTGAGCAGATGGAAGGATATCGTGATATCAGCTTTGATACAATTGCAGGTTATAATGCAAATGCAGCAATGATGCATTATAAGGCAGAGCCGGATACGGCAGCAAAGCTAGAGCCACAGGGTATGCTTTTAGTTGATTCAGGCGGTCATTATGACACTGGAACAACAGATATTACAAGAACATTCGTGTTAGGACCAATTTCTGATATCCAGAAAAAGCACTTCACCATGGTAGTTAAGAGTAACCTGAATCTGGCAAATGTGAAATTTCTTTACGGCTGCAACGGCATCAGTCTTGACGTAATCTGCCGTGAGCCAATCTGGAAGGAGAATCTTGACTATCAGTGTGGAACAGGTCATGGCGTAGGCTATCTGTTAAACGTTCATGAAGGACCAAACAGCTTCCGCTGGCAGTATCGTCCAGGCTTTGACAATCCATTTGAGGCTGGTATGATAACAACAGATGAGCCAGGTATCTATTTACAGGATCAGTACGGAATCCGCACTGAGAATGAGCTTATCTGCTTTAAGGGTGAGAAGAACCAGTACGGTCAGTTTATGGGCTTTGAAAACATTACATACGTTCCCATTGATCTAGATGGAATCGACAAGCAGTATTTAAATGCAGAGGATGTAAAGCAGCTCAACGACTATCATAAGATGGTTTATGAGAAGATTTCTCCATACATGACACCAGAGGAGAATGAGTGGCTGAAGGAGTACACAAGAGCGATATAATGTGTATTTGCATTTAGAAAAATAAATTTTTAGAATATAAAAAGACTGGATTTTGCTTTGAAGCAAGATCCAGTCTTTTTTGCAGAATCTATTTAAATTCCGTATTCATTAAATAGTTTAGCTCGAAATGTTGGATCTGCAATCGCTTTTGGAATTTCAGATCCTCTATTTTCTTGTAATAATTTCTCATAAAGCGCATTAACACGCTGTTCACCGTCTTTTCTAGCTGAATTTATGGAATCATTCCAGTCACGGATTGCTTTTTCACGATTTCGATACATAGCCATTAATGTTTCATCGCTGCTGGCTTTTTTCAGACGCTCATATGCTTCCTCAAATGTTTTGCTTTCTTCAACCAATTTTTCATACACCTCCTTTTGATCAGAGTTGATAAATAGTGCCCACTGATCTCGCGCAGTTAAGCCAGAAAGATTAAGAGTTTCAACTTCTTTTGTTTTAGATAATTCATTGACTGCTTTGCGTAACTCAAAAAATGCAATCTTAAAATTTTGTCTGTAAGTTTCGTTTGTTTCTTCATCCTTAAGAATAAAGCTTCTGTAGTAACGGGAATCTTCGTATAAGTCGAAACACAACAGATTTAATCCGTAGACTGGTGCAGTTTTTGAATAATCATCTCCGGTATGCAATTGTTCTGTACAAAGTTGACAAGTATAATACAGTGCGCGTTGCTCCATGTTGTGACGATTCAGTACTTGGATTTCGATGTCAATAAGGCTTCGATTCGCTAACTGAACTCTTATATCCAGTATGCACATTTTATCATCAATATATTTCGGATCAATGATTGGATTTAAAAGAGTGATCTGCTCAGCAGATTGAATATCTAATCCAAGAACGTCGTTTAAAAATACCCGAAGAATTGGCTTACTCTCTTCCTGACCGAATACCTGCTTAAATACGATATCAGAAGTCAGGGGCAGCAATTGTACAGTTTCTGAGTTATCGTTCATCAATAAGTCCTCCATTTTATGTAATACCCGAATTTCGGTACTTATCTGATGTATTTTGCGTTATCCAGTGTTTTTCTTTTGTACCTTAAAGTGTTCCTTTCTGTCATGAGAATATCACGGGTTTGCTATTTTTGCAAGTGTTTGTCGATAAAAACTATATTTTTCGCTGGTTTAATGGTCGCGATTTTTTTTACCATTGAATTTTTTACGGAAAGATATGATATAATTGATTTGATCAATTAAACGAAAGTGAGGATATGGTAATGGATATAGTAGCGATCATGAAAGAAAGACACAGCGTAAGACAGTATAAGAATCAGGTGATTGACCACTCAAAGAGAGAAGAAATTAACGCATTTGTAAATGCTATCAATGCAGAAAGCAAGCTGGCGATACAAGTTTTTTATGATGAACCAAAATGTTTTGATTCTTTTATTGCTCATTATGGAAAATTTGAAAATGTAAAGAACTATATTGCTATCGTTGGTAACAAGGAGGATCAGGAGAAAAAGGATATCATGATGGTTCGAGAATTTCAGCGTTTTTGAAATAGAAAAATAGAGCGTGTTTTGCAATGGAAGAATATCCACTGGGGACAGTAAGTGAGCTAGCGGATCCAACAAAAGGGCCGTTGGTTCCTGACCCCAGTGGCTTTCTGACCTCAATGGTTATAATTTCATGACTTTATCTCCCTCAAACATGCTATATCCCGTAGGATTCTTTCTGAATTCCGATGGTGAAATTCCAAGACATTTTGTAAATTGCCGATTGAAGTATGAGCCATACTTAAAACCGCATTGATTAGCGATATCATCAATCTTAAGATTCGTGTTCGATAGTAATTCCTGTGATATCTTAAGACGATAATGAAGCAGGTATTCAATGCAGGTACAGTTGAGCTGTTGTTTGAAACGCTGGTTAAGTGTGGTTCGATTTAAGTGAACAAGCTCGCATAGAAAGCTCAATGTAATATCATTTTGGTAATTGGCATGAATGTAATCGGTGCAGGTTGTGACTGGATTGGTATTCTCGGACAGCTCATAGAATTTTAACTTGCACTGGTCTACATATATGTCAAATATGCAGTTAAGTGTTTGGCGAAGCATTCTTCTGATACGGCAAGTCCAGTAGTCATCGCTCTGGGCATATGTTTCAGCTCCAATCATAAGCATAAGCTCATTAAGGTGAACATATTGCTGGGGCGTTAAGTTAAAAATACCCTGAAAATTTCTATAATGTTTTGTGAACATATAAAGCATATTTCTATCGTAAACATATTGTTTATCAATTAAAACTGAATCATCAAGATTTTCAAATTTTAAACATGCTTTTATGTACCAAGGATCAAAATGAAATGCCTTGGCACTTAAATGTGTGCGTTCCAGACACTGGAAATTATCATATTGTGATATACACAGTATGGTAGGAGCTGTGACAGTCTGGATATATTCATTAATTTTTATCGTTGCGCTGCCACAGGAAACCATAATGATAGTGCATCTGTTATCTACCGGCAGTGATTCTAATGTATTGTAAAAATCAAATTCAATTGGAATTTCTCTCTCTTTATGTCTATCAGTATGAGGCATACAAATCTCCTTATAAAAATGAAATATTAAATACACTATATGCAATTTTGAATTGCAAAAAGTATAAATATCTACTGCGTATATGCGATTGAAAGCCTATAGTACATAAGATATACTTGCATATAGTATAAAACATAAGGAGAATGATGTCTATATGAAAAGATTATTAGTGTACAGTAAGGATTATTGTGGGCAAATCACAATAGCTTCCATTTCCAGCGTGACAGCATCAATAGCTACAGTTTTTATTATTGATATTTTAAGGCAGATAATAGAATGTATTTCAATAGGGAATCTGATGCAGGAAGTCCAGAATATTATTTTGAAAATGTTAATTGTGATAGGTATTGGCATTGCATCGAATTATATGGTTGTTTCAATGACAGGATTTGTTGGAGTTGGGTTATTAAAGAAGCTTAGAAATGATGCAGTGGATTCATTGATGAAAGCTTCCCCAGAGTATATCAATCAATGCAATTATGGTGATTTGATGGAGAGAGTGACAGAAGATATTGAGGGACTTGCTGGTTTTATGTCGGGGTATTTTAAAGATTGCATGTATGTACCTATTCTTACAGTTGTATATTCCGTATATCTCTTTATTATGAATGCTCCGTTGGCAGTAATATGTTTATTTCCATTGGCGGTTATGGTGCCTTTAAATGTGAAATTATTAAAGCCCATAAAACTTCGTCAATTTCAGTATGCAAAAGAACTGGGGCTTACCAATAATAATGTAGAAGAAGCATTTGCGGGCGCGGAAGTAATAAAGTCGTATAATCTTCAAAAGAAAATGATGGATAGATATGAAGTAGCCCTTTATAAAACATTTAAAACGTCAAAAGAAAATGATCTTGCTCAGTATAATCTTGAACCAATTTCAAGAGCAATACAAGAGGTACCGATGGCAATTGCTATATGTGTTGGTGGTGTGCTGGTGTTTAATAATGCTATTACAATGGGTGTACTGATTGCGTATATAAGTACAATTAAAAAATTGATAGAGCCATTATCAAGATGTTATCAGTTAGTTGTCCGTTCGCAGACGGCATTGGTTTCTGTATCAAGAGTGTTTGAGGTTATTGATATCCAGCCGGAAAAAAATGTATTAACAGGCGCCAGTAATTATAATGATATGGCAGATTCTCCTATAATTAGTTTTAAAGATGTTACTTTTGGATATGGACAGGAAAATGTTTTGGTAAATGTAAGTTTTAATGTGAGAAAGGGGGAAAGAATAGCTTTTGTAGGAGAAAGCGGAAGTGGAAAAAGCACGATTATAAAACTCATTTCAAGACAAATATCAATGGAAAAGGAAAAAATATTCTATCAGGGAATAGATTATTATAATTTCACACCTAATGAAATCCGTAATGAATTGGCGCTTATTTCACAGGAGACAACATTGTTTCCAGTGTCAATTGCGGACAATATCAGGATAGGGAATCCTGATGTCAGAACTGAAGATATAATATTGGCACTAAAAATGTCCGGTTGTGAGAAATTTATTAAAGAATTGCCAGAAGGAATCGATACAATTCTTGCGGAAAAAGGAAATAATCTGTCTGGTGGGCAAAGACAGAGACTTACCATTGCAAGAGCAATTGTAAAGAATGCACCAATTCTTTTACTTGATGAACCGACATCTGCTCTTGACTTAGAAACAGAAAAAAATATTTGTAATACATTTGATGAGGTATCGAGGAATCATACTGTTATTGCAGTGGCACATAGACTTAATACCATTAAAAATTATGACAGGATTTATGTATTAAATCATGGCAGGATTGTTGAACAGGGAACTCATGAGGAGTTATTGAGTCAACAGGGAGAATACTGTCAGATGTATCAGGATTATGTAAGAAAGGAAATGTAGGAATAAGCATGAAAGATTTAAAAAGATTTTTATCGTATATGGGAAAAAATAGTTTTACATACTGGTTTATTCTTATAGCAACATTGATAATAGAATCTTTTTTGCAGATACTTTATTCATATGTGACGAAAAGAATTATCAATGCTATTGAATTTCAGAATATTGAACTGTTTCGCACAGCAGTGATTGCAAGTGTAATCATTGTAATATTAAAGTGTCTTTTTCCATATCTAAGGTATTTTCAAATAAAGCTGGTTCGTAAAATGGTTTATGAATTGAAGTTAAAGCTCTATGAGAAACTATTGTCTATGAATATGGATTTTTTCAAAAGTACGCATAGTGCGGATGCAATAAAGACGTTAAACTGGGATGCGAATTCGTTGAAAGATTCGTGGTTTTCACATATCTATTGGGTGTTGGGAAAGATTGTGATGGTTGCTTCCGCTATTATTACGATGTGTTTTTATAGTCCGATATTGATGGGAATATCATTGATTATATGTGCTTTTACAGCATTTGTTTCTGTTAAAATCAATAAATCAATTAAGAAATATGCGAAAATGGTGCAAAAGAAATCAACGAAATTATCTATATTATTAAGCAATATCATAGCAGGGTTTGTAACATTAAAAATGAGTTCGGGAGTTAAGATAGTTTTAAATTATTTTTATGAGGAATGTGAAGAGGCTTTTCAATTAGAAAAATCCAGAGTTAAGGTGGAAGCCTCATTTGAAATGACAGCTTTTTTGTTAGGCGTTATTGGAAGTTTTGGAACAATTATTGCTGGGGCTGTACTTGTTTCAGAAGGGACTCTTGATTTTGGTACAGTTATGGCGGTGGTTACCTTGCAAATGAGCGTAAGTAATGCTATGCAGAGACTAGGAGGCGCTATATCGGCATTGACAACATCAATGGTTCGTGCCAGCCATGTGTTTGATTTTATGGAACTAGACATGGAAGAACAGATAAATTGGTTCACTGGTGAGAAGTCTGGGAAAAAAGAGCTTAAAGGTGAAAATAGCGATGTATTCGGGGAAGGTCAGCCAGTCCTTGAAATATCTGATTTGCAATTTTCGTACAATGAAAATGATGAATAAAAAGATAAAAGCAAAGATTGTACTCAACTGTGCTGCAGAAAAATGCAGATAAGTGCAGGTGAAAAGATTATGATAACTGGAGAATCTGGATGCGGAAAAAGCACATTGCTTAAGCTTATGCAGGGATTTTACCCAGTTGAAAATGAAAAGATTAAAATTTATGGCAAAGATATAAATGAATATGAATTGGATGAATTAAGAAACATAATTACATATGTTCCACAGGATTGCTATTTGTTTGAGGGGACAGTTGCAGAAAATATTGCATTTGGCTGGAAAGGGGAGAATGCCCCTTCAATGGATATGATTCTTGTTGCGGCAAAGGAGGCGTATGCTGACAAGTTTATTGAACATTTGTCGGATGGATATAATACAAAAGTAACAGCAGGTGGAACTAATTTGTCTGGTGGTCAGCGTCAAAGGATAGCAATTGCAAGAGCATTTATGAAAAATGCACCGATTGTATTGATGGATGAACCATTATCAGCACTGGATACATATAGTGAAAACGTATTACTTAAAGCAATGAAAGCATTGTTAAAGAATAAAACGGTAATTATGGTTTCACATAGGATGACAGGTATGGATAAGTTTGAGCGTGTTGTACGGATTGAATAACAAATCTGCTAAGGGGTCAGCAATCAATGGCTTTTTAAGTGGGTACGTTGGCTGGATTGCTGCCCCTGTAAGAAGAATAGCCCATTTTCTTTTGCACTGTTAAAGCTCCCACGTAAATAAGTAGCCACCGAGATTATCTTCGGATACGGTTACATGTTTCCAGCCGGATGGTGCGTCAACGACTGGACTGCTCTGGTGGGAAATTAGATAAGAACCATACTGATAAAAGGAACCTGGTTCCAACAAGTCAATATACTCTTCGAGAGTCAGATATTCGTCCATGATGATCTGGGAATGGGGAAGGCCGATATAGCGCAGATGCCACGGTTCGTAGGGAATGCCAGTTTGCTTTTCTCCGTAGGACGGATAGCGGACGATAAAACCATAATATCGGCAGTTGGTATCAACAAAACGTCCGGCTGCCGATTTTGTAAAGGCCCATCCGCCGAACTGCGGAATATAAAGGTCGAGTGCAAGACCTGCCTGATGCTCGCTTGCGCCGATTTCAGCGGCAACCGCGCTGTTTTCCTTTGTTTTCTCTTCTTGTTCTTTGGCGGTACGGTATGCTTCCCGCACATAAAGCGGAACGTCAAACTGCTCGCGCACGGCAGCAGACATGGCTGCGTAAGCGTCCTGAATGCAGGAATTCATCTGTACATCCGTATCTTTATAGTAAGAGATTTCCGGCTGAAAAGAATCGGAAAGAGGATACGCGTCATTGATCAGCATCAGCGCCTGATTCTTTGTGCAGTTCGGATCAGAAAGAAGATCATCAAGTTGGATGGTGTATGTGGAGACGGAAACAGTCTGTGGGAGGCTGCGTTTATGAAACGTTGCAGCGAGATTATTCCGAAACTGGAAGATAAGATTTTGGTGACTTAAAAAGAATAAAATACTGAAGCCGAGAACCAGAATAAGGAGAATCGGCAGCAGGATGAAAAGGATGCGTCTGGGACGGCGCGTCTTTTTTTTCGATATAGTTGTAGTAGTCATATGATATTGTTCCTTTCTGAAAAGTGTAAGATGCGACCAGTATAGCAGACAGAAACAGGGAAAAAAAGGGGAGAGCCAAAACCTTATAGAAATCTTAAAAAAGAGTTTTGAAAGTCTCATTTTTGTTGTATAGTAGAGTGTTGACGCGGTAAAGAAAGTCTGATATACTTGTGAGCAACGGCGGTTAGCCGTCTAACATAGCAAAAAAGGCTGCTTCTGCAGCAGAATGTGAGGAGAAGGATGGGAGTATTATACTATAGCACCAGAGGAGACAAGCAGGCATATACAGCATCACAGGCAATTCTGCAGGGATTGGCAAAGGACGGTGGATTGTTCGTTCCGGACGCACTTCCAAAGCTCGATAAGACAATGGAAGAACTTTCAGCCATGGATTATAAGGAAGTGGCTTACGAAGTTATGAAGCAGTTTTTGACAGATTATACAGAAGAGGAATTAAAGACTTGTATCAAAAATGCCTATAATGATCGCTTTGATACACCGGCAATTGCACCGACTGTAAAAAAGGCAGGCGCATATTATCTTGAGCTGTTCCACGGCCCGACAATCGCATTTAAGGATATGGCGCTTTCAATCCTTCCTCATTTAATGGTAACGGCAGCAAAGAAGAACAATTGTGATAAAGAAATTGTTATTTTGACTGCAACTTCCGGTGATACCGGAAAGGCTGCTATGGCAGGCTTTGCAGATGTACCAGGCACCAGAATTGTTGTATTCTATCCAAAGGGCGGTGTCAGCGCTGTTCAGGAAAAGCAGATGGTAACACAGAAGGGAAAGAATGTAAAGGTAGTTGGCATTCACGGAAACTTCGATGATGCACAGAGCCGTGTAAAGGCACTGTTTGGTGATAAGGAACTCGAAAAAGAGCTTGCAGAAGGCGGCTTTCAGTTCTCGTCTGCAAACTCCATCAATATTGGCCGTCTTGTTCCGCAGGTTGCTTATTATGCATATGCTTATGCAAATCTTCTTCGTGATGGTGAGTTAAAGGATGGCGAGCTGTTAAATGTAGTTGTTCCGACTGGAAACTTTGGAAATATCTTAGCTGCCTACTATGCAAAGAACATGGGTGTGCCGATTGGAAAATTGATCTGTGCATCAAACGATAACAAGGTTTTATTTGACTTCTTTAGAAGTGGAAGCTACGATCGAAACAGAGAGTTTATTTTAACAACATCTCCATCTATGGATATTTTAATTTCAAGCAACTTAGAGAGATTGATTTATCGTATTGCAGGTGATGACTCAGCTGTAAATGCAGAGCTTATGGCATCATTGTCTAAGAACGGAAAATATACCATCACAGAGGAAATGGCAGAGAGACTTGGCGATTTCTATGGAAACTATGCAAATGAGGACGAGACCGCAGCACAGATCAAGAGCGTATATGAGAGTGACGGCTATGTGATTGATACCCATACTGCAGTAGCATCTGCCGTATATGAAAAGTATAAGGCTGAGACAGGAGATACCACAAAGACATTGATCGCCTCCACCGCAAGCCCATATAAGTTTGCCAGAAGCGTTATGTCTGCAATTGACAGCAAGTATGAAAACGGCGAGGATTTTGCTTTGATTGACGAACTTTGCCGCATTTCAGGTGTAAAGATTCCGAAGGCAGTTGAGGAGATTCGCAGCGCAGAGATTCTTCACAATACTGTTGTAGACAGAGATGAGATGAAGCAGACCGTGCTTGAGTTTCTTGGACTGTAATATGATACTAGGGTCGAAAAGTCACAAGCTGATCATGCTTGCATGAAAAGCTTGCGATCTTGAGACCTAGGTATCATTTCATTATATAGATCACTCAGGGAGGTTTAATATGGCGAGGCTTCTTGTGGTAGACTATACGGAGATGACCGAACGTTGGATACACATATTAAACGTCTTAGAAGCAGTCTTGAGGAATATAGAAGCTGTATCGTAACGTTAAGGGGAGTGGGGTATCGTTTCGATGATCATATTTAAGCGAAAACATTTGAGTATTAAGTGGGGGATATTTGCCGGGATTCTTGTCTTTTTGGCAATTCTCCTGCTTTTGCTGTTTTTGTTGCAGACAGTTTATCTGGATGATATCTATAAGGCAGCAAAAAAGAATACACTGAACAATGCGAATGATAAAGTAGAGCAGGTTTTGGAGAAACAACTGGGAAATCTAAACGTTATAGAGCAGCAGCATTTTTACAAACGGGCAGAAAAAAATGGCGGAGGTTTTACAGAAGAAATCGCAGGAGACATTCAGCGTGATCCATTTGATTTGTTTAAAGGAAATGAAATCTATTTAGATCAGAAACCACCGAGCGGGATTGCACAGGAAAGCATGGTGAGCGTAAGAATTTTGACAATCAGCAGTACACCATATCTTACAATTGTAAGCGCACGCCTCACACCAGTAAATGCCACCGTGCAGATGATTCGTCAGGAACTAATATTTGTCTCTATTATTATGATTATTTTGGCACTCGTGCTGGCTATGGTGATCTCACGCCTCATCTCAAAGCCGCTAAGCCAGATGAATGAGAGTGCAAAGGAGTTGGCAAAGGGTAACTACGATGTTGAATTTCATGATCAGAGCAGTCCTGAGATAAGTGAACTAGGAAGCACATTGAATTACACGGCAAGGCAGCTTAAAAAGACTGAGCAGCTTCAGCATGAGCTGATTGCAAATGTGTCACATGATCTTCGTACACCGTTTACGATGATTCAGGCATATGCTGAGATGATGCGTGACATTCCAGGTGAGAATACACCACAAAATGTACAGGTTATCATTGATGAGGCAGGTCAAAAGTAATAGTAAAAATTAGAAACAACAGTATGAAAAAGGGAGGATATATGATAGAAGAAAATAAGTCTTCAATGAAAAACAGTGTCAGAAGGATAATTATAGCAGGAATTGGTGTATTGATCCAGATTATCTGGGTGGTGGTGCTGTTAATGCGTTTAAACGAGTATTCACAAATTATTACATTATTAACAGTAGCAATTGAGCTTGTGCTTGTTTTAGCTGTATATAGTATGGATACCAATGCTGCGTTTAAATTGCCATGGATCATATTGATTACAGTGGCACCCATTGTTGGAATATGCGTTTTCTTTTTGTTTGGCCGATCAGGGGCAACAAAAAAAGTGCGAGCACGTTATCGCAAAATTGATCAGCAATTGTTTGCATATCTTAATCAGGATGAACAGATTATTGAGGAATTGTCAAAAAAGGATGAGCGGCTTGCAAATGACTTTAAATATTTGTGGAAATGTGCATCAAGTCCTGTTTACAAAAATACAGATGTGAAGTATTATGGAGATACCTGTGATGCAATGGCGGCTCAGCTAGAAGATATGATGCAGGCAAAAAAGTTTATCTTTTTGGAGTACCATGCGATTGAGATGGCAGAGTCTTTTCAGGCATTGCGCAAGGTTTTGATGGCAAAGGCAAGAGAAGGCGTAGAAATTCGTATTTTGTATGATGATGCTGGCTGTATAGGATTTTTAAATCCACGTTTTATCAAATACATGGAAAGTATGGGGATTCAGTGTCGTGTGTTTAACCCGATTATGCCGGTGCTTAATATTTTCATGAATAATCGTGATCACAGAAAGATTACCGTTATTGATGGAAAGGTTGCTTACACGGGCGGCTATAATTTAGCAGATGAATATTTTAATATCACGCATCCGTATGGGCAGTGGAAGGACAGTGGAATACGTTTTGAGGGAGATGCCGTGCAAACGGCAACTATTCTGTTTCTGGAAATGTGGAATGCACTTAGAGAACAGGATGTCGATATTGAAAAGTATCTTCCAGTATATCCTTATAAAGCAAAGGAACAGGGATTTTTTGCGCTTTACGGTGATAGTCCGCTTGATAAGGAACCAGCAGGTGAAAATGTTTATATGAATCTGCTGCGTCATGCAAAAAAATATATTTATTTTACGACACCATATTTGATTCTAAGCGATGAGATGACAAGAGAGCTCACTGGAGCAGCAAAGCGTGGTGTTGATGTGCGAATTATTACACCTGGCATTCCTGATAAAAAAACAATTTTTCAGGTAACAAAATCGTATTATCCGCAGCTCTTAAAGCATGGTGTTAAGATTTATGAATATACGCCGGGCTTCATGCATGAAAAGCAATGTATCTGCGATGGAGAGATTGTTGTAGTGGGAACGATCAATCTTGATTTCAGAAGTTTGTATCTTCATTTTGAAAATGCAGCGCTTTTTTGTGGGTATGAAGCAGTTTCTCATGTAAAGGAAGATTTTGACGCACTATTTCCAATCTGCAAGGATATGTCAAAGGAGCCATCTGAAAGGACAAGACGCCTTCGCTTATCCCAGCTGATATTAAGGTTATTCTCACCTCTTATGTAATGATATCAGGGTCAAAAGGTCAGAAAGCCGATGCAAGCTTGCTTGCAAGAGGTTTTTTGAACTCTTGACCCGCCAAAAATATGAGTAAGTAGCCATTTTTCAAAGAAAAATGAGCGGATTACGAATGTTTTTGAAGATTGCGAGAGTGCAAAGCACGTAGCAATCTGGTATCAAAGGGGTCAAAATACCTTTTGCCCCCAACATCATGTAATAACACTATATAAATAAATCCACGAAAGGAAAAAGAATATGTCTGTTTTATTTCCAAAAATCCCAGCTCTCCTGCACGGAGGCGACTATAATCCAGACCAGTGGCTGGATCGTCCTGATATCCTTGAGGAGGATATTAAAATGATGAAAAAGGCAGGAGTAAACACGGCAACAGTCGGTGTATTTTCCTGGTCTACACTTGAGCCGCAGGAAGGAAACTTCCAGTTTGGATGGCTTCATGATATCATGGATAAATTATATGAAAATGGTATTTATACTGTTTTGGCAACGCCGACAGGAGCCAGACCGGCATGGATGGATGAAAAATATCCGTCCGTTCTTCGCGTCGAGAAAGATGGACGCAGAAATCATCACAGCGGCAGACACAATCACTGCATGAGTTCTTTAGAATACCGTTCACTTGTTGAGAAGATGGATACAAAGCTTGCGCAGGAATTTGGAAATCATCCAGGACTCATTTTATGGCATATTTCAAATGAGTTTGGAGGAGAGTGCTATTGTGAAAACTGTAAAAAGCGGTTTCAGGAATATTTAAGAGAGAAGTATCACAATAACATTGAAGAACTGAATAAGCAGTGGTGGACCTCCTTCTGGAGCCGCCGTTTTGACTCTTTTGAGCAGATAGAGCCGCCGTATGACAATGGAGAGCATTCTATTCTGGGATTAAATTTGGATTGGAAGCGTTTTAACTCCTGGAATATGAAAGATTACCTTGCATTTGAGCGCAGAATTTTAAAGAAGTATACGCCTCAGGTTCCAGCAACAGCAAACTTTATGAAGCTGTTTGAGCAGTTAGATTATGTGGATCTGGCAAAGGAGATTGATATTATTTCGTGGGATGGTTATCCGAGCTGGAATAATGATTATGAGACACCGGCAGATACTGCGGCAGAGCTTAGCTTTGATCATACAGTTATGAGAAGCTTAAAGAAGAATAAGCCATTTATGCTTATGGAGAGCACACCAAGTCTTGTTAACTGGCATTCATTTAATAAATTAAAGCGTCCGGGCATCCTTCGCGCAAGCAGCATTCAGACAATTGGCTGTGGAAGCGATACAGTTCAGTATTTCCAGTGGAGAAAAGGTCGCGGTGCAGCGGAACAGTTCCATGGCGCTGTTGTAGATCATCTTGGAAGAGATGACACAAGAGTATTCAAAGAAGTATCAGAGGTTGGAGAAATTTTAAAGAAGTTGGCACCAGTTACAGGTTCAAAGGTAACGTCAAAGGCTGCTGTTCTTTTTGATTGGAGCAACCGCTGGTCGATTAAGGACATGCAGGGCATGGCGCGTGATACTAAAAATTATGAGAAGGAAGTACGCAAATTTTACAATATTCATTTAAAGAAGGGCATCAATGCAGATATAGTATTCCCACTTGAGGATTTGTCTTCATACAGTCTTGTTGTACTGCCAATGTATTATGCTGTATCCAAGGAGGCTGGTGAATGGTTAAAGGAATATGTAAAAAATGGTGGAACAGTAGTGGCAACATATCTGACTGCATATGTAAATGAAAATACGCTGGCATACTTAGGCGGCTTTCCGGGCGCAGGTCTTGGAGAGGTCTTTGGTCTGTATGCTGAAGAGCTTGACACATTATATCCAACGGATTCAAATTCAGTTTTGATGAAGGATGGAAACAAGGCTTTAGTAAAGGATTACTGTGAGTTGATTAAGCTTACAGGGGCAGAAGTTCTTGGTACATACGAGAGCGATTTCTATGCAGGTATGCCGGCAGTAACTGTACACTCCTATGGAAAGGGAAAGGCATATTATATTGGAACAAGAATGGAAGAGGCGGATCTGATTAAATTCTTTACACCAATCTGGTCAGAATGCGGTATTAAGGAAAAAGAGCTTCCAGAGGGAGTAGAGTATCTGACACGTACAGCAGAAGATGGCAGCACCTTTGATTTCTATGTCAACTATAACGCAACGCCTGCAACTGTTCAGTTGGCAAAAGATGGAACTAATCTTTTAAACGGCGAGGCAGTAAGCGGCAAGGTTGAGATCTTACCATTTAATGCAGTTGTTGTAAAGTAAGCAATTGTGAGGTTTTGAGATGAGAAAAGAATTGTTTCATATGGAGCGCGATGTCTTAAATATAGGAGATAGTGTGACGATCATTGAGGGACAGCTTCCATTTTCGTATTACTATACAATTGTTCCGGCACTGGCTATGTCCAAAAATTATAAAAATGCGGATCGCATTAAAAGCCGTGAGGGCAAAGTTGTTTCGAAGGAACGAAAGGGCAGTACGTTTGAAATCTATGTTGAGTTCGAAAACTGATTATTTTGTAGGAATTGAACGGTGCACATAAATAAAGAGCACAAAAATTTTGCAATTATGCAGAAATTTGTTTTAGGACTTGAAAAAATAATTTATCCATGGTACTATATTTTAGATAACAACAAAATTCAAGGCGAGGTACCGCCTGGATAGAGAATTGCGGACGGTGCACGTATGTGTACCGTCTTTATTTTTGGCGAAAGGGCATGGTGAACCAATGAAGGCATTTCTAATTTTAGAGGATGGACATGTATTTACAGGTACAGCGATTGGCGCAGATAAAGAAATCATCAGTGAGATTGTTTTTAATACTTCAATGACAGGCTACCTAGAGGTACTTACAGATCCTTCTTATGCGGGTCAGGCTGTTGTAATGACTTATCCGCTGATCGGTAATTATGGAATCTGTTATGAGGATATGGAGTCAAAGCGTCCGTGGCCGGATGGCTATATTGTACGTGAGTTGTCCCGTATGCCAAGCAACTTCAGAAGTCAGGGAACTATTCAGGAGTTTCTTGAGAAAAATGAAATTCCAGGAATCTGTGGAATTGATACTAGAGCATTGACACAGCTTTTGCGTGAGAAGGGAACCATGAATGGTATGATTACACGCAGAGAGGATTTTGACTTGGAGGAGATCCTTCCAAAGCTTAAGGCATATTCCCCGACTGGCGTAGTAATGGCAACTACATGTAAGGAAAGAGAAGTATTGCCGGGAGATGGCTACAAGGTAGCACTTCTTGATCTTGGTGCAAAGAAAAATATTGGCGACTCACTGCATAAGAGAGGTTGTGAAGTTACCATTTATCCTGCTGACACAAAAGCAGAGGATATTCTTGCAGCAAATCCTGATGGCATTATGCTTTCAAACGGTCCTGGAGACCCGAAGGAGTGTACAGAGATCATTAAGGAGATCAAAAAGCTGTATGATTCTAACGTTCCGATTTTTGCAATCTGCCTTGGCCATCAGCTGATGGCACTGGCAAATGGTCTTGATACACATAAGATGAAATATGGTCATCGCGGCGGCAATCATCCGGTAAAGGATTTAAAGACAGGAAGAGTTTATATTACCTCTCAAAATCATGGCTATGTTGTAGATACCGACAAGCTTGATCCAAAGGTTGCTGTGCCGGCATTTGTAAATGTAAACGATGGAACAAATGAAGGTCTTTCTTATACAGGAAAGAACATTTTTACAGTTCAGTATCATCCGGAGGCTTGCCCGGGACCGCAGGACAGTGCTTACTTGTTTGATAGATTTTTAGATATGATGGCAGCAGGAAAAAATAAATAATAGACGACAGGAGGAAACACAGCAATGCCAAAGGATAGCAGTATAAAGAAGGTTCTTGTAATTGGTTCGGGTCCGATTGTCATCGGCCAGGCAGCAGAGTTTGACTATGCAGGTACACAGGCCTGCCGTTCATTAAAGGAGGAGGGTGTATCAGTTGTTCTTGTAAACTCTAATCCAGCGACGATTATGACAGATAAAAGAATTGCTGATCATGTCTATATCGAGCCGTTAACAGCAGAGGTGTTAGAGCAGATTATCGAAAAAGAGCGTCCTGACAGTGTTCTTCCGACACTGGGAGGTCAGGCTGGTCTAAATCTTGGTATGGAGCTTGCAGAGAAAGGTATTCTTGAAAAATATGGATGCCGTTTGATTGGTACTACACCAGAGACGATCAGAAAGGCAGAGGATCGTCAGGAATTTAAGGATACAATGGAAAAGATTGGAGAGCCTTGTGCAGCATCTAAGGTTGTTCACAACATTCCAGATGGTCTTGAATTTGCAGAACAGATTGGTTATCCAGTTGTTCTTCGGCCTGCCTACACACTTGGAGGAAGCGGCGGCGGAATCGCATATGACAAAGAGCAGATGGAGGAAATTTTAGGAAATGGTCTTCGTCTTTCCCGTGTAGGTGAGGTTTTGGTTGAGCGCTGCATCGCAGGATGGAAAGAGATTGAGTACGAGGTAATGCGTGATGGTGCAGGAAATGTAATTACAGTCTGCAACATGGAAAACATTGACCCTGTTGGTGTTCATACAGGAGATAGTATAGTTGTTGCACCGTCTCAGACGCTTGGCGATAAGGAATATCAGATGCTTCGTACCTCAGCGTTAAATATCATCAGTGAGTTAAAGATTACTGGAGGATGTAACGTTCAGTACGCATTAAAGCCAGACAGCTTTGAGTATTGTGTTATTGAGGTAAACCCGCGTGTAAGCCGTTCCTCTGCACTGGCATCAAAGGCAACAGGTTATCCGATTGCAAAGGTTGCAGCAAAGATTGCACTTGGCTACACTCTTGATGAGATTCCGAATGCCATCACAAAGAAAACCTTCGCAAGTTTCGAGCCAATGTTAGACTACTGCGTTGTCAAGATTCCGAGACTGCCATTTGATAAGTTTATCAGTGCATCAAGAAAGCTGACAACACAGATGAAGGCAACAGGAGAAGTTATGGCAATCTGTGATAACTTCGAGGGTGGTCTTATGAAGGCACTTCGTTCTCTTGAGCAGCATGTTGACAGCCTTGTAACAGATGAGTACAGCAAGCTTACGGCAGATGAGTTTGAGGAGCAGATGAGTATTGTCGATGACCGCAGAATCTTCCGCATTGCAGAGGCAATCCGCAGAGGCTACAGCTATGAAAAGATCCATCAGATCACAATGATTGATCCGTGGTTTATTGACAAGATTGCTATTCTTGTAGAGATGGAGACACGTCTGAAAACAGAAGAACTTACTCCTGATCTGTTAAAGGAAGCAAAGCGTATTGAATTCCCGGATAAGTTAATCGCATCATTAAGCGGCAAGACTGAGGATCAGGTAAAGAAGATGCGCTATGACAATGGCATCACAGCAGCCTTTAAGATGGTTGATACATGTGCAGCAGAGTTTGCAGCAACTACACCATATTATTATTCTGTTTTTGGAAGCGAGAATGAGGCGAAAAAGACAGAGGGAAGAAAGAAGGTTCTTGTTCTTGGTTCTGGACCTATCCGTATCGGACAGGGTATTGAGTTTGACTTCTGTTCTGTTCATTGTACGTGGGCATTTGCAAAGGAAGGCTATGAGACTGTTATCATCAATAATAACCCTGAAACAGTTTCAACCGATTTCGATATTGCAGATAAGCTGTATTTTGAGCCACTGACACCAGAAGATGTGGAGAGTATTGTAAATCTGGAGCATCCAGACGGCGCTGTTGTTCAGTTTGGCGGTCAGACAGCAATTAAGCTGACTGAGGCCTTAATGAAGATGGGAGTTCCGATTCTTGGAACGAGCGCAAAAGACGTTGATGCGGCAGAGGATCGTGAGCTGTTTGATCAGATTCTTCGCGAGACAAAGATTCCGCGCGCATCAGGCGGCACTGTATTTACAGTAGAAGAGGCATTAAAGGTTGCGCATGAGCTTGGTTATCCAGTTCTTGTTCGTCCGTCATACGTTCTTGGCGGTCAGGGTATGCAGATTGCAATCAACGATGAGGATATTACGCAGTATATTGGTATTATCAATCGTTATGCACAAGAGCATCCGATTCTTGTAGATAAATATCTGATGGGTAAGGAGCTTGAGGTTGATGCTGTATGTGATGGACAGGATATTTTGATTCCTGGTATCATGGAGCACATTGAGCGTGCAGGTATCCACTCTGGTGATAGTATTTCTGTTTATCCGGCAAAGAGCATAAGTCAGAAGACAAAAGAAACTATCGTTGAGTATACAAAGCGTCTGGCAAGAGCGCTTCATGTAAGAGGTCTGATTAATATTCAGTTTATCGAGTATCAGGGAGCTGTTTATGTAATCGAGGTTAATCCGCGTTCTTCACGTACCGTACCGTATATCAGTAAGGTAACAGGAATCCCGATTGTTGATCTGGCAACACAGGTCATCATTGGAAATACAATTCGTGGTCTTGGTTATGAGCCAGGTCTGCAAAAGGAAGCAGATTATTATGCAATTAAGATGCCGGTATTCTCCTTTGAGAAGCTGCGCGGAGCTGATATTGCACTTGGACCAGAGATGAAGTCAACAGGTGAGTGTCTTGGAATCGGCAAGACCTTTAACGAGGCACTTTATAAGGCTTTCCTTGGTGCAGGCTTCCATCTTCCAAAGTATAAGAAGATGATTATTACAGTTCGCGATGATGATAAGGAAGAAATCGTAGATATTGCAAGACGTTTCAAGGCAATTGGCTACGAGATCTATGCGACAAAGGGAACAGGAGCAGCACTTCGTGCAAAGGGAGTGGATACACTTTATATAAGCAAGCTGGAGCAGGATTCACCGAATCTTCTTGATTTGATTCTTGGCCATCAGATTGATCTTGTCATTGATACACCAACACAGGGTGCAGAACACAGCCATGATGGTTTTATTATCCGTAGAAATGCAATCGAGACAGGTGTAAATGTACTGACAGCAATCGATACAGCAAAGGCATTGATTACTAGTCTTGAGAATAGAGAAGAGCAGCTGACACTGATCGATATCGCAACCATTTGAGACACCAGGGGACAAAAGCCAGAGTGCGCTCGTGCTTGCACGAGAAAGCACATGGCTTTAGGACCCGCCAAATCATGAGGATGCAGCGATTTCCAAAGGAAATCAGCGAATCCGAATGATTTGCAGAATTGAGAGAGCTGCAAAGCAGCAAAGCAATTCGTAAGGTGTCGAAAAAGTAAGAAAACAACACCAGGGGACAATAGAAATATTGTCCCCTTATGTGTTTTGAAAGGAGAAAATTGAATGCTTAGACAAACAATAGCAGAGCTTATCGTACTATTTTTTTGCTATTCTGTCGCCGGATGGTGCATGGAAGTGATATTAAAGTATATACAGTTTCACCGTTTTATTAACCGTGGATTTTTAATTGGTCCATATTGTCCGATTTATGGCTCAGGTGCCGTTGTTGTAACAGTTTTAGTTGGTGGACTGATCGGAAATGCAAGCTATATTGTGACGTTTTTGGCGTCTTTTGTACTCTGCGGAGTCCTAGAATATTTTGTCAGCTGGTACATGGAAAAAATGTTCCATGCGCGCTGGTGGGATTACAGCCAAAAGCCAATGAATCTGCATGGCCGTATTTGGATTGGAAACTTGGTATTATTTGGAATTGGAGGTGTGGCAATTGTAAAGCTGATTGATCCAGTTTTGATGAAATGGATTCATGCCATTCCGCAGTGGATTCTTTATACGCTGTCAGGTGCAATTGTTATGCTGATGATCTGGGATAATATTGTATCACATATTGCATTTAATCTTGTTAAAAAGGAAATTGATGGTGTAGAAGCAGATAATTCTGAGGAAGTCAGCACAAAGGTGCGCCAACTTCTTCGCGAGGATCCGGTACTGCTTCGCCGTATCGGAGAGGCATATCCGAACTTAGAAATCAATTCTAAGAAATTTGCAGAGAAGCTAAAGGCACAGGCAGAGGCTGTACAGGAGAGTGTAGAAGAGAAGAAGCAGGCAGTGGCGGATGCTGTAGCAGAGGGAAAATTGGCGGCAGAAGCGGCAGCAGAAGAACGGAGACTGGCAGCAGAGGAGCGAAAACAGCTAGTGCAGGAGGCCGTTGAAGAGAAAAAAATAGCCTTTGAGGAGAAAAAACAGGCAGTAGCTCTTGCTGTGTCAAAAGCGCAGCAAAAGCGGCAGTCAGAAGAGGCTTTTCGTGCTCGCATGAAAAAAGCAGATCAGAAAAAACGGGAAGAAAAAATAAGAAAAGGAAATAAAAAATGAGATATCAACCATTGTCGAGGCGACTGATCAATTTGATCTATCCGCTCGTTATCTATATGGCTATAGGAATGGCAGTGCTAGGTCTTTATCCAAACGGCGGTCTGATGGCAAATCTGATTGAAAAAGTGTCCTGTATTATAATTATGGGAATTTTATTTTATAAAGATTCCAAACAGATTCGCTGGGAAGGCAAGAAGCTATCACTTTATTCTGCAATCATCATGATTATCATTGGAATATGTGCCTGTATTGGCGTTAATATACTGTTTGAGTTAACTGGGTTAAAGACAATCAGAGAAGAAGATGCAAAAAACGTAGCAAAGGCACTTTATTCAGACAAGCTGTGGCTTCAGATACTTGTAGTTGGCATTGCAGCACCAGTGGCAGAGGAACTTTTATTTCGCGGTATCCTTTACAGAAGAATGCGTACGTGGCTTAGTGTGGGGCCGTCAGCCTTGGCAGCGCTTTTGATTTTTGCCGCAGTTCATGGCAATCTGCTTCAGGCACTGTACGCATTTATTTTAGGAGCACTTCTTGTTTGGACATATGAACGGTTCGCAAAGCTTACAGCACCAATTATTTTGCATGTATCAGCTAACCTCATATCTATTCTTGTACAGCAAAGCACATGGCTTAGCAGTTATTTGCAGACATATGCAGTGGCTGCCTGCATCATTGGTCTTGCAGGAACAGCTGCAGGAGTTGTGTATATTACAATTCACGAATAAGCAAATATTTACAGCAAAGCCCTAGGGTGAATGGATTTCACAAGCCGGGCACTTGGAGCAGGTCTTTCAAAGTAATGTATAATAAGAAAGAACATAAAAGGAACCTGCGGAGTTTGGTCCGGCGACGAAACCATTACACCTGAGGGCTTTCGTAATCTAGCTTTCGTGAACAGTAACTTTTGTATTTGACAAAAAGACCTTGCAGTAGCCTGAAAAATTGTATATAATCACCTTGTATGGTATTTGTACAGGAAAATTTGCACTGCAGCATATGCTGCTAGGCTACAGAAAGGTATTTATGATGAAACTTTTAACAATAACAGTTCCAAGCTATAATTCAGAGGCATATTTGGATCGCTGCATGGCAACGCTGCTTCCGGGTGGTGATGAGGTAGAGATTTTGATCGTGGATGACGGATCAACAGACCGTACAGCAGAAATTGCGGACGAATATGAGAGAAAATATCCGAATATTGTGCGGGCAATTCATAAGGAAAACGGAGGTCATGGAGACGCAGTAACGACGGGAATCAGAAATGCAACAGGTCTGTTCTTTAAAGTAGTTGACAGTGATGATAGCCTTGCACCAGAAGCTTATAAGCAGGTGCTTGATTTTTTGCGCCGTATTGTCAAAAAAAATCATGAGCTTGATATGCTGATTTCCAATTTTGTTTACGATCGTCATGACGAGAATGGTGATGTGCTTCGCCAGAAGTCAATTGATTATCGCAAGACACTTCCAAGGGGACGTTTCTTTAGCTGGAAAGAAATAGGTAAGTTCCAGACAGGTCATTATCTTTTGATGCATGCAGTAATATACCGCACCAGTCTGTTAAAGGGAATTAACCTGACGCTTCCAAAGCATACATTCTATGTTGATAATATTTATGTATACAAGCCATTTCCATATGTGCGCGTTATGTATTATCTGGATGTAGATTTTTATATGTACTATACGGGAAGAGAAGATCAGTCTGTTAATCAGCAGGTTATGATGAAGCGAATCGACCAGCAGGATCGCGTCAATCGCATCATCTTTGATGCATTTGATCTTGAAAAAATCAGCAACAAAAAGCTGCGCAGCTATTTATACAGCTATCTGCAGATTATGTGTACGGTAACTACAGTTCATTATGCGTTAATTAACACAGAGGATTCAAAACAAAAAAAGGAAGCACTTTGGAGCTATATGAAAAAAGAAAATCAAACTATGTGGCGTCATCTTCGTTTTAGTGCTCAGGGAATTGCACTAAATCTTCCAGGTAAGGTCGGAAGAGCGATTGTATGCAGGGGATATGGTTTGGCACAGCGCTTCTTTGGATTTAGTTAATAATTTTTTTTGAAAAGGAGAGTTATTATTAAGACTCTCCTTTTTTGTGGGATGAAATTTTATGACACAAAAAAGGACCGCTTGCGCGATCCTTGCAGTCAGTAGCGGAAGGGAGATTTGAACTCTCGACACCACGGGTATGAACCGTGTGCTCTAGCCAGCTGAGCTATTCCGCCAAGATGGGGCCTATAGGGCTCGAACCTATGACCCTCTGCTTGTAAGGCAGATGCTCTCCCAGCTGAGCTAAGACCCCTTGACGAAGAGAAGTATAGCGCATATCAAAGAAAATGTCAAGCAAATTTTTTAAAAAATTCCGAAAATTTTTATAGATTCTGCGTGGAAAATAAAAGTAAGTCGTGGTATCATGGTAGTTATAAAAAAAGAAAGGTAAGGAGATTTGATATGAGAGTTGGTATGGGATATGATGTGCATCGCCTCGTTGAGGGACGCAAACTGATTTTAGGCGGTGTAGAGATTTTGTATGAAAAAGGACTTCTTGGTCATTCTGACGCAGATGTGCTGCTTCATGCAATAATGGATGCGCTGCTTGGTGCAGCTGCACTTGGAGATATTGGTCAGCATTTTCCAGACACGGATCCGGCATATAAGGGAGCATCAAGCATAGAATTGCTAAAAAGAGTAGGAGAGCTTCTGGAGGAAAACTGCTACTATATCAGCAATATTGATGCAACAGTTATTGCACAGAGACCGAAGCTTGCCGGATATCGTGAGCAGATGAGAGCAAATATTGCAGAGGCACTTCATCTTGAACTCGATCAGGTAAACATTAAGGCAACAACAGAAGAAGGACTAGGCTTTACAGGAACAGGAGAGGGCATCTCTTCACAGGCAGTATGCTTAATTGATAAGCCAGAATTTTATATGGACGGTACGATTGGCTGCGGTGGTTGTGGCGGCTGTAAAAATTGATCTCTAACTGATCTTTAGAAATTGAAAATTTGAAAGGATAACTGGAAAATAATGGGAGGATTTGATTTATTCGGGTGTCTTTGGCTCTTTTTCGTATATTCATTTTTGGGATGGATTGCAGAGACATGTTTTTGTGTCTTAAAATACCGAAAATTTATGAACAGAGGTATGCTAAACAGCCCACTTTGTATTGTATATGGCATTTCAGCAGTAATTATAACAATTGGCTTTCCAGAATTGTTTGATGAGATACCGATTTTGTTTCTGGGCTGTGCGGGAGTTAGTACACTTCTTGAGTGGTTTACAGCAAAGATTCTTGAAAAATTGGATCATAAAAAATGGTGGGACTATTCTTCTAAAAGATGGAATCTTGATGGATACATCTGTCTGCAGTATTCTATTGTATGGGGTATCTTAGGCGTTTTATCAGTTAAGTTTGTAACACCTGTTTTGATGAAACTTTATCATATGGTACCATCATTTATGATGCAGATTACATTGTGGGCACTGCTTGGTGTGTTAATAGTTGATATTTTGGGATCTACATATATCATTCGCGGCAGTGTAAAGAGAAATGATACGATTCAAAAGATTGATCACGAACTCTACAGCAGAAAAAAACGTTTTGGAAGATGGCTTGAAAAGCATATTCTGATGCGTGTGGAAAAAGCATATCCTGCGATCAATGAGGGAGAACGCGTAGAGAAGGAAAAAATAACCGTTTTTGCTGAAGGCTGCAGTTTTTACAAGCTTGTATTATTGTTTTTTATAGGTGCATTTGCAGGCGATTTGATAGAGACTATATTTTGCCGTATCACGATGGGGTACTGGATGAGCAGAAGCAGCGTTGTATGGGGTCCATTTAGTATTGTATGGGGTCTTGCAATGGTGGTGGCAACATCGCTTTTGTACAACTACAGAAATCGCTCCTCATCGTTTATTTTTGCGATGGGAACCGTATTAGGCGGTGTATACGAGTATTTGTGCAGCGTTTTTACGGAAATCGTATTTGGAAAGATCTTCTGGGATTACAGCGGTTTTATGTTTAATATCGGAGGACGAATTAATTTGCTGTTTTGTTTTTTCTGGGGAATTGCAGGTGTTGTATGGTTGAAAGGAGTTTATCCTTATCTTTCTAAGTGGATTGAAAAGATTCCAATGCTTGCTGGAAAAATCATAACATGGTGTCTTATCATTTTTATGGCAGCAGACAGTCTTGTGTCAGCAGCGGCACTTATGCGCCAGGATCAGCGTGAAAAAAATATTCCAGCAAGCAATGTTGTACAGCAGTGGCTGGATGAAAATTATGATGATGAAACACTTTATAAGATTTATCCAAAGGCAAAGAAGCCAAAAAAGGTTGACAAATCCGAAAACATCACATATAGTAACACTAGAAATGATGCAGCACTGTAATACAGTGAATAAACAGACATCTGTGATATTTTTGCATCATACAATAAAAAAAGCTTCGAAAAGGCTTTGAACGGAAAGAGTACTGTCGCAGGAAATGTCAGAGAGAGCGGGTCCAGGCTGAAAACCTGCTTCGTGGAGTGAGACAGGAAGTGCATCCGGGAGCTGGCTGTGTGAATAAAGTAGCATGGCACGCTGGTTTGCGTTATCACCGGCTGTGTATACAGCATAAGTGTCAGCATCTATGCTCTCACAGGAGTGGAACCGCGGAAAATTTTTCGTCTCCTGGCTTTTGCCAGGGGACGTTTTTTTGTGTGAGAACTGCGAAGCAGTGGAGCAAGTCGTATGTATCAAAAAAACTGCGGACAAAGATTTTCGAAGCAAGAAGGGAGTGGCATGAGAATCGTTCAATATGTACTTGATGAAATTTCGCTGATCAGAGAACGGGATCCGGCAATTAATTCACCGGCAGAGGTATTTTTGTATCCTTGTTTCTGGGCAGTACTTTGGTATCGTCTTGCGCACAGGCTTTATTTGAAAAAAAGATATTTTGCAGCGCGTATGATCTCTCAGTGTACAGCACGAAGAACTGGAATCGAGATCCACCCAGGAGCTAAAATCGGAAAAGGATTTTTTATTGATCATGGTCATGGTGTTGTGATTGGAGAGACAGCAGAGATTGGTGACAATGTTACCTTATATCAAGGTGTTACACTTGGCGGTACAGGAAAAGAGCATGGAAAACGCCATCCGACAATTGGAAATAATGTTATGATCAGTGCAGGCGCGAAGGTTCTCGGTTCCATTACAATTGGAGACAACTGTAAAATCGGTGCTGGAAGTGTTGTACTAAAACCAGTTCCGCCCAATTCTACGGTGGTAGGAGTTCCAGGACGTGTTGTCAAACGTGACAATGTACGATTGCCGCAAACTGATCTTGATCAGGTGCACATGCCAGATCCGGTGCTTGCTGATATTGAACAGCTTAAAAAGCAGTACGCTAAGCTGTATCAAATGGTTGAGAAATCACAGATGAAAACGAAAAGAAGAAAGGAAAAAACATGGAAATCTACAATACATTAACAAAACGAAAAGAAGAATTTAAGCCGCTTGAGCCGGGAAAGGTAAAAATGTATGTCTGCGGTCCTACAGTATACAATTATATTCATATTGGAAATGCACGCCCGATGATCGTATTTGATACTGTGCGACGCTATATGGAATACAAGGGCTATGACGTAAATTATGTTTCAAATTTTACTGATGTAGATGATAAGATTATCAAAAAGGCAAATGAGGAAGGTGTTGAGGCATCTGTTATCTCTGAGCGTTTCATAAAGGAGTGCAAGCAGGATATGGCTGCTATGAATGTAAAGCCGGCGACAACTCATCCGCTTGCAACACAGGAAATCGATGGAATGATCGATATGATCAGTACCTTGATCGAAAAAGGTCATGCTTATGAGAAGAATGGCACTGTTTATTTCCGTACTGCAAGTTTTAAGGATTATGGTAAGCTTTCTCATAAGAACCTTGATGATCTTCAGTCAGGTTTTCGTGATTTAAATGTAAGTGGCGAGGAAGACAAGGAAAGCCCGCTTGATTTTGTTTTGTGGAAGCCAAAGAAGGAAGGAGAGCCATACTGGGAATCTCCGTGGAGCGAAGGACGTCCGGGATGGCATATTGAGTGCTCTGTTATGTCAAAGAAATACTTAGGCGAGCAGATTGATATTCATGCCGGTGGTGAGGATTTGATTTTCCCACATCATGAAAATGAGATTGCACAAAGCGAGGCATGCAACGGAAAAGAGTTTTCTCATTATTGGATGCACAATGCGTTCTTAAATATTGATAACAGAAAAATGAGTAAGTCACTTGGTAACTTCCTGTTAGTAAGAGATATTGAGAAGAAGTATGATCTTCAGGTACTTCGTTTCTTTATGTTAAGCGCACACTACAGAAGTCCATTAAATTTCAGTGCAGAGCTTATGGAAGCAGCAAAGAACGGTCTTGATCGTATCTTAACATGTGCTGCATGGCTTCAGAAGCAGTCTGCTAACGAGGGTGAGCTTACTAATCAGGAGAGCGAAGTAGTCGAGGAAGCAAAGAAATATGTAGGCAAGTTTGAGGCAGCAATGGAGGATGACTTTAATACAGCAGATGCAATTGCAGCTATTTTCGAGCTTGTAAAATATGTAAATACAAATAAGACAGATGAGCTTTCAGGAAAAGCAGCAAAGGCACTGTATGAGATTTTAAAGCAGCTTTGCGATATCCTTGGTATTATCATTGAGAAAAAAGAAGAACTTTTGGATGCTGATATCGAAGCTTTGATCGAGGAGCGTAAGCAGGCAAGAAAGGCAAAGAACTTTGCACGTGCCGATGAAATTCGTAAAGAACTTGCTGATAAGGGCATTATTCTTGAGGATACAAGACAGGGTGTGACCTGGAAGCGTGTGTAATAAAAATCAGAAAGATATAGAAAGAGGAAATACATGGAACAAAATCAGCAGCTGCTTGAACAGATCCAACAGAAATTTTTATTAAAGCAGATGCCTGCAAAGGAATATTCACCTTTGGTGCTTGCTTATATTGGCGATGGGATTTACGATATGATTGTCCGCACGATTTTTGTAAGCTATGGAAATACACAGGTTGATAAATTAAACAAGCAGGCAAGCAATGTCTGCCGTGCCTCTTCACAGGCCGCGATTGCATTTGCAATTGCACCGCTTTTGACAGAGGAAGAGACATCTGCTTACCGCAGAGGTCGTAATGCAAGATCTTTTACAAAAGCAAAGAATGCAACGATGTCTGATTATCGTCATGCAACTGGATTAGAGGCACTTTGTGGTTATCTGTATTTAAATGGTGAGATGGAGCGTTTGCTTGATCTTCTTTCAGAGGGCTTTGTGCGCACGGGTGTGCTGTGCGTCGAAGCACCTGAAAAAGAGAAGCTGCATCAGAAAGAAGAAAGGACGAAGGAATAAAGAAAATATGGGATATCATGAATCATTAACAGAGGGCCGAAACGCGGTTCTTGAAGCATTTCGAAGCGGAAAAACTGTTGACAGACTGTTTGTACTTGATGGCTGTCAGGACGGACCTGTAAAGACGATCCTGCGTGAAGCAAAGAAGCAGGATACGATGGTGCAGTATGTAAAGAAGGAGCGTCTTGATCAGCTGTCTGAGACTAAGAATCATCAGGGCGTGATTGCATATTGTGCAGCATGTGAGTACGCAGAGGTCTCTGATATTTTAGAGAATGCAAAGAAAAAGGGTGAGGCACCGTTTATTGTGCTTCTTGATGGGATTGAAGATCCGCACAATTTAGGTGCTATCATTCGTACTGCAAATCAGGCAGGTGCACATGGTGTAATCATTCCAAAGCGCAGAGCAGTTGGTTTAACAGCGACAGTTGCACGTACCTCTGCAGGTGCAGTGAATTATACGCCTGTTGCAAAAGTAACAAATCTTGTTACTGTAATGGAAGACTTAAAGAAAGAGGGAATGTGGTTTGTCTGTGCAGATATGGACGGCGAGGAAATGTATTCCCTTAATTTGAAGGGACCTATCGGTCTTGTCATTGGAAATGAAGGAGAAGGTGTATCAAGACTTGTAAAGGAACATTGTGATATGGTTGCCTCTATCCCAATGAAGGGTGACATCGATTCCTTAAACGCATCTGTAGCTATGGGTGTTCTGGCATACGAGATTGTAAGACAGAGACGTTTTTAAAGCATACGATGTTTTTGATCAAACTATTTTCGACATGTCAGATTCCGTAAAAATACCGACTGTGAGTTGAAATAACATGAACAGATAGCATGAATTTTGACACAATTTAGCTCTTTGTATAGTCGGAGAGCTAAATTGATGTCTTTTTTAATAAAAATAAAAAAACTTAAAAAAGGTGTTGACAAAACATTCGGAAAGTAGTATAGTAGTGCGTGTCGAGCGAAATAAAGTCCGGCAAACAAGCTGATGTGGCACAGGTGGTAGCGCACCTCATTGGTAATGAGGAGGTCACGGGTCCGAGTCCCGTCATCAGCTTTCGATAAGTTTTTGAGAGATCAAAGATTTATTGACAAAAGAATATAAGCTGATGTGGCACAGGTGGTAGCGCACCTCATTGGTAATGAGGAGGTCACGGGTCCGAGTCCCGTCATCAGCTTTTTGACAAGGCTTTCTGAGAGATCAGGAGGCCTTTTTGATATATTGAAATCAAAAAGAAAAGGTTGACATTTAAAGACCTTTGACATATCCTAGTAGATAAGGGCATTGCGCTTAATTAAAGGAGGAAGACTATGGAGAATAAAGACATCGTCCTGGAAGAAAACAAAGAAGAAAAGACGACAGTCTCAAAAAATTTTATAGAGATGATCATCGATAAGGATTTAGCGGAGGGAACTTATGACCACGTTCAGACAAGATTTCCACCGGAGCCAAATGGCTATCTGCACATTGGACATGCAAAGTCTATTTTATTGAACAGTGGACTGGCAAAGGAATATAATGGCAAGTTCAACCTGCGTTTTGATGATACAAATCCAACAAAGGAAAAGACTGAGTTTGTTAAGTCTATCACCGAGGATGTAAAGTGGCTTGGTGCTGATTTTGAGGACAGACTGTTTTTTGCATCAGATTATTTTGATCAGATGTATGAGTATGCCGTATTCCTGATTAAGAAGGGAAAGGCATTTGTTTGTGATCTGACAGCAGAGCAGATTCGCGAGTACAGAGGAACCTTGACTGAACCAGGTAAGGAGAGCCCATATCGCAACAGAAGCGTAGAGGAAAATCTGCAGCTGTTTGAGGAGATGAAAAACGGCAAGTATGCAGACGGAGAGAAGGTACTTCGTGCAAAGATTGACATGGCTTCCCCGAACATGAATATGAGAGATCCTGTTATCTATCGTGTGGCTCATCTGACTCATCATAATACTGGAGATAAGTGGTGCATCTACCCGATGTACGATTTTGCTCACCCAATCGAGGATGCAATTGAGCACATTACTCATTCTATCTGTACTTTGGAGTTTGAGGATCATCGTCCGCTGTATGACTGGGTTGTAAAAGAGTGTGAGTTTGTTATGCCGCCAAAGCAGATCGAGTTTGCAAAGCTGTATCTGACTAATGTTGTTACTGGAAAGCGCTATATTAAAAAGCTCGTAGAAGACGGCGTAGTAGATGGATGGGATGATCCGCGTCTTGTTACAATCAGTGCACTCAGAAGACGTGGATTTACACCAGAGTCTATCCGCATGTTTGTTGATCTTTGTGGTGTGGCAAAGGCAAATTCTTCTGTTGATTATGCAATGCTTGAATATTGTATCCGTGAGGACTTAAAGCTTAAGCGTTCAAGAGTTATGGCAGTACTGAATCCAATTAAGTTAATCATTGATAACTACCCAGAGGATCAGATGGAAGAACTTGATGTTGTCAATAACCTTGAAAACCCAGAGCTTGGAAGCAGAACAATTCCGTTTGGCAGAGAGCTTTACATTGAGGCAGATGATTTCATGGAGGAGCCGCCAAAGAAGTATTTCCGTATGTTCCCTGGCAATGAGGTTCGTCTGATGAATGCTTATTTTGTAAAGTGTACAGGCTGTGTTAAGGACGAAAATGGCAATATAGTTGAGGTTCATGGAACTTACGACCCGGCATCAAAGGGCGGAAACAGCCCGGATGGCAGAAAGGTAAAGGGAACTATTCATTGGGTAGCAGCGAAGACTGCATTCCACACTGAGGTTCGTCTGTATGAGAACTTAGTAGACGAGGAAAAAGGTAAGCTCAATGAAGATGGCACATTAAACTTTAATCCGAACTCTTTAACCGTATTAAAGGATTGTGTGCTGGAGCCATCTTTAAAGGATGCAAAGGCTTACGACAGCTTCCAGTTTGTGCGCAATGGCTTTTTCTGCGTAGACTGCAAGGATTCCGAGGAAGGAAAGCCGGTATTTAACCGCATTGTTTCATTAAAGTCAAGCTTTAAGCTGCCAAAATAAGGAGCAGACGGCATGAAAGAAAAACTGTATACGATTCCTATTAACGATGCGTTTGCGATGGACAGTGAGTGTCCTATCTGCGCTATGAAGACAATTCTTGAAAATAATGCAGTCGAATTTACCATGGGTCCAAGCTACATGGAGGATGATATCCGCATGGAGACAGATCGAATGGGATTTTGTAAGGCACACATGAAGATGGTATTTGATCAGAATAATAAGCTTGGTCTTGCATTAGTCTTAAAGACACACATCGACCGTACAAACAAAGAAATTGAAAAGCGCATGAAGATGCCGCCCAAAAAGGCATCCTTCTTTAAGAAGGAGACAAGCAATCCGTTAACAGATTATATTGATGAGTTAAATAAGTCATGTTTTATTTGTGATCGTATAAATAACACCTTCGAGCGTTATCTGCATACTGTAGTAGCAACTTGGAAGAGTGACGCTGCATTTAGAGAGCTGTACGCAAAGGGAAAGGGTTTTTGTACTGAGCATTATGGCGATCTGTTAAAAGAGGGCGCAAAATGTCTAAATCAGAAGGAGCTTGATGAGTTTACAGAAATTACAGGAAAGTTGTATCTGGATAATATGAAGCGTCTTGCAGAAGAACTTGACTGGTTTGCAGATAAGTTTGATTACCGATTTAAAGATGCACCTTGGAAAAACTCCAAGGATTCAATTCCGAGAGCAATGATTAAAACAAACGGCATCATGGAGATAGATGACAAAAAGAAAAAAGACTAACAAAAAAACGACCGGGAAACCGGCCGTTTTTTGATTTTTAAAGATGGATAGAAGAATTAACAGAATCTTCTTCTTTTGTTTTTTCTGGATTAACATCATCCTCGTGAAGTGGTTTAGTATCGACAGCAGTATCTTCCTCAGAAACACCGTCCATTGCATACAGATCAGAAACACCCTCACTAAGATCTTCGTCAATATCGACACTAAGATCTTCAATGTCAAGATCTGCGATATCACTGTCAGCATTCATGTGTTTAAAATGAAAATTAGAATCATCGTCTTTTGCTTGTTCTTCTGTAGTTTCTTCACATTTGTTTTCATCAGCCTTCTTGTCACTGTGAGAACCTGGACGCAGATTTTTTGTAAGGTGAGCTGCATCAGCAACAAGCTTTGCTGCGTCGTCTAAAAGCTGTCCCTTATCAATATTGATGTCTACATCGCTGTTTTTTCCAGTTACATGAATATTGATATATCGACGGCTAGAGGAATCAGTTGCCTCATCGGAAGAAATTGCATCAGACTCTTCTTCAGATGCTGTGTTTGCAGCCTCATCCACGTTTTTCGTGGTGTCATCCTCGTTTCTGTCTTCATCAAAATCATCTTCGCTAGGTCCGCATTCGCTGCAATTTGACTGGATCTTCACGTACTTATGCAGCAGAGCGGCACTTGCTGCAACTCCTGCACATACAGCAGCGCTCTTGAGTGCCAGCTTGGTCACTTTCTTCATAAAATCAGCCATAGCAAACTCCTTTCTTTCACAAAATTTTTGCCAATGATACTAAGGATTCACAACTTTATTGTCTGGTATCATCGGGATGTCATGACTAGTATACTCTATTTTGAACAAAATGGAAAGACAAAATGTAATTTTTGTATAAGAAAAGAAAATAATAGAAAAACGATAGAAAAACAAAGGAAACAAGAGAAAAATAAAGATAAATACTAATATATAGCCGTATACAAGGTTGCAATATTTTGCCAAAATCATTATTATAAACAATGTCATAATTAGCACTCAGATGAAATGAGTGCTAGCAATGAGACATAAGAAAAGAAAATAAAAACTATAATAAAGTATAGTGTTAATTATTAAGGAGGTTTCCATTATGAAGTTAGTACCTTTAGGTGACAGAGTTGTATTAAAGCAGGTCGCAGCAGAAACCACTACAAAGTCTGGTATTGTTATTCCAGGTTCTGAGAAAGAGAAGCCACAGCAGGCACAGATCATCGCAGTTGGTCCAGGCGGAGTTGTTGATGGCAAGGAAGTAACAATGCAGGTAAAGGTTGGTCAGACTGTTATCTACTCCAAGTATGCCGGAACAGAGGTAAAGCTTGAGGATGAGACCTACATTATTGTAAAGCAGAGTGATATTCTTGCAATTGTTGAATAATTATCTGTAGTAGATCTTAAATTAAATAATTTGGTCAAAGATGATTGATTTGATGCGAGTTGAAAACTTGTATTGTGTGGATTGAAATGAATTGAAATAGTATCAGGAGGAACAAAATCATGGCTAAGGAAATTAAATATGGCGCAGAAGCAAGAGCAGCCTTAGAGGCTGGTGTAAATAAACTGGCAGATACCGTTAGAGTAACCCTCGGACCGAAAGGAAGAAATGTTGTTCTGGATAAGTCCTACGGTACTCCGTTAATCACAAACGATGGTGTTACTATCGCAAAGGAGATTGAGCTTGAGGACGCATTCGAGAACATGGGTGCACAGCTTGTTAAGGAAGTTGCAACAAAGACAAATGATGTTGCTGGTGATGGTACCACAACAGCTACCGTACTTGCTCAGGCAATGATCAATGAAGGTATGAAGAACCTAGCAGCAGGTGCAAACCCGATCGTTTTAAGAAAAGGTATGAAGAAGGCATCTGACGCAGCAGTAGAAGAGATCGCAAGAATGAGCCAGCCGATTTCAGGAAAAGCACAGATGGCAAAGGTAGCAGCAATTTCCGCAGCAGATGAGTCTGTAGGTGAGATGGTTGCAGATGCAATGGAGAAGGTTTCTAAGGATGGTGTTATCACTATCGAGGAGTCCAAGACCATGAAGACAGAGCTGGATCTTGTAGAAGGTATGCAGTTTGACAGAGGTTATGTATCTGCATACATGGCAACTGATATGGAGAAGATGGAGGCAGTTCTGGATAACCCATACATCTTAATTACCGATAAGAAGATTTCCAACATTCAGGAGATCCTTCCATTACTGGAGCAGATTGTTCAGGCAGGAGCAAAGCTGTTAATCATTGCTGAGGATATCGAGGGTGAGGCACTGACCACACTTATTGTAAACAAGTTAAGAGGAACCTTCCAGGTAGTAGGTGTAAAGGCACCGGGTTATGGTGATCGCAGAAAGGAAATGCTGCAGGATATCGCAATCCTGACTGGAGGTACTGTAATTTCTTCAGATCTTGGCTACGAGTTAAAGGATACAACTATTGATATGCTTGGCCGTGCAAAGTCTGTAAAGGTTCAGAAAGAGAACACAGTTATCGTAGATGGCTGCGGACAGAAGTCAGATATCGAGGCAAGAATTGGCCAGATTAAGGGTCAGCTCGCTGAGACTACATCAGAGTTTGACAAGGAAAAGCTGCAGGAGCGTCTTGCAAAGTTAGCAGGCGGAGTAGCAGTAATCCGTGTAGGTGCAGCAACTGAGACAGAAATGAAGGAATGCAAGCTGCGTATGGAAGATGCATTGAATGCAACAAGAGCAGCTGTAGAAGAGGGTATCGTTGCAGGTGGCGGTACTGCATATATTGAGGCATCAAAGAAGGTTGCCGAGTTGGTTGCTTCCCTTGAGGGAGACGAGAAGACAGGTGCAAAGATCATCATGAAGGCACTTGAGGCTCCACTGTTCCATATCGCAAGCAACGCAGGTCTTGAGGGCGCTGTTATCATCAACAATGTCCGTGAGGCAAAAGATGGCGTAGGTTATGATGCTTATAATGAGACTTATGTAGATATGATCGAGGCAGGTATCCTTGATCCGGCAAAGGTAACAAGAAGCGCACTGCAGAATGCAACAAGCGTAGCTTCTACATTACTGACAACAGAGTCTGTAGTAGCAAACATTAAAGAAGAAACCCCGGCAGCACCAGCAGGCGCAGGCATGGGCGGAATGATGTGATAATACCAGATTAGAAAAAGGTGGCAACCGTCCATGCTTGCATGAGACGGTTGCCACCTTTTTAATAATCGCCAAACATGAGGATGAAGCGGTTTCGCGAAGCGAAGCTGCGGAATCCGAATGATTGTAGGATTGCGAGAGCGAAGCGGAGCAATCCGTGGGTATTATCACAAAGTGGTTAGGAGCGCCGCCCAATCATGAGAATGTAGTGATTTGCTCTGCAAATCGACAGATTCCGCCCATTCCTTCGGTATCTTTCTACAAAAATTCCTTAAAAAAACAAAAAGTTGAAAAAAGGTCTTTTAAAATCCATCAAAGTAATATATAATAATTTAAATATCTCCCATGCCACAAGGCGGGATGAAAGGAGAGAAGGTATGAATAATGATATTTATGCCGAGTGGCTCGTAAAGCGCAAGAAGTCTCCGCTTACGGTTCCATTTTATATTGGTATCGTTTTGCTGTTTCTGATTGGGTTTTATGCTAGTGTGATTAGTCCGTTTGGATTTGTCGCTCTGTTAGCCGCTGCAGCAGCAGCTTACTTTGGAAGCGCGCGTCTGCATGTTGAGTATGAATATGTATTTGTCACAAATGAGCTGGCAATTGACCGTATTCTTTCACAGCGCACACGCAAGCGTATGAAGAAGCTGGACATCCAGAAAATCGAAAAAATGGCTTCCATGAAGTCCCATGAATTCGATTACATCAAAGGTAACAATCAGGTGAAGGTAGTAGACTTTTCATCAGGAAAGGCTGATGCCAACACCTACGGAATTGCTTACTCTGACGAGAATGGCAAGTTCGTATATGTTATCGAGCCAAATGATAATCTTCTCAAATGCATGAAGAGTGCCGCGCCGAGAAAGGTGATGATTGAGCAGAATATCACGGCAAAGAACTAATAACTTAAATACATTTTAAAGACAAAGAGAGAGGTATAGTAGACATGAGTCAGATTATTGGTGATGGCATCACGTTTGATGATGTCCTGTTGGTTCCTCAGTATTCTGAGGTAACTCCTAACATGATTGATTTAACAACGCATTTAACAAAAAAGATTCAGTTAAATATCCCGATGATGAGTGCTGGTATGGACACTGTTACAGAGCATCGTATGGCAATTGCCATTGCGCGTCAGGGTGGTATCGGTATTATCCACAAGAACATGTCTATTGAAGCACAGGCTGAGGAAGTTGATAAGGTAAAGCGTTCTGAGTATGGCGTTATTACAGATCCGTTCTACCTTTCCCCGGAGCATACTCTCGAGGATGCCAATGCACTGATGGCAAAGTTCCGTATCTCAGGTGTGCCGATCACTGAGGGCAGAAAGCTTGTCGGCATTATCACAAACCGTGATTTAAAGTTCGAAGAGGATTTCTCCCGTAAAATTCGTGAAGTCATGACAAGCAAGAATCTTGTAACTGCAAAAGAGGGTGTTACCCTTGCAGAAGCAAAGAAGATTCTGGCTAAGGCAAGAGTAGAGAAGCTTCCGATCGTTGATGATGATTTCAACTTAAAGGGTCTGATCACCATTAAGGATATTGAGAAGCAGATCAAGTATCCGCTGTCTGCAAAGGACGAGCAGGGACGTCTTCTGTGTGGTGCAGCTGTTGGTATCACAAAGAATGTTATGGATCGCGTAACAGCTCTCGTAAATGCAAAAGTAGATTGTATCGTAATCGATTCTGCACATGGTCATTCTAAGAACATCATCACTACCTTAAAGGAGATCAAGGCAGCTTATCCTGATCTGCAGGTTATCGTTGGTAACGTAGCAACGGGAGAGGCAACAAAGGCACTGATCGAGGCAGGAGCAGATGCTGTTAAGATTGGTATTGGACCAGGTTCTATTTGTACCACACGTGTGGTTGCTGGTATTGGTGTTCCGCAGGTTTCTGCTGTTATGGACTGCTATGAGGCTGCAAAGCCATATGGTGTGCCGATCATCGCAGATGGCGGTATCAAGTATTCTGGTGATATGACAAAGGCTTTAGCTGCAGGTGCAAGTGTCTGCATGATGGGAAGTATGTTTGCAGGCTGTGACGAGGCACCAGGTGAGTTTGAGCTGTATCAGGGAAGAAAGTATAAGGTTTACCGTGGAATGGGTTCCATTGCTGCTATGGAGAATGGTTCTAAGGATCGTTATTTCCAGACAGAGGCAAAGAAGCTTGTTCCGGAAGGTGTAGAAGGACGTGTTGCATACAAGGGAACAGTAGAAGATACCATCTTCCAGTTAGTTGGTGGTATTCGTTCCGGTATGGGCTACTGTGGTGCAAAGAATATCAAGACACTGCAGGAGACTGGCAAGTTCGTTAAGATCAGTGCCGCTTCCTTAAAGGAAAGTCATCCGCATGATATTCAGATCACCAAAGAGGCACCAAACTACAGCAGCGTAAGCTTATAAACTGAGTGATACTAGGGTCGAAAAGTCACAAGCTGATCATGCTTGCATGAAGAGGCTTGTGACCTTGAGACCTGTTAAAACATGAGGATGCAGCGATTTTCAAGGAAAATCAGCGAATCCGAATGTTTTTAGAATTGCGAGAGTTGCGTAGCAACGGAGCAATTCGTAAGTATCAATTCATAAAAAAAGAAGAAAACATACACAAGGCTGCCGTGAAAACGGCGGCCTTGCTGCGTGTTTGGGGAATTAAATAATTATTTAATCATCGAATTGTGCTGATGATACGTATATTATATATGGAAGGAAAACAAAATGCGAAAATTAACAGGTAAATGCAAATGGATATTGGCTGTTTTGATTGTGGCAGTATCTATGGCTGCTGGTTGTAATAAAACAAAAGCTACAGGTGTAAATGCAGATGATTCATCAGAAGCATCACACAAAATTTCAGTTGTCGCAACGGTATTTCCCTATTATGATTTTGCCAGAGCAATTGGAGGTGAATATTTGGATGTGACACTGTTGCTGCCGCCTGGACGCGACAGCCACAGTTTTGAACCTACAGCACAGGATCTTCTTGCGCTTCAGTCGGCTGATATTTTTCTTTACAATGGCGGTGAGATGGAAACGTGGGTAGAAGAGGTGTTAGAAGCAGTTCCGCGCAGTCATGGAATTACCTTTCAGGGAATAGAGACAGTAGATCTGCTCGAAGAGGCGCATACAAAAAGTATGAAAACAACAGGTCATTCACATGACCACGATGAAGACCATGACGAAGAAGAGGAGCATGATCATGATGAAGAAGATGAACATCATCATGATGAATATGATGAGCATATATGGACTTCACTTGAAAATGCGCAGCTTCTTGTATCAGCTATTGAGGAGATTTTTTGTGAGGCAGATCCTGAGCACGAGAAACAGTTTCGCGATAATGCAGCGGCTTATCGCGAACAGATTGCAGATGTGCAGTCTGAAATAGAGGAAATTGTAGACAATGCACGTGTGAAGAAAATTCTATTTGCTGATCGATTCCCATTTTTATATTTTACACAGGAATTTGGTTTAGATTATGATGCTGCATTTGCTGGTTGCGCCGGAGATACGGAGCCGTCAGCTAGAGTCATAGCATCCTTAATAGAAGAGATACAATCTGAAAATATAAAAGCAATTTATCATGTTGAGATGGGAAATACAAAGACAGCTCAGATGATACAGGAAGCAACAGGCGTTGAGATATTAGAACTTCATTCATGCCATACTGTGACTTCAAAGCAGCTGCAGGAAGGTGTGACTTATGTGGAGTTGATGAGACAAAATGCAGAAAATTTAAAGAAAGGATTACAGTAAAATGCTGTTTGAATGTAAAAAAGTATCATTTGGATACGAAAACCAGCAGGTCATTAAAGATCTGTCATTTCAGGTTCAGGAAGGTGAGTATGTTTGTGTGGTAGGAGAAAATGGCTCTGGAAAATCCACATTGATAAAAGGTTTACTAGGTCTGATTCCGGCAGGAAGCGGTCAGGTAAATTATGGAAAGGAAATTTCAAACCATGTAATTGGATATCTGCCGCAGCAGACAAGCTCACAAAAAGATTTCCCGGCAACTGTCTGGGAGGTGATTTTATCAGGCTGTCTAAGTACAAGAAAGGGCCGCTTTTTCTATTCAAAAGAAGATAAAGAAAAGGCAAGAAGACAGATGTGTCATCTTGAATTAGAAAGCTTAGCATCAAGACCATTTGGTGCATTATCAGGAGGTCAGCAGCAGCGCGTTCTGATTGCAAGAGCGCTTTGCGCAACGGAAAGCCTTTTGATTTTAGATGAGCCAGTCACAGGACTTGATCCGGCAGTTACACGTGAACTGTATGAGATTTTGGAAAAGCTTAACAAAAAAGAGCATACGGCTATTGTTATGGTAACACATGATATTGCAGGAGCACTTCCATATGCAGATAAAGTTCTTCATATTGGTCCGCAAGGCTACTTTTTTGGAACGCGCAGAGAGTACTGTGCAAGTGAAGAGGGAAAGCGTATGCTTGGAACGGCTTTCAGAGAGGAAGAAGAAAAATGAATCTGATTATTACGATGTTTCAATATCCATTTATTCAAAGAGCACTGATAGTAGGTGTGCTTGTGTCGCTTTGTGCGGCGCTTCTTGGTGTATGCCTTGTGCTTAAACATTATTCTATGATTGGAGATGGTCTGTCCCATGTGTCATTTGGGGCTTTATCAGTTGCAGTTGCATTAGGTGTATCTCCGCTTTGGATTTCTATTCCGATTGTTATTATTGCCTCCTTTTGTCTGCTTAGGATTCGTGAGAACGCGCATATGAAAAATGATGCGGCCATTGCCGTAGTATCTTCATCAGCACTTGCAATAGGCATCACGGTCACAGCTTTGACAACTGGTATCAACACAGATGTTTCAAGCTACATGTTTGGAAGTATTCTCGTTATGAATGAGCAGGATGTCATGATAAGTATAGTTTTATGTGTTATTGTTTTGGCACTGTTTATTTTATTTTACAGCCGTATTTTTTCTATTACATTTGATGAGAATTTTTCAAAGGCATCTGGCATTCCTGTTGGCCGTTTTAATGCACTTTTGTCTGTTCTTACAGCAGTGACGATCACCCTTGGCATGCGAATGATGGGAGCAATGCTGATTTCAAGCCTTATTATTTTTCCAGCACTTATAGCAATGCGTCTTCAAAGAAGCTTTAGCGGTGTTATTATTGCAGCAGCAATCACAGCAGTAATAGACTTCTTACTTGGCCTAGTGATTTCATTTTTACTTTCCACACCGACTGGTGCAAGCATTGTGCTTGTAAATCTTTGCGTACTATTGATTGTGACTGCAATCCAGAAAATTCGTGGAAAATAATAAAAGGCGCCTCGGCGCCTTTTTCATGTGCTTTTATAATTATCTGGTTTGAAACGTTGCACATTCTGTATGATTGCCTGATTGTGTATTCATTCCATTGATTGCCACTGATTCTGCCTGACATAAATGGTTTTCATTGTGGATACACTGAACAGCATTGCAGCCAATTTTTAAAGCAGGATTTGGTGTCTGTGTGTTGTTTTTAAAAGAATCGGAAGTTTTTTGGTCAAAGCTTGCACAGCATGTGCAGCCGCATGAGCAGTCATTCTTTGAGTCTGTATTAACAAGAATTTCTGATTTGCAGCAGCAGTGATCGTCGTTATGCTTACATTCTGTAACGGTACAGGTACAATTTGTCATAATAGAAATCTCCTTATAATTTGTGTGAGACTTTCATCTGGATACTGATTAGCGAAAAAATGGCATTTCAATTCATTCCAAATAAAAGCTTATGGACAGTATCTGCAAAAAAAGAAAAAACATGCGAAAAAAAGAAAAAACAGCTTGCTTTTTTGTGAGCAATATGATAAAGTATCTCTGTTGTGATTTTAGAGATGGTCCGCTGTTACTGCGTGTATTATGAACATCCGTATTAGTATAAGGAGGCACACTATGAGTGGCATTATTGAAAGCATTGAGAAGGCTCAGTTAAAGGAGCATGTTGATCAGTTTAACGTAGGCGATACCGTAAGAGTATACGCTAAGATCCGCGAGGGTGAGAAGGAAAGAATCCAGATGTTCGAAGGTACTGTTTTAAAGAGACAGAACGGCGGAATCCGTGAGACCTTCACTGTAAGAAAGTCATCCAACGGTGTTGGTGTAGAGAAGACCTGGCCGGTACACTCTCCAGCAGTAGAGAGAATCGAAGTTGTACGCAAGGGTAAGGTACGCAGAGCAAAGCTGAACTACTTAAGACAGAGAGTAGGAAAGAGCGCTAAGGTTAAGGAAATCGTAAAGTAATAACGAACCTATACAAAGGAGGGGCCTATACAATATGTATGACCTCTCCTTTTTGACTTTAAGAGAGACGGTCAGTTAGATTTTGTTTGGGATTAAATAGAGGTACAGATAGATGAAAGCAGTATCGTTGGGAAAACAAAAGAAAAAGAGCCTGCCGTGGCGTATTGTGAGCGGATTGGCAAATACAGCGCTTCTAATTATACTGGCGCTGTTTGTTTATCTGTTTTTGGCATTTCCAATGCAGATGAAGGGTCATTCTATGGAACCGGCAGTCGCAGAAAAAAGTCTGCTGTTACTAAATAAAATACAGTATCGTTTTGTTTCACCGAAGCAGTTTGATATAATTGCATTTCAGATCAAAGACAGCGATGAGCTTCAAATCAAGCGTATCATTGCATGTCCGGGTGATCGCATAAACATTAAAGAAGGAATGATTTATATAAATGGAACTTTGTGTGAGCAGGCGAATGAATATAGTAAGGATCTGATCTATGCAGGAACAGCTTCAGATGAACTGACAGTTGGAGAAAACGAATATTTTGTTTTGGGAGATAATGCAGTTTATAGTGAAGACAGCAGATCAGAAGATATTGGTATGGTATCAAAGGATCAGATTGTGGGAAAGGTTTGGTTTGTGGGAGAGTCATTTCTTTCATTCCATCTTTTATAGAGAATTGGATTGACCGCAAACAGCAAAATGAGTTATACTGAAAACAGCGAAGCTGTTCAGAAAGAAAAGAAAGGTTTGATAAACTATGCAGATACAGTGGTATCCGGGACATATGACAAAGGCACGCCGTGCTATGCAGGAGGATCTGAAATTAGTTGATCTTGTTATGGAACTAACAGATGCGAGAGCACCTTTGGCAGGACGAAATCCCGATATTGATAAACTTGCAGCTGGAAAAGCAAGAATGATTTTTTTGAACAAGGCAGATTTGGCAGATGATCAGGCGACACTTGCCTGGATGGATTATTTTAGAAAGAAGGGCATCACACCAATTCGTCTTGATGCAAGAAAAACAAATTTCAAAAAAGCTGTCGTTGATGGTGTGAAAATTGCATGTCAGGAAAAGATTGAGCGTGATCGCCGCAAGGGAATTTTAAATCGTCCGATCCGCGCCATGGTTGTAGGTATTCCTAATGTAGGAAAATCTACATTTATTAATTCACTTGCAGGAAAGACAGCTGCAAAGACAGGAAATAAGCCAGGTGTTACGCGTGGAAACCAGTGGATCAAGATCGACAAACAGCTTGAGCTTCTTGATACGCCAGGTATTTTGTGGCCTAAGTTTGATGATGAGGCAATCGGAATGAAGCTTGCCTGTGTGGGTTCAATCAGCGATGAAGTACTTAATATGCAGGAAATTGCCTACCATTTGCTTTCATATGGAAAGGCGAATTACAATCAGCTGTTTGAAGCACGCTACGGGGCAGTGCCGCAGCCAGATGATGAGCGCGACAATGAAATAGTACTCTGGATGGAAAATATTGCCAGACAGAGAGGTTGTTTAAAGAGGGGTGCAGAGACTGATTTTGATAAGGTATCTGCGCAGATTACTGATGATTTTAGAAGCGGCCGCATTGGAAAGGTTTCGCTTGAGGTGCCTAAGCAGGCATAAGCAGTCAGAACAATGTTTTGCTGCAAAAAAACGAAGGATAAGACAGGATAAAGAACATGGATGGGAAACAAAAGTCAGTTGCTGCGATTACGCAGGAACTTCAAAATTGCAGCGAAGAGGCGCTGATTGCACTTTGCAGCAATCTGCGTACAGATCCAAGAAAAAGTGTGCAGCTTCTTGCAGAAAAGGCTATGAAACGCTTGGAAAAGGAAAAAAAGGAGCTTGAGCGTGTTCAGGGGATGATCGACTTTGAACGTGAGATTGCAGGCAGCACAATATACTGCGGAATTGACGAGGCCGGACGAGGACCGCTTGCGGGACCAGTTGTGGCGGCAGCTGTCATTATGCCGCGTGATGGAAAAATTCCGTATGTCAACGACTCAAAGCAGGTCTCAGAAAAGAAAAGAGAACAGCTTTACGAGCAGATTTTAAAGGAAGCAGTATCCTATGGAGTAGGAATTGTCGATGCAAAAAGAATTGATGAAATCAATATTTTGCAGGCAACATATGAGGCAATGCGCGAGGCAGTAAGCCAACTTACGCTGCCGCTTGGTCATGTGCTTGCAGATGCAGTGCGTATTCCTAAGCTTACCGTGGCACAGACACCGATTATAAAGGGAGATGCAAAATGTTATTCAATTGCAGCTGCCAGTATTATCGCAAAGGTGACGAGAGACCGAATCATGCGTGAGTATGATCGAATTTACCCGGGATATGGCTTTTCAGACAATAAGGGATATGGAAGTGCAGCTCATATTGAAACGTTAAAGAAAAAAGGACCTGTGCCGATCCACAGAAGAACCTTTATCAGTGCCTTTTGGCAGGGAGAACAGGATTGAATAAACGCCAGATCGGAAGCGTGTATGAATTAAAAGCTTCAGATTATCTGACAAAGAAAGGGTATCAGATAATAGAACGCAATTATCGGTGCAGAATCGGAGAGATTGACATAATTGCAATAGAGCGAGATTGCCTGTGCTTTATTGAGGTGAAATACCGTAAAAATGAAAAGACAGGCGATCCGTTAGAGGCAGTCGATAAACGAAAGCAGCAAAAAATTATTCGGACAGCGCAGTATTATTTGCTGACACATTCAAAATATCAAAGTGTTAAATGCCGCTTTGATGCAGTGGGAATACTGGGAGAAGAAATTCGGCTTGTCAGGGATGCATTTCTTTGCTGATAGATCAGTACGTGTAAAAAGGAGATCAAAATATGATGCTCATTCGAAAAGGTACGGGAGAAGACCCGCGGTTAATTGAAAAAGATAAAGTTCCTTATTTGGAATTTGAAGCATTGAAAAAGCAGTCCTGGCTGACACATGCCTTCTCTACAAGACTTGGCGGTGTGAGTAGTGGCTGCTTTGCGTCTATGAACCTGGGTTTTGGACGCGGAGAAGAAGATAAAATTGTTGCAGAGAATTATAAAAGGCTTGGAGATGCAGTGGGTTTTGACTGGAAAAAAGTGGTCTTGTCCCATCAGACTCACACTACAAATGTACGCCTTGTGACAGAAAAAGATGCCGGAAAGGGAACGGTAAGAGAACGCGATTACACAGATGTGGATGGATTAATTACAAATGAGCCAGGGCTGCCGCTTGTAACATTTTATGCTGATTGTGTGCCGCTTTATTTTGCAGATCCTAAAAATAAGGCAATTGGATTATCACATTCCGGATGGCGCGGTACCGTGGGACGCATGGGTGAAAAAACACTAAAAGCGATGAATGAAGCGTTTGGCACACAGCCACAGGATGTGATAGCAGCCATCGGACCGAGTATATGCGGTGATTGCTTTGAGGTAGGACCAGAGGTAGTAGAAGAATTTGCAAAAACATTTTCAAAAAAACAGATGGAAGCAATATGTCATGCAGGACGAAATGACAGAAGCTATCTTGATTTGTGGCGGGCAAACCGCATAATTTTAGAGGAGGCTGGCGTGCAGCCGCAAAATATCAGTGTAACAAATATTTGTACCAGATGTAACCCAGATCTTTTGTACTCTCATAGAATTATGGGGGCGCAAAGAGGTAATTTGGCAGCAATTTTAATGATAAGGGAATAAAAAGCAAAAAGTACAGCTGATTTCTCATGACAAAAAGAAAGGGGCAGCTATGAAAAGACAAATGAAATGGGCGGCAGCATCATTGATATGCAGTCTTATTATACAGTGTATGCCGGCAGCGGCAGATCAAAAGACACAGGAAGCATTTGATGCTTATTTAGACAGAATTTATGCACAATGGATCAGTGAAAATCCATTTCAAATTCATTTTTATCTTGAGCATCCAGAAAATTATGGCATTGAACTAAGTTCATATACATTGATGGATTACAGTGAGTATGATGAGGCCGCAATTGAAGCATATGAAAAGCAGCAGGAGGAAGACCTTAAGGAATTGAGGTCATTTGATAAGACACAACTGACAAGACAACAGCAGATCTTGTATGATAAGCTTATGGAGCAGATTGATCTGAATGAGAAGTATGCGGACATGTTTGACTTTTCTTCACTTATTGGCGGGTCAAATGGAATTGTCAATTCTCTTGCTAATAATTTTCAAAATTATTTGTTTATTGAGAAGAAGGATGTAGAAGAATATTTAAAATTTTTGCAGGATATTCCAAATTATATTGATTATGCAATTGAGTATACAAATGAGTATGCAGAATATGATCTAGTCCCGTCAAAGTATATGCTGCAGGTTAATAGTGAGGCAATTGATGAGCTTGTCGGCAAAAACACAAATGTTTTTATTGAGGGTTTCGAAAAAAAGCTTGACGAGGCTGCATTTCTTTCTGATGAAGAACGTGCGAATTTTAAGGCAAAAAACAAAGAATTGGTAGAGCAGATTGTAAATCCGGCATTTGCAAAGCTTAAACAGCAGCTTTCACAGTGGCAGGAAACATTTGACGAGTGGGAAGGCTTTGCTGAATATGCTGAGGGCGAGGATTATTATAATTATCTAATTGAAACATATGCAGGTGTTTCTATGGATGCCGAGGAATTGTTTGATTATATGTATGACAAGCTTGATGATTGTGAGGAACGATTCTCAGAGCTGTTAGAGGATGATGAAATATATGAAGGCTATATGAATTCAGAGTATGGCTTTGAAAAAAGAACACCATCTGAGATTTTAGATGCGCTTCGTGTTTATACAAAGGAAAATTTTGCACCGATTGCAGATCCTGGTTATCAGGTAGAGGAGCTTCCAAATGCTCTTCGAAGCGATGGCGTACTGGCATATTATCTGACACCTCAGGAGGATCATGACGATGTTAATCAGATTTGCTTAAATCCAGATGCGCTTGGCACGGATCTTGGAGTTTTGTATGAAACGCTGGCGCATGAAGGTTATCCTGGTCATCTGTACTTTTTTAATTATGTAAAACAGCAGGGGTGGCATCCGATCAATTTCTTTGTGTCAAATATTGGCTTTGAGGAGGGATGGGCAGAATATGCAGCGCGCCTTTCACTAGATAGCTGGGGACTTGATCCAGATATGATGGAAGTTATTTTTCTGGATCAAGAGTTTAGTTATCTGTTAATGGGTTTGTCTGATATTGGAATCAATTATGGCGGATGGACAGTTGATGATGTATATGATCTGTGGGAAACTTACTTCTATCTTGACAGCGCAGAAGATGTGCGTGATGTATATGATGCGTGTATGACAGAGCCAGGTACGATTCTTAGCTATTCAATCGGCTATTATCAGATATGCGATCTGGAAGAAGAGGTAAAGGAGATGCTTGGTGAATCATTTGATCATAATGAATTTGTGACAGAACTTTTGTCAGTTGGCGGTGCATCATTTGATATTACAAGGTCATATATCATGGAGTGGGCTAACGAAAAGTTACACGGATAATCCAATATCTATAGCCAAGCCACCTTCGGGAGTTGCCGCAAAAAAGCCTTGACAAACAGAAACATAAGCGTTACACTTACAATATACGAAAGAAAAAAGCAAAAATAAAATGAAAAGAGGAATACAAAAAATGGAAGAAAAAGAGACTCGCTTTGACCGTTCAACAGAGCGCAGTGAATGTTTGATTGCCGAGTATAAGAAACTTCGTAAGGATGAGGCAAAGATGAGCCAGAAATCACTTGAGGATATCACAGGTGTTCCGCGTCAGATGATCATCCGTTACGAAAAAGGAAAAATTATGCCGACCGTTCGTGCTATGAATCGTCTTCTTGAGCCGCTTGGCTATCAGCTTGGAATTGTTCCGCTGAAAAAAGAAGACAGCGAGGACACACAGTAATTACAGGCATAGGAAATTTATATACATAAGATAAAAAGCATCTAGCAAAACTAACTGATCCGTATAAAAACGGTGGTTGTCTGCAGATGCTTTTTTGGTACATACAAAGGAGGAGAAAAAAGAAAAAGAAAAGGAGAATTTTATGGTACTAAAACAAAGAAAAACAGTATTGATTGTATCGGCACTGTTGACAGCACAAATGGTCATGCAGGAAGCAGTACAGGCATTTGAAGAAGTCTCGCAGCCTGAAGTGCAAATTACAGAAACAGCACAGGAAGGTGAACTTGTCAGTCAGTCAGATGGGGATGATATCTGGACGGAAACTTATACATATGTGTCTGATACAAACACGCCTCATGCTTTTGCCGAAACAGTTGAAAAACAAGGCGATTGGTATGCGATGAAGGATGTAGAATATCAGGTGACAGAGCTGACGACACAGCTGATACAAAAAAGTGAAGCAATGTGGGCATATGCATCGTATGAGCCGGAGCAGGAAATAGAAGAAGCAGGAATCCGCTATACGTTGACATCACTTTCCAAAGATGAATGGATGCAGACAGATCGTCTGAAAAATGTGACGAAATACTTAAGCTGTCAGGAAGGGCAGGAAGTTTCGGAAACGCTTGATGTAGAGACAGCAGATGAAGTGACAGGAGAAGCTCTTTATGGAACAATTGGAAGAATTGAGTTAAAAGAGGATGGCGCAGATTGGAAGGAAGGTGCTCTTGAGGAGTGGGATATTTACAGCTGGAATGGAGAGTCTTGGGTTTATCAAAGAAACGATGAATGTTTTTACGCGACAGAAGAAAGTCCATGGTTTGAAGGCTATGAGGCGGTATTTATGCAGGAGCATCATTTAGATGGTGCATTTAATCAGATCACGTCAATAGAATGGTATGGAGATGGCTGGCAGGACGAGGAAGGAAACTGGAAGAGAAGTGTCAGGATAACAGGAAACAAAATGGTACCGCGATATCAGGCAATTTATTCAGGAGACGTGGCGCAGCCTGATCTGCCAATGGTGTGTTATAAAGCGCAGTATACGTCTGATCCGCAGGGCTATCTTATAACAGCAGATGTAACGTATGAAAAAATGCAAGAAGAAGCAGTGCAGAAAGAAGAAAATGCAGATGAGTCAATATTAAAGTCAATATCAGAAGAACTTATAAAAACATTGCAGCAGAATAAAACAAATGAAAAATTCTGGTATTTACTGTTAGCGGCACTTATGGCTGTCAGTGTGGGCTTGCAGACAGCAGTGATTTTTGTGCTGGCATTTCGTGAGCGGTAACATAAAAATTAAAAAAAACAAAAAAGTGGTTGACAACAGCCTTGCAGTGTGATATTATAATCAGCGTTGCAAGGCTTGTTGGTCAAGGGGTTAAGACGTCGCCCTCTCACGGCGAAAACAGGAGTTCGATTCTCCTACAAGCTGCTTCTTCGAGGTGTGGCTCAGTTTGGTAGAGCGCTGCGTTCGGGACGCAGAGGTCGCAAGTTCAAATCTTGTCGCCTCGATTGCCTATAGGCAAAGAAAAAATAAATATGGCTTGTTGGTCAAGGGGTTAAGACGTCGCCCTCTCACGGCGAAAACAGGAGTTCGATTCTCCTACAAGCTGTTGTGCTCTGCAGTTGCAGAGCATTTTTTTTGAGAATAAAACCAAACATAAGTTCATAAACAAGTATAAATGAGTGGAAAGTTCCAATTTGCGGGACATCCCATTCGGAAAACAGCTTGACAGAAAGAATCACTCAATGGTATAAAATTAACGGATATAAGAGATGATTGAGATGATGAGATAAGGAAGGAAATATAGATGGCAAAAAAAGACGCATACAATGCAGACAGTATTACGGTGCTTGAGGGACTTGAAGCAGTCCGCAAGCGTCCAGGTATGTATATAGGAGGCGTATCTGTCTCTGGTTTAAACCATTTGGTATATGAGATTGTAGACAATGCCGTTGATGAGCATTTGGCAGGTTTTTGTAATCATATAGAGGTGACATTGGAAAATGATGGATCTGTTACGGTAAAGGACAGTGGCCGTGGTATTCCTGTTGATCGTCACAAGCTTGGTGTATCTGCAGAGCGTGTTATTTTTACGACGCTGCATGCAGGAGGTAAATTTGATAACACAGCATATAAAACAAGCGGAGGACTTCATGGTGTAGGATCTTCCGTTGTCAATGCACTTTCTGAATATTTGGAGATCCATATCGCAAAAGACGGATGGGTTTATTATGATAAATATGAGAGAGGAACGCCGGTAATTGAGCTAAAGGACGGCCTTCTCCCGAAAAAAGGAAGAACAAAGGAAACTGGAACATGGATTAATTTTAAGCCAGATGCTGAAATTTTTGAGCGAACACGTTTTTCAGCACAGTCAATTATGAGTCGTCTGCATGAGACAACTTATTTAAATCCAGGTCTGGAAATTGTCTTTAATAACAAGCGAAGCGGTGAGGAGGAGAGTATTACCTATTATGAGCCAGATGGAATTTCTGCTTATATCCGCGAGCTGAATAAGGGCAAGGAAACAGTTCATGATATTATCACCTATACAGGAATGAGTGATGGAATAGAGGTAACAGTTGCATTCCAGTTTGTGGATCTGTTTGAAGAAAAGCTTCTTAGCTATTGCAACAATATTTACAATACAGACGGCGGAACACATCTGACTGGTTTTAAGACAAAATTCACGCAGGAAATAAACAGCTATGCAAAAGAGCTTGGCATTTTAAAGGATCCTGCAAAATTTACAGGACCAGATACGCGCTGCGGTATGACTGCCATTATTGCAATTAAGCATCCAGATCCTATTTTTGAGGGTCAGACAAAGACAAAGCTTGGAAGTCAGGATGCTTCAAAGGCAGTAATTAACGTAACAGGAGAGCAGCTAGAGCTTTACTTTGATAAGCATGTTGAGGTGCTAAAGAGTATTATTGGCTGTGCAGAAAAATCTGCAAAGATCAGAAAGGCAGAGGAAAAGGCAAAGTCTAATCTGCTGACAAAGCAAAAATATTCATTTGATGGAAATGGAAAGCTTGCAAACTGTGAGAGCAAAGACAGCAGTCTTTGTGAGATTTTTATCGTAGAGGGAGATTCAGCAGGCGGTTCGGCAAAGACTGCCAGAGACAGACGTTATCAGGCGATTCTTCCAATCAGAGGAAAAATCTTAAATGTAGAAAAGGCATCTATTGACAAGGTGCTTGCAAATGCAGAAATTAAATCCATGGTTCAGGCATTTAACTGTGGTTTCTCAGAAGGATATGGAAACGACTTTGATATTTCTAAGCTTCGCTATGACAAAATTATTATCATGGCCGATGCCGATGTCGATGGTGAGCATATCAGTACGCTTTTAATGACATTTTTCTACCGCTTTATGCCGGAACTGATTCAGGAGGGTCATGTTTATATCGCAATGCCGCCGCTTTATAAGGCAGTGCCAAAGCGCGGTCAGGAACAGTATCTTTATGATGACATTGCGCTTGATAAATACAGAAAAACGCATAAAGATTTCACTTTGCAGCGTTATAAGGGACTTGGAGAGATGGATGCGTCCCAGCTGTGGGAGACAACATTAAACCCAGAGAGCCGTTGCTTAAAGCGTGTCGAAATCGAAGATGCCAGACTTGCAAATGAGATGACAGAGCTTTTGATGGGAAGCGATGTTGAGCCGCGAAGAGAATTTATCCATAAGCATGGCCGCGAAGCACAGCTTGATATATGATTTAACAGCTGCGAAGCAGAGATTAAGCCCGACAGGGCGGTTTTGCGCATGATAGGCGCGGATGGGCTGTTTCTTACTAAAATTAGCGAATCCGAAGGTTTTTTAGAATTGCGAGAGTTGCGTAGCAACGGAGCAATTCGTAGGCATTATAATACACAAAATACTAAGAAAGGTATGGAATTTAATATAAATGGCAGAAACAATCATTACAACGGAATATTCGTCAGAAATGCGAAAATCCTTCATAAACTACTCGATGTCCGTTATCACGGCGCGTGCAGTTCCAGATGTCAGAGACGGATTGAAGCCTGTTCAAAGAAGAGTTCTATTTGCGATGGATGAGTTAGGCTTAAATGCAGACAAGCCGCATCGAAAATCAGCGCGTATTGTCGGTGATGCGATGGGTAAATATCATCCTCACGGTGATTCCTCCATCTATGATGCACTTGTTGTACTTTCTCAGGATTTCAAGAAGGGAATGGCACTTGTTGACGGACATGGAAATTTTGGTTCCATAGAGGGCGACGGTGCTGCGGCAATGCGTTACACAGAGGCACGCTTAAAGAAGTTTACACAGGAAGTGTATCTGGCAGATCTGGATAAGAATATTGTGGATTTTGTTCCAAACTTTGATGAGACAGAAAAAGAGCCATCTGTTCTTCCTGTTCGTGTTCCGAACTTTTTAATTAACGGTTCCGAAGGTATTGCAGTTGGTATGACGACAAGTACACCGCCACATAATTTAGGAGAGATCATAAATGCAGAAAAGTTGCTGATGGAATTTCCTAATGCGACTACGGCAGATTTGTTAGATATTATTGAGGGACCTGATTTTCCGACTGGCGGTATTGTGACAAACAAGGACGAGCTGCTTTCTATTTATGAGACAGGACGAGGGAAAATAAGAATACGCGGCAAGGCAGAGATTGTGCGCGGAAAAAGAAAGAGCGACCGTGACAAAATTGTAATTACGGAGATTCCTTATACAATGGTCGGTGCCAATATTGGAAAATTCCTTAGCGGTGTGGCAGCACTTGCAGAGTCGAGAAAGCTTCCGGATATCGTGGACATTTCAAATCAGTCCTCAAAAGAAGGTATTCGCATTGAGATCGAGCTGAAAAAGGGTGCTGATGCAGAGCGTATACTTGCCGGTCTTTATAAGAAAACAAAGTTAGAGGACACATTTGGTGTCAATATGCTTGCTATTGTAGATGGAAGACCAGAGGTTCTTGGCTTAAAGGAAGTTCTGACACACCACATTCAGTTCCTTGTTGATATTAACACAAGAAAATATACAAGTCTTCTTGAGAAAGAGAAAAACAAGCGAGAAATTCAGGAAGGTCTTATTCGTGCAGTTGATGTGATAGATTTGATTATTGAAATTATCCGCGGAAGTAAGACTTTAAAGATGGCAAAGGCATGTCTGTCAGAAGGAATCACAGAGGGTATCAATTTCCGCACTGAAAAATCACGCAGACAGGCTGCAAAGCTTTTGTTTACAGAGGCACAGGCAACTGCTATCTTGGAGCTTCGCTTATCCAAACTAATTGGACTTGAGTTACAGGCACTTTTGGACGAACATAAAAAGACGATTGCAAAGATTGCTTCATATGAGCGCATTTTAGGCAGCAAAAAGGCTATGTATCAGACAATCGAAAAGGAATTAGACAGCATACGTGAACATTATCAGGTGCCAAGACGCACAAAAGTTACAAATGCATCTCTTGCTGTATTTGAAGAAGAGCCGGCTGTAGTGTCAGATGTCGTATTTGTTATGAACCGTTTTGGCTATGTAAAGCTTGTAGATAAGGCGCTGTTTGATAAAAATGAGGAACAGCTTCGCAGCGAAAATGTGCGTTTTGTGCCATGTAAGACAAACTCACGTCTTGCTGTATTCACAAAGGAAGGTATTCTTCATTATTTGAAGGCTGATGCAATTCCGCTTGGAAAGGTCAAGGATAAGGGTGCGCCGATTGACAATTTGTGTAACTATAGCAGTGCTGATGAAACAATTCTCACAGTATTTAGCGATGAGGACATAAAGGAAAAGACACTCATTTTTGTGACAAAGAATGGTTTGGTTAGAAAAACATTGGGAGCAGAGCTGATCAGCATAAAGAAAATGATTGCAGCGGCGAAGCTTGGAGAAGGCGATGCGCTTGTTGCGATTTTAGATGCTTCAAAAGAGCTTGTCGCAGTTGTGACAAATAAAAAGCATGCAATTAAATTTTCAACAGAAGAGGTTCCGCTTCAGAAAAAAACTGCAGCAGGTACAAGAGCATTGAAACTAGAAGAAGGGGAAGAGGTTGTATTTGCTGATTCCTTTGATGCAAAAGAAAAAGTTTTTGCAGAAGTTCATGGAAGAAAAATTGAACTAAGCAAGCTTACAAAGAAGAAAAGAGATGCCAAGCCTGAACAGGTAAAGTAAGCAGCATATGGTTATGTATTGCAGGGCAGCATCAGAAAGGTGAGATTCATGGAGCACAAAAGACCAGAGTATGAGGAAACCCCTCGGATGGCAGAATTTCGAAGACGCAAGGAAAAAGAAATAAAACGTCGCCGCCGCAACAAGCGTATGACAAAAATTGTGTTAGTTATTGTAGTGATTTGGGCACTTATTGCAGTGGTAGCGGCTGCTTTTCATGTGACAAATGGATTTGGCATCTTTGAAGGCAAAAAGCCTTCTTTATCTTCGGCTGAGGAAACAAAGGATGCAATTGAACAAAATGAACAGCAGACACTTGCAGAGCAAAATTTGAAGCAGACTATTGAGAGCGAGAGCAAAAAGGAAGTTGCAGAAAGCGAAGAGACATCTTTAGAGGAAAAAACAGAGGATGCCACAAAGGCTTCTGAGGCAGAAAAAACAGTAAAAAAACATGAAGATCCGCGCGAGGATGTGTGGAATCATTATACGAATATGTTTATTGCATCAAAGGTCAATACGTATCTAAATGTAAGAAATCAGCCAACAACAGACGGCACTATTATCGGAAAGCTGACAAAGTATTCCGGTGGTGAGCTTGTTGAGGATATGGGAAACGGCTGGTGGCACATAAGCTCTGGCGGTATTGATGGCTATATTTGGTCTGAAAATTGTGTGACAGGTGAAGAGGCAAAGGAAGTTGCACTTGAGCACTGTATGCAGATGGTTGAGGTGACAACGGAAAAACTAAATGTCAGAAGCGGTCCTGGTCTTGAGTATGAGGTTTGGACGACACTTAATGCAAACGAAAAGCAGGTAGTGGAAGAAAAAGACGGAGACTGGCTGAAAATTGCATTTAACAGTACATATGGTTATATAAATGAGGACTATGTAAAGACAGGCTTTTATCTTGTTGAGGCAATTCCGTGGAGCAGCATTTCAGATTGTTCTCCGACACGTCAGCAGATCTTAACATTTGGTGAGCAGTATATTGGAACACCATATGTGTATGGCGGAACAAGTCTGACAGGAGGAATTGACTGTTCAAGCTTCGTACAGCAGTGTTATGCGAGTGCAGGCTTTTCTCTTCCAAGAACATCGCGTGAGCAGGCAACAAGAGGCACACAGATTACACTTAACGAAGCAAAGCCAGGTGATCTTTTGTTTTATGCTGATGCAACAGGAACAATTGATCACGTTGTTATGTATCTTGGAGACGGCAAAATTCTTCATGCAGCTTTGTCTCTTGGTCAGGTAACTATCAGTAAATACAATTACAGTACTGAACCTGTTCGTGTTGTAAACATTATTGGAGACTAAAAAACACTTGACCTTTAGGAAAATATATGTTATAAAGGTTATATAGGTTTTTATGGTAAAGAGTGGGCTTGCGAGTCCACTCTTTCTATGTAAATACCCACAAGAAAATATAACTATTCAGAGAGTAGTTGCAAAACAGGCAGATACGCTGCAGCAAACGGCAAGAATTAGGCTTGCGGCGGGAAAGGGCAGGAGTATGAGAAGAAAAGAAGAGATTGAAGCATATGCAGAAAATCTGTTTTTGCCGATCACACAGAAGCATGGATTTGAGCTGGTTGATGTGGAGTATGTTAAAGAGGCAGGAAGCTGGTATCTGCGTGTCTACATTGACAAAGAGGGCGGTATCGCAGTAGATGACTGTGAGGTGGTAAGCCGTGAGGCAGATCCTATTTTAGATACAGATGACTGTATTGAAGAAAGCTATATTTTAGAGGTAAGCTCTCCGGGTCTTGGAAGACCATTAAAGAAGGATAAGGATTTTGCAAGAAGCATTGGTGAAGAAGTTGAAGTTCGACTGTTTCGTGCAGTAGAAGGCTGTAAGGAATATACCGGGCTGCTTAACGCATACGACAAGACAACCGTTACCCTTATGCTGGAGGATGAAAAAACACTGGTGCTTGAAAGAAGCAACATTGCGTTGATTCGTCTGGCGCTAGATTTCTAAAAGCAAGGTAACGATTCACTCATATTGCATTGCTTTGTGAAGAGTGGATAAGGAAATAGAGAAAGGAAAGAGAACATAATGAATACGGAATTGATGGAAGCATTAAATGTCCTTGAAAAAGAGAAGAATATCAGAAAGGAAGTTGTCTTAAAGGCAATCGAGGAGTCACTTGTTCAGGCTTGTAAGCATCATTTTGGAAAGAGCGACAATATTGTCGTAAATATGGATTACAATACAGGCGAGTATGAGATCAATATGGCAAAGGAAGTAGTAGAGAATGTAGAAGATCAGCAGACTCAGATCAGTCTTCCTAATGCAAAGATTCTTGACAAGAGGGCTGTTTATGGTTCTACCGTTTATGTAAAGGTAAATTCTAAGGAGTTTGGCCGCATTGCTGCACAGATTGCAAAGGCAATTATCCTTCAGAAGCTGCGAGAGGAAGAAAATCGTGCTGTTTATGAGCGCTATAAATTAATGGAGAGAGATTTAGTAAGCGGTGTAATTTCAAGACATTTTGAGCGTAGAGGCGAGGATGGAAAGTCAACTACAGTAAATGTCAGTGTAAATCTTGGAAAGGCAGAGGCTACCTTAATGGCAGGCGAGCAGATTAAGGGTGAGGAATATAAGGTCAATACCCGAATGAAGTTCTATGTCGTAGAAGTAAAGGATCTGCCGAAGGGACCAAAGATTCTTCTTTCCCGTTCTCGTCCGGAGTTAGTAAAGAGATTGTTTGAGGCTGAGGTTGCCGAGATTAAGGACGGAACTGTTGAGATCAAGGCAATCAGCAGAGAGGCTGGATCAAGAACAAAGATGGCTGTTTGTTCTCATGATGAGAACGTAGATGCTGTTGGTGCATGTGTAGGTGTTAACAGCTCTCGTGTAAATGCTGTTGTAGATGAGCTTGGCGGCGAGAAAATTGATATCATCAATTGGGATGAGAATGCAGCACAGTTTATTGAGAATGCACTCAGCCCATCAAAGGTTATTTTCGTAGCAGTTGATGATGATGAGCATTCAGCGCTTGTTGTAGTTCCAGATAGCCAGCTGTCACTTGCTATTGGCAAGGCAGGTCAGAACGCACGTCTGACTGCAAAGCTGACAGGCTATAAGATTGATATCAAGAGTGAGAGCCAGGCTGAGGAGGAAGGTCTGTTTGATGAGATCGACTTTAGCGCAGCAGAAGAAACTGAGCAGTCCGAGGAGACAGCACAGGACAACGAGGTTCAGGAATAAGAGGTGATAGAGTGGCCGCTGTAAAAAAAATTCCGATGCGTCAGTGTGTGGGATGCGGGGAAAGAAAAAGTAAAAAGGAACTGATCCGTATCGTTTGCTCACCGAGTGAGGATCCTGAAAGGGTAACGATTGGATTTGATCTGACTGGCAAGAAAAATGGACGAGGTGCATATATATGCAGTAGTATGGCCTGTCTTGAGCTGGCCAGAAAGAAAAAAGCTCTTGAACGAGCTTTAAAAACAGAGGTTTCGCAGCAATGCTACGATGATCTGAAAAAGGAGTTGGAGCAGATTGAACGATAAAGTAATATCCCTTTTGGGATTAGCAGAACGCGCAGGTAAAATTGCGAGTGGCGAATTTGCAGCCGAAAAGGCAGTGAAGACAGGAAAGGCACGTCTGATTATTGTGGCAGAGGATGCTTCTGATAACACGAAAAAGAAGTTTAGTGATATGTGTAAGTATTATCAGGTACCTTTTGCATGTTACTCGCAGAAGGAACTGCTCGGTCACGGAATCGGAAAGGAGTTTCGTGCATCGCTTGCAGTTCTTGACGGCGGTTTTGCGAAAGCAATAGAGAAACAGTTGGACAATAAGTAAAGAAAAGGGTCGGTGATACATTTATGGCAAAACTGAACATCCATGATTTAGCCAAGGAATTAAAAAGAGAAGAAAGTGAAATTATCAGCTTATGCTCCAGCAAGGGTATGAGTGGTGTAACAAGAGCAACTATGCTTCAGGATACAATGGTAGAAGAAGTGCGTAAGGCATTCAAAAAGCCAGCAGAGCCAGCTGATGCTGCAGCTGACAAGGATGGCGCACCAAAGAAGAAGCTTCGTCTGTTGTTTCATCCGGAAAACAGCACAAAGCCAATTTCTAAAAAGAAGCGTCCAGACAGTGCGAAGAAGCCGGAAGGTGACAAGGCAGAAAAGTCTGTCGATAAGCAGGAAAAGGCTGCTGAGAGAACAGAGAGCACAAAGCCGGCAGAAAAAGCACAGGAGATGGCAAAGACTGAGGCACCGAAGGAGAATATGACAAGAGAAAATACAAAAAACGACAGAAATGATTCAAGATCCACAAACGATGGAAATAGAAGAGATAATTCCAGACGTGATGGCGGAAATGGTCAGAATGGACAAAGACGCGATGGAAATGGCCAGGGCGGTCAGAGAAGAGAAGGCGGCTATGGCCAGAGAGACGGTCAGAGACGTGATGGAAATGGCCAGGGCGGTCAGAGAAGAGAAGGCGGCTATGGCCAGAGAGATGGTCAGAGACGTGATGGAAATAATCAGGGCGGCTACGGCCAGAGAGATGGCCAGAGACGTGACGGAAACGGTCAGGGCGGCTACGGTCAGAGAGATGGCCAGAGACGTGACGGAAATAATCAGGGCGGCTATGGTCAGAGACGTGACGGAAACGGTCAGGGCGGCTACGGCCAGAGAGATGGTCAGAGACGTGACGGAAATGGTCAGGGCGGCTACGGTCAGAGAGATGGCCAGAGACGTGACGGAAATGGTCAGGGCGGCTATGGTCAGAGAGATGGCCAGAGACGTGATGGAAATGGTCAGGGCGGTTACGGTCAGAGACGTGACGGTGCAAGGGGCCAGAGAACCGAGAGAGAAAATCTTGATTCTATGGGCACAGGAATGACCAAGAGCGAGGCAAGAGGCGGCAAAGGTCTTAATAAGAAAGAGCGTGAGATTCGCGAGAAGGAAAGACAGAATCAGGAGAAGAATACCAGATTCACAGAGAATACTCGCAATATCTCTAAGATGAAGCAGCAAAACAGTAAGAAGCCAGAGCCACAGCCAAAGGCAGAAGAAGATGACGGAATTAAGACAATTACAATTCCAGAGACTTTAACACTGGCAGAGTTAGCTGAAGCAATGAAGCAGCAGCCGGCAGCACTCGTAAAGTCACTCTTTATGAAGGGCACCATGATGACAATTAATGCTGAGCTGACATTTGAGCAGGCAGAGGAAATTGCATTAGAGTTTAACTATATCTGTGAGAAGGAAGTAAAGGTTGACGTAATTGAGGAACTTCTTCGTGAAGAAGATGATCCGGAAGAGACAAAGGTTTCAAGACCTCCGGTTGTCTGCGTTATGGGTCACGTTGACCATGGTAAGACCTCCTTACTGGATGCTATTCGTTCAACTAACGTAATTTCAAGAGAGGCCGGCGGAATTACACAGCATATCGGTGCTTATATGGTTAAGTGCAATGGACAGGATATTACATTCCTTGATACACCAGGTCATGAGGCATTTACAGCAATGCGTATGCGTGGTGCTCAGGCAACTGATATCGCTGTACTTGTTGTTGCAGCAGACGATGGTGTTATGCCGCAGACAATCGAGGCGATTAACCATGCAAAGGCAGCAGGTGTTGATATTATCGTAGCAGTAAACAAGATTGATAAGCCAACTGCAAACATCGAGCGTGTAAAGCAGGAGCTTTCTGAGTATGAGCTGATTGCAGAGGATTGGGGTGGTCAGACCATCTTCGTTCCAGTATCTGCAAAGACACATGAGGGAATTGATACCTTGCTTGAGATGATCTTGCTTGATGCAGAGTTAAAGGATCTTAAGGCAAATCCAAATCGTAAGGCAAGAGGTCTTGTAATCGAGGCACAGCTTGATAAGGGCCGCGGACCAGTTGCAACAATCCTTGTTCAGAAGGGTACACTTCATGTTGGTGACAATGTTGCAGCAGGATCATGCTATGGTAAGGTTCGTGCAATGATCGATGACAAGGGACGCAGAGTAAAAGAAGCAACTCCGTCTATGCCAGTTGAGATTCTTGGTCTGAATGATGTTCCAAACGCAGGTGAGATCTTTGTCAACACTGAGAATGAGAAAGAGGCAAGAAGCTTTGCTGAGACCTTTATTAAAGAGAACAGAGAAAAGCTTTTGGCTGATACAAAGACACAGCTTACTCTTGACAGCTTAAATTCCCAGATTAAGGAAGGAAGCTTAAAGGAACTGAATTTAATCGTTAAGGCTGACGTTCAGGGTTCTGTTGAGGCTGTAAAGCAGTCCTTATTGAAGCTGTCTAATGAAGAAGTTGTTGTTAAGATTATTCACAGTGGTGTTGGTGCAATCAATGAGTCTGATGTATCTTTGGCATCTGCATCAAATGCAATCATTATCGGATTTAATATTCGTCCAGATGCAATGGCAAAATCAGTAGCAGAGCGCGAGAAGGTTGAGATTCGTCTGTACCGCGTTATCTATCAGGCAATCGCTGATGTAGAAGCTGCTATGAAGGGTATGCTTGATCCGATCTACGAGGAGAAGGTAATAGGTCATGCACAGGTTCGTCAGATCTTCAAGGCATCAGGTGTTGGAAACATTGCTGGTTCCTATGTAACAGATGGTATGTTCCAGAGAGGCTGCAAGATCCGTATTTCCAGAGAAGGCGAGCAGATCTACGAGGGTTCACTGGCATCCTTAAAGCGTTTCAAGGACGATGTAAAGGAAGTAAAGGAAGGCTACGAGTGTGGTCTTGTATTTGAAAAGTTCAACGATATTCAGATTGATGATATCGTAGAGGCTTATATCATGGAAGAGGTTCCGAGATAAGCTGCAACAAAACAAAGCCATGGCAGCAATGTCATGGCTTTTCAAAGATAGTTAAGGAGAAAATATGCGTAAAAATAGTATTAAAAATATCAGAATTAACGCTGAGGTTCAGAGAGAACTCAGCCGTATTATCCAGCAGGAAATTAAAGATCCAAGAATCCATCCGATGACAACAGTTGTCATGGCAGAAGTTACGCCTGACTTAAAGTATTGTAAGGCTTATATCAGTGTTTTAGGAAACGAGGAAGCACAAAAAAGCACAATGGAAGGTTTGAAGAATGCAAAGCCTTATATCAGAAGAATGCTTGCATCATCTGTAAATTTGAGAAACACACCAGAGCTTACTTTTGTGTTAGACCAGTCCATCGAGTATGGTGTTCATATGACGGGTCTGATTGATGCAGTTGCAAATGAGCTTGCAGCTAAAGAGCCGGCAGAAAGCTCCGAGGGAAAGGAGGCATAAGCGATGGAAAAACGCCCGAACGACACAATAGAGACGTTGCGTGCGGAGTTTGCAAATGTCAGGAAGACGGCAATTGTAGGCCATCTTCATCCAGACGGAGACTGCATCTCCTCGTGTCTTGCCCTGTACCACTATTTAAAGGATAATTATGGTTATGAGGCAGATGTGTACTTAGAGCCATATCCATCTGTTTTTGATATGCTCCCAGATACAGCAGTTATTCGTCATACTGTCAAGCCTGAGATATATGATGTGGTATATTCACTTGATTGTGCAGATTTAGACCGTATTGGTGCAGGAAAAGAACTTTTTGACAGTGCAAAGAAGCGTGTAATGATTGATCACCATATAAGTAATCCTATTTTTGGTGATGTCAATTATGTAAAGGGTGAGATTGGTTCTGCATGTGAGGTACTTTATACACTTTTCGAGGAAGATAAGATCAACTACAACGTGGCGATGTGTCTTTATACAGGAATGGTTCACGACACTGGCGTGTTCCAATATTCCAATGTAACACCAGATACACTTACACGCGCGGCAAAGCTGATTGCCTTTGGCATTCCATTTACTGATTTGATTCAGAAGACTTTTTATGAGAAGAGCTTTAATGAAACAAGGGCGAGCGCTTATGCAATATCTAAAGCCGCACAGCTTCTTGATGGCTTTTTCGTATGGTCTTATATGGAAACTAAGGAGATGGAGAGATTTCATATTACATCAGCAGAACTTGACAGCGTTGTAAGTGAGCTTCGAAATATTCGTGGTGTAGACACAGCAGTATTCTTATATGAAATAGAGTCGGGCGTATGGAAATGCAGTTTCCGCTCAAACCATGTTGTGAATGTCAGTGAGCTGGCAGTTTCATTTGGCGGCGGAGGTCATGTTCGTGCATCAGGATGCACGTTTTATCATAAGAAGCCGGATGAGATTATTACGGAGATCGTAAATCGCATTCCGAAGGAGGATTATGCAGGCAGATCATTATAATGGACTAATTGCAGTCTGGAAGGAGCAGGGATATACCTCACACGATGTTGTGGCAAAGCTTAGAGGTATTTTGCACCAGAAAAAAATTGGTCATACTGGTACACTTGATCCGCAGGCCAAAGGTGTTCTGGCTGTCGGATTAGGTCTTGGAACAAAGACATTTGATCTATTGCCGGATCACTGGAAAACTTACGAGGCAGAGGTAACATTTGGTGTTCAAACAGACACGGAGGATATCTGGGGAAATGTTTTAAAGACACATGATGTTTCAAAAACGCCGGAAGAGATTATACAGGCAATTTGTTCCTTTGGAGGAACTTATGATCAGATACCGCCTATGTATTCAGCAAAGAAAATTGATGGAAAAAAATTGTACCAGCTTGCAAGAGAAGGAAAAATTGTTGAGCGAAAGGCAGTACCAGTCACGTTAAAGGATATTCAGGTTTTATCTGTAAAAGACAATAAGGCACGTTTTATTGTCACCTGCTCTGCCGGAACATATATCCGTACACTTTGTGTCGATATCGGAAAAAAGCTTGGCTGTGAAGCCTGCATGAGCAGTTTAACAAGAGTTATGGCAGGTGGATTTTCAAAAGAACAGGCATTGACACTCGAAAAAATAAAAGAGCTTGCCGATAAAAATGAACTGGAGAGCCGCTTAATTAGCATTGACACTGCCCTTGGTCATTTTCCAAAAGTAATCGCATCAAACGAATTTGAAAAACAGCTTAAAAATGGAAATGCGATCAGTATTAATGCTGTTTTGGGGTTACAAGAGGCATCTATAGATGTTTGCAGTCATGAGATGCGCGTACGCCTGTATCTAAATAATAATGGACTAGACGAATTTATAGGTGTATATCATCTTGACAAAAACAGTCGTTTACTGAAGCCTGTAAAAATATTCTATCGAAATTAATACCAGGCAGCGATAAAGAAAAGGAGACCAACGATGCAGGTAATTTGCAATACAGAGGATTTTCAGATCACAGAGAAGACCGCGGTCACGCTTGGTAAATTCGACGGAATCCATAAAGGTCATCAGCGTCTTTTAAATGCTTTGCTTGAAAAGAAAAAGCAGGGACTAAAGACTGTAGTGTTCACATTTTTTGTGCCGCCAATTCCGGGATGTGAGGATGTGCGTCAGCTGACACCAAACGATGAGAAAAAGAAATTTCTAGAAGCTTATGGAATAGATTATCTCATTGAATATCCATTTACCGAAAAGGTTCGCCATACTGCGCCAAAAGATTTTATCCGGGAAATTTTATGTAAAAAACTTTGCGCGGCATTTGTTGCAGCAGGACCAGATTTTTGTTTTGGCTATGAGCGAAAAGGAAATGTAGCACTTTTAGAAAAAATGTCATCCTTATGTGGTTATGAATTTGAAGTGTTTGATAAGGTCTCTTATAAAGGAGAGCCAATCAGCAGCAGCAGGATTCGTGCATGCATCAGTGAGGGACAGATGGAGGATGCGTGTGAAATGCTTGACCGTCCGTTTTCACTTAGTGGTACAGTTATTCACGGAAAAGCAATTGGTCATACTATAGGCTTTGCAACAATGAATCTTGTCTGGCCGGAAGATAAGCTGCTTGTTCCAATAGGCGTATATCTTTCAAAGGTGAAGATTGGGGGAAACACATATCAGGCAATTACAAATGTTGGTCATCGCCCAACAGTTGAAAAAGATGCCGCAAAATCTGATTTACTTTTAGAAGCACATCTGCTACAATATAGCCAAATGGCGTATGGTGAGGAAATTGAGGTTAGTCTCTTCCATTATGAGAGACCAGAGGTGCGCTTTTCTGGCCTTGATGCACTAAAAGAGCAGTTAAAAAAAGATACCCTTGCATGCGTTACTTATTTTGAAGAGAGGGGAAACGATGGCAAAAAGGAAGGATTCGTCGAAGAAAAAGCGTAAAGGCTCAGGCAATGGACTTCTGATTGCAGCTGTGCTGCTGACAATATTATTTTTGGCAGGCGTAATGAGCCTTGGAGCTTTGTATTATCTTGAGAAAAACAAAGAAAAACCGCAGACCATTCCGCCAAAGATAACAGAGGCTGCTGCTGTTGTGACACAGACAGAAGAACAGACAAAGGAGTCTGATAACAAAAATACAGGCGAAGATTCACAGGGGGAATCTGTTTTGGAAAAACAAAGTGAGGAAACGTCTGAAAGTGAGTCAGAGCTGGAGATGTCTTCTGAATCAGAAAGTCAGACAAAAGAAGATGAGTCTAAGTCAGAAGAGGAAAGCACAGAGGAAGAATCAACTGAGAGTGAAGAAGTTCGAGAGGCAAAGGAAGCTGTTCTTGAAAAGTATAAAAATCTCGGTATGATCACTGGTGTGCGCAATTATTTGAATATGAGAAAAGGACCGTCAACTGATTATGAAATTTGCGGTGTAATTTTCAAAAATTGTGCCGTAGAAATCTTAGAGGAAAAGGACGGCTGGATGAAGATTGAGTCTGGCGGTGCGACAGGTTATGTTTCTGCTGAGTATGTTACGACAGGAGAGAAGGCAAGAAAGCTTGCGCTTTCAAGTATGAAATATATGGCAGAGATCCTAACAGATTCTGTTGATGCATTATATGAGCCAAAGGAAGGTGCAGACGTTATTACGACCTTCTTAAAGGGTGAGCGCTATGATATAAATGGAGAGACAAAGGACTGGGTTGAGATCGAAGCCGTTACGGAGCTGTCCGGATATGTCAAAAGAGAAACAGTTTACACAGGATATTTCCTTGATGAAGCAATTTACTTTTCACTTGATGGTGTATCAGAAACTCGACAGGATCTTATTCGAAAAGCATTTGAATATTATGGAGGCACTTACGTCTGGGGAGGCAAGCAGCTGACGGCAGAGGGCGGTGTGGACTGCTCAGGCTATACAATGTGTCTGTATAAACGCTTTGGTGTGCAGCTTCCAGAGTTTTCTGGTGCGCAGGCAGAGGTAGGTATGACTGTTGATGAAGATACGATTCGCCCTGGCGATTTGATATTCTATGTCGGCCGTTACCCTGGTGTGATTGGTCATGTCGCAATTTATATTGGAAATGGCAAGATCATTCATGCAGCATCTGAGTCAAAGGGTATCTGTGTCAGCAGCTGGAAATATGGTCCGCCTGTCATCATGAAAAATGTGATGGGAGATTAAGAAAAAACCTTTGACAAAGAGCAATTTCTGTGATAGTATATCACATGTGTGCGCCATGCCCCAGCAACAGGATACTCCAACCATTGCCTGGGCAAAGGTCAGAATAAAAATATTAGGAGGAATTAACAATGATTTCCAAGGAAAAGAAAGCTGAAATTATCGCTGCTTACGGCAGAACACCAGAGGATACCGGATCACCGGAGGTTCAGATCGCTATCTTAACAGCACGTATCGCTGAGCTTACCGCTCATCTTCAGGAGAACCCGAAGGATCATCATTCCAGAAGAGGTCTGCTGATGATGGTAGGACAGAGAAGAGGTATGCTGGACTACTTAAAGAGCAAGGATATCGAGGCTTACCGTACCTTAATCGAGAAGTTAGGTATTAGAAAGTAATTTGTAACTATTAAGAGCCAGGCAGATTCAAAGAAAAAATTGAGGGGCTCTGAATAGTTTAGCGATTAGGGTGGAGAAATCCACCCTATATTTGTATCAAGACAGCGATGGAGAATGATGACAAAATAGTGTCGCTGTCATGGTCGTATTTGAAGGCAGAAGTGCTCCGAGACCGCTCAAGAACAGATAAGCGCTGTTTATCTGCTGTTTAGTAGTTTCGGCACCTTCTGCAAAAAAGATAAACGTTGTGCAAAAAAGATGCACAGGAATGAGGACAATATGTATAAGAGTTATTCTATGGAACTCTGCGGCCGTACCCTTACGGTAGATGTAGGCAGAGTAGCAGCTCAGGCGAATGGCGCTGCATTTATGCATTATGGCGATACCGTTGTATTATCTACTGCAACAGCATCAGAAGAGCCAAGAGACGGCATTGATTTCTTCCCACTTAGCGTAGAGTATGAGGAGAAGATGTACGCAGTTGGAAAGATTCCAGGCGGCTTCAATAAAAGAGAGGGAAAGGCAAGCGAGCATGCAATTTTAACCTCACGTGTTATTGACCGTCCTATGCGTCCGCTGTTTCCGAAGGATTACCGTAACGATGTAACATTAAACAACATGGTTATGAGTGTTGATCCAGACTGCAGTCCAGAGATCACTGCAATGCTTGGTTCTGCTATTGCAACTTGTATTTCTGACATTCCATTTGATGGCCCGACTGCCAGCACAAGAGTTGGTATGGTTGACGGAGAGCTTGTATTTAATCCAACCAGCGCACAGAGAGCAGTATCTGATCTTGAGCTTACTGTTGCATCCACAAGAGATAAGGTTATCATGATCGAGGCCGGTGCAAATGAGATTCCGGAAGCAAAGATGATCGAAGCTATTTTTGCTGCACATGAAATCAATCAGAAGATTATTGCTTTTATCGATACAATTGTTGCAGATTGTGGAAAGCCGAAGCATTCTTATCAGTCATATGATGTAGATGCAGAGCTTTGGGAGGATATGACTTCCTTTATTCCGGGACCAGAGATGGAAGAGGCTGTATTCACAGATGAGAAGCAGGTTCGTGAGGAGAATATCCGTGTATTAAAGGAGAGATTAAAGGAGCGTTATGAGGAGACACATCCAGAGTGGATTCCAATGCTCGGTGAGGCTCTCTATAAGTATCAGAAAAAGACTGTCCGCAAGATGATCTTAAAGGATCACAAGAGACCAGATGGCAGAGCAATCACTCAGATTCGTCCGCTTGCAGCAGAGATTGACATGATTCCTAGAGCACATGGTTCCGCTATGTTCACCAGAGGACAGACTCAGATTTGTGATGTTGTTACACTGGCACCGCTTTCAGAGGCACAAAAGATTGATGGTCTTGATGAGAACGAGACAAGCAAGCGCTACATGCATCAGTATAATTTCCCGGCTTATTCTGTAGGAGAGACAAAGGTTTCCAGAGGTCCGGGAAGACGAGAGATCGGTCATGGTGCACTGGCTGAGAGAGCACTTGTTCCGGTTCTTCCATCACCAGAAGAGTTCCCATATGCAATTCGTGCCGTATCTGAGACATTCGAGTCTAATGGTTCTACATCTCAGGCCTCCATTTGTGCATCCTGTATGGCACTTATGGCGGCAGGTGTTCCGCTTAAGGCTATGGTTGCAGGTATTTCCTGTGGTCTTGTTACTGGCGATACCGATGATGATTACATCGTTCTGACTGATATTCAGGGTCTTGAGGACTTCTTTGGCGATATGGACTTTAAGGTAGCAGGTACTCATAAGGGTATCACTGCAATCCAGATGGATATCAAGATTCATGGTCTGACAAGAGCCATCATTGAGGAGGCAATTGCAAGAACAAGAGAAGCAAGATTCTACATCATGGATGAGGTTATGTCCAAGGCAATCGCAGAGCCGAGACAGACAGTTGGAAAGTATGCACCGAAGATCGAGATGATGACTATTGATCCAGCTACAATCGGTGATGTTGTTGGAAAGCAGGGTAAGGTAATCAATCGTATCATCGCTGAAACTGGCGTAAAGATCGATATTACAGATGATGGAAATGTTTCAATCTGTGGTACAGATGCCGATATGATTGCAAAGGCAATGAAGACCATTGAAATCATCACTAGCGATTTCGAAGAGGGACAGGTTCTTGAGGGTACTGTTATCAGTATCAAGGACTTCGGCGCATTCCTTGAGTTCGCACCAGGCAAAGAGGGTATGGTTCATATTTCCAAGATGTCTGATAAGCGTGTAGAGAAGGTTGAGGATGTTCTTTCCTTAGGACAGGTTGTAAAGGTTGTATGCCTTGGTAAGGATAAGATGGGCAGATTCAGCTTCAGCATGAAGGACGTAAAATAAAATTTTAAGAAAAAGATGTTGTTGAATTTCGGCAGCATCTTTTTCCACTTTTGATCTTATAAACAATTTGAGAAAGGTATGGTTTTTATATGGAAAAGTTACTTAGCATTATTTCCAGAGAGATTGGAGACGCATTTGAAGCTTGCGGTTATGAGCGCGAGCTTGGACGCGTTACCGTATCTAATCGTCCGGATCTGTGTGAATATCAGTGTAATGGCGCAATGGCTGGTGCAAAGAAATATCACAAAGCTCCTTTTATGATAGCAGATGAGGTGGCAGAGAAGCTGCAGTCTTCAAAGGTAGTAAAGGATGTAGCATCTGTAAAGCCAGGATTTTTGAATTTCAATCTTGATAATGAATACTTGGCATCTTATATTAATCAGATGAAGACAAGTAAGAAGCATGGAATTGAGCTGTCAGCACCAGAGAAGATTGTAATTGACTATGGCGGACCAAATGTAGCAAAGCCGCTTCATGTTGGCCATCTGCGTTCTGCAATTATCGGAGAGAGCGTAAAGAGAATCCTTCGTTATGCAGGAAATGAAGTTATTGGTGATGCGCATCTGGGTGACTGGGGCCTTCAGATGGGTCTGATCATTACTGAGTTAAAGGAGAGAAAGCCAGATCTTGTTTATTTTGATCATGAATATACTGGTGAATATCCCAAAGAAGCGCCATTTACAATCTCTGAGTTAGAGGAAATCTATCCTTGTGCGAGTGGTAAGGCAAAGGTAGACGAGGAGTTTGCAAAGCGCGCACATGATGCAACTGTTATGCTGCAGAACAAGGATCGTGGCTACACTGCGATTTGGAATCACATTTTGAAGGTTTCTATCGAAGATCTTCAGAAGAACTACAGCAAGCTGGACGTTCATTTTGATCTGTGGAAGAAAGAGAGTGATGCGCAGCCGTATATTCCGGACATGGTTCAGATGTTAAAGGATAAGGGACTGGCTTATATTTCAAATGGTGCACTCGTTGTTGACGTGGCAAAGCCGGAGGATACAAAGGAAGTTCCGCCGTGTATTATCTTAAAGTCAGATGGTGCAAGCCTTTACCAGACAACAGATCTTGCTACTATCGTAGAAAGAGAAAAGCTGTTTAAGCCAAACCGCATTATTTATGTTGTTGATAAGCGTCAGGAGATGCATTTTACACAGGTATTCCGCGTATCCAGATTGGCAGAGCTTGTTCCGGAAGATACAAAGCTTCAGTTTTTGGGCTTTGGAACTATGAACGGAAAGGATGGAAAGCCGTTTAAGACAAGACAGGGCGGTGTTATGCGTCTTGAGCACCTGATTCGTGATATTAACGATGCAGTTTATGATAAAATCATGGCAAGCCGCGATGAGGATGAAGAGACAGCACGCGAGAATGCAAAGATCATTGGTCTTTCTGCAATTAAGTATGGTGATTTGTCTAATCAGGCATCAAAGGATTATGTCTTTGATGTAGATCGTTTCACTTCTTTCGAGGGAAATACAGGTCCGTACATTCTGTATACCATCGTAAGAATCAAATCTATCTTAAAGAAGTTTGGTCAGGAGATTCCAACTGCAATCACTGTGCCGGACGGTGCCGCACAGAAGGCACTTATGCTTGATATGACAAGATTTGCAGATGTATTTGCACAGGCAAGTGCTGAGTATGCACCACATAAACTTTGTGCATATATCTATGATTTAGCAAATGATTTCAATCGTTTCTATCATGAGACAAAGATTTTGGCAGAAGAAGATCAGGATAAGAAGAAGGGCTATATTGCTTTGATTTCTTATTGCAAAGATATTCTGGAGACATGCATTGAACTGTTAGGATTTAGTGCACCAGAGAAGATGTGATGCAACAGTTCACGCGTTCAGACAAATTCGAAAAATCCCATGCTTGCATGAGGATTTTTTGAAGTGGCTGAACGAAAGGAACTGTTTTATAAAAAGACTTCAATATTGATTTGATATATATATGGGGAGAAGTATGGAGAAAACCTACGAAATGCTGCAGCAGTATGCGGTAAACTCTTTGGAATATCAGAAAGGACGTGCCCTTCATCAGCGCGGACAGGCAGCTTTGTCAAGCGCTGAGGAGGCACATGGAAGAACACAGATACAGGCAACGGTTAGAGATTTAAGCAGACGCTATGATGTAGAGATGACAATACAATCAACAGGTCTTGCAGCTGATGGAAATTGGGGAGACTTTGATATAGAGGAGTCTTCATGTTCCTGCGGCGAGTATCATACACCGGGAAAACTTTGCCGTCATGAGATTGCGGCAGTTTTGCAATATTTTTGTGAGGGAGAGCTTGTATCAAGTGTTCATACCTCAGCTGCCTGCATAAGTATGATTCAGGCATACGAGAAGCGTTATACGCTGCAGTATCAAAAATCCAATATTTCAGATGTAAAAGTAGTACCAAAGTTTGTGACAGAGGGAAAGAAAATCGGACTGGAATTTTTTGCCGGAACACGTCATCTTTATCCTATTCGCGATCTGACTGCCTTTAAACAGAGCTATCAAAAAGGTGAGGACATTTCTTTTGGTAAGCAGCTTTCGTATCCAAACTGTGAATATTCCTATGATTCTGATTCGGCAGCATTGATTCAGGTCATTTGTCTGCAGATTGATTCCTATTTGAATCATTGGTCTCAGCAAGAAAAATATACATTTGATAGGAAAATTTCAAATGTTGAGCTTGAGGAAGGCTTTGCCGATTTGTATATGAAAGCATTTTGCGGCAGAGAGCTTGAACTAATCGAGGATGGCAAGAGCCGTATGGTTCATGTTGTAAAGGAAAATCCGCAGGTAAAACTGATATTAGAGAAAAAGGGAAAGGATGGCGCAAGACTGTGGCTTCCAGATAAGTGGAAGTTAGCAGAGGGAAATCGCCATATCTATCTTTTTGGAGAAGATACAGTTTATATTTGTGATGAGTATTACAGCCGCGCTCTTAGGATTTTCTACAGAAATCTGCTGCAGGTTGCTTATCCGGGAAGCGGATATATGGATATTAACAATAGTGATTTTCCGTCATTTATTCATTATGTGCTTCCGGAGATTCAGGAAAATATTAATTTGGAATGTCGCGACTTGTCGTTGGAGGAATTTGTTCCGCCAATGCTTCAGGTGAAATTTACCATAAATTTGTGGGATATTCTTGAGCTGAAGATGGAGACACGCTATGGTAAAAGAATAGTTCATCTTGGTGAAAAGTCAGATACGAACCTTGTGCGTGATGTGGAAAAGGAGCAGGCATTAAAGGATCTTCTTGAAAGATATCTTCCAAGCATGGAAAAAGATGAAGAAAATGGTCAGGAAGATTGCGAGCGCTATATTATCGAAAATGGAGATGATATTGGACGCTTTTTGGAGTTTTGCCTGCCGCAACTATATTCATTTGGAAGTGTTGTGCTAGAAGATGGTCTGGCTGATCTTCATTTTGATGAGGCACCTCAGATCAAGGCCGGTATGCGCTTTATGGATCATTTTTTGGAGCTTGGCTTTGAGAGTGATGGGTTAAGTGAAAAGCAGTTAAAGGATGTGCTTAGGGCTTACCATGAAAAACAGCATTATCATCGCCTTGAGGATGGCAGAATCTTAAAGCTAAGTGATGAGTTTGCTGATAAGCTGGCAGAGTTTGAGGATGTGATGGATATTGATGCCCGTGAAGCAGTTGACAGGCCAGTGAGTCTTCCAGGGTATCGCTTCTTATTTGCAGATGAGATGCTTGCGTCTATGCAGGGCATTGATTATCAGCCAGGCAAGGAAATTCGCGACATGGCAGAGCGCATGAAACGCACTGAGCTGGAAATGTATCCAGTTCCAGAAACTATTGGAGCAACGCTTCGTGAGTATCAGATCTATGGATATCGTTGGCTTAAAATGCTGCAGGATTACCATTTTAATGGAATATTGGCAGATGATATGGGTCTTGGAAAAACTTTGCAGACGATTACACTGCTAGTATCTGATCAGGGAAAGGGAAGCTCAATTATTGTCTGTCCGGCATCGCTTATTTATAACTGGCAGCATGAGCTGGAATTATTTGCATCAAATTTGCGCATTCAGGTTGTGGCTGGAAATGCAAAAGAGAGAAAAGAACTAATTGAGCAATATACATCGTATGATGTTTTGATTACGTCATACGACCTTCTTCGCCGAGATCTTGAGATCTATGAAGGCTGTAAATTTTTCTATCAGATTCTTGATGAGGCACAGTATATCAAAAACCATATGACAATGAATGCAAAGGCTGTTAAGCAGATAAATGCAGCATATCGTCTTGCTCTTACGGGAACTCCGATTGAAAATAGTTTAAGTGAGCTGTGGAGTATTTTCGACTATCTGATGCCAGGTTATCTGTACAGCTATACACGTTTTAGAAAACAATTTGAGATGCCGATCATGAAAAATGAGGATGCAGCGGCGAGAAATCGCCTGCGAAAAATGACAGCACCATTTTTACTTCGAAGATCAAAGTCTCAGGTGCTTTCAGACCTTCCTGAAAAGGATGAAAAGACTATTTATTCTGGAATGGAAGATGAGCAAAGAAAGCTGTATCTTGCTGCCCATAAGCAGCTTGTTGATCAGCTGCAGGGTATTGACAGTGCATATTATGAGAAGAACAAGATATTTATCTTGAGTCAGCTGACAAAGCTTCGTCAAATTTGTTGTCATCCAGCGCTTTGCTACGATGATTATCAGGGAAGCTCTGCTAAGCTTGAGGCATGTATGGAGCTTGTGCAGCGTGCTGTAAAGGGAAAACATAAGGTATTATTGTTCTCTCAGTTTACATCAATGTTAGATCTGATTCGTGAGCGCTTAGCTGAGCAGAATACAAAGTATTATTGTCTGACAGGAAATACAGATAAGCAGGAGCGTCAGCGCCTTGTTGATGAGTTCCAGAATGACGATACACCTGTATTTTTGATTTCACTAAAAGCCGGCGGCACGGGATTAAACTTAACGGCGGCAGATATTGTAATTCACTATGATCCGTGGTGGAATGTGGCAGCACAGAATCAGGCAACTGACCGTGCACACAGAATTGGACAGAAAAACACAGTAACGGTGTACCGTTTGATCGCAAAGGACTCTCTCGAGGAGGGAATAATAAAGCTCCAGGAGTCCAAGAAAGCATTATCAGACGATATTCTTTCCATGGACTTCGGAGCTATTGCGTCGATGTCTAAGGATGAGCTGTTAGCTCTTCTTTCTACGGGAGAGGTAGCTAATCAGGCAAAGTAACATAAATACTGCCATAATAACAATAAAAATAGGCATATATTTAAGGGTGGCATTCCACATCGGAGTCTTAAACAGGGCAACGCTGTAGGTGTCACCCTTATATGATTTAATGGAATACGTGACCAAATTGTTATCGCCGCTTGATCCTGCATCAGAGAGTTTTTTGCTCTCTGCATTTCTGACAATCAATGATGAATAGCCATCTGGAAGAGATACAGTTACAGTATCCAAAACTTTTGCATATGATGCAGTATCTTTTGAAAGCTGTGCGCTTAATGTGACTTCTTTTTTGGAAAGTTCAGTTTCACGCTCGGTCCATGCAAATGCAGAAGATCCGGCCGGAACGGTGACAGTATACTGATGAACGAGGAAACGCTTCTGCTGGGTCAGCCAGTCAATTGTCGGAAGCAGATCGATAGAAACTGTTACTGAGCTTCGGCCAAAGTAGTCAGCCAGATTGGAAAGAAGAAGCTCTGGTGTTGCCTGTGTGTTGTCTTTATTTTGATCCAGATACCAGTCACAGCAAAATTCAAGGTAGGATTTCAGATCAGAGGATTCATCGTCCATTGAGAATTTCTCAGAATCGGTCTTAGCATTTTCATTCTCAATTAGTGAAACAGTGAAATCAGTATTTTCTTTTCCAGTCAAGAAAACATAGCAGTCAAAGAAATTTTCACTAATAGAAAGCTCATAGCCATTGTCTGTTGTGGAATAGCTGCAGCCAAGCGGATAAATATGGCAGCTGTCACTAAGCCCTGAGATAGACAGACATGCCTTTTCATCAAGTACAGAATCAGTGAGAGGTCTTGACAGGTGATAGAGAACACCCTTATCCTCTGGAATTGAAGTATTGTAAATCTGCCCCTGATACAGTTCGTCAAGTGTCAGAGTACTTTCACCAAGTCCGTTTGCTGAAAATAAAGGAGAATAGTACGACGATTCCTCAAAGGAAGCAGCATCAGTATCTGCAAACAGATCAAGCAATTTAAGTGCATCGCTGTCTGTTGTATCGTATGCATGTGCATAGAAGTTATACAGCTTTTCTGGTTCTGATGCCAATGATGCAATCTGTGGAATCAGAATGTCAAACGAAACATCGGTATCGGATTCATTTTGAATCAGATAGTTGTCTTTCATCAGATTATTGTCGTAATCCAGACAGATATTGTGTGTCACCTTGACGCCTTCTGGTTGTTCATTTGTACTATACAGACCGGATGTATACAGTGGTGTAGAAAAAACTTCTGTAGCATTTGCAGCGTCAGCAGAACTTGTGCTTTCAGCAAATGTACAGATTGTGCCGGAAAAACAAGTTCCGGCTGCAAGAAGTAAAGAGGTAAATTTTGTCGTATGCTTTAACATGGAAAACCTGACCTTTCTATTGCATGATGGAAGCATTTAATGCTATAATAAGAACATCCAACTCACTTAAAACGAAGGAGGAACTATGGCAGTTGACCTACACACGCATTCCTGCTGTTCAGATGGCTCTCTTACACCGTCTGAGCTGATGGAACTTGCATATGAGAAAAAGCTTTCGGCAATTGCATTGACAGATCATGATACTGTAAGTGGTATCAAGGAGGCAAAGAAGGTAGCAGAAGATCTGTCTATTACATTAATTCCAGGAATTGAGATTTCCAGTCTATATGATCTTGGAAATGTTGTGAAGGAATTTCACATTCTTGGTCTTGGTGTTGATGAGACAGATGTACAATTTTTAAAAAAGTTGGAGCAATATGGTGCGCTTCGTCAAGAAAGAAACGAGAAAATGCTGCGTCTAATCAGCGAAAACGTTTGCAATATTGACAAGGACGAATTTTATGCTCGTTTTGACCGATCTGTAATCACGAGAGCTCATTTTGCACAATATCTTTACGAAAAGGGTATCGTATCCTCTGTAAAAGAGGCATTTGACCGCTACCTTGGAGATGGAAAGCCGTGCTACATTCCGAAAGAAGGGGTAACTGCAAAAGAGGCAATTACCTGTATTCGTGAGGCAGGAGGACATCCAGTTTTGGCACATCCACCGCAGTATCGTCTTAGTCTGACCGTATTAGATAAGGTCATAAAGGACTTAAAGGAATGTGGATTAGAAGGAATCGAGGTTGTCTACTCTACCTATACAAATGCGCAGGAGCGGGAACTTCGTACACTTGCCGTAAAAAATGAGCTTCACATGACCGGAGGTTCAGATTACCATGGAACTCCTAAGCCAGATATTCAGCTTGGGACAGGACTGGGAAATCTTTATGTACCGGATGCATTTGCAAATTGGCTGCTTGCATAAATGCTTATTTTATAATAATAACATAAACAGGAATTGATGTCCAGTAAGAAAGGGGATTTACCATGATACAGGAAGAAATCCAGAATTGGATCTACGAAATAAAGGAGGTGGATGCGCTCAGTGCAAAGGCACTTCTGCGTGTTTACGAGCAGCTTGGCTTAAGTGCAGCTGCAGATCGGCTTGGTGCAATAAGCAGCGAGCAGACAAATGTAGAATATGCCAGTGTTTGGTTGTGGGCTGTTGAGCGAAATCCGGAAAGACGCGAATCATTAAATAAAATTCGCGAAGAGCTGACTGCGAAATATTGTAGCGAAAATAGTAAAGATGTTCACTTGACAGGTCAGCAGGTGTTCTACGAACTTAGTTTCTTTACAGAGTATGAGACTAAATATGGTACACTCCAGTATTACGAGAATATTTATCGCCAACTGTGTCAGGTAGAGAAAACGCAGCGTGATGGCTGGTATCTGTATGGTTTGACACAGATTAAAAAGGCAATGAAAGAGGGTGTTTTTGAGTATCAGGCTCAGATCACCGATCTTTTCAAAGAGACATTTTCTGTGCTTAGAGAAAATTTTGCCACACTTGATGCACTGCAGAGAATTTTGATTGTGGCAGCCGCTTATGAGGCATGCAGTCAGAAAATTTTACTTCCTTATAAATATCAGGGGTTACTTTTAGAATGGTATCGTGTGATTTGCCGTCATGAGCGCAATAATGATCAGCTTGAGGCTGCAATGGTGCTGATGGAGATGGCAAAGCAGAAATTAGAGGCATAACGAAACTGTAATTACATTTAAAGGAGTATATCATGAATTTTCATATATTATTTTGCTCATCCCGACATGTGACAATTGAGTTAGATGAGGATGCAATTTACGAAACTGCGAGCTACGAAATTTGGGTAAATGGTCGCTTAAAGGGTGTTTTCCACAGAATGATTCAGACAATCGATGGGCTGCTTCCAGATACTGATTATGAGATTATGCTGGTGCGTGCAAATGAAGCCTCTGAAACAGTTACATTTCATACCGAGCCGGAACCAATCACATTAAACGTCAGAGATTTTGGCGCATTTGGTGATGGTGCTCATGACGACACAAGCGCAATTCAGGCAGCTATTCTTTGTTGCCCTAAGAATGCAAGAGTTTTGATTTCAAAGGGCACTTATCTTGTAACAGCGCTGTTTTTAAAGAGTGATATGATTCTGGAGCTGCAGGAAAATGCAGTGTTAGCAGGTATTTATGACCGTGCGCGTACACCGATTCTTCCAGGACAGATTGAGTATGACAACGAGGATGGATACTATAATCTTGGAAGCTGGGAGGGAAATCCTATTGACAGCTTTGCATCAATGATTACAGGAATCCATGTAAAAAATGTTACTATCTGCGGTAAGGGTGTTCTTGATGGCCGCGCTGATTTTGAGAATTGGTGGAGCCGTCCAAAGGACAAGATTCGTGCCTGGAGACCAAGAATGATTTTTCTAAATCATTGTGAAAATATTACTGTTGTAGGTGTTACAGTACAAAATTCACCGGCATGGAATCTGCATCCATATTTTTCAAATCAGATTCGCTTCTTAGATATGGAAGTAAAGGGACCGGCAAATTCTCATAATACAGATGGCTGTGATCCAGAGTCCTGTACAAATGTTGAGATTGCAGGCGTTCATTTCTCTGTAGGTGATGATTGTATTGCAATTAAATCAGGAAAGATTTATATGGGCAAGAAATTTAAGGTTCCGTCAAAGCATATCCATATTCGTCAGTCCTGGATGCAGGATGGTCATGGCGCAGTCACGGTAGGAAGTGAGATTGCGGCAGGTGTTGATGATATTCATATTTCAAAGTGTCGTTTCTCAAACACAGACAGAGGTCTTCGTGTAAAAACAAGACGCGGACGCGGAAAAGATTCTGTATTAAAAGGCATTGTATTTGAAGATCTTGAGTTAGAAGGTGTAAAGGCACCATTTGTAGTAAACAGCTTTTATTTCTGCGACCCAGATGGCCGTACAGAGTATGTTGGAACAAAAGAGGCGCTTCCAGTTGATGAACGCACACCAAAGATTGAATCTATTGAGTTTCGCAATATTGTATGCCACAATGCACATTATTGTGGTGCGTACATCTATGGTCTTCCAGAGCAGAAGATAGAGCATCTTGTATTTGATAATGTTTCTATCACATATGCAAAAGAGGCACAGACAGGCGTTGCAGCCATGATGATGGGATGCGAGCCGGCAAGCAGATTGGGACTTGTGATTGGAAATGTTAAAAATCTGATACTTCATAATATTTCAATAGACGGTCAGGATGGCGAGAGACTTTGCCTTAGCGGTGTTGAAAATGTAGAAGAAGAGCAGGATTAATTCTGACAAAGATATTTTTACGTGCCCCTGGTGCTGCAAGCACCGGGGGTATTTTTATATTCATCTAAATCTGTGTCATGTCGTGTCATATTTCGTGTCATATAGATGACTAAAATGAAAAAATAGAATATAATAAAAAAGCTCAAGAACCGTTATATTAAGCGGATTCTTGAACTTCTCGAACATTCCAGTAATTATGCGGATATTAACAAAAAGCGGAGCGAGTGGGATTTGAACCCACGTGCCCGGAAACGGACAACCGCATTTCGAGTGCGGCTCGTTATGACCACTTCGATATCGCTCCAACTAGCAGATTAGCGTCTGCACTATTTGTTAGTTTACAATAAAAAAGGGTTGTTTGTCAAGCAGATTTTTACGGCTTGAATTTTGTATAAATTCGTCTTTTTGTAAGATACTTTCTATATCAAAGCAGGAGGTGAAAGCATGCAGGACAAATTGACAAAGCAGCAGGAGCAAATTCGTGAGAGTGGAGAATTGATACTAGATGAAAATAAAGAGAAACATAAAATTTTTCTGCTAAATATTATCGGAGAAATTGAAGGTCATGAATGTCTGGCATCAAACTTAAAAACGACAAAGTATGAGCATGTGCTGCCGCAGCTTGCTCAGATTGAGGATAGCTGTGAGGTGGATGGACTTTTGATTTTAATTCATACAGTAGGCGGTGATGTGGAGGCAGGTCTGGCAATAGCAGAGATGATTGCAGGTATGTCAATTCCAAGCGTAACGCTTGTGCTTGGCGGAAGTCATTCAATCGGTGTGCCGTTAGCAGTATCGTCTGATTATTCATTTATTGTGCCGACAGCCACGATGATGATTCATCCTGTCAGATTAAATGGAATGATTATCGGTGTGCGTCAGAGCTATGATTATTTTAAGCGCATACAGGATAGGATTACTGGATTTGTGACGAACCATTGTAAAATTTCAGAAAAGAGGCTTTTGGAACTTATGATGGATACAAAAACATTGACGAGAGATGTGGGCTCAATTCTCGTGGGAGAGGAAGCCGTAAAGGAAGGTTTGATTCATGAAGTTGGTACAATAAAAGAAGCGATTGCAAAACTTCACGAACTGATTGAAAAAAACAAACACGTGTGTTATACTAAAACGGTTATAGAAAAATGAAAGGAAGGGGAATCATGGCTGCAGCACAAAAAAAGCCGGCAGGCACAGCGAAAATGACAGCTCCAAGAACCAGCACAGCGGCAAAGAAAACACAGTCAGCCGCAGCAGGCAGGGCACCGAATACAAAGAAAGCATCGTCATCAAAGCCAGTCGCAGCAAGGTCATCGCGAACAACGACGGCAATAAAGACAAATAAAAAAACTACAGCGGCAAAGGGGTATTCATCTTCCGCGAAGCGAAAAAAGAACCATTCAAAGAATCAGGTTCAGGTAGATTACACAATTTTAAAAGATATTGCAGTTATTGCAGTGTTTGTGTTCTGTGTAATTTTGCAGTTGAGCTGTTTTTTTACAGGCGGAGGTCTGATGCAGCTTCTGCATACATATAATTTTAGATGGTTTGGCATAATGGCTTATTGTATGCCGCTTATTTTATTTCTTTTGCCGTGCTTTATAATAAGTAACTGGCATAATAGCGGATTGATTCAGAAGGTGGCAGCGAGTATCTTGCTGTTTTTGTCAATTGAAACAATTTTATCAATTGTCTATGAAACATCAAACATCTTTACGGTAGGAGGAGGCCTTGTTGGCCACATTTTGTTTGGTGTTTTGTATAGTGCATTTGGAATCAGTGGCTCATTTGTCATTATGATTGCATGTCTTTTTATCAGTGTAGTATTGTTTTTTGGCCATTCTGTAGTTACACAGCTGCAGCAAAACTCGAAAAATGCTTATCGTGCAGTTTCTTCCCATCATAAGCTTCAGCAGGGAAGACGTAAGATTCGTGCACAGGAAAAGCGTCTGCACAGAGAGCAGGAAGAAAATGAGCAGCTCAAGATGCAGCGGATGCGTCTGGAAAATTTACAAAAGCAAAGACAGGAAATTCTCGAAAAGAAAAATATCAATCGTGAATTTGTAAATATTCAGCTGGAAGAAAGTAAAAGGCAGGAAGCATTGAATCGTGAGCTGTTAAAGGAACAAGGCTCACAGGGAAAGCGCGAACTGCGTACAAATACAGAGCTTGAAGAAGAAGACCGCAGCATGAAAGAGGTTGTTCTTGGAAAAGAAGAGCAAAAGTCGGCAGAAGATACAAATAAGGTTACACAGCCAAGCATGTTTATTGAAGGTGAGGAAATTACGACACCGCTTCGCCTTGATACAAGCAATATTTTAGAAGAAGAGCCGCAAAAACATGATGATGGCTGGATGCTTGAGACTGATGATGAAGTAAACGAGGAAGATGATCTGGAGTTTGACGATATTTCAGAAAATATTATAAATAAGGCAATGGAATCATCTTCAGATACTGAGTCATCTGAGAATATGTCATCTGAAAATGCATCATTTGAAAATGTCTCATCCGAAAATGTGTCATACCAAAATATGTCATCCGATACTGTCTTGACAGATGCTGCAGATGAAACAGAAGAAGATATTTCAGGGGCATCGGCAGCAGGAGATGAGTCGGTGGACTATCGAATGCTTATGCGTGATACAAAAAATACAGGGAAGCATGATGAGGATGAATCTGTATATACAAAAACAGTTCGTACTGCAACTGGAAAGGTGATAACAGTCGAGCTTGATGGTCTTCCAGGAGAAAATAAGCGTCCGAAGGATTCGGTGAAAATTAAGGAAAGACTAGATCAGTACGATGAAAAGGTTGTTCCGATCGCATATGAGGAGCCAAAAGAATATATCTTTCCGTCAACAGATCTTCTTACACCGGGAACTGCATCAGGCAAGGGGCGCGAAGAGCTTGCTAGAAGTATGCAGGAGACGGCAGATAAGCTAAAGCGTACACTGCAGGATTTTGGTGTAGGTGTTACGATTACAAATATTAGCAGAGGACCGAGTGTTACACGCTATGAGTTACAGCCAGAGCAGGGCGTAAAGGTCAGCAAGATTGTTAATCTGGCTGATGATATTAAGCTTAATCTTGCCGCAGAAGATATTCGTATTGAGGCACCAATTCCAGGAAAGGCAGCGATTGGTATTGAAGTGCCAAACAAGGAAAAACAGATGGTTGCATTTCGTGATCTTCTGGAAAGTGATGAATTTACAAAAGCAAAGTCGAAGACTATTTTTGCCGCAGGAAAGGATATTGCGGGAAAAACTGTCGTTGCCGATATCGAAAAGATGCCGCATCTTCTGATTGCCGGTCAGACCGGTTCAGGAAAATCAGTCTGCATCAATACAATTATTATGAGTATCCTTTACAAAGCAAGACCTTCTGAGGTAAAATTAATTATGATTGATCCGAAGGTGGTTGAGCTTAGTGTTTATAATGGTATTCCACATCTTCTTATTCCGGTTGTAACAGACCCGAAGAAGGCTGCTGCTGCATTAAACTGGGCAGTAAACGAGATGGAGGAGCGATATAAAAAGTTCGCTGAGCATAAAGCAAGGAATATCATTGGATATAATGCACAGATTGATCAGATCGAGGATGTTCCAGGTAAAGATCGTCCGGAAAAAATCCCACAGATTATTGTAATTGTTGATGAGTTGGCAGATCTGATGATGACAGCAGGAACAGATGTAGAGGATGCAATTCAGAAGCTAGCACAGAAAGCCAGAGCAGCTGGTATTCATCTGATTATTGCGACACAGCGACCATCAGTAAATGTCATTACTGGTGTGATCAAGGCAAATATTCCATCAAGAATTGCCTTTAGTGTTGCCAGCGGAATCGATTCCAGAACTATTCTGGATGAGACAGGAGCAGAAAAGCTCCTTGGAAAGGGCGATATGCTGTTTCATCCGTATTATATCAGTAAGCCAGTTCGTGTTCAGGGCGCATTTGTATCCGATGACGAGGTAACAGAGGTTGTAAACTTCTTAACTCAGCAGAAGAATGTAAGAGGCGGAGAGATCAACACAAATATTGATCTTCAGGCAAATATGCCGGGAAGTAGCCTGCCAGGCGGTGATCAGGATGAGCTGTTTGAGACAGCAGGAAGATTTATCATTGAGCAGGAAAAGGCTTCTATTGGTAATCTGCAGCGCCATCTTAGAATCGGATTCAATCGTGCAGCACGCATCATGGACCAGCTCTATGCAGCGGGAGTGGTCAGCAAGGATGAGGGAACAAAACCGCGCAAGGTCTTAATGAAGGCCGAAGAGTTTGAAGAGTACTTGCAGAGCAGGTAACTACAGGACAAGGGAGGATACGTTTATGAAGACAGACATCCAAATCGCACAGGAGGCACAGATGATGCCGATCCGCGAGGTGACAGCAGGTTTTGGTATTACAGAGGATGACATGGAATTATATGGAAAGTATAAGGCAAAGCTTTCCGATGAGCTATGGAACCGCATCAAGGACAGACCAGATGGAAAACTGGTTTTGGTAACTGCAATTAACCCAACTCCGGCAGGAGAGGGAAAGACAACTATCAGCATTGGACTTACACAGGCATTAAACAAGATTGGCAAGAAGGCAATTGTTGCACTGCGTGAGCCTTCTCTTGGACCGTGCTTTGGTGTAAAGGGTGGTGCTGCAGGAGGCGGCTACTCTCAGGTAGTTCCGATGGAGGATATCAACCTTCATTTCACAGGTGATTTCCATGCAATCACATCTGCAAATAATTTGCTGGCAGCGATGCTTGACAATCATATTCAGCAGGGAAATGAACTTCGTATTGACACAAGAAATATTGTGTGGAAGCGTTGTATTGATATGAACGACCGTGTTCTTAGAAATGTGGTTGTTGGATTGGGTGCAAAGGCAGACGGAGTTGTTCGCGAAGATCATTTTGTTATTACTGTTGCATCTGAGATTATGGCAATTCTTTGTCTGTGCAGTAACATCCGTGATTTAAAAGAAAGACTGGGAAAGATTATTGTTGCATATAATATGGACGGAGAGCCAGTTACAGCAGCAGACTTAAAGGCAGTTGGTGCAATGGCAGCATTGTTAAAGGATGCCATCAAGCCAAATGTAATCCAGACACTTGAGCATACACCAGCACTTGTACATGGCGGACCGTTTGCCAATATTGCACATGGCTGCAATAGTGTAAAGGCAACTAAGATGGCACTGAAATTATCTGATATTGCTGTTACAGAGGCAGGCTTTGGTGCAGATCTTGGTGCAGAGAAATTTATGGACATCAAATGCCGTGCAGCAGGTCTAAAGCCGGATGCTGTAGTTATCGTAGCAACTGTAAAGGCATTAAAATACAATGGCGGCGTAAAGAAGGATGAGCTTGCAGCACCGAACCTTGAGGCAGTAAAGAAGGGTATTGTAAACTTAGAGAAGCATATTGAGAATATCCAGAAGTTTGGTGTTCCGATTGTTGTTACCTTAAATTCCTTCTTAACAGATACCGAGGAAGAATATGAATATATTCGCAGCTTCTGTGAGGAGAGAGGATGCGAGTTTGCACTGTCAAAGGTATGGGCAGACGGCGGTGACGGCGGTGTTGAATTAGCAAATAAGGTTGTTAAGACACTTGAGACAAAGAAGTCTGAGTATCACCCGCTGTATCCGCTTGAGATGGCGTTAAAGGATAAGATTACTACAATTGCAAAAGAAATTTATGGAGCAGACGGTGTTGTATTCCAGCCGGCAGCTAATCGTGCATTAAAGAAGCTGACAGAGCTTGGTTTTGGTGAGCTTCCGGTATGTATGGCAAAGAATCAGTATTCATTGTCTGATGATGCAAAGAAATTAGGCAGACCAGAAAACTTCAAGATTACTGTGCGCGATGTATATGTAAGTGCAGGTGCAGGCTTTGTCGTTGTACTGACAGGTGATGTTATGACAATGCCAGGACTGCCGAAGGCACCAGCTGCATTTAACATTGATGTGGACGATGACGGCCATATCACAGGATTGTTCTAAATATCATTATGAATCAGGAGGCTGAATGAAACTAGATATACTTTTAAAAGGAATCGAGTATCATTTACAGCAGGGAAGCCCAGAAAATTGTGAGATTACAGGGCTTTGTGAAGATTCAAGAAAGATAAAGTGCGGAAATTTATTTTTTTGCCGCACTGGAACACATACAAGTGGAAAACAATATCTGCGGCAGGCACTATCTTTAGGTGCGGCCGCAGTTATCTGTGAGAAATATGATGAAGATAGCAGGCGTATTTTATCTTCTCAAAAGGATATTTGCGTTATAGAAACAGATGTGTCAGCGCAGACACAAGCGCGTCTGGCATCGAATTTTTATGATTTTTCTAAGGAAAAGCTTCTGTTGATCGGCGTGACTGGTACCAAGGGAAAAACAACGGTCTGCGCGATGCTTCAGAAGCTTTTTTTGGATAATCATATGTTATGTGCCACTGTTGGAACAAATGGCTTCTTTTTAAAGGATCGCGTGACAAAAAGCAGTCATACGACACCAGAGCTGTTTGAATTATATGGCTTTATTGCAGAGGCAGTTAAGGCCGGATGCACACATTTTATTGCAGAGGTGTCTTCTCTTGCAGTTAAGCAGGGACGAATAGCAGGTCTTACATTTGATTTGGGAATCTTTACAAATATTTATCCAGATCATATTGGGGGAAATGAACATGCCTCTTTTTTAGAGTATGCCTACTGGAAAAAAAGATTTTTTAAAAATTGCAAAAAAGTACTCTTAAACAGAGATGATCCATTTTCATTTGAGATTGCAGCAGACAAAAATGGTGTGTGCAGCTGGTATTCAGCGAGTGTCTGTGCAGATGGCTATGCATCTGAAATTGAAAAAGATGTCGAGATAGATGGATTATACCAGCATTTTTTATGGCATTGGCAAAAAATGCCTGCAAGAAGTATAAGCTTAAAGCTTCCGGGACTTTGCAATGTCAGCAATGCAGCAGCAGCGCTTTCTGCTTTTTGCCTGTTAACATCAGATGAGCAATATGATTCATACCAGTTGGATTTTAGTACATTTTCCGTTCGGGGGCGCTTTGAAATGGTGGGTCATTTTCAAGGCGGGACGATTATGATTGACTATGCACATAATGAAGCTAGCCTGAGAAATCTGCTGGAATCACTTCGGGCATATCATCCAAACAGAATTTTGTGTATGTTTGGATGTGGAGGAAACAGAAGTGCCGTGCGACGCAGTGCGATGGGGCGCGTCAGCAGTGAATTAGCTGATTTGACAATTATCACGCAGGATAATTCCAGAGATGAACCATTTGAGCAAATTTTAGCTGGTATACTTTTGGGTGTGACAGGCGACTATGTGGTAATACGGGATCGTAAAGAGGCTATAGGCTACTGCATGAGCCAGATGAGGCCAGGCGATCTTCTTGTACTTGTTGGGAAGGGACATGAAGATACACAGGAAATCGCTGGAAAGGTGGAGGCATTTTCTGAAAGAGATATTGTGGAATCTATCGAAAAGACAAAGAAAGGCAAGGTCAGCAAGTGATTAATATTTGTATAAAAGATATTGTAGAAGCAACAAAGGGAAAATTGCTGTGTGGAGATGAAAAGCAGCAGATCGATCATCTTTCCATTGATTCAAGAAGCAGCCAGGGAAATGACTTGTTTATCCCGATCATTGGAGCAAAAGTAGATGCACATCGTTTTATTGACGGTGCATTTTCAGTTGGCTGTGTGGCAACTCTGACAAGCGAGCATGACAGCATGGATGATCCGAATCACGCATGGATTCGCGTGGAAGATACTGTACTGGCTCTTCATGAGATTGGAAAGCTCTGTCGCAGCCGTGTTAATGTGCCGGCCATTGGCGTGACAGGAAGCGTTGGAAAGACAACAACAAGAGAGATGATTGCTTATGCGCTTTCTGCAGAAAAGAAAGTATATAAGACACAGAAAAATTATAACAGCTCTGTCGGTCTTCCAATCACAATGTCTTTAATGAGCAACGACTATGATATTGCAGTTTTAGAGCTAGGAATGAATGTTCCTGGAGAGCTTGGCACTATCAGTGAAATTGCGCAGCTTAAGATGGCAGTTCTTACGAATGTAGGAGTTGCTCATATTGAGTTTTATGGATCACAGGAAGCAATCTGCCATGAAAAGTATACAATTTCAAAGGGATTTGGAAAAGAAGGCCTTTTGATTGTAAATGGTGACGACGAATTACTGTATAAGTTTAGAGAGTCTACAGGTTATCCTTATGTTTTGTACGGAACAAAAGAGTATTGTGATTATAGGGCAGAGGATATTCATATGGAAAATGGCCACTATGCATTTACGTTTGTACACAACGAAATGCGTGTGCCAGTTGTATTGTCTGTTTTGGGACAACACAATGTTTTAAATGCGACAGCAGCACTTGCAGCAGCACATTTAAATGGTGTAGATGTGACATTGGCAGCTAAATCTCTTTATACATTTACTGGTTTTCAGAATCGTTTGCAGATCATGGATGTAAAAGATTATAAAGTTATTGATGATACATATAATGCAAGTCCTGCATCTATGGTGGCAGGAGTAAATGTATTAGGCGGTTTTGAAACGTCTGGCAGAAGGATTGCAGTTCTTAGTGAAATGCGTGAGCTTGGCGAAAATACTCTTAAATATCATCGTGAAGTTGGCGAAAAGATAGCATCAGAGCCTATAAATGAGCTTATCGTAATCGGAGATACAGCAAAAGCAATTGCAGATGGTGCAAGGCAAAAGAAATGCAGCTATTTAGTGCATGAATTTGATGACAAGATGCAGGCAGCAGAATATTTAAATCAGAATTTAAAAGCAGGCGATGTTGTTTATTTAAAGGCGTCTAACGCAATCGGATTAAAGGAAATTACAAAATATCTTATGGAGCAGTAAGGAGGCTTTGGTGTACGCAGACATAGTAATTGATATTTCACACGAGTCGCTTGACAGGCCGTTTCAGTACCGCATTCCAGAAAGTCTTGTGGGGCAGGTTCAGCCTGGAATGTGGGTACTTGTCCCATTTGGACGGGGAAATACGCAAAAAAAAGGCTTTGTTTTAAAATTAGGTACGAAAGCTAATATTGATCCTGACAGGATTAAGGAACTTACAGAAATTATTTCAGATGACAATTCATCAGATAAGATAAGAATTGCACTTGCCGTTTGGATGTATCGGGAGTATGGCGGAAATTTGATTCAGTCACTTCGTGTTGTTATGCCAGCCAGAAAAAATGTACGTCCGAAGCAGGTAAGCTTTTTTGTGCGCACATCAGATGAAAAACGTTTTCTAGACTATCTTGATCTTGCAAGGAAAAAGAACTGGAAGGGACGCGTGCGTCTGATGGAGGCTCTTCTTTGCAGAGACTATATTTCATCTGCTTTTGCCAGACAGCAGCTAAAAATTGCATCAGATGCAATTAAAGCTCTTGAAGAAGAAAAACTGATTCAGATTGAGACAAAGCGTTTTTACCGAAGCGTGCTGCCAAAAGAATCTGCCAGCTTAGAAAAAAAACAGTTAAATGAAGAACAGCAAGCTATAGTAGATAAGCTGATTTCTTCCTATCAGGCCGGAGTGCGCACACCGGCCTTACTTTATGGCATAACGGGAAGCGGAAAAACAGAAGTGTATATGCATCTGATTGAGTGGATGATTCATCAGAATAAGCAGGTAATTGTTCTGATTCCAGAGATTTCGCTGACATATCAGGTGATTTTAAATTTCTATAGCCGTTTTGGTGAACAGGTTTCTATGATCAACTCAAGACTTTCAGACGGAGAGCGAAGTGATCAGTTAGAGAGGGCAAGAAATGGAGAAATTTCAATTATGGTTGGACCGCGATCAGCACTGTTCACACCATTTTCAAATCTGGGTCTTATTATTGTAGATGAAGAACAGGAAGGTGCTTATAACAGTGAGCAGATTCCTCGCTATCACACAAGAGAGACAGCAGACAAGTTGGCACAGCTAACAAATTCTCTTCTTCTTCTTGGGTCAGCGACGCCTTCAATTGAATCATTTTCAAGAGCTGAATCAGGTGAGTATCGCAAGTTTTGTTTGACAAAACGTGCTGTATTAGGAAGCTGCCTGCCAAATGTGCAGGTTGTGGACATGCGAAAAGAGCTTGAGTCAGGAAACCGCTCTGTTTTTTCAAGAGAGCTTCGTGAAAAAATGGAGGAATGTCTGGCAAAGAAGCAGCAGATGATGCTGTTTATCAATCGCAGAGGTTTTTCACGTGTAGTCAGCTGTCGTTCATGCGGAAAACCAATTGAATGTCCGCATTGTGATGTTGCATTAACAGAGCATCTAGGAGATAAGCTTGTTTGCCATTATTGTGGTTATACAAAAGCGATGCCGCGCAGCTGTCCTTTGTGTGGTTCACCATATCTGGCAGGCTTTGGTCTTGGTACACAGAAGGCAGAGATGATGATTAAGGCTCAATTTCCATCTGCACGAGTGCTTCGTATGGATATGGATACGACTTCTAAGAAGGATGGTCATGAGCAAATTCTTGATTCATTTAGAAGAAGAGAGGCTGATATTTTAGTCGGCACACAGATGATTGTCAAAGGCCATGATTTTCCAGGTGTTACGTTGGTTGGGATTTTGGCAGCTGATATGTCACTATATAATTGTGATTTTCGAAGCAGCGAGCGTACCTTCCAGCTTTTAACGCAGGCAGCGGGACGTGCGGGGCGTGGAATGGAGCCTGGAAATGTAATAATTCAGACATATGATCCAGAAAATTATAGCATTCAGACAGCAGCTAATCAGGATTATGAATCATTTTATCATCAGGAAATTCATTTTAGAAGGCGGATGCAGTATCCTCCAATCGGCTGGATGTGCGAGGTAATGGCTGTTTCTGCAGAGGAGAAACTGGCCAATCAGTGGATTTGGCAGGTACAGTTGTTGATAAATAAAAGATTTTGTGATATAATTAAAATAATTGGGCCTTCAGATGCACCAATTGCAAGGCTCAAGGATATGTGGAGAAAGCATCTTTATATAAGAAGTAGCGATCATAAAGCGTATTTAGAGGCTATGGAGCTTATTCAGGAGATAACAGAACAGGCAGCTGTACAGAAAGTATCTATTTTTGTAACCGTCTGCTGATACGTTTTATTGTGATATGAGAGAGGAGTACAATATGGGAATCAGAACAGTTAGAACAGAGGGCGATGAGTGTCTTCGCAAGGTGTGTAAGCCAGTAAAGTCTGTAAGTTTAAGAACAAGAATTTTAATCGAGGATATGTTTGATACAATGTATGAGAGCGGCGGTGTAGGCTTGGCAGCTCCGCAGATCGGTGTATTAAAGCGCATTGTTGTTATGGATACCGATGACAATCAGCATGTATTGATCAATCCACAAATTTTAGAGGTTAGCGGTGAGCAGACAGGCTATGAGGGATGTCTTAGCATTCCGGGAAAGAGCGGTATTGTAACAAGACCTGATTATGTAAAGGTAAAGGCATTAAATGAGCGCGGAGAGGAATACGTCTTAGAGGGCGAAGGTCTTCTGGCAAGATGCATTTGTCATGAGTGCGATCATCTTGATGGTATTTTGTACAGTGATAAGGCAGAGGGCGGTCTGATCAATAATGAAGATTTGCCGGAGGATGAGGAAGAAGAACTGTACGAGGATGCTTATGAGGAATTTACTGAAGAAGAAATTCACAAATAAGAAAATCAAGACAAAGGAGTGGTTGGTTTGAGAATTATTTTTATGGGAACACCAGACTTTGCAGTTCCGGTATTACAAAGTCTTATTAATAGCAGACATGAGGTTGTTGCGGTTGTCACACAGCCAGACAGACCAAAGGGCAGAGGAAAAAATATGCAGTTTTCACCGGTAAAGGAGTGTGCACTAGCACATAATATTCCTGTGATGCAGCCAGTAAATGTGAGTGTGCCAGAAGTTATAGATGAGCTTCGTGCCTATGAGCCAGAGTTAATTGTAGTTGTCGCATTTGGTCAGTTTGTTACAAAGAAGATTCGTGAAATGCCAAAGTATGGCTGTATAAATGTGCATGCATCTCTGCTTCCAAAGTATCGCGGTGCAGGTCCGATTCAGTGGGCTGTTATAAATGGAGAAAAGGAAAGCGGTGTTACGACAATGTATATGTGTCGTGAGATCGATAAGGGTGATATGCTGCTTAAGGACACGGTCATGCTTGATCCTAAGGAGACAGGAGACAGCCTGCATGATAAGCTTAGCATGATGGGCGGTCCGCTTCTTTTGAAGACAATTGATCAGTTAGAGGATGGAAGTGCAGTTCGTATTCCGCAGTGCGAGGAAGAAAGCACATATGCACCTAAGCTTGAAAAAACAATGGGAAATATTGACTGGACAATGGATGCTGATCGTATTGAGCGATTAGTTCGAGGTTTAAATTCATGGCCAGGTACCTTTACAAAGATACATGGAAAAACAGTCAAGATTTGGGATTGTGATGTAGTTTGTCAGGAAGCGCTTACAGAAAGTCAGGCGGCAGCTGAACCAGGAACTGTTATTGTCAGTGAAAAAGATCAGCTGATTGTTAAGGCTGGTAATGGTGCATTGTCACTTCGTATGCTTCAGCCGGAGGGAAAAAAGAACATGACAGTTGATGCTTACCTGAGAGGTTATCCAATTGCACAGGGAGAGTTATTTACACAGGTGTGAAAGGCATAAAAATATAACATCACGGAGGTGAAGTGTATGCCATATTATTACTGGGATCCTACTTATATACTTGTTTTAATTGGTGCACTGCTTTCAGTAGGTGCATCAGCATTAGTAAACAGAACATTTAATCGTTATTCATCTGTCTATGCAAGAAGTGGTCTGACAGGTGCGCAGGCTGCACAAAAGCTTTTACACTCACAGGGCATTTATGATGTGCAGATTCAGCACATATCAGGCAGTTTGACAGATCACTATGATCCGCGAAACAAAACGCTTAGTCTTTCAGATGCAGTATACAATGCAACAACTGTAGCTGCTATTGGTGTTGCAGCTCATGAGTGTGGTCATGCAATGCAGCATGCGAAAGGCTATGTGCCGCTTTCTATTCGAAGCGCACTCGTTCCAGTTGTCAATTTTGGTTCTTATTTGTCATGGCCGTTAATTGTAATTGGTCTTTTTATTAACAGTTCCACAGGCAGTCTATTTTTAAATGCCGGACTGTTGTTATTTAGTTTAGTTGTATTGTTTCAGCTTGTAACGCTTCCTGTAGAAATCAATGCCTCCAGACGTGCAGTGCGTTTACTTGATCAAGAGCATATACTGATTGGTGACGAAGTTGGACAGACGGCACGTGTGTTAAAAGCAGCAGCATTGACGTATGTAGCTAGTGCAGCAGCATCTATTTTACAGCTGCTTCGTCTTTTGATTTTAACAGGAGGAAGACGCAGAGATGACTGAGACAAAAAAAGAAAATGAGAGAGAGATTGTGCTGGCAATTTTAATTGAGGTGTTAGAGAAGAATCAATTCTCTCATATCGTGATTCGTCAGGCACTTGATAAATATAGTTATCTGCCTCAAAAGGATCGTTCTTTTATCGCGCGTCTTTCACGAGGCTGTGTAGAGCGAAAAATTGAGCTAGATGCAATAATTGATAAGGCAGCATCTGTAAAGGCTTCTAAGCAAAAGCCAGTTATTCGAAACATTTTAAGAATGGCTGCTTATCAGCTGAAATATATGGATGTTCCGGAGCATGCAGTCTGCAGTGAGGCTGTCAAGCTTGCAGCAAAGAAAGGTTTTTGGTCATTAAAAGGATTTGTCAATGCTGTTACGCGAAAGATGGCAGTACTCATTCCAACACTTGACTGGAGCGATCAGCCATCTGTCTATTATTCTGTTCCGCAGTGGCTTTATGATAAGCTGCTTAGCTGGTATCCAAAAGAGAAGGTAGTAGCATATCTTGAAGCTGCTGTTTCTCAGAGCGGCCATCCAATGTATGTGCATTGTCATACAGGAAGATACAGCATAGAAGAAATAGTTTCGTCTTTAGAGAAAGAAGGCATTTCTGTAACGAAAGCACCTTATGCAGACGATTGTCTTGAACTAACAGACGCAGGTGATATTCGCCGTACAAATGTATTTCAGGATGGTCTTATTCAGATTCAGGATATAAGCTCAGCACTGGCAGCTCAATGTGTCGCACCACAAGAAAATAGTTTTTGTATTGATATGTGCGCAGCACCGGGAGGAAAAAGCATTCATCTTGCAAAGGCGAAAGGCGGCACGACGAAGGTATTAAGCCGTGATATTTCATGGGAAAAATTGGAACTGATTGAAGAAAACAGAGTGCGCTGTCATGCCGATAATATGCAGATTGAGCAGTGGGATGCATGTGTGCCTGATGAGGAAAGAAAAGAGACAGCAGATTATGTACTGGCTGATGTGCCATGCTCTGGTCTTGGTATTTTATCAAGAAAACCGGATATTAAGTATCAGCTGACACAAGAACGTCTGACTGAGCTTGTAAGCTTACAGCGAGAGATTCTTGTCAATGCAGCTAAGCTTGTAAAGCCGGGGGGTGTTTTAGTTTACAGCACATGCACAATAAATCCAGAAGAAAATGAGGAAAATGTTCGTTATCTTTTAACACAGATGCCATTTGAACTTGAAAGTCTGGCTCCTTTTATTAAGGAAGAAATCGAGGGCAATGATCCATCAAGCGGCATGCTGAAGCTGCTTCCAGGACAAAATCAGTGTGATGGCTTCTTTGTTGCACGGCTTCGCAGAAAATAATATTCAGGAGAACGAAATGAAAGAAGATATTAAATCTATGACATTGCCGGAACTGACAACATGGATGAGTGCTCTGGGAGAGAAGGGGTTTCGGGCAAAACAGCTTTATAACTGGATGCATAAGAATCTTGTTTCTTCCTTTGATGAGATGACCAACCTTTCCGGCGCATTGAAAAGCAAATTGAAGGAGCAGGCTGATTTTGTTGTATTAACGCCTGTTGATGTGCGGATCTCCTCAATAGACGGAACAAGAAAATATCTGTTTCGTCTCCAAGACGGAAATGTGATAGAAAGCGTTTTGATGCGTTATCGTTTTGGAAATTCCGTCTGCATTTCCACACAAGTCGGCTGCCGTATGGGCTGTCGTTTTTGTGCTTCTACACTTGATGGATTGGTCAGAAGCCTTCGCCCAAGTGAGATGCTAGAGCAGATCTACAGGATTCAAAAGGATATTGGAGAGCGTATTTCTAATGTTGTTTTGATGGGATCTGGAGAACCATTTGATAATACAGAGAATGTATTTCGCTTTCTAGATTTGATCTCATGCGAGGAAGGATTAAATATTAGTCAGCGAAATTTAACTATTTCGACTTGTGGTTTAATTCCTGGAATTGAGCAGCTTACAGCGCGTCACAGTCAGGTGACATTAGCACTTTCGCTTCATGCACCAAATGATACGGTGCGAAAGGAATTGATGCCGATTGCAAACAAGTATCATATTCAAGATGTGCTGGCAGCCTGCAAAAAGTATTTTGAGGTTACAGGACGGCGCGTTACGTTTGAATACAGCCTTGTAGCTGGTGTCAATGACAATGAAGATGAGGCAAGACAGCTTGTAGCACTTTTGAACGGCTTTCCTTGTCATGTCAATCTGATTCCGGTGAATCCGATTAAAGAAAGAAACTATGTTCAGTCTGGACAGGTTCAGATAGAGAAATTTAAAAAATTGCTTGAAAAAAGTGCAATACATGTTACTATTAGAAGAGAAATGGGCCGTGACATTGACGGCGCATGCGGACAACTCCGAAAAAGCTATCTTGAACAACATACATAAAAGGAGTTTTTGGAATGCAGATTAGTTGTAAAAGTGATATAGGAAGGATGCGTTCCCAGAATCAGGATTCTGTTTTTGCATCCGATAAACCGGTGGGGAAGCTGCCAAATCTTCTGATTGTGGCCGACGGTATGGGCGGTCATAAAGCAGGAGATTTTGCGTCCCGCTATGCAGTAGAGAAATTGGTGGAATGCATCAGCGAATCCGTTTATGAGAATCCGCTTCTTATTGTGAGCGATGCGATTCGCGTGGTGAACCGCAGAATCTATGAAAAGTCACAGGATTATGAAGAATACAGAGGAATGGGAACGACGCTGACGCTTGCATTTGTGGATGAGGCAAGTAAGCTTCATGTTTTTCAGGTAGGCGACAGCAGATTGTATCTGATTTCGGATACAATCCGCCAGATCACAAAAGATCATTCTTATGTGGAGGAAATGTACCGCAAAGGTTTGATTACAAGAGATTCGGAGGAGTACCAGAGCAAGAAAAATATAATTACGAGAGCACTCGGTTCTCATGATTATACCGCAGCAGATATTTTTGAGGAACCTGTTGTACCGGGAGATCTACTTTTGCTGTGCTCGGATGGCTTGACCAACATGGTCGGCGATGATGCAATTTTTGAGATTGCAAAGGGCGCAGCCTCACTGGAAGAAAAGACAAATGTTCTGATTGAACAGGCCAATGAAAACGGAGGTCAGGATAATATCTCTGTTATTTTGGCATCAGTGGAGTAATACCCAAAGGGTTATGGAGGATAAGATGATACGAACAGGAACAATTCTGAGCAGCAGATATGAAATCCTTGAGCAAATTGGTTCCGGCGGCATGGCATATGTATATAAGGCAAGAGACAGAAAGCTAAGCCGTCTGGTAGCAATTAAGATATTAAAAGAAGAGTTCTGTAAGGATAAGAGCTTTGTAGCAAAGTTTCGGATGGAGGCACAGGCAGCAGCCGGCCTTTCACATAACAATGTGGTTGGAGTTTATGATGTCGGTGAAGAAGACAATGTTCACTACATTGTAATGGAACTTATTGATGGTATTACGCTTAAGGAATACATTACACGAAAGAGAAAATTAGGAACAAAAGAGTCTATCGGAATTGCCATTCAGGTAGCTCAGGGTCTTGAGGCTGCACATAAACGTCATATTGTGCACCGTGATATCAAGCCACAGAATATTATTATATCAAAGGATGGCCGTATTAAGGTTGCTGATTTTGGAATTGCAAGAGCAATTACCGATGAGACAACAAATCTTTACGGTGCAGCAGGCTCTGTGCATTATATTTCACCGGAGCAGGCAAGAGGCGGCTACTGTGATGAGAGAAGTGATATTTATTCACTTGGAATTACGATATATGAGATGGTGACTGGCCGTGTCCCGTTTGACGGTGATACGACAGTAGCGGTAGCAATAGCGCATATCAATGAGGCAATGGTGCCGCCAAGCAACATTGAGCCAAGTGTTCCTGTTGCCCTTGAACAGATTATTTTCAAGTGTACACAAAAGCGTCCTAACCAGCGTTATTCAAGCTGCGCAGATCTCATAAAGGATCTTCGCCACGCACTTGTTGCACCAAATGAGCGTTTTGTTCATTTTGTTCAGCTTGAGGAGACTGCAAATGGAGAGACTACTGTTATGAGCGATGAACAGATGCGTGATATACGCAATCGTTCAGACCGCGGTCAGCATGAGAATACAGCATATCAGGAAAGAAGCTTAAAGAGTCAGCAGATTAAGCGCTCACCTGCCAGAGAGAGTGCAGCAGCTCAGCAGCGCCGTCATGAGCAGATTGATTTTGAGACATATGGTCCGGGAAATCAGGACGACAATTTTTCAAGTGAAGCTTATAAAAGAGAAAAGCATTCTCGTGTTAAAAAAGTAAAGAGAGATCCAGATGAGGCAACAGCATTTGATAAGATACTGGCAGCAATTGGCTCTGTGCTTGGTGTTGCCATGCTTGCTATGCTTGTGTATATTGTAGGTTCTCTTTCCGGTGCCTTTCAGCGTACACCAACGAGTATATCATCAAATAAAAAAACGACAGCTGCAGCTAATGATCCAATCATCTCAACATATGAGGACGAATCGGGACAGAATGCAGATGGTAGAACAAAGGTGCCAGAGCTTCTTGGTATGAGTATTACAGAAGCAACAAAGGCATTAAAGGAAGCTGATCTTAAGATTGTTTTGGCAAGAACGTATGAGTATTCTGACGAGTATGCGACTGGTCTTGTGTGCCGTCAGCAGTATGACAAGGGTACAGTTGTTGATAAGGGAAGTACCATAAAGGTGTATTTGAGCCTTGGAAGTGATAAGTTTGAGATTAACAGTAAGCTGTATGTCAATGGAAATGTTAGTATTCTAAAGTATTATTTGAGGAGCTTTAAGGACATTGATGTAGAGTATGTTGGCGAATACAGTGAGGAATATGCAAAAGATATGGTGCTTCGCATGGAGCCGGATAAAGGATATCTTCAGGCGGGAGATTCTTTAAAGGTTTACATTAGTTTAGGACCTGAATATATTGATGTTCCGAATCTTTATGGTATGACAAAACAGCAGGCAATCGCCAAAATTGAGCAGGCGGGCTTTAGTGTAGGAACGATTAGTGAAGTTAACAGTGACAATACCGAGGCAGGTCAGGTATGCGGTCAGAGCCTTGATCCAGGTACCAGTCAAAAGAGTGGAACTGAGATTGCATTTTCTATAAGTCTTGGACCGAAGATGGCAGTTGTGCCAGGTGTTGTCGGTAATTCAGCAGAAGGATACGCATATTCTGCAATAGGTTCTGCAAATCTTTATTATTCAATTGAATACGCAGAAAGCACATCTGTTCCAGCAGGTACTGTAATTAGTCAGGTACCAGAGGGCGGAACTTCTGTACCAGAGTATTCAACTGTAAAGCTTGTAATTAGTGTTGGACCGCCGACAGTAGGCTTAGGAGCTAATGATTTGACAAATATGACGCAGGAGCAGGCAACATCTACACTTGCAGGTATGTCACTTGGTGCACAGATTCAGTACGAGTCAAGTGATTATGTGGCAGTTGGAAGCGTAACAAGATGGGCTGCGACTAGTGCAGATGGATCCTTACATGCAGGAGATACTGTAATTGTCTTTATCAGTACAGGTCCGGCAGCAACAGCGCCAAGTACAGATCCGGCGCCGGCACCAAGTACAGATCCAGCACCAAGTACAAATCCAGCACCAGCACCAAGTACAAATCCAGCACCAGCACCAAGTACAGATCCGGCGCCGGCACCAAGCCCAGATCCGGCACCGAGTACTGATGCAGCAGCGCCTCAGGCAGACACAGCAGGCGCTGTAAGCTGAAATAATTGTAAAGGAATTACAGGATGCAGGGAAAAATCATCAAAGGAATTGCCGGATTTTACTATGTACAGGCAGAGAATGAATTGCAGTACGAGTGCAAGGCGAAAGGAATTTTCAGAAAAGACCATAAAAAACCTCTGGTGGGTGATGAAGTGACAATTGAGGTGCTTGATGAGGAAGAAAAGAAAGGCTCCATTACAGAGCTTCTTCCTCGAAGAAGCGAGTTGTTTCGTCCAGCGGTAGCAAATATAGATCAGGCAGTGATCGTATTTGCATGCCGTGAGCCAGAACCAAATTTTAATTTGCTGGATCGTTTTCTTGTTTTAATGGAAAAGCGAAATGTACCGGTTATTCTTTGTTTTACAAAGGCTGATTTGGCGACAGAAGAATTTAAAAAAGAGGTTCAAATGATATATGAGCCGGCTGGTTATCCTGTTTGCTTTACTGACTATCATGATTTTGAAGGAGAAGGATACAAAAAACTGCTTCATCTTCTTTCAGGGAAGGTGACAGCCTTTGCAGGCCCTAGTGGTGTTGGAAAATCAACGCTGGTAAATCATTTTTGTCCGGAAGCAGGGATGGATACTGGTGAAGTCAGTGAGAAAATAAAAAGAGGAAAGCATACGACAAGGCATTCAGAGATTTTTTATCTGGGGCATCAGACATTTTTATTTGATACACCTGGATTTAGCTCATTAGATGTGCTCTCTCTTGAAAAGGAAGAACTCGAGCTGCTTTTTCCAGAGTTTTCACCTTATCTTGGTAAATGCCGCTTTACAGGATGTTCTCATATTTCAGAGCCGTCGTGCGGCATAAAGGAAGCAGTCCAAAATGGAAAAATCAGTCAAAATCGTTATGAAAGCTATACAGCTTTTTATAAAGAATTAAATGCAGTAAGACGATATAAATAAAGGAAAGGAAAGTAACACATGGCAGATTTGGCAGTATCTTTACTATCAGCAGATTTTTCGTGTTTAGAAAAACAACTTCAGGAATTAAAAGAGGCAGACGTGAAATGGCTTCACATTGATGTGATGGATGGCAATTTTGTACCTAGCATCTCATTTGGATTTCCGATTGTCAAAACACTAAGAAAGGCATTTTCAGGTGTATTTGACGTCCATTTGATGATCCAGGAGCCGATCCGTTATATCAAAGAGTTTGCAGAATCCGGAAGTGATATGATCACGATTCATCTGGAAGCATGTGAGGATGTTGAGGCTACTTTAAGGTGGATTCGTGAGTGTGGCTGTAAGGCAGGACTTGCAGTTAACCCACATACCCCGATTGAGGAGGTCTATCCATATCTTCATCTGACAGATATGGTGCTTGCCATGACAGTACAGCCTGGATTTGGAGGACAGAAATATATCCATTCAGTAACGAAAAAGGTGGAGACACTGCACAAGTATTTAAATGAGAATGGATTTGATTCTGTTTTAATTGAAGTGGATGGTGGAATTTGTCTTGAAACTGCTCTGGAAGCAGCAGATGCAGGAAGTGATATTCTTGTCAGCGGAAGCAGTGTGTTTAAAGGCAATATTGGACAAAATGTACACGATCTTCTGGAGGCAATGAACCATTCAGAGAAGGTATGATGTATAGGCACAAATAAAAGCAGGACAGGTATGCAGAGGATGAAAAACTTATTGCTTGTATTGGGCGGAACATTAGATGCTTTGTTTTTAAAAGAGTGCTATGAAAAAATGCAGCCACATTTTGTGGTGGCTGCAGATGGAGCACTTGAAAAAGTTTTGGCAGCAGGTATTCCATGCGATTGTGGAATGGGAGATTTTGACACAGTCTCAAAAGATGTGCTTTGTCATTTTGAGGAGGATCAAAATACAAAGTTACTCTCCTTTCCACCTGAAAAGGATGAGACAGATGCAGAGCTTGCTGTGCAGTTTGCAGTAGATCAAAAACCAGATAAGATTTGGATTCTTGGTGCAACAGGAGGCCGTATGGATCATATGCTCGGCAATCTGGAACTTCTTCATATTCCCCTTACAAAAGGCATTGAATGTGAAATAATTGATCAGCAAAATCGAATCAGGCTGCTAGATGGCCCTATTTTGCTTGAAAAAATGGCTGATTGGAAGTATGTATCATTTTTATCCTACACAGATCAGACACAAGGCATTACATTAAAGGGATTTGTTTATAATGTTGAAAATTTTACCTTGAAAAAGGGAAGTACACGCTGTATAAGCAATGAGATATGTGATGAGAAGGCAGCAGTTTCATTTACGAATGGGCTGCTTTACTGTATTCGTTCACGTGATCTAAGATGATTAATGATGAAAAAGAGGTATCAGCATTGAGAAAACAAATAATAGGTTTGGCAGCATGTCTGGCAGGGCTTTGCTTTAGTGGATGCAGAGACGTTGTACTTTCTACATCTTTAAATGATCATATTCTTTTTAGCGGAACAAAAACCAGACTGAGCTTAGAAGAGTGCAGTCTGGTCTTTCTGGATTTTCAAACACGTTATAATCTTTATTATGAAAATTTGGGAGAAACCGATTTTTGGAAGGAAAAAGCAGGAGAGAGTGATTTTTCCGATTATCTGCGTGATGGCAGAATAAAAGAAGAACTGTGCACGTTAGTGCTTCTAAACGATATGGCATCAGGGCTTGGTGTAACACTTACAGATGAGGAGCGCAGTGCCTGTCAGGCTGCTGCAGCCGATTATTATGGCAGTCTGTCTGATGAGGAGAAAAGCTATGTACAGTCAGACGAATCAAAAGCAGCATCTTTGTATGAAAAATATCGTATTGCACAGAAGACAATTGATGAGCTTTGCTCAGGCATAAACACAGAAGTTAGTGATAATGACAAGCGTGTTATGATACTTCAATTGATTGCAGCACCATCATACGAGAAAATTGAACAGGCGAAGGAGCGTATTTCATCAGGCGAAGATTTTGAGAGTGTTGCAAAAGAAGTAAGTCGCTTTTCGCAGATTGAATATCAGGTAAGCCGCGGAACGCTAAATCCAATTTTGGAGGAAACAGCTATCTACATGAGTGATGGTGAAGTCAGCGATATTATTCAGACAGAGCAGAATTATTATTTGATTCGCTGTGTGGATGATTTTGACGAGGTACTTAGTTCTGAAAATGAAAGTCAGGTATTCGGAAAGCTTCGCTATGCAACATGGTCACAAAGTTTTACGTCATATGCAAAGGAACATACTGTTGGTATTTCAGAGGAGATCTGGGAAAATCTGCATTTCTATCAGACAACAGCCTTTACATCAGATGATCTGTATGAGACGTATGATAGGTATTTTTGTACCAATAGTAATTGACAATAAAATTATTTTTTTCAATAACAAAAAGGCGAGCATACATGCGTGTCAGGCACACATGATGATCGCCTTTTTAGTGGATTCAAAACTACTCAGAGTCACATTTTCAGAATGCATTTTGCTTACTATGAATAGTTAACAAATTTTAAAAGTATAGCTTCCGCTTACAAGCTCGAAGTCAGCCACACCAGATACAGCAGCAGTATCTGTGATTGCAGCACCTTCAAGGATTTGTACACTATTGTGGCCGCTAGCTGGAAGTGTCAAATGGGCAGTTGTATTTGCTGGGATCGTACAGTGATACACAATCGAGTTATCTTTCTTTTCCCAGGAGGAAGCAATTTTGCCAAACGGTGTTTTCTGTTCACCCTTTGCATAGGTCAGCGTGCCGCCCCAAGATGGAGTCAAAAAGATTTTGTGGTATCCTGCTTCATCCGCGTTTTCTCCTGTCTGAATACCGAGAACGGTACGGTAGAGCCACTGTCCAATTGAACCATAAGCATAGTGGTTGAACGAATTCATTGAAACGTCACCGAATGTGCCTGTTTCTGCAATGTAAGAGTTCCAACGCTCCCAGATAGTAGTTGCACCATTTATAACGCTGTAAAGCCATCCAGGATTACCTTTTTGATCTAAGAGCGCAAAAGCAAGCTCACTTTGTCCACATTTTGTCAGTGCAGGAAGCAGGTGACTGATTCCAAGGAAACCAACAGAAAGATGATTGTCTCTTCTATGGATTGACTCAACAAAATAATGGGTTGTCTGCGCCATTGTTTCTTCAGGCATGAGATTAAAATCAATCGCAAGTGCATAGGCTGTTTGGCTTGGATGATGGGTGCTGTATGTATTCTCACAATAGCGTGTCTGATTGATAATAGTACCATCTGCCTGCGGTGTGCCTTTGCTCATCTCACCCCAGTAAGCTAAAGAACCGTCTGGCTGAACCCAAGCCTCACGAAAGGCAGTGCGAATATCCTCGAAACGTTTTTGATAAAGGAAAGCATCATCTGTTTTTCCTAAAATTCGTGCAATGCGAGCCATCAGGTCAGCAACATAAGCGGCATAAGCAGTTGCTGTCAGGATAAATGGAGTAGATTCATCAAATGTCAGATGATCGCCTCGGCTTTGCTGAACCTGAATAAATGGTTTAGAAGAAAGATCTGACTGATCATGTCTTTGTACACCATTGACAGTGCGAAGACCGCAGTTTTGGCGAGAATTGAGACTTTGGTAAGCAATCCAACGCGCCATGCATTCATAATTTTCTTCAAGAACACGAGTATCGCCGTAGGCCAGATACATTTCCCAAGGAACAATTACAGAAGCATCTGCCCAACCGGCACATCCGGCAGGACGGTTATCGCCGCCAAGAGGTGCCGTATCCGGGACAGCGCCCTGACGATTATACATTAGCTGACCGTCGCGCACATCAAGAAGCCATTTATTCATAAATGACTGAACATCCATGTTAAAGGCAGCAGTCGGTGCGAAGACCTGTGCATCACCAGTCCAGCCCATACGCTCATTTCGCTGTGGGCAATCGGTGTACACAAGAAGAGAATTGCCGCGTTGTCCCCATTGAATGTTACTCTGAAGCTGATTGACTAACGGATCGGAACACTCGAAGCTTCCAGTTGTGTCTGGTGTGTTGCAAAGAACAAGACCTTCTAAACTTGTTACACAGCTGATATCGGAAAGCTCACAGCCATTTCCTGTGATTTCCACATAGCGAAAACCATGTGATGTAAAGGAAGGAACAAAAGTTTCTCCGTTTTCATCACCGCTAAAGGTATAGGTGTCAGTATTGGCAGCGGAGCGGATATTTTTGATGTAGATTTCGCCGTTTGCATAGCTCATTTCTCCGTAGCGAAGTTTAATTGAAAGACCACGTTCACCCTTTAAGTGAAGGCGAACTGTTCCGACCATGTTCTGACCAAGATCGTAAACGAAATGACCAGTCGGAATTTCCTGCATAGAGATAGGAGTCAGCACACGCTCAATCACAGCGGACGGGCCTTCTTGTGCTGTAAGTTCAAATTTTACAGGATTAGTAAATGTTCCATTTGTAGGAACTGGCTTGCTTGGCCATGGAAGAACGCCACATGCTTTCCAACGTTTGTCACTATTATCAATATGAGACAAATCCTTTGGAAGCAGGCGCGCATCATAATTTTCACCATCAAGATAGTCAGAGTCAACTACAGCGCCCTTATCAGTAAAAAGCCATGAATTATCAGTCACAAGTTCATCCTTGCTTCCATCGGTGTAGGTAACGATCATGCGTCCCATAAAAGAGTTTTGCTCGCCATATTTCATAGGACCGCTGTAACCGCAGTAACCATTGTAATAACCCTTGCCAACGGTAGCCAAAAGCTGATTTTCGCCCTCATGCAGCAGATTTGTCACATCATATGTCTGATAGAAAATGCGAAGGCGATAATCAGTAAAGCCTGGTGCGAAAAAGCTGCCATCGGCGTCAATGCCATTTACTTTTACACGGTAGGAACCGCGTGCTGTTGCATATAGACGGGCAGAGGCAATCTTTTTGGATGGGTTTGCATGGAAAGTACCAAGCAGATTTATAGCTGGAACAGGGCAAGCCAGTTCAAACTGATTTTTTACAGTCAAGATGCCATCATTACAGGAACCAAGAACAGAGAAAATACCAGATTCATCTGAGAAGCTTTCATTCTGGAAAACAGTGTTGGTTTTCGGGTCAGAAATAACAAGATTGTCATAGTAAGCAGTACTGCCTAACTGCTTAAAGCCTATAGAGAACAGACATCCACGGCGCGGAACAAAAAATCCGGCATTTGGCATCAGGTCAGCTTCTTTTTGAATTATGGTCACATTATTGATAGAAACAGAAAGCTCTCGGTTATTTACTGTAATAGAGATTTTATTCCAATCATGCTCTAAGCCCTCAGAAACTGCATCCTTACTAATTATGTAGCCAACTTTGCTGCCAAGAATAGTCACAGTTGGAATATGGCCTTCTTTGGTGCTGCCATCCCAAGCGTTATCGCAATATTCGTAAATCATAAGTGTGCGGTTATCCATGTCCACATCAAATAATACGTAGTTATCCTTATTTCGGGCAGAGAGTACAATTCCAGCTTTATTACCGATGTCAGTTTTAAAATCAACGTTCATCTGATAGGAGTACAGGCAGGCGGTATTAGTTGTTTGCTTCGGTGAGCCAATCCACTGTGCATTGTTCCACACGGAAGCGTCCTTTCCCATAAGCCCAGTCTCAAACCATGTAACTTCGCTTTCATGCATCATATTTTCTTCATCCCACACGAAGACTTTCCAATAGTAGCGTGTGGAAGGCTCAAGTTTGGTGCAGTCAGCCGTTAACGCGGTGTGCTGTATATAACTCTTTACAATATTACTGTCCCAGATAATGGGAGTCATAGTCTTATCTTTAGAAACGATGATGCGATAAGCGCTCTGCTTAGCACCTGTTCGTGAAGCAGCCATTTGCCAGGAAAACATAGGTGTTTCGCAGTCAACGCCAAGCGGTGTAATTTGTGCCTGTGTGCGGCATTTTACAATAGAAGTGCTCATTATGTCGATCTCCTTTTGCTATTTATTTATCTTTTGGTATCATAGCACAAAAATGGGGGAGTAGCAACCTATGAAGGGTTGTCTGGTCACTAAAATCATGCTATGATAGGGGCAGAGTCTGAATTGCGACTTGAAAAACAAAATATAGTCTGATTATTAGGAGGAGATAGATATGGCTTGCACAACAATATTAGTTGGAAAAAATGCTTCATATGATGGTTCAACAATGATCGCACGAAACGATGATTCAGGAGCCGGACACTATATGCCGAAAAAATTTGTAGTAGTTCATCCAGAGGATAGACAAAAAGTTTATCGCTCTGTGATTTCTCATGTAGAAATTGAACTGCCTGACAATCCGCTTCGCTGTACATCCATGCCAAATGCAGTTGATGGAGAAGGAATTTGGGCAGCTAGTGGTGTGAATGCGAAAAATGTTGCAATGACAGCAACAGAGACAATAACTTCAAATCCGCGTGTGCTTGGTGCAGATCCGCTTGTAGTTTACGAGCCTGCAAAGGATGGAAAAGAAGAAAAAGCGGGTGGTATCGGTGAGGAAGATATCGTTTATATAGTGCTTCCATACATAACAAGTGCGAGAGAGGGTGTAAAGCGTCTGGGCAGTCTTCTTGAGACATACGGTACATATGAGATGAATGGAATTGCATTCCAGGATAAGGATGAAATCTGGTGGTTGGAGACTATCGGAGGTCATCACTGGATTGCAAGAAGAGTGCCGGATGATGTTTATGTAGTAATGCCAAATCAGTTTGGAATGGATGAATTTGACTTAGAGGATGCCTATGGTGAACAGAAAGGTTTTATGTGCTCAGCGGATTTAAAAGAATTTGTCGAGAAAAATCATTTAAATCTTTCTCAGGATGGAAGCTTCATTCCGCGTGATATTTTCGGAAGTCATGATGACTCAGATCATGTGTACAATACACCTCGTGCATGGTATATGCTTCGCACATTAAATCCTCAAACTTTTACATGGGATGGACCAGAGGCTGATTATACACCACTTTCCGATGACCTTCCGTGGTGCCTGATTCCAGAAAAGAAGATTACAGTGGAAGATGTGAAATACGTACTGTCCTCACATTATCAGGGAACACCATATGATCCATATCTTTCATATGGCGATAAGTCTATGAAGGGTGCATATCGTTCAATCGGTGTAAATCGAACTGATTTCCTTTCTGTTATTCAGATGAGAGCAGATCACGAGGATGACAGCCGCGCAATTGAATGGGTAGCATTTTGCTCCAATGCATTTAATACACTGCTTCCATTCTATGCAGATGTCGAAAAAACACCAGATTATGTAGCAAATACAGATAAAAACGTGTCAACTGATAATTTCTACTGGACAAGCAGGTTAATTGCAGCGATGGCAGATGCATCTTACAAGAGTTCTCTGTTCCATGTTGAGCGTTATCAAGGTCATGTGATGGCAAAGAGTCATGCGCTGATTGCAAAATATGATGCAAAATTAGCACAGACTGCAGATAAGGCGGAGCGACTTGTCATTAAGCATGAGGCAAATGAGGCAATTGCACAGATGGCAAAGGAAGAAGCACTCGCAACACTTGAAAAGGTGCTTTCTGAATTGACCAATCAGATGAAGAATGCATATTCCAGATCAGATGCATAAGAATTTAGGATTTATTAATCATTCGGGAAAACTATTTTCCGCTAACGCCTTAATAGAAGATGAATATTCTGTTGGCGTCATTCCTGTCAGATTCTTAAACTGACGTGAAAAATATTGAACGGACTGATAACCAAGTCCGGCAGAAATCTGTGTGAAATTGAGACGGCCGCTTCTTATTTGCTGCTTGGCCGTCTCAATTTTTAATTGGTGAAAATAATTGATGGCTCCCGTGTTAAACTGCTCTTTCATAAGCTTTTGCAGCTGCGTGCGTCCAATTAAATTGTCGTGACAAATTTGCTCAAGTGTAATCTGTTCATGAATGTGCTGCTTTAGGTAGTTTGTGATCAGATCAAGTATTTCTTCCGTGTTTTTTAATTTATAGGAAGCAGGTTTTTTATCAAGTCCAATACTTTGAGCATTCTCAAAACGGCGCAGCAGATGAAGCAGAAATTCTTCCAGATATAGGCGAATGAGCTGTCCGCTGCCAAGCGGCATAGTTTGCTTAAGAGGCATGGCAGCTAAGTAGGGATCATCAAGGCGGCAGTCAAAGCTTTGCTTTGCCTCTTGAATAATTAAAGCAAGTAAGCGCCGCTCTGTCTGGTCAATGCGAAGAATGCGGTCTGAGAGCGCAAAAAGCTGTTTTTCTGATGAAAGCTGTAAATCAGACTTGTTTGACACAGAAAGATCAAATGAGATAACAATCAGATTCGGTGCAATTTGCCCATCAGAGCGCACGGCATGAAATTCATTTGGCTTATGAAAATAAAGTTCACCTGCCTTTAGCCGAAATTCAGTTTGATCACTTGTAATAATAGTCTCGCCTTTGTCTGCATAAACAAACTCCCAAAAATCATGTGTTTCTCCAGAAAAAGTAAAATCAGTACGGTATTCATAATAGTGAATGCTATATATGGTTCTGATAGAAATAGATGTTTGAAAATCAATACCTGGATAATACATAAGCCTCCTCCTTAGCAATATTCTTATACTTTATTATGAATATAAAGAAGCTGTTTTTCAAGTATGTTTTGTATACAAATATCTTCACTATGTATACAATCGTCCGTTTAGTTTAAAGCCATCTTGCTTCCTATTTTTTGTCATGTTATATTGAAGAAAAAAAAGGAAACGAGGTATTTTTTATGGAAAAGAAATTTGAAGTAAATGAATTTGCACTCGAAGCAGTGCGCCATTTTGAATTCAGCGGTACATTAATAAATGTTCGTCCATTTGGAAACGGTCATATCAATGATACTTATCTGGCAGAGTATGATATTTTTGGAATGGGTCAGGTAAAGGTGATCATTCAGAGAATGAATCGTAATGTATTCAAACAGCCGGAAGAACTTATGGAAAACATTGTAAATGTAACGGAATTTTTGAAGAAAAAAATTGAAAAAAATGGAGGAGATCCGTCAAGAGAAACATTAAATATTATTTCTTCTGTTTATGGAAAACCATTTTATGTAGATTCGCAGGGAGAGTATTGGCGTGCATATAAGTTCATTACAGGGGCATCCAGTTATGATCTTCCAGAGAATCCAAAACAGTTTTATGAGAGTGCGTATGCATTTGGTCATTTCCAGCAGCTGTTGTCTGATTATCCGGCAGAAACATTGCACGAAACTATTGTAGATTTTCATGATACAAAAAAGCGTTATCAAACATTTGAGCGTGCAGTGGCAGAGGATGTTTGTGGACGTGCAGCAAGTGTACAGCGCGAGATTGAATTTATCAGACAGCATAAGGCGGTAGCTAGTGAATTTATGGATCGTCTTGAAAGCGGTGAGCTTTCACTTCGTGTTACACACAATGATACTAAATTAAATAATGTTATGATTGACGATCTCACAGGAAAGGGAATCTGTGTAATTGATCTTGACACTGTTATGCCAGGCCTTGTGATGAATGATTTTGGTGATTCTATTCGTACTGGAGCCAGCACAGCAGAAGAGGATGAAACTAATTTAAGCCTTGTTTCCTGTAGTATGGAATTGTTTGAGACATACACAAGAGGATTTTTAAAGGGTTGTGGCAATTCATTAACACCGCTTGAGGTAAGCCTTTTGCCGATGGGTGCAAAAATGATGACATATGAAAACGGTATTCGTTTCCTGACTGATTATCTGCAGGGAGATGTATATTTTAAGATAGCAAGAAAAAAGCACAATCTGGATCGTTGCCGTACACAGTTAAAGTTAATTGAAGATATGGAAGCAAAGTGGGATCAGATGCAGGAGATAGTGCAAAAAGTCAGCGCTGAAGTCTGAAATAGTCTTGGCATAATCGAAAAAAAGTAGTAAAATAGGAGAAAAGTTGCAAAAAGGGGTGGCAATGGATGAAAAAGGTAAGACAGCTGGCTCATCATTTCTTCTATAATATAGCATTTGTCAAGAAGATGATTTTCTTATTTTGTATCGGTATTTTGGTTCCGATGATTTTTTTGCAGGCAGTTTATTATTTAGAGACAGAACGTGGAATAAAAGAACGTATGTTAGCAACGGTTAATGAGGCACTAGACGATAAAACATTAAAAATAACGTCAGTGCTTTCAGAGACCGCTGCATTAGAAAAGCGATATTCAACAAACGAGACGCTGTATCAGTGTCTGGATAAAAAGTATACAAAGGATCTCGACTATCTGATTCAGTATCAGGAAACGTTTCAGGTACTTTTTTCAGAAACAAATCTGTATCCTTATCATATTAGAATGGTTAGATTGTATACAGACAATCCGACACTGATGAATGGCGCCTATGTGAGAAAGACATCCGATATGGAATTAGAATCGCTTGGTGAAACTCTTGATTATGTCAATTTGTATCCAGTGAAGGATCAGACAAATACATATATTCGGACTTCTCATGAAACAAGAAGAATTGTAGGAACATCTGACAGCAGAAGTCTTAGCTTAATTCGTGTGTTTGATTATTATAAACAGCATGATGCATATCAAAAATTAATTCGCGTTGACATAGAATGTGATGATCTGCTTGCAATTTTGCAGGAGACAAACTTATTTGAAAATATGATATTGACTGATTCTAATAATCAGGTTGTCGTTGCGCTGAATAGTTATGCGAACAGTGGAAAAATGGTGCAGATAAATCCAGAAAAAATAGCGGACAGCGGCAAGCTTTTATTATCACGCGAGCTTTCAAATTTTGGTCTTACGTTATACGGGCTTTATGATATGAGCTCTATTTCAAAGGAGTTTCAAACAAGCAGAATTCAGTCATTTTTTTTGGCAACTGCCAGCATTTTATTTGCACTTGGCTGTGTATATCTTGTGGCAGGAAATATTAGCAGACGGCTAAATCGTCTTGTCACGCAGGCCGATGAGATTGCGCAGGGCAATTTTATCAAAAAGGCAGAATCAAGTACGGCACAGGATGAGTTTGGTGTGCTTGAAAAAAGTATGGATCGTATGAGTGCTCAGCTGGAGGACTTGATTGAGCGTGAATATAAAGCGCAGGTACAGCAGGCACAATTAGAAAGGGAAACAAATCAGGCGCGTTTTTTAGCACTTCAAAGTCAGGTAAATCCACATTTCATGTTTAATGCGCTTGAGAGCATTCGATTAAAGGCGCGCGTGAAGGGGGAGATTGAGACAGCTCAGATGATCAAATATATGGCAAAAATGTTTCGTAATTTGATTGAGTGGGATGATAATATTATTACAGTTCGTGAGGAGATTGCCTTTTTAGATGAGTTTCTTCATATTCAAGAGTATCGTTTCGAGGATGAGTTTTCCTATGAAATTCATGTACAGGAGGAGGCCTATGAGTGTAAAATTCCGAAGATGATTTTGCAGCCGCTTGTTGAAAATGCATGTGTGCATGGTCTTGAAGCAATCGAGGATAAACGTTTAGTGGGCATTTGTGTAACAACCGACTTTACAAAAAATATGCTTTATCTTCAAGTTGAAGACAATGGAGGCGGTATGACAGCAGAGAAGCTAGAGGCATTAAAGGTTTCCTTTCAGGAAAATGATGAAAAAGGAAAAAGTGTTGGTCTGAAAAATGTATATCGAAGATTGTCATTATATTATGGGGATCGTATGACATTTGATATTGAAAGTGTCGTAGGAAGGGGGACAATATGCAGGATATGTATACCGTTATGATTGTAGATGATGAGAAAGCAATTCGTGACAGTCTGCCGGCTGTAATTAATTTTGAAATGTATGGTTTTCGTGTTTGTCAGACAGCGAGAAATGGGCAGGATGCACTCGAAAAAATACGGCAGGAGCACCCGGATGTACTGATTCTCGATATTCGTATGCCAATTTTAGATGGTCTTGGACTTTTAAAAGAGTTGTCAGAGCAGATGAAGGAGTATCATCCATTTGTCATTATGCTGTCTGGCTACAGTGATTTTGAGTATGCAAGAACAGCAATTCGCTACGGCGTGAAGGCTTATCTGACTAAGCCGCTCGATGAGGATGAATTGATAAAAGAGTTGGAAGAATTAAGGGAAGAACTTGACAAGCATCATGCATATCGGGCAAATGAGAAGCTTTTAATGCAGGCAGATGTAGTAAAAAATATGCTTTACAGCGAAAAGCCAGGTATGCGTGATTTGATGAAAGGCACTTTCTTAATGCATTGTGTGATTTTAAAGGATGAATCTTGGAGGGAACAAAAGGATCCGTATGAGGTGGTACAAAGCTGCATTGAAATGGAGCTTGAGTCCGAACAATGCGTATTTGTGCGAAGCAGAGGGTGCGTATTGACATATCTGGTGGCAGAGAATTGCCTGAATGCATATCAGTCAAGTGTGAGTTTGTTGGGACGTCATCTGCGCCATCGGATGAAATCACAGGGTATTAGCTGTGCTATTTTGTTGGACGAGCATATTTTTGACTTTTCTGGAAATCAATTTCGCAGTGAGTACGACAGTCATTTGTATGAGCTGATGACGCGTGTATTTTGGAGCGAAGAAAAAGTAGTGAGCGATCTTAAAGTATCTGAACAGACACAGTTTCTTGAGCAGGAAAAAGAAGGATTTGCGGCAATTCGCGCTGCATTTTCACAAAATGATAAGGAGGCTGCCGTGCACAGTATGGAGGCACTTATTTCGCAGGCTGTGCAGAAAAAATTAAATATTGTCCTGATTCAGGAGCTTAATTATCGTTTCTTTTATCTTTTGCAGGATTTACTGCAAAAGGCACAAAATACGCAGATTTCTCTGACAACATTTGACTGGAGAGAAAGTACATGGTATATGCGTCATGAGGAGTGGGAGAAAGCAGTGAAGCATCAGTTTTTAATGGCGGCAGATTGTCTTACGACAGGAAATGTGGATGAGCAGGGAACTGCGTCACAGATCATGTCTTATATAAAGAAACATTTCAAAGAGCCGCTTTCGGCAAAAGAGGTGGCAGCACGCTTTTTTATCAGTCCGGTATATGTAGGACGCGTAATACAGCAAGCATCTGGAGAAACCTTCAAGCAGTATGTGAACCGTCTTAAAATGGAGGAAGCCAAGCAGCTCCTTAGTTCATCAGACCAGCTTGTCTATGAGATAGCAGAAGAGCTTGGCTTTAAAGACAGCAAATATTTTATTTCACGTTTTACAGAAGAAACGGGTATGAGTCCGGCTGAGTATCGTAGGAAAAAAGAAAACTAAAAGCAATATTTGCAAAGAGAGCAACATATACAAATAAAAATGGTTTAAAAAGTGGAATAAAAGCGAAGCTTTCTGGATTGAGGATTGTGAAAAATCACGGTATAATGATACCACCAAACAAATTAAGAGAAACCACATAAGACGAAAGAGTGGTTTCAGAAAGAGAGGCATTTATGAAAAAGCGTGGCATGTTAACAATGGTTTTGGCATCAGCAATGGCAGTTAGTACATTGGCAGCAGTTCCGGCAGCAGCAGATGAGACAGCTGCAAGCAGTCTTGATATTTACGGTGGATTAACACCAATGGAAGATGCAGACGATCCGATTACCTATACAATTTTTGTACGTGACCCTGGTGTGGCACCATCAGAGGACAATCCGGTAATCAAGAAGATTCAGGAACTGACCGGTGTTACATTAAAGTTTGAATATCTTGTAGGTGATCTTGATCAGAAGCTTGGTGTTATGATTGCAGGCGGTGATTATCCAGATGCGATCTTTGCAGGAGATGCAGCTACAAAGCTGATGGATGCAGGCGCTTTTATTCCGCTTGAGGATGAGATCCCGAAGTATGAGAATCTGAATGCGATGTACTCTCAGGTAACAGATTATCTGACACAAGAAGATGGTCACATGTACAACATGGAAATTTACGGAACCATGAAGAACGATGTAACAAAGAATCCACCTGTATTTGAGTGTGGTATTGGCTTCTATATTCAAAAGGCAGTTCTTGCAGAAGCTGGTTATCCAGAGATTCACACGGTAGATGAGTATTTTAAGGTCATTGAGGATTACATGGCAAAATATCCGGAGATCGATGGCGTTAAGACAACAGGATTTGAAATTTTAGCAGATGGCTGGCGTAACTGGGCACTGTTAAATCCAGTTCAGAATCTTCTCGGAGCAGGAAATGACGGAGCAATCTTTGTTGATCAGGATACATTTGAGACATCCTTCTTCCAGATCAGTGATGATGCATATGATTTCTACAAGAAGTTAAATGAAGAATATCATAGCGGTGTAGTTGATCCAGATACATTTACTCAGGATTATGACCAGTACATCGCAAAGCTGACAACAGGAACCGTTCTTGGTTTTTATGATCAGAACTGGAATTTTGGCAGTGCAATGAATTTGTTAAAGGCCGATGGAAAATATGATCGTACTTATGTTGCTCTTCCAATCACAAATCCTGGTGTAAAGGATGGCTACCTGGATCAGTCAAATGGTATACCGACTGGAACCAATGGTATCGGAATTACGATCAATTGTGAGAATCCAGATCGACTGCTTCGATTCTTTGACTGGATGCTTCAGAGAGAGGTACAGGATTACTTACAGTGGGGCGAGGAAGGAACCGACTGGGTTTACAATGAAGAGGGAACAGGAAGATTATTGACAGATGAGCGTCGTGCAATCAATTATGATACTGCACAAAAGCGTGATAAGACTGGTTTCCCACTGTGGAACTACTGCCCGAAGTGGACAGGACTTTACACGGAAGATGATATGCCATGTGGACCAGACGAGTCAGCTGATGAGTATCTGGCAGCGCAGTCTGATTATGATCAGAGCTTCTTAGAGGGTTATGGAATCAAGTATCCAGCAGAGATGTTCTCCGATCCGATCATTCGTCCAGCATACTATCCAGTATGGGCAATGTCACTTGAAGATGGCAGCGCAGCTGCAGTTGCAAGCACAAAGATTACGGACGTGACCATGAAGTTTTATCCAAGATTAATCCTTGCTTCTGATGAGGCAGAATATGACTCTATCTGGGAAGATTTCTTAAGTGAGTTCAATGCAATTGATCTGGATGCATATCAGACTGAGATCGACAGACAGATTGAATTAAAGATGGGCAAGTAAATTCGTGACTTTTGATAAGAGGAGGGTGCAACTTCCCTCCTCTTGTTTTATAAAAAAGAGCTGTGAGAAAGGGGTCGTGTCGATGAAACAGAAAAAACAAAAACAGCCGTTAAGTAAGACATTCAAAAAAATTGCAACAAACAAAGTTCTCTATATTATGCTGGTTCCTTGCATGATATATACCTTTATTTTTTCGTATTATCCATTAACTGGATGGATTATGGCATTTGAAAATTACAAACCGGCAAAGGGCTACTGGGGATCTAAATTTGTCGGATTTGATCAGTTTCGATTTTTATTCGAAGATATAGAATTCTGGAGAAGTATGCGAAATACATTGGCTATGTCCGTGATGAATCTGATATTTAGCTTTTTATTTGCAATTGTGTTTGCACTTCTTTTAAATGAAATTAAGTCTCTTCCGCTCAAAAAGATTACACAGACAGTGTCATACCTTCCACATTTTTTGAGCTGGATTATTGTGTGTTCTTTGATTTCCAAGATGCTTTCCACAAACGATGGTGCAGTCAATAACGTACTTATGAAACTGGGATTGATTAAAGAGCCTTTATTATTTTTAGGTGATCAGAAGTATTTTTGGTGGATTACTACATTTGCTAATATCTGGAAGGAAACCGGATGGAATTCGATCATTTACATAGCAGCAATTGCTGGAATAGATCAGTCTCTTTATGAGGCAGCAGAGCTTGATGGTGCAGGACGTTTCCGCAAGATGTGGCATGTCACACTTCCAGGAATCAAGTCCACCATTATCGTATTGTTAATTATGAATCTTGGCTGGGTTATGAATGCAAGCTTTGAGGTTCCGTATATCTTAGGAAGCGGACTCTTACAGGATGTATCTCAGACAATTGATATTTTCGTTTTGAAATATGGTATGAATATTGGAAACTATTCGCTTGCAACAGCAGCTGGTATTTTCAAATCAGTGATCTCGCTGTTTTTGGTATTCTCAACCAACGCAATAGCAAATAAGATGGGCGAGAGCAGTTTGATGTAAGGAGGAATGAATATGATACGAAGAAGAAGACCACGCAAAAAATTTCATATTAATAAAAGAGACTTGCGTCCAGAAAATATAATCTTTACATGTGTCAATACACTGATTATGCTGTGTGTGATTGTTGTTATGCTATATCCGTTCTGGAATACAGTTGCTGTATCCTTTAATGATGCGCAGGATACGCTTCGCGGTGGCATCAAGCTATTTCCAAGAGTTTTTTCTATGTACAGCTATCAGAGCGTATTTAAAAATAAGCTGATGCTAATAGCGGCGATCAATTCTGTGCTTCGAACCCTGATTTCAACTGTACTTGGCGTTATCATTGGCTCAATGATTGCTTATGTATTATCAAGAAAAGAGCTTGTGGCAAAGAAATTTATCACATCATATTTTCTTGTTACGATGTATATTTCAGCAGGATTGATTCCGAATTATTTCTTGATGAAGGATCTAAAAATGCTAAACAGCTTTGCTGTCTATGTGGTTCCGGGTCTTGTAAGCGTTTATAATATCATTGTTATTCGTTCATTTATTCAAGGTCTTCCAGAAAGCTTAACGGAGGCAGCTATGGTGGATGGTGCAGGTCATTTTCGCTGCTATTGGCAGATCGTGCTTCCATGCTGCAAGCCAGTTTTGGCAACAGTTGCACTGTGGTGTGCAGTAGGCGCATGGAATCAGTGGTTTGATACGTTCCTTTATTGTTCAAGCAAAGAAAATCTGACGACGCTTCAGTATGAGATGATGAAACTTTTATCATCGGCCACACAGTCAGGACGAGATCTGTCTAGTGTATATGGAAATGGACAGCAGGTAGCAAACACAATCACACCAACCTCGATACGTGCAGCTGTAACAATTGTTGCTTCTGCTCCAATCTTAGTTGTATATCCATTTTTGCAAAAATATTTTGTAAAGGGCGTAACGCTTGGTGCAACGAAAGGTTAATCATAAAAGAAGAATGGTTGCTTGCCAAGTGGCAAATTCGTTGTCAATTTGATGAAAATTGCTTTCGATACGCACTCGGTGTGCAACCAATTTCTTTTTTGAAACTTCGGTTAAAGGAAGAAACATCGTGAAAACCGCAGGCAAGAGCAATTTTACAGATAGCATCATTCGTTTCGACAAGAAGTTGGGAGGCCTTCTTTAAACGAATTTGGTTTATGTAATCCCAGTAGGTATGTCCAGTACAGTTTCGAAAATGTCTGGCAAAATAAAATTTTGAGATGCCAGTCTGTGTGGCAGCTTCCTCAAGTGAGGGAATGTGTTCAAAGTCTGTTTCAATTTTAGATAAAAGTGTCTGAATGGCAGTTTTGTGATCTGAGTTTGCTAACTGACTTTGTGCATTGGAACTAATTTTACCAGCAAGAAAATTTTGCGTGTAACAAATGAAAAACTGCAGCAAGAGAGAGTATATTTGTAAAATTCGAATAGGGCTGTCACTCCAGTATACTTCTGCACATTGCATGAGAACTGTAATTTCATGCTCATATATATCAGGACAAGTTGTCTGGTTTATCAAAACAGCATTAGAAAAAGCACTGCGTACAAAGCGAAAATCATACATGGAGTTAAAGATTGTCAGCTCAAATAAAAAGATAAAGCGATATCCTTCACCTTTTGGATTTCCTTGTATGGAGTGCAATGCACCAGGGGGAACGACAAGAATATCACCAGGTTGAAGATGAAAAATCTGGTTTTGTACTGTTACGGTGTAGCAGTTCTCCAGTGCAACAATCATTTCAGTGGCATTATGCCAGTGCGTCATATAGCGATCAGGCTGTTCATTGTACCACAGACGAAGAGCCGCGTTTTCAACAAAAGGTGGATGCTCGTACTCTTCAGGCTCACTTATTTGACGGCCTTGTGCAAGATCAGGCTGATTGCGATATAAAGCGCGCTTTGATTCGGAAAGAGAAAAAAGATAGCTAGGATTCATATGGCAGCTCCTTTCAGGGCGAAAATAAAGACTTTTTATAGTATAGCACAGAAAACGGCGAAAAGAAAAGATCAGGAGGAAAAAACATGGAAGAACGAATCTATCGAAATATTTGGAAAGAGATAGGAATCAGCGATGCGCAAGTAGAAGAACGCCTGTCACAATTGATTTCTACATTTTTTTACGATGAAAAAGAACGGCTGTATTTCCCAGTGGGGGATGATATGGCGTATATTGAAGATACAGGAAATAATGATGCACGTACAGAGGGCATGTCTTATGGAATGATGCTTTGTGTGCAGCTAGATATGAAAGAGGAATTTGACCGAATCTGGAAATGGGCAAAAACATATATGTATATGGAAGAAGGCGAAAATGAAGGCTATTTTGCTTGGTCATGCCAGACAGATGGTACGAAAAATTCTTATGGCCCGGCTCCAGACGGTGAGGAATATTTTGCCATGGCTTTGTTTTTTGCATCACACCGTTGGGGGGATGGAGAAGGTATTTTTGCATATGAAAAAGAAGCAAAAGAGCTGCTTCGCGCCTGCATTCATAAAGGAGAAAATGGCAGACCAGGAGAACCCATGTGGAATCGTGAAAATAAGCAGATTTTGTTTGTGCCAGGATCACCATTTACTGATCCATCGTATCATTTGCCTCATTTTTATGAGTTGTTTGCAAAGTGGGCGTATGAGGAAGATCGTCTGTTTTGGGCAGAGGCTGCGAAAGTCAGCCGTGAATTTATGAAGAAGTCAAGTCACCCAAAAACAGGTATGTCGCCAGAGTATGCAGAGTTTGATGGCTCACCTGTAACAAAGGTATTTGAATGGGGCCGTCACGACTGGTTTTACAGTGATGCCTATCGCACAGCAGCGAATATCGGACTTGACTATTCATGGTTTCAGACAGATGTAGGTCAGACACAGGCGGTTTCTCGTTTACAGTATACACTTGGCGTGGTAAATAAAGAAAATCCATATATGACATATGAGGTAGACGGTACAGTTTTAGATCAGGAGGCACTTCATCCGGTAGGACTTCTTGCGACAACGGCAGAGGGAAGTTTGGCGGTGTTAAAGAAGCCATTAGACTTAGATTTGCAGCAGTTGGCAGGAAATTTCTTGGAGGATAGGTCAATTTGTGAATCAGATGAGGAAAGGTTAGCTCTCTGGTGGATTAAAACATTTTGGGAGACTCCACTTCGAACTGGAAAACGTCGCTACTATGACAACTGCCTGTATATGTTTGCATTTTTGGCGCTGGCCGGAAAGTATAGGATATGGTGAGCACTATGAAAACAGGTAAAATATTGGTAGCAAAAAATCCCATTATTGATTCCGATTTTCCAGATCCAGATATCTTTTCTAAATTTCAATTTTTTGAACCGAAGGAGGAAGGATGAGAGAATGTCGTTTATTAAATAACAATTGGAAATTTACCTATGGAGATCAGGTAACTGCCACAAGTAAAGAGATTGCAAGCTGGCAGGACATTGGAATTCCACATTCATTTGGCATTCCATATTTTATGGAAAAAGAATTCTATGTGGGATATGGAACTTACTCAACCTGGATTTCATTGGCGGAGGAAGACTGTAAAAAAAGACTTCGATTGGAATTTTTAGGTGTTTTTCAAAAAGCGCGTGTTTATTTAAATGGAGAAAAGGTTGGGGAGCATAGAGGTGGTTATACACCGTTTTTGGTAGAACTTACAAATGTGGCTCGTCCAGGAAAAAATCATTTGATTGTCAGCGTGGACAATCTGTGGGATGCAAGGCTTGCTCCGCGTGCAGGAGAGCACCAATTTAATGGCGGTATTTACCGTGATGTGCAGCTGATTTTAACAGAATTTTGCGGTATTGAGGAATACGGGGTATTTGTACAGACAACGAAGCTTGAAAGAGAAAATGAAGATCCGAATGGATGGAATGCAACTGTAAAAATTGATACACAGGTATTTGATCAGCGCCCTGATATTGGAGAATATCAAAACAATGGGCTATCCCAGATGCAAGAACCACTTTTTCTTGAAACTTGTATTTTGGATGGAGAAACTGTGCTGGCAAAAGAAATCTCACGAATCAACATGAAAACGGAAGGAGAGATTGATTCTGAAAAGAAGGATCGTAACAGTACTTCAAGTCTGAATTCGAAGACAATTACTCAGCAAATTTCGTTGTCAGGTATACAACCGTGGTCACCGAATTCGCCTAAATTGTATACAGTAGTCAGCCGTGTGAGCTATAATGGAATTTTAGTTGACTGTGTGCGCACAAATTTTGGCATTCGAACAGTACGATTTGACAAAGACAATGGATTTTTCTTAAATGGAGAGCATTTTGCCATTTTAGGTGCTAATGTGCATCAGGATCACGCAGGATGGGGCGATGCTGTTACGCGTGCCGGTATTCAAAGAGACATTCGTATGATAAAAGAGTGTGGCATGAACACGATTCGCGGTTCTCACTATCCACATCATCCATATTTTGCACAGGTTTGCGATGAGGAGGGAATCCTATTTTGGTCTGAGATGTGCTTCTGGGGAACTGGTGGTGACAAAAGAGATGGCTTTTGGGTGGCAAGTGCCTATCCGCCCAAAAAAGAAGATCAAAAAGACTTTGAGAAAAGCTGCCTGGATCAGCTAGAGGAGATGATCCGGTCTCAGCGCAGTCACCCATCTATTATTTGCTGGAGCATGTGCAACGAAGTTTTCTTTACCGATGCACCGGTAAAGGATAAGGCAAAAGAGCTGATTCGAAAAATGGTAGAGCGTTCTCATGAGCTTGATCCATCGAGACCAGCAGCAGTGGGCGGTGCGCAGAGAGATGGATTTGACGTGCTAGGAGATCTGGCAGGCTACAATGGGGATGGAGCAGCATTGTACCATGATCCAGGATTTCCGAGTTTGGTTTCTGAATATGGAAGTAGCATAGAGACGCGCCCAGGAAAATTTGAGCCGCGATTCACCGATGGAACTGAGATTGACTATCCGTGGCGAAGCGGAAAGATTTTGTGGTGTGGCTTTCATCATGGCAGTATTTTTGACGGCATGGGTTCAATGGGAATGATCGATTATTATCGTTTGCCACTTGCCTGTTGGTACTGGTACCGAGAGCATTTGGCTGGAAAAAGTGCACCAAAACCAAAGAAAGAAGGCACTCCTTTTCAGATTTGTCTGAGCAGTGATGTTAATAGATTTCGTGCAAACGGACAGGAGGATGCATGGATTTGTGCAGAACTTTTGGATCAAGAAGGAAATCCGATTTCAAATGAAATCGAGCTGACATTCACAGTAGAAAAAGGAGATGGTATTTTCCCAACTGGAAAGACGATCACGTTCTCACCAGAAAAGAAAAACATGTTGGATGGACTTGCTGCAATCGAATTTCGAAGCTGGTATGGCGGTGAAAATGTGATTTGTGCAACAGCAGATGGTGTAAAATCTGCAAAGATTTGTATTTTTGTAGATGGAGAGCCAAAACCCAAGAACACGGTGTTAAATCCGATGCTTCCACCGCCGTATACAGTAGGAGAGCCAAAGCCAAAAGAAAGGTACGATGAGGCAAAGAGGCATCCAGTATTTGCTGATAGCTTTGAGATCGGGCATGAGCCTTATTTTGTGACAGCAGAGGAAGAAGGCAGTTGGATGCCAAAAATGTCAGATTCATCAAAGTATCTATCAGAACAGATGCATTGGGTTATGGTTGACCTTGAAGGTGTCAGACGGATCAATCAGTTAGAGGTTAGCTTTGAAGAAGAGCCAGATACACTGGAAAAATCAAAAAAGAACTTGCCACAGACAATTGTGGCAGAACTTCGTTCAGACTTAGAGTGGGAGAAGGTTATATTAAAAAGGAAAAAAGAAAATCAGAAAGGAAACGATTGCAAAGAGTGCTATCAGGCAGAGGGAATCTACTTTACTCGCTATTTTAGAATTGACTGGAATCAAACCAAACTGCCTGTAGCGCAAATCCATCTTTGGACAGGAGGAGAAGAGAATGAATGAAGTGATTCAAAAAACCATTCAAATTGAAGAAAACAAAGAATATGTATTCCGTAATCAGGTAGATTTCTGCATTGGAACAGGACGAATGGGACTTGCGCTGACAAAAGAATATCAGGAGCAGCTGTCACTTGTACAAAAGGAGATTGGCTTTTCTCATATCAGAGGTCATGGACTATTTTGTGATGATATAGGTATTTATCAGGAAACGCCAGAAGGTGAGTCAGAGTACAATTTTACATATCTTGACCGTGTGATGGACAGCTATATCTCGCTTGGTTTGCGTCCATTTTTGGAGCTTGGCTTTATGCCGCAGAAAATGGCATCAGGAACGCAGACTATCTTTTACTGGAAGGGAAACACAACACCGCCAGCAAGCTACAAGAAATGGACTGATATGGTAACGGCGCTTTTGTCTCATCTTTGTGAGCGCTATACCACCGATGAAGTTGTTACTTGGCCAATTGAAGTATGGAATGAGCCAAATCTGCCAGGATTCTGGGAAAATGCAGATATGCCTGAGTATTTCAAACTGTTTCATACAACATTTGATGCAATAAAAAAGTTAGACAGCAGATTTTTAGTTGGCGGACCAGCTGTGTGCGGAGGAACCGATGAAGTGTGGATCCGTTCCTTTATGGAATATTGTGAAACAAATGATCTTGCCGTAGATTTTGTAACAAGACATCACTATACCTCCGAGCCACCAAAGACACAAGGACATTACAGCTATATTGAGCTGATGGATCCAGAGGATGGCTTTGCCAATCTTCATACGACAAGAGAGATTATTGACAGTTTCCCTCGCTTTAAGGGACTGCCAATTCACATTACGGAGTTTAACACTTCATATGTGCCAAACTGCCCAATTCACGATACAAATCAAAATGCAGCATACATTGCGCATCAGCTTTCGCGCCTTGGTGATGATAACGAATCATATTCATACTGGACGTTTGGTGATGTATTTGAAGAGTTTGGTGTACCGTTTACTCCATTTCATGGCGGTTTTGGCCTTGTCGCAAATGGCTGTATTCCAAAGCCAACTTTCTGGACATTTGCTTTCTTTAAAAAGTTAAAAGAGAAGAAAGGTATCTGTGTCTACAAGGATGAAACTTGTGTTGTGATGAAATATGAAGATGGTTCTTACAGGGGAATTGGATGGAATGCGACGAGGAATCGTTCTGGAAAAGATCTTTGTTTAAATCTGACGATACCAACAACGCAGTCAGCCTCCACGGATGCATATCTATTTCTGACGCAGACAGTCGATGAAGAGAACTGTAACCCGCTAAAGGTATGGCATGATCTTGGTGAACCGGCAAACCCGACAAAAGATCAGATTGATCTTTTAAAGCAGACAGCCCGTCCACAGATTCACACCGAGCGTATGGTACCTGTATCAATGCCAGAATCACACATTTCGATTGAACTAAATATCAAGGAAAATGGTGTTGTTTACTTTTCTCTTGAACCAAAACCACTTCATCCAGATCGTGGCTACTCATATGAGCTCGTAATGCAGTATGAAAAAAGATAAGGCAAAAAAGTAAAAATAACGTAAAAATCGCATATTGTCAAAAAAAACTCCTTTGCTGTATAATGAACAATGTAAAAAACAGCAAAGGAGTTGAATTTATGAAAGATATGAAGCGACTGTTCGGGTATATGGGGCCTTACAAAAAGGACATGATTCTCGGCGCGCTGTTTGTCATGATCGAGACTGGTTTTGAGCTGTTTATCCCGATCATGATTTCAAACTTGATTGATATCGGAGTGGCAAATCACGATGTCAATTATATTTATGTAAAGGGAGTCCAGATGGCACTGCTTGCACTTGGAGCACTTGTCACTGGTCTTTTGTATGCCCATTTTTCAGCAAAGGCCTCATATGGATGGGGTGCAGAGATTCGAAAGGCAGAATATGCAAGAGTACAGCAGTATGCATTTTCTAATCTTGATCATTTTGTGACATCATCTTTGATTACAAGAATGACAACAGATGTTAATGTACTTCAAAACATGATAATTTCAGGCTTTCGTCCGATTACTAGAGGTCCGTCACTTTTGATCATGGGAATTGGTCTTTCCTTCTATATGAATCCGAAGCTGGCGTTTGTTTTTGTGGTGTGTACACCGATTTTAGCAATCATTCTTTTTTTTGATTGTGCGTAAGGTTGCACCGATGTACACCAGACTGCAAAGCATTATGGATCGATTAAATCAGGTTGTGCAGGAAAATCTTACAGCAATTCGTGCTGTCAAGGCATTTGTCCGTGACGAGTATGAAGAGGACAAATTTGAAGAGGTAAACCGTGATATGGCAAAGTCAAGTGAAACTACGTTTCACTATGCGGTGTTGAATCTTCCGGCTTTTCAAGGAATTATGTACACTACGATTGTCATGATTTTGTGGTTTGGAGGAAATATGATCTTAAAATCTGAACTTGCAGTCGGAAATCTGACTGGCTTTTTAAGTTATGTTATGCAGGTCATAAATTCCCTAATGATGCTTGCAAATGTGTTTCTTCTATTAACACGTTCCCTTGCAAGTGCTCATCGTATTGCAGAGATTCTTGACGAAAATATTGTTCTGACCTCACCAGAAAATGGTGAGAAAAAAGTCAAGGATGGAAGCATTGATTTTGAAAATGTGTCATTCAAATATCGTGAGGATGCTCGCGAGTACGCATTAGAGAATGTGAATCTTCATATTCCGGCAGGTCAGACGATTGGTGTTATCGGAACGACAGGATCGGCAAAGACGACACTTGTTCAGCTAATTCCGCGTCTGTACGATGCGACAACGGGCGTTGTTCGTGTTGGCGGTATCAATGTGCACGATTATGATTTGAGTGTACTTCGTGACAGTGTAAATATTACTCTACAGAAAAACGTACTGTTTTCAGGAACTGTGCGTGAAAATTTGAAGTGGGGAAATCCTTTCGCAGATGATGAAACAATATGGAAGGCATGCCGTGCAGCATGTGCCGATGAGTTTTTAAGTCGGATGCCAGATGGTCTTGACACGATGCTGGAGCAGGGGGGAAACAACCTTTCAGGTGGCCAGAAGCAGCGCCTTTGTATTGCACGTGCACTTCTTGGAAATGCTAAAATTTTGATTTTTGATGATTCTACCAGTGCAGTTGATACAGCCACAGAAAAGAAAATTCGAAAAGCGCTTGCCGATTACAAAGATGTGACAAAAATCATCATTGCACAGCGCATTACCTCCGTTATGAATACTGATCAGATTGTGATTCTCGACGATGGAAAAGTACACTGTGTCGGAACGCATAAGGAACTGCTTGCGAATGATTCAATCTATCAGGAAATTTATGCATCACAGATGAAGGGAGGCAATGACGATGGCTCAGAAGAATAATAAGCGTCCTGAAAACCTTAGACAGACGCTTCGTGTGTTTTTATCATATTTAGGACGCCATAAGCGAATGCTATTTGTTGTAGCAGTTCTTGTCAGTGTAAGCGCAACTGCCAATCTTCTTGGCACTTATATGATTCGCCCTGTTGTAAACAATCTTGCAGACGGCAAGGTATCTACACTTATTGCAGGTGTGGCAATAGCCACTGTAATTTTTGGAATTGGTGCGCTTTCTGCCTGGGGCTATTCCCAGACAATGGTTAAAGTAGCTCAGCGCGTGATTTACGATATTCGTCACGATTTGTTTGCACATGTACAGAAGCTTCCGCTTAAGTTTTTTGATACAAGAAAGAATGGAGATATCATGAGCTTATTCACAAATGATATCGACACGATTTCCGATGCACTTAACAACAGCTTTGCAATGGTAATTCAGACATTTATACAGATGGTCGGAACACTGTTGATTCTCTATATTTTAAACTGGAAATTGTCATTAATCGTAACAGCCTGCTATGCTTTTATGTTCTGGTATATTCGTTTCAGCGGTGCTAAGAGTAAACAATACTATGGAAAACAGCAGGCAAGCCTTGGTGAGTTAAACGGCTACATCGAGGAGATGATAAGCGGACAGAAAGTCATCAAGGTATTCAATCACGAGCAGAAAAGCTTTGAGGAATTCTGTGCAAAGAACGAAGAACTGAGAAAAGCAGGAACTGGTGCACAGGGCTATGCGGCAACGATGGTTCCTATGGTAGTAAGCATTTCCTATATCAATTATGCGATTGTCGCTGTGCTTGGTGGCCTGTTAGCCTTAAATGGTCATACTGATTTAGGAAGTCTGGCAAGTTATCTTGTATTTGTGCGTCAGGCAGCGCTTCCAATCAACCAGTTTACGCAGCAGAGTAATTTCTTACTTGCTGCACTCGCCGGAGCAGAGCGAGTATTTAAAGCAATGGATATGGAGCCAGAGATTGACGAAGGAAAGACAGATCTTATTCGCGTGAAAAAGGAAAATGGAGTGCTGGTTCCATGCAAGGAAAAAACAGGTCTTTGGGCATGGCAAAAGAACGATGGCACTCTTGTTGAGTTAAAGGGTGATGTGCGTTTTGATCATGTAGATTTTGGATATGATGATGATCGCATGATATTAAAGCAGATCAGTCTGTATGCAAAGCCAGGGCAGAAGATTGCGTTTGTGGGTTCTACAGGAGCCGGAAAAACTACAATCACGAACTTGATCAATCGTTTCTATGATGTGCAGGGTGGCTCTGTCATTTATGATGGAATCGACGTGCGCGACATCAAAAAAGATGCGCTTCGCCGTTCTCTTGGCATAGTTCTTCAGGATACACACTTATTTACTGGCACTGTTGCCGAAAATATTCGCTTTGGAAAGCTTGATGCGACGCAGGAGGAAATTGAAAAGGCTGCAAAGATCGCAAATGCCGATTCCTTTATCCGTCGTCTTCCACATGGCTATGATACACTTGTTACGGCAGATGGTGCCAATCTGTCACAAGGTCAGCGTCAGCTTCTTGCCATTGCGCGTGCAGCCGTAGCTGATCCGCCGGTGCTCATTCTTGATGAGGCAACCTCATCAGTCGATACACGTACAGAGGCATTGATTGAGCGCGGAATGGATCAGCTGATGGAGGGACGAACTGTATTTGTCATTGCCCATCGTCTTAGTACTGTACGCAATTCTAATGCAATTATGGTCCTTGAACAAGGAAAGATCGTCGAGAGAGGTGATCACGACGATCTTTTAGAGCAGAAGGGAAAATATTATCAGCTGTATCACGGTATGTTTGAGTTGAGCTGATGAAAATTGGATAAAAAAATATAGGCATTGCGATTCGAGTAAATTCTTGAATCACAATGTCTATTTTTTTATACATTAATTTTTCGCACCCTCACCAGCAAAATATTCTTTGGTTAATCTTACAACCGTACCAGAGAGCAGGAACAGTGCAATTAAGTTAGGAATTGCCATTAAACCATTGAAGGTTTCTGCGATACTCCACATCAGTCCAAGATTTGCTGTTGCACCAAGGATTGCAACGAGAGAATATGCTACCATGAAAGGTTTAATGACTTTCTCTGAGAATAAAAACTCGATGCAGCGGGCACCATAGAGTCCCCAACCAAGAATAGTAGAAAAGGCGAAGCAGCACATTGCAATTGCTGTAAAGATGGAAACCCAGCTTCCGTAAACAGATGTGAATCCAGAAATTGTAAGCTCAGCACCAGCTGCAGCTCCATATTCAATCGTGGTGCCGCTGCAAAGAATAACAAGAGCAGTCAAAGTACAGATAACAATTGTGTCAGTAAATACTTCAAATATACCAAACATTCCCTGCTTTACAGGTTTTTTTGTGTCTGCACATGCATGAGCTATGGAACCAGTACCAAGTCCAGCCTCATTAGAGAAGATACCGCGGGAAACTCCTTTTTTCATACTGGTAAACATGCTTCCGACAATTCCGCCGGTTACGGCAGATGGTTTAAATGCACCTTCAAAAATAGAAGCAAATACTGTAGGAATTGTGCGGATATTGATTACGATAACACCGACAGCAAGAACGATATATAATAATGCCATAAAAGGAACAAGCTTTTCTGTTACTTGTCCGATACGTTTTACACCGCCCAACAAAATGAGTGCAACAAGTACAGCCATTACAATACCAATGATTAAATTAGAAGTTGACACAGCATCATTAGAGATTACGTGAAAATCAATAAGAGCTGAATTAATAGCAGTGGTGATTGTGTTAACCTGTGTTGCGTTTCCAGTTCCGAATACAGTCAGTACACCAAAGGCGGCAAAAAGATAAGCAAGCCACATCCAACGTTTTCCAAGACCATTTTTTATGTAATACATTGGACCGCCGACCAGATCGCCATCAGCATTTTTCTCACGGAAATGAACGGCAAGTGTTACCTCGGCAAATTTAGTGCACATACCAAGAATAGCAGAGATCCACATCCAAAAGATAGCTCCAGGTCCGCCTATTGCAATCGCACCGGCAACACCGGCAATATTTCCAGTACCAACAGTTGCAGCAAGCGCAGTACATACAGCCTGAAATGGTGTCAAAGCACCATCAGATGCGTTCTTTTTGCGGAACATTCGTCCGATTGTTGTTTTAATTGCATAAGGAAATTTGCGTATCTGGAGAAAACGTGTGCGAAGACTCAAATAAAGGCCAACGCCGAAAATGCAGACCATAGCCGGAACACCCCAGATGAAATTGTTCACGGCCGAATTGACGGTCTCAATAAATTGAAGCATAAAAAATCCTCTTTCTTGTTAGTTCAAAATTTTACAAAGGACACTATAACACGATATAATTTATGGTTCAAGCGTTATTTTAAAAGTTCAACATATTGAACTTTTCTTTACATTACTTAGGAAAATTGGTATCCTTAATAATACACGCAAAAAATATTTTGAAGAAAGGGAAGAAAAAGATACTATGGTAGAATTATTAAAATTTGAAGACTTTGATCAGATGTATTCAATAATGGAACAAAGTTTTCCATATGATGAATATAGAGGATATGAGGGCCAGAAACAATTATTTGAAAATCCAGAATATAAAGTGTTTATACATAGAAATGAAGAAACAAAAGAAATAGATGGATTTTTATCTGCTTGGGAGTTTGATGATATCTTATTCTTTGAGCATTTTGCAGTAAGCAGCAAAGTGCGAAATGGTGGTATCGGAGGACGCATGTTAAGAGAGGTCCTTACTCAGGTAAATAAACTGACATGTCTTGAAGTTGAGCTGCCAGAAGGAGAACTTGAAAAAAGGCGTATTAGCTTTTATGAAAGAAATGGATTTTTCTATAATCCATATCCATATACTCAGCCATCAATTGCTCCGGGAAGAGAACCAATTCCGCTTCGTATTATGACCTACCAGAGAACAGTTACTGAAGCTGAATACCAGAAAATAAAAAATCTGCTGTACCGACGTGTATATCACGTATCAGAACAGCAGATGAAATAAATAATATTAGAAGACATCCAAATCGCGTCCGTTTACGGTATAACCTTCATAACCAGCGGTCTTAATCTCATCCAGGATCGCTTCATCGCGCCGAGCCATTTCAGCAGCCAGATTGATGTGGTTATCCTGGATATTCATATGGTAAATTCGGTGGTATGTAACAAGAAGCTTAGGCTGAGCCTTTTTTGCTACCCATGCCAGATCCGTGCTTAATGTATGCACTTCTCTGTGATATTTCTGCCACTTTGGTTCGCGTGCAGAGATACCAGCTGAATATTCTACTTCATGCAGTAAAATGTCGCATCCAGAAGCTTTTTGGGCCACCAGTTCAAGAGGAGCTGTGTCGCCGCTTATTACAATTGTGCGATCGGCTGTCACGAATTTATAGCCATAGCAGGTTAGTGTGCCGTGGCTGACAGGAAATGCCTCCACGCTTACATATTCATCCTGGAAGATAATGCCAGGATTTTCTTCATTTTCAATTTCGGTCACATCCACCTTATAACCATTTTCATTTGCTTTTTCAAATCCATGAATGCGAAAATCAATATCTGTGGAATATGCTTCTAAAATATGGTCAGTCATATGACGCAGTCCCTTTGGACCAAAAACCTTAAGTGGTGTATTGCGTTCAAGCACCCATGGAGTAAAAATAAGATCTGAATATCCGGCAGTGTGATCAGTGTGCAGATGGGTACAAAAAGCAGTGCATAAAAGATCTGGGCGAAGTGCATCAATCCCGTTAAAATAAGCCTTGGAAGCCTGACGGACAACGCCCGGTCCAAAATCAACCAGATACGCACGATTCCCAACAACAACCGCGGAAGACGGACCGCATGCATTTGGGCATGCATTAGGTGTTCCCGTTCCAAGAAGAACAAGTTTTGTTTCCATATATATAAAGAACTCCTTTCTTTTTTCATGGAGTTTATTATAATGGAGTTATAGAAAAAAGACAAGAAAGGAACCAAACGAAATTTATGAATAAAATTAATTACCAGAAGCGTCTTGAAGAGACGATAGATAAAGAAACAAAGGCCGGGCATGTTCCGACACTTTTTTTGCACAGCTGTTGTGCGCCGTGCAGCAGCTATGTGTTAGAGTATCTGTCCAATTACTTTAAAATCACCGTATTTTACTATAATCCGAATATCACAGAGGAGGCAGAGTACAAAAAGCGTGTCGCAGAACAGGCACGTCTAATTTCGGAACTTGATACAGTTTATCCGATTCAGCTTGTGGAAGGAAAATATGACCCACAGCGCTTTTATGAGATCACGAAAGGAATGGAGCAGATGGACGAGGGCGGTGAGCGCTGCTTTGCCTGTTATAGGCTGCGTTTAGAGGAAGCCGCAAAGTTAGCAGCAAATGGCTGCTTTGACTATGTTACAACGACACTTTCCATAAGCCCGATGAAAAACGCTGAGAAATTAAATGAGATAGGGGCGGAAGTGGGAGAAAAATATGGCATCCCCTGGTTGTTTTCAGATTTTAAGAAAAAGAATGGCTATAAGCGTTCTGTGGAGCTGTCAAAGGAGCATGATTTGTACCGCCAGAGCTATTGTGGCTGCGGCTACTCAAAGGCGCAGGCAAAAAGAGAGGGGCGGATCTGATGGAACAGCAAAAAACAAAAGAGAGTAAGAAACGCTATTTTGCCTATGATCTTATGCGTGCGGCTGCCATGCTTTTGATTGTATTTTATCATATGAACTGCGAGTGGAGTGCGCGCCTTATGGAAAGTTCGCTTGTCGTAACGAAAATTGGCGCGCAAGGGTATCTTGGCTGGCAGGGAGTGTCACTGTTTATTCTGGTGTCCGGCGCCGCGCAGTGTATCTCCTATGAGCGCTGCAGTGACTTAAAAACTTACTATAAAAAGCGCTGGTGGAGCATTTTTCCATCATTTTATATGGCATACTTTGTCTGCTACTTGATGGGTGGCTTTGGCGGCGGAGTTAAACTTTTTGATTTGTCATTTTTATGGACTATTACCGGACTTGATGGCTATGCATCGCTGTTTGGTATTCAAAGCCACTACCTTGTCGGAGAATGGTTTATCGGAATGATTCTTGTCCTTTACATCGTTTTTCCGGTATTGTATGCACTGGTTAAGCGCTATCCAAAGCCAACACTAATCGCAGCGATTCTTTATTATCTAGTGATGGTACAGCTTCTTGGAAATACGGGAAGAGTGGACAAGGATATTTTATTAAATGTGGTTGTTTTTCTTGCAGGCATTTATCTGTATCGCTATGTGAAAAACGTATCACTTCGCACAGGTGTGGCAGCAGCTGTAGTGTTGTGCCTGGTTGTGTTTGTCCCGCTTACAGAGCGTGTAACATGGTATTTATTTGCAGTCGAAGGCATTTTGTGGTATCTGATTTTTATGGCAGCAGGAAATGCGCTGGATCGGATAAAAAATTTACCGTGCGTGATTCTGAAAAAACTTATCGGTGTGCTTTCAAAGTATTCATATGAGATATTTTTACTGCATCATGTACTTATAACTGTATCGTTATCACCATATGAACAAAATACATATTATTCGGTGGGACAGTATCTGCTTTGGGCGCTGCGTGCGCTTGCTGTAATAGGAATTGCATCATGGATGATTTATCCTAGATGGAAGCCAAAGACAACGAAAGCGCAGGCAACAAAAACACAGTAAACTAAATAGCATGGTTAATGTGATGTAAGATGCAGACTGCGCTCATAGGCTTCTCGGCTTAGGCTGCATATCTGACTGCGAAGTGTTTCCCAGTAGCCAGAAGAAATCTGATGATCACAAGCGGCAGAAAATGCCTGATTGCCAAGATCACTTTCGATAACTTCATAAAAGTATTCAACTCCTCGTTCGAGTATGCCGCCTTTTGTGGCGGCATTTTTTGTATCTTGTTCCAACTCCTCTTTTGTTTTTACTGCGATGGCAATTGTGTTGAGTGCGTAGGAGTAGACATCAAGAGACAGTGCTTCCTCATCAGATACACAGACCGGCATGGAGGTTGTGAAATCGTGAAGACCACCAAACCAGGAATCAGAAAAATGATGCATGAATTCCTGCATGGTAGGCGGTAAAGCATCGTTGCGACGAAGAGAAGGGATTGGATCATCGAAAAATTTTGTGAATGATCGCTGGGCATACTGAAATGCCTTTCCGATATCATTTAGCGTAACTGAAAGACCAGCCTTTTGCGCGGCTTCGTGAATGCAAAAACAGGCTTCACAGCAGACATGGCTTGTGATTTTTCCAGCAAGAAAGATCAGTGCCTGAGAGGCAGATAAAGAAACTGTTTTTCCGTAAGGGGTAAGCAGAAGGTCAAGCAGTGCACGGCGGCTAGAGTGCTTAAAAGCAGGTGTTGTGGATATGGTATTGATGCCGACACTTGTGATATCAATTCCATGAACGTCAGTAAAAATATTTGGAAGAATTTTAACGATAGAAACGTCGTTTCCAAGAAGATTCGCATACCAGTTTTCATCTGGTGTTGGAGTAAAGGAATACAAATCTGGCAGTGGCTGTGAGGCGGCACGAAGCGTATTATAATAGGGAAGAAGTATGGTTTTTGCAATATCGACAGAGACAGTCGGCGGCACTGCGACTATGAGAATTGTAGGATGGAACTTGAATAATACAGAGTCAATTGGATCTGTACAAAGCACACAGTCCTTTAATATATTAGTACGCGAAGCTAATTTTTCTGGATGTTTTCCAATGGCACACACATTTCCTACCATTGGTTGTCTTAATTCTGAAAAAAGATAATGAAGACCCCTGTTTAAATAGCCTGCTATAAAACCAGTTCCAAGTATGACAATGTTTTCCTGCATTGAAAAAACCTCCTGCTAATATCATGTTTGCTCTCGCTTTCTTATGCTGCAGTGTAACACAAAACTAAGAGGACGTAAAGAAAAAAGAAAAATAAATGCAACTCGATATAAGAACATCCTATAGCAAAATATAGGAAAAATCCTTTTCTTATTTTGTTGACAGAAAAAAATAACATGGTATGATAGAACTCAAGCAGTTAAGCAGTTATGAGGATTTGCAAGTATCCGCATCTAGCATGATGCGTGAACTGTAACTGCAAAATAAAGTTTCCCTGTTGATGGGCGAGAAAAAAGTCTGTTTCGGGGAATGGAAGGGCATGGTACGATTATGAGAAAACATCACATTCTTACAGCAGTAGCGGCGGCAGCTGTTTTCAGTCTTGGAGCCAGTACATTGGCTTTAGCAGGCGAGAAGTCAACATCTGGTGGAACTTTCACTTATGCCAGATCTGATTCTACGACCTCTTTTGATCTTCATCAGGAAATTACAGAAAATAATGCCTTTGCAATTGATAAGGTGTTTGAGTCACTTGTGACTTTTGATAACGATGGAAATATTATTGACTGGCTGGCAGAAGATCATAAGATCAGTGATGATGGTCTTGTATATACCTTTACGCTTCGTGATGGTTTAAAGTTTAGCGATGGCACAGATGTGACAGCAGAGGATGTCAAATTTTCCATTGAGCGCCATCTTGAAGTCGGAGGATCCCTTCCAATTGAGGCAGATGTAAAATCTGTTGAGGCAGTGGATGAAAAGACAGTAGAGATTACACTGGGAACAGCTTACACACCATTTCTTTCAGAGCTTGCCAATTTCTCAAATGGAATTATTCCAAAGGATTTTGGTGGAAAGACTGAGGAGGAGTTTTTCAAGAATCCAGTTGGTACAGGTCCATTTGCCGTATCCGAGTGGGATCCATCTGGAGATTTGACTTTTGTAAAGAATGAATATTACTGGCAGGAAGGAAAGCCATATATTGATGAGCTGGTATATAAAGTAGTAGATGATGACAATCAGGCACTTAATCAGCTGCTTGCAGGTGAGATTGACGGAATTGAGGATTTGTCACTTAGCAATGCATCAAATGTAGATGGAAATGCTGATACGAAGACAGCAACCAGCTTTAGCTATAATGTAGAAGAACTGTTCTTTAATACGCTTGATGAGCACTTCAGTGATGAGCATGTACGCCGTGCACTTGCAATGGCAATTGACAGAGAGTCACTGACAAAGGCATTAACCTTTGGCTATGCAGAGATAGCAAACACTGTTCTTCCGCGTGCGCTTTTGTATCAGACAAATGATACGGTAAATGCGCTTTCGTATGATATTGACGCTGCAAAAAAAGAATTGGCACAGTCTGCATATCCTGATGGCTTTGACACTACGATCAGCATCGCATCTGGAAATAATACACGTCTTCAGGAGGCACAGATCATTCAGGCAGCAGGTGCACAGATTGGAATCAATATTGAAATTAATGCACAGGAAATTTCAACATTCCGTTCAGATTTCCGCGATTTAAATTTCTCTATGATGATCAACAGTGCAACAGCTGATTATCCGGATGCAAACTCTATTTTTGCATTTCAGGTCGATCCAGATGGATGGAGCAAGTGCTACTGGACTTCTTATAACAATGAGACAGCAGCAGATTTGATGAGAAAAGGACAAGTGACACCAGACGGAGATGAGCGTGCCGCAGTTTACGAAGAGCTGCAGCAGATTTTAGCAGATGAAGTTCCATATATTCCGCTGTACAATTCAGAGAACGTAGTTGGACTGAGAGATAATGTAGAGGGCTTTACTGTATTGCCGAATGGAAGTGTCCACTTTGAGGATGTTTATTTTGAAGAATAATAGTTATAAAATGATGACAAGAGCGCTTATTAGGGCAGCTCTTGTCATTGCGCTTGTTACAGTAGCAGTTTTTTTACTGATTCGTCTCGTGCCAGGAGATCCAGTTGTTATGGTTCTTGGAGAACATGCGACAGATGAGGCAGTAAATCAATTAAGAGAGCAGCTGCATTTAAATGATTCACTGGGGCAGCAGTTTCTCATTTTTCTGCAAAACGTATTTTTACATGCAGATACGGGCAATTCAATTAAATATGGCGTATCGTGCCGCAGTCTGATTTTACAGTATGCACCAGTGACACTTTTGCTTGTTGTCATGTCAATGACTATTTCAATTGTTATATCACTGCTTCTTTCATTTACGGCAGCCACACATAAAGATGGCATTGCAGACCATTTAATTAGGATTATTCCTATTATTGCGCATGGTATGCCTGTTTTTTGGATCGGACTAATTTTGATTCTTATTTTTTCTGTCAATTTGAAGTGGTTTCCAGTTGGCGGTCTGAAAAAAGGGACAGCAGGCATGATTTATAGTTTGATTTTGCCATCAATAACTGTATCATTTGGGCAGATTCCGCCGCTTGTGCGTTCACTTAGAGAGCAATTGATAGAAACACTTGATGCAGATTTTGTGCTTACGCTTTGTGCAGCAAAACTTCCAAGACGTGTAATTTTATGGAAACATGTGCTTCATAATGCAGTAGTGCCAACATTGATGCTGCTTTCTGTCAATTTGTCTTATTTAATAGGCGGAACACTTGTGGTTGAGCAGGTATTTGCTGTAAAAGGAATTGGAAAGCTATTATTTGAGGCAATATCCAATCGTGATTTTCCACTTGTAGAGGGAATCACGCTGTACTGCGCATTTTTTGTTGTCATTATTAGCTTGATTGTTGATTTGATTGCAAAGAAGATTGATCCGCGAATGGCAAAAGTGTAAAAATTGTGACAGTATAACATATTAAGTAAAATGAAAGGGCAAAGGCGCATATTGTTATGAAACAGGCAAAAAGAAAAAAATTAAAAAAAACACATGCGCCGACATTGTGGATCGGTCTTTTTATGATGGGTCTACTGGTAGTTTTAGCTGTATTGGCGCCTGTAATCTGCCCATATGATCCGCTGGAACAAAATCTTGCAGAGTTTCTCCAGGCACCTGGGGCAAATCACTTGTTTGGAACAGATCAATTAGGGCGTGATTTATTCACAAGAACGCTGTATGCTGCGCGAACTGATCTATGGATTATGGTTATGGCTGAGATAGCACCATTTATAATAGGTATTTTTCTTGGAATGGCAGCAGGATATTTTGGAGGTGCGATTGACTGGCTGGTAGGAATGGCATCAGATACATTTATCGCATTTCCATTTTATTTGCTTGTCATTGTGATCGCATTTGCATCTGGTGCAGGCTCGCACGGTATCTTCATCACATATTTGTTAGTTGGATGGCTTATTTACTGCAAGGTAGCACGAGGACAGAGTGCAGCACTTAAAAATTCAGAGTGGATTGCTGCAGCAAAGATTCTTGGCTACTCTGATATTCGAATTTTATTTTGTGAATTGCTCCCCAATATTATTCCGCAGGCAATTGTACTTTTAATGACAGATATGGTTGGACTTCTTGTCATTATTGTAACGCTTGGATACTTGGGCATTGGAATTTCACCACCCACACCAGATTGGGGTACCATGATCTCAGAGGGACAAACCTTTATGACAAGTGCCTGGTGGCTTTCAGTTTTGCCTGGTATGTTTGTCGTATATACAGGAGTGGCGCTCTCATTTATAGGAGATGGGCTTGCAGATCGTTTTCGTTAAGAAAAAGAAAGGATGTAAGAATTTTATGGAAAAGCAGACTGATTCAGTTGAAACAGTGAAATCCATAGCATCAGATTTAAAAGCAGTAGAACCGATTGTATCAGTAAAAGATTTAATAGTGACTGGAAAAGATGGCCGACTTCTTGTCGATCATCTTTCTTTGCAGTTAAAGCGAGGAGAGACGCTTGGTCTGGTTGGAGAATCAGGTTCAGGAAAGACACTTACATTAAAAAGCCTGATAGGACTGCTTCCTAAAAATCTTTCAGAGAGCTATGAAGAAAAAAAGATTAATGGAAATGTGGCAATGATTTTTCAAAATCCGATGAGTGCGCTCGATCCGCTATGTCCTGTTTTTGCACAGCTCATTGAGGTTGTTATGATAAGACAAAATGTGAGCAAAAAAGAAGCGGTATGCCGCGCTAATGAGCTAATTGAGCGTCTTGGCTTACCGAAAGAGCTTTCTAAAAAGGATCGCCTTCCATCAGAGCTTTCCGGTGGACAATGTCAGAGAATTTTGATTGCTATGGCACTTGCCTGTAACCCAGATGTGCTTTTATGTGATGAACCGACAACCGCGCTTGATGTTACAGTTCAAAAGCAGACACTTGATTTGATCTTGTCGCTGCAAAAAGAGATGAATTTTGCCATACTGTTTGTCACGCACAATTTGGCAGTCGCAGCAGGCATATGCAGCCATCTTGCGGTAATGCATCATGGGAAAATTGTGGAAAGAGCTGCGACAAAGGAGATTTTATTAACGCCTAAGGATGAGTATACGAAAATGCTTTTGTCAGCAATTTTGCGTATTCCACATAGATGACCCCAACATAATAACATATCATTAAGAAGGAGTGGCAGCAAAATGCAAAAAAGTGATGTACTTTTAGAAATTAGAAATATTCAGGCATCATACAAAGAATACCCTGCATTAAATAATGTCAGTCTTGATATTAAAAAAAATACAGTACTTGGTCTAGTTGGAGAATCAGGTTCAGGAAAGTCAACACTGGCAAAGGTTATCACTGGGCTTTTGCAGGCTGATACGGGAGAAGTTGTATTTGATGGAGAAATGCTTTATAGCAAGAAAAAGCATTTGCATCGCAAGCAGCAGTGTAAACAAATTCAAATGGTATTTCAAAATCCAGAAGGTTCATTAAATCCAAAGCACACAATAGAAAAAATACTTTCTGATGCAATGCTGTTTCATAAAGTTACAGACAGGGCGCATGTAAAGGAAAAATGTCAGGAATGGGTACAGCGCATGGAACTTCCAGAAGATACACTTTCACGTTTTCCATCATCTTTTTCCGGCGGACAAAAGCAGCGAATTGCACTTGCAAGAGCGCTCTGTGTTTCACCAAAATTTTTGATTGCAGATGAGCCAACTAGTGCTTTAGATGTTTCAGTGCAGCTTCGTATGCTGCAGTTAATCAAAGAACTTAAACGGGAGATGGGGCTGACAATTCTTTTCATCTCGCACGATATGGGTGTTATTTATGATATCTGTGATGAGGTGGCTGTAATGAAGGATGGAAAAATTGAAGAGACAGGAGAAAAGGAAGCTTTTTTTGCGAATCCTAAAACAGAGTATGGAAAACTTATGCTTGACAGTGTGCCAACTCTGCCGTATTTAGAGTGAAGAAGTGAGCTGTGAAATATGAGAGAAAAGTCAATGAGAGGAAACGGAAGAAACCATGGAAAAGAGAGCAGATTGGATAAAAGAAATTTATGTAGATCAGGCAGATAATTCAAACAAATTAAAAGCACAAACAGATGTGACCGATTCAAAAGTGTTAACAGGCATCAGTCAGATACAATATGAAATTCCAGGTTTTGTAGATTTCCACCTCCATGCAGGATGGACTGATTTTGATCATGATGATCAGGAAAAGAGAAGTAGCTTGGATGTAGAAGGGCGCATTAAGCGCTGCCTTAATGAACTTGATGTTATGGGTTTTCGTATAGTTCGCGATGCAGGCGGGCTAGAGTGTATCAAGGCAGATGCATGGAAACAAAGCACTAAAGAAAATGCGCTTTCTGTTGTCGAATGCTCTGGAATGGTGAATGGTGAAAATGCTAAAGACAGTGCTTTTCAGAATTGTATAAAAAAACGAAACAGTCTGTGGATAAAGATTTTTGCAACAGGCGGTGTCGGTGCATCACCAGAGAAAGTACTGATTCCAACAATGAAAAAAGAAATATTTTTCAAGCTGGTACAAGACTATCATGCGGCTGGAAAACTTGTCATGGTTCATACATGGGGCGGAGACAGCCTAGACTGGTGCATTGAGGCAGGTGTGGATTCAGTCGAGCATGGTATTTACATGAATCAAAGACAGGCATATGAATTATCATCAAAAAACATACTCTACGTTCCGACAGCAGCAATTTATCAGCTGCTTGCCGCTAATGGTAATCCACTACAGGTCGCATCGTTTTTTGCAGAGCATGCGCGTCCGGCTGTTATAGCACATCAAAAAGCAGTAGAATATTGTGTAAAAGAAGGTGTTCGCATGACTTGTGGCACTGATTTTTATTCTGATCCAAAGCTGTTGGCTCACGAATATGAGGAAGTTTTTGCATTGCAGCGCTATGGTGTGCCTAAAGAGGCAGCTTGGGCGGCATTTTGTGGGCAGACCATTACAAAAAAGGAGACAGGTGCGTGCCTTCATTCGACAATCCGATTAAACCGCCATCCGTATGAGATTAATTCACCAGAAGAATTAAAAGCTGCGATTTGCAGAATGTGAAGAATAAGTTCTTGACATATGCCTGAAAATACGCTATAGTAAAAGTCCTTTTGCAAAAGAATGTACATAAGTACGAGAACGGAGAAACCCTAGAACGGACGGGCCCGAAGGCGGGACAAACCGGATCAGATAGGTATTTTATGGCAAAATCCATAAAAGGCAGACCTACTTGGCAAGATACAGTTCACACATATGTGAGAACCGTGACAGTTTTTGTATGACTACCAGGAGGAAGTACGATGATTACAGTACAAAATTTATGTAAGACCTATAAGGTTGCAAAGAGAAAAGCAGGCATGAGAGAAGCATGCCGAAGTTTATTTCGGCGTGAATATGAAGAAATTCACGCACTTGATCACATCAGTTTTCAGATTGAGGACGGAGAGACAATCGGCTATATTGGTCCAAATGGAGCTGGTAAAAGCACTTCAATTAAGGTACTCAGCGGTATTTTAACGCCGGATGAGGGAACTTGTGTTGTCAACGGAAAGATTCCATGGAAGGATCGCATTTCCTATGTAAAGGATATAGGTGTTGTGTTTGGGCAGCGAAGCCAGCTTTGGTGGGATGTGCCAGTAATTGACTCGTTTGAACTTTTGCGGGATATTTATTCCATTTCACAGGCAATGTATAAAAATAATCTCGAAGAATTGACAGAACTTCTAAACTTATCAGAGCTATTAAAAACACCGGCAAGACAGCTTTCACTTGGACAACGAATGCGCTGTGAGATTGCGGCATCGCTACTTCACAGTCCAAGCATTCTTTTCTTGGATGAACCAACGATTGGACTTGATGCAGTGTCGAAACTTGCCGTGCGTGATTTTATTAAGCAGCTCAATCAAATCCACAAAACAACAGTAATATTGACTACTCACGATATGCAGGATATCGAAGCAATTACGCATCGTATTATGTTGATCGGAAAAGGGCGTATATTGATGGACGGCAGTCCGCAAGAGTTAAAGCAGGGTGCCTCATCCATGGACGAGGCAGTTGTAAAGCTGTATCGCAGCCTTGAGATTTAAGAGGGGGGATGAGTCAAATGAAAAAGTATCTCTCTTTTTTTCGCATGCGCTTTTTGATGGGATTACAATATCGCGCGGCTGCGGCTGCTGGTATTGTCACCCAGTTTACATGGGGATTTATGGAACTTCTTGTCTTTAGAGCATTTTATCAGGCAGATGCGTCTGCCTTTCCAATGAGCTTTGAAGCTGTCGCCAGCTATATTTGGCTGCAGCAGGCATTTTTGGCATTGTTCATGGCATGGATGATGGAAGCAGAAATATTTTCATCTATCGTGGATGGAAATATTGCCTATGAGATGTGCCGCCCGATACATATTTATTCGATGTGGTTTGCAAGAAGTGTCGCGAACCGTGTGTCAAAGGCATTGCTTCGTTGTGCGCCAATTTTAGTTGTGGCTCTATTTTTGCCAAAGCCATATCGATTGATGCTTCCACAGGATCCAATGACGCTTTTCTTATTTTTACTGACAATGATACTTGGAACACTAGTAACAGTTGCAATTGGCGTGATTATTTATACCAGCTGCTGTTTTACCATTTCTGCCCAAGGCATTCGCATTTTTTATGCATCGGCATGTGAGCTTTTGTCAGGTCAGATCGTGCCGCTTCCATTTATGCCAGAGGTGGTACAGCGTGTATTAAAGGTGCTTCCGTTTGCTGCTATGCAGAATGTGCCATTTCGAATTTATTCAGGCGATTTATCAGGTCGAGCCATGGCAGAGGCAATTTTTCTTCAAATATTTTGGCTCATTGTGCTTGTTGGAGTTGGATGGCGATTTGCTAAACTTGCTGAAAAAAAGCTAGTTGTGCAGGGAGGGTGAGTCATGGAAAGAATGAATAGAAGAATCGAAAGAAACAAAAATAGAAATCATAATGGAAATCAAAATGAAAAAAGGCACAGAAAAAGAAGTAGAGGCAACATGAAAGCTGAGAATGCAAGGATTTCAGCAGTTCGTCTGTATTTGCACTATATCAGTATTCATATTCGAAGTGCAATGCAGTATAAGACTTCCTTCTTTTTGACGACACTTGGCCAGTTTTTATTTTCATTTAATGTGTTTATGGGAATTACATTCATGTTTCAACGATTCCACGAGGTGAAAGGTTTTACCTATAGTGAAGTATTGATTTGCTATGCACTTGTTTTGGTTGAGTTTTCATTGGCAGAAATGTTTGCAAGAGGCTTTGACTCATTTTCTGGAATGGTGCGCCATGCCGAGTTTGATCGAGTCCTTGTAAGACCACGCAACGAAATCTTGCAGGTATTAGGAAGCAAATTTGAATTATCAAGAATCGGAAGAAGCTTTCAAGCAATTATCTTGTTTATTTATGGCGTTATGCACGTACAAATTGATTGGAATTTGCCGCGGATCTTGACTGTGATTTTCATGCTGATCGGTGGGGCAGCAGTTTTTTCAGGATTGTTCATGGTGTATGCAGCACTTTGCTTTTTCACACTGGATGGACTCGAATTTATGAATGTGTTAACAGATGGTGCAAGAGAATATGGCAAATATCCGATTGGAATCTACGGAAAGCGTATGCTACAGTTTTGTACCGTGATTGTTCCGTATGCGCTGATTCAATATTATCCGCTTTTATATTTGCTAGGAAGAACTACTTCTCTCTTAAACATGGTGATGCCACTATTTGCTGCTATTTTTTTAATACCGTGTTATGCGCTGTGGCGAGTGGGTGTGCGCCATTATAAGTCGAGTGGGTCGTGAGAGTGAAACTAATATGATACTCACAGATCTCAAGATCATAATCTTACTCATGCAAGCATGATCGGCTTATGATTTTTCAATCCTAGTATCAAAAAAGTACTTGACTAAAGTCTACTTTAAGTTTGTATAATGAAGTTAGGTATGTGGGCAGTTTCGCTGTTGGACTGCCTGACCCATCAAAAAAGCTATTTTTGTGGCAAAAGAGAGGAGAAAAAAGATGGCAAAGGTATTTTTTACAAGAGAAATTACACCTGAAAAAGTAGAAAAGATGTATGAGCTTGCAGGAAAGGAATTGACCGGAAAGGTTGCAGTTAAGCTTCACTCTGGAGAGAAGGGAAATCAGAACTTCCTTGGACCAGACTTCTGGCGCCCTGTAATTGAGAAGGTTGGTGGAACTGTTGTTGAGTGCAATACCGCATATGACGGTGCAAGAGATACCACTGCAAAGCACAGACTCTTAATTAAGGAGCATGGATGGGATCGCTATTTTAATGTGGATCTGATGGATGCAGAGGGACCAGATATGGAGCTTGCAATTCCAAACGGAAAGCAGATCAAGAAGAATTTCGTTGGAAAGAATATGGCAAATTATGATTCAATGCTGGTACTTTCCCATTTCAAGGGTCATCCGATGGGCGGATACGGCGGTGCATTAAAGCAGCTTTCAATTGGCTGTGCATCTTCCTACGGAAAGGCATACATCCACGGAGCTGGAGATCCGGTTGCAAAGTGGACAGCAGATCACGACTCCTTCCTGGAATCAATGGCAGATGCAGCATCCTCTGTTGTTGAATACTTCAAAGGCAATATTGTCTATGTCAATGTAATGAAGAATATGTCCGTAGACTGCGATTGCTGTAGTGTAGCAGAAGATCCGTGTATGAAGGATATCGGAATTTTGGTATCTCTGGATCCAATTGCAATCGATCAGGCTTGTCTGGATCTTGTCTATGCAGCAACTGACGATCCGGGACAGAAGCACTTCTTAGAGCGTGTTGAGAGTAGACACGGTGTTCATACAATTGAAGCAGCTGCAGAGCTTGGCTTTGGAAGCAGAGAGTATGAGTTAGTGACGGTAGAGTAAGTAAAAAATATAAAACATATAAAAACATCCAGACATTGATTCGAAAGAGAAATCGCTTGTCTGGATGTTTTGTTGTTTTGTAAGGTGTTTCAAGTTTAGCTTTCAGTCTCTTCATGATAGTTGACCGAGCGATCATAGTGATGAAACTGTGTGATGCGATCTGGCTTCTTGCAGGAAGCTTGAAGCTTTGTCTTTAATTCATCCATCTCAGAAGTGGTAAGATGCGTATAAGCATTTTCTGGTCGACGCACATAGTAGCGTAGGGAGAACAAATCACGCTTCTCCTCGGCGGCATCTTCTGTTGTCCAGAACTCATGGAATGAGGTAAAACGCTTGTCATAGAAATCTTTTTCAAAGCGGTCAAAGCCGGTTTGATTTTCATAGAAATAATGGCGGTTTCCATCCTTATATATCACTTCAATATAAGAAAAGACCTCCTCAGTGCCCTGTCCTGGACAGCAGCATCCAAGGTTAAATACGATATCATTCATAACATGGCCCTCACGCCATGCAGAAACGTTTTCTGGTGATAAAGAAAAATTCATAATAATGCCTCCTATGTAATGAGTTACTGTTCATGGGGCTTTGCCGTGAACTGTAATGTTAAATGAACCTGTTATTTTTGTATTATCATATCATATATTGACAAAGTGGGCAACTCCTAGTAGACTTAATTGGAAAATAGTAGAAGTAAAGAGGAAGAGAGGAAAACACTATGCAGGCAAAACAGGAAAAATGGGACTTATATGATCAGCAAGGCAGAAAAACAGGAAAGACCATTCAGGCAGGCGAGAATGTTCCGTATGGATATTGCCTGTACTGTGTTGGTATCTGGGTAATTGACAGCGAAAAAAAGATTTTGCTCACAAAGCGCAGCAGTCAGAAGCGTTATGCACCTGGCAAGTGGGAGAACACAGGCGGTCATATGATTTCAGGAGAGACAAGCAGACATGCCATTGTGCGTGAGCTTAAGGAAGAAACAGGCATTCAGATTGAAGAAGATGAGCTGATTGAGCTTGGAGACAATCATATTGGTCAGTTCCTAGGAGATAATTATGCCGTTTTTAAAGATGTGGCACTTGATGAGGTTCATCTTGAAGAGGGAGAGACAGAGGATGTTATTAAGGTAACACTTCCACAGCTTGAGGAAATGGCAGAGAAGAAGATGCTTAGTCCGGCAGTGTGGGATCACATGGCTGGATATAAGGATGAGTTTTATCGTTTGTTCGATTAAGCAGATATTAAAAACAAAGCCAATACAAGTATATTTGCAGAATAGGCTTTGCAATGAAAACGAAGAAAGAGGTGCAGCATGAGTCAGTTGTTAATAAAGTCACAGGACATTCGCTATACAAAACTTACATTTGTAGTACAATTCACAGAGGATACCATGCTGTCTAAACAGAAGGTATCTGCTATTCGTGGTGGAATCGGTGAAATGCTGCTGCGTGCTAATTGCGTGCGTGGGCGCGAATGTGAAAAATGTGATTTTTCAGATGAATGTATTGTGCAGCGCATCATGTATTCTAAATATGAAAAGAAGCCATCTTTTGTGACAACAGGCGAGAGCGTAGGCTATGTGCTTGAATGTGATAACTATAAGGAAGAGTTTTATCAGGGAGATCAGTTAAGCTTTCAGTTAATTCTCTTCGGAAAGAACATTGTTTACTTTAATCAATATCTTCAAGCAATCAGTATGCTCGGAGCATCAGGTCTTGGCAAGCATCAGGCACATTTTATTATTGTTTCTGTTAAAAATCAGTATTGGCAGGATATTCTTGTAAATAACAGCATTCAAATGGGAAACTATCAAATTTCCATGCTGGGAGAATATATTGATTACCGAATGAGACAGCTGCAAAAAGTACAACAGGGAAGTTTGTCTAAGGTAAGTGACGTTTGCTATTCAGGGATGCTGACGTTTCATACACCATTTACGGTAAAATATCAGGGAGAATTTATTCGTGATCTTCAAATGGATCCAATCATCGCGTCCATTCGCCGCCGACTTTATATGCTGGACTGCTTTGAAGGCATAGAAGCAGAAATATTTTGGGATGAAACGCCAGAGACAGCTGTTACTACGCGCCAACAGTCAAGATTAGAAGGAGTCCATCGCTATTCAAATAGAAGAGACAGTGCAATGACACTTCGTGGAATCAAAGGAAAAGTTTGGTTTGATAGTGCAAATGAAGATACGATGAAACTACTGTTTGCAGGAGAATTGCTTCATATTGGAAAAAACAGCAGCTTTGGATTTGGAGAGTATCAAGTGATGTGGTGATGAATTTTCCATCTAAGGTTTCACGAAGGTGCTTCGGCGAAGTGTTTGTCGGCGTCACTTTTCCGCGGGTACCTGTTACACGCCTTATTATCATATGTTCTTTGAAAGTCCCGCTACAACGTTCCGCCTCGTAAATCACATTTGCCTCAGCACAGTCACTTACGTAGAGAAAGGTGCACCACAAGAGTTCTGCGTGGTAACAGCCCGTGAGGGCATTAGAGCAAGAATGGATGGAAAAATTCTCGGGACACCTGTAATATTGACATATACAAGTTGAATTTATATAATCTTGTAAAAAACAGAGGTCATTAGGCCTCTGGCATGAAGACAGGAGAAGATAGAATTGAAAGAAAGAAAAGAAGAGTACCATAAGACAGAAGAAGGCATAAAAGAACTGGACGTATTTGATGAACAGTGCATAGGGCGTATCAGCGAAGTACAGAAAAATAGTTACCTGATTCGATATTTGGAAAAGGAGATTCAGGCAAAATTAAGTGGAAAATTTTATAAGGAAGAAACTATGTTCCCAGTAGTTGGAGATTATGTGACTTTTCGTTACAATCCAAAAGGTGATTCAAAAATTATAGAGATCTGTGAACGAAAAAATTTTCTGACGCGTCCAGATACGGCAAAAAGTATGAAAGAACAGCCAATGGCAGCAAATATTGACTATGCCTTTCTTGTCATGTCGTTAAATGACAATTTTAATCTTAATCGAGCAGTGCGCTATGCAGCGACTGTGTTGCAGGAAGGCGTACAGCCGATAGTAATTTTGACTAAAGTGGATTTATGTCCAGATGTGGAAATCTTGAAAGAACAGCTTAAAGAAATGCTTCCACAGATAAAAGTTCATGCGGTCAGTGTTTTGACAGGTGATGGAATGGATAAATTACAGGTGTATCTGCAGCCAGGAAATACAATTGCACTTCTAGGATCCTCAGGTGTGGGAAAATCAACACTTGTCAATGCATTAGCAGGAACAGAGATTATGAAAACAGGTGAGATTCGTGAAAAAGATGCGAAAGGACGCCATACAACAACATATCGAGAAATGATTGAGTTACCAAGTGGTGTGATTGTGATCGACACACCAGGGATGAGGGAGATTGGACTTTGCGATGTGGACGAAGGAATTGATGATACATTTGAAGATATTGCAGAACTGGCGGCGCAGTGTCGTTTTCGTGATTGTACACACACAAACGAGCCGCGCTGTGCAGTAAGGCAGGCATTGGAGAATGGCCAATTATCAAAAGAGCGTTTTGAACTGTATCGTTCACTTCATGTCGAAAGCAGAAAAAGTGCAGATATGAAGGCAATTGCAAAGGCAAGGAAGGAAATTAATCGAGCGAGAAAATGGTGAAAATGCAAAAAAACGTTAAAGTGCTTTTATCTCAATGGATATAGAATATCAATACTATTGAATAAAAAAGACAATTGACATGTGAAATTAAATTGAATATAATATATACATATGAATTTAGGCAATTGCGAAACTCAAAACTGAAATACAATAGGAGTTATCCATAATGACAGGAGATGGTTAGAAAACAAAAATCATATAATTAAAGTTTTTTATTCTGCATATGGTGTCCTGCAAGACAGAGTTTATATTTGATATGGTTAATGTTCCTTTCAACTGTTATTCTGATTTTATACATCGGTGAGAGTTATTTGCTTTTTTTGCAATAAAAAATGTCGTATTTATGCGGTTTGTGGGTGTTTTACAAACGCCTATCATTATAATTACAAAGGAGGAAAAACAATTGGCATTTAATCCTAGTAACTACAAAGCACGTGAAGTTAAAAAGTTACCTGTAATTTTACTTTTAGATGTAAGTAGCAGTATGCAGGGAGCAAAAATTGAAAGTTTGTATAATGCTACATGCGATATGATTAATACCTTTGTGGGTGCACAGCTTAAGGAGCAGAATATTGATGTTGCAATCATCACTTTTGGCAAGGAAATTAAGCTTCATACGCCATATACACCAGTAAAGGAAATTCAGAACAAGGGGCTTGAACCTTTCATCGCAAATGGTATGACTCCAATGGGAACAGCAATTCAAATGGCTAAAGACATGATCGAGGATAAGACTGTGACTCCATCGAGGATTTATCGTCCTGCTGTTGTATTAGTTTCAGATGGTGAGCCAAATGATGAGTGGAGAAATCCAATGGCTATGTTTATTAATGATGGAAGATCAAGCAAATGCCAGCGTTTTGCGGTCGCTATTGGGGAAAATGCAGATCGTACAGTACTAGAGACATTTACTAAGAATCCGGACAATGTATTTTATGCCGCAAACGCATCGGATCTCGCAGAATGTTTTAAAACAGTAAGCATGTCTGTTACAGCTACAAAATCAGAAGCACCAAAGGCTGTTGCTGAGGCAAAAAAAACTACAGCCATACTAGCGTCAGTACCGATTAAGCAAGACGATGATGAAGGTGATGAATGGTAAAATGGAGGCATTTGATATATGTCCAAATATTTGAATGTTGTGATTGATACCTCAGGAAGTATGGCAGAGGACTGTAAAAGTGCGGTTGTTAAATATTTATTAAATGCTATTACTTCCTGTGAAGGAATTGTAATTATGAACTGCTATCTGGTTGGCAATCAGTGTGTAAAAGCAGAGGATGTAGCTAGCTTAAAAATTACTTATGGCGGACAGATGAAAGCAACTGCTATAAATGATTATTTTCGGGAAATATCAGATCAAGAAAATACTCTGTTGATTAGTGACGGTTGTTTTGACATTGATATAGAAAAATCTATATCTAAACAGCGAAATAATGTGGTATGTATTGCGGTTGGTGCGGATGCAATGTTGAATAATTTGCAACGCTGTTCAAAAAACAAGAAAGTATACTTAGCAGAGGATGTTAATGCTGCGATTGCTGCGTGCCAATAAGGAGTAAAAATGATAACAGGTGGATTGTCTTGTAAAGGTAGTTATCATGAAATAAATCAGGATAGTTTCATTTGCGAAGCTGTATCAAATGGGTATATTTTGGCACTTTCTGATGGTATGGGAAGCAAGAAGTTTTCAGAATTTGGATCAAAAACTATTTGCAAAGTACTAAAACAAGAGTTTGAGAATGAAATTATGCCATTAAATCAATTGGAATGGATTCCATTTCTGAGAAAATGTCATGCAAAATGGATAGAAAATCTCAAAGAATATGATATCATGCAGTGTTACGCAACGATGTTGGTTCTTTTGGTACAAGATAATTGTTTGAAAGCAGCTAGACTGGGGGATGGTTTCCTATCGGTTTTAGTTGACGATATAGACCATATATTAATGGATCAGAAAGATGATTATTTTGCAAATGAAACCGATTGTTTGATGGCTGAATTTGATGAAAAACGCCTTGAAATTTTGGAATTGAGTTTTGAAAGATTTATGGGTGCGGTAGCATGTTCTGATGGAATAGAAATCGGAATAATGAAGGAAGAAGAGATTCGCTCGTTTTCGAGTGATTTTATATATGAATATGCGAAAGTACCTGCAGATAAGAGTAGAGAAGATATAGAGGGATGGGTTTCTACATGGTCAGGAATAGATGACAAAACTATTGCTTATATGTTTGAGGAGGTCGAATCGTAGTGAATCAACAATATGAAGATGTATATGGTAATGTCTTTAGTATTGATAGAGAATTGAGTAGTGGTGGACAAGGTATTGTTTATAAAACTAAAGAGCCTAATGTGCTTTTAAAAATAGAGTGGGATCCACAGACTAAGAGGATAAATCTAAATATTGAAGATAATAAAAAATTTGATGAAATACGTTTATTGCCGATTCCACAAAATACAAATATCACACTCCCTCAATCAATATTAAAAGACTGTGTTGGATATTCTATGAGGATGCTCGATGATATGATTTCATTTGAGGATGCGTTTAGATACGGAAATAAAGATTATAGAAATAAATGGTTGGATGAATTTGGAGAAAGCAACCCGGAGTTTGTAGAAGGATTTGGTAATTACATAAGTACTGGGGGAAAAAGACGAAGGATAGCTGCTTTTTTAAGTGTCGCAGGTATTCTGTCAGTTATACATACTAGAGGATTAGTCTATTGCGACTTATCAGATAAAAATATGTATATATCAAATACACAAGATAAAAATGTTGTATGGATGATTGATGCAGACAATATTAACTATATCACTATTTCAAGTAAAAGAGATGGTATTTTTTCACCAGGATATGTAGCGCCAGAGGTGCTAAAAGGAAAAGGAAATACATTTTATTCGGATATTTTCTCTTTTGCTATAGCTTTGTTTTGGAATATTACTGGGCAGCATCCCTTTGTTGGACCTCAATTGGAGGGGAAATTGGACGAAGAAGATTTTTTATCAGAAACGGAGGAAACTTTTGCTTGTGAATGTGATGTTGAATGGATAAGGGATGAGGAGAATGATGATAATTATTCTGATACGCCGTTTCCTTATGAGTTACTTGTAGGAGATAAATTACATAAATGCTTTAAGAAAACCTTCTCTAGAACTGGACGCCATAAGAGATTAACAAGACCTACAATGATGGAATGGAGTGATGCACTAGCTTTTGAGTTGGATCATTCCGTTAAATGTAAGAAGTGTGAGATGGAATATAATCCAATGCAAAACATGTCGTGCCCTTGGTGTGATGAAAAGAATAAGTATGTAAGTTTTTCTTGTAATAAAAATGATGATTGTACAGACCCAAGTTACATTCATGAAGTTTCAAATGGCATTGAAGTACCACTTCGATTGGTGAAGGGATTTAGTGTTTCCGAAATGAATGAAAGAATTTTTGAGATTACAGTGGTTAAAGGTGAAATTATTATTGAAAACTTTAATGGGCATTTTGATTTTGAATGGAACCAGAACGGAGTATACCGGAAAATATTTGGGAGATGTGTGCTTGACAAAAAAGCTCAGATAAGGGTGACAGACAGAGCTACTGGTGAGAAATATTTTGTTGATTATGCACTGAAAGGTTAATTGTATGAGAATATCAGAAATCAAAATAGATGAGCAAAATGAATTAAAGGATGTTTCATGCCATGTCGTTGGTAATAGGGATATTGTTTCTAAGAGTGGTTATGTTGCCCACCTTGGGGAAAATTCATTTGAGATTGTAACAAAGGATAATTCTATACCTTTTACAATTGATAACTTGAGTGATTGTAAAATGGTAACGGATTTTATTAATAGACATTATTATTGTTTGGCGGAAATTACATCCGCATCAAATAACAAGAAATTAGGAGTTATGTTTCTGCATTTTGTATTTTTTTGCAATTGCAAAAGAATGGGAAAGGTGCCTATAGTATTAAGCGAAAAGGTAATGCGATATCTTTTTAAGTTATGGAAAGTGGATGATAAAGAAGAAAAAGTCTATGCATATTTAAAAGATCAGTTTGATTTATCAAATGGAATGGAATCGTGTTTTGTTTTTGAGAGCAGTAAGAAAAACATAAAGAAATCTACAAAAGCGGATCAGATAGAGAATGATGATGTGGACGATGATGACACAGATGCCTCATTCGAAAAGAATCGAGTGTTGGTTTTTTATGGTAAATCCATTAAATTATATGCGACACTGATGGGAAAGACATTTGAAGAAAAATTATATATTGAAAGAATTGTAAAAAATGAAAATAAGAAACCAGTGAGTTTGATGCTCGGAATTGGTTCATTGGAGTTTACAGATACAGATGCAATTCTCTCGCTTAATGTCAAGAAATTTTATGATGAAAATAAAGGTTATTTGGATCTCTGGAATGAGTATTCAGAGAAAGAGGGCAATTTTATTTTAACTAGCGCAAGAGCTGTAGGCTTGATAACTCTTAGTAAAAAGAGTATGGCATTTGAAACTGCAGGTGGCGTGTATGTAGGCGTTAATGATTATGAAAGAATTTGCAAGCTTATCAGTGATAACTCTTATTTGGTGTTTTCGGATGAAAAACCAATATATTTAGATGATTTGGATATGACATGGAAAGAGTACGACGACTATCAAGAGGAAAGACGCAAATTGAAAATTAAGCCTGAAAAAGGCACTGTTGTAAAAATTTTGAAAAAGAAGAATGGAGGCTTTGTATTAGATCTTACTCAACTATCTCTTCCAGATTCTAGATATATATATTTGTCTATCTATGGTGATGAAAAACAGATTCGAAGAAGAAAGGATGCTAGACGAAGGATAGCAAGTGGAGAGTCAGCTAATAGATCTTTAGGATTAATTCTTGAAGGTGAGTTGCCAGATGTATTCGAAGATACAAAAAATAGGGTGAAGGTGGATCCGCTTTCATCATTTGTGGCTGAAAAAATATTTAAGAATCCACCAACGGAAACACAAAAGAATGCAATTGATATTGCATTAAATACTCCAGATATAGCTATTATTCAGGGACCTCCTGGAACGGGAAAGACAACAGTTATTACTGCGATAATTGAACGACTGAACGAAATCAGTAATAAAAAGACCGTTAATAATGGACAGGTGCTGATAACAAGCTTTCAGCATGATGCAGTTCGTAACGTAATTGAAAGATTGAGCGTTAATTCATTACCTACAGTTAAATTTGGTCGTCAGCAAAGAGATGGAGAAGATGATAGAACAAAAGAAGTAATTATTGAGAAGTGGTGTGCCGATTATGCAGAGAAACTGAAGAACTCCAATCCAAATTTGGTTCAGTCAGAGGATTTAAGAGTTTTGGCAAAGGCATATAATTTTTATCAGGCTTATCCGAGCGATATGAACGCTATGAAGTTTCTTGAGTGTGCAAAACGTCTTAACCATGAACATTCATTAAATGAGTTAATAGAACGACTTCTTGATGAATACGTGAAGAACGAAGTTACCGATAAAAATGAAATCATTGGTTTTGTACGAAGATTGAGAACAACCAAAGCTGGATTTTCAGATGATGGCGCTGATAATGCATATGACTTATTGCAACAATTAGAATCTTTAAATTTAGACAGAAGAAAGAAAGATAATGATTGGGTGTTATCTGTCCTTGAGGAGGCTTCTGATTGTTTTGATAATGAACCGGATGATAAGTTTTTGAATAATCTTAGTAAAGTAAAGAATTATTTGTTGAATAAGTGTACACCGAGGAAAATATACGTTGAAAAAAAAGCCAATAGTGAAATTACAGATATTTATTTGGAATTATATGAAAACCTCAAAAAACGGGAAAATAAAGAAATTGAGATATTATCTGAACTTTTAAAAGAGGTAGAAGGAAATCGAGATGAGGTTGAAAGAACTTTAAATAACTATTTATATGTATATTCCGCTACTACTCAACAGAGTGAGGGCGATGAAATAAAAAATGCAAAGGGTGTGAACTTGTGGGAACATCCTGAATATGAAACAGTAATTGTAGATGAAGCGGCAAGAGTAAGTCCAATGGATTTAATGATTCCACTGTCTCAAGGTAGAAGAAGGATCATTTTGGTTGGAGATCATCGACAGCTTCCACATATTTACAACGAAGAGGTGCTTGAAAGTATTGATACTTCCAAAATGAAAGATTTGGATATGGATAATATCAAAAAAAGTATGTTTGAGTACCTTTTGGGAAAAGCCAAGAAACTGGAGGAACAGGATCATATTCAAAGAACTATTGTTCTTGATGCACAGTACAGAATGCATCCTATGTTGGGCAATTTCATAAATGAAACTTTTTATCAACCTCATAAAGAAAGCTTTATATCACCTTTGGCAGAGTCATTTTATAAGCAAGGTCTGTATGATAAGCCATTGTTGTGGGTGAATATGCCTAATGAAAAAGGACCTGAAAGAAAAGAAGGTACTAGCAGAGTTAGAGATTGTGAAGCAAGATATATTGTTGAGTTGATAAAAAAACATATAAAGTCTTCAGCCGGAGGAGCATTATCATATGGGGTAATATCATTCTATAGTGAACAGGTAAGACTCATTAAGAGGCTTATTAAAGCTGATGAAGAATTGAAGGAGTATCAGGATAAAGTAAAGGAAATTAGGGTAGGAAGCGTTGATGAATTTCAGGGTATGGAGTTTGATGTTATCTACTTATCAGTTGTACGAACAAATAGAAAAGAACCTATGTATACTGATCCTGAATTAAAAAAACAAATACCAGTCGATTTTTCTGTTTTAAATCAAAACGAGTTAGAACTTGAAAATGACAAGAAGGCATTAAAAAAATATAGAGATTATAAGGAACAAGTCGGATTGCAGAATTATGGATTTTTAATTTCTGAAAACAGATTGTGTGTTTCTTTGAGCAGACAGAAGAAGTTGCTTATAGTTGTTGGTGATCGAAATATATTTAGGACTGGAAAATGGGATAAACTGGCAAAGGCTTGTGTTCCTGGTATGTGGAAGTTGATTAAGCTCTGTGAAAGAGAGGGGGTTATTGTAGATGACACTTGAAAATGTCTTTAGCTTGTTTAAAGATTCAAAATATGAAGAATTGTTTCCTGACGTTAGACTCATTGGAAATGCTGTAGATTATTTTATTCAGTGTAATACCTATGAGGTTTTAGTGCCTTCAAAGTCTACAACGGAGCAGCATCTGGATATGTTTGAAGATGCAGTGTTAAAACTATTAGACTATAAACCGTATACAAAAGAGGAAATGGCTTCAACACTTTGTCTGCCTAAAGATATTATTAGCTTTATTAGAATACGACTAAGAGAACTGGGATTACTTGAAAGAGATGAGTTTACTGTTAGCGAATTGGGTAAAAACTATTTAGACGGTTTGGATAATAAGGGTACAAGTGTTGTATACAAACAGGCTAGACTATTTGTCATCAAAGATACTGGAGAAGTTTTGCCATATGTACATTATGGCGAATTGGAGTATGCAAGTGTAAAAAAAATCATGAAAAACGTTACCAACATTGAGTATGGATCGGCTGGGCGACCTATAATCGTTAGTGGAACAAATATCTGGTCTAAGACACAGAAGGGAACTCTAGGCGGTAAAATGCTGAAGTCTAGTGATATTAAAGACACATTGTTTCTGTATAATAAGATAGCAAATAATTCTACAAGATTCGCGCCTATTGAAATCCTAACTAGCTATGCTATAGAAAATACTTCAGCGGAGGATTGTCTACTTCATGTTAAGGCGGCTATCCAAGCTGTAAGTACAGACGAGCTAATAATATCAGATGGATTCGTAGCAAATAATGACTATTTAGCAAGATATCTTAAGAAGGAACACCCTGAAATTATCAATGATGTGAAAGCGCAGGCGGCACATGTTCGCTTTCAGGAATCTGAAGAACAAAGCGGATTCAATTTTGAGGAAGCTAATGAGGGACGATATAGGAAGTTATATCAGACTATGTACAGCATAAACGCAGTTTATGAGAAGATTACAGCAGAAGAGTCTGATTCATCTCAAGATGAATATGTTGAGGAACAGTATGACCAAAAAAAGTTCCTGCTTAATTGTTACACGGTTATAGAACATACATTGTATAATTATTTGTTAAAAAGTCCTTTACGACAAGATAGATTAAAATTGCTGTATCGTCAAGATATGCATTTAAATCAGGAATTAATACTGACATTATCGGAACAATTAGGTTTAAATTATATCAGACAATACAGCTGTTTACTCGGAATTGTAAATAGAAATAATATTATAAAAATGTATTACACAAAAATTCCAAATATGTATATTGCGCTACCGCTAGTTTTGGTAGAGTCTTTTGACAATAAGGATAGTCTATTTAGAGAGGTGTTGAAACAGTATCCTAGTGTTATACATACAATCAATAAACTACACAACAAATGTAAGGATTTGAGACATCAAACTTATGCGGATGATATCAATGTAAATTATGTGGATCAGATATATTATTTTACAACGCTACTTATAGAGTGTCTTTTGCCAGACTTTATTTTTAGAGGAAAAGAAAAGATAAGTACAGTTACTGCAGATGTAAGGCAGAATCATAGATTACTGGCAGATATAAATTTGGCGGAAGCCTTTGGTTCTATGTACTACTACAATGTAATGGCTGAAACACTTAAGAATGAGTGGAAACTTGTGGCTCCAGGCAAAACGAATTATCCGGCACCATATGAGTTTGTGAACACATTGTATAGAATTCTTCAGGAAACGATTTATGAGCAAGTGTTTTATATGAAGAAAGAACAATTGTCTAAAGAACAGTTAGTAGAGGTAGCGCAAACTCGCTGGGGGAAAACGCTTGAACGTGGATTGACTGGTGTACACAAAGATTATCTTAAAGATACATTAGGCAGTAAAAACACTACATTGGGGGCAGAGGCATTAGTTTATCTTTGTTTTTGTCCAGATGGAAAACTGGAAGCATTAAAAGAAATAAAGTTTGACGAAACAATATCCCTTGTGACAAAATATCGAGAGCATGGAAATAATGTAGCTCTTGAACTAGACACAAGGGAGTTAGAACAACTACGAGATAAAGTAATTAATATAAGTAAGGTGATAGGGGGCATATAAAATGGACGAAAAAAATTTTGTTGAAGAAACAACGGAAGCTAAGACAACACTAGATGCGTCAGTAGAAGAAAATATCCTGACAGATTCTGTTGATATTGCAAACAAAACAGCCAGTGCCAATGGTGTTTCCGATGCAGAAAAAGTGGATAACGTTGTTGAAGAAAAGAGTTATCAGGCAAGGGTTAGAGAGTTACTTAAGTGGCAGAATAAATTGGCCGATGAACAAGTAAAGATTGAGGCGAACAGAGTATCTATATTGCAACAGATGGGGGAGCTGGAGCAGAAAAAGAAAATTGCATTTTCTAAACAACAGGTAGAGATTCAGGAAGAACGTCAGAAATTTGAGGCGGATTTAGCAGCGACAAAAGCTGAGAAGGATGCTGAAATTCTTTCAATGATAGAAAACGAGTGGAACAAGTTTGAAAAAAAGAAAGAAAATCAAATCGTAGCTTTAAAGAAGCTACTTGAGACAATGCGTTCTCAGGCTGCAAGCGAGATTCAGACAATGAAGTCTGATGCTTGTGAAGAGATAAAAAAAGAACAGGTTAAACTTCAGCAACTGGAAATAGAACTTGAAAAGCGAGAGGCTCAAGTTAATGAAGATACGAGTAATAATGCTAGGGAAAAAAGACGTTTGGATCGTGAAAAACAGAGAATTAATGATGCCAATGATAATCTCGAGCAGGAAATACAAGACCGTTTTTCTGACAGAATAGATTCTTATGAATGTAAGCTGAAGAGCAAGGATGAGGAGTTGGAAAGACTCAGATCCGAGCTTGCTTCTTTAACGGCTACAAGTGAATCTATTCAGAGCTTAAGAGTAGCTTATGGCATGGATCCGGGAAAAATTAAGACTAGGATTGCTGATTTAGAAGCCAGAAACCAAGCGCTTTTAGATGAAGCAGCTAATAGTACTACGAGAATTGAGTATGACCGCGTCAACAGTGAAAAAAGAGCATGGGAGATAAAGTATGAGCAAGCTCAGGAAAAAATACGAAGAATCTCGGTTACAGATGAAGAAGTGCAGACTTTACGATCTGAAATACGCAGACTTGAATCTAATAATGAAAATCTAAGAGTTGAGGCAGAGGAAGCAAGAAATATTCAGAAGTCTCTACAGAATGAATTATTAAGGTTATCTACACCGGCGGAAAGAGAACTTGATAGAGAGGCCAGAATTGAGTCTATAAAACGTAAAATTATGCCAGCTGAAGAGCTTGAATGGGGAACATATCCTGATGATATGGGAGAGATTGAGTGGCTTGAGAACGTGAAGCGTCAGTGTGATGAATATGGTATCCGATTTCAGAGGAGAATTTTGTATGCTTTCCATACTGCATTAAAAATTAATGACTGGTCAATCATTACAGTTCTTGCTGGTGTCAGTGGTACTGGTAAGTCAGAACTTCCAAAATTGTACTCTTTCTTTGGAGGCTTAAATTTTATTTCAGTTGCTGTACAGCCAAATTGGGATAGTCAGGAGTCTATGCTGGGATTTTTTAATTCGATTGACAATCAGTTCCAACCAGAAGATTTGTTGAGCTTCTTAGTACAGTGTTCTGATAAAGATAGTGGATTTAAAAATTATACAAGTATTGTTCTTTTGGATGAGATGAATCTTGCATATGTAGAGCATTACTTTGCAGAATTTTTAAGTAAACTTGAAGAGAGAAGAGGAAAGACCAAAAAGGACCTGCCTAAGGTTAAGGTTAATCTTGGAGCTGGAGTTGCGCCTTATGAGCTTCCACTTGTCAGAAATGTATTATGGACTGGTACTATGAACCAGGATGAGACTACAAAGTCTTTGTCAGATAAAGTAATTGATAGAAGTATGGTGATCAACTTTCCGAGACCTAAACATCTCGCTGAAAGAACGAAGATGAAGAAGCTTAAGAAGACAGAGAAAAAACTATTGTATGATACATGGAGATCTTGGATAACTGTGGATTTGGAAAGTGATTTTTCAGAAGAACAATTAAATATATTTAAGGGTTATAAGAAGATTATCGAAAAAATCAATGATCATCTCGAAGAAGTAGGTCGAGCTCTTGGTCATAGAGTATGGCAATCCATTGAATATTATATTGCAAACTATCCTACTGTGATAATGGCTTTGAAAAACTCTCAGGGAGAAGTAACCGAAGAACTAAAGGTAGAGATGAGAACAGCGTTTGAAGACCAGCTCGTACAGAAGGTAATGCCAAAGCTTAGAGGTATTGAAACTCGTGGTAGGGGTCGTCAGAGTTTACAGAATGTTGAAGATCTTCTCGCAGATGAGGGATTCGATAACCTAAAGGATGACTTTGAGATTGCCTGTGAGCAAGGTTATGGTCAGTTTGTATGGAACAGTGCAAAATATCTTGGTGATGATGAAGAAAATGTATCTTTTAAGGATAATATTCAGGATGAATTTGAGGAATAATAAGCAAATAACATGTATCAAAAGGGGGAATCTTTAGTGACGAAAATAGATAGTTACGAAAAATATTGCAAGTCTTATATTGATGATACAAACAATGGAGCCAAAGCGGAAGCTTTGCTTATGCTATATATCCAGAATTGGATTGTAAAGATGAAGAGTAATACTGAAAAAGAGTTTACAGATTATAGTCTTAGTCAGTTTTTTGAAGACAACTTTGATAAGCAGAAGAGAAAGGATTCGAAGGAGGATGCGCTGTCATATATAATCGATGGTACTATGGATGCCTTCAGAATCATTTCAAAAAGTATGAGGGAAAAAATTGTTCGTGAGAACGTTATGATGCCCTCGTATAAAGTAAAGGAAATCAATAGCCAGGGATTAAACTGGCTAAGCAGACAATTTGGACATAATATAAAACAAAAGGTTTCATCAGCAGGAAATAATGTGTTGGCAGTTCAGCGACGAATGAGCTATGACACAGGTGAAAACAGGCTTTTTGTAGAGTTTGTTAGAGAACTGTTAGAACAGCTTACAATAAAGTTAAAATATGTTCCTGAGGCCAATATACCTGTTAATGAGAAAGAGGTATATAATGAACTTGCTTCATTTTTGCATCGAGATGACATAAAAGAAATTAGCAGATGGGAGAATTTGCCTCCTAATAATACGCTTTTGTCTGATCAAAATTATAAAAAAATATGGCATGCTTGGAATTCATTGAGAACTCTGGATGAATTGATTCTATCTGATAGCCAAAACGCTGATGAGAGATTGACAACGATTTTTTATTTTGAGTTTTTAATTCAGATACAAAAAAGCGTAAAAATAGCGCAATTGCCATTAGAAATAGATTATGATAATTATCTGGTTCATTATGGGAGTAAAAAGGTAAGTTTTATTGATTCAAAAAAAAAGGCTTATAGTATAAGTGTTTCAGGTAGAGTCATAAAAACAACTGTTGGGTTAAAAGAAATTTATGCTGAAATAAAAGATGGTAGGATTTCTATTTATGATTCTGGAGATAGCAAAGGCAGTAGTTATGCAGTAAATATAGGAAATATATGGAGATATACCTTGTTATATGCATTAAAAATTGGTTTGCCTAAGGAGAGTAATCTAGTTGAACCGACAGTGAAAAATGAGAAGTGTGATTCGGTTGTAATCGATTTGTTTGCCCTTCATCCGAGCTATTTAATTGATAATGAAGAAATAAAATTTTTAGATGAACGTGTGTTGCAGCAAGCATATAATACTGAAGATATATATGGCGATAAAAGAAAATTTTATTTGCCGTGTGACACAACAAAAGCAATCAGTATGACACATGATGTTACACAGACATATACGATTTCGTATGCAGTTGATAAGGAATCTTTTGACCAGTTACAGAGATTAATGCACATGATGGAAGGATATATTTCGGCTAAGCGGTTTTCATATGTTTTTCCAGATGCATATAATGAATTCCAATTGAGTAAAATATATAAAGCAGCCAGAATGGCATATAGAAATGTTAGCAGTATGCCTATGAGTGTGGGTGTTGCCTTTGATTATATGGCTACCGATGATTTCGTTGAAGATTTTGAACTTGAAGATTTTTTGCTGATAGTAAATTTGTTAGATGATGAGCTTACGTTAACACTTATAAAGGGCGAGTATAATAAAGATGTAGAATCTAAGATTCCATATTATAAAGGTGTTGTATGGGAGAGGCATCCTACAGCAACAGTATCTGTAAAGAAGATAAGCAATCGGATAATTGAGTGCCTTGAAAAAGCCGGATGTGAAAAAGCGCAAAAACTATATCAGTTATTTGGTCTTGAAGGACTTATCTCAGAAACTGAAAAATTATCAGTGTTATTTGATGGTACTTCATGGTTTACAATTAGTGAAGAATTATCAGAAACGCTCCAAGGTATGATATTCAATATCGATGACGAAATTAGTTCGTTTTTAAATAAACAACGGGGAATAATTGGTGATGCCCAGGTGCACATTCTTTCACTAGTTAAAAATATAACGGGAAAAGATAAAGTTATCCGATTTATGGATAAACGTAGTGCCTTATGTGGCGTAAACTTCTACGATAGTTTAAAGTATAATATAGAAGAATCTCTATGGCACGATCATTTGCCAAATCTTTCAATTAAACTGTTATATGATAAGTTTGATTTGATTAAGGACAAAACAGTACTTCCAGTATTTGAACCTCAGAAAATAAAGATACCGAATACATTTGTTTTACCAAAAGGAGAAACGGAGTACCACTTTAGACTTGTGCAAGAAGATAGTGCACGAAAGATGCAGTACGAAGCAGTAGTCAAAAATTCTAAGTTTCCTTTAGATCAAGAAGTAGAATGCATATTGGATATGGTATATCATTATGGAGCAGAGGAACCATTTACGCTTATTTTCAGACCAATTGATCCTATAACAGCTAAATTTGCTGAGGCTAAAGTAGAATGGAGAAATTTTGAGGAATATGAATGGAGACATAATCCTATTCCGGCATTTCCTCATAAATTATCTTGGGAAGATTTACGCACATATATTGGTAGGAATAATGAAAATATCGATGTGATAAAAATTTTGACCGAGAAATTTGAATTGATTGGTAAGGGATATGAAACACATGAATTGACCAATGAAGAAATTAAGAGTAACTCGAAAGGACAAAAGTATGGAAAATTTTATCATAAAACAAATGAAGGAGAGAACGTTCTGGTTAAATGGAGTGAATGGGATTGGGAAAAGGGATCGCAGAAGCCAGATTATTGGGATAGTATTTCTTTCTTGCTGGAGGATTCTACTGATCGTCCCACGATAAGATACAAAATTGACGATGTATGGTCAGCTCGAACAAGTGATAATGTCTGGTTTAAAAATAAAAAAGGGTCAGTCATGGCTATTCTATATTTTGAGTATGAAGGTAAAGATACAACTATAGCTGTAAGGGCGGACAAGTTTGACAATCCAGAAGAGTTTGATGAAAATCTTAATTCTATATCATTTGAGGTCTCAAAAATTAAAGGAACAGAAGCGTTGTGCGCTATAAATATTCACAATGAGGACTATGGTTCATATAGACCTTATAAGGTGGCGAAGAAAATACATACAGCAGGTACTCCACCAAAGCACTTTGTAAATTCATTTTATAATCGTTGGATGAGAGTGCTATTTGCAAATAATAGATCTCTTGCAGAAGATGGTTGTCCAGAAGAGTTTAGATACACATTCCTTCATAACCAAGACAAGTGGTTATCGTTATTTTATGAATATGATGATCCAAAGGATAAGAATAAGGCATTTATTGAGTATTCATTAGCTGCTGCCAATATAGGAAAAAGTTTTTTCCCTATCGCAGATGAATATCTTAGAATGTATTTTAATGGTGAGACTCGATTGGAATATGAAATCGGATGTGCCCTTGGTGATTTGACAACTGATATGCAAAAGTCTTTTCTTAAGGTGATGATTGAAAGTTTTCCAAAAAAGAAAAAGAGGATGCCACTTGTTGGTATCCTCGCAAAGGCACTATGGCATGATGAGCAATTTGTATTTAATCTTTATGAATATGATGCAGACTTATTGTTGGATTTATTTGAGTGTGCTGTGAAGTATATAGGTAAGTGTTTAGAAAAAGTTGAATATGATAGATTAAAACGAGAAGTCCTGAAAGATATTAGATATTGTTTGGAATATATTCTTGGAATCTTGCGATTAAGAACTCTTGGGATTGAAACGCTTAATAAAAAATATTTATCGCTAAATAATGTTAATCTATTAAAGCTATATAGATATTTAGAGATAATGATTAGTAATCATACAAAATTGTACTCGTTCTTGAAATTGGAAATCACTAACAAGGGTGGATATGATTTTATACCAGATTTTATGTATGCGTTATTGGTATATATATCAGGATATAATACCGATAGTGAAATCAAGATATCTGGAATAAACACAGATTTTATCAACGAAGATGTTTGAAATGTAAACGCACAATAGTGGATGCGTAGACAGTGGTCTCATTTTTTGAGATAATAGCCTCGACAAATGATAATGCTCTAAAAGGTTCAGTCTAAAAAGTTTAGGCTAAACTTTTTAGAACAATTGGAGGCTATCTATGAAATCTCAAACATCTTTAGCGGCTCGCAACTGTCGCTTACAGGAATGGAGCCAAATGGTTCATTCCTGTAATAACCGTCCGATTGGAATGTCAGTAAATGAATGGTGTCGGGAAAATTCCATTACCACAGCCAACTACTATTATCGCATGACTCAGGTACGAAAGGCCTGTTTGGATTCACTGTCAGATGAAGCGGTGAACCAAGAAGTTGTTCCGGTTCCAATGAACTTAGTTGCTCCGGCAGAAGAATCCTGTATAAAGAAGTTATTACCAGAGTCCGTTAAAGGTTCTTCTTTGGAATTCGATTTTCATGGCGCAACTCTTCGAGTTACCGATCAGACATTTGATGCACTCTTGGCGAAAGTGCTTGGGGTACTTGCCCATGTTGAATAATGGCATCTGCTTTAAACAGGTATTCATTGTGACCGGCTTATCCTCACAGTATTTTTATCCTCATCTTTTTTTGATATAGAGATATTTACTCATTTTCTCGCAAAAAGATGAGGATAACATTATTTATCTCAAACCACAGATACGTGCCATTTCAGCTTCATCATCTGTCCATAACGGCTTCTCATCACTTTCCAGATTACCCGATTCCATCACTTTACGCATCATATCAATTGAAGGGACTGCGTAAATACGTGTTGTTTCAGTTGAGGAATGCCACAGTATACGAGAAACAAGTTCTAGTTCTGTTCCATCTTGATACAGATTGGTTGCTCTGGTCCTGCGGAACATATGGGGATAGCATCGTTCTGGAAGATTCGGATACTCTGAGCGGATTTGCGCTGCATATTTTTTGATGATACGCTCAACATTTCCGACTGACATTCTGTCTTTGTGACCCTTGATCACTGTATAGATCAACGGAGCATCAGAATTTATCACTTTATGGTAAATTTTTAAATAGCTCTTCAGATGATCAGCAGTCTTATCTGTGATCGCAACATTCATAGACAATAATTCGGAAACCCTGATAGCAGCATCATAAAGCAATATCAGGATCAGTCTGTCCCTTCGGCCTATCTTAGTATCCGGCGGAGCAGAGAGCAGTGCCTTAAGGGCATCATAAGGGATAACTTCACGTGTCAGCTTTGGTACTTTAAGAAAAGGTACTCTGGAAGCTGTGAGAGCTACTGACTGTAACGATATATCGCAATCGGCAGCATACCAGAGATAAGCTCTGATCGCAGCAAGCCTGTTATTACAAGTGGTTTCGCTGTTACCGTTTTTATGCAGGAACTCAATATATGATAACAGAAAATCATGTGTACAATCCTCAAAGCCAAAGGTACGAAGGTAAGCGATGAATAACACCCCGGATTCCATATCTGCCTAAACCGTGTCATAATTA